>Ga0308157_10000025_pt1 | contig 697643 bp, 737 predicted proteins | sample PhyBR1_FD_201035 | JGI IMG/M metagenome (GOLD analysis project Ga0308157, IMG submission 201035) | Phyllosphere microbial communities from UC Gill Tract Community Farm, Albany, California, United States - DLSLB.R1 | ecosystem: Host-associated > Plants > Phyllosphere > Unclassified | place... | reverse complement strand
TAAACCCAAACACAAAAAATCGACTCTATAGAACGCTTAGGCTTGCGTTCATAAAGATTAAAAAATAATTAAAGAAGAGTCTAATCTTATACCTACAGTCTTTCTAAAAGTCAAATTTTTCGGTATAATAATTTTACTATGACATTTCACTTAAAAAGAGTAGAGCTCTCTAATATGCGCTCTCATAAGCACTTTGTACTTGAACCAGACGCAGACGGAATTACCGCATTACGAGGTACAAACGGCGCTGGTAAATCAACAATTGTTGACAGTATCGCTTGGGCTCTGTACGGCACTAAACCGTCCGGAGTTTCTAAGGCGTCAGCACTTTACAGAGAAGGGGCAGAATTTGGTAAAGATAAATGCTACGTTATTGTAGACTTTGAAGTCAACGGTCAGAATCTTCGTATTGAAAGAAGAATGGTGACTAAAGGCGGCGCACTTGAGGCAGACCTTTGGGAAATCTCTGAAGACGATGAAGGTAATGAGGTAAAAACACATTTAGCAGGTTCTGCTGTAACTCACGTTAAGACTGAAGTCACTAGAAGACTCAATATGGATGAAAAGGGATTCCTAGCGGCTATTCTCGTTCAGCAAAAAGAGGTGGACCACCTTATTTCAGCGGGTCCATCTGAAAGAGCAAAAGTGATTGAACGCTTAACAGGTATTTCAGCAATTACAGCAGCATTACAGTCGGCTAGCGAAGAGCACAATAGCTTAAAGAAAGTCGCCTCACTTTCGACTGTTGATGAAACTGAAGTTGAAAAACTTAATAAAGAATTCAAAAAACTTGAGTCAGTTATAGATAAGCAGACTCAGAATCTCGAGAAACTTCGTGACAAATTAGTAAAAGCTAAAGAAGAAAATGAAGAACTCGAGAAAAAAGTTGATGAAGAAAATGAGAAGTCTTTAAGAGGTGAGCGCTTAAGGTTTAATATTGCTGTAGCAAAAGCCAAGATCGAGTCATTTGAGTCTGAACTTGAGCATCTTAATGAAGAGCGTAGTGAAAAGCGATCAAAGCTATCAGGGCTTGCAGCCGGCACTGATCTTTCTGAGATTGAACCTAAAGTAAATAAGGCTAAATCTGAATTGAGGACTTTAGAGTTAGATAATTCTGAGTCTACGCGTAAATTAAGCCTAAATAATGCTAAAATAAAGTCTTTCGAGAAGATTTTAGAAAAAAATGACCTTAGCTCATCAGAGATCGTTTCTTTAATTAAAGTGAACAATGAAAAGATTAAAGATTTTAATAAAGAAATAAAAGTTTTAAATTCTGAAAAGATTTCTGCTAATGCTGAGATTAAAAAAATAAGAAAAGCAATTGATGTTATCTCAAAAGGTCACGGCTCTTGTCCGACATGTCTTCAAGAGGTGTCAGACGTTTCAGTTGCAGTAAAATCACTTGAAAAGGAAATATCTTCACTAGAAGATAATATTTCTGAAATTGAACCGAATATTTCTGATCGTGATTCTAAAGTAGAGAGTTTATCTCTTGAAACTCAAAATCTTGAACAGATTAAAGATGCTATTAAAGAAAAATCTGAAATAGAAAAAGAGAATATTAGTCTTTCAGAATCAATTGTAGAATCTGGGTCTAAGATTAAGGCTATTGAGACTGAGTTGAAGGTTCTTGAGAAAGTTTATAGCGAGGCTAAATACAACAAGAATGCTAAAGACGAGTATGAAAGAGTACTATCGCGAAGTCGAAAAGTTATTGATTCGATTGACACTCTGAATGAGAAGCTTGAGAAAATGGAGTCTGAGGTTAAAGATTCAGGTTCAATGTCTCCTGAGAAATTAGCTAAACTTCGCTCTAAATATGAGACCGCAAGATCGACATATTCAGATCTTCGAGCTAAATTCTCAGATGATAGAGGTGAGCGTAATCTTAATAAAGAGCGTCTTTCAAGTCTTGAAAGTACAATAAAGCGAAGTAAAGAAGAGATTGCTAAATATAAAGACTTACTGAAGTCAGTAGAGGTTGCAGCAACATCTAAAAAACTTATCGAAAAATTCCGAGAAGAAAGAATTGCAACGTCAATTCCTGTTATTGAAGCCTTTGCCTCAGATCTTATGAGTAGGTTCACTCAGGGGGCATTCACACAGCTTAAGCTTGACCCAAAGTTTAACGCTACAGTCTTATTGTCAAATGGGTCTGAAAGACCAGTCTCACTTCTTTCAGGTGGAGAACTATCGGCAGCTTCAATGTCTCTAAGACTCGCTATTTCGATGCTCTTAAATTCTGGGTCTTCATCAAACCTTATTATTCTTGATGAGGTATTAGTTTCACAGGATCAAGTAAGAGCTGAACAGATGCTTAATACTATCAAAGAGGTTTGTAAAGGTCAAGTGATTCTTATTGCTCATAATGATCATATTGATTCTATTGCTGATAATGTTATTCAGTTAGCGCCAAGACAGAATATAGCTTAAAGTTTGATATTGAGTTATAACTTCCTATATCTTAATTGCTCTAAGGAGAGAAATGCTCAATCATCAACTTTACAATATTAGTAAAGACCCTGACTGGAATATTGCTTTAAATGCCCTTCTCGACCCGTCAGTCTCAGAAATCATGTCTAACGGGCCGGGAAGCTTCTTCTTGAAGCGCCGCGGTCGTAGAGAAAAGATGGAAGGTATTTCAGAAACAAATATTCGTGAATATACTGAAAGTGTTGAAAGAGGATTAATCCCTCTAGTTCAATCGAATTTTGGCTATGAAGAAAACAATTTCCTCCATGAGGGGCCGATTATGTATGAATTTGGTGGCCATATTGTGAGAGGTCGTTGTCACATTGTTCTACCGCCAGCATGTGATTCACCTCAAGTAACAATCACAAAGAAAGCAAGAGCTCTTACTGAGATTGAACAGATTGCAGCCCAAGGGTCAATGGCAAACGAAATGCTAAACTTTCTAAAAGATGCTGTAAGAGCCAACCTGACTATCGTTATTAGCGGTGGTACTGGAGCTGGTAAAGACCTCCATGTAGATACTAAAATTCCAACAATCGAGGGAATGAAAACTGTAGGCACAGCTAAGCCTGGGGATATTCTTTTTGATGAAAAAGGAAATAGAACTCTACTTCTTAAGAAGTATCGACCGATGGATAAAGTGCATTATAGATTAAAGTTTGATAACGGCCGCGAAGTAAAGGCTGGAACCGGACATCTTTGGCCAGTAACAATTCTTGAAGGTTCGAGAAAAGGTGAAAAGGCTAATCTTACTACAAATGAGATATTTGAGTACGGAGTCATTGTTGATGGTCGCCCTAGTTTCGCTATTGAAGGATTAACTAATTCAGTAGATTATGATAAGAGCATTCAGCCTGTTAATCCTTTTATGCAGGGAGTTAGTTTGTCTCTTGGTGAAGAAAAGGATGACAATAAAGTTGGCCGCAAACTTCTTGAAAGTTATAAGGTGGCTTCAAAGTATCAGCGTATTGCTCTCATTGAGGGTGTAGTCAGCGTTTCAGGGTCGAAGCAAGATGAAAATGGTAAGGCTAATATTAAGTTAAAATCACTTCAACTAATTGAGGATTTCCGTGAAGTTATTTCTTCTCTTGGATGGAAGGTTGAAGGTATTTCACGTGAGAATGATAATTATGTATTTGGCTTCTATCCAGAAGAAGGAGTCTTAGCAGTTGATTCAGTCAATGTTGATAAGAGACATTACATTCTTGAAGTTGAAGAAATTTCTGATAACCCTGAAGACTACTGGTGCTTCATGGTAGATTCTCCTTCGCATTTATTCTTGCATACTGAAGACTATATACCAACTCATAACACTACAATGCTTCAGGCCATGACTAAACTAATTCCTGATTCTACACGAATGGGAGTTGCTGAAGATATTCCCGAATTAGAGTTAGACCAGCCCGATACTACATATCTTCATTCTCAGCCAGCTCGACCAGGTATGGACCCAAACAAAACTGCAGCGTTATCCTGGGTCGTTCAGCAATTCCAGCGCATGAGAACAGATAAGTTAATTATTGGTGAGACTCGAGGTAAAGAATTCGCGTACTTCCTAGTTGCTGCTAACTCTGGTCAAGAAGGTTCTATGACTACAATTCACGCGGACACCCCTAAGCGTTGCCTTGAGAAAATGTCTCTTTTCGCATTACAGGGCTCTGAGCGCCAACCTATCAAGGCTGTGAATTTGGATATTGCGCAAACTATTGATCTTATTGTCCAGTTGATTATTCTCCCTGATGGTCGACATAGAGTTTCTTCGATTACAGCTGTATCAAACACAGTTTCAGATGGTGACGAAGCTAGAATTACAACTGCGGACTTATATAAGTATGATGTTAAGAGTGATAGTCACTTTAAAGCTGGAAGTATGCCTGATGCTTTGCGTGAGAAACTAGATGAACGTGATATTGACATTAGCAAATATTTAAGTACGCCTATTGGTAATGTTCTTCAAAAAACAGCACCAATACAGGCGCAAAGTAGTCAACCTAGCCGTAGTTCTATCTTTGGTAAATCTTCAGGCGGAGGCTTGCCTACTGACCCGAGAGGAAGAACCCTATGATACCTACAACTGCACCTAAAAGGTCAAAAGGTTCAGCTCAGCCAAGAAAAATAACTAATGATAGAATTACTATTGAGGCTTTGAAGTTTTATGTCCCTATGTTTCATATAGGTGACAAAGCTGCAACAAGACTTCTAGAGGCTGAATCTCTAACCCCTGGCGAGCGGAATAATCTAGAGAATAGACTCCACTTAAAAGAATTAGCGATAGAGAAGATAACTAGTCTTTGTGACCCTTTAATTACTCGTGAGTTACAAAAAATTATTAGCGCAAGTCACTTATCTAATCGCGAAGATTTATTTGACATGCTTTATTATGCTGGAATCAATGGGCTATCTAAAGGTCTCCGTCATTTTGAGGTTGATAAGATAAATAAGTCTTCAACTAATTATATTTTTCAGTGGATTACAACTTACGCTAAGAAAGAGTTAACTGTTCTTGAAGCTCCTTATGGTATTGCTCCATCGCGATTCCAAAAATATAAGAAGATTTCAGCAGTTCGTAAAAGGCTTTCAGAGCAGCTCGGGAGATATGCTGAGAATCATGAAGTTTTAGAGTATTTTCATAGTGGTAAAGCTGATATAAAGACTATGAATGGTCGCGTTAGTGATTCGGGTAATCCCTCACAAGTTAACCTAAATATGAGTATTGAATCAATTGAAGAGCAGGAGAATTTTGAGAAGAATCTTAGTTATACTACTCTAATTGATCCTGTTGAAGATTATAGTATGAATGCAGAGTTTTCAGAGAAAGACCGTGATCCTTTCTTTGAAACAACTTTTGGAATATTTATAAATACGCATAATTTAACTGATGCTGCAAAAGCAGTGTTCATGTCTGATTTGACAGTTCCTCTTGGTGATCTCTCTAAAGTGCTTGAAGGTCTAGACGATAAGACATATAAGAGAATTTCAAGTACTTGGAAAGTTCTTTTAACTGATGTTAATGGGCCATTCTATCATTTTCTCAAGAATTTAGACAAGAATGAGGCCTCGGATGATTTTGATGTTGATTCAGTTTTGAGAAGTATTGAAAAATCGGGTAAAGTGATAAGGCCTGAAAGATGGTCATTCTTGTTTGAAGGTAAGAAGGTAAAAGTAAATGGTTAATGAGATATTTTTAGCCCTAGATTATCAGACAATGAAAATTAGCGCTATTGTTCTTTTGGCGTTCGTTGGATTATTGGCTTTAGGGGTAATTGTTTGGCTTGTTCTCAATATTATTAATAGTAAGAATATTGAAAATGACGAACTTCCTGATCTTTTTGAAGAAGAAGTTGAAGATGAGTCGCTTCCTGAAGAGATTGAAAAATCCGCTTTTGAGATTGATAACTCAGATATAAGTATGTTCGATGAAAATAATGAAGCCTATGAAATCATTAACAGTATTCGTGATGCTTCTGAAAATGAGTCTTCAGTCTCTAAAAATAAATTTGGAATTTTCCGGAAAAATCAGTAATAACTGACCAACTAGTTGATATTATCTATACTATAACCTGTAAATCTATGTAACATAACATTAAGGAGAACTGTATGTCAGTTTTAAATAAATCAGCAGTAATTGACGAGCTTGCCGAGAAGACTGGTGTCTCTAAGGCCGCCGCTGCACGATCAATCGAAGCAATTCAGGAAATCATTGTTAACTCTGTAGCCGAGGGAAATAGCGTTAAGCTAACTGGCTTTGCCTCATTTGAGCCTTCCGTTCGCGCTGCTCGTGAAATGAAGAACCCTAAGACTGGTGAACCTATTGATGTTCCAGAAACTAAGGTTGTTAAGATTCGCGCTCTACAAGCTTTCCGAAACAAAGTTGCTGGTAAGTAATAAAATTTGTTAATTAAAATATAGCCCGTTGACTAATTCACTGTCAACGGGCTATATTTTTTGGTAAGATATCTCTATCAGAGCTAAAAGAATTGTGAGGAAAAGTGAAAATACAACCACCAAAAGTGAATGTGACAATCAAGCTAGAGAATAACTTTCTAAAGAAGGTGAGGCTTGAGATTGAAGATGAGATTAAAGTTGCAAGTAAAAAGTGGCGAGTAAATTTGAACACTGAAGATCGCAATAATATTGTGATGCATTCTTTTAATCAATTATTCCAGAAAGTTACTGAAATTTCAAAAAATAACTGGTCTGGTGAAGATATTATTGAAGTTCGTATCAACACTAAAAGAGACATTGGCGTTATAGAGCTTTCTAAAGGAGTGAAAATAGAGTCAGATTTAAGATTGCTAAAGCTTCGTGATCGCTGGGAGCTTGCCTATGATGAGTCTGATGAAACTATAATTCCTATTGATGAATTCTATGAGTATTTTACTGGTAAGATAAAACAGTGGGCTCGCACTGCTGCTTTCTACGGCGTAAGCTCTTATTCATAGGAGTTTAACATGGGTAGAACACCTAGAAGAGAATTAATTTCTAAAATTTCTAAACATACAGACATTCGAGCTGATGTTGTCGAAGAGGTGCTAAAGGGTTTTCTTGATGTTGCTGTCGAAGAGATTGTGAATAAGGGTGAGTTTGGATTAAGAGACTTGTTTTCGGTTTCTTCACATGAGTGGAGCGAATATTCTATCGGTGATAAAAAGATCGACTCGCACGATAGACTTAAGATTCGAGTGTCAACTAAAATAAGAAATCTGTGGAAGTTAAGAAACTCGTCTGAAGAGTATAGAGATAAATATATAACTAAAGACAATTGGCGAAAAGTTTACAAATACTTCTTTAGAGATGGAAACGAAATTAAAAAAGAATTAGTGGATGATGGTCTAGAAAGTATGAAAGAAAAATTCACTAAAGAACCCTCTCATGAGGAATTATTTAATTCCTTATTTGAGGATGAATAGATCAAGTAGACGATATTCAAGGTAACCAATTTGTTCGGAACGCAATGAAAGTGAGCGTTAAGATGAGCTCTAAAATTACCTACTCGTCACTCCCTGTCCAAGTAAAACGCATAGCGCAAGAATCACTTGGGCGTGGAGTTCTTCAATCATTATTCAACTATAATACAGACTATCATATTCTCATTAAAATCGAGGATGGAGAAACAATAGGTTTCGCCTTATACCATTTTAATACAGAAGAATTAGAAAGCGGCAAGAATTACATTACTGGAGTTATTGACTGCATTTGTGTATCTACGCGATATAGAAATGAAGGATATGGAACTAAGTTAACTGTTGGAGTTCTTAGAAAAATGGCCGCTAAAAATGTATCTAGAATCGAATTAATGCTAAAAAAGCCGGTAATCGAAGATCGTGATAGTGAACCTGGGTTTCCCATTAGAGGTAGTGAAGAGCTACTTATTGATCTAGGTTTTAGAAAAGTAATGGAATATAAAAGCTATTATAGTGGAAACTCTAAAGATAGTAAGTATGAGTGTATTTTTTGTGGTAATAATTCAGACACATGCACTGGGGTCCTTTATGCTATAAATGAAAGAGGATAGCAGTAGTCTTTAGATTTTGAGGTTTAAAAGAATGAAGTTGTTTAAGAAACAAGATACTAATAGCGCTAAGTATCTTACTAAATCAAAAGTAAAGAGCGTAAGCAACTCAAGAGTCAGCAAAAGGAATTCTGTTGGAGCTATAATTACAGCTTCATTGGCTATCATTGTTCTTTTAATTACTACATTCTCTTCTTTAGTGCTTAACTCACCTACAGTTTTCGCTAAAGAAGAACCTCAAGATATTATTAGTGAAGCTGCTGAAAAGTATGGTGCAGAAGGTTCCTCTGAAGGATTTGAAAAAACATTCGATAAGTTTACAGTAGACAAGAATCAAAATGATAAGAATAGCTTCGCTTATGTCTTAAATAGACTTTTTACAACACACTATATTAATGACGTTTCAAGTGCCTCTGGAAAAGGAAAGCCTAAATCAGGCTATGTTTGTAATCCAAAGCGAACTAGTTCTTTAACTTATCATAACTGCGATATTCCAAATATTACTACAGAATTTCTACAGGACTTCTTAAGCGTTTTCACATTTCAAGGTGCTGTAGGTGCTGAAAAAGAACAGGCTACATTAGATAGTAGATGGTTTGGGCTTCCCTCAAACTTACCTAAAGGTGGCGTACCTGTAGACCCTTCTGAAAGATCAGTAAAATATACTGCGCTTGAGCTTTATGGATACAATCTCAATTATACTCAGTATAAAGGTGAGTGGGATCATATTAAGGTAATGACTGAAGCTAGAGCGATGTCTAACTTTGGTTTGATGGATAATTTAAAGTTATCAGTAAAGACCGTTGTTAACGGTGTTACATCAGCATTAGACACCTCATTAGATAATGCTGCTGAAAGTTTAAGCACAGGAAATGTTGTCGGCGCCATTGGCGGTGCTTTTACAGGCTTGTTTGAAGGATTTGCTGCAGGTGCAGTGAATACTGTTGTTGATACCTCTGACTTAAATATTGTTAATACATATGGATGGTATCGACCAAACTTTGGAAGAACTTTATATAATGCTAGAGAGTTAAGCCAAGAAGAAATAAAGGCGGAAATACAATCAAGCTATGTTAATATGGTTTCATCGTCTAGGCCTAAAGACGCAACTGTGCCCGAAGACTTAGCGGCTGCTCAAATTCTTCCTGCTAACCCTAAAGAAGCAATATCTAAATGCGTATTCAAGGACGCTTCAAGTAAGAACAAAGAATACGGTAGTTCAGTCACACCTCCAGGGGTTTCAGAAGCGGATTGTAGAAAGCAAGCGCAGAAAGCTTATGATATTCGTAAGGCTGCACATGACGAAAAACAGGCGTTAGACCCTACGAAGGTTCTAACCTTCTTTGATAGCGTAAAATATACTTGGTCTGAAGATGGTAATCAAAAACTAGAGACTGTAGCCCAATGGAAAAAGAAGAACTCTAGTTACTTTAAAGCTGCCGATAAATACATGATGAATTGTGAACTTGACACTAATGAGTCTAATCGTAAAGCAGCATTAGCAAATATCCGTTCATGCTGGGCTTCTGAATGGGGCCCGGCCGCTGAAACTGCTAAAAAGGATATGCAGTATGACTACAACGCTGAGTGGGTAAACAAAACTGTTGATGATAAGGCTCTAGCCAAATGGATGTCTCAGCCAGCAAATAACTTTAACGCCCCATGGAATAGATTTGTATGCGTGGATTCTAAAGGTAACGACATGACAACCTCAGGATCAAGTAAAGTAATGCTATTTAATAAGTTGGGGAAACACAATCCTGATTGTAAAGAGGTTCGTGCGCCTATTCAAAACGGATTCTTTGGAAGTGGCTATGATGAAACTAATAGTTTTGCACCAGTCGATACTAGAAATTCTATCTACGAAACATCGATCTTAAGTTTTATAGCTCCTTTTGATGATGTATTTAATGCTTTAGCTAGTGTAGGTCTTTCTATTGCAATACTTCTTACTAGAATTTCTAACACAATGCTTAATTTATCATTCTCACCTATTCTTGAAACTCTAGGTTTTGATGAAAGAGTTACAGCACTTATCGAAGCTTTAAGGGATAGTTTATTTTTCCCTCTTGCTACAATTGTCATTGCTATTTCTGGTATTACAGTATTAATTAAAGCAGGTAAGAATAGAGACTACGGAAGACAAGCAATGAGTCTTCTACTTATAGCTCTTACATTTGTTAGCGGAGCTATACTAATGTATAAGCCAGAAATGGTTTATAAAGCTGTTGATGAAGTTCCGTCAAGAGTCGAGCAAGCAGTTGTCGGTCTAATCTTTACTAGCGGTAATGACTCAAGTGACATTCTTTGTACAGCTACTGGTACTGCAAATGATCCAACAGTTGAGGACTTGAAGGGGAATAAGATTAGTACCTCCTCATCTGAAGGCACTAGAGCAATGCTTTGTGAAAATTGGAGAATATTCGCTTTCAACCCTTGGGTTTATGGTCAATGGGGTGTAGGATTCTCTGACCTTAATAACTCAAATATGAATAACACTAACGAGAATCTTGTAGGAAACGCTAAAGTGTCAATGGGCGGAGGGAAGAATAGTTATAATTGGGCTCTATACCAGCTTGATGTTACATCTTCAGGTACTTCTACAACTAAAGATAATTCTGCAAAGTCAGGCTATGTTGATACAGACTTCTATCGTATTGTAGATATGCAGGCTGGACCAAATAATGGCAAAGCTAGCGATGGAAGATATCTTGAACAATGGGCTGGGAAGAACTCCTTTAGCCGCGGTTTAACTGCATGGCTGGGCGCTGGTACTAGTATTGTAGGTCTAGTAACTATTACAAGCTTCTCTATACTTAAGATTTCTATAACTTTCGTAACATCATTTATGCTTATATTCTTACCTATTGCATTCTTAATAGGTCTACATCCTACAGCAGGACGAGGAAAACTTAAAGGATATATTGGTACTATTATCGGGCTAATGATTAAGCGCGTTATGCTTGTGACATTGTTAGCGGTTATGTTTAGGCTTGTTACTAGTGCTGCAAATGCAACACAGGGTTCATATATTCTTATCTCTCTGGTTACTATTGTAATTTGCTTAGTATTTATGAAATTCCGAAAGAATTTTATGGATATGATTGACAGTTCAGTTGATAGTGGCTTTGGACAACAATACGCTAAGAATGCTACTAATAATCCAAAGAGCATGATGCAGAAACTACCTAAATCTGTTAGAAATTACGCGGAGCAAGGATCGGTTATTACAAGTGGCGTAGTTTCTGGTGCTATTGGCGGTTACCTTTCAGGTAATGGACTTGTGAGCAGTGCTAAAAAATCTGCAAGATATGAGAAGGACCGTATTCTGAACCTTCAGCGACGTAGAGGTTATGGCGCGCTTCAGTCAACTGTTTATGCAGCTAATGCTGCTCGTGATGAAGCTTTTAAGGACTTCAAAGATAATGAAGCTTACCGCCAGGCAAAAGTTGAAGTTTCAGAAAATACTAATGAAGGTTACTCAGCTAGAGTTCAGCAAAATCTTTACGAGAAACTTCGTGATGAGCATGATGCTGTTCATGGAGAAGGGTCATTTGACAGCACAAATGCTGGCTCAAAGAAGCCGTTTACGTCTCCTTCAAAGTATACTGAATTGCGAACTTCTAATACAGCAGCAACTGTGCGTGAGATTCGAAGACTTGAGAAAATCAACGAGAGACTCAATGTCTTAAGGGCTGATGATGCTGGAGTTACTGAAAGACGTCAGAAAGTAGCTGAGATAGCTGAAAATGACGATATTAACTCTATCGCTTTGGACCAGGAGCGTCTACGCAAGATCCGTCGAGGTGAAGATTGGAATGGTCCTGAAAGCGAGCTTGAGGAAGAGTTTGAACAAGAAAATGCTGAAGAAATTGAGAAACTTGAAGAAGAAGCTGAAGCGCTTTACTCTAAGATTATTCAACGAGAAAATGCTGCTTTTAATAAATCGAAGACTAAGCGTGAAATGTATAAAGAATTGAAACGACTTATTTCGGAAGCTGACAAAAAGATTGAAGAAGCTGAAAACAGAAAAGGTGAGGTCTAATTGAACTCAACATACCTCACTGGAGGGGAAAAGGTTAAGCATAGAAAACCAGTCTCTCTTCTTATAGTATTATCTTTCATTTTTACTGCATTATTTGGCTCCATGACAGCCTTTTCCAGCGTGCAAAAGCCCGCTCAAACTGCTCAAGCTTTTGACTTGACTCAGTGGGGAATGTGCTATTTTGGTAAGGACTCCATACCTGGAATGATGTATCAGTACACTCAAAGTACGGACATGCAATTCGCACTCCGATCTAAGAGCAGTATTACTGGCGGTGTTGATAATGTTGAAACTGGGTTAAACTGGATTCTTGACCTTTTTGGCCCTGGTTTTAAAGAAGTTAATGAAGGCATTTTAGGTTACTCTCTTGATACGATTGATGCATCTAGTGAAGAAAAGGAAGATATTTCAGAGAGCGAGAAAGATGGTAATTTCAATAAGGGTGCTAAAGTAAATCCTTTTGATCGATTTGGTGTTGCCGGTCTAAAATTTAGCTCTTACTCGGGAGAATGGAAGCATGTTGCTATTGATGCGTGCGACTCTAATGCTGAACCTCAAGACCCCAAAGCAGGCGTATTCTACGATGATAGACTAGAACCTCTTTCTACTTGGGATGACATTGGAAAGTCTGAAGACATTCGAACAATGCAGTTTGGAAAAGGTATTGGATCACAATTTGGCTCAGCTTTTAACAATGTTATCTCTAATGGAATATTTACAGTAACTAAAACTATTATTGTTTTTACTATAGCCTTAATCAACTTCTCCTTTACTAACATTCTAGACTTAATGGGGATAACTGAAATACTGTCAGGTGACGGTACATCCAAAAATACTGGTTTGTTTGGGGTTCTCTTTGGTGGAATCTTTATGCCTCTTATTATTATAGTCTTCGCTTTTACTGGAGGGCACATATTCTATAAGGGTATAGTAAAGCGAGAGTACAGGTCTTCATTTAGCGTATTCATTAGGTCAATTGTTCTATTCTTGATTGCTGTAATTATTTCTGTTAAGCCAGCAATGTTCATATCTCTACCTAATAATATTGCTGTAGTTACACAATCACTCATTATCACCGCTATGAACTCAGGTCTTGCAGGCGGAAATGGGCTTTGCGCGACTGACATTGGCCAATTCAAGACTAAACTTGTTAATAATCCTAATGCTAAGCCAGAAGGGATTCTTGAACAGGCTTCTGAAAATATGCGTTCAGCTGTTGGGTGTCAATTATGGTCTAACTTCTTAGTTAAGCCTTGGGCTCAAGCTCAATGGGGTGTGGATTGGGATAAGACTTGGGCTAATGGTAAGAACTCTAAGGGCGATAATATCAGTATCCCAGGATGGTCTGATAATGGTAAAGCTCTAAAGAATTCTAATGGATCGATGGTGGGAAATGCTGAGGTACCTCTTGGAGATGGTAGCGTAATTAATAACTGGGCTATCTTCAATATTAGTGTTCAAACTAATGTTCACTCACCTTTAGGCCATGAAGGCAAGAAATCGAAGTATACCTCCGGTGTTGCGAATGACTGGTGGAGAATTGTAGACGCAGTTGCTAACTATAGTGAGGCTGATTCAAAGTATTTTGCTATAGGCGATGGTGAATATGGTAGCAAAAAGAAAGACAGCTCAACTGAAGTAACTTTTAAGGTACCTAGTGAAGAAGCTGTACTTAATGAGTGGGATCACTGGGTAGGCAATAAAGCAGGTTCCAGAATTTGGACAGCTTTATCCTCAGTAATCATTTCACTTATTGGAGTAGCTGCTCCTTTAATCTTTGCATTCTTAACTGCAGTCTACTCTATTGGAGTTGCTATACTTATGGCTTTTGCTCCAATCATGCTATTAATTGGTTGTTGGGCTGGTAAAGGTTGGGAAATCTTTAAAGGTTGGGGAAGTTTAGTAATTAACACTACCGTGAAGAGAATTATCGCGGGTGGATTACTAGCCATATCAATTGGTCTTACAGCTGCTATCTTGAAGTACATGGAGACTACAAATTGGTGGGAAGGCGTTCTTCTTATGATTGTTGTTTCCTTCGCGCTTGTCAAGAGCCGACATAAGCTTTATGACGCTTTAGGATCATTCAACCTATCTTCAGTAAATCTTGGTCAAACTGCTCAAAAGCTTAGTGGAGATTCGCTTGCTGGTTTTAAGACTGCAGGTAGAGTGTCGATGAATCTTACTACTGGTGCAGTCAACTCTAAGCGTTACGGAGGAACAATTTCACAAGGTATTAAGGCTGCTGGAAAGCAAGAGCTTGAAAATGCTTCATATAAGAGCAAAGATCTAAGAAATATAATGACTTCATATGAGCAGCACACTACGCATAATACTAGAGATGCTAACGATATTTTCCGTGGTCAAGAGATATGTTCAGGCTGCGGAAAGAAGCTTAGCACTGAAGAGGACCAGTTAGGTACAAATGTATTCCACGGCGGTCGAACTGCTAATGGCGACTTAATTTGTTACCAGTGCCTTGTTGATGGAGTCGACCCCGAAGCTGTAGAAGTTACTATGGATAGACCTGACGAGAAAACAAGCCCTAAAAAGTCTATTCTCGAGGAAAAGCAAGAAGAATTAAGATCAAGAAGATACGCTAATCATACTGTATATACTAATGAAATTAACAGAAATCTTGTTGACAGAATTACGAAGAAGGTTGATCGCAACGGTAATCCTATTGATTCAACTAGTAATACAGAGCAATTGAAGACCCTTATGAACGGTGTAAACTTCGACATTGCTAAATACAAGAAGAATAATACTGCATTACCAGTTGTTCCTCAAGAAATCTATGAATCAATCAACCATGAAATTCTTGAAGAAGCTTGGAGGCAACAGAACTACGATTGGATTCGACAGGCTTATACAGCAGCTTGGGCTCAATGGTTTGTTGAAACAACTGGCGACGCGGTTAACGGAACTCTTGAAGAGCTTCTCATGAGTGTACAGTCTGAGAAAAACAATCCTAACGCAAAGGAATAAAGAAAGGTAGTCTTTATTATGAAGGAATTAAATAATTCTGATTATGAAGTTTTTGAAGAGATGAAGAGTCTAGAGTTAATCATTGCTTTTCATAAGCAGGTGGTTCTCAAGAAAGGGTTTGTTGATTATTTCTCTCCAATAGAGTTAAGGGCCTTTGCGACTAGCGATAGAGTAAAGAATGCTTGGGATAGCCAAGACTATGTGGGCTTAAGGATGTTGTATGCTGAGGCTTGGGTTTATTATTATGAGAATCTTTTTCAAGAACCTGTGGTGACTGAGATTGCAGACATTGCAGTAATGTTCGCGAGAGACTAAATATGTAGTAATATGAATCTTTCTGATATTTCTGTAAAACTTTAAACAAAACTGACAGTATGGCCAAACTGTCTACGATAGGACGTGAGCATGGGATTCCTTGATAAAGCTAAAAACAAGCTATCCGGGTTATATAATTCAGTGAGCGAAGAAACTGTTAGAAAGATTGATTATGAAGTTGATGATGAAATCTTTGATGAACCCGAAGTCGAGCAGAAGCCAAAACCAAAACCAAAGCCTAAGGTGGAGAAGCCTGTAGTTGACATTAAATCAAAGTTGACCTCAATCGTTAAGACTGATAAACCAAAAGTTGAAAAAGTAAAAGAAGAAAAAGTTGCGCCTAAGAAGTCTAAAAAAGACGAGAACCCTCAAGAGGTGAAAGATGTTCTTGAAGTTCTGAATATTCTTGAAACTTTCAAAATACCGCCTAATGTTCTTATGCCTGAAGATTTAGATCAGGTTAAATTCGATCTACAGGTTCCTAAGGGATATGACATTGGTCAAGTTAACGCTTTTCTAGAGCAAGTTATTACTACCACAAAGCATTATGTTACTCTACTTAAAACTAGAAATAGTGATGTTGCGAAACTTGCTACTACTATCGATAGACTTGAAGTTGACTTAAACAATGTTAAATTTGACTCTGAACTCTCTCAGGGCATTAACATTATGCCTAGTGATAGCGACGATAACGTTATTAATGAGAACATTGAGTTAAAGCTTGAGAATAGAAGACTTAAAGAATTACTTGAGAATAACAGTTTTGATGAAGAACTTTCGGAAGAAAAACAGAATGAATTCCACGCTCTTCAGGATAAGCTTTCGCTAGCTAACCGCAGAGTAGAAGATCTTAATGAAGAGATTTATGGGCTTCGTAACAGGATCGCTTATTTTGAAGAGCAAGCTGACGCTACGATGGAAAAAGTAAGTGATTACACTGAGGTAGAGGTTGATGATTCAGAGTGGGATGTTGATAATTCAGCAAATAATATCCCTTCATTTGCTGAAACATTCGGTCAGGGTCTAGAGTCTATTGCTTTAGATGATGAAGATTCAGATTTACCTGAAGTTGACTTGAATGAATCGATACGCTCAAATGATGAATCAGATGCTTATGAAGATTTCTATAATGAATCTGACTCTAATAATGCTTTCGCTGCAATTAATTCGGACCCAGTTCAAGATCTGTTTAATTCCACTCCAATTGATTTTGATGAAAAGGATGATGAAGGCTCATTTTCCTTCGACTCAGATAACTCTAGTAAAATGAACGAGCTATATAAAAGCGAACATAGCAATACGGACTTCCTATCTGATATAATTTCAAATACCTGGGAAGAGAAAGAAAGCGGTAAATAAACGTGATTCCAATTAACGGAAATCTTCTTACAGAGACCTTTGTCTCAAGCATGGGCATTCTTATACTTGGCCTTCTATTAGTTAGGGTTCTTCCTTTAACTTTACGAAAGTTCATGCCTTTATATCTTCTATTAGTAATTTCAAATATTGTAGTGCATTATTTCTTTATTGAAAATATTTCAATTCTGTGGCAGATAGGAGCAGCTATCGCTGGTATTGGTGTTGTTTTTGTTCTAGCTGGACTCTTAGGAGAACTTAAAACCTCATCTCACTATGAGGCAATATTAGTTGGGGTAAGTATTTACCCTTGGTATTTAGGTTGGATCGAAAGTGTTATTTATATTGCCGCATCAATTATCATGGTTGCTATTATTTACTTCGGTAAGCAACGTAGAGCTACTAAAAAGTTCATGATAAGTAAAGATAAATTTGATGATGCTGAAAATATCTTGAATAAAAAGGCGTACCCTGAATTTAAGAAAATGATCAATGCTATTTATACTACTCCAATTGGAGTCGCTGCAGTGTTTTCAGTAATTTTCTATTCTTTGGCAATCTAAAAAATTAAAAGTATAGCCACTTGGATTAAGTTCTAGGTGGCTATACTTTTCAGAATTATTAGAGTTTATGAAGTAGATCTTATTTTCTATTAGGATTAAGTTAATTTTGATATTAACTGTAAGATATTCAAGTATTAGACTGGAGACATATAGAAGATGAGTAACGAAAACGAGAATTCTAATTTCTTCTCGAATGATGAAGAAGAAATCTCATTAGAAAAACTAATCGCTCAAGATGCTGAGGACAATGCAAACGAAGGCGCAGCTCTCAAGAAAGACGCTAAGAGAGAGAAAAATAAGAAAATAGCTCTAATCTCCTCAGGTGGCGTGTTAGCTGCTGCTGTCGTCGCCGGACTATTACTTTTTAACCCTTTCAGCGCTAACAGTGATTTTGACCCTAATAATTCTGGAAATGATGGTATTTACCAAGGACAGAATGACAATGGGGAAAACAAAGAAGAGGTTGAAGAAGACAATAAAGTTGAAGATGTTGATAAAAATCTTATTAAAGAGAATGAAGACTTCATCTTCGAAGAAGGTAAGCTTTACCCTATAAAAACTGAAGAATGGCAGACATCTTCATATGCATCACAAAAAGACGAGGGAAAACTTCGAGAATTAATTAATGCAAAGGTTGCGGGATCAACTCTTGAAAGTGCAAGCTCTATTCTACCTCTTGAAGCGGCAGGTTTCACTTCAGACGAATCAAAGAAGGAAGTTGACGGAGAACTTAACTCTATGTATAGCTTCTGGACGGCAGAAGACTTTAGCTACTCAGTCGCTGAAATGACTGAAAGACTCCTCAACCCAACATTCGGATCCTGGGGAGAATACCAATACTCATATTCGAATGCTAATAAGGCCTTTAACACTGACTTAATTGAAGACATGTTTACAAGTAACTTCTTAAGTTCTAATGTTGATAAAGATTATTCTGAATATATTCCAGTTTATGCTGATTGGGATAAGAATGATTATGGAAAAGGTAAAGAACTTCTCTCCGGCGGAACTCGATGGATTGGCGAAGTGACTAATAGTACTGCCGACTTCGCTTATAATGATGATGAAGAAAACTACACTGTAAAATATTCAGCTGATGTTAAGTTTACCACTTGGACAAAAGATGAGTCGCAGTTAGAAAAGAATGGTAAGCTCACGTTAACCTTAGTGGCTAACACTGGTGACAATAAAAAAGATTCAAAATATAAAGTTCTCATTGATAATGCGAGCTTGAAGGTGGACGGATAAATGAGGTTCAACAATTTAACAAGGTTACTTAGCGTAAGCGCCCTTGCAGTCGGTTTAGTTGCTTCTCCTCTAGCCTCCGCTTCATTCGCTGATACGACAGGTGGCGGCAGTGGTGGCGGTAACGGTGGATCAAGTAGCGGTGATAGAAGATGGGTTTCACTAGCTTACAATAACTCAAGTAAAGCCTATCCAGAATTTCTTAAGAAAACTGGTTATAGCAAAGCTGTTACTGAAGACCTAATTCGAGCTAAAGGCGCAAGCGTAGAAGTTTGTAAAAAGTCAAACGTTATATGGTGGCTTCAAAATAAAAAGACTGGCGGATGGAGCCATAACTGGACTGGAGCTACAAACGGATCGGCTTGGAGAGGTGACGGTACAATCCAAAATCCTGCTAAGAAGTATGGTGACCGTGCGCCAACTGTAGCTGAGTACAATACGTTCCTAGACTGGGACAAGAAAAATGGTCGCAATCTTAATAAGGGCAAAGGACAAGGTTATACTGTAATTTGTTCAGGGGTTAGTACAAAACCAACAATTAAAACGCCAGAATCACCAAAGACTACTACTGAGGGTAAGGTAACTAAAGACGAAGATACTTTCACTAAGCCTTATACTTATGTCACTACTGTAACCCCTCAAACAATCAAAGGTGGTAAGATAGGTAGAGGACTTCTTGAAACTCAACCTGCTAAGACAGTTAAAACTAATTTCGGTAAGCTTTGGGATGATTTGAATAGAGGCAAGACTGATAAGACTGCCTCGCAAATCAAGAAGGAAGTTAACGCTGCAGTCAAAAAAGATAAGACTTTAACGCACGCGAAAGTGAACTTAAATGCTAATAATAAAAATGGTTTAGCCGATGGTGGAGTATTAAATATTAATGAACAGATGAAGCAAGCCACAATTAGTACTAAGAGCACTACTGTTACAACAATAACTGTTAAATGCTGGAATGAACAAACTTGGAACGCTAATAAAGGTGAGTATAATAAAGCAGTCAAAAAATGCGATCCTAAAGATAAAGGTACTAAAAAGAATATAACAACAACTAGCATTAGTAAGTCAAAAGAATCTACTCAAAAGAACACTGGTTTCTGGCAAATTCTATCAGTGCACTGTAATCCAGAGGAATTTGAAGCTCTTTTAAATGCCACTTCAGGTGAAAAAGTTATTTCTGAAGGAAATCCTGAAAAAGGTGTAGCTGCTGTAGTTTATTCTAAGAAGTATAGTCAGCAGCCAGCAGCTGGAAATCTTGACTTCGGTGATGCATCAAATAGCAATAAAGCTAAGGCTAAGACTGGAAACTTAGGGTTCTACAATAAAGAATGTGCTTTTGATTGTACTCCGGGATCGACTGGATCTAATGCTGAAAAGAATGGCGCTTCAAATAACGTTGTTAAAAAAGGATTTAAAGATTCTGATAATGGTGAACTCTATGGTGCTAAGTCAGGAAACTCGAACTCAAACAAGTTCTCATTCTTCCGAGATAATAGAACTAACGAGATTGTTGCAGACGTCTGGTACCCAAAGAACACTACAGCAGTTAAGTATGATGGCCATAAAGCTCTAACCACTACAATTACTCGTGACCCGAATGGGACACCTGGAATCAACTCTTCAACTGGTGGTAGTGCTACTGTAACTGATTCTGAAGGGAAAAAGTTATTTACTGGTACTGGTAAAGTTAAGCCTCAAATGAATTGGGATACATCAACATTCAATAGCCCGAACTCTACGATAAGATCAGGCCTTGTCAATAAGATTAATCTTCAATCAACTTGGGCTTCAGAGCCAAATAAACCACACGCTTTCAACTTTAAGTATGAATATGCGCCAAAGGTTTACACTAACGTTCCAGTTAAGAATATTGGCTTTGGCGAAAACGGTGCTCAAGAAAGAGGCGATCTCGGAAAGGTAAGTGCAGACATTCAAGGTAAATGCTATGCTAACTTTGGAACTGATAAACAACAGAATATGAGTTCGCAAATTTCAAAGAATACTGGATCTGGCACTACTAATAATCTTGACACTAAGATCATTAACAATGACAAGCTAAAAGTTATAGCTAACTTTGTACGCTCAACAACTGAATAATAACTAAATGCTTAAAAGCGGTGGATTTTATATTTAACGAATCCGCCGCTTTTAAGTATAAAGATTTTCAATATTTTCAAAAATATCTATCTATATATTATAGGTAATAAGTGTAGATAGAGCTCGCTTCAAAATCACTTCTAAAACAGAATTATTATGAAATGTTCATAAAGTAACTCGAGACAGCATATTTTCCTCTTTTAGAATTCAAGCGAAAACTGCGCTACTAAGCGCGTCTAGTTAGCCGTTATAGTCTCGGGTCTAACTAGGTGGTCTTTTGCAGCGAAATGACAGTTTTGACAGTAAATGCTGTCTACTGTATGACTACACCCTAAGAGCCATTTTTCAGTAGCCTTGCTGCGCTATCTACACTTCAGTAAGAGATAAATTAGATTAAAATGAGAGCTTTTTAACCTAAAGAAAAAGACTTCAAGAGAAAACATAGAAAGACTTGGTAATATGACTACATCACTTAACCGAAAGGTAAAGTGGAAAAATAAATCGCAATATTCTTTTCAGAAGGAGAGATGCCCAATGTATAGAAACATGAAAGCAAAAGCCAGAAACGAAAAGCGAGTAGATAGGACAATTCTAAAATTCAAAGATTATATTCAAAAGAATCACTTACTTGATAATAGCGATTCGCAAGAAGAGAAAACTCTAGTCTATGAGCGAATTATGCGACTTAAAAGACGAGGTGTAGATAACTCTAAACTCAGAGGCCAAGTTCGAGCAAAAGAAAAACGAGAAATTCAAAAGGCTTTACTTGAGGAAGGAATTCTTGAAACATCTTAAAAATAAGTAAACTATTCTAAAAACAGTTGGTACAATCATCTTATGACAGAATAGTGAGTACTCTTGAAGGGAGGGCTTACCGCCCTCTCTTTTTGAGTTTTTAGAGGTCAAGGAAGTAGTGAATAAATGAAGAAAAAGACTGTTGAAGAATATAAAGAAAGCAGCTCTGTCAAGACACCACGTATTGCTTGGCTGCTTGACAAGCCTTTAGTATATGTAGCCTTCGGCACAGCAGCTGTAATAGGAATTGGATCATTCATTGGTTCAGGTTATAATAGCTATCAGAATGCTATAGCCGAACCTGAAGTAATTTCTCCATATCAAGATATACAGCCAGCTAGTTTCGCAGGTAAAAGCTGGGGGGCTAAAATGGTTAAAATGAAACCACCTACAGTAAAGACGTGGGAGGTTTCAGAGAGCACTAAAGCCCAATCTCCAATTAACACTAAAGTTTGCAACACACTTCAGGAAACACCTTCCAGTCTTTTGTCAACACATGTTGCTAAAGGGTCAGGCGTTGAGACCCGTGTACAGGTTTACGGTGCTGGTCAGTCTGCAACTCAATTTAAGAAGTATGAAGAAAAACTTAAAACATGTTTCTCTGGAGTAACAAGCGATAAGAAAAGTCAAACTAAAATTCTTAAATTCCCGGGTGGTTTCTTAATGAATGTGGGTGACTCTATCATTGGAGTTACCTATACTAAGGAGGGTTCAGCAGACTCACTACTTGACTTCTATGTTAAAAATGCTGAAAGCACCCTTAAAGAATCTAAATGCTTATCGCTGAATCCCAGCGCTGAAGATTCTAGTAGAAGCTTCTATTATGATAAAGAATCTTATGATGGTTATTCAGAAACAAGAACTGTAGATACAAATGTGGATTATGGAAATCTTCCAGAACCTACAGTAGTTAAAATGAATATGATTAAGAATGAGAATACTCTTAAGCCTGAATCTCCATTACCAGATACTTTTCCAGAATTGCCAGCAAATGTCGAAAAGCCTACTATCCCAAATAGCATAGCTACAGTAAGTAAATTTGAAGATGATGCTGTTTATCTTATTGAGGATGTGGAAGGTCCTGGTTGTGGTTGGGATTGGTCCTCGCAAGCTTCACCGGCTTACGATAAGAAAAAGTTAGCTGATGATAAATTTAACGAACTTCAAGAAGTCCAGAATTATGTAGATTCTAAAGCTACAGACTATATCTCTAGAAAGAACAATTGGGCTTTATCTGTTATGGCTGTAATGCCTCAGGCGGACAATTGGAATAAGTTTGTTTCAGATACTAATAAAGTCCATGAAAAGTGGGATTGGCTTCGCAGTGAACGAGCTAAAGTCAGAAATACTTGGTATAACTATGTAGAGCAACATAATAGTTGGAGAACATTTGATGATCGCAAAGCTTTAGCTCTTGAGGGTTATGAAGAAGAAGTTCGGAAATGTGAGTTAGCTAAAGAAGATCTTGAAAAATGGGAAGAAGAATGGCGAGATAAATTCAATGAAAATGAGAAGAATCGTCAAGAATTCTTGAAGAAAAAGGCTGAACGTGAACGTGAGAAGGCGGAGGCTACTCCGACCCCGACGCCGACACCAACGCCTAGTGATGACCCAGAAGCTTCTGAAAGTCCATCGCCTAGTCCATCGCCTAGTCCGTCTGAGACTCCCGAACCTGAAGAAACATTCGAAGGTATCGAGATTCCGGATAGACCTTCTGGTTGCGATACAGAACCAGTGCGCCCGGCGATCATTGACCAAGAGAAGCCTGCTGAACCTAAAGCACCTGCTTTACCTGAAGAAGTGACTATCCCTAACTCTTGGCCACAACCCGAAAAATAAATTTTGAAAAATTTTGAAAAAACTTTCAAAAAATAAAAACTGTTGGTACTATACATTTGACCAGGAAATAAATATATGTTATAGAGGTCAACTTAAAAATTATCATTTTAAAAAGTTACTCGCAGCCGTGAGTAAGAAACACAAAAAGTAAGGAACAGAAAAATGGCTGTTATGATTAATCAAACTGTAGTTGGAAACATTGGACGCGTTTACGACAAGCGCACTGTAGGTAAGGATAATAACTCAGTTATCGAGTTTTCCGTATGCGCTACACGCCGCGCTCGAGATGCCCAGAGTGGCGAATGGAAAGATAAAGAACCATATTGGATCACTTGCACTGCCTGGGGCCGTCTAGCTGACAATATTGAAGAATCATTCCGCCCAGGCGATCATGTATTCGTCGTAGGCCGAATTGAAATGTCAGATCCTTTCGAAGGAAAAGATGGAGTTACTCGTGAAGCTCGTGCGAAGCTCACTGCCGAGGTCGCAGGCCTAGAAATCTCCTCATTCCCAGCCGCTTCAAAGCGTGAAGCAAAGAAAGCTGAAAACGCTGGTTCTTCAACTTCTTCAAGCGCCTCAAAGCCTGCTGCAAAGAAGGAAGCCCCTAAGAAGGATGAAGACGAGTTCAACTTCGATGATCTAGACTTCTAATATTACTCCCCCAAATCTAGAATATAGTCACACGATAAACTAGATAAAATAAAATTATTCACTCTTACAGCGTAGCAATTTCCATGCTACGCTGTAAGAGTGTCTAGAGTATAAGTGAGGGCCCTACAATAAAAATTAGACTACAGTAACGAAAAAGTAAAGCACATGAAGCTGATTAAAGAACAAAAAATTTGGTAAAATATAAAAAGTAAAAGCAAGAAAGTCCGCTATACCGATATTTATTTTAAAATGTGACCGCAAGGAGAAGCAAGACATAATGAATCAAAACTTAAATAATGAAGATAGTAATGGCTACTCATACGATTCAGAGACTCCAAAAACAGGTGCCGTCTTCCACGGAATAGACCCATATAATACTGACTTTATAAAAGACCCAAAGAATTTTGAAGACCCAGTAGAGGAATTAAAGTCTAAGAAGAAGACTAACAAAATCATAATAGCCTCAATAACTCTAATTATTGCCCTCGGGGTAGGCTTACTTACTTATAATTTAGTGGGAAATGATGAAAATACTAAGGGCTCTACTACCCAAAGTCAAATAGATCAAGAGGCGAAAGAAGTAGATCCTACAGCAGGTGAAACAATCACCGCCGATCTACCTCTAGCCGAAGCATTCTCTGACGCTAAAGAAACACCAAAAGGCTACATTAAGGCTGAAGTCAAAAAAGATATTCTTAAGACTTCTAATAACAAAGAAGTTGAGATTTCAGGATATGAAATCATTAAAACAGAGCAAAACTGCACAGTTAACAAAGCATCTGAATTCTGCTTAGCAGGAAGGGTTAAAGTAGGTGAAGCTAAAGAAGTATTCATTTACCTTCTAAAAGATGCGCGAAATTCACGACTAATGGAAAAACCGCAGGACTTTAACACTACTGAAGTTTCAGGGGCTAAAGTTGCGGCAACAATGAAGATCGCCCTACCTAACCCCGGTACTTCTATTCTTGCTACAGTTAATCTAGATAACTCAGGATTTATTTTCTCTTACCCTGAAAACATGACACAAGAGGAAATCAATGACTTCAACTCTAAAGTCAAAATAAACGATACTGACAAAAAAGAATCAAAATCATAAAACTTTTAAGTAAAAACAAAAATAAAGAACTGAAGAACTCACAAGGTCAAGAATGCTAAATATTATCATTGCCGTTACAGCAGGCTACTTAATAGTCATGCCAATACTCTTTAGATTAGCTGCTTTCTTACATAAGAAGCTTCTAATAGAAAAAAGAGCGCAAAAAATCAAGGGAAACAACGCTCAAGCTCTAAAGAGCCTACCTAAGCCACTATGGCCTAAATGGCAAGAACTTTTAAAATTTGCGTTAAAAGACAAGCGTGATCTAGTTCTAGGTAAGCCTAAAAAAGGAAAAGGAGGAGAGCCGACATCTTCAAAAATGACAAACAAGCAGGCTTTCTTTCTCTTCCACCTAATATCTTTAGCAATATCCATTGTTGGTGCAGTTGTAGGGATCTGGTGGGTTATTCTCATTGGCTACCTAGGATTCTTCATGACACTACAGTGGGCTATGAAAACAGCTAAACCAATTATTGAAACTCGTAGAAAAGTTCTTGACCGAATGTTTAGTATTGGGCAATCAAAACTAGGTCTTAGCATGGAGCATAAAGATAATCCGCAAGCGGTTATTGAAGTTCTAGAGTGGAATGACTACGTTAAACCACAGAAAGTTCGTTACCAAGTTCCAGATAACTTCGGAGCTGAAGGGGAAGAAGGATTCTTACGACAGTTCAATCAGCTTTTTGGTGCGGAAACAGCGTGGGTTCCAAGCCCAGACATGGAAGCAGATCCGCCGACTCCAGGATGGGACTACCAAAGCGGTCAAGCAACATTCCACGCGGTTCCGCCGCTTCCAACAATGGCTCCATGGAGTGAACGCTACGTGCTGAGTCCAGGGATTCACTGGGCTTTCTTCCCGCTCGCCTTAGGTGTGGAGAACGGAGTAGAGCTGATGAATGAAGAGTCAGGCGAATTGGAATATGTCTTAGGATTTGACCTATCTGGTGAGCAGGCTAAAGAAGGTAAAAAGAATGGTTTGAAAGTGAGCCCCACTATCACAACATCACCAATGGTATTCATAGGTGGCGGTACCGGCGGCGGGAAGAGCCTTTCCGCAGACACCCTAGTAGAAGTCCTATCATTTGCTAATCCTGACAGTCAAGTAGAGACTATACCTTATAGTGAAACTAACTAATTCTCTTATTTTAGAATATTCTAGAAAGAACCCACAAAGTATTAAAACAGATTTCAAAAAGAGCCAAACTCTTATTTGGGAATGCTTTTTAAAACATGAGTGGGTTGCAAGGCTAGACTCTAGAGTTATTCGTAATAAAGGTTGCCCTTACTGCACGAATCAAAAGGTATGGACAGGCTTTAACGATGCTGAAACAAAACTATCAAAGTTTCTTTATCTCTGGGATTATGAGTTAAACTTTGAGAAACCTTTTGAAGTTTTCCCCTCATTTGTTGCTCACTTAAAATGCTTTGAAGGCCATAGGTTTAAACTTAGTTTACTTCAAGCTTCTAAAATGAAAGAACCTTGCCCATATTGCGGTAAACGTAAGCCTATTAAAGGAATAAATGATTTAGAGACTTTATACCCTGAGATTGCAAGAGAATGGTCTAAAGAGAATAAAAATAGGCCTTCAGAATTTCTTTCTCAGAGTAATAAAGTCGTTATTTGGGAGTGCCTGAAAACTTCACATAAGCATGGTTATTTTATGTCGATACAAAAAAGAGTAAAAGGTAGGATTTGCCCTTACTGTTCAAAGCCTGCACGAAAAATACTTGTAGGTTTTAATGATTTAGAGTCAAAATATCCTGTATTGTGCGAAGAGTGGTCAGAGAAGAATTTTAAAAACCCATCGGAATGTCTATCAAGTTCAAATGAAAAAGTCTGGTGGAATTGCAGGAAATGTTCTCACTCGTGGGATGCTTTTATCTATAATAGAGTCGCTGGTTCTGGGTGCCCCAAATGCGCTAAATCTAATATTGTCTCTAAGGGTGAGATTGAGCTTTTAGATTTTCTTAAAGAAACTTTGTCGAAAGAAGTAGAAGTAATCTCAAACACAAGAAAAGTCATTCCACCTTTAGAGTTAGATATTTATATACCTAGTCTTAATATTGCTTTTGAATTTAATGGAGATTATTGGCATAGCAATTCAATTGTTTCAGAGACTTATGGATCTTCTTACAACTATCATCTTTTAAAGTATGAACTTTGTAAGTCTCGAGGCGTTAAGCTCCTTTATGTCTGGGAAAGCGATTGGAGGTTTAAGGAATCTTTGGTTAAAGAATCTATTAGACTTGCGTTAGACGATGAGTCTATTCATTTGAATATTCTTTCAGTACTCTTCAAAGATTAACTCGGTAAAATACCAATATATATTTTAAAAGATATGGAAGAAGATTTTTATGTCAGATGAAGTTTATATTGGTCGGCATCTTAAGAAGACAATTAAGTTTATGGCTGAAAACGGTTTTTCTAGAAGCGAGATTGAGTCCTTATATCTCTCAGGTCTTTCTAAAAAGGATATTACATCTAAAATTAATGAGCTTAGAGAGGATACCGTTATCACATATAGAAGTTTTATCAAAGTTTTTGAATATTATGAGATACCTAACAACGAGCGAGATCAAGCTTTGCGAGACAGAGCTAAAATAATCAGTGATAGTCACCAGAAGAAGGAAAGATTATACGCTGGAAAATATACAAAGAGTGATCTTATAGAAATGTCAAAATCCGGTTTAAGCATTCGATTAATAAGAGAGAAAACTGGGGTAGCAGCAGTTACAATCTCTAAGATTCTCAAAGAAGCTGGTATTGAAGTTAAGCGAGATATTCCTGCTGTAGAAACTATAGAGCATTTAGAGTCGGCTGGTTATACTAAAGATGTTATTGAAGATCTTTACTGTACTCAGAATCTTTCTTTTAATAGGGTTAAAGAAATTCTTTCAGATGCGATTGGTCGTAGTCTAGGTGATAAAGCATTAACTACAGTTTTAAAGAAGCTTGAGATTAAGAAAACTAGAGAGCAGTTGATAGAACGTCGTGGCGCTAAGTCTCGAGCCGAGTTAGAGGCTAATCTTTTGAAGTTAAAGAAGGCTGGGTTTGAGAGTCTTCAAGAATTAGCGAACCACTATGATGTGAATAAGTCTTTGACTCGTGAGACTTTGTTGAAGTCTATGAATGAGAAATTGTCTGAAGATGAAGAGCCTTTTACTCAGCGCTGGCTTACTCGCCATATGGATCCTTTATTAAGTGAGGATCGTTTGCGCGGAGTTTCTCGAGTTGAGTTAGAGTTCATTGAGTTCTTGAAGAGCATAACTAGTGAAGATATTGTTGAAAATTCTAGAAGTATTATTAAACCCTATGAGTTAGATGCTGTTATCCCCTCGTTAAGCATTGCCTTTGAGTTTAATGGTGATTATTGGCATTCTGATAAGTTTCTTACTCATAATCATGGTATGACTTCTGAAGAGTACCATAAAATGAAGTTTGATAAGTGCGCGGATTTAGGTATTAGACTTTACTTCGTTTGGGAGTCTGATTGGGTGAATGACCGAGTTTCTGTTGAGGCAGAGATTCTTTCGGTTTTGAATGGTGCTACTGAATCAAGTATGCTTGAGAAGCTTTCTTTAGTTTGAGTTCTTGTTATAGAAACTGATTAATTTTTAAAAACTTACGCTATAGCGTCATTTTTCTAATATTTTTGGTAAAAGAATAGTAGGTAAGTATTTATTCTTTATGAAAGTTGATAAAAATGACTAGTAATTCTATTAATGAGTATGATTTTTTATTTGGAAAAGTGAAGCCTCAAGATAATTTTACTGAGGTGGTTAATAGTTCGAATGTTAAGTACCCTGAGGTATTCTATAAGAATAAGGATATTGCTGATAAGTATAATCTTTGGGAGAATTATAAGAAGTTTTCTAAAGTTAAGCCTCCTAAGCGTGGCTATCAGAAAGAAGCTATGTCTGATGCTCGTAATTCTTTTCGTAGAGCACAGTTAGATAAGAAGTACTCGTCTGATGAGTCACTTAGAGAGAGCTTTAGGGTAGGCACTGCTTTATTTGATGGTCATTGTTATATTTCTGGAGTTAAACTCTATAATGATGATGGAACTAAAGTTGATGATGTTTCTATTCAGGCTGACCATGTTGTTTCCAGTATCCATGGTGGAGTAGGTTCAGCCGGTAATATGCTCCCTGCCTTAACTCAGGCTAACAATGGAAAGGGTGACCTTAAAATTGATGATTTAGACATCCCTGACTCTGATAAAGAAAAGATTGAAGACTTCCAGAAGCTTTATGGTTATGCGCCTTTAAACGAGTATCATATGAATAATTCTTTAAAGAAGATTGATAGCTCCTTTGACTTCGCTAATGATTTAAATATTGGTGACTTAACCGAAAGGGAGATTAGAAAACTTAATAAGCATCATAATGAGAACAGTAAGGCCCTTAAAGAATATATTAAGGGTTTACCTGATTAGCAAAATATATAGAGGTCTTTTAACAAATGAATACTTACCATATTAACGATAAAACAGGCCGTGTGAATATTTGCAGGGCTAAGCCTGGTAATTGCCCTTTAGGTGGCGACGATAGCCACTTTAACTCTAAAGATGAAGCACTTTCCTTTAATGAGTCACAACTGTCTAATGAATTAAAACCTCTTAAATCTTTTAAAAAAGCTAAGTCTGAATTGTCTATTGAAGAGAAACTTGATTCAGTCTATTTAGCAAAGACCTTAGGTGTTGTTTCAGATGTTAAGATTAAATCTTTAGTTAAAAAGACCTTACGTAGAGGATACTCCCTTAAAGAAACTGAAGCTCTTCTAGAAAAGTATGGCGATAGCACCTCATTCTATGTCTATTACAATGGAAATCAAGAAATAACTTTAAATTATGAAGACTATGAAACTCGAAAAACTTTTTTAAAGGGAGCCTGTGCTTTTATAGCTAACGAAGTGAGCAGAGTTACTGGTAAACCTATCGTACTATTTAGTACTAAATATTCTACAGATAGTTATTGGGAGGGTCACGCTGTAGTTAAGCTCTCTGACGGTCTTTATTTTGACATTGAAGGCGATAAGCGTATTAGCGATTTTAGATATACATATCCCGATTTTACATCCTTCGAAGAGAAAGAAGTTTCTCAAGAAGAATTTGAGAAAATTATGAAGGTTAAAAATGGTTCGATTAAAAATGATCTTGGGGATATAGAAAGAGCAGCATTAGCTAAGATTTGTTTTGATCTTATTTCAGACCATAAAGCCTTGTTTTTGGATTAATATTTTATACTTTAAAGGTTGAGCCTATGCGGTCTATAGAGTCGATTTTACTGTCTAGGGTATAGTCATACAGTAGACTGCATTTTGCTGTTAAACTGTATAGAAACAGCAAAAGACCACCTAGTTTGCCGTGATAGCCTCGGGTCTAACTAGGTGGTCTTAGTAGCGCAGTTTTCGCTACGTTTCTAAAATAATATTTTTTACTGTTATTTACAGTAATTTACGCTGAAGCTCTTTGAGACAGACTTTTTAACATATTTGCTTTCTTTTACTACAATTCTATATGTAACTGACCCTGGTTTTTGCTCTTCACTTTAATCTTAAACCATCGAACGCTCTTCTGCGAGTGAAATTGACATCTCAAATTTCACTCACAGAAAATATTTTAGAACTTCTTACCTTGTGCTACTTTCTTTGCGGCATTAATCTGAGAGGATGAGCATTTCTTACCGTAAGTGTAGAAGCTATACTTCACCACTGATGAACCGCCTAGGTATTGAGCAATGCAGTCAGCTTGAATCTCCATTCCGGATCCGCGAGAGTTACCCTTTCCGTAAACCTTTTTAGCTCTTTCGCGAAGATTTTGAGTATCTTCGTTGAAGGCTTGAAGTTGGAGAACGTGAGCACATTCGTGGATTGCAGTATACTTTAGATTATTGCCTTTCAAGTTAGGGTGAACTGCAATACGATGTTCTGGAAGGTAAGCCGTACCAATAATGCTACCGCTAAACTTTGTTGTTTCGACTGTAACCCCTGGGCACCATCTTTTCATGTAATTGTACGCGTTCTTCTTTACTCCAGTGTATTTGTTTGGATTAATGTAATTTACTGTTCGAGAAGAGCTTGTAGAAGCATTGAAGTTTTTAGAAGACTGAACTTGTACTCGGAGCTTGTATGAGCCAGAATTAAACTTAGGATATGGGAGGAGAACCTTTTGTCGTGAGGTCGTGTTCTTAGTTTTTACTGAAGTTGCGTTGACCCACTTTTTTGACTTGCTATTGTAATACTGCATGTAAACTGTGGTATTAGGAGCGTTAGTCACATAGAATCCAGCCTTATCCCTAGTTTTAGTAGAAAGATGATTGTTGTCAATAGGCTGAGAGTCATTGATTTTTGATTGACCCTTATTAAAAGTTACTGTATGAACTTTTGAAAGGTATTGGTTGTGGGTTTTATTTGCATCAGCCTGCAGTCTATATTGGGCCTTACCAGCGATTCCATCATGGTAAATCTTGAATTTATACTGTCGGTAATTACCAGAATTCTTTTTAAAAGTTGCGCGTTTGTCATTAACCCACTTTTTGCTCTTGGGATTATACTTCTGAAGATTTAGAGTACTTACAGTCTTTGGGGCGTTGACTGTATACTCAAGACTAGACTTGAAGTTGATTTTTGAGGTATTCGACTTCGTAAAGGAACCTACTGCGTATGATTCTTTTTTGAAGTTGATTGTTGACGTAGCGCTTGTGAATGCTGCAGTTTTAGAAGTTTTTGGGATGTGCACCCTCATATCCTTTTTACCTACATCTTTAATTGAAGATAGGGTATAAGAGAATCGCAAGTTTGTCTTATTGCCATTATCTGCAGTTCTGGCTGTAGTTACTAACTCCCACTTTTTAGTTTTAGAATTGTATTTTTGGATTTGTGGGCGAAGTGACTTTGAAGCACCACTTGAATATGGAATATAGATATATTGAGTATTACCTGTATTCCTCATAAAGATATCAGCAGTCTTCTTATTGCTGTAAAAGTAGGTATTTGATAGTTTTACTTTTGAGAGTGTATTGTTTGCTGCTACTGCAGATATAGAAGTTTCTACATTAGTCTTGTTCTGTGCTATTGCTGGAGCGCCGGTGAGAGTTGAGGCTACTATAGTCACACTAGTAAGTAAGCAGAAGATCTTAGTTTTCTTCATTATAGTCCCTGATAGTCTGAATGATTTTGTAATATTTATTAATTAGTAAAAATAACTATATAACAATATTTTGTTTTTGCAAATTAAGTATTTGGGTGCAATTTATTGACTCTAAATTGCACCCAAATGTAGTCTATTTTAATGGTTTGTTAATTTCTAGAATCTCTTCCCTTGTACAATTTTCTTAGCTGCTGCAAGTTCTCGCGAAGTGCATTTCTTATATCCTTTGTAGCTGTGGTATTTGAGAAGTTCTTTTCCAGTCATTACTTGCACAATGCAGTCAGCTTGCAATTCTATTCCTGAATATTTTTTGCTTTTATAAACTGCATTAGCTCTCTTCGTTAAAGTTGTAGTGTCTTCATTAAAAGCGTTTAACTGAAGAATGTGACCGCACTCGTGAAGAGATGTGTCTTTTAATTGCTTTCCGCTGATTTTTTTAGAAATATTAATATGATTCTTAGGGAAAGCGGCTGTGCCTGCAATACCTTTCTTTAAAGTCTTTACATCAATCGTAACTCCTGGGCAGTATTTCTTTACATAGTTGTAAACAGTTTTAGAAGTCCCTTTGTAAGAGTTAGGGTTAATGTATTTTACAGTCTTTGATCCGCTTGATTTGCCGTCAAAGTTTGCATTCCCAGCAATGCTAATTCGTAACTTGTGATTTCCGGCTGAAAGTTTCGGGTATGGTAATAAAACAGTCTGGGTTTTTGTAGTGTTTGAAGATGTTACAGAGCTTTTATTGACCCATTTTTTAGTTTTATAATTATATTCTTGGACGCTTACTTTTTGCTTCGGCGAGTTTCCGATTGTAACTCTTAATTTATCAGTAGTTCGGTTCGATAACTTGTCAACATCGATTTTAGTGTTCTTAGCGAGAGCTGTTTCACCTTTAGCAAACTTAGCCGTAATAATATTAGATGTCAATGAATTATGCGTTGTAGTGGCTGGTACATATAGTCGGTATTTCACTGTCTTAGCGGTCTTGGGGGTGACTGATTCTCCAATTAAATCTACTGTTAGCCCCTTTTAAGGTAGATTGAGTTGACCATTTTTTCGTTTTACTGTTATATGTTTGAACCTGAATTGTCTTGATAGCCTTATCTAATGAAAAGGTGTATTGTGCATAACCGCTATATGAAATTGGTTTTTCTGGGGAGTTCAGTGAGAGTTTATAATGACTCTCTTTGATAACCTTCACATTACTAATTTTAGATGTGAAGCTATATGTTTTTGAAGTTTTTGGAATATAGATTCGTAATTGATAGCTCTTTGGAGTGCTTAAGAATCCTGAATTGTAGGAGTATTGAGCTATAACCCCTACTGTTTTAGTGTATTTTGCTGTAGCTTTTGTTTCCCAAACTTTTTTAGAAGTATTGTAGATTTGAACCTGGGGCTTTATGTTTTTAGCGGCCCCATTATCATAAAGCTTAATAATTCTATTACTCTTAACGTCTTTAACATACTGTGTGCTATCTTTATATCCGTCAAAAGGATAACTGTAGTAAACGTTAATTAAATCTAACGTCTTTGCCTCTGTGGCTACTTCTACCCCTTGACTAGCATTATAAGAAACACCGGCAGTAGTAACCATTGGTGTTAGTAAAAGTGCAGCAGATATAGAAAGAACGGAGATACTCTTTCTAAAGTTCTTTATTTGCATTAATTCGCTCTCCTAGTACATTTTGATTAAATTGATTAAAGTTTTTAATGATATATGTTTCAATAAAAGTATCATATTTTTGGTAGGATGGAAATCACCTTGTTATCTAAAAGGATTTAAAATCTTTTAATTCTGATGGCAATGCAATTGTTTGATCTTTGGAGGATTGATTTACTAATGGATAATCTTAGAAAAGACTTCGCTAAGAGTCTTAACGAAATTTTCAATAAGACTAGATCTGATCTTGGTGATTCAAGAGAAAATATTGTTGAAGACTTATTTTTTGAAGAGAATGGTTTTACGATTGACTTTTTCGTTGATCCTTTATCCCTTGGTTTTGATTTCATTTATGAAGAAGAATTAATTGAAGAAAGTAAGATATCTCGATTAACTGTAGAGCAGCTACTTTTTCGTAAATATGCTGCCTTTGCAGGGATTGGGGTGAAGATTCTTTTTGTGTGGGCTAAAGACTTTGAAAACAGCCCTGATCTTATTATTTCAGCTATTAGTGATACGCTTAAAAGACCTTTTGATAGATCTAGTATCCTCTTTAAGTTAAATCCTTAGTTTGTCTACTTTTTGTTAATAGAGTGATATTTTCTTTAGAAAACTATTTAATATAACTATTAGTAAGTCTGTTGGTGATTTCAATTAATTCTATAAATTTGAGCGAGCATTTTAATCTTTCTGCGAAAGAAGTAGATTTGGCTAAAAATTTTCTTGAAGCAGCGCTGAATCCTGATTCTAATATTAGAAGACTTACTAATCATCTTTCTTCGCGTGGAGATATCTCTAAAGTAGAGAATTCTTTTGAACGCAAAGAGATTGATAGTTAGAAACTTTAGTATTTTTCAACTAGTTGATATAAAACTAAAGGCTTATTTTAAGAAAATACTACCACTGATCTGAAGATATAGTCTTACTTGTTTAATCAAGTTTTAAACGCTCGTACTGACGAGGATAACCACAGCCATACAGGTTAAAAAATAAAAAGGAGTAGTTTCATGGCGAAGCTATCTAAGAATAAGAAGCTCTTGAAGTTTGAAGCAGGAGCTAGATATGATGCTAAAACAGACTCGTTTAGCATTTACACTACAGACGAAGACTTTGAAGGCCTTCCATTTAAGATGAACGTTATTAACGGTTCACCTTCTCACAGTACACTTTTAGAAGTCATGCAAGATCACGGGTTCGATCTCAATCCTACGATCCCCGCTAAAGATCTTGACTCACCGTATAAAATTCTAAAAGAATCCCCCAAATACCCTGATCTAGAAAGTCTAGACTATTACATACCTATCGGAATGAGCTCTAGCGGGGAAAATATTCAGTATAATCTCACTAAAGACACTATTTGTTACGGAAAAACAAACTCGGGCAAGACAAACTTTTCATTTTCCGTAATTGCTGGAGCTGTCTTTAAGGGATGGGATGTAACAGTAGTCTCAGATAACAAAAAAGACTATATAGGTTTTAGCGGCATAGTTAATATGATGTACCCTAAGACGTTTGAAGAGTTTATAGAAACTTTTGAACCCGCTAGACGTGATTCAAAAAGCAAGAAATTTATTGTTATTGATACCGCTAGACGTGGTTTTATCAGCTATGATACTAATTCTATTAAAGAACAAATCAATTCTTTTAAAAAAGTTTTTGGTCATAACTACCATTTTTTAATTGTTCAGCCATCTCATTTACCACCTAAGCCCGAAGTTTTTGACTCAGAAGTAGAGATAGTCAGAGGAGATAGCAGAAGTAGTTTTAAGTCTTCTTTGAATGTTAACGGAAGAAAAACTTACTTCTCTAGTTATCTTTTTGAAGACTTTAAGATTCTAGAGTTATTCAATAAACCTAAAGATAGAATGCATGAACAATATATTGAAGATCAGATCCTCAGTGAAGAAGAGCTTGAAGGCTACACGACTAGTTTCGGGATTAACAAACTTCATTCTTGGAATTGGGAAGACTTTACAAAAAATTATGTATTGACAGCAGGATTTGACTCAAATGATCAGCCTGTTGAGATTGATTTAAAAAAGACATTAAGAGTTTTTGGCGATGACAATATTTCTACAAAATCTCTTGAAATGCTTATTATTGCTGGTTTAATCAAGTCTAATATTGAAGTGACAGTCTATAAAGGAGTTAAACTTTTTACAGCTGATTCAGAGCTTACAGTATCTCATTTAGAATCGAAAGATAGCTTAAAAGACTATGTGATTGACACTCTGTCAGAAAACGAAATCAATAAAGTATTAATATTACATAAGGGAAAAGATTTTTCAAAGGAAGAGAATGCTATATTAAATACTCTTCTGTCAATCTCAAAAGACGAAAAGAATAACTTTAATCTTATTATTATTGACCCTAAAACGACTGAATCTGTAAGGGATCATTCAGATTCGCAAAGATTATTCGTTTGGTCAAATCAAGTTTCTCATTTTAAAGATAAGACTGGAGACTACTATTACAACAAATGCTCTTTCGTACCAGTTAATGACTTTTATATTAAGGAATTCACTCCGTGCAAAATTGATGAAGACATCCTTAAAAGTCATATCAAGAGTAAAAAGAATCTTCCCGAGTCTGGATTGCCTACCACAACTGATCCAAACTCGGGGCCAAACGAATCCTGAAAAATAAAAATAGTAAAATGCGTTTTATGAGTGCTCTTTTAGCGTCTATAGTAACAGCATTTGAAATGTTTTGAGAATATTATTTACTTTTAGAAAGTTTTGATATAATCATAGTACTATGAATACTATTGAAAGTGATGTAATGTCTATTGCGCTAACTGATGATCTATTAGATGAGATCATTGAGGTTCTAGGTAAGTTCGTTCTTAATGAGGACCCTTGTGATGAATTTGTTGAAGAATTATTGAAAAATGAAACAAAGCTTCTTCAGGAAATCGAAGAAAATACAGCCCATGATTTAGCTGTGCGAGATAAATTGATGAGGCTTACTTCTCAGTTTTTAATTAGCAAGCCTTGGCCGAAATATGAAGACGGTTGGACTGACGAAGTCTATGATGAATTTCTAGAAGACGTCCAAGCTGGTTATAATAAATGGTATGAGCTAAACATCAAGTAAATAAAAGGATTAATTGGCGGTTCGGATTATTAAAGTTCGAACCGCCAATTTTAGTATTCTCTGTAGCCTTTTCTTTAAAATTCATACCCTTAGTTTAGAAAAAGCACTAAACTTATTCGGAGGGTAAAATGAGCGTTAACATGACTTTTGGAGTAGGAAAAGACGGGACTTTAGGCCCCTGCAAGGCAAAACCAGAGAATCAAGGCCGTGGTAATTGTCCTCATGAAAAGCATATTGAGATGTCTAAAGAGCATGTAGACTTAGGCGTAGTAGATAGATATAATGAAGAAGTTCTTTCGAAGATACACGGTTCTGTAGTTACTGATTCAACAAATGATTATCCCACTAAAGTTACGCCTAATATGATACAAACACACCCTCGAGCCCGGATTCTCACTAAGAAAGAGATAGAGAGCGGTGCTGTAAATGTTGCTGAAAAGATAAAGAAGCGTGACTGGAAGATCATTAAAGAATTCTATAGTAAATATGATCGGCTCATGACTGATGAAGAGAGGCTTAAGGCTTTTGAGGGAAAACCTGAAGAAAGCATGGAAGAATATCTTAAAAGCGATGACCCTACAGCAACCAAACTTCGTGAATTTCTGGGTAAAGGAGTAAATCTTAAGGAATTTTCGGAGATTATTGTTCAGCAAGGTGGGGCAATGACGGCGGTTAAATTCTGGGATGCAAGAAATAGAAATAGTGTTAAAAGATGCTTGCTTTCGGCCTATAATAATGACATGACTAAAGAGAGATATATTGCGTCAGTACTTTTCTTTGGCGGTAGATGCTGTTACTGCAATAAACCTTTGAGAAAAAATCCACCACCAGGACGACAGGCTTCAGGTGAGCATATAACTCCTATTAACCCTGAAAATAAGGATAGTTCTCCAGGCAGCACAAGATATGGGAATATGGCTCTAGCCTGTAAAAGATGCAACACTGAAAGATCAAACCAAGACTTGAATGAGTGGATAACAAAAACAAAGCTTATTAAGCCGGAAAACAAAGAAAAAGCTTTAGGAAGGATTCAAGCATTTCGCGAGTTCGCACTTTACTCGGAGTACTCTAAAGAAGAAACCACAAAAATAAATAATGCTGTTAAAGAAATTTCGGATTTTGTGGCAGTTGAAAAACCTAAGGCAATAACACCTGAACAGAAAGGCATACTTACAAAAGAAGTCAATAACAGAATAAAAATAGCCGTATTTGAGCTTCAGCATCATTAAATTTTTATAAGAAGTTAATTCGAATATAAGCCTCTAAAGCTTTTTATCTTAAGCGAAGTAGTTTAGAGAATGAATCAATATTATCTACGATAAAAATGGAGTAATAAAATGAGATCACACATCGGCCCAGAAGGTCCATCACGCTGCAAAGCACAATCATCTGAGAACTGCCCTTTTGAGCCTGATGGCAGCGAAGAAACTAATCATTTTAATACAATTGCAGAAGCGCGCGAAGAATATGAAAATAGACTCAAAAAAGCTTACAGTGAAGTACCGACTCTACAGGCTAAAAAACAAAGGCTTAATAAGGTAGAGAAAGAACTTCGTGAGCAGAACGCTAAAATAGCTAAAAATCTTGTTGAGTCAAGAGCTTCTTCGCTTGACGGAATCACATTTGATGACGCTAACCCTGAAAGAGCTAAAAGAAGACTTAATGAAGCAATTGAATATGCTCAGTCACGATATAATGAACATCTTGTAGCAAAACTTTCAACAGCGAAAGTTCTCCCTTCAGGAGCTTTTAAGACTGCCGACGGCAAGAGAGTTAATACTGATGCTATACTTGAGAAAGATCAGTTTATTAAACATGTTGATAATGAACGAACTCGGGTTCTTGAAGCAGCAACTGAGTTACTTCAAAATTCAACTGATGAGACAGCCGATAAATTCTCAATCAAGACTGATAAAGGAACATATACTTTAACTGTTAAAGAAGGTCTTAATGAAGAAAAGTTTAACAGCCTTCCTAAAAAACTTCGTGATCAGTGCATGAGCGATAAAGATTCTTTGAATATTGATTTAGCGCGCGAAAAAATCTCTCCTGAGAAATTCCGACAGATTACTTCTCAAACACAGGTGCTTGATGTGATTCACGGTAAGCCTCGTGACATTGGGAAAGACGAACTTAAAGTCTCAACTAAATTTGATGGTAATACTACAAACGAGAAGCTAGAGTCTGCAGTAAAGAATATTTCAGAATTCTACGATAAAGCGATTTCAGAAAAAGGCCGACTTAAAGAGAATAACACTTATATTAAAGAAGGAAAAGAGGCGATAAAGGCGGTTACAGCAAATAGCAAGTCAAACACCTTCATTCCAGCAAGGTCTCAGTTTAATGGCGCTGTTGTTTCAGGCCGAATGAATCTCTCAGCAACAAAGGCAAAAGAAATATTAACGCCGGAAGAGATTGCTTCTATTACTGTTAAGACTCCGACTGTGGATGAAGCTAAAGCAAGATCAATTCTATCTGAAAAAGAATTTGGTAAAATATTCAAGTCAAAGATAGCTACATTGAGAGTTACAGAAGCTAAAGCATAATTTAAGACAAAGGATATATACTATGAGTAAGAAAAGAACTGATTTTGTAGAAGCATTAGTTGAAGACTATACCGAAACTTTAGGGTACGCCGAAAAAGTCGATAATTTGACTATTAGGTCTCTTGATGGAGAATCAACACTTCAATTTGATTCAGTAATCGAAAATAATGAGGCTGTAGGTGTTCAGGTGTTCGTTAACGGAACCTTGGATTTCGAGGGCTCTTATACTGATGAAAACTTTAGTGAAGACTTAGCTAAAGCCGTTGTCTATAATCTTAACGTCTAACCTTTAGTTTAAATAGAACTATTTATTTAATTCGCAGCGTACCGATATTTTCTTTGGTACGCTGCGAAAGACTTAGAAAGATAGGAATGACTTAATTGAAGTATGAACCATGGGATAAACTACAGTTAAATGGTAGTATTGCTGGTGGTCAGAGAGTGCGAAAAAACGAGGTCTTCTATAAGCTCTACAGATCATATGGCCAAAAAATAGTATGGTCTCCTCTCTTTCTTTCAAACGGAGCAGTTTTCTATGGTGAGGACGAGACTGAGGTTATAACTCTTGTTGAGAATCTATCAAATCAAAACAAGAAAACTTTTCAGTCTTCAGCAATACATTTTTATGATTTTACTGGAAAATGGAAAGAAAAGTTAGAGGTCTATGAAACAAGTCTCACTGGCTTCTATTATCACCCTTTCAAAGACAGTCTTGAAGAATTCATAAACTCCTTATTTGAGCATTTTGAGATGATTAAGGTTAAAATGCGCGAGGGGAGTTTATCAGAACCAGTAAACAAAAAACTTGATTTAATCCTGATTGAAATTAGCAAAGAACAATTAAAAGAACTAAAGAAGAATGAACCACTGTCTGATAAGTTAATTGCAATACTAACTCATGGTTACAAATTTAGAATTTACCCAATGATTATTTCAGAGAAGATACTTGGATTTTCACCTGAACTAGTTAAGAGTTTAGAGTGGATTACTTTTCTTGGTACAAATAATATTAATATTTCTGAAAGATTGTTCGCTAAACTTGAATCAGGTTTTAGAAGTATTAACCAGAAAGTGATTGGTACATGTTACAACAGTAACAACAGTAATATACTACCTATTCACCCACTCAAATTTACACCTTCAGAGTGGTGGTTATCAAAACAAAAGAGATTAGAGACTGAAGATTATGAGTACTCTAAATATCTTGCAACATTAAAAGATGGGACTTAGGAGAATAATGCCTTTAATAAAATTTGGCGATCTGCAAGACGGAGATATCATCCGTGGAGCTAATGGAGAGCCTTTAGTAGTCAAAAAAGGGTACGATACACATATCCCAGAAACAATGTATGAAATTGAGTCTGATGACGGTAAGACTATTAAAGCTTCAGGAAATCATCTTTGGTATATCGAAACATCGAATGACTATTCTCTCCACAGACAGAGACGAATATCTGGAAGAAAGATAGTAAAAGAACTAAATGAAGAAGCAGTAAAACTATTAGTAGAAACTGCTGAAAGCGATGATGAAATTGAAACATCAGTCGCTGACATGATTGAATTAATCGGTAGCCGTAAAGACTCTGAAGTTGTTAATATGATTGTCCGAATAGCAGAATCGCTTGGCCATATTGCTGAAAACAGTTCTGAAATGAGCGACATTCATACTGGCGAAGTAATCAAAAGTGATAATCGAACATATGACGCTAAACTTTTCGCTCAACAAATACTCTCAATGATGGGGCGAAAGATGCAGAAACGTTGGCCTTTAATTGTAGGTCGAGTAGTCACTACAGAACAATTAGTAAACTTTTACGAAGATGCTGAATTACCAGTAATGAGAATGAAATAAAATGATTTTCTAGATCGAGTAAAAACAGCGCTACTAAGACCACCTAGTTAGACCCGAGACTATCACGGCAAACTAGGTGGTCTTTTTGCGTTTAGACGCAGTTTTACAGCAAAATACTGTTTACTGTATGACTATACCCTAAGAAGGTTTTTGCTGTCTTAGGCTGCAGTCTCACAGTTCTGGCTTTAACCTACTTTAGATTTATTTCTACTATTTTGAGGCTTTTTTAAAGTCTCAATTTGAAAGGTAAGCTGAGATGTAGTTTAATTAAATTAAACGAACACATCTTATTAGGAGCAATTATTTTGGGAATTAATTTTAGAAGTCGCGGTAGCAATAATGTTCAGATTAATGGTAAGAGCTACAATGTCCCTAATGGTAATATCTCGATTATCGGTGAAGATATCTATGTGAACGGGAAACGTTTTGACACTGGAGACGAAGCAATGTCTGCTAAAATTCTTAACATTGTTATTAATGGTGATGTTGATAAGGTAGAGGGCAATTCCGTAGAAGTTTCTGGAAATGCTGGTAATGTATCTACTGTTAGCGGAGACATTTCAATTCGCGGAAGCGTCGATGGTAATGTTTCGAGTACAAGCGGTGATGTTGAAATTTCAGGTTCAGTTTCAGGTAACGTGTCTACCATTAGCGGTGACATTAAACGTCTGTAAAATCTGAAATTTCTCTTAAAGTAGTAGGGCATCAACTTTTTGCAATTTGTTGATGCCCTACTTAGTATTTAAATATTTTGCTTTTGCGGTCAGTAAGCTTTATCCTTTGCGGAAAACGTCCTCCCAAGCAGCAACTGCTTCAGATTCGGAACCAGTCATTAACTGCATGTTACTTGACTTATTAACAAATCTTGCAACTACATTCTCCTCAACAGTTCCTTCTAGATATGGGAAGTAAGTGAGCGAGTTTATCCCGTCTCTGTGGCATCTACCCAATGCTTGAATGCTATCATTCGGGTCAAGTCTCAGATCATGGAGTACCGTGACCCTAGGGTTTTTTGAAGCTTTACTGCCATCCGGGAGAGTTTCTTCAGCGTGTAGAGAAATACCTGCAACTACAGTACATAAGGCTATGTCAGCATTACCTTTTTGGAATTTAATTCTTTCAGCTTCTCGAATTTCACTGGTTCGACCAGATATCTCTACTACCTTCAAACCTTTAGACTCAAGCTTCTCTTTATATCTGTCAATCGTCTCTATGAACTGACATGAAATATAAACTTGATTCCCAGAATCTACAAAATCAACTACATTCTCTATCATAGAGTCTACTTTAAGTAAAGAAGATTTTTGTCGATACCTTAGCATCTCGACTAATGCACCTTTAGGGTCTTTGCTAGCCGAAGACAAATTTAGCCATTTCCTAAATCTTGACCAAACTTCACGATAGACTGGAATTTGCTCTTTAGTCATTTCAACTGGCATAGAAATGTATTGTTGCTCAGGCCAGCCGGCTAGATCGGAAGGTGATCTTCTAATGAAAGGCGAATCCGGGGAGATGAGAGCCTTACCAATTTTTATAGCATCTTTCTTTTGTACTTGTTTTACTCTCTTTAACTCTATCTCATATTTTTTCTTTTCAGCAGCTGAGGCATTAGGCTTAGGTGCCGCCGGCAAAGAAATCCATCGGTATGGTGAAGACTTTTTCTTATCGCTCTTTTTTACTGAGAATCCTTTTTCGTCTAGGAATGTACCCCAAGCTGATGGTGCTATCTGCTTACTAAGTTTTGGGTCTAGCATCCTTGAAACTGAGTTCGCCATTACTGAGAAATTCATTGGCGAACTACCTGGAGTTGCTGTAGAAAAGATTACGAAAGGTGACTTGCCTTTAATATATGGCTTATTGATTTTAGCAATGTTTACAGCCTCTAGAGACATTAGGGAGTCTGGATAGTTCTTTAAATGGTGAGACTCATCGAAAATAATATAGTCCCAATCATATTTAGGAGCACCATTGATAGCCTTACGTCTTTTCTGAACCCTTGCTGAAGGCTTTCTTTTAGTCTTTTTCGCACCTTTAACAGGGGTCTCTTTCGGTGGATTAAGTAGTTTACCAAGTGAATGATAGCTAATAATCATTACGTTCATAAGACTTGTTGACGCTGGGAAATTATGTAGAGTGTGGCGCCATTGAGGAATAACTCCTTTTGGGCAGACTACAAGTAAATTTGCTTTCTTTGTGGGGTTAAAGCCTGCAGCTCTAGCAACAACTGAAACTCCACCTAAAGTCGAGAGCGTTTTACCAACACCTGTTAAGTCAGCACATATAAAACTTGGCCAAGAATTGTTGTAAGATTTTAGAATCTTCTTAGCAGCTTCAGCCTGATGCTCTTTTAAAGTGAACTTTGTCTCACTCTTTTTTGTTGGAGTTCTATAAGGTTTCTTTAATTTTTTAGTGTTTATTTCATCTTGGATCCATCTTAAGTAAGAGAAGTCTTCAGATGCGTATGGGGCTAATTCTTGGGGTAGCTTACTTCCAGTGTATATTGAAACTTTACGAAGTTTATCATATTTTACTTCGTGATGCTTAAAACCCCAAGGTAGATCAAGTATGTAGTCTACCATTGTTCTCCTGCTATTCTAACTCACGTCAATTTGAGTTACGTCATTGTTTATTAAGTTCGGGCCGGGGGCTATAATTTGTGGGTCCATCCCGAGGGAGACGAAGAATGGAATAATTAAGGCTACAGCAATAGCTAGACATAATATGACAACGACAATCTTGCGCGCTGGAGAAGTCTTGTATTCTGTATCATCAAATTCTTCCATAATTATTTCACTCTCCTGAAATTTCTATAATTTCATTATGGAGCATCCAAACTGCTCCGTTGAATTCTTCATCGTCGGTTTCATATAACACGTTATCAATATCTGAGATAACGACTTCTCGATTGGATTCATCATTAAAGAAATCTTCGCTTACTATGAAGCCAAATTCTTTAAGAGCATTGTTGACATTAGAGTATTCTCCTAAGTCTAGCTCAATTTTAAGTCTATCGAGTATTGCCTGTCTCAATTCTCCACTTGATAGGCCTGATTCAACAATATGTTCATCAGTAAAAGTTACTATAGTCTTACTAAACTCAGGATCATCTAATCTAATACTTCTAATTGTAAAGTACAAGGCAATACCTCTCTCAAATGACGTTTGATTGTTATGTTAGAATATCGAATTGCTGTAAATCTTATTAAAATAACAGTATTTTATACTACCACCAATTTTTAGAAATCCATGCGTTATATGAATTTTCCCACCCTGAATAACGTTGTTTTGCGTAAGAATCACACCACTTTAACTGGGTTACAGGATTAGACATCCAATCATCTCCCGCAGAAGCCATTTTATTTCCAGGTAAGGCTTGGCATAAACCAGTAGCGCCCGAACTAGAATTCACTGCATTAGGATTCCATCCTGACTCTTTATTTACAATATAGTCAACATATTTCCAATCAGACTCATCTATACCCGCTTCTTTCATCCAATCTTCTTTAGTTCCCCCACCAGTATATTCGAGCTGAACATTAGAGCCTTGCCCTAAAGCAGCAGACGCAATTCTCTCTGAAATAAGTTTTTCTTGCTTCTCGCGCTCCTGCTTCTCAAGTTTTTCGCATTCCTCTTTTTCCTTCTTCTCACGCTTTTCAGTCTCTAGTTGTATAGTCTTTTCAGAAGTTCCGTCAATAACTAAAGTCTTAGTTCCTTTGCGAACGACCTTCTCGACTGGAAGTTCAGTCAACTCATCGTAGTAAACAGGGACTGAAGTCATAGCACCAGTTGCTGATGGAAGATTTTTAAAAGACTTAAAGAAAGTCTTCTCACCATCTTTACCCTCTTGAGTTGTTATTTCAACTCCTTTAGGAAGATTCTTGTCCTCTACGACACGAGTCTCGAATTTTACTGATTCGGATCTTACTTCTATTGCTTCATCTGAATTATTTGAAGCTAAAGCGTTGACTCCAGGTATAGCGATAAGCGATACGGCTAGAGCAACCGTAGCAACATTTTTAAACATTTTATAAAATATCCTTTACTTTTTCCAGATGTAACTGACGAGGGACTCAGAATTTAAAATATCGACTTCGTCAGTATTTACTAGATCACCATTAAGATATAATGCTGGAATACCTCCTGAAGTTTTCAATTTTTCAGATGTAGCTACTGATAAGACCCAGCTAGCATACTCTCCTTTAAGAATTTCTTTAGAGGTTATTGAAGCCCCAGTCGAATTGATTGACTTGACAATACGCTTAATAATCTCGTTTTTGTCTGTAACTCCTTCGTCAGCAATAACGACTGACAACTTCATCAATTGCTTTAATGAATCCCAGGCTTTATCAGGATACTTCTCAAAAACAATTGCAAGAGCTTCAGGCGCATAAGCCGAATAAGGGTTATCGCTAGGCACAGGAATTACGTTTAATGTAATTTTACCTGTCTCTACTAAGCTTTTTAAAGAGTCAGAGTTCTGATTGAAGAAATCACGAGATCTTTGCGAATTAAAGTCAAGATATGTTTCAAGTTCTTTAGTCTGATTAGATTCAGAAGTCTTACCATTTGTGAAGCTGAACGTAGCCATAGAAGGAGCATTATCACTACCTAAAGCTTTCTGTTTAGCTATTTCACCAATATCTTCTGAGTATTCAATATTGAAATCAAATACAGTTGTATTTTCAGCTTGAATAGGCCCTCTATTAGCAAACATTTCTGAAAGATCTTTCTCAGCAGCTTTAGTCTTCAAATAGGGGTCTAACCCAAAAACATATCCTGCAGCGCCAGAGCCACCTAAGGCAATAGCTCCTATAGTGAGTAGGGCTATAGTCTTTTTAGACATTTTTGTCTTTACATTTTCTTTAGCACTTTCTGATTCATTCTCTTTTAATTCTACAGAAAGACTTTCGTTTTTAGTTTCTTCATTATAATTCTCGTTATTTTTCATTGTCAAGAATTTTCTCCTGTGCCTTAGTGATAAAATCAGTTGTCTGTTTTATGATTGTTGCGCGAAGATCTTTGCTTGTTTCTTCTAGAAGCTTATTGTCTTGAATCCAATCACTATAAAGCTTAACCACATCTCCGTTACCTTGAAGATCATCTCCTGGAACAATGAGTTTTCCTGAGGTTGGTTCTTCGTATCCAGCGATAACTAAGGGCTTCACTTCAAACTGCATAGCGTGTGCGGATTGCCTATTGAAGTTCGTCCAATCAAGAGCGCTATGTTTACTTGGAGTAAGATTAATTACTTTCTGGCGTAGAATCGGGGCTGTAGCGCTAATGAAGTTAGTTCCATCAACCTGTGTTTCTCTAAGTCTTTCGATAATCTTTTCAGAAATTTCATTTGGAGTGAGTTTTGCAGCATCAATTGCGGCAAAGTCATACTGCGGTCTTTGAGCGACTTTTTTAGGAGTCGGCTTGAACTCGCCAGAGCTATCAATTTCCCAAAGCGTCCAACCTCTACCTAATTTCACTTCTTTATCGCTAAAACCACGACGGATAAGAGAGCCGTTATAATAGATTCTTTTCTTTAGTGAATCAGTTCGGCCATCCTTAGACCCAACCCACCCTCTTTCATGAATATGCCCTAAGAGGGTATAGCTCCAATCTCTATCGTTTAAGAGGAAATCAGGGATAACAATTTCTCGAGGCGATTGCTCTGTTTTAAGTTTTTCTTTTAGAAGTGGGTCAATAACGCTACCGTGTGTTGAGAAAATGTTGACCTCGCTGGGAGTCGGCTTGATTAGCTTCATAGTGTCAGCCTGCTCTTGATACATATGGTGAGAGACTAAGTGGAGATGGATACCGTCCCCAATTTCATGTTTAGCGTAAGGTTCAGCGTGAGAATAAATCTTTCTAAGGGGGTCATTAAGAACTCTTGAGGCTGCAATATCTGATTTAATATCATTCGTATCATGATTTCCTGCGAGAAGATAAACAGCGATTCCAACAGCGGCTAGTCTTCTCAATTGATTCTGAACAAAGACTACCTCAGTTGTTTTAGGGTTTGGAGTATGGAAGATGTCTCCACAGAACACTGCAGCATCTACTTCATTCTTAATAATGTCAGTAACCATCTCTTGAAACGCCATATAACCATCAGCTTCTCTAAGATTGATACCTTGCTTATTTACGTGGACACCTGAACGGTATCCAGCATGTGGATCACTGCAATGGGCTAATTTGAACATTCTCACACTCTTTCTTTTTGTATTCAAGAATTTCTTCCAGAAGTTCCCTCTTATCGTCTACGGTTAAAGCAACCCATTCACACTCCCAAATGTGAAATAGTTTTACTTCTTTTTCTTCGCAAAGTTTAGTCTTTATTCGCTCCTTAGAATTAAAAGTCCCATTTTTTACATCTGAAGACCATAAATCGAAATCATGCCAGTAATTTCCATTGAACTCTATCGCCAGCTTCAACTCTGGAAAATAGAAATCCAATTCTTTAGGCTCTATAATCTCAATATTAGAGTACTCAAATCTCAGTCTAGATTTTAATTCACTTCTAAAAAGCAAAGACTTTTCTTTGTTAAGCTTTTCCTCTATAATTTTACCAAGTAAAGATTCAATTTCACTCTCAAACGAAGACTTTTTGTTTCGAGCAAAATTATGAGGATTAGAGCTACCATATCTTTCAATGTTAGTAGAATCTCTCTTTTTATTCTTACTGTCTTTAATAAGCGTTTTATCTTTAGAAAGACTGTAAACTCTTAATCCTTTTCTTACTACAGTATGGCCAATTCCAAAAATTTTTAAAATATCTTCAAAAGAATTGCTAGAGTTAACGTAGTTTTCTTCAAGCCATTCTTCAGTGATGCCATGTCTTTTCTTTAAATTCTCTTTAATTACTTCCGGGTCTTTAGATCTACGGCATTCACGGCATCCTCTACCTGAAGATCTATTTGAAGGTGCTGCTAACCATGAGTGATTGAATTTACAGACCCACCAGCACTTCTTATTCGAGAATACCCTTACAGTCTTCGGATCAAGTGGGTTTCGAGCCCAATCCCAGTCTTCAATAAGGTCGCTATCACTGATAAACAAATCTTCGATCCTTTACTAAAACAAGTGGGTTATAGGAGCATAAACTCAAGTTTAACTTTTTCAATGTGGCGCATCTCGTTTTCATAGAGAGAAATCACTTTTAAGATCTTACCAAGTAGAGGCTTAATTTAAATATGGCGATAGACTTACTCAGGGTTTCATTAGAGTGGGGGCTTATTGAGTGGGGCCAGCGGTGGGAGTCGCCAGTGGAACTATGCGTGCGCGTATACACCTCAAGTTAAAGTCTATGGTAGGTAAGGTAGTTAGATACAGAAAACTGTACTTTTTAGAAATGTAGTCTCTTGAGTATTTTTTAAAAGTACCTTTAGAATACCAGTTCTGGATGTTTCTAAAATTGACCTTTAAGGGTAAAAAATATAAAGTTTAATTGTAAAGAAATATTAATGGATATTAGGAGTTTCGATGCGCTTTATAGTCTGTGGATCAATCTGTGCTATTGCATTTCTATTCGGCTTATGGGGAGTAAGTATCAATTCGTTCCCTCTAGTCTTTATTGGAGGAACTATTGCGGGATCAATGCTCGCTATTATTCCCATGCTTGCGTTGGAGGTGTTACTTAGTAGGCGGTGGGAGTAGGTCTTCGGGGGAAGCTGTGGGGACGGAGCTAACTTTGTTCGCGTGTGCGTATCCTCAAGTTAGAGTCTATGGTAGGTAAGGTAAGCAGTGATTTTCTAGATTCTGAGTATAGTAGCTACGCTACTAAACGCTAGTCTTTCTGAAGAATACAGTTTTAAAGTAAGAATAGAGTCTCTAGGCTTTTGGTAAGATACTCTTGTTTCAGACAAAAGAAAGAGGTATTAGATGTCCGAAAAATCAAACTTGAGTGAATTCCAAGAAATATCCCGTAATTCTAAACTTATTAATTCACTTAAATCAGATATTGTTCTCGCTAAGAAAAGCTATGAAGAGCTCCGTGCGAGTAAAATTAAATCTATGGACCCTAAGAAGATCGCTATTGATGATCAGCTTTCAGAGGTTTTCAAAAAGTTTGGATATTACTCTATTTTGGCTGATAAGACTCTAGCTCAGCAGTACTATAAGTCGCATCAAGTCGGAGAATACCCTAAGACAAAGTTCTTAATTTCAGAGTTGTTTTCTAAAGATTTCCCTGGTTTTTCGTTTTCACAGAATAGAGTGACTGTTCATGATTCTTCTGGTGATAGAATTATTCAAATCAAGAATGCTTTAAGTTTTGACGGTAGTCGAAAGTTGTCTCCTGGTGATTTGAGAAAGTTGTCGGAAACTTTAGATTTGATCTTTGAAACAATTGGTTCTTCTCTAGGTAGAGACTCTCTTAATGGTTCGTCTTTAGAAGTTAATGGAAATTTCTTGAAGCGTGTTGAGGGCGCTTGGGAGTTTGTTGAGTCTGAGTCTTCTTCAGTCTGGGGTATATCTAATCTTATTGAGTCTAAAACTTCAGTCGATTCGCTTTTTGATTGTCTTAAGATCGCTGTTTCGGTCAAGTAAAGTTTTTTGTTTTTCTTTGATAAGATATCTGTAAAATCTTTGAGAAAGTTGGTAAAGTATAACAATGAGCGATAATGAAAAAGTTAAAAGACCTATTGTGTTGCCTAAGGTAGAACCTACGTCAATTACAGATTATTATAATTACGATGAAGAAATCATTGATTATGATTCACTTGACGCTTTAAGTAAGGCTATTAATAGCGCACGTCGAGCTTTGTTCCAATTAACTGAAAAAGTTAATGATTATGAAACTCAAGAGATGATAGCTAAGGTGGCTTACGAGCGCCAGCATGCTAGAATGTTCCTAGCCTCAACTAAGAAGACTGCTGCTGAAAAGAAGCTTCATGCTGATATTTACTGCGAAAATTTAGAGAATGATTATCTTGTTTTAGGTCAGGTAAAGAATGAACTTGTTCGAGCCTCGCATACCTTAAGACTTGAATTACAAACTCTACAAGCCGTAGGAAATAACCTGCGCCAGCAGCTTAAGGTGTGATCTTAATTTTGAAGAATTCTAGAAAGAATCTTGCGCAAAAAGACTTAAAGAAGCGAATTACAAAGAGCGTCATATGGATTGTGGCGACTGGTGCAGCCTTGTCTATGACTATTTTTATAATATTCATGTCGATGGGTGTTTCATTCTTTTTAGTTTCGGGAGATTCGATGAACCCAACTCTTAAGCATAATGACGTTATTATGCTTAAGAAAGATAAGGGAGTTTCTAAAGATCAGATTTTTGTTTTCACTAAACCTAAGTCTTGGGGTTATATGGGTGACGATAGGCCTAATCTAATTAAGAGAGTTGCTGCAGCACCAGGGGATACTCTAGAGTATGACGGTAAATCTTTCTTTGTTAATGGAGAAGAAATTTTTAACACTGAAGAAGAGAATTATGAGTGCAAGCTTGGTAATAATAAGTATTCGCACACTTTGAGTACAGAAGAAATTTTTGTCATGGGTGATAACGCTTCAAAGAGTTTAGACTCTAGACGTATTTTCTGTGATGGTGAAGAAGATGAAATCTTTATTAAGAAGCGTAATATGGTAGATAATGGTTATATTGAAAGAATTTTGTAAGAATTGGAGTGTAGAGTAAATGAAGATAGCTCTCATTATAGATAAGTCCCAGGTTTATATTGACCTACAAAAAGAATTAATTATGGCTGAATGGGAGTTAGAAACTAAAGACACTAAAAGAATGTCTAGTCTTCTAGAGGCTGGAACACCAACTCTTTTCGGAGAATCACCAGCAGGTATTATTCACCTTGAAGATATTGAGCAGGTAAAGCGTTTTGTCGATGATATGACTGCTAAGATTAAGTCCGGTAAAATCGAGGCCTCAGCAGGTAGAGGACTTATTGTCTACACTTCAGTACCTCGGAACTCAACTCGAAAGTTAGAGAAGCTTTTTACAGATCTTGATGGAAAGGTTGTAATCTCTAAAGTTGACTCTAAGAGTACTATGTCGGCCGGCGCTCGACTTATCGCAGACATGGGATTCACGCGTGAAGTACGAGAGTACATGCTTAATTATGTAGGCCAAGACTATGAAACTCTTATACCTATTGTTAGAAGCTTTTCAGATCTTTCTAAAACTGAACAACGCCAAATCAGTTTAGCTGAAATCTATATTAGGCTACCTCAGGCTCCAGGTTCAGTGCCTCCATGGGAGATTGAACAGCATCTTCTTGAAGGCCGAACTACAGAAATGATTAGAGTATTTAGACGTGTTCATCAGAATAGTGATCTTCTTGTAGTTCTAGCAATTCTTAGAAATAAATTCCAATTAGCGTATAGAGCCGGAATGCTAGCTCAGTCTGGTATAGCACAGTCTCGTATTGCAGAAATATTAGACGTTAAAGATGGATACCCCCTTAAGTTAGCAATACAAAATGCTAGAAATTTTGGTACAGTAAAATTACAAGCTGCTGTCGAATTATTAGCTCACCTTGAAACTTCAGTTAAAGGTGGCTCAGCTACAGATAGCGCTGTTGAAATGGAAGTAAAGCTCATTGAGCTTCAAAGCATCTTGAGGAATAGGTAAGTAGTGAAAAATAAAAAATTAAATCAGACTAAAGAGTCTGTAGCAGAAGCTATGGATCGAGCCGCAAGATCACGGTACAGCGTTATTGAAGACTTTAATTCGGATCCATATTTAGGTTTTAAAACCCTTGAAGAGTCTCAAGAAGGATATAAGCTTAACAGCCAGACTGAGGTTTTATCAAGACTACTAAACGGTGAAAACCTCTTTATTTCAGGCCCGGCTGGCTCTGGAAAAACTACCATCATCAATAAGTTCATTGAAGTGCTTGATGCTGACACTGATGGGAAAGCTAACGTTGCTGTTACGGCTTCAACTGGTATTGCAGCGTCTCTCATTGGTGGGAAGACTATCCATTCATGGAGTGGTATCGGAATTAGTACTGATCCTTTTGACAAACGAAACGTTCCCCCTCAGTGCTGGGCTAGACGTGATGGAATTGTCGCTGCTGATGTTCTTATCATCGACGAGATCTCAATGCTCCCTTACTACCTCTTTGAAAAACTCAATGCATTAATGAAGTATTTTAGAAGATCAAGTAAGCCTTTCGGTGGAGTTCAATTAGTTCTTCTCGGAGACTTCATGCAGTTACCACCTGTTTCAAAAGGAAATGAAAAAATTGAGGTGACTAATGCTTCAGGCGAAAAAGAGAAGATTGCTCTAGATACTGGATTCTGTATCGGTAAGCCAGCCTGGAAAGAGGCTAAAATGCGCCACCTCTATATGGATAAGACACATAGGGCTACTGACAAGAAATTGAAGTACGTTCTTCATAAGATTTCTACTAATAGTGTTGATGACATTGCTCGAAAATTAATTAACGCTCGGAAAGGCGACGAGTCAATGGCTGACCCAAATAAGACATATACTCGTCTCTACACAACAAACAGTAATGTCGATAAGTTCAATCAGCAAGAATACTTGGCTAACCCTAATCCAGAAAAGGTCTTCTCTTACTATTCTGAAGGCGAAGATAAGTATGTTAAGCAGCTACTAAAGTCTAACAATATTCCTGAACTTTTAAAATTAAAAGTCGGTACTAAGGTAATGCTCACTGCTAACGTAAATCTCATGGGGGAGTTTCTCCCTAACGGTTCTTTAGGAGTAGTTACTAAATTCCTTGGCGGCCACGTATATGTTAGATTCAACAATGGAGAAACCTATGAGGTTCCAGCAAATGGTTACAGGCATAGCATTAAAGAAACTATAAAATTAAGCAATGGTAGCGATTTAGTATTTGAGCGTGATGTTGCTACAGTTAACCAGCTCCCTTTGAAGCTTGCTTACGCTATCACAGTCCATAAGTCTCAAGGGCAGACTTTCGACGGGGTTATCTGCGACTTATCGAAATGTTTCACTCCAGGTTTAGGTTATGTTGCTCTATCGCGAGTTAGGTCTCTAGATGATCTTATTGTTCTTGACGTAAATGAAAGAGCTTATAAAGTTGGAGAAAAATCTTTAGCTATTTCTAACGGTGTTAAAAAACTTGCTAAAAAAGCTCGTAATCTTTTCGAAGAAGAAAAAGAAGATTATAATACGGTTCTAACTGAACATCTTTATAGACGAGAAGTTATACGAAATGAGATAACTACTCGAATTGAAGTGACAGATTCGTAATATTCTTGTTATAATGAATATTGAAGCATTTTTCAAACGAGAGGTAATAACAAATGAGTCAGAATAAGCCTGACGAAAGTTCAAATGAGAAGGTGAATAACCTTCCTCTTGAACCCGTCTCCCATAACGACGATCTTCCTGAATTAGATTTTGATAAATCTAATGAAACGGTCGAAGATAATAATAATAATGATTCTAGCGAGAATTCAGAAGCTTTAGACAGTGATAGAGATTCTGTAAATCTTGATGAATTCTTAGTAGAATCTCCTGCTGAGGCATCTATGACTGAAGCCCTGCCAGAGGTACCTGAAGTACCTGAATCTTCTAATAGTGCCGATGAGGATGACACGCCTTCAGAGGACACAGAAGTTGAATTGAGTGAAGCACCTGAAGCTTCTAAAATGATTTGGGAAGGATCCCCAGTTGATTCAACCCTGCCATCTTCGAGCTCAGTTGATGATAGTAGCTTTGATGGGGCCTCAAGTGATACATCGAGCAATGATGTGTTAGTCATTGATACACCAATGGGTGCAATGACTGTTGAGAAGGTCTTATTCTATTACGAAACGCCAAAATTCTTCACAGCAAGAAATGAAGACGGAACTCTTTGGTTCTCTAATACTCTTGATGAAGATGAAGATTCTACTAAGCTTCTTTGGGCTAAGACCGATTCTGAAAAAATCGATAGTATTGTAAAAGGTAAAAATGAAACTCGAGAAGCTTTTACTAAGCCAGTTGAGGAACCACTTTATGTAGTCACTTACTTTACTGCTGACGGTGAAGATGCTGTATCGGCTGAACCTATTGCAGTATCAGAATTAACTGATTCGATGCTTCCTACTGCTGGAACATTCTTAAATTCTTCTGAAGAAGAGATTGAAGAGGCAACTGAGCTAGCAACTGGTATGATCCCGACTATTGTTGTCGATAAGGCTACTGATGAAGAGATTAACAATAATCTTAAATCTGACTTTGAAAAGCCTTCAGGTGATCCAACTAGTGAAGAAATTAAAGAAGAAGTTAAGTCTGATTCTTTCTCTTCTAGCCCCGCTAAAGTCAAAAAGAAGAGTAAAACAGGTAAAATTGTAGCTCTTTCAGTAATTGGGGCAGCAATTCTTGGTGCCGGCGGCTACTTTGGGTTAAACTTCTATAATGACTCTAAAGATAGCACAACTGTACCTACTGCTGTTTCTAGTATTGCTATGGGTCAGGAAATTTCTGAAGCTTGTAAAGACTTTATTAATGCTGATTTGAATTGCACTGCAGAGTTAGTACCTACAGACCTTGCTGATAGAGGCGCATTTATCAGTCAAAATCTTGCGGCTAATGAAAAAGTGAAGAAAAACACGGAAATTGTTTTAAAGTATTCTGCTGGACCAGCTACTTCTGAATTCCCTAACCTAAAGAATAAGACAGTTGAAGAGGCTACAGAAGAACTTTATAAGAACAATATTGTTATTTCAGAGGTCAAGTCAGTTGACGGTGATGGTCTCGAAAAAGATCGAGTAGTCGACGCTAATGTTAAAGCTGGAACTAAAGTAGAGAATGGTTCAGAGGTGGTCTTGAACGTATCTAGCGGTAAGATTAAACTACCAGACTGGAAAGACAAGACTCGTGAATTTGTAGAAGCTGATGCTAAAAAGATTGGTGTTGAGGTAGAATTTAAGACTGAGGAATCAGATAAGGCTTCAGGTGTTGTTATCAGCCAAACTCCTAATGCTGGCGAGATAGCATCGTCTTCTAAAATTGTTGTAACTGTTTCTAAATCCTTTGAATCTAAGGACATTAAAGTTCCGGATGTTATTGGTAAGTCTGCTGAAGATGCCCAGTTAGAGCTTGCTACTGCGGGATTTAGGCAAATTAATACTGTTACAGTAAAGAATTCTGAAGTAACTGAAACTCAGGTAACACAAGTAGTTCCTGGTGTAGGTAAGACTGGTAAGAGCGAAGAAAATATCGTGATTATCGTATCAGAGCCAAGTGAATAAAATGAGTTTACGCGGCGACGTATTTAGTCTAAATTCAGTGTTAATCTGATATTCTTACTACGTCGCCGCTGTATGGCTTGAACGACCTTTTATAAACAAAGTAATTCTATATTCATATCTAGTCTAGTTGTGATTTTTAGAACTATCAAAAACTTAATAAAAGCCTTTTGATAGAGGTCAAAAACCAAGCTAGGTTGAGTATCACAGCCAGTGCATCTTTAACCTGAACCATTTTTCATCTAGTTTAACTCAAAGCTAGGACAACCGAACAGAGAGCAAAATGACTTTACTTAGCGGTGAGTAAGGTCATCTAGTGAAAGATAAAATGAAAACAAAAAATTTCTTAACTTCAAGTTTTATAGTTGCGCTGGCTTCAGCGACTATTTGCGCCCCAGCTGCTAATGCAGCCCCCAATGAAGCCGAATTAGGTTCTCCGAACCAATTTCTAGAATCAAATAGTAACCTTGCTTTAAAAAGTATTAGTGATTTCGAAAGAATTGCTGCAGAGACTAAAATCGATTTTAATGCTGAAATTCAATTAATCGACTCGAAAAGCTCTGAGGTACTTCAAGTTACTGACCCAACTTTGACAATTGAAGAAATTCTCAAAAACGCTGGGTATGATTCAACTGACTTCAGAACAGCAGATAATGAAGCAATTTCTGAAGATCTAAAGATTGAGAATGATTCAACAATCGACCTATTCGGGTCTGAAATTTCAGGCACCTCTAAAGTAATAAAAATGAAAGTACCAGTAGAACGTGTCGAAACTGACGAACTCTACGAAGGTGAAGAAGAGGTTAAAGAAGAAGGTCGAGACGGAGAAGCGCTTAAAACCATTGTTAGCACTAAAAGCTTAGCTAACGATGAAAAGATCAACGATACAGCCTCTAAAAATAAGGGAAGCGTTTCTAATACTGTCGAAGAAAAGCTGACTATCCTAAAGTCCCCAAAAGCAAAAGTAATTCATGTGGGGACTAAAGAAAGGGTTACAGAGGAGCTCAGAACCCCTTCTACTAACGAAGAATCTAGCGTCGAATCTAGTGTTGAACCTCAAACCGAATCATCCACTTCTTCAAGAAGTAATTCTAGTAATCAGAATAACACTTCACAAAATATTTCAAGAAATTCAGTTGGAAATGCGGCTTCAGCCTCACAGTCAGAGGCTAGATCTGGTACTTACTCAGCAACTGATCCAATTACGACTAAAGTTGAGGTTAAGCTAGGAAATGATGGTGCTGAAAGCTCAATTTCTAAAACTGCTGCAGCACAGGTCGGTAAACCATATATCTGGGGAGCTACAGGACCTTCAGCCTTCGATTGCTCAGGCTTCATCTACTGGGTTAAGGCACAACATGGCAAGAGCGTTCCCCGCACCTCTGGTGGACAATGGGGCGCTGCAACGCCAATCAGTGGCTCTGAGTTAAGAGCTGGGGATATTCTTTGGAAGCCGGGACATATTGCTATGTATATTGGTAACGGCAAGGTTGTTCATGCTTCAAGCCCTAAGACAGGTGTTATCTATGGTACAGCAAATGATATGCTATCTCGTGGATACAAGGCTGGCCGTCTTTGATATTAAAAACTAACTAGAATCAGTCATTCTAGTCACATAGACTAAAATCGCAGTTAACTTTTCTCTCGTTTGGTTAACTGCGATTTTTAGCGAGATCTTTAGTCTCTAAATAAAGATTATACTTTAAACAAATCTTTAGAAAATACCTTAAACTTCTAAAATAAAGGTAGAAATACATTGAGTGATGAAACTAGCAAATACCACATTAATTCCGCAGGTGATGTTCGACCTTGCAACGCTAAAAAGAAAACATGCCGATTCGGATCATCAGATCACTTTACGAATAGAGATGAAGGGATTAAAGAAGTAGAGCGAAGATTAAGTAGCGAGAATAAATCAAATGCTCTTACAGGGTTAAAGAAGACGCCAAAAAGAAACGAGTCTAGGGTAGATTCAAACCGCTCAAAAGATGGGGTATTAAACGAGGATACTGTTGATTCGAAGTTTAAAAAGTTTAAAGAAGAAATCTTGAGTTTAGCGGCTAAAGAAAGACCGAGTAAGGATGATCTTATTCTTATTGGCGAGAAGTTCGATGGAGAATTGCAGTCACGATTATCTTTTAATATAGATTCTAAAAACTTGACTAATGAAGAGTTTGCTGAAATCCAGAAAGTTAATCGTGAGATATTTAGTTCGCTCGTGAGAAATGGGGATCCTGCAAAACATGTTGAGGGAAGATTCAAAAAGCAGCTTAATGAAGCTGTAGCGATACTCCCGAATAATGTTAAAGCAAGCCTTGATGACGCCCCAATACTAACAAAGACTGTTAGTAAGAACAACAAGAGTCGTGACGGTTACCATGCGATAAAGAATCTTGAGTTTAGAAAGTCAGCAACTAGTGAAATAAACTCCTTCAACTTTCAAGATGATGCTCCTGATGGTAGTCTAATGCCTATCGAAAGCATGTTTGCTTCAGAGTTAAATTCTTCGGGTACTAGCTTTAGTGCAGTAATCAAGGATGGAGATAACCGCACTAATCTTAAAAGAGTTTGGGTTGGTCAGCCTCTTCAAAAGAAAGGTTTTAAGAAGATTAGTGAAACTTCAGAAGTTTATTTGAATGGGGTTAAGCATGTTTTGGATAAACCAATGTATTCGACTACAGACTCTTACTTTATTCGTGGTTCTGAAATAGGAAGTAAAATATACCATGATGAAGAAGAGCAGAAGTCAGTGTTGCTCCATGAGTACTGCCATGCAGTTCAGCAGCGCTCTAATATAGTCAAGAATGAAGAGTCAGAAATGTTTAATTCGATTGCTGGTGATAAAACTTTTGATTGGGAGACTCATGAGATTGTTCATAAAGGATTCCCGAATGGTTATATGGGCTTACGCGGTGGCCAAGAATTACTACCAGTTGCTACAGAAGGATTGTTCTATCCTGGTAGAGGTGACCGGCGATTCTTCTATGGAGACGAGCAGGGTGAGAACGCTAAGTCAGTGAGAAATTGGGTTGCTGGTTTTTGGTTGTCGTTATCGCAGAGGTAACCTATTTGAGACTGTATTTTATTTTAAGTTTCAGAATATTTTTAAAAATGAGGTTTAGGGGAGTATTTTTACTGTTATAGAATTGTAGCGAAAACTGCGCTACTAAGACCACCTAGTTAGACCCGAGGCTATCAAAGCTAACTAGGTGGTCTTTTGCAGTAAAATGACAGTTTTCACAGAAAATGCTGTCTACTGTATGACTATACCCTAAGCAGTGAAATTGACTCTATAGACCGCTTAGGTTTGCTCTCGTCTTCAGTTAGAGTTCTGTCAGCTTCCCTCTTGCCTTTTTGAGGTAGAGCTTTCATATTGACTGAGGTCGCCTAAAAGCAGCCCTCTGACAGAATCTGTAAGATTCGGGAAGACTGAAGCAAGAGCAACTCCGATAATGACAAAGGTAAAAAGTACAGAAGTTGCTGCTAGAAAAAGAGTAAAAAGTTCCATGTTATTCTCCTAACTCGGGTAGCGTAAAAACAATAGACGTGTCCAATATTCCAGGAGCCCTACGCATGTAATCAGATCCTCCGTCAACGAAAGACTGTTCACAACTGCACAACTTGTAGTCATCAGGGTCAAGAAGCTCTGCAAAATAAAGCGCCATAATATCTTATTCCTTTTATAGTGGTTAACGACTATTATACATGATTACAGTGACAGCACAATAGCTAAAACTTCTACTTGAAACAAGTTCAAAGTCAGCTATTGTGCTGTATGAGTTAGTAGCTAGTGTCGTAAGATCCTCCATAGCGGCTTGTTTCAGGATAGTAACTATAAAAAGGATGGCCTTCTTGCATGATCGCCTTCCATATTGGAAAACTAGTCTTCCACCGGTGGGGTACTTAACTAGATCAAGAAGCTTATCCTCCGAAAGATGATTCTTCAAATTGGAGATGATGGGGCTATACCTTAAGAGGACTTTTGCTGTTTTAGGCTGCAGTCTCACAGTTCTAAAATTTTGCAAGTTAATATATCTCTTTAACAGTTTTGCAACCTGTTAATAACTGTGTTATAGTTGTTTTAGATTTATTTTAAAAGTTTGTAAATTTTGTAAAGGATATAAAACATTGGCTATTACTAAGTACGAGATTTCTGAAGACACCTTAAAGGCTGAGGGGCATAATGTGGTTGACTCTTATAAGGGTCTTCCAATTGAAGATATTCGCGCAGATCTTATCGCTAAGCGTAGCCAGATGATCAATATTTACATGAACTTGTCAAATGATTTTAATAAAGCTTCGGCAATCCGAGCTAGTAACGTATTCCTTGGTAAAGAGGTTTATCTAGTGGGTAAGCGTCGTTATGATCGCCGCGGTGCAGTGGGTACTCAGAATTTTGAAACTATTTTCCATGCTGACACTTTTGAAGAAGTTTTTGCAAAGCTTAAGGCGGATGGGTACACCTTCTTTGCGGTCGATAACATTCTTGAATATGAGCCTAAGAATCTCTGGGATGTGGAGTTCCCTGAAAAGTCTGTCTTTGTCTATGGCGAAGAGAAATTGGGTCTTTCGGCTGAGGTTATTGAGATGTGTGATGACATGATCTACATTGCCTCACAGGGCAGTGTGCGCTCTTTGAATGTGAGTGCAGCCTCAAGCGTTATCATGGCTGAGTACTCACGCCAGCACCGTATGTAATTTTTAAAAGGAGAATATATGAATAAAAATATAAAAGTTATTGGTTTGGTAGTTTTAACATCTATTCTCTTTGTGAATTCTGCGTGCTCGTCTAATAACAATAATAATGAAAATATTTCTCAAGAAACGAAACAAATTTCAAAAGAGTCTGAAAAAGAAAAACCTGAGATAAAACCTGAAGTAAAACTTGATGAAGTTTATAGTGGTTTAAAGGTAAAGACCCCGAATAAAAACTATCCTTATCATAAGCCTTTAGGTTATTTGAAGAAGAATAAAGAAGTTGCGTTAACTTTTGATGATGGGCCGAGTAAATATACTCCTGAGGTTTTGAAAATTTTAAAGAAGTATGATGTGAAGGCTACTTTCTGTATGATTGGGGTTAATATTAAGAATTACCCTGATATAGCGAGAAAAGTTGTTGAAGATGGTCATCAGATTTGTAATCACTCTTACAATCATAGAAGAGGCGTGAATCGTAGTTCAAGTGTGATTATTTCTGAAGACTTATCAAAGACTAATAAAATTTTCGCTAAGTTTTTAGATGGGATTGAGCCTGTTTATTATAGAGCACCTGAGGGCATATTTTATGGAAGCGTTCCTAAAGCCTTGAAAAAAGAGAGGATGATTCCTTTAGGATGGAGTGTAGATAGTGAAGATTGGCGTAAGCCTGGCGCTAGTAAGATTGTAAAGAATGTTGTTAGTACTACTAATGGTGGTAATATTATTCTGATGCATGATGGTGGTGGAGATCGAACTCAAACTATCAAAGCCCTTCCTAAAATTATTGAATCTTTGAAAGATAATGGTTATAAATTTTTAGTTATGAAGTAGTTTAAAGTCTCTTTGGGGTACAACACAATTAAATGTTGCACCCCAAAGAAGTTTTATATGCTACATAACTAAATAATTAATACTTAGGAAAATACAATGAAAAATTTATGCACACCCAGTAATTTCCATATCATGAATAAGAATATTTATCCTTCCAATCATTCCTTTAGATTAAAATACATCTAGATTATCCAAGAAGTCTTGCGTCAATTAGAATTGCTCCGACTTTCACTATGGAGTATATGCATAAATATATTTTGGATAGATCAAATAGAAATGACTCCTCGCTTTTCTTTAGAAAGTAGAGGGATATAATCAATGCTATTGAAACAAAAGATATATAATCATATATTCCATAACTATCTGAAAGTATATATGAAAAAGAAATCATTAAAGACACTAGAAAGACGATTGCATAGTTTAGAAATTTCCTTAATTTTTCAGTACTTTTTTTAGTGAAATCCTCTATAGCACCATAAATAATTGGGTTAAATAGAGACGAAGATACTGCTATTAATAAGAGCATAAATACATATATAAAGCCAATTACTAACATTTAACATTCATCCTTTTCTTTCGTTGTTGCTGCTCTTCCATATAAATCAATTAATGCTCCCGAAGACTCAATAGTTACAGTCCCTATTTAGGTATTTAAAATATATTAAACTATAGTGATCATTCTAGAAAGAGAATAGATTATTATATATAGAATCGAAATACTGAAAACTATATTATCAACATCTTTTTTAATTAACTTAAAATACATTATTAAGAGAATAGATAAAAGCATAATATAATCATACCAAAAATATTCTTTTAAATGGAGGAGTATTACAACTATAAAAAAAGAAAATATAACGATAGTAAACTTAATTAAAATTTCTTTTACATTCAAAAAATATTTTTATTAACCTTAGTTAAAATATATGATTCAACCCCAGGATTAAATATGCTTGATATAAAAGCTAGTAAGACAATACAAAAATAAAAAATCCCTAACATTCGTTTTTATCCTTTGTTATTTCATCGGCCACTGCAGTCTCTTTTTAGTAATTGCTGGAAAAGCAACAAGTGACGAAGTGATAAGACTTAATGTAAATATGAATAGTAGGGAATTTCCAAAGATACTAAAATTATTTTTCAAGGATTCTCCTAACTTATTTTTATCAAACATTTTTAACATCAAATAGATTGCAAATAATACATTTAATTTTCCATATTAAAAATATTAATCTTTTTGTATTTCCAGCAATTCACTGACACAATTGCCTCATGGAAAAAGTTGCATTGAAATTCTTCTTTTTCTTTATTGAAATATGTTATTTCATAAATATTTCTTGGGCTCGTTTTTGTTTCGGGCATTCGATCTACTGAAGAAACAGGATAGCCTTTCTCTAGAAAGACTTCTTGAACGAATTTTTCTTGTAATTCATCTTTTATAGAGTCTTTATAGAAACCATAAGGTAGTAGAGTAAAAGTTAAGGATAGAGAGACGAATAGGCTGCCCAAGAATAATCTTTTATGTACCTTTCTGCTATATTGCTTATAAAAGCTATAAAATAGCATTGGAATGATATAACTCATCATTACGGGAAGTAATACTATGTCAGTAAAGTAATATTTAGGAATTTCGGTTATCATAATTTCTAAACCTTCATAAAGAGGAGAGTAATTGATGGAATATCACTCTGAGCCAATAACTAGAGCGCTTGGGAAACCTTATAAGTATCATACAAAAAATGGGGAAAATCTCAAGGAAGGCTCTGCTAGAAAAATTATCTTTGATAAGTTTAATAAAGATTGGAATAAATCAGCTTCTATAAAAGTCAAGAATAATGATCGAAAAGAATATTTTAAAATTTGTTATGATTCATTTGGGTTTTTTGGGGCAATAGCTTTATTTTTATCTATGTTCCTTACTTTATATTTCTTTCTCTTATTTGAAGTAATAAATATTTATTTTCTATTATTGTACCTACCTGCCCTAGTATTATATTCAATCGCTTTTGCTTTTAAATTAAAAATTAATATGTCTGTGAAATATAAAAAGAATGAAAAGTTGATTAGCTTTACTTCAAATGATCTAATTCTTTCTATTATAACTCCTATCATATTAGTGTCGCTGATAGTCATACTACAGTTAACTTTTAATTTTTCTGAAAGATAGAAAAATTACTATTTTACATAATTTGATGAAGAAATGGATTGATCCGTCTACTGGTTATATTTATAATAAAGCGCGTTGGTATGATATTTCAACTGGAACATTCTTAAGTGAGTATCCGTTAGTGCAGTTAACTAAGAATGCTTTTGGTTATACTGACGGGAATCCACTGACACAGATAGCCCCACTAGCCCCTATTGCTACTGTTGCGTCTTCTGTGAGTTTTATTACTGGTACTGTAGCTACTGAATCTGCAGGATTAGGAATTGACTTATACGGCAGAGCTGCAACAATAAAAAGAAAAGGATGAATGTTAGGATTTTTTATATATCAAGCGTGTTAGTTGTACTAACTTCATTGAAGATTCAAGACCCAATTCTATATGGTGCAATAGAGGATTTCACAAAAAGAGATCTGGGGAAAATGACTTTATTTTTAAAGTGCACAAACAATGTTTTGATAACAATGATGATCTCTATCGCTTATATTAATATTGAAAAATTTATTATTTTTGACTACATTTCATTTCTTTCTGTGTTTTTATATATATTATTTAGAATTTTAAATAAACATATAGGGTCTTATATTTTTGACTCAGCAAAAATTTATTTATTTCTATATGCTATATTTAGATTAGGAGTATTATTAATTGAAAACGGAGTACTAAAATAAATAGCAATTAAATATGTGAAGTTTGTCAAAAATATACATAGTAACTTATTTTATTATTAAACTATTCTTGACTTAATACTTCCACTAGGATTATTCTCATGGGAGAGCTAGGAAATAGAGTGAAAAACTTTATAACAGATGAAAATACAATTGAAGTTCTTGGTAAGTTAAGTACTATTACTGGAGGTATAGCAGCAGCAAGTGCTACAGTCGCTGTATTTGTACCAATAACAGCCCCTTTTACTGGAGCAGTAGCAGGAGTAATGGGATTCGCTAGTTTAGCCTCAGGCGCTGGCGCTACAATCGGTAACTGTCTTAACAATTTAGACGCAACATGTGGATGGGGAATAGCCTCTACAACTGTATCAGCAATACCTTTTGTAGGTCCTGGCAGGAAATATTTTGATGGTATGTATAACTCAACAATTAATTACTCTAAGACAAGATCAAATTCAATCGAAGATGCAGTATTAAGAGCTAAAAATTTAAATCAAAAAATAGCTTATAGCTCTACTCAATCATCAGGCTTCGCTTTAGATAGAGTAGGTTATCTATCAACGAAAGGCAAAGACGAGTGTTAAACATAATATCTGCAAGTTTACTGATTCTATCCTTCACTTTTACAATTTTTTGGAGGAACTTTCATAATGTTTCTATTTTTAGCCAACTTGGCGAAGAAAGAAGATTGAGTTGGGAATCTAAGAATCAGAATAGATCCCTTATTCTAACTTTTATAGGATTTATATATGTGACATTATTGTCTCCTTTTTATGGTTTTGATTTATGGAATATTTTAGCTATTATAATCTTCTTCTTATTTCTGAATTTTTGGGTTTCATCAAAAAACAAAAAGACTTTAATAAAAGGTGATGTTTATAGTAATAATTTTAAAAATTTTTTAGCAATTGAATTGCCTCTTACTATAGCATATCTGATTGTATGGGGTAAATTAGGTTATATTTTCTTTACGCTTGAATTATTTTAAAGACTGAATAGAAGTTGAAAATACTGATTCTATAATGTAGCGAAAACTGCGCTACTAAGACCACCTAGTTAGACCCGAGCCTATCACGGCAAACTAGGTGGTCTTTTGCTGTAAAATGACAGTTTTAACGGAAAATGCTGTCTACTGTATGACTATACCCTAAGCAGTATTTTCGACTCTATAGACCGCTTAGGCTCAACCTTAGAACAAGCAAATTACACGTCTAGTCTTTCGTTAAGTTTCAGAATTTGAGCTTTTGAAAGATCGAAGTTTCGAGGCAGAATTATCTCATTCTCTGAATCATCACTCATGTTCCAGCATTCAGTACCTTTAGGGAGTATTATTTTGAGTATTATTGAGTCTTTTTTATTGCCTGAGAAGCCTAATGCTGTCTTTGGGTTAGTAGAGGTCGATAATAACCCACCATCTTTAAATGAACCATTTGATAAGCTTTCTGCAATATCTGCACTTAAGTTTCTCAACCCTCTGTAGACAACTTTCTCCTCTTTTAAAGTGTGCTGTCTCTCAAGTTTTTCTATAGATTTCTTTAAGCTATCGCTTGCTGTATTGTTCCTCAAAGCTTCGTTAATTCTATAATGCTCATAAGATAGATATGCAGCAGCAACAGCCCTTTCTTGTGAGCCCCAGTCTTTAATCCTATCAGCATCATCCATGAGATCAGCAACCTTTTCAGAAATTTTATAAGGGTCTTCTAGCTCTTCATCACTGAGTTTGGTTTCTATATATCTTACTACAAGATCATCATCTTCTTTTTCATCAATCTCATCTAGATTGTCTCGGATCGAAAGTGTCCCGCTTCTCTTGTCAATGTAAAGTAAGGTTGGAGCGTCATCGAAATCTTTGAAGGTCGCCATAATACTTATCTTATTTTCGTAGAATCGCAAAGTCTTCTCGTCAAGATAGTGGTCTCCAGAATTGTTGAATTTTAATAGTTCAGCCTTGATTTGCGCAACCTCAGGAAGCTTAAAAGACTTATTTAATCTTCTTGGAGGAGTATTTTTTGCAAAACTTTGAATATCTTTTGTTAATTGACTTACAGTAAAGGCTTTGTCATTGCTTCGAGACTTTGAAGCCTTATTATTTCTTACTGATGTATCTCTTTTAATAGTTTCAATATTCCCAAATCTTTTAGAAAGTATTTCTTCAGACTTTGATTGCGCTGCTTCATAAGATTCAAAGTGTTCTTCACTCTCGTATCGACAGGCTCTTTTCTTAGCTGTGCAAATTTTAGCTTCGCCATTTTTGGAGATGTGGTATTTTGCCATTTTTCTAGTATTTTCCTAAATTATTTGAGAGTTACTTTTGTTCGCTATCACTTAGTCTTATCTTTCCTAAAATCTATAGCAAACCTTTCTTGATTAGACGAGTAACCATCGTTAACATATTTAGTGACTACAACTTTCATTGGGATTTTAGTGTCCTTTCCCATTCTCTGCCAAGCCTTTAAAGCTTCTTCAGTTTGGTTTGTTGAAGAGGATAAAACTAGATCTTTTTCAGCAAGCTTTTTTGCGGTATAGATATAGAGTGAAGCACCTAATCCTTTGCCTCTTAACTTATCTGAGACTCTAGAGTAATCAATGCCCGGAGTCTTAGATCTTAACCTATACTCGTCGTATTTGACTTTACCTGCTTCGATAATTTTCTCAATGTCTTTATCAAGATCTTTTTCGTCTTTTGGTATGTCTTTTTCGTCAAAGCTGTACCCTTCAATGGGGCGTCTACCTAAGTCTGCTCGAAGATGAAAAGTACCTAACTTCCATAGTTTTATTTTTTCGTTATAAGTTTCTTCAGACCCTTTATCGTTTTCTTCAAGTTTTTTAAGTTTTCGTAGTTTATCTTCATCTTTATAGCTATAGAAGTAGGAGTTCTCATTAGCTAGATAGCGTATTGGAGTCAATTCGTCATTTTTGAAAACTCTTTCGGAAGACTCGTCTGTAGAGTAAATAGTATTAAGATAGGCCTGCTCTTCTCCAGTTTCTTTGTCTCTATATTCAAGTCTGCTTACACTGTATCCTGACCGCTGAGGTCCGCGATCTTGTTTGCGGAGTGACTCGTTATTCCATACGACTAGAGTAGGGCGACCTTCAATCTCAATTTCGTCAATAATTTCTGAAGGTTTTCCAAATAATTCTGAAGACTCTTCTTTGATACTTTTAAACCACTCTGGCTCTTCACCTGTATATTTCATTTTAGACTTTAAAGCTTGAGTTAACTGTGGCGCTCTTTTCTGTGGTTTCTTTTCAGCAATAGACATTTCCATTTCAATAATTTTTTCAAGACTTTCTAAAGCCTCTTTCTTGTCAGAATAATGCTCTTCCTCTCCACCTAGAGGGCATTTTATTTTTGCCTTGCAAGCTCGCACTTGATCGTCTTCGCTAATGTGGTACTTCGCCATATTTACTCCTTTAGAGAAACTTTAATTGTTTTCTAATTCAATTATGCTAAGCTAAATGCTTTAAAAGCAGAGGCGGTAGGAAATAAAATGAGTATTTTCCTACCGCCTCTTATTTTATTTTTATTCTTAAATTTTACGAAGACTTCATTTTTGACTTTAAGCTTTCAACAATCGGTTCACGCTTGTAGGGCCATTCTTCTATTGTCATAGAGAAAATTGCAGTGTCGCGCCAAGTGCCGTCGAGTCTTTGCACTGCCCGGCGCTTTACACCCTCAAAAGTGAATCCAAATCTTTCAAGAGATCTCATACTATTGACATTTGTTGGCGCTACATCGCATTCAACTCTTCCAATGCTATTTATGAATAACTGATCTAAGAACATTAGCTTCATTTCATGATTGACACCTTGACCCCAGAAGTCAGGGTTGATGAGAGTTCTTCCAATTTTTGCTGTCTCACGTTCAAGATCCCACATTGTTACTCCAGTACTTCCAACAATAGTGTTACTTGAAGCTTTTAGAATAGTAAAAATAGTGGAGTTTTCATTTCTAGTATCAACTAACTCGAGTGCGTCTTCAATTGAAGTTGGAGTTCGAGAAGAGTCTGCGAAACCACCCGACCAGGTTCTCTCGTCAAGTAAAATATGGGCAATACTTATAGCGTCATTATTACGCTCGAATGGGCGCATGTATAGGTCGCTGTATTCGGAAAAGATAGAGGTGTTCATGACAAACTCCTTATGCTAAAACAGTCTTTGTTTAGCGACCTTGCGAGCCACCGCACTAAAAATTTGGAATAATATCGAATTGAGCAAAATCAATATACCATCTGAGATACAGCCTGAATATGAAAATTCTAAAAATTTTTAAAAAGTTTTCTAAAATCAGTTCTTCGTTTCTATAGCAACTGAATACTGAATTTTAATTGATAGCGTTTTTGCTGTTTAGATGATCTTTACCTCGCGTTTTACTCTTTAAGGCAATACGTAGAAGATAAAACTATTAAGAATGTCTTCTTTACAGAGTTCTGATTAATGATTTGCAACTTTTAAATTCTTCATATAGGATGTTTAAGAACATTTACTATCTTGGAGGAGAACAAATGGCTTTGTCTAAATCATCAAATAATTCAACAATTTCTAAGGAGACTGTAGAGTCTCTTATTGAACCTGTTGAAGAATTTGATATGGATGTACTTTCGGAATCTCGTAATCACATTATCGACCGATTAACTCTTCTTTACAAGAACCCTAAAGAAGCTACAGTTCGAGAAACTATCTCTAATGCTATTGACGCATCAGTAAGAGTACCTAATGCTAAGCCTATTCAGGTAGAGTTTGACTCTATTCAGGGAACTTTTATCACTCGTGACTTCGGTGTTGGTATGGACTATGATTCTCTCACTAAGTACTGCCGATACTACGGTGCTAGCGATAAGGGTGATGATATGACTCAGATCGGTTCGCACGGTCTAGGTATCAAGGCGCCTCTCTCTTACACTACTGAATTCAGTATTCGATCTATTAAAGACGGCCTAGCCAATCTTGTCATTCTTAGCAATACTAGTGCTGGCTACAAACTTAAAGTAGTCTATAAGAATCGTCCCACGAATGACTCTACTGGTACTGAAGTCTCTATCCCCGTAAAAGAGGATGACACTTCAGAATTCCTGAAGCTTGTTAAAAAGTATCAGAAGTACTCACTTGACCTTGAAATTGTCATCAACGGTGAAGATAGCTTCGAGGCCTCCAAGGACTGGATCACTATCGGTGAGATACTACTTGATGAAGACGAGAAGACTGGTGAAAAGACTTACGGTCGAGTCTTTATGAACTCAGAATTGAACATTAGTCGCTTGAACCCCGCTTTATGGCTTGGAGGCTGGGTTTATTCACAGGGTTCACAGTATCGGAACTACTACTACAATGATGAGCCTAATATCCTATTTGAGTTGAAGCCTGGTGTAGTAAACTTTAGCTCGTCGCGTGATGAAGTTACTCATGATAATCGCAGTGAAGAGCTAAATAGAAAGATTCACGATTATATTAATGGTCCTGAGTTTAAGTTTGACTGCTTGAAGGCGGTAGACTCTATGAATACATCTCTTGAGAAGAGAGCTCTTAAGGCTATGAACATGTGTGTATCTTACTTCGGAAGAGTTGCGCAATCTGGAACTGTTCATTCAGTATTGAAATTTGATGAGTCATACAAAGAAAAAATCGAGTCTCTAAGCATTTACAACACTATTAGAAATCTTGTTGATTCTAAAGGGGTTCGTGAAGCAATTGTGGCTAGAAGACGCCATAATTCTCCTAATAATAATTCAGATAAAGTTAATTATGAATATTCAGACACATGCAACATCGAGAAGTGCTCACCAAAGGAATTCGAAAAGAATTTCGATGCTCACGAGCCAAAAGATTTTTATAGCTCTGTCGTCCATGAAAACATTACGAGAAGCGGTGAAAGTTCTGATTTTGATAATGTCTTCTTCGTAACAGGTGCTAGCAGCGAAACTATTAAGGGTTGGCATGAGCACCGCCGCGGTTTCCTAGCTTCTCGCGGTGATAAGCGTAAGAGCATTTTCATTATTCTTGAAGAAGGTTTTGAAGTGCCTAAGTTGATTTCTACAAAGGGAGTTCTCTTTGACTGTGAGATTGAGTTTATTTCGATGCTAGATCTTCTTGCTGAGGCTCGAAAGTATAAGCGCGAAAATAAGAAGTCAAGAGGTTCTAATTCTGTAAGCGCAGATAGTGGATTGATTAAAGGCTGGTTATCCCCTAAAGACAGTATTGGCATTAAAGCTTTCAAGAAAACTTATAGTCTAAATGAGATTGATTCTGTTATTGTTTATCGGAGTAGCGATTGCAAGATTGAGCACGCTGCAAACGGAGCTGACAATTCAGAGAAAATTGATGTCGAGAGCGATTGTGTTCTATTCGTTGACTACAATGATTTTAAGACTAGCCACCTTCAAGAATTAGAGTCAAAAGGTAAAAAGTGCGTATTCACTACAATGCCACCTCGTGGAGTTTATCTTACTGAATATGCTAAGAAAAACCTTGTGAAGCCCGAAGCTAATATGCGTCGAGCAATTTCAAAGTTGATCGAAAATGACCCTGAGAATCTATTCAAGTTAATCATGACTTACTACTTCTCAAGCTACAAGAGAAGCCTAGAGCTAAATGAATTAGAAGCATTATTCCCAACAGAGATGGGTAAAATGAAGGCTTCAACACCTGATCTTAACTTTAGAAAACTCTATTACAGCGGAGAAATTGATTATACTTTGTACCATATGCTAACCAATGACAATTTTAGAGGACTTAAGGACACTCTGAAGTCATCGAAGGCCCCAAAGAAGACAAAAGATCTTCTCAATAAAGCTATGTTCTTAGTCCACAACAATTTTTCTATTGAGTCTCTTAACGTTCAAGATGAAGAACTGAAGCGTAGCATGAGGGCAGTTTACATTGATCGAGTCAAATCAATCAGCGCATAAATTTGGTAAAATAGAAAAGTAAGCTTACAAACAAGAAAGTAGTGAAATAATGGAAATCGTTACAGCAAATTTTACTAAAGACACTTCAGGGAAGAAAACCCTTAAGCTACTCTTTAAAGATGAAGACAATGTTCAGCGTTGGGCCTCTGTTTCAGAAGGTTCAGAAAGATTCAGTAGCGCTCGCGAATTATTCTCTGAATACAATAAGGCCGAATCCCCCGAGGAAGAAAGCAGAATTGCGACTGAGATTATTGAGCTAATCGACACTAAGGCTCGAGTTCGCAAAGCATTGAAGTCTCCTACTAACGGTATCTTTACTACTAAAGACGCTTCAGTATATTACAATGGAGAGAAGTTAAACGAGCACCTTTCCGCACACATTACGAGAATGTTCAAGAGCGACTCTTCACCTCGAGACGAGAAGATTTGGTCATCATTCGCTAAGTTTGTTGAAAACTTACAGCAGAACACTGACCCATTCGTCCGTGATCAACTGTACTCATGGTTAGCTTCTATGCAGGCCGCTCACGGTGGATTCACGATTACTGATGATGGTTACTTCCTAGCTTACAAGGGATGCCCAGTCATTAAAGATGGTGTTCACTACTCAGGTTGGTCAGGTAACTCTTCAGTCCTAAAGAACGGTGAAGTTACTGATTACGTTAATTCGCAAATTCCAAATGAGGTAGGGACTACAGTCTTCATGAAGCGTTCTGACGTTACTGCAGATCCCGCTCAAGGGTGTGGACCAGGCTTGCACTTCTCGACTCTCAACTTTGCTCAGGGTCACTCTCGCGATGGAAACGTATTCTTGCTAAAGATTCATCCTGCGAACGTAGTCAGTATTCCTACAGACTGTGATGCTCAGAAGGGCCGCACAGACAAATATGAAATCATTGATGTTCTTAATGCGCCGTTGAAGTCAGGTATCTACTCCACTAAGAGTGAAGATTCAGTTAAGGATTCTACGAAAGATTCTGAAAGTGTTTCAACAAGTGTTGACAATGATACTAAAACTACTGAATCATCAGACTCAATGACCTCTAAAGCTAATAGCGGTTCAACTGTTTACAATATGACTAACTACCAGCGTGGAGAAATCTTCGCAGGGCTTGAATTTATTGGAATTTACAATTGGGAGAAATCAAGAGCACTAAAATGGCTCTCTGACTTCCTTGGTCGTGAAGTTGACAGCCGCAAGAATCTAACTTATTCTGAAGCTGATAGAATTATTGCTCATCTTAATGAACAGTAAAATTCTTAAATAAAATTAAATAAACTTTAACCCGCGAAGCGCTATACTCCTCCATAGAATGCGCTTCGCGGGTTATTATCTTTTAGGTTGACTTTAGTGAAATTTTTAATATGATCTAAACAGCGGCACCAGACAGTCTCGCAGTAGCTAGTTTTAGGTTGGTATTTGTTCGTCTCTTCGCTATGCTACTGAGAGAACCCGGTTTACTGACTGTTGAGCATGATTTCTCAGTCAATATTAAACGCTATTTAAGAGTTCGATAACTTTTCTAGAATAGGGTCCGATTTATTTCCTTCGAGAAGTCTTTTCAAAGAGCTTTTGACTTCACTTTGATTATCTATCCAATCGCTCTCCCAGATGAAGTACAGGTCAATATTCTTTTCCCGACAAAGAAGCTTTTTATATGAGTGGTATTCTTCAGCAGTCTTAAAACGACTCTTACCAGCAACAATCTCATCTGAATGCCAATAGTCTCCATTAAACTCTAAAGCAATATTCAATTTTGGAATATAGATATCTATTTCAAAAGGATTAATTAAGGTTTTGCAGCCTTGAATAGAATCTAACTTAAGGCTGTTAACGAAGTCATTTAACTCGTCTTCACCCTTACTGCTAGTGCATTTACCACATGAAAAGTTAGCTCTTTGATATGCTGAACAATAAGTTTCATGACCCCTTTTACAAGTCCAGTAAAGCTTGGTAGAGAACTTAAAAGTTATTTCAGAAAGAATATTTTGATTCTCATTTCTTTCTGAAAGTAAATCATTCAGTTGTGGCCAGACAGTAGAAACATCGTTAAACCCTTTAAGAAGTTTATGTCCTTTACAGATAGGGCAAGAGTTGTTACTGCTGATATACCTATGGACAATCCTCTTAAACGAATGATCCTCCTCAGTGCAATTCCAAACTGCAGTATACCCTGAGCCTGAAGAAATTTCTGAAGATTTTTTAGAATTTAATGAAGACCAATTCTTTGCTAATTCTGGATGCGTAGATAAGATCGAATCCTCTAGTTCTATATCCTTCTTTAGACAATACTTGCAATTAGGCTTAGAAAGCACTCTTGGAACAGTTTTAAAAGACTCATGGTTCTCTTGACAAACCCAAAGATACTCTTTAGTTGACTTTGGGTTTACTTCAGAAAGTTTCAAGTCATTTCTTGAACTCCATTTGCTAATTAACTCAGGATAGAGACTCTCAGCGTCGTTAACCCCCACTTTAAAAACATTCCCAGAACAGACTTGGCAATTGAATTTTGTTTTAAAAGTAGACTTCACAGTTGCTTGGTATTCATGATCAAATTGACCGCATGTGAACCAGTAAATGCTTAAAGAGGATTTAGGTAAATATACAGGTAGCTCTCCATTTAACTTCTCGCTCCATAGCTTCTTAAAATTTTCTCTATTAGAATGAAAACTATTTTCTTTACCTGAATTTTTGTCTTCACAGGAGACGCAATTGTTATTGTTTGATCTATTGCGAACAGCAGTTACCCAACAATGTTTGCATTTATGACAAATCCACTCGGCCTCATAATCTGATGTTATAGTTATATCCTTAACACTCTTTTTGTTATTGTTGCCCCAATCTAAAACCAAGTCTGGTCTTTTAGTCTTTAGGTCATTAAAACCTTTAAGAAGTTTCTTATTGTTACAATAGGGACATCTTAATCTCATATTTTTATAACTTGGATATTTATGACCTAAAGAACAGATTCTTTCTATTGTTTTGCTTGGCAAAATGGCTCCTTACAACTTCAGTTTTTGTAATTTTACCAAGTTTACTATTACTCTTTTAGTAAGTATTTTTAGTCTTAGTAGCGCTGTTTTTACTCGAATTCTAAAAAAGCAAAATTATCAATCTAGGATTTTTAGCAGAATATACTCTTTATGAATTCTTAATACGATAAAAAGATGTTGAAGAGACTCAAGCTTATGGTCTCCACGATAAAGCTTTCTCTTATGAGAATCAATTCTTTTATCAGGATTGACAGTTTGACTTACATAAAGAATTTTCTCAAAATGTCTTATAGTATATATAAAACCAATTCTCGCTGACTCCATCATACCTCTATAGATCTCTATTAGAAATAAGTCTTTTAAATATGCTGTTCTTTTGTCTATTATCAAAGTATCTTATAATTAATTCTTTAACTGTGTCTTTATTCCTAAGCCAATCATCCTCCCAGACAAAAAGTAAATCAATTCCATATGCCTCACAAATCTGTATCTTCTCTCTGTGATATTCTTCAGAAATTCTGTTTATTCTAACAGACATAACTTCATTAGAGTGCCAATATTCACCGTTGTACTCTATTGCTACTTTCTTGCTAGGAATATAAATATCTAATTCTTTAGGATTGACAATTTTCCTATCATTCTTGATTGCGTCTTTATAAAGACTTCTAACGAAATTAAATAATTCTTCTTCCCCTTTAGATGTTTTACTCATGCACTTAGAACATCTTGAACCCTTGATTGCGACACTTTTTATTATTGCCCTCCATGAATGCTTGCATTTTGGGCAAAACCAATAGGCGTAAGAGTGAGACCCTGCTGAAAACTTTTCTGGATAAATTTTATGTAACTTATTCTTCTCGTAGTCCCAATATTCTTGAACTTCTGGATTAGTGTAGAATAGTGAACCTTTAGATCTAACTATTGATTTAACATATTCTTTACCTTTGTTTAACTTCCAGCAATTTGGGCAACCACTACCTTTAATTCTTTTGCTAATCTTAGCAACCCAACTTTTTGAACATTCCGAGCATATCCATAGAACTTTTGATTGATATGAATTTCCTTTAATGTATGGATTGTAAGAATTAACTATGCAGAATTCTTTCTTAAGCTCTTTATGACCATATAATGGCTTATTACTAATATTTTTAGCTTTACTAATATTTTCACCGCGAGTAGTTTTAGCGCATTCGGGGCATCCCGAACCTTTAGATCTATTCGCAATAACAGACTCCCATGAGTGAAGCTCATTGCAAACCCACCATGCTGTCTTATTAGAGTATTGAGACACTTCACCTGGAGTTTTAGAATTTTTAGAATAATCCCAATCTTTTGCTACGTCTGGTTTTTGTGAGGATAGATCTGTGACTCCCCTTAGGACTTTCTTAGACATTATTTGAAACTTTCTTTCGTAATCATATAGTATTTATCAAGATTGTACTGAAAGTTATTTTAGATTGATAATTTTGCTGTTTTCTAGATCGAGTAGAAACTGCGCTACTAAGACCACCTAGTTAGACCCGAGAATATCACGGCAAACTAGGTGGTCTTTTACTGTTTCTATGCAGTTTTGCAGTGAAATACTGTCTACTGTATGACTATACCCTAAGGAAGAAAATACTGTCTAAAAACAGCGCTACTAAGACTAAAAATACTTACTAAAAGAGCAATAGGGACACGATGAATTTGTAATATTTCAATCGTGTCCCTATTAACTATTATTTAATTATTAAAGCATGCAAGATTCGCAGAACTCTGCAGCGTTTCCTTCAGACTCTGTACCCTCCAAGGCTTTCTGGCGTAGTCGAATGTAATACAGTGTCTTTATCCCTTTACGCCAAGCTAGAATCTGAGCCTTATTAATATCTCGAGTGCTAACGTCACTCATGAAGAATAAGGTCAAGCTTAGTCCTTGATCCGTATGTTGCGTTGCAGCAGCATAGACGTCGATGATCGCTTCATAACCAATCATGTAAGCATCTTTGTAGTACTTGATGTTATCGTTGTTCATGAATGGAGCTGGATAGTAAACTCTGCCTAGCTTGCCTTCCTTTCTAATTTCAATCGGTGCTGCTACAGGGTGGATACTCGAAGTAGAGTTGTTGATGTAGCTGATCGAACCGGTAGGCGGTACTGCAAGCAAGTTCTGGTTGTAGATACCGTGTTTTTGAATACTTTCGGAAAGCTTCACCCAGTCCTCTGGAGTCGGAATGTAGATTGAAGTTCTAGTGAATAGTTCTTTAACCTTTTCTGTTTCCGGAGTGGACCAGTCTTTTTCAATGTACTTACGTAGTGCTTCACCGTTAGCATATTTAGAATTTTCGAAGTTGTCGAAAGTTTCACCGCGTTTGATAGCGATTTTGTTTGATGCTTTTAGAGCGTGGTAAAGAACTGAGTAGAAGTAGATGTTGGTAAAGTCTACAGCCTCTTTAGAGTCGTACATGATTTCTTCACGAGCAAGGAATCCGTGGAGATTCATTTGTCCAAGACCGATAGCGTGTGAGCGGTTGTTGCCTGATTCAATTGATGGTACTGATGCAATGTTGGATAGATCAGAAACTGTTGATAGGGCATTAACAGCAACGTCAATAGTCTTTTCGAAGTCTGGGCCGTCGAAAGCCATAGCAATGTTCATTGATCCGAGGTTGCAAGAAATATCTTTGCCGATTGTGTCGTAGTCTAGATTTTCCTTGTAAGTTGACGGCTCTGAAACTTGCAGAATTTCTGAGCATAGGTTGCTCATAGAGATTCGACCTTGAATTGGGTTTTCACGGTTTACAGTATCTTCGAACATTAGGTATGGGTAACCTGATTCGAACTGAATTTCAGCAAGAGTCTTGAATAGTTCGCGAGCGTTAGTCTTAGTCTTAGTGATTCGTGGATCATCAACCATTTCGTAGTACTTTTCAGTGATGGAAATGTCTGACATTGGAACGCCGTAGACTTTCTCAACATCGTATGGAGAGAATAGGTACATATCTTCATTACGCTTTGAGAGCTCGAAGGTGATATCTGGGATAACAACACCTAGAGATAGAGTCTTAATTCGGATTTTCTCGTCAGCATTCTCGCGCTTAGTATCTAGGAATTGATTAATGTCTGGGTGGTGGACATTTAAGTAAGCAGCTCCTGCGCCCTGTCGAGCTCCTAGCTGGTTTGCGTAGCTGAAAGCATCTTCAAGCATTTTCATTACTGGGACAACACCTGAAGATTGGTTCTCAATCATTTTGATTGGAGCACCTTTTCCGCGGAGGTTAGTAAGGTTTAATGCTACACCGCCGCCGCGCTTTGATAGCTGTAGTGAAGAGTTAACTGCTCGAGAGATTGACTCCATGTTGTCTTCAACTCGAAGTAGGAAGCATGAAACTAGCTCTCCACGCTGTGCTTTACCTGCGTTTAAGAAGGTAGGTGTAGCTGGCTGGAAGCGACCGCTCATAATTTCATCAAGAATACTTTCAGCAAGGGCTTCGTCACCGCACGCTAGATAAAGAGCAGTCATAGTGACGCGATCTTCGTAGCGTTCTAGGTAGCGCTTACCGTCGAAGGTCTTCATAGCGTATGAAGTATAGAATTTGTATGCTCCCATGAATGATTGGAAGCGGTATTCTTTATTGTAGGCTCTCTTGAACAAGCTTTTAACGAAGTCGAAAGTGTACTGCTCGATGGTTTCTTCTTCATAGTATCCGTTGTCAACTAGGTGCTCTAGCTTTTCACGAAGATTTAGGAAGTAGACCATGTTGTGGTTGATCTCGTTGATGATGTATTGACGTGCAGCCTCTTTGTCTGCTTCGAAGTTGATCTTATTTTCGCCAACAAGATTCAATTGAGCATTTAGGCTGGTGTAGTCGCTTTGCTTGACTCCCTGTGGAGCCTCGTACCATTTGTACTGTGTTTCCTGCATGGATTTTTCTCCTGTATCTTTTATGATTTATTCAAGTTTTTGTTTATGCTTTGATAGCTGCTTTAATCTTTTGACTAACGCTACACCTTTGTTCTATTAAAGAATTTTGCTAATTCTATTTTTAGAGCTATCTTTTGCTATTGATTTGTATTGTACCAACGTAGACCTTAATTAGAAGGTGAAGTAGGTTGTTTTTGGGTATTCTAAAATTTTATTATTCTAATAGACTTTTTATCAGTTGAGACTAAAATCAGCCCCCTGCTAATCGTGCAAGAGACATTCATTCATGTTCTTATTCTGTAGTTTTTGGGTCATCTATTAAAATTTTTAGAATATTTTTGCCTTATCATTTCAATAGGTTTTCATGTGTATTTATCTAAACTGCTTGACTCTTTCTATCAGCCTATAGAGTAAATGTTATGTTTATTTTTTGAGGAATATTTTAGATGTAGACAGAAATTAAAAGCACTACAATAACCGTCTACACCTAAAAATAAGAATCCTTAGAATATTATTCCTTCTTGTCTCTCTTCTTTTGTAGAGACTTCTGATAACGCTTGTCTTCCATTTGCTTTTTGAAAGAATCGTATTGCGTATCGCGCGGATCTGGAATATTGAACTCTTCTCTTTGTGCTTCATCCCTAGTTGTTCGCATGTAAGCAAATAAAGCTATAATGAGAACGACGAAGAGAGAAGAAACAAGGGTGTATCCAATTCGGTAACCGTTAGCATATACAGCAATAAATCCAATAGCCGCTACAATTGCTGAAATTCTTCTTCTCCAAGAAGGTGAGACCCTCATTCTAAAAGGCTTCCACTCGGGATCATTTTGTAGTAAACTATAATGTCTAATGAGTCCGACGCTATAGAATAGTACAAATAATGAAGCAGAAGTAGGGATTAGTATTACAGTTCTTAAGATATTCCATAGATTATCGAAAGGCACAAATGCGTCAACAAGAAAACTTACTGCAATAAAAAACGCTGATATAACGGAAGAGTATATGAAGAGGTTCTTCTTATTAGTGTTATACTCTTTTCGAATTCTTACTAAACTTTTACGAAAAAGCATTAGAATAACCTCTCATCTGCTTCAAATTTTCTTCTACTATCTTCAAGTGCTTTATCCTTGAATCCTGATCTTAAGATTCTCTTTGCCTCGTCTCTTGCTTCAGCAATTCTGTTCCCATGTTCAAGAAGACTTGCGAAAATCATTTCTGATCTTCCTGATTGCTCCGTTCCGAACATTTGACCTTCACCGCGTACTTTCAAGTCAACTTTAGCGATTTCAAACCCATCAGTATTATCAACTAGAGCTTGAAGTCTAGTGCGACTATTCTCAGTCTTACCTAAAGATACTAAATAGCATTTAGATTGTTTAGAGTTACGTCCTACACGCCCTCTAATTTGGTGGCTACTTGAGGCGCCAAGTCTTTCAGCAGACAAGACAACTACAACTGTAGCATCTGGGATATCTACACCGACTTCTACTACTGTCGAAGCTACAAGTACATCAAATTTTTTATCCCTGAAGTCTTGCATTGCTTGACGTTGCTCATCAGGCTTCATTTGCCCGTGAGCGAAGCCGATCCGCAAGTCTGGCAGACTTGTTTCAGTAAGATTCTTGAATGTTCTTTCAACAGACGCTGCATCAATCTTATCCGATTCGTTAACCATAGGTGTAATAACGAAAGTCTGATTCCCCGCTGCAGCCTCAGCTCTTACGTCTGACCATACTTTATTCACTAATTGTTCTGTGAACTCAACTGGATCCTCTTCAATCCATTCAGTGATGATTGGTAGTCTTCCTGGTGGCTTCTCTTTAAGCTCAATAATATCCATATCGCCGTAGTAAGCCTGTGCTGTAGTTCTAGGGATCGGAGTCGCGGACATCATTAGTAAGTCTGGAATTCTACCGTCTTCTCTACTATTAAGAATGTTAGTTCTTTGGCTTGCACCAAACTTTTGCTGTTCGTCAATAGCGACAAAACCTAGATTCTTATACTTCATTGAATCGCTGATAACCGAGTGAGTTCCAACGATGATATCTATTTCACCTTCAGCAATAGACTTCAATAAAGGTTTCTTTTCTCGGACTTTCATACCGCCTGAAAGATAGCATATGTTTACTTCAACACCAGTTTTCTTAATGTTTTCAACAAGCTTCTCTAAGGTTGCGTAAAGCTGACGAGCGAGGATGTCTGTAGGGCCTAGTAATATAGCTTGATAGCCAGCATCAACTGACTTAAGAGCAGAAAGTTGTGCAACGAGCGTTTTCCCCGATCCAACATCCGCACTCAGTAGGGTTGAGCTTGGAGTACTTCCGGAAATATTCTTATTCATTTGAACTACAGCTCTCTTTTGAGATTTAGTCAATTCAAATGGTAGAGTCTTTATTGCTCGAGCCTGAAGCTTTCTTGGCGTAGCTTCTTGCTCTATCCCAGTTCTGTCAGTAGACTTTTCTTTAGCTTCTTGCATGATTAATTGCATGTGAACTAACTCGTAGTAAGCTAGAGAGGCTACAGCTTCCTTATGGTTCTCGATAGAACTAGGGAAATGCAACTCAGTAAGTGCAGTATGATAGTCTACTCGATCCTCTTGGCGAAGATATACTGGAAGTTTTAAGCCTTTAATTCGTGAAAGAAGCTCGCGGCTAGCAGCCATTAGGAAGGCTGTAGTAATTCCTTTTGCTTCAGACTGACGATAAATAGGGACAATTGGAAGAATTGAAGCTTCTTCAGAGAACTCGATAGACGATCCGCCAAATTGAGGCTTAGGCTTTTGTCCTGGACGGCGATAGAAAGAAAGTTTACCAGTAAGCATTACCTCTGAACCTTCTTTGAACTTATTCTTTAACCAAGTTTGACGCCAGAAGATTGATTCGATTTTTTGGCCTGAAGCAGTCTCAATAACAAACGCTACACCCATATTTTTAGGCATATCGTTAGCAGACTTTACTTTACCGATAATTGTTGAAGATTCACCTTCAATTAGATCGCTAATGTCTTGAGGTTTTGACTTGTCAATATACCGTTTAGGTAGCCAGAACATTAGATCATGTAGTGTCGTTATCCCGAATGCTGCCATTTTTTCTTCAAGTGTTTTAGAAGATTTTTGAGCATTTCGGTTTGACTGAGTATTTGCCGCTACAACATTAAGAGCACCAACAGAAATATCTTTAAGCGACTCAATAGTTCCATCGAACCCTACGATTGGTTCTCTATTTACCTCTAACGCCTCTTTCTCGAAGAAAATTGGCGGCATCTTAGTTTCAAGATTAGCTGCCATAGCCTCAAAATCTAGAAGTCTAGATATGTTAAAGCGGTATGCTGGAGTGTTCCTTAAAGGGTAACCATTAACCTTATTTAAAAGATTTACGTAGACTTCATGATTGAAGATATTGATATGAGCGTGCTTACGATCTTCAGTAATGCTTACTCTTGGCGTAGGTACTTTTTCTGCAGCTTCTTCAATCTTTTTGAGATCTTCATTTGAGATAGATAGTTTCTCTCCGGCAAGATAGTGTTTTAAGGCATAAGAGGAGAATTGATTGTTATAAATGTCGTAACGGTAAGAATCCTTTAATTCAACTTCTTTAGTGCCTCGAATACCTAGAATATCTCGAGATGTGATTTGTGTTTTACTGTGAAGGTAAATATCACGATCTTTTATTTCTAGAATGTAATCATTTGACCCAAAGTCTGGGGAGCTGTTATCAAGAACATCATCAAAGTCAAGATCAAAATCATCAGAGTTTCCCATGATAGAGTTTAAGTCTATTTCTTCTCTTTTTGGTTCTTCCATTGTAGGGAGTAACGGCTCCCCAGCCCATAGATCAATTTCTTTCATTACTTATTTTTCTCCTCAGAAGCTGCAGCAAGTACAGATTCTGTGGAGGTAATGTACTTAACTGCATTATTGTCAAGTTTAGCAATAGCATCAACTAGTTTTCGTGCATATTCAATTTTACCAAGACTTTCATCAATATATTCATTAGTGAATGCTGAAGCCATATTACCTAAGCTAAATAAATGATTATCTGGTAGACTGATAACATAGAAGGCTCTATCAACTGCTTCAGATTCTTTAGCTTCTCTGAAGTTTTTCATAGTTATTGAAAGCATAGGGTCCGCATTTATTGCTTTAATAGCAATTCTTGATTCATCCCCTGTAGTTTCGTCCTCATTAGTTATAATTTGCTCGACTACAGCCTTTTCATCGGACTTTAGGCTTCTATATGTATCAATAACATTAATCACCTTAAGTGCGAAGTCAATCTGATCAGACTCACTTGGGATATTGAATCTTCGGTGTTGCTGCGGTGCCTCATTTACATTTGACACTTCTTTTACTGATGAAGTTTGCTGGAAATCTTCCTCCTGGATAGTTCTCATTGAATCTCTCTTTGGAGGCTTATTTGAAACGGGGCTTGAATAATATTCATCTTCATCATAGTATTCAGTGTTATTGATTTCTTCGCTTGAAGTGGTATTGAAGCCTTCATTATGGGATTCATCTGAAGCATCCCAGCGTTCGTTAGATTTACTATCAACCTTTAGATCATTATCTTCAGGTTCAACGTAGCTTTCTTCGTGATCGCTAGTCGACAATGTTTCATTTGAAGCGCCCTCTGAATATTCTTCATCTTCAAGCTCGAAGTTAACATCCGCTTCATCTTCTTCATCTTCACTTAATTCAAGTGTGATTGGTTGCTGCTCGTATTCTTCTTTTTCAATTTTAGAATTTTCTGCAACATCTTTAGGGGTTGGCGTAACAGTAGGTTTTGACTCCTCGCTTGCTCCTTCCATTCCCATGAAGAAATGCGAAGTGTCACCTTCTTCATCTTCAACGCTACTTGTAGCGAAGCTTAGCAGGGAGTCAATATCCCCGCCACCTTCAACAGCGAAGCCTGATCCTTTATTGTCTTCTACAAAATGCTTTTTAGCCATTTTATAAGGGTCTCCGATCTTAATTTTCGTAAGTCACTATGATCTTGTTCTCCTCGCTAATAGCAAAATCGATCATGTCTGACTTTCGGTTTTCGTCAAGCATTGCTGATGCTAAGACTGCGGAAAGATTGTTCTTAATAATACGCTGAATCTCGCGAGCACCATATTTATTAATGTCAGCCTTTTCGAGCAGAACATCAATAATATCGCTATTAGGTTCATTGATAGTGTAGCCTGCAGAATTAGCTCTACTAAATACAATATTCAATTCTTTCTGAACAATCAGTTTAGCAGTATCCATGTCTAGTGAATTAAGGAGAACAATTTCATCAATTCTATTAAGCATTTCAGGCTTGAAATAATCTTCAACAGCCTGCATTACAGTTGATTTAGAATCAATGTAGTTCGAAGCTTTATTCATTAGAGTTCCGCCAGCAAATCCCATATTCTTTTTAGAAACTTCACGGGCTCCAAGGTTACTAGTCATGATGATAATAGACTTCGAGAAATCTACCGTTTCGCCTTTACCACTTGTCATTCGACCAGCATCGAATACCTGCAAGAAGCTGTCCCAGATCAGAGGGTGAGCTTTCTCTACTTCATCAAGTAGAATGACTGAATGAGGCTTATCCATGATAGCGTTTGTGAGCTCTCCACCTTTATCGTGTCCGATGTATCCTGAAGGTGAACCGAAGAGTCTGTTAGCTGTATGCTTTTCAGCATATTCTGACATATCTAGACGAACAAAGTTGAGCTCTTTATTCATTAATTCTTTAGCAAGAGTTTGAGCAATTTTAGTTTTACCAACGCCGGTTGGGCCTAAGAGGAGCAAGCTAGTAATTGGTTTCTCGGGGTCATTTAATCCTGCAGCAGGAATAATCATATTTCCTACGACTTTATTAATAGCGTCATCTTGGCCGATTACTTCTTTCTTTAACCGATCTGCAAGTGTGCTCATATCAGAGAATGCAAAGTTGTCATCTTGGCTTGGTTCTCCACGTTCGATACGCTCACGTTCTTTTTTAATCTCAATAAGTTTTTCAATGTCATCTTGAGTAATATGAAGAGTTTGGCGGCCACCCTCAATTGGAGCATCTGCTTCGCTAATAGAGTTTGCGAAACCCATTCCATTAGAGTTACCCAAGAAAGAGTCAAAAACATTCATGAACTCCATAATTACTTTTTTAGAAGTTTTAGCAAATGTAGGAGAACCTTTAGAAGAAACTAGATCCGATGCGCTACCTAGAGCTAAGTATCCTGCAAGTCTTCTAATCATGAAAGCAAATAGACCTGCTGGTGCATAAATAACCTTATCCTGAACTGTGATTGGAACCTCTTGAAGAATAATATTAACGAAGTTTTCAATTTTCTTTTCGTTAAGAATGTTACCGTATGATTCAATCACTAGAGGTAGAATGCTCGCATTTAGCATTTTAATTAGTTCAGGCTTCTTCATGTAGACAAAGTTAGCGTCATGTGCATCCCAAGATGTCCACATGTTAGTCTCGCCCTCAAATTCTGAGGCAAGAAGATTACTGATTGTATTAATGCTAGTCTCAAGAATAATTTTACTGTTGATAGAAATTTCTGAAAGTTCTTTAGCAACATATGCATCGCTGGTTACGAAACAAATTGTCTCTTCAGTTGCGCCGGTAATGCTTTCAACATATCCTAGATAGTCTGCCCAGCTTTCAAAAGTCTTATCAATAGAACGTAGTTCTGATTCATTGATTACAATAAAAGTTAGATTATCTCGACCGGTTTTTTCAATAAATACAGACTTATTGAAGGCTAGCTGCTCAATAAGAAATGACTTACCTACGCGCTCATAACCAATGATCATAAGTCTGCCAGCATGGTTATCTAGCAAACTCATAGCCATCTCATCGAGCGACTCCCTCACAGCTTCAGGAAATTCTTTATATGCGATCTTTTTTGATTTCGCAATTTCTTCAAGAATTCTGATCTTATGCGGGGCGATTGAATCAACCTCATCTAGGTCAAAATTAGTGCTATCTAGGTTGGTAAGATTGTTAGTCATAAATAAAACCCCGTCTTTCAAAAAGCTTACATTTTTTTGTTCACTACAATCTTACCAAATAATTCTAGATTATTCTTGTTCATCCCAAACAGTTTTGAAATTTGTGAACCATTTTACTGCTTCATCCAACTGATTACCGACCTCAGTCATTCTTTCGTCTGGAATGATTCGGAGTAGTCTCTCAGGTTCAGGCAGTGATGTAATCCCAGTAAGAACACTTAAGAAATTGTAAATATCCATAGAGTCTTGAGCAGTTATAGTTGCGCCGCCTTCAGACGAACCATAGTCTTCGCTAGAATCATCGTCATCATCGTCTTTGTCATACTTACCGCCATTCTCTTCAAGGAATGCGTCTGCAGCAGCTTCAAGTCCTGCTCGGTAACCATCTTCAGCAGCTTCATCAATTTTAGCTTGCTTTTCTTTAGTTACCTTCTCGTCAGCTTTTCTCTGCTCTCTAGCTTCGTCAATGATTTCGTCAATCATTTCAGCAGCCTCAGTAGGGCTCTTATCCTTAGTGGCTTCCTTGATTTGTTCTGTAATTCTTGGAAGTTCTTTCTTAATTCCACGGGCCTGCGCTTCAGTCAATTTGACTTCAGTACCCTCAGGTGAAGCTTCTTCAATCATTTTAACAGCTTTAGAAAGATCTAAAAGCTGATAGCTACGGGATGAAGATATAGAGAATTCTTCGTTTACATAGTCAGCCCAAGTACTATAACCTAGAGCTTTATATGCTTTACCAGCATGGGCTTGGGCTAAAAGAATGTATGTTGCCGTTGCTGAAGCTCTAATCGCCTCAGTAATCTCCTGGGCTTCATCTGAATCCATTGCTGGTGCTTCAATATTGTCTAGATCGAAGTCTTCAGAAAAATCTTCGCTGTCATCTAGAATTTCGCCTGAGACTAAATCTTCATCAGTCTCGCCATCTAGAATATCGTCAATGCTATCAAGAATGTCAGACATTTGTTTTCCTTACGTTGGAGCGTGTTATTTAGAGAATATCGCTACTTTCGTTAAAGCGAGATTATTTCTTCTTAAAAGCTCATAAACGGATATGAAACTACAAGAAGAAGTGCGGGTAGAATTATAAAAGGGACCATAGGAATAGAGACTCGAGCAGCAAAAGCAGCTTTAAAGTTCTTATTCTTTATTGCTAAATAAATAAAATAACTAATAAGAAGCGGGAAGAATAATATTAATGCAAGCTTAATTCCAGTTAGACCAATAATAGGATAAGCTACAGACAATGTCAAGGCTAAGGCTCGAGTATCGGACTCACCAATTGACGGGATAAAGAATAGTATTGCAGTAAAAATAAAGAATAGAACAAAGTTGACTAGATCAGGATAATTATAATGATTTAAGAAAATTATCCCTAATATCGCTGAAAATACAATGCTAATATTTAAGATTCTTCTGTCAGCTAGCCTTTGCTTAAAGTCTGTAAAAAGAGTTTGAAGAAATATGTAGGCATAAGGCGCTACAGTTAAAGCCACTAATCCTTTAAAAGTGAATGCATAATCTTTATAAAAGATAACTACCAAAGCTGAAACTAAAGCTGAAAGGCCGAAACTAAAATAGTTTAATTTAGACCAGAATGGAGCCAATGGTCCTTCAGGAACCCATACTGGCTTTCTTTTAAGTGAGAGTATAAGTAAGCCTGCCGGAATTAAAAGAGATGCGGCAAAAATTAGTAAAGATTCAAGAACCATTGGCTCCATTATTTTAAGCTCCTAAGAGTTATTAGTCGTTTTCTACTGAAGGCTGTACTAGAATAAATACATTATCAGCAATTGTGTCATCATCAAGAACTAAGCTAAAGCAGAATTGCTTTGATTCATTCAACCAGCGGAGCTGAACTCGTGAAGTGCTAATTGGGCTAAATGCCTTGTTTAGTACTGCACGGTTGAAAGAAACTCTGAAGTCACCCTCAATTTCAGCGTCAGTACCTTCAACTTTCTGAACGTTAGTCTGATGCTGATCTGTAACCGTAAGATCACCTGATTCAGAAATATTCATCCAAATCATATTTTCTTCCCAAGAAAGATTAGATACGTTAGCAACTGCTTTCTTAAGATCGTTAGTTGAGACAATCATTGAATGCTCAACAGTTTCGTTAGCGTGTTCGATGAGTGGCTTGTATTCTAGCGGATCTGCGCTTTCAAGAGAGAATAGTGCAATTCGACCATCGGTGAAAGAGAAGCCGAATTTCTTTGTCTTAGGCGCGTAAACGACCTTTACTGAATCACCAGTATTTTTAGATGCTGGAACAGTGATAGCACTATCATAAGGAAGCAGAATATCAATGTTATGGTTTTCTAGCTCTCCATTATCAGTCGGCGCAAAATCAAGAGTAATCTCACTCATAGCAAATCGGTCTGTAGTCATCATTGAGAGAGTTTCATCCTCAGCAGACAGTCTAATGTCTACACATCCCAGAGCCGGAAGAACGCTAGCATTAGCTACGTCAGTCAGTTTTGCTACGCGCTGAAGTGAATCGAATAGCTCAACTTCTAGAACTTCACCAAATTCGACAATTTTCGGCTGCTTTGAAGGTGCAGCGTGGAATACTGGCACAGTGAATGTACCTGAGCTAGTCTTGACTTGTAGCGGAGTACTCTTGCCTACAATCTCCTCATGTGAATCTTCGTCTTCAAAGTCATCCATATCATCTACGGTCTTATTATCATCAAGCTTCTTTGAAAGAACGATCTCGCCTGAAGTGCCACTCAAGGCCCCTGAAAGACGCTGAAGGAATCGACCATCAAGTGCGAGATCAGCTTTATTTACAGAATCACCTGTGAAATCAGTGTTAATCAAGGCTAGTTCAGTTTGAATGTATGAGCTACGGCTTTCATGTGAGACGATAGCTTTTCCGTCTTCCGCTACAGAAAGTGACACATATGCTTTAGTGTCTTTAGCGTCGTAATTTTTAGTAACCCAGGCTACTGCTTCAACAAAAGCCTTTGAATCAAGTGTTAGTTTCATATTTCTTATATTCCTATCATTCTTTCTTAAAGTTCAATATTATCTACGTCAGAATCGCCTAATTCGGCATCAAGGCTAAAGTCTAAGCCTAATCCTGAGAGCTCGTCATCGCTGAACATGTTATCGAACTCAACATCAAGAGAATCGTCTAAATCAGCGATCTTTTCGTCCTTAGTATGTTTTACCGAACTTTCTTCAGATTTGTTTGATTCTTCAGACTTAGTTTCAACAACTTTTTCAGGCTCTACTTTTTTCGCAGGTTTTTTGGGGGCAACTTTTTCTTTAGATGGCTTCTCTTCAATAGCTTCATCTTCAATTGAAACCTCAGGTTCAGAAACTACCTCAGGTTCTTCCTTAGAGGGCTTTTCTTCTTTAGCCTTAACAGGCTTTGAGGGTTTAACCTCTTTAGGCTCTGCTTCGCTTTCAGTCGAATCTTCAGAAAGCATTCCTGAAATTTTAGTAGATAGAATCTTCGCGCTATCTAGAAAACTGTCAAGATTTCTTTTAGCCTCTTCCAGTTCTTTCTTTGCTTTGAGATATCCCTCTACTTTAGAGTCAACATCTTTCATAAAATCTTGAAATTCAGACATAGTCTTTATCCCTCCATAGATTGTTTATTTTACTTTTATTTATTTTACCAACTTTTTACAGTTTAAACAGCGATACTGCAGTCAAACAATAAACTAACCTCTTTAAAGGCTACGCTTGTTTGACTGCAGTATCTCGCTGTCTATATTTAAGACTATTCAGTTATGTAAAGAACAATTTCTTTCTTAGTGCCAACTGGTAACTCCTCGCCTGGGGAAATTGATTGCTCACCAATGACCCCGACAGGGAATTGTCCATCAGCCTTTACAGTTTCCTTACTGACGTAGACGGGTATGCCAATAGAAGACATAGCATCCATTGCTTGTTCAGCAGTCATACCAAGAACTGAAGGAATCGTAAAATAATCTCTCTTTTCAATTTCCACTGGAGTGAATGAAGTGTCTTTATTGTTGAAATCTAGACTCTTATTCTTACCCATTTTCAAAACTGACCCAAAGATTGAAGAAGTCGCTTTAGCGGAGTAGTTGTAAGGCCATAATTGACCTCTATAATAACTATTCTGATAAACCCCTCTATTTACTTTATCCATATCGTAAATGTCAATAAAGAATCCATAATCAGCGGAGACTTGACCCTGAGTGTAATTATATCTCTGGTTAGTACCAGACTTACCTACAGAGTCATAACCACTAATTCGACCTTGAGTACCAAAAGCACCAGGAATTCCATCGCCATAAGTATTTGCTCGCATAGCCTTTAATACAGTACTAGCTGTAGCTGGTGAAGTTACACGCTTACAAGAATCATCTTCAGGTCTGTATGTATCTGGTACCGCAGGAACTGATCCATCAGAATAATGGTATTCTTCAATGGGCGTTGCTGGACAGAAGACTCCCTTATTAGTAAATGTAGCATATGCCGCTGCCATGTCAATAGGAGAGTTCTCAACAGGACCTAGAACAAATGAAAGACTTCTATTAGTTAGGTTTTCAGGGACATTAAGATTCAACTGCCGACTAATGTCGTAAACTTTATCTAATCCAATTTGTGTGGCTAATTTAGTATACCAAGTGTTAGAAGAGTAAGCCGTTGCTTGCTGATAGTTTAGAACACCGGCCTGCTTACCGCAACCTTGAGAGTTCTTAAAACCGCTATTAGGATAATCATAACCCTGAGGAGCAAAAACACACGGTGCATCAAAAGTTAAGCTAGACTCTGTTCTTCCAGAATTTAAAGCAGCTGCTAGAGTGAATACCTTATATGCTGAACCCGTTGCTGCGGGATTATTAGCAACATTGATTACAGTCTTACCTTTTCCTTCACCGTAATCTCTATTAACACCAAATGCAGTGACTCCGCCTGTTCCAGCTTCGACTAAGGCGACAGGTGCTACAACTCTATTGTTGTTCCCAAATTCTGCTTCAAGTTTCTTATCAATTTGATCCATTGCAGCGGGGTCCATATGAGTCTTAATGTGAAGACCGCCCTTAGCGATAACTGCAGCGCGTTCCTCAGCAGCTTCACCAAGTTTTTCAGAGTCGGTTAAATAATCAATAACATACTCACAGTAAAAAGGATATTCGCTTGAAGTACAATTACCACGTGACTTTTTTAAGACTATTTTAAGTTTTTGTTTTGCAGCCTTTTTAGCTTCTTCAGATGTAATGTGCCCTTCAGCTACCATCCGATCTAGAACAGCTTTCTGCCTGTCTTTCCACCGTGCATCATCGTCAGTATGCTTAAGGTTAAATAGAACTGGATTGTTTGCCGTGCCAATGAGAGCTGAAGCCTCAGCAAGGTCTAACTTTTTAGCAGATTTTCCGAAGAAGTATTGGGAAGCGGCTTCAATAGAATATGTATTAGGGCCACCAAAAGCTACTGTATTGAAATATTCAAGAAGTATTTCATCTTTAGAATGACTCTTCTCGTACTCCATAGAGTATTTTAATTCTTGTAGCTTTCTTGATAATGAATGCTCAATCGCATCAGCTTTCTTTTCCTTACCTGCTTGATCATAGAATTGCAAGTTTTTGATAAGCTGCTGAGTGATGCCTGAACCGCCACCTGAGCCCGAAATTGCTGATCGAGCCGTACCTATGAAGTCAATTCCAGCATGCTCATAGAACCTCTTATCTTCAGTCGCAATAAGACCATTTTTAGCATAATCGCTAATTTCATCTAAGGAGTTTAGCTGAACGCGGTCTTCAGCCCAAACCTCCGCAAATATATTACCATTCTTATCATAAAGAACGTTTCTTTCAGCGATTGAAGTCTCGCCAAGTTCTGAAGGTAGGTCTTTCCAATATTTAGCAATTGGTTCAGCAACCTTAGCCGCTGCACTTAACCCCATGATAGGGTATATAGTCACGATTAAACCGAGAATTACTGATAGTGAAAGAAAGCCAGCAACTGCTTTAAGGTTTTTGCTGAAAGTTTTCTTTTCTTTATATTCTTCAACTACGAGAGCTTTATCTGAGAAGAAGTCAATGAATGACTCTTCTTCTGCTTCTTTTCTTCTACTTCTTTTAGACAATATGTTCTCTCTTTCCTTACTGTGTTTCTAACTTTCTTTCCACTATTTCTTTTTATCAAAAAATCTAGAATAATTCTGGATTCGTGACGTATAGCTTATTAAGCTTGTCATTATCGCGCTTAGTGTCCATAGCGCTCCAGAATCCATCATGACGATAGAAACTCAACTTGTTTTCGTCACCTAAGCGATTAAGCGTCTCATGGCTAAAGTCACCTGAGTTTTCATTCACCTCATTGAGCAATTCAGGATTACATACAATAAAGCCGCCATTGATCATATTTTCTTTATCAGAAGACTTCTCGCTGAATTTATCAACTGCACCAGTTTCTTTATTCAACTTAAGAATACCGAAACGCTCTTCAATATTGACTGCAGTTAGCGTTGCTAGATTTCCTTCAGGGCGTGAGAAATGAACTTCTTCAAGCTTCTTTAAGTCTACATCTGATACAGTATCACCATAAGTGAGGAAGAATGGTTCGCCATCAATATATGGCGCTACAGCATTTAATCGTTGCGCTGTAGTGGATTTTTCGCCAGTCTCTACAACATGGACAATCCAGTCTTCAACATCATTAGAGTCTTTCACTTGAATGTCATTCTTAGTAAAAGTAACATCACGCTTTGCAAGAACATAATCTCTAAAGTAACGCTTAAACTCAATAGACTTATAACCTACAGCAATAACAAATTCTCTGTAACCCGCACGATAGAAGTGTCGCATGATATGGACAATTACTGGGTCTGGGCCAATATTAACTAAAGGCTTCGGAGTTTTTTCAGTAAGCTCCGCGAGTCGAGTTCCTTCTCCACCCGCGAAGATTACTACCTTCTTAATTTTATTTTCAGTCATGAGTTTTGACCCTCTTTCTGTATAGTAAACACTTATTAATCTATTATACCGAAAGTCTTCCCAAAAATCAAGAATTTTAAAATATGAACCAAGTCAAATTTTTAACCGTCAAAATTATCTTCAATTTTTTTACGTGAAGTTTTTGCTGGCGAGCTTTCTCGTGACTGTCTTTTCTCACTAGACCCTAAATCAATAATACGATTATCTAAGATGTCTCTCATCTTATCTGCAGGGCCCTTACCTAGAATTCCATAGAAATCTTCAACTGAGATATTACTAATGAAAACTGTAGGTAAAGATCTATTGTAAATATTCAATAGGAGTTGCTCTAAAACAGGGATTTCTCGCTTAGCGTCATAAAATTCCTTGGAACCAATGTTATCAATAATGAAACCATCATATTCTTCACTTAAGAGTTCATCAATTCTAGCTCTTCCCTCAAAACCAGTCTGAGAGTAGCTAAGTAAAGTGTCTTCTGAAATAATCTTAATTTTAGAAGGTGCGATCTTTCCAGCGCCAATAAGCTTTCTCATAATAGCGTAAGCATGGAAATTCTTGTCTTTAGCGGCTCTGCCAGTTAAGAAAAATGAACCACTGGAGTCTTCTTTAAGTAATCCTAGAATTCTTTTAGCAGTATTTTTCTCAATTTGCGAAAGTGAGGCGCCCTTCCAGCGAGGTGGGGTCTTGTCATCCCAAATGACTAATCTTTTCTTTCTTACCTCAAGAGATCTTTCTTTTTCAAGTGACTCGAAAGTTGAGTTGATGCGGTCAGTAAGGGCATTAAAAGACTCAAAGTCAGTTTCATTCTTATTAATGAACTTGAAGTTTTCTCCCACATATCTAGTGAGATCATCATTCTCGTCTATACTCATCTATTAACTCTCCTTACAGAATTTCTATTATTTTCCTGCTGATCAAGAACTCCATTATCATACATGAAACCTATTCTATCAAGAATAAAGGTATTGATTTCGCTCTTCTGCTCAAAAATCCTATTAATCACAGCAACATATTTCTTCTCAGTCCATTTTTCAGTAACAACTAAATTGATATACCCTACTTTAATTTGCTTGTAGATAACTGAAATTTCTTTTGCTGTAGAATCGAAGTATTCAGAGTATCTAATAATAGGATCGACAATCTGCATATATTTAGTAAGAAACTTCTCAGACTTCTGCTCAGGCGTTAATGCTATTAAGTCTTCAGGCTTAATATTCGGAAATTCAAGTCCTGGTAAACCCTGATGTAGAGCATTCCTTCGGTGAGGAATTGGAGTTTGCTTGCTTTTTTTCTTTGTCATTATTAATCACCAAAATCCAGCTCGTCGTCCAAATCAAGATCATTTAAATCTGATTCGTCAATTTCTAAATCATCGTCCATAAGTGACTCTAGGTCATCATCAGTTATAGTCTCAGCATCTTTAGCTCTCTTAATCTCTCTAAAGAGAGAGTATTCAAGATTCGAACTACATCTAATAATATCACCCTGTCTACCGTTTCTATGCTTAGCAACAATAAGTAACGTATCAGGAATCTCTCCGTCAATAGTCTTGTCTCTGTGAATCAAAATAACAATATCTGAGTCCATAGCAATAGCACCAGATTCACGAATTTGGTGAATCTGAGGTAGTGAGTTTTCTTCATCATCTTTTTCACGCTGAAGCTGTACGAGTACCATAATAGGAACGTCAAGGCTCTTTGCTAAAAGCTTCATAGTTCTTGAAAAATTAGCAACCTCTTCCTGGCGGTTATTAGACTTCTTAGAAACTTTGAGAAGCTGTAGATAATCGAGAATAATAATATCTAAGCCTTCAGGTGATTGAGCTCTGCGAAGAGCCTTAGCGCGAATACCCTCCGCAGTTAATTCAGGCTCAGTCTCAATCATGATTTTCATTTTAGAGGCTCTTTCAGATGCCTCTTCTAATTTTTTCTTATCTTCTGCGCTAATGTCGCCTTCTTTAATTTTAGACAACTCAACTCCAGACATTGAAGAAAGAATTCGGTCATGAATCTCTTCATTCTTCATTTCCAACGAGAAGAATAACACTGACTTGTTAGCTTCTGCAGCAGCTACAGCTGAGTTTACAGCAAAAACAGACTTACCGATACCAGTACGCGCGCCAATAGTAATTAACTGAGCTGGCAACCATCCTGTAGTAATCTTATTAATAGTTGGGATAAGAGAGGGTATACCTTGAAGACCTCCACCATTCTTAGCGTTTTCTTCAGCAGTAATTTTGCGCTTTTCTAGAAGATCAAAATATTCTGGAATAATTTCAGCGATTTGTGTCACTGTAGAATCATCAGACAACCTATATAATTGCTCATTAAGATTAGACTGCAATGAGGCTAGCGTTTCAGCTGCTGAAATACCTGAATCTGGTTTAAGACTTTTTGCTGATTCTTTAATTTCGTTAAGAATTTTCGCTTTTGCTGAGGTCTCTTTGACTACTGAAGCGTAGAGAGTAATAGAGTTCTCACGAAGATACTTGCGCCCTTCATTATTAAGAACATAAAGCTCACTAGTTCCTCCTACAGCAGCTAGCTGGCCACGATTCTCAAGCTCAGTCGCAATTGAGATTGCAGTAATCTTTATGTCTGTACGAATTAACTCCACTATAGCGTCAGCGATTAGCTGGAATGACGGCTCTTGAAAATCCTCAGGAGTAATTAATTCGAATACTCTTGTTGCGTCACTTCCGTTATAAATCAAGGATGCAATAAGCATTCTTTGCGATTTCTTATATAGATCGCTTTCATTATTTGACATTGATTATAAAACTCCTTACAAAAGACTAAAAAACACCTGGTTACATTTTACCAAGCAACCAGGTGTTTTTATTTTTGGAGGAAAATTATTTTACTTCTTAGTCACATCTTTAGTGAAGTCACGGTACATCGGCATAAGCTTCTGTACAGTTTCCTTCAGCTTCGTAGCGCCCTCCTTAGAGAATGAACGCTTATGAGAACCGAACATAGAAAGAACACCCTGCATGAATGCAACACCCTCAGAGCCGCGCTCGTGGTGAGCAACTAAAGCAAGAATATTCATCATCTGTAGTAGCGGAATATGTGCATTAGGGTTATCCTTTAGATTTTCAGAAGACAACGCCTCAGCAGTAATATCTACAGTACTCTGTAGAATAAGACGCATGTCATTGACTTCGAGCTCAGCCCACTCAATTGACTTAGGGTCTTCAAGAATAGCGTGAGGGTCGAAAGTAGTGTCTCGAGTCAAGAAGTCGCGGAATTTAGCAGAATTACTAAAACCAATAAGTCCCTTAGTGATAGTATCCTGAATAATAGGTCGCTCCTCAGCAACGCCAAGAGCTACTGCTACCTTATTCCAAGTACGACGTGAGGCCCAAGCGTACTTAGCAACCTCAGTTGCAGAAGGATTTGATCGACTAATCGCACCCTGATTTTCATCAGGGAAAGCTTCAAGGTCACCAGGATTATCAGCAATATAACGAATAATCTTCTCGCGGTACTTAAGCTCCTGTTCAGAAATATCAGGTCGACCCCAATCGTCTTTCATTCCTGCAAGCCAAGAAGCTAGGGTTGGTCGCCACTCCATGAAGAACATACGGTTAGTAGTTGGAAGGTCAAGCTCAAAACCGTCTGCAGCCTGTTCAGTAGGGTTCATCGCGCCAACAATGATAGTATCTGCAGGCATCTTAGCGCCAGACGGGAACTCACGGTCTTCAATAATATTCAGGAAAGATGCTCGAACCTCACTTGGAGTGTTAGAGAACTCATCCAAGAACAGAATCGTCTTAGGATGGCGAAGAATGTTAGCCTGCCATACCGGCATCGAATACGATGTAGCGTAAAGCTTAGTTCCATCACTAGTCTCACCGAACTCTTCAGACCGAGGAAGTCCAGTAACGTCAGTAGGGTCCATACGAGAACCAATGACTGTTTCTAGGCGGTAACCAATCTTCTTAGCGATAGACTTGATAGTCGCAGTTTTACCAGTACCTGGAGGGCCCACGAGCATGGCTGGAACGCGAGCCTGCATTACCGCCTGAAGGGTAACTAGGTCAATATCGTGTAGAGATTCTACCTTTGAAGTCTTTACTTTGTCAGTCATTAATTCCTCCATAGAATTTTTTGAAACTTACTTGTACTTTTAAATCTTATCATAAGCTTTAAGAAAAACAAAACTGCATGCAATTTTATTCTCCATCAAGCTTTTCCTGTATCACTAACTACCTTAACACGAAAATAAAACCAATGCAAAACTTATAGTAAAAATATTTTAAGCGCCCTTGACTTCACGAATAGCTTCTAAAATAACTTCTTCAAAATCTCCAGATTCAATCTCATCCTGCCAAAGATCTATCAAAGTCACATCTAATTGCTCTTTAGCAAGCCTCCGCTTATTCTCATGATAATTAGGACCTTTCTTTAGCCCAGTAACACCCTTAAATCTAGAAACCTCATCTTCTGAAGTCTTAGAGTGTGTAGCGAAGTCCTGAACCTCAAAACCAAGTTTAAGTTCGGGTAAAAGAATGTCTATCTGAAATCTTGATGACCCCTCACGTAAAGGCATTTTATTTCTCAGTATCTCTCCAGTATAGAAAGTCTTAACAAATTCTAAAACTCTCGACTCATGCTTCGAAATACGATCAGTGCAATTAGAACATTCTGATTCGCTATAAGAAGTTCTATTGCAAAGAGCTTGAGACCATTTAAGGCTACATTTATGGCAAACCCACTCAACTATTCTGCTAGACTTACAATAAATCTCATCAGCTTTTAAATCATTGCTAAATGAATAATCAAGGGCAATCAAAGGATACTGAGATTTAAGATCATTAAAACCTTTAAGAACTTTTTGATTACTACAGTAGTAACAATATTTCTTTACTCTATTCATTTCCTGAAATGACCTCTGATAGATATGAGACAAATCGCAGATCCAATCAACAATTAAATGACTAGAGATACTTATTGAGTTTATATCTAAAGAGTCTTTATCATATAAATAATCTTTCAACTCTGGATAAACTTCAAAAAATCTTACAAAATCTTTCTTATCTTCTATAACAATCCTCTTCTCGAATTGTCTAACTGAATACTCGGGATTCTCTGAGTGGAGATATCTCGCATAAGCAGTCTTACTAGAAAAAGAGTTAAGTTTCTTTTCTGAAGATTCTATAATTTTAAGAATTCTTTGAGTAATCCTATGATTCTTTATCCCCTGCGACTCGCGTCTATTAGAGTCACTCTTTTTAAGCCCAGTCTTGTTTACTAAGCTTTTGAACTCTTTAATATTTAAGTCTATCTCATCTTTGAGTTTTTCAAAGGTTTCCTGAAGAGTTAGATTTTCTTCAATATAAAGTCGAGCGATTTTATCTGTATCATAATTATTACCTTTAAAGTTCACTGTATTCATAAAATATTCATTATCTTAATATAGATAGAGCTCGCTACAAAGAAAATCTAAAATCTTTGTAGCGAGCTCTTAATCAGTTTCTAAAACTTAATGATTACTCATCATCTTTAGATTCGACTTCTTCAGCATCATCATTTTCTTTCGGCGCCTCAGTTTCATCAACCTTAGCGTCTTTATTCTTTAATGCGTCAGCGAGAGCCTTAGAGAGTCTTTCGAACATTTCAGGGTCACTCTCAAGTCGAGCAATAGCGTCAGCCTTAGACTTAGCAATAATCTCGCCAGTCTCAACTTCAACATAAGTTCGGTTATTAGGGCGACCAACGACTCCAGCTTCTGGCCCGACCTCAATCATCTCTGCCTGACGGTTAATTCCATGATTGAAAGTTAGAACAGTGAAGCCTTCACGGAAAGGTGGAGCAACCTTGTTCTTTACTACTTTCATTCGGACGAGGGTACCAATTTCTTTCTTGCCCTCTTTAACAATCTCGCGGCGACGAATGTCGATGCGCTGTGAAGCATAGAATTTGGTTGCGCGACCACCAGTTGTCGTTTCTGGAGTACCGACTGGAGAGAAGCCGCCAATCTTATCACGAATCTGGTTAATAAGAATGACAGTAACACCATTCTTATTGGCTAGAGAAATGATTTTCTTCAAGTTTGTTGAAAGAAGGCGAGCAACAAGACCAATAGTCTGCTGTTCTGCAGTTCCATCAAGTACAGCTCTTGGAGTTAATGCTGCTAGAGAGTCAACAATCACAAGATCAACTAATTGTGATGAGCATAAAGCAACAAGAAGATCAAGGGCTTGCTCAGCGTCATCCGGCTGTGAAACAGCAAGATTCTCAATATCTACACCAAGTTTTTTAGCGTAAGATGGGTCAAGTGCGTTCTCAAGGTCGATAAGGGCAGCGTTACCACCATTTGCCTGGACATTACCAGCAACAGTAAGAGCAACTGAAGTCTTACCTGAAGACTCAGGGCCGTAAATTTCAACAATACGCCCCTTAGGGAGACCTCCACCGAGGATACTATCAAGCACCAAACTTCCTGAAGAGATAACTTCAATCTCTCGAGGATTATCGCCTAATTTAGAGATTACATTATCGCCAGACTCAGTCGTGAAAGTCTTATGCTTGTTAATACTCTTAATAAGCTGATTGAATTGTTCTTGGCGCTCTGAGTTAGTAGAAATATTTTTTGACAATTGGATTACTCCTTGCTTTCTTACTTATCTATTATTTTGTCAAAGATATCTTACCAACTGCGAACCGAAAAAGATCGCTTGAAAGAAATTTTTTGAGCCATTCTCAAAGCGACTACCAGCAGTCTATAGCATCAAAAATGCTGCTTAGGGTATAGTCATACAGTAGACAGCATTTCACTGTAAAACTGCGAAAATACTGCAAAAGACCACCTAGTTAGACCCGAGCCTATCACGGCAAACTAGGTGGTCTTAGTAGCGCAGTTTTTACTTGATCTAAATTCATACACAAAAACAGTCTAGACTCGCGATAAACAGCAATCCTTATCAACATCTTTAAAAGACTCTAAACGAGAAAGAATTTTTGAAATTTTCCCAGTTTTGAAAAACACTATTAAAGCTTCTTTTACTATATCTCTATGTACAGTCCAATCATGCTCCCACACAAAAACTAAATCAATACTCTCAGAATTAGCAAGCCGCTTTTTCCTAAGGTGATAATCACGAAAACTTGAATCCTTTGAATCAGGCTTCAAGGCTTGATTAGAATGCATCCACTCTCCATTGTATTCAATCCCAATATTAAGAGAAGAAATATAAAAGTCTAATTCCATAGGTGGAATAATCTTTCTAGAATTCTGTATAAAATTTAGCCCCATGCTTTCAAGAAGTTGGCCAACTTCAAATTCACCTTTAGATGAGCCCCTACCTTTAGAGCATTCAGGGCAACCTGTACCACGACCAGTTCTTTTAGAGATTAACTGTGAATAGGGTTTGTGAATATTTTCAGAACAATTCCACCAAACTCTGTTATGGGAATAGGGGTGATAATCAATAGGCGTTCGCTCGTTTAATTCGAATGACCAATCTTTAGAAATCTCTGGAAATCGAGTCTGAAGATCGTTCTCCCCGACTATAATTCTTCTACCAGAGCAATAGGGGCAATTTTGCCCTTGATCAACTCTAGCATCCCATCGCATAGTCCACCGGTGGTCTTTTTTGCATTTCCAGTGGGGTGGGTCTTCTCGAGTATTCCAAAAATGAGTGTAAAGATTATTCCCATTGCGTTCTATATCCCACTCTGAAACTAAATGAGGTGCAATTTCTTCAAGATTCCTATAAATTCTATTCATTCTATCTTTAGATACTTTCTTAGGCTAGAATTGTTTCTATTACTTTACCAATTCTAGCCTAAGAGTTATTTATTTTTACTTATCTTCAGTAACGTCAATTACTGTGAGAAGATTCTTTAATGAATCAGGAACAGTTCCCCAGCCATATTTGCTAGTCACAAGAACGATAACTTTACAGTACTTGATTAGATCAATAGCTTCGCGCTCGAAGGCCTTCCAGTCAGTACCACCGTCGGTTGTAAGAACGAAGATGTCTGGCGCAGTCTTTTTAGGAAGACTCTTCACGTACATCAATCCAACCTCCATCATGGTTCCTCCACCTCCACGGAGTTTCAGATCTTTAACTGACTTAACTACCTGCGTATTTCCTACAGTCGTATCCACTGGGAAGATTTTTAGTGAGTCATTAGAGCGAGCGCAGTTCTTCATAATGCTTTCAAGCTCAGTCATAAAGATTTCGTAATCCTGCGAAGTCATAGACCCTGAAATATCAAGCCCTAGCATCATGGTCGGCTTGTAAGTAACCATGCCTGGGAAGATAAACTTACCACTGTTAAGTCGGCGGTTAGTTCGACGGTATGAATAATGCGCACGGCCTCGAGCAGCAGAGCTGTTAGCCTTTCCTACAGCACTTCTGAAAACATCTCGCCAGTTCACCTTAGGACGGTACATACGCTCTAACACTAGATTGTAGAATTCATCCATATGGCTTCTGCCAGCTTGACGAGCCTTAGCCGCCTCTTCAGCAACCTTTGCCGCAGTATTCTTAATTACTGAGTTTTGTTCAGCTTCTGAAGCGCGTTCAATACCAATATCATCGGCATTCTGAACCTTTTCTTCAGTTACCTCGCCACAACCCCATTCCTTAGAGTTGCTGTCTTTTTCAGATTTTCCAGAACCCTTACCTTTAGAATTCTTATCTTCCTCTCCATTACCAGAATCTTGCTGACCTTGAGAGTTACCATCTGATTCACCTTCAGACTCTTCCTGGTCCTGTGAACTAGAGCCTCCTGACTGCGGGGAGCCAGACTGGTCTTGCTGCTGTTGCTCATTAGGATTTGGCTGATTTTCGAATTTCTTTTCATCAGCGTCAGAATCTTTTAGTAGAGAAGCATACTTCTCCATAGTTAAGCCAGAATTGAATTGGTATGGCTTTTCGTCTGGGAAGATACAACCTTCAGGAAGTGGGACACCAGTAGCCTTTTTGAGGGTAGTATTGATTTCCATATCGCCAGCAAGGTTGAAGTACTTCATGCTGATGCCTTCACGCTCACGGCGTTCAAACTGATTATTTAAAACGTGCATCGACTCATGTAGAAGAACAGCGCCTCGCTCGTAAGCTCCAATCTTATGAAGGAACCAAGGGCTTACAGCAACTCGTGCGTACTGGTCAACATAAGCAGTAGGGGCTAATGCGTCCATATAGGGGTTGAGAATGTTTACAGCGTCACGGAAAGCGCTCATTTGTGAAACTGCTGTAACAAGAGCGCTAGCGTAAAGCTCTCTTTCGGTTTTAGTAAGCTTTCGAGTAGTCTGATTATTCTCTAGATCTTCACGCATCTGGTTGATAGCGTGTTCCGGGTAGTCTTGCTTTCGCATATTCTCTAGGATTTCTTCAATTGCTTTCTTCTTAGAAAGAACAATTGCGTCTCCGGCCATTTCTTTATTACTCAAAGTTAACCCCTCCATTAAAAGTTTATTTGAATCTATCCTATCATAAGATTTTATTATCACAAAATAAAATTGCTCAAGAAATACTGCGTAAGGCTAAAAGAAGCTATTAACACGAAGTATCATGTCTTTAAGTTCTTTTAGCCTTACAACTTGCTCATGCTTTACACTTTATTAAATTTATGAATTCTTTAAAAGCCAAGCGTTTGAAATAACCTTAAAGTTAAGATTGCGATCAAGGCTATTCACTAACTCTAGAGGTACTGAAGATGGGTTCACTGGATGGTAAACCACACCCTCATCTTTAACATTCTTGCTAACGCTCCCCTTAAGACCGTTGACAAAATCAATAAGACCTTCAGCGCTTTCAAAGTTCTTTGGAAGATATTCGTCACCTAGAATAGGAGTCGAATGCTTCAATGCAGAAGCAGGCCACTCGCTACGCTCAAGCTTAACTCCATTCCTCCAAACAGAGAAAACAATAAGTCTCTTACCTGGAAGCTTCAAAGAGTTAGCCTGAATACCTGGACCGACTAGCTCTGCCTGAATTACAGAGCTATTACCCATTTCTTCAAGATCTTCAAAAATACCATTCTCACGAGCGAGCTTAAGGCCTACTGAAGTTTCTGGATCGAGTTCCCAATTTCTACCAAAGACACGAATTTTACCGTCAAAGTTAGCAAATGTCTGGGATGTTCCGTCAACCTTTACTGTAGGAGTCCAGTCAATTTCTCGAATCTCATCCCACAGATCAACAATGTTTTGTAATCGAACTGCATCAGTCTTCGGAGAGTGACGAGTATCAAACTCACCAATGATTTCAACAGAGGTAGGAAGCGGAGGCTCCCACTTTAACGCGCCGGCAATATTAGTAATGTCCGTACCTTCAGTAAGTTCAGCCACTTCGCTTGGATTGAACCCAACAGCTTCAAGGCTCATAATAAGCCCTTGAGAGTATACGCCTCGAAGCTTAATAGTCTTAAGAACATGGCCTCTAAGCTCTACACCTTCAACCTCCATGGCCTTCTGACCACGTGACTGAAACTGCTCGAACCTTGGAAGATCTTCACGAAGGAAAGAGTCGATCTCGAAGAAAGCGACCTTTTCTCCAACATGATGCTGATCCTTACCAACGACTACATTCCAACCATCAATTCTCGCTACCTCGATGCGATCAGCATCTGGGATTGGTGTAATCTGGTCGATAGTCTTTACTGTTACTAGCTTTCTCATTATTTTGCAACCTTTCAAAATTTTTTTGATTATCAGGGTCGCCACCAGCTCCTTAGTTTTTATAGTGCAGTAAGAAGCAACGCACTAAAATAATTGTAACAAGAAATTATAGACTTTCAAAAACAAAGATTTTAATATGTTTATTCAAATTCTTTGAGGGCTTCTGCTAACCTATCAATATTCTTCTCATATCTTTCACGCAAACTCTCGCGAGGATTATTACCTAGATTTACTGACATATCCGCATATTTCAAAGAAATCGTCAGTCTATCCTTAGTTCCGATGACTCTATCAATAAACTCATCATAACTCTCATCACTCTTACGAGAAACGTTCACTACAGCTTCATAGACTTCAGGAAACTCTTCGCGAACCTGTGAAGCATATTCTGGATGATCCTCAACTACATCATGAAGCCAAGCTGCTGCCTCCGCCATCGGAACTCCAGGGATCACTTCTCGAATCTTTACTGCAGTAAGCGCAAGATGAATTGAATAAGGGTGCTCACCCCACATATCCTGGGAATGCGCTTTATTCGCTAGAATGATCGCCCTATTTACAATGTCGGATCTATTGAAATCATTTATTGATTCGCTCATTAAAACCTACTAATTTAATTAATGTTTACCTAGACTATACTTATTAAAGACTAACTATATATTGAAAATAATCTAAAGTCATCAAAACTAGTTAAGCTTCAGTTAAATTTGACAATCTTAGTAAGTATTCACCATTCTTATCAAAATATTCTTCCATCATTTTAGAATTAAGGGCACTATTAACATATTCTTCTGCCGTTTTAGGGGCCTTCTCTAAGAAACCCATTTCACTACTTGACAAACTATTCATAACTTCACGTCTTTTGTCTTCTGTCATTTCAATAAGATAATTCATTTTTATCAATTCACAGTCAAGAGTCTTAGGTAAATTATTTCTAAAAATATTGAAACTATTTAAAAGAGATCTCGCTGAATTAAGTGGTCCGCTTGAACCATTTCCACCTATTCCGTACAAACTATCAATACTGAAATTATAACGCCATTCAAACTCCTTTGGGTCAAAAGGCCTTTCCATAGTAGTCTTAGTACCTTTGTAATTAGAAGCGTATCTAAGTATCTTATTGTAGGATTCAAAAATACGGAAACTCGCATGATCTAATAATTGATCGGGCTGGCCTTTAACCTCATACGAATCAGTATAAAAGATACTTTGGCGAGTTTCAGAACCATCGCGGCGAGATTTCTGTGTAATACTGACAGTTAAAATAGATTGCTCGCTTTTAAGAGTTTCTAAATTTTTCTGAACTCTTAATTCGCTTCTCGTAGGCTTAGGCTTTCTATTAAACAAGCGTGGTAACATTATTATATTAATCTTTCTTCAAGTGTTTTAAAGCAGCCTTCACAGCCCCTGATTTGTTATTTGTAGAAGATGTTAAGTTAACGAAGTCAATAAAATCATCATCTTTGAAGAAAACGACTTTCTCATGATTCTCAGCCCAGAAAACTTCAATATTACTGGGGATTTCCGTATAAGCGTCTCTGATCTCAACTGTGATATTTACCATTAGGAACCCTCCAAATCACTACAAAAATTCTTACAAAATTATCTCAAAGTAAACTATACCACAAATCGAAGAGAATTTGACAGACATTTAGCAGTATTCGCAATTTTCTTCTTTATTAATGCTTAAGACTCTTGTAATGCGTTTTACTAACAAGACCTAATCTGGTTGCTAATTTCATAAAACTTACGTTGTTAATTTTGTATTTTTCTAAAAGAGCTGTCTTACTTAAAACTAAATAGTTTCTTTCTTACGCAATAACCACAATCAGGATTCAAAGAGGTTTTAGTGTTCGCTTTAAATTTTAAAATATGTTTCTTAGAGCAAATAAAGTCTAAGGCTTTAGTTGAATTAGGTCCAATTAGGAGTCCTTCTTCAGGATTAACTAGATTCTCAGCTAATTGAGGGTGCGTAAACCAAAAGTCGTTTCTTAGATTGTCAAGCTCACCTGTGATTAACCCTAAAGAGACTTTCTTCTGTTCTTCCGAAACTTTGTAAATTAATCATCCAGAACAATAACCACATGGTACGCGCTTTTCTTTAATTAAAGTCTTTAAAAGAATAGGCTTTCTATGGCCCTTAGAGCATTTTACTTCAAATTTTCTTTGATCACCAATAGTAATATTTTCAAGTTCTATTGGTTTAGTAAAGAATTTTAGAAGTTCAGGGTACTTTTCTTTGAATAGTACTCTTTTATGCCCAGCCATAGAAAGCCTTTCAGTTTTCTTTAATCTATATTACTTCTCTTCTTCAGGTTTTACAGCGCCAACGATACGCTGGCGGTTGTAGCCATTGTAGTCTACGAAGTGATGGATTCTGCTATAATTGTAGGAGATTTTTGAGAAGTTAGGCACTGCGCGAACTAATATCTTACCCTTTTGTAAAGTCCCGAACCTTCTGTATGATGTTGTAAGTCCGCCTCCCCCTTGGGTTGGTTCACTATTATAAGAAATCCCTTCAAAGAGCATATTCACTAGACCGCGCTTGCTTAACTCTAAACTCGTCACTACATCATTGTTGTTTCCCCCAAAGTGGTTAATCTGAGTCTTATTGTCTGAAAGGTAGAATGAGTAGACTCTTGTTCCAAGTTTCCAAACTACTGGAAGTGTAAAAACGATTCCGAATTTCTCTAGACCTACGAACCCTGGATTACGCATCTTATTCGAAAGATCCTCCATAGAACATAGGAACTCCGCTTGACTGAATCCATACTCTGACTTAATGTTAGAGCAACGATAGAAATCTTCTTTATTATAAGGCTTAACTGAGGGATTCCAAATTTCGGAACCCTTATGTGCTTTCATTGCCATACCTAAGAAGTCATCGTCCATAGTCCAGTATTTTTCTTCACCGATAGATCTACTGAAAGATAGTAAGAAGTTGTAGATACCTGCGGTACCGTGCATAGTATTTGGAGACTTAATTGAAGTAGCCATGTCAAGCATGTCAGTATCTTTAAAATAGATGTCTCTAATAATAATTTTATCGGGACCGAAGACTGCTTTGTACTTCTCATATTGAGTAGGGTCAACTGCAATGTAGTAATTCTTAACGCCTAGGCGATCAAGCATCTTCATTGTAAGTGCTTTGTCGTAACGCTCGTATGAGGGAATATAGATATTATAGTTCATTCCGTATTTTTCACGGAATCCTTCGCTACAGCTAGGTTCAAAATTAGGTGGTATCCAAGCTGAACGCTCTACAGTCTCCCCATCTACATTTTCGAACCATATTGGAAATTCAATGAAACCATCCGCCTTGATTTGCTCTAGAGCCTTTTCCGATTCTTCTCGCTCTTTGCGATTGGCTTCTTCAATTTCTTCATCAGTCCATCCAGTAAATAACTCATAGTGGTAGTAAATGTGCTCATCACTTGATTCTTTTAGCTGTTTAGGGCGTTTAGGTCCTTTTTCGAAGTACTTGAAGTTTTCTATAGCTTCTGTTGGTAGCTCACTTACTGAATCATTACTAGTTTCTTCAAGCGACTGCTGATTCTCATCTAAAATCTCGTTAGTATCTTTTTTGGACACTTATATTCTCCTTACAGTTCTTTAAGCGTAATATTGTAGAATTCTTTTTGAGGGTGGGTTCCCTTAGCGTTGAGAACCCACCCTCAAATTAAAAGATTAATTGGCTTTACTCATATAAGTATTGTGCCAATAGAAAGATCAGTTAGATCTATTTTCTAGATTAATCTTTCTTCTTCTTAGACTTCTTTTCAGCCTTTTTCTTCTCGGCTGCTGCAGCGCGCTTATCATCAGCGAGTTGCTGTGAAGTGCGGCGAGTATTCTGCCAGACTTTACCTTCAGCTTCTTTCTTTGCCTTAGTTTCATTATCGAAGTTTTCAGTAATCTTACCGGCTAGTTCTTTCATAGATTCAGTATTCTTCTCAATTTCTTCTTCAGCATTATATGTTTCTAGAAAGTCTTTAGGCTTAGGGGTTAAATCAAATAATGATTTAGTCTCGCTAGTAATTTTCTTAGCTTCTTTAGCCTTTTCTTTTGCTTTCAGCTGTCGAGCCTGTTGCTTTCTTCTCATTTCAGCCCATTGCGCAAGACCAATATCTTGAGAGTACTTTTTCTGCTGATCGTTAAACTCATCAAGTTCGTAGTTTAGAACTGTGTTAGCGAAGTATGAGGTTGGCAGAATCTTGTCACCGAAGAATCCTAGTGGCTCTAGAAGCGGCTGAGCTTGAGGAACTGAATCTACAAACTCATCAACTTCATCCCAGCGCCAACGTTGGAATTCGGTAATCCTGTTTTTAGCTAATCGAATGAAGTCAGACTTGATCCCATCGTCATCGATAACTACAACTGGAACTTCTTTAATTTTTAGTTTTTGCGCTACCTCAAGACGTAGATTGCCATCAATGATCTTATAGTTCTTGTCCACAATAATCGGTTCAATAAAGTTGAGAACCCTTACAATGTCAATAAGACGCTGATAGGTCTCGTGGTTTACTCGCTTGTACTTAGGGTTCAACTCTAATTCAGAAGTTTTCATCATCCCGTAATAGATAGTCTCAATTTCATCTAGAGGCTTCGTTTCACGGCGGCGATTAGTTGCTTCAGTAATAGTTTTTCCTCGGCGAGTTCTTACTTTAAGGCCTTTTTGTGGTACCTCTAATGCCAAGTTAAAAGATGTGCCGGGTGCTACATCTTCAACAATTTTCTGCATTATTTTGAAAACTTTAGCCTTGTCAATAGCAGTATGTAGTCTACCAGTAACTGTAACGCCAGCGCTGTCAGTAGAGACTATAATATCTCCAAACGCTAAGGGGTCAGCATCTTCTATCGCTTTAAGAATTTTTTCATTAAGTTCTTCAGTCAATTTTTACTTCACTCTCCAAGTACTGTTTTTGCTAAGTCTTTTTGTGGGGTCCTCTTTGGTGTGAAATTCGGAAGAATCTCTATCTGTGGAGGTAACTCAGTTATTTTACCAACTATGGGGAAATTTAACAGAGTATTAGTTTTTGCATTAAGAATATCTGCCATTTCCCCTAAAGTGATTTCATTTTCAGGGTAGAATAAATCGTAAGCCTTAACACCAGATTCTGAGCGATCTTTAGACTGCTTAGCGGCTTCAATTAAAGCATCTACAACATCATCATAGTGAGTTAGATTGATTTTTTGATCTGCAGGAGACTGGAAGTTAAACTCTCGGTTTTCTTTAACAGCATCCCGAACAAGATTCATAATTTTAGTTCGCGGATCGTTAGTGCCGTATGTATCACTAAAACGTAAGAATGTCGCTTTAACATTAAAACCTGCTGCTAGAATTTCAACAGCGTGCTTAGTAGCAGCGTAGAATGACTGTGGGTTATAACTCCCAGTTTCGTCGAATGCTGAAAATGTAGAAGCTGATGCGAATCCAGCATTAGGATTAAACTCATCAATAGCGCTCAATAAGTTTACTGAGTAATCAATATTCGACTTCATTAAGCTTTTTACAGAAGCTTCTTCTTTTCGCGTAGTGAAGAGAGCAGCTAAGTGAATAACATAATCAGCATCTTCAATAGAAGAAATTAGACTATCCCTAGTTCCGTCATACTCAAATACTGAAAGTTTTTCGTTTGCTTCAAGTAAGTCTCTGTGAGCAGTTGTATTTCCAGCCCTTACAATTGAGTTAACTTCGTGACCCTCATTAAGAAGTCTTTTGACAAGATGCTCACCAAGGAATCCAGTTCCACCGGTTACAGTATACTTCATGCTACCTACCAACTCTCTTAGCGTAGTCTGCAAATGAGCCTAGTTCTTTATCTCGATCTGAAAGAATTGCAGAATCTTTATTGATGTTTTCTCCCCAGTAGGTATTCAATTCAGAATCGAATGGATCAATACCAGTATCAGCACCTGGGACGAAGTGCTCGTTAGCCATATATAGAACTTTAGTCTCACTAGTTAGAACTCTATAACCAAGTCCGCACATTCCTGGAACATATAGCCTTTTATTGTCAGTCGAGTTTAAGGTGTAATGCTCAACTTCTCCAAACTTCTCGTGCTTCGGATCAAGATAAACTACATTAACTTGGATAGCACCAGTAAGTGGCGTAATAATCTTTGACTGAGGGGCACCTTCTTGGAAGTGCAATCCTCGTACTACATCTTTATGAGAGTCGGTCATGAAAACTTCTTTAATTTCAAAACCTTCGATAAGAAGATTTTCAGGAACAGATCCATAAAGTTTAATATGCGCTCCACGTAAGTCACCGTGGTTATTAATTGGTAGAATCTGTGGATTATCTAAATTTTTTACTGTAGTCATTTTTTATTACTAGCCTTTCTTAGCTTCTTTAAGTTCTTTATTGAATACGTCCTGAATTGAACCGTTAGAGAAATCAAGCTTCTTGAAGTTAATAGCTTTATTATCTTCACTGTACTCAACATTTAAGAATAGTGATGGAGTGGAGAATCCTCCTGCAAACAGATCTTGACGGTTAGTCTGTAATTCTGTAGTCTCTTCAATCCATTTAAAGTATGAGTGATTCTTAATTTTATTAGCTGAATCCTGTGGTACTCCAACCTCTACAGCTTCGTTAATGAGGTCATCGTCAGTGCGGCGATCTGCGCCGCCTTCAGCAGGCTGGAATTCTTCAGAATAAATTGCGTTTATGTATTTTACAAGATTTTCAGGTGATTCCTCAGCAACAGTGACGACAGCATTAGTTGCTCTAGTAGAGTATCTGTTATAACCGGAATTATCTAAAAACGCGACTGGGCTCAAATAAAGATCAATTTCTCCAGTTTCGGAAAGTTCTCGAAGATCACTACCGATTGCTCTATCCATGGCTCCACAGCCTGGGCATTGTGGGTCGAAGAATAGATCTACTCGAACAGCATCCTTAGAAAGTTCGTTGTTTTTTGTTTGAACAGCTCTGAAAGCACCATTTTCGTCAACCTTTTCAGGTACTAAATCTACAACGGGGGCCATAGCTTTTTTAGCTTCTTCCTGCTGCTTTTCGCCAAACATTAAAAGCGAGCCTACAAATGCTGCGATAATAAAGATGACTCCGAACGTGATTACGAACTTATTGGAAAAGAAGCCACCTCTTTTATTACCTTGATTCATTTTCTTCATTTCAAGCCGCACTTGTTCCCTTGCGGTTAATTCTTCTTTTTTAGGCATAACACTCCATTAGTCTTTTTATTGTTCGTCTAGTATTTTACCAAGAAATTTTAAGAATATTCAAAATACAATATCTTTTCTTTAGAGTTTTTAAGAAAAAGCAGGATTAATAGAGGACTTTAAAATAGCCTACATAACAAATAAGAATGTAGGCTATTTTATTCTAGTTTTCGTTAAAGTCTTACGACTCCTCAAACATCATATCCTCAAGAGCTTTATACACAGCAGATTGAAGCATGCTTTTTCGAGCAGGTGCGAAACTCTTAGGGATTACAGGGCTCTTAAGTCCAGCTTCTTTAGGTGTTTTGTTAGCCTTTGACTCATTGCAGTCATGGCAGGCAGCACAAAGGTTTCCCCAAGTGTTTCCGCCACCTCTAGACTTAGGGTGGATGTGGTCGATAGTGTCACCGAAGTTTCCGCAGTATTGGCAAGTCCAGTTATCTCTAATAAGAATAGTCTTCTTAGAAACAATGTCATCGTTCCTGTAAGTTTTATTTGGCCTATTCACGAAACGCTTTAAGCAAACAACAAGGGGTTTCTTCATAGAAAAATTAGGGCTACGAACTAATGAACCGTCTGCTCTTGGAATCAGTGTGTAGGCTTCATCAGTGACAACCAAGGTGACTGCTCGAGTCCATTCAATAGTTCCCTTGATTTCCATTGTGGAGTCTACAACTAGCACTTGGTGCTTTCCGATTTCAGTGTCAAGGCATATAGTTCTCATCGTTCCTTCTCTTCTCGTGTAAGCCTAATTTTTCATCAGACAAAAATAACATTATCACATGTCGCCTCAAAAGCGAAACATTTTACTTTGATTGCTATTTTTTGAACAATCAAATATTTTTCTATCATAATTGAAGTCTAATCTCTTTATTTTTTCACTAGTAATAGGTTAGTGTTTAATATTTTTAAAGCTCTATAGGAGTGCATCATGTAAAGCTCATAATTCATTCTAATAAAAATTATTTTAACTTTCAAAGTATTCTTTAGGTTAATATAAAAGTTAGTTTTATCGCTAAACGTTGGAAATATTAAAAGCAATTTGACCAAAGACTTCTTTAAGAATATCACCAGATATCCAATATAGAATTTGATTTCTATTAAGAATAGAGATCATCATCTTTTTTAAATCTTATTATTAATACTCTTAGAGGTGGTCATACTGTTAATTGTATGACCACCTCTAATTAGACTTAAATATTAGAGTTCTCCCTTATGGCGGTTATCTTCCATAAGGTAGTGTGTCTGGTCATCAATTAACCATTTCTTTTCAATCATTGATGCAATTGAACGGCGAGCATGGCTTCCGCACATAAGCAATTCTAGTGAGCTATCAGGGCTGATAAAGCGAACATAAGCTTGACCGCAGCGGTATTCGCATAGGTCTTTATTCAGAAGTCGCGGGCCATCAATTACTAGATCCTGTGGAATCGTAGTATTGAATAGAGTCGATCCGGACTTAACGTTGTTAATAGTTGCAGTAGTCATTGTTCCCCCTTGTTGGTGCAGTGTGACACTTGATTATCCTATCAAAAAACTTTTACCAAGTGATAACTAGATTTGCGTGATATAGGTCATCACTCACAAACATTATCAAACTCTTCGCTTTAACGCAATTTTTTATTTTTCTATAACGTGTTGTCAGCGATTGTAATTTTGCCAGTAACTTTCTTATGGCCATCTTTATAACTTTTTAGTAAATTTGAGTGAGCGGTGGGAGCAGGTGATTATGCACGCGTATACACCTCAAGCTAAAGTCTATGGTAGGTAAGGTAGTTAGCGTCAGTTCTAATGAAGCTAGAACCCAATTAAACAAAAATATCTAGTTCGTCAGGCCTCATTGAAACTAGAGAAGAATACATTACGTCAGATGACTATTCAGAGGTTCCTTCGACTAACAGCCTAATATATAATTATAGAAACCAAGCTACATCAGTAATCTCAATAGTCGATTTGTCATATACGCTAAACAGCGACACCAGACAGTCTCGCAGTAGCTAGTTTTCCGTGAGTATTTGTTCACCTCTTCGCTATACTGCTGAGAGAACCGGGTTTACTGACTGTTGAGTGTATGTTGAGCGAGCACCGTGACTAGGGATAGAGTGGCGATGTGTCGAGAGGGTTGAGTCTGAGTAAGTGAGGGTATGGTGGCACTGTTCACTTAGCAGGTCCCTATACCCCTCAAGTTAATGTCCATGGTAGGTAAGGTAGTTAGCAACAGAAAACTGTACTTTTAGCCCTATTCAAAAACTCTTAAAGTGTTAGAGGAGATGGATGCTCATGTGATAGGATATTAGAGTTAAATAGCTTGATAGGAGAGTCTTTTTGGATAGAGATAAAGATTTAGTGAGCATAGACTATGTTTTAAACAATTTTGAAAATCTTTATGGATGCGATGATTGGAACGGAGTTATAGAGTACATGCTAAAGAATGACTCTATAGTTATTGAGAGACTCCGAGGGGAACTTAAAAGAGTCGGTTATTTTCGGGAGCCGATCATCTTAAAGGATGGTCATGTCGCTGATGGAACACATAGATTAGTCTCCCATATTCTTGAAGGTTCTGAAAAAGTATTTGTTTCTAACGATTATTCACCTTTTGCAGGTAGCTTGAAGAGCCTTTCAACTGAAATTACTCTTAAGGAAGATGTCACAGAAGAAACAATTGATTACTTTGAGAGTAAGATAGGTTCTATTAACGTTTCAGACGATGTTTGGATTTCAACCAGCGTAATATTTTCATCGAAAGATAAAGTTGAGTTTATCTGGGAACAGGGATTTTTTGAAGACATTACTAAACATATAGAAGAAATAGATCAATTCTTAAAAAGAGTTCTAAAAGAAGATAATGTTGAAGTCACCACTCGGGTATTCGACCCTGACAAAGACGATTAAGTGTCTAAGTCTAGAGCGCCTCGTGACTGGTTATAGCTCTAGACTTAGACTTTCAGTAAAGAATATCGTCTTTACCTTTTAAGTTTTCTATAAAATCTAAAACGTAACTTCTAACTTCTGAATTCTATCTTAGCTTCTGTTTTATTATTATAGACCTGGTCGAGCCTAAGCGTCCTGTAGCATCGGTTTTACTGTCTAGGGTATAGTCATACAGTAAACAGTATTTTCCGTTAAAACTGCATCTAAACATGAAAAGACCACCTAGTTAGACCCGAGCCTATCACGGCAAACTAGGTGGTCTTAGTAGCGCAGTTTTCGCTACTCTAAGAAAATCAAAAAATAGCAGTTCTACCAGTACAATTTATCGAGGCGCTCAAATTCGACTGCTACTTTAGCATTTCTATTATTTTCAGCAGATCTAAAAAGCATATAACCTGAAATGATAGCAAAGACAGTAAGAGCACCAGCGAAAATAGGATTTCCTCCCACCCAGTTAGCTACAGCCATGAGAAATATAGCACCAAAAAGCATCAAATGATAAAGTATATTAAAACTAGATTCCCTATACTCTAACTCAACATCATGTTCTTCATAGTCATTGGACTCATTCATTTAAACAATCACCTCTTCAAATGCTTCAAATAAATACCATCAGTAATAAAACCAGGCTTTTTCAGTAAGTCCTCAGCCTTCTTTAAAATCATCTTAGGTTGCTTTTTAACTAATGCAGGCGTCTGACCTCTCGTCTCTGGATCTTTAAAAAGCTTCAAGAATTCTTTAGCAAAATCGCGGGCTCTAGAGTCAAGAGAATCAACTGAAACATCACTATTTCTACCCTTACCCTTAAGCGTCGCTTCATAATCAAAATCAAGAGGATGCCCAGCTTCAACAAGTCTCGCTTGCATCAATTGCAAGTCCCACTGATTAATCTTTCTGGTTTTCTTGCCTCGCGAGTCAGCATTCATTTCCATCTCTGTAGCGAGACCGAAATCTAACGCTTCTTTAGTTGCCATACCATTAGCTTCACGCAAGCCTAACTCATCGAGCCACTTACCAATTTGATTTGCAGTCGCATTAAAATATGTTCCTAACGTACCAAGATTCACCCATACTGGATCTGCAGAGTTTATATTAGTTAATTCTTGATTAACGTATTGACGCTCAACTGGAAAGTTTAATTCATCAAGCTTTTCCTGTACTTTCTCAAGATTCCATAAGACTGACTTTTCGCATCTATCAATCAAACCGTCATTAGCCGCTTTCTTCGTAGGCTTACCCTCTTGAGTCATGTACTCACCTTTAAAAAGAATGAACTTAAGAGCATTAGAGTCAAGATCTTTAAAATTTTCTGAAAGTTTTGTGCTGCTAGAATGACTCGGGAGCTTTCCCGTAAGATATCTATTCACTGGCGGCGCTAGATTTTCCATTAAGCTACCCTTCCTGTTTGTCTTTTAAGTATTTTACCGAGAATTAAGACTAAACTGCTTATTTAAGTTTAGAAAACATTTTACAATTTCAATTCAATCGGAGGCTATATAATGGCTAAATATCATGTTAACGATGAGGGAGTCCCGGGAGTCTGCACTGCAGAAATTCGTGATTGCAAATTTGGTGGAGATGCACAGCATTATTCGTCACCTGAGATAGCTCAGCAGGCATATGAACTCTCAATGGCTTCACAAACAGTTCAAAAACCAATGAAGAAATCTAGAAAGACTAATGATAAACCTACTTCAGCAAATAACGGTGTTCTAACTAGTGGGGCATATGAAGTCGCTTCTAAAGTCGAGCGTTATGTGCATCCGCAGGGTAAGGTTATTGAGATTCAACCAGACGGTAGTGTTCGAGCCTTCAAGGGAGGCAAGGAACTTTCTACATCTGCAACTGCTGAAAAACTTCGCGCAGGTTACGGGGCTTGGAAGCGTGAAGACGGTGCCTCTGTAGAGAGTAATGTTGACGCAAAAGAGAAAGACTCTCTAGATTCAATCCAACAAATCCCCGCTTACGTAGCTAATATTACCTCTACACCTAAGCAGAGGGTTATGGTTGAAGGATTGAACACTGCTGCTATAAATAAGAATTATGCAAGGCTCGAATTGAACGAGATGATCTCGAGACATAAGAAGTATGATGAACTACATGCTGAAGAAGAAGGTCGTATCTATCACTACGGCTACAACAAAGAAACTGATAAAGTAGAGAAGATTCCAGGTTCTGATCCGAGAGGTAAAGGATTTGATTTAGTCGAGAGACTTGAAAAGCATAAAGCAAGTGAAGAACGCGCTCGTAGTCGATTGATAGACAGTATTAAAAAAGTTGAGAATAAGCAGACAGAGCTTGAAGAAGCCGGTCTCGGTCACATGATTCCTGACGAAGGCAACACTATTAGAGTTAGAACTCAAGCGCAGAAATGGTTGCTCGAAGATGAGCTTAAAGGGCAGATTTCTGACGGGCATTGGGAGAATACAGCCAACAATCCGTATAAAGACTGGGCAACCGCTAAGGTAATTGTTGACCCTAAAAATCCAGGGCGTAATTTCCATACTACAAAAGATAATTACCAATTAAACTCTAAAGCTCTTCTAGATGTTGTTGGAGACCGAATGGAGGAAAACGTTAGAGCTAAAACTGGTAAAGACTATAATCGTAAGGCTATGAATGAAGACCTTAAAGATCTTCGAACAATTTTCAAAACTCACCGCAAAGAAGTTGGGGAATATCAATGGCCTAAGGAACAAACTAAAAAAGATAGAGTTGCTGATTTAAGGGCTAGTGTTAAGGATTTCCGCGACGAATCAACTACTGGAGAGCAAAGAAACGAGATTAAGGACTTTTGGGAAAAACAAGGAGTTAAAAATCAATTCATGGCAATGATGAAAGCCGCAAGAATTGAGAAGGGAGAGGAAGATTAATCTTTTTGAAGTTTCTGAATATAATTCTTAAGTCTTAATACTGAAAACCGCCAAGCTTAGATATTTTAAGCTTGGCGGTTTTCTATTTAGTTAAATTAACGCTTTACTGAGAATTAGAATTAGAGTTAGCACCAGGGATGACTACAGAGCCGCCACCTGACCAGCATGAGAAGCCTGCAGGTAGAGCATAATTCTTTTCAACAGCATCAGCAACAGTATCCATGCAACGGGAAACAAGAACGTTAGGGTTATTGCTTACAGAGTTGGATAGAATCTTGTTAGCCTCTGCCTGAGCCCGAGCTGTTTCCTTACGCTGTTCAGCAATTCGAGTCTCACCAGTTGCTGAAACAAAATCGTTTAGCTTAGACTGAGTCTGTTCCGATAGAGAGACATATGAGATAACAACGCTTTCGATCTGGCCAAGACCCTTCTTAGCGAGCTCTTCATTTACTGAATTTTTAATATCTTCAGACATCTTAGCGTAGTCAGGGTTGAATGACTGATCAGCGTCACCAGCTTTTACCTGAGCAATAGGGTTATAATTCTCAAGTGACTCCTGAACCTTAGCCTGTAGAGTAGGCATCACAACGTCAGAACTGAACTTTGCAGTAGGGTCAGAATCTCGGAAGGAACCATAAAGCTCATTAGCCTTTGCAGGAACAATTTCCCAGCGAACCTTACCGCGGACTCCTACCTCAGAACCATCAGCAATCTTAGCCTTAATTGGATTACCCTCATCAAAACTGAGCGACTGAATAGTTCCATCAACCTTAATGACCTTCTCCCACGGTGCAATCATACTTAAACCAGGAGTAAGCGTGCGTTCAGAAATCTTACCGAATGATGTAATAACACCAACCGTTTTTGCGCCGACTTGAGTTGCTGACATAAAACCAACAATAAGTAAAGATAGAATGAGAGCGCCGGCTCCATACCCTCGAATACCCTTGATAAACATTGCTCCGATTCCTACAATGAACAAGAGGCCAATTACTACAGTAAGAAAAAGCAAGATAACTCCTTAGATGTTTTATTATTAACTACAAACAATAATACATCGTAAGATACCAAAATTCAAATTGAGCGCATATTTTTTTAAAAATGCAAAAATTAAATACAGGCTAAAGGTAAAGAAATAGACCCTGCGAAGTATAATAACCTCACAGAGTCTAAAGCCTATTCAATTCTAAAATTACTTCCCGAACTTTCCCTTAAGAACTTCACGGAATTCGCTCCAACCTCTTGCTCGATCACCAGGAACATCTCTATTCCAAAGTCGATCAAAAGTTACAGTATAAAGACCATGTTCTTGCAAAGGGATAAGATTATGCGGAGCATCCTCAAAATATGCATCATACTTATGGCGCCACTTCTCATTACTAAAGGTAATATTTGAATATGGGATGTCAAACATATCTAGAGCATTAACAGTCTGAGTGACAACAAGATTATGCTGACGCGGAAGAACGAAGCGAGAAGTTAGGATATTAATCCCATACCCTGAATCTGAAAGTTCATGAAGAGTTTCAGAAGCTCCCTCGATAACCTTTAGATTCTGGTAAATATTGTCAACTACAGCCCCTCTATGAAATTCATGGAAGTCACTCATAGTCTTAAACCATCCAGATTCCGTCATAGAGAAATGCGAAGGCTCGCTATCAGGCAAAATAACACCTTTAGTCTTGCCATACTCTCGAACTCCGCCAACATAATCAAAGACTACCTCGTCTAGATCAATAGCAAGTTGAATTAGTTTCTCTGCCATACTTCACTTCCTTTAATAATTCCAACAACTTCTTCAATACTATTCTCATCCGTATCGACAGTAATGTCAAAATCGGTATAGTCATCAAGCGCTGTTTCAGAAATATGATTCCTTGAAGATTCAGTAACTTCGATTCCATCACGGGACTGGATTCGTCTTATTTGCTCTTCTGGGGAGACTAATAATCTAATAGTAATCCCAGTTGAATCGATAATTGAATCATTCTCATTAGGGAATCGAGTGTCAGTAATATATACGTTCTTTCCTTCAGCAAGTTTTTCAATAGTATTCTTCAAGGCTTTTTTCACCCAGTAAAGATCGTCTTGCTCACGGCGAACCTCAGTACCCCAATGCTGCAAGGCTAAACGGACTGAAGGTGTGCGATCATAACCGCTAGTGACCTCACCTTGCTTAACATCACGATAAAGAAGTGTGACAGCTTCTTTTGCTCTTTCAGGCTTAACACTTAATTCTTTAATAGTTCTTTCAACAGCTTCTTCAAAAGCTCCAGAGTATCTGCAAATATTAACTAATTGTGTAACCTCAGTCTTAAGAGGCCGAGCGAAAAACTCATGCTCACAATCATTTGACCGAATATTCATAGCCTCTAGAATACGCGGCGCAACTGAATCTTTCCCCGCACCGATCTTTCCAGAAATAGCAAAGAATACGACTTTCTTTTCTTTAATATTAGAATATGCTCTCTCTACTAAAGTTCTGTCTAAATCGTATTTCTCTGACAATTCAATTGCGTTCAATCCCACAGTAGTTTATCCTTAATCTTATTTCAATAGTTAAGATTGTTTTACCAAGAACTACTAAAGATAGACAGAAGACTTGAAAGCAAATATTTAAAAAATTTAGAAAACAACTTAAACAAAAAGTCCAGCGATATTTCTAAAAAATTAAAGGAGTGCAATGCTTACTAGAAATAAAGACAAGACTATTGACAAATATAGTAGTAGCCCTAACTATAGGATTCTCAAGAATACAGAAACTTTAGAATCTAACGAAAGGCTTAAAGAAGATGAAAGAGTTTTCACATACGAAAGATACTCTGAAGAGATTCACCCTCCAATCAAAATTGAATCAGTAGGTACTGAAATCCTCAATAAAGAATACCATCGCTGCCTAGATATGCCTCTACGATTAGCAGGATCTGAAGAGTATAGACTACCTGAAGAATGGTGGGGGCTTCAAGAACTTATTGAATCTATAATAAGTCTAGAGCACCATCATAATCCCAACTGGATTGAGTACAATACCTATTTAACTATTGACTGCAAAGAAGTCGATCCAGAGGAACAACAGCGTCATGGCGGACTTCACGTTGACGGTTTTCAAGGTGAGCGAATACTTAAGAAGACTAAGGTCAATAGAAATTATGTTGCAACAACTAACGGTGGCACTCGATTCTATCCGCAGAGATTTGTAGTTGCCGATCCAAAATATTTCAATGTTTTCATGGGGTTCGACCTTCAAGCTGAAGATTTCATAATTGCAGAACCTGACACAGTATACTTCATGGATGCTTATAGTGTGCATGAATCAGGTTTTGCAGAATTCAAAGGGCTGAGAACTTTCATAAGACTAACTTATGATGTTAAGGAATTTGATAGGCTTGGCAATACCCATAATTCAGCTATTGATTACTCTTGGGATATGGTGGAGCGTAATGTCCATGATTCAGTCACAAGACCTAAATTGACTGATATAGAGAAATCTCCATACTTCCCTAACCCAAGTTAAATACCTTAGCCAAAGTCTATATAGTCTAAGATTTTTTCAAAATTAAATAAAAGGTCTCTTTAAGGGTGGATAGCAATATTCTAGGCTATCCACCCTTAAATTATTTATTAAGCATTAAAGACTATCTTACAGTTTCTTCCTTAGTATCTAAATCATACATTTTTAGAAGATTCTTTGCAAAGCTAACTCTATCAAAACTATCATATTCAAGATAATCTAAGAAATTTTCGTAATCATCTAATGAAGTTTCAGTAGGGTCATTCATGCCTTGCTGATACTTATATCCACCGTGTTCACTTTCAAAGTCTCTTAAGGCTCTCAACACTATTCCATCATTGTCATTAATGAAGTCTGCTTCATTAGGATATCTCAAATCAATCAGAACTCCAAAATCGCCTTCCGGAAGGTTTTTAGTAAGTTTCTTAATAAAGTAATCAGGGTCTTGTTCTCTACGTATTTCACTACCAAGCATACTTAATCCCTTACGCACAAACTCATTCCTTCTAGAGTATCCGTAAACTGGACTTTTCTCACCTAGATTATTCTCTTTAAGAAGCTTATAGAGTTCAAGCCCTTTAGCCTCTAGACTATAGTTCTTTACTATATAATCAGCATCCTGTCCATATATCTTTATTTGGTCAGCAATCTCATTGAATTCTTTATATAGTGGTTCAGCTAGAGAAACTAGATGAGTTTTATAACCGTGGAATCTTAATTCTTGAATGATTTTGAAAGCGTAAACCATCTTTTCACTACCTGGTTTACCTGAGATACCTATTAACTTTAGCATCGACCAGATCCGTATCCACCACAATTATAATTGTAGTAATCTTCACTTCGAGAAGACTTCTTAAGCGTCTTTACTTCTGGATTGCTTTTCTTTCGTTTTGGCTCCGCTTTCTTAAGTTTTGAAAGTTCAGAGGTAGCCTTCTTCCAGTCTGAGTTAGATTGTTCAACTTGATCTTGTAATATTTTAAGTTCTTCCATAAGTGGCTTCAGCTCGCTTATATCAGCCCTAGAGGCTATTTTTGAGTTAAACTTCTTTTCAGCAGCCTGCAACTTTGATTTATCTTTAATTAGTTTAGCTCGAGTCTCTAGTGTTTTATCTTCAGCAATTCGTAGTTGAGCAGCTGTTGTCTTTTGTGAGCTTGATTTCTGTAACTCTTCTTTTTTAGAGATTATTGAAGCAACTTCTTTTCGTTTCGTCTCAACTTCTTTACGTTCTGCTTCAAGCTTTTTTAATTCATTATAATGCTTCTCGAAAGAATCTAAATTCCCCTCGTTAGACGCAACTTTAACGATCTTCTCTGTAGCTTCAATCTTTTGTCTAAGTCTATCTGAGTTTTTAGTTAAACTTCTGCTAACACCTTCAAGTTTATTAAGAGTGTCTAAGGCTTTCCGCGCTTCTTGAATCTCCTTTTCTTGCTTCTCTTCATAGGCTTGTGCAGCTTCTTCTCGCGATCCGTAATGCTCAGTCTCTAAATCACCAAAGCGGCACTTGATCTTCGCTTCACACTGCCCAGGATTACCCGCATCGTTAATATGGTATCTAGTCATTTATAGCTCCAAATGTATTGAGTTCAACTAAATAGCACATTTTCTAAAATGAAAAATAAATTCAATTACAGTAAGTTAAAGGTTCATATCGACTAGAAATAAAGACTTCTTATTAACAGTATGATATAGTTAGTTTAAGATGAAAAATATCTCAGTATTTTAAAAGGATTAAAATGATTGTTCTTATTGACGATGAAAGAAGTTTTCTGAAGAAATTCGAAAAGGAAGACACAATTGTGCTGAGATCGAGCGCTGAAGCTCTAGAGTGGCTCAACTCTATTGATTCTAATACTATCATTGAACAACTATGGTTTGATCATGATCTTGGATTAACCCCTGAAGGAGAAAAAGATTCAACTATTCCAGTATTGAGCAAGATAGAAGAATTATGCTTTTTCGATAACTCACCAAATATTCAAGAAGTCATTGTGCATACCTCTAACAATGTTGGTGGGGATACTATTGAGAAATCTATGAAAAGATACTTCAAGACTATTCGTGTATTTGCAGGTGACTATCTCGTTGGTAAGCAAGAATAGAACATACAATAATCTTAAGCCTCTAAAGGGTTGAACCATTAAAATGTTGGTTCAACCCTTTAGTTAATTCTAAACTTATAGCTTAAATGATAGCGAGAAATTCTTCAAACTTACGCCGATCGCGGCGCGTCTCAAGAGTCGCCTGAACTCCAGCAACAGTATTATCCTGATTGCCCTCATACCAAGTTTCTCCGGATTCAGTCTTCTTTTCAGGCCAAGCAACATTAGCAAGTTGAGGCTTAATTTCCGCAAGAGTCAATTCACCGTTCGAGTACTTTTCAAAGAGTTCTTTAAGAGTAGTTTCCATTATTAAATCCTTTCGTCATTAACTACTATATCGCAATTCTTCTAATAATCAAATTTTAAGACATTAAACTAACTACTAAGATCTACTCACCTTTAACGAACTTCTTAAAGCTTATTTCTTGTGGGTCACGACCAAAAACATTATTATTAAAAACTCGAGGCATATGCGTGAAACCGCCAAGTTTAGCAAGATTCACAAAGTTTTCAGCATTCTTAGATTTAAATTGACTATCTTCATCTGTCTTTAAACCACTTGTAATATTACCCGGTAAGAATCTCCCACCGTGGCCGTTTTTATTTTTCAGATAATCCTGAAGACCTTGACGGTAGCGATACTCGCCTCTCTCATGCGAAGTCTCTGGAGTAATATCCACAAAAACACCACTAACTTTAGTATATCCTGCTTTCTTAAGATGAAGTATTCTATTTTGTACTGAACCAAGACTAGACATTGTTATATCGAAGATAATATTCTTTTTCTTTTGACGAATCTTTTCAAAGATTATAGCAGTAATATGCGATGCCTCTTCATGGACTAAAGGAGATGCCTCCATTGGAGTCAGACCCTTAACTTTAGGGATCAATCCTTTCTCAGCCATAATCTCTTTAATATCATCGGGGTTTAAGGTTACGTACTTCGATTGATCAATTCCAGCGTATTGCCCTAGAACTGTAGACTTGCCTGCCCCGCCGAGACCGCCAGCGAACAAAGCCTCACCATTTTCAGGAACTTCTTTATATTTTTCGATAAATTCATTAATGATTTCAGTATGAGCCTTGACTCTTTCATCATTAAATGCTAGGCCAGCTTTAGTTTCTCTAGCGTGAGTCTTTTCAGTAGTCATCCCTTTTTTATAAAGCTCTGAAATAGTATCGCTAACATAGTTATAATGTTTAGCCAGCTGTATTTGCGACATTTCTTTGTTTCGGTCATAGCAGTCTCTAAGGACTTTTTCATGATAACTAGCAGACTCTAAAGGAGCTTCGTAACGAATTTCAGGATGACGTGAAACATTCGCGAAAATTTTTGATTGCATATGACGCTCATATGCTTTCTCAGCGTCTTTAGGGTTAGGATAGTGGCCAATACCGCCTTCTTCTTCACCGAAGTTACAGCTTCGAACATCAGCCTTGCAAACAAGAACTCGACCTTCATCGTTAACATGATACTTCACTTTTAAACCCCCATAATGTTTAAACTTTTTCTAAAAGGAGGTCTTTGAGATTTCTTAAAATCAACAAGAATCAGTTAATAGATTAAACAAACTTTACTCTAATTGTTGCCGATAGTTGATGTTTATGCTTAAAGAGGGTTGAAAGCATATTGATACCTTCAACCCTCTTTGAAATAAAAATACTACTAAGCGGCAAATCCTCGCTTTAATCTTACATCTCGAATCTCATTGAGTTGAGCTTCAAATGCATTATCAAAATCCTCGAAGTGCCCTTTACTCAAAACTTCAATAGGACTCTCACTGTCAAGAAGAGAATTGCTATTTTGTAGCCAATCTAAAGCATTAGAGGAACCGAATCGGGAAAGTGCCTCCCAAGTTGTTGCTAAGGCTAAAATTTTAACCTCTTCAGTAGCAGTAGGCTCAGCATGGCCAGCTCCATATGAGCACCACTCAATAGACATGAAGTAACCCTTATCTGAAGCCGCCCTTGAAACAAGCCCCGGGCCTAACTCTTCATTAAGTCTTTGAATAATTTTCTTCAAGCGGATTTTATCGAGACGCATATTAGCGATAGCTTCAACAGTCATTTCAATCAACCTCTTCGTAGTTTAAGTGAGTCCTTTAGTAAATGTGATCCTAACAATTTTCTAATAAAAAGTAAACCATTAGTGAGTAAATTTCTTCAAATTCTTTTTATTTCGCTCGATAGTCTCTTCAGCCTTTAAAATTTCATCCTCCCAAGACTTTATAAGAGCCTCTTTAGATTGAACCCTAACCATCTTCGCAAATTCTCTAATACTATAATTCAAAATATCTGCTGAAATAGAGTAAGCTAGATAATTACCACTACAATCAAAACCCTTCAAAATAATTGTTCCCTTACTAGGGTCAGTTCTCCATACCTCAAAACTAATTTTAGGGTCATGGATTCTCAGCCATTTAAGCCCAGAGAAGAACTGAGTTTTATAGTATCCTCTTTCAAACTTCTTAAACTCTATTGGGCTTAAGATCTTTTTAAGAACATTGCGGCCAACGAATAGCAAGTTAAGAGTCTCGCGCGAAACACTCTTATTGAAGACTTGTTCCTCTTTAAGAAAATCTTCCTGAGCTACTGATAATTCTTCTCTCTTAGAGTCTAACTCATTTGATTTAACAATAATTTTTTGCAGATGATTCATTTTACTTGACTTCGCTTTCGAGTTTTTGAATTTCTTTAATAAGAGTATTCTTTCTTATACGAGCAGTATTAATCTCTTTTTGGATCATGCTGTCCTTAATATATCTCTCAGTCTTCTCTTTATTAAGAGTATCGTGTAACTCAATATTTTCTTGAAGTTCTTTCTTTTTCAATCGAAGTTTCTCAGACTTCTTGAAAGCATCAACCTCAATTCGAGTTCTTCTAGCAACTTCTCGAACAGAAAGAGAAGCCAAAATAATCTGCTCTTGAGTAATGAAGTCTCTATCATTAGTTTTTTCTTGAAGAACCCAGTTCAACTCTTTAGAGTAGTCAAGATTCTTACGAGTTTTAATTCGGTACTCAAGGGCCAAAAAATCATCTTTCGAAAATTTCTTTCTTAAGACTGCTAGAACAATCACTCGCGCCTTGATTCTTCTTTTTTCTATTGCTTTATAAAGATCCAGTCTAGCTCTCTTAGCCTTGACTTCACGAAATTCTCTTACAGCTTTTAATTCTTCTAGAGTGTCTTTGATGTTAGACATGATTAGTACTCCTGTACTATTGATTAAGATTGTTTTCTGGTATAGTTAGATGTGCGTTTATATGTTTAAGTCTTTTTACGCGATGTTTTTTGACTATGCATTCGCACATATCTTATATTCTTAATCGACAGAGCATGCTGAATAAGCGAGCATGCAGTAAGCAAGCCCGCTTGAAATAAAGTGAATTATGAGTCAAAAGTACCTAGGTCATTTTTGAATCACCTTTCGTTTTAGAGTGTATTTAAAAAGTTTTTAAAGTGCTTTTGACGAGAATCGAACTCGCATACGGTTGATTTAGAGTCAACTGGCCTACCTATAGCCCACAAAAGCATTGTTTGTTAGAACTATATCAAATATAACTATTTTTTGAAAGTTTTAATGAAATTTTCAATACTGCTTTTCGCAATTTTGAATATTTAAGAATTTTTTGTATGATTAATGAGTTACATATTGATTTTTTGAAAGGCTTAAAGCACATGTCGAATTTGAAGTTCCGAGCTCCGCAGTCCGCGCGAACTAAGGATCTACTAGACCGTGCTTTACAATTAGCAAAAACTTCTAAGTATCGCCATCAGCATGGCGCTATCATTGTTAAGAATGGCAATGTCATTTCTCAAGGAGTTAATTACAAAGTTAACAATCCTCGTCAGATCACTGATCCTAAGACTGGAGCGGGAATCCATGCTGAAGTAGCAGCTATCAAGGCGTCCCGCGGCGCAGATCTTAATGGAGCTGTTATCTATGTGGCCCGCGTTTCGAAGTGTGGTGACCCTGTAATGAGTAAGCCTTGCGACCGATGCCAGAATTCACTTCGAGAAGCAGGAATCAAGAAGGTCTACTACACTATTGATTCTGAAATGGATCTGTAAGAACATACTGTCTAAAATATTTTTGCAAGTTTTGCCAAAAGACAACTACTTGATATAGTTATACTTGTTAAAACAAATTCTTAAATTTTAGGAGTACGAATCATGAATGATTTGAAGTTCAAGGTGGCTCTTTCCCATTCCACTAAAGGAGAAGCTAGCTAAGGCGTCAGAGCTAGCAAAGTCATCGACCTGCACTTATCGTCTCGCCGCAATCGTAGTTAAGAACGGCAAAGAAGTTGGGTCAGGAGTCAACCGTACTCTACTCTCAAACGGTTATGTTGAAAATCCAGATCATGCAGTATCTGTTCACGCGGAAGTAGCTGCTATCCGGAATTGCGGAAAGACTGATCTTCGCGGTGCTGTCATTTATGTAGCACGAATCTTGAAGGATGATTCTCAAGCAATGAGCAAGCCCTGCGAAAACTGCCAAGCCGCTCTACGTAAGGCTGGAATCAAGAAGGTCTACTACACTATTGACTCTGAGATGGACCTTTAAATAAAAATCAATAATCTCATTGACTAAGTCGCTGATAATTAATGCTACAAGCTAAGTTATCAGCGACTATTTTTTGTAGGAGGAATATTATGAAAATTCCTAAAAGATTTGAAGTAAACCAAAGAGACAGCACTATAACAATCGTCTTAACTGAGGAAGAAACTGGATACTCAATTAAAATTTGTAAAACTTCTGACAATCGAGGCGATGGTTCAATAATTTTCGAAAATCAAATACTTGAGCGTGATGAGTCTGATTTACTCAAGAAAGCAATAGAGTCTATTGATGAGCATCTTGAGCCTAACTTTAGTATTGAAGCAACTTTTGAAGACGCAAATAAAGAAGACTACCATATTAAAGACTTTGCTCGAGGAACTAGATACTATCCGCAAACAGGTCAGGTAACTTATCGAATCAATTCTTCTAAGGAGGAACCATTCGATAATGATTCTAAAGATTTCTTTGACAAGCAACTATCTCATTTAATCATGATCGCTCATGAAATATTAAAGAATATTACTAAAACTCTTAAAGACTTTGAGTTAGCTTTTGAGTCATACTCGCAGGATGAAGTATATGATGATGCTGATTCGGAAGAATGGATAAGTAGCGAGCAGATAAATAATGATTAAAGCTTTGTTAAATACTTAAAAATAATACGCTCTAAGCAGCGGCACCAGACAGTCTAACAGCAGCTAAATTCAGATGGGTATTTGTTCATCTTTTCACTTAGCTGCTGTTAGACTTTAACTACTGACTGTTAAGATGGTATTGAGCGTTAATCCATACCTAACTATTAGAATATTCTTAAAAAACGAACTTGAAGTACAGAATTATTCTCGATTTTCTAACCTACAATAACTAAACGTTGTCTTTCTATAAACAAACCTAAAGGGTTGTAAAGCCAGAACAGTAAAATAAATTACTCCATAATTCTTATGAACTTTGAGGGAACATGCTCAACAAGAACAACTCCGTTTTCAGAAATCTTTAGCAAATGACCTTCAGAAACCATGCTAACTGCATCAATAACAAGAATTACTGACTCACCTTTACGTCGATCAGCAACTTTCTGAGCAGTGTCAACAGTTGTTGAAAGGTGAACTAAAGTTCTGCTCATAGGCTTCAAGCCAGACTTCATAATTGACTTCAGAAATTTACGCTTAGTTCCATGGTAGACAACATCAGTAGGCGTAAAAGAGCTTAATTCAGCTTCAACGCTAATCGAGTGGCCCTGAGCAGCTGAAATTCTCTCACTACGAAGAACGAAACGACCTTTCGAGTCATTCTCTACGATTTCTCTAACTACCTCTTCAGTAAAGCCAAGAGCTTCACAAAACTTCTTTAATTCTACAGTTCCCTTAGAATCTAACTCTAGACCTACTGAACTAGGGTTATGTCGCAAGACGTATGCCATTTTTATAGACTCGTCAAGCTTAATCTCACCCATTTTTCTCCTTTATAATCTCTTCGTTAATAAAATCTATGATAATTAGCGGCTTTCCCATTTTTCTAGCTTTTTGAACTACTGAATGTGTGCCAGACTTATTCTTATTAGAATCATATACGGCAACTACAATATCCGCAACTTTTAGCATTGAGTCATTCCGGATATGATAGGCTGACTTACTATATTCATCAGAGGCGTATGTGATTTCTGAGGCGTAATTCTTAATATGTCTATGAAGAGCCTTTTCTTTATTGCTCCACTGTGAGTCTTGATTTGGGAAGGCTAGATACAACTCTAAAGGCCGCTCAAACTTTTGCGCCAGAAGACTCCACCAAGTATCAGTTCCAGTTGCTCCGCCTGAGACGAAGATTGCATCGGGATTACTCTTCAATAGCCCTTTGATGACTTTTTGAAGTGATTCTTGAGCGTATTTGATCTGATCAAGAGTGAAGTCTCTTGTTCGATGACCAGTAATCATGATTCTTTTACTATTGTCAGCCATTCGGTCTACCGCCTTTTTGAGATTCTCTAATTTCAATTCTTTTCTTATTCTCATAGCAATCTTATCAAATGACTAAGTTTTTGAATTATAGCAGCATATTTTTCGATTTTCTTGATGCAGTAGAAACTGCGCTACTAAGCGCGTCTAGTTTACCGTGATAGCCTCGGGTCTAACTAGGTGGTCTTTTGCAGTAAAATTGCAGTTTTTACAGTAAATGCCGTCTACTGTATGACTATACCCTAAGAGCCAAATTTGACGCTACAAGACGCTTAGAATCGACCTGCAATCTTTTTTAAAATAGCAATGTAGCATTCAGTAATTACTAAAGTAGGTGGTCAAGAGTCACTACCCCAACCACCTACTTTTTTATTTAAAGATTAATCTAAAACTTCAGCATCAATGATCGCTTTAATCTGCCGACCATCCTGAACGCCCTCAGCGAATGCCTCAGCTGCTTTAGGGGTCAAAACTTGATTAACAATAGGAAGAGACTGTGTTACAGCCTGCATCCCTTCAACATATAATGATTCATCTGATTGATTTCTTACCATGACTTATTACCTCACTTGTTAATTAGTAGTCGTACTGTAATTCTTCGCACTCTTCACACTTTACAGAAGATTCGGAAACACTATTCTTAATCCATTCAGCTCCACAGATAGCAATGACTGAATCGGATTCACCGGCTTCAATAATCGCTTCTTTAGTTACAAAGTGTACTACATTACCCTCATTCACAAAGCTCATATAAGCCTCCTTTAAAACTTACAATACAGTAAGTGTGAGTTAAGTTCTTAAAAGTTAATAAAATAACCTCACTTGCACTTATATATCAACTAGACAGTATGTCTTGGTTAACTACATTAAAGTACGCCTCTTATCAAAAGACTAACGTCTGATAAAATCAAGAGTGCCATGAAACCAATAACTACAACACCTGAGGCTACCGAAAGAACAGTAAACGCCTTTTTACCTAATGGCTTATATTCTTTCTTCGTTAACTTTCTGAATCCCATCATGAACCAGTCACAGACAGCAATGAGCATACGCCCTCCGTCAAGTGGAAGTATAGGGAGTAAGTTAAGTATGCCTAAACTCAAATTGAATAATCCAGTGAGCAATAGATAGTTAGTAGTCTTTTCTTTCGCTGGCTCTTCGGAAGTAGAAATGTCTCCGTAGGCTTTACCAACTGAAACGACAGAACCGGGGGCTTCAGGGTCACGCTCACCTGTAGCAATACTAGTAACTACACTTGGAGCAGTTTCGGGAATTTTTGAAATAGCCTGAATTGACTGCTTTACGATACCTTCAATAAATGTAGCAGCTTGGAAGACATTTCTGTAAGCTTCTTCAGTTGTGACTGAGATACCTAACTGATTGTTAACAACTTTCACATTTTCGTATTTCTTTGTCTCGTTAGAATTGTTAATTGTTGTTAGAGTTACAGTTTCTTTTCCTGAAATTAATTCTCGAATTTCCTCGAGTTCTTTAATTTCTATCCCCTCGACTGCTACTACTCTTTCACCCGATGAAACTCCAGCTTCTCCTGCTCCACAGATTGGCGCGCCATAAAGTTGTTCTGCCCCAGCGCAATTATTAACCATATCAATTGTAGTTGTTGGCTTATCATAGGGAATACTCATAATAGAGCCTACGATTAAGACTAAGGCAATGATTAAGTTGACAACTGGTCCAGCGACAAATACTAGAAGTCTTTTGAAAGGATGAACATGGGCTAAAGAAGAGCTTTCATAACTACCTGTTTCATAGCGTTCATCTTGAATATTGACGTAACCACCAAGAGGTAGAACACTTAAAGAATATTCAGTCTCTTTAGTCTTGTACTTGAAGAGCTTTTTCCCAAAACCAATCGAAAAATTTGGGACTTTGAGTTTAAGCCACTTGGCCATGATCATGTGTCCTGCTTCGTGCAATCCTACTGAGATCGCTAGGGCAATAAAGAATACAATGACTCCAAATACCCAGTTAACGCTATCTAACATATATGTTCTCCCTATGAGAATCTTAAAACTTAAAATGACCTACAGTTCATCTTAACAAAAAATTTTTAAAGAATTAAATGCTAAACTGTAGGCCATATTAAAAAGTACTTTATTTTAGAAACTTTAAGAATTTCTGTTTAAGCGGTAGTCCTAAATACCTCTTCAATTGTAGTAATACCTTGGCTAACTTTAGCCCAGCCGTCATCACGAAGTGACGCCATTCCCTGTTCAGTCGCAACTTTACGAATATCAGCAGCGGTTCCATTACTCATGATTACTTTCTCAATTTCAGGATTCATAATCATTACCTCAGTAAAAGCAATACGCCCTTTATAACCAATATTAGAGCACTGTTTACAACCAACAGCCTTATAAACCTGCTTAGAACCAACCTTAGGTGAAACTTCTTCCATAAGCTCTTCTGGAATATCCATTATTACTTTGCACTCCTCACAAAGCTTACGAGCAAGTCGCTGTGCTACAATACAACTTACAGAGTCACCTACGAGATATGGTTCAACACCCATTTGGATCAAACGAGCAGCTGCAGCAGGAGCGCTGTTAGTGTGGAGTGTAGACAAAACTAAGTGACCAGTCATAGAAGCTTCAATGGCTAGTGCTGCTGTTTCTTCATCTCTAATCTCACCGACAAATACTATGTCAGGGTCAGCGCGAAGAATGAATTTTAGAACATTCGAAATAGTGTTACCTGCTCGAGCGTTAATTTGAACCTGATCAACACCCGGAATTCGCTTTTCAACTGGATCCTCAACTGTAACAACGCTTACCTCAGATTTAGCAACATTACCTAAAGCTGTATAGAGTGTGGTTGACTTTCCAGAACCGGTTGGCCCTGTAACTAATACCATTCCCTGAGGCTTGCTAATAGCGGCCATAAAATTCTTTTGATTGACTTCAGACATTCCAATAGTGTCAATACTTCGATCCCCGCCGCCTTGATCGAGAATACGCATAATGAGTTTCTCTCCCCAAACTGTAGGAAGAGTAACGACACGAATATCTACACCTTGGCCTTCATATTTAACAGTCATACGACCATCTTGAGGTTTACGTCTTTCAGCAATATCAATTTCAGACATGAGCTTCAATCTCGATATAATGCCTAATTGTGAGTTTTTCTCAATTTTTTGAACTTCGTGAAGAACTCCATCAATTCGGTAACGGACTCGAGCGCCTTTAGGGCCTGGCTCTACGTGAATATCTGAAGCCCTATCGCGAATAGCTTGGAATATGAGTAAATTCGCAAATCGAATGATTGGTGAATCATCGTTTAAATCGAAGTTATCATCCTCTTCTTCAACAGTTGCATCATCTTCGAGAACTTCAGATAGTCTTTCAATTTCATCATCGGCTCTGAAATAGCGATTGAGAGCTTCTTTAAGATCAGTAGGAGTTACTACTTTTACAATAGGAGTATAGCCTGCAGTTGAAGAAATTTCGTCAACTACTTTAAAGTTTTGTGGAGAGTCCATACCAATAAATAGATATGAGCCACGTATTTCTAGAGGTATTACCTTTTCTGATCGGCAGAATGGACCGGGAAGGACTGAGAGAGCCTCAGAAGGTATTTCTAAATCTGAAATATCTACGAACTCTTGGCTGTAGAGTCGAGCTAGTGAACTGAAAACCTCTTTTTCAGTCACTAAGCCACTAGATACGAACTCATTCCATACTGCATCTGTGTCACCATCAAGACGCTGTAGGGCTGCGCGCGCTTCATCTAGACCCACCTTTCCGGTGTCGGCTAAAACTCGGGCTACATTTCGCATAATTTACTAAGGCTCTCTTCCTTTAAATCTTTTAATACATATTTGTTTTACCAAACTTTAGAGTCACTTTGCATATACGAAAGCATAAGCTGAAATTGTTGCTTTTACATCCCCATCCGTTGACCCTTTATTTGAGTTCACAGCAACCACATTTAATAAACGGTCTTGTTCAGACAGTTTATCAAGATAATCAGCTAAATCCAAATATGTACTTGCCGTAATAGTTACTTCAATAGGAACTCTTTGGAAAGCCCCAGAAGGGGTTGCCCCTCCAGTAGTTTCTGATGTAGAACCGTTTGTAGCTGTAGCGCCACCAATTACTACAGGAGAGGTGTAGCCGCTAAGGTTCGCCTCAGGATTAGCTAATGGAACTATAGCTTCAGGCTCTCCAAAGTTGAAGGAGTCTAGAGTGATTCCAGACTTACTAGCAGCCTTAGAAACTGATCGAGAAGCAGTTTCGACGTCCTGCGAATCTGAGGTCATTTTTAAGAAAGCTTCAACATCTTTCTTAGCTTGCTCAAAATTTACAGCTCCTGCTTGAAGTTGTGTTAACTTCAACTCTTTAGAAATAGTTGTAGTTCTAGCAGTTTCTAATTGCGAAGAATTCTCTTTAGTTGAATCATGTAACGGCATGATGACTGCAAATGTCGCTACAGAAGCTAAACCTAAACAAGCGACAGCCCCCAGACTCTTAACAGACAATTTACTTAGAGCCATTTATTCCCTCCATAGATTCTAGTTTTTTGATTCCAGGTTCAGCTTTCTTCTTAGCTTCTTCACTAATGAATCGACCAGTAAGAACTGAACGGTCATACGTGAATGCAACCTGGTACTGGAAGCGATCCTCACCGCTTCTTTGACCCGGACCAATCTTTACATCAGCAACACCTGAGATCTTCTCAATTGCAGCAAGAGAGTCTGAGTATTGCAAATCATTCGCAGAAGATAGATTAAGTAGAACTCCAACAACGTTTTCGCCGGTCGAAGGATCACCAACAACTGAAGAAAGAGAAAGAATTTGAGTATTGCTGGGAAGTGCGTTCTGAATATTCTTAGTTAAACGCGACCAATCAACCTCAGTAGCGGCACCCTGATTAAGTAGTTTTACAGATTCTTTTTGTGATTCTAAAGCCTGGTTTACTTCAGCATATTCTGCAATCTGATTATCAAGTGTTAAATGCGTACCTCTCTCCGAGTTCAAAGAACTTGAAACAATAACGCTATTCGTATAAAAAACCAGAGACGCAATAATTGAAGCTGTAAGAACAACGATAACTGTATAAAAAGTTCTACGCTTTAAGGCTCTCATTGTGACTACATCTTTATATGATGGAGGCATTAAGTCAATGAGAATATTAGCGCCCATAGGAATCTCTTGAGGCTTCTTCTTTAATTCAAGCTTCATTTTTTACCTCTCATTCCACCACAAATAGCAACGAAGTCGGATGCTGACATTTCATCATCAAGTTCTTTATCTTTAGGTACTTCAATATTTACGTGAAGAGGATTTACGTCAACTTTAAGAATGTCTTCAAGAGTTCGGATTAATTCCGAATCAGAACTTCTTGGTCCAGTTAAAAATAATCTATTTGGCCCGTCCATATTCATCTCTTCATAGAAGCTCATAGTTGTCACACGAATTTCACGAGCAAGCTTAGCCATTGGGCTGTCCTGAGCAAAACTTTCGTTATAAGCTTGAATTGAGGATATGTCAGTTTGCGCTCTACCTATTTGCTTCTTGATCGGCTCTAGCCCATTAGGAGTAGCTCTCACAAGACGGGGAATACCATCCTTTGTAACTACAATGTCAGTGCTTTCTTCTCTAATATTTGCTAGAACATAAGAGATGTTCGGGTCGATATGATTACGAATGAATCGAGCAATAGCCATTGGAGCGAAGTCAACGAACTCAACATTAAAGCCTGCGTCAGCAGTAGCGTAAACTAGAGTCTCAATGTATTCAGCAGGAGTAGCGATAACTAAGCCTGCTGTTCTTGCTCCATCTTTAGTGTCGATGTGATGTGTGGGATAGAAATCGAGAACTGGTTCGTGCATACCTTCAGGAACAACACCTGCAGCATCCATAGGTAGAACTGCTTTAAGATCTTTTAGATTGTTATATCCTGTTTCGTGCTCGCGAATAAGAAAGCGGCGCCCACTAACTGTAATAGCCACGTTTTTTGTTTTAAATTTTTCTTGCTCCCAAAGCTCTTTAAGCTTTTCCATAAAGGCTTCTCTATCATTGAGAATAGATTCTGTTGCTACGCCAGGTGGAATCGCAATTTCACCAAGGTTGAGAACACGAGGGTTCTTTGAGAGAGGTCCAGCAATTTCAGCGGCTCGAATCGCGTCGCTACCGACCTCTAATGATACAATACTTTTCACTTAAAGTCCTCCGAGAGTTTTAAATAGGTAAAGAATAATATCGCCAAAGAGTATAGTTAGAACACAACCAGCAGCGATCCATGGCCCAAACGGCACCTTTGTTTTTCTTTTAACAACTTTAAGAATCATTAGCGGAAGCAACACGAATGAAGCAATAATCCAAGGAGACATCCCAGCAATGAAAATATGCCCGAGAGAGAACCAGCCAGCGATAGCGCCTGTTAACAGAACCAGTCTAACATCACCGAACCCCATAGCTCCAGGACGGAAGAACCACATGAGAGCATAAGGGATAAATAATGCTATAGCACCAATACCCATAGCAGCAATTTGACGCCAGTCTGATGAAAGCAATGAAGAAACTGACAGAAGAGGGACAGTGACCGCGATAGTAATGTATATTAGTTTAGTAGGTAACGTCTTAGTATTAAAGTCAATAATTGAAAGAACTACTAACATGAATACAGCAAAACATAACGCAATAGCTGCTAGAACTCCAGGTATTAATTCTAACCCTAAAGTCCAAATCTTAAGTGAGACGAGAACAAATAAAACTGAAACAAGAATCTCTACAGCAGGATACTGAAATGAGATAGGCAATTTACAGGTCTTACATTTGCCTCTAAGTACTAACCATGAAATAACAGGAATATTCATCCATGCTGTAATCATAGAGTCACATTTAGGACAATGAGACCTAGTCATGAGACTTTCGCCAGTGGGGAAGCGATAAGCTAACGCATTAGCGAAAGACCCAAAAGCAAGACCGTAAACGGCCGCAATAACAATAATAATAGACACTTAGTGAATTACCCTTCAGACATAACATTCATTAGGTTAAACATCGGCATGTAAAGAGCGAATAGCATTCCGCCAACAAGCACACCGAGCATAACAATCATAATAGGCTCAAGTGAGTTTGAAAGACTTTCGGAAGCTTCACGGACTTCATCATCATAGAAATCAGCGGTTGCTTCAAGCATTTCAGGAAGAGAACCCGATAACTCACCAACAATAATCATTTGCTTAACCATCATTGGGAAAATATCAAACTTTTCGATACTAGAGGAGAAGTTTCGACCAGCCTCCATCGCCTTAATACTACTGTCAATAGCGTTAGAGATAACCCAGTTGTTAGCTGTTTCAGAAACCATTTTCAAAGCCTGCGGTAAGTGCACACCAGCAGAAAGCATCATCGAAAGATTTCTAGAGAAACGAGCAATAACAATCTTCTGAGTCAACTTACCAAACACTGGAACTTTTAACTTGAAAGCATCAAGACGCGAAAGGAACCATTCTTCTTCCTTGTACTTCTGATAGAATATATAACAAGCTAACAAAACTACAAGCAAGATAGGCCCAATAATAATCATATTATTAGATAGATTTACAAGACCTTGAGTAATTGCTGGTAGTTCAGCATCCATGCTCTCAAACATTTCAGCGAAAACTGGAACAATGAAGATAAGCATTGCAGTAACAACAAGAAGAGAGGCTGCTACAACAATGACTGGATAGGTCATTGCAGACTTAATCTTCTGCTTTAACTCTAGATCGCTCTTATAACTCTTTGACATAGACATGAGCGAGCGATCAAGGAAACCGCCATCCTCACCAACAGCAACGATAGCTGTTAGAAGCTTCGGGAAGGCCTGTGGATGCTTACGCATTGAAGCCGAAAGAGGCATACCTTTTTCAATATCTTCGCCAACTTCAGAAAGAGCTTTCTTAAGAACCTTGTCTTCAGTCTGATTAGCAGTAATCTGGACTGATTCGGGGATACGCATACCCGATTTAATCAATAGAGCGAACTGCTTAGCGAAAACTGCTAATGCTGAAAGTTTCGCTTTCTTCTCGAAACCGGGGATATTGATTTCAGCATCAAGGGCTGTATTTCTTTTCTCCATTACCTGCTTTGGAGTTAAGCCTTGAGCTCTTAATAACTGGAAAGCTCTCTCTCGCGAAGGTGCGTCAAGCGTTCCCTTCTTTTGCTTTCCAGCGCTGTCAACCGCGCGGTAGCTATATGTTAAATCAGCTGCCATTTTTTAGAAACCCCAATCGTTTTTAAGCCCGAGTCCATCGAGTAATGCTTTGTTTTGAATCAAGTCAATCACATCATCCTTTTCGGAAAGATCTTTCTTAACAATTTCCACAATATTCTGATCCATAGTGTGCATACCCATTTGCTTGCTAGTCGTTAGCACATTGTTAATACCCGAGATGTTTCCTTCTCGAATATTGTTAGCAATAGCTGGAGTGTTAATGAGAATTTCATTAACGGCAACACGGCCTCCTCCTTTACGCTTTACAAGAGCCTGAGAGATTACAGCTTGTAGCGTATCGGATAACTGTGATCGAACCTGATTCTGTTGTTCTGAAGGGAAAGAGTCGATGATACGGTCAATAGTCTTAGCGGCTGACTGCGTGTGCAAAGTACCGAAAACTAAGTGGCCAGTTTCAGCAGCAGTCAAAGCTGTTGAAATTGTTTCAGCATCACGAAGCTCTCCCAAAAGAATAATATCAGGGTCCTGTCGAAGTACTCGTTTAAGGGCTTCAGCGAAGCTTTTAACGTCAGTTTCGACTTCACGTTGGTTGATATGTGCCATTTTATTCTTATGGACGAACTCAACTGGGTCTTCAATAGTCATGATGTGCTCTGCTCGAGTTTCATTGATCTCGTTAATCATAGCTGCTAGTGTAGTAGACTTACCTGAACCAGTAGGCCCTGTCACTAGTATCAATCCTGATTTACGCTTTGTTAAGTCACCAAAGATTGGTGGCGCTCCTAATTCCTTTAGATTTGCGATTTTATTAGGGATAATACGGAAGACTGCACCTGGAGTTTTCTGCTGCATGAAAGCGTTAACACGGAAACGACTAACACCCTCTACTTCATGAGCGAAGTCAGCATCCCAATCTTCACGGAAATTCTTCACCTTATCTTTACCTGTTTTCTCAATCTGTCGATAAAGCCACTCTGGTGTAACTTCGCTATACCCTGGTACAAGAAGTAGGTCACCGTCAATTCTGAATTTCGGTGGAGTACCACAAGATAAGTGAATATCTGAAGCCTTTAGATTATAGGCTTGAGTTAATAGGTCATCAATATCTAGATGCTCGATATTTGTAGAAGTTGGGAGAGCCATCATTTTCCTTAAGAGTATAGAAATATTTTTGAATTATAGAAGTTTTAAGAATTTTAGTAAACCCGAACAAGACCCGGGGCGCCATTCTTAGGGCTAACTACTTTAGTTGTCCCTAGAAGCGTAACTGGATGATAGTTTAGTTTAGACTTAGCAAAGTTTATCGTAGCCCCAGCCATTGCCTGACCAGTAATGTTAGAACGCTGGATTAATATTTGGTCAGATGAGTAAATCATCATTGAAATCCCAGGTAGTGTATTACTGTCATCAACTCTCACAGATCCAGCGCCTTTAGGATTTGGAGTGATAGAGTTAGTACTCTCCTCGCCGGATCTCATTGCTACAGTAAAACTATGATGATTACCGTCACCAGATGAAATATTTGCATAATTAATATAAGGCGCTACGTCAAGCACTAGAGACACATCGGTATTTAATTTTAAGTCAATTTTTGCTGTAGAAGAACCGTATAGAGCTGTAAAGCTTGTGCATTCAGTTCCATCAAGAATTACTGGGGTTTTATTTGCATCATCTAATCCTTGAACTAAACTTGCAAAGAGAGTCTTATTAGTGCATTGATTTTGAGCAAGTTTCTTAACTTTTGGTTTCCCAGGGGAAGGAGAGTCAGTTTCAGTAAGAATAGGTGAATAACCGTATAATGATGGAGTCCATGAGTCTAATTCAGTACCTCTTGCATCAACTAGCTTTGACTCGGGGTTAAGATTATCCCTCTGATATGTTTGATTCGAAATATTACTAAAGAATTTTCCGGTTATAGTATTATCTTTTGCTTTAATGTAATATTTAGAGTAAACATTTCCATCAACTGTACATCCATCGAGATAACTACTAGAGCCAGGTGTTGATTTTTTGATATCCCCTTTAATCATGCTAGGGCCTGAAGCATAACATCTCAAGTATCCGTCGGTAGAGATAACTGAAGCCTTTCCAGTAACCCCTGAGGAGGTATCAACTTCAGAGCCATTTAAGAGCACATTCTTTGCTGCTAAAGCGTAGGGAGATACTGCAACGTCAGCATCTCTCCATTCATAAATTGCGATTGTTGAAGATATTTTGTCATGGAAGCCTTTGCCAATAGGTTCTACAATAATCCATCTGTCAGCAGCTGAAGGCCAGCCGTCTTGGATTTTATTTTCAGCACGCCATTTTTTATATCTTTCTTTTTCCTTTTCTGTAGAAGCGGCTCTACTTAAGGCATTGTCCGGTCTCTGGATATAAGTTGCGTCAGAATGAGAGATGTTAACTGTATACTCACCATCACCAATACTTTTACTAAAAGACGATGGATGATTTGCACTGGAATTGATAGAAGCGTCTTCTATCACAAGCTCTACAGAATCTAAACCAGCCTTTGCATAGTCTTTAGCCTGCTGTTGAGATAAACTAGAGCTAACTCTATTAGTACTAAAAGTCGCTGAAGACGTAACAGCGGAAGCTGTTATAACAACAATCATACTTACGCCGATAAGGCTCACTAAGCCTGCACCGGTATCATCCTTCTCGCGTCTCTTCGAGAACTTTTCTTTAAATTTATTGAAACCCATTTACTAGAACACCTACAAAAGTCATTTTTAATCGTATAGAATATCAGTTAAATGCGTCTAACTAAAACATTTTCCTGGGCCAGAAGAAGAAACTGATTGCTGAGCAGAACCCTTAAGCTCAAAATTGTTTGATTCAGAATTAAGCGGTATTGAGTAAGTTGCTAAACCTTTAGAGTCAGACTTGAAGTACTCATGACTTGAGGAATATTCTGAAACATTTTTGATTATTCTTGGCTCGTATGTTTCTGTTGGTGTGACGAAACTAGTTAAATCGCTATCATTAACTACCGCAGAAGCACCTACAACAAGATTTCTATAAACAGCAGTCTCAGTCGTTGGATTAGACCCACCAGTGCTATATTCATCTACAAACCACACAACACAGTTATCTTGACTGCGTATCTCTAATTTATCTTTTGAAACTTTAATGTAGTCAGCGGTCTCAATATCCTGTGTAAATACAGAATTCATAAATGAAGAGCTTAATGTAGCTTCACGGTTAGAGTTTGAAACATCTCTCATTTGTATTGAGGTAGTCATAATGGTGATAATAAAGGGAGTGATAATAGCAAAAATCCCCATACTCACTATCATTTCAACTAAGGTGAAACCCTCGTTTTTACGACTCAAAAGTCTTTTTTTAAAATTATTAATCATTATAGAACACCTTGAATGTTAATCCTAGAAACTGTCTCGAAAAGAACCTTATCATTTTCATTAACAACTGAGTCAGGATTAGAAATATCCCCTAATCGCGCCTGTATTATCACAGTTGTCTCTGTTCCGGATAATTCGCTTTTTGGATCAGCGCTGTTACATGAAGTTTTTTCGTTAGGGGAGTTTTCTTCATACTCTAATTTAAGATAGTAAGGTTTAACTGAATCATTATTGCTATTATAAATCCCTACCGTCTCTTCCATAGTAGGATCTCCCTTAACAATTCCCCTCAACTGTTCACAATTTTTAACATTCCGAATTTCGTCAGCTAACTCTTTAACCTGACTACCAGCCGCTGAAGTTGTATTATTTTCTTGCATTATTAATAGGGATTGAGCCATAAAGAAGAACATTGTTCCACCGACAAGAGCGAGCATAGGTATAGTGATCGCTGCCTCTACAATCGTGAAACCGTCATCACGTCTTTCACGAAACTTTTTTAAGAATTTTGTTTTTGCGAACAATTTAAGTCTCCAAAGTAAGTTATTTTCCTACTACTCATATCGGTTAGAGTCTATTTAGCTCTCTTACTTTTATGGGGTCACCTTAATAAAAAGTAACCCCATAATTTTTAGAAGAATTCTACATCAACAATAATTTTTTCTTTATTGCCAGACTGAGAGTCTCTATATTCATTCTCAACTTTTTTAGCGATTCCTTCGCTGTCCAAGTTAGTAGTACCATCAGCCGAATACATTACTGCAGCATTTAATGTTTTAGACACAGCTTCTTCAACTTTAGCTTGCTTTGCATTTTCGGTAATTCCTGAATACGCGAGGAAACCTCCAACAGAAAGTGCAAGTAGAACACCTACTGCAACGACCATCTCCATAAGAGTAAAGCCGTCCTGATTAAATTTGTTGTTTCTTTCTAGAAACTTTTTTAAAATTTTCATTTTTCTTTTTCTCTTAAAATAGAAATGATTACTTATCTGAAAAGGCCGCACAGTTTATGAAAACCATGCGGCCTTTTAATTTAACTTAAAATTCTATATTCTAGATAAATTATTAGTTAGATGAACGTGTCGCAGTGTGATCAGAATCCGCGAATGCAACATTAGGAGCACCTGATTCATCTTCGCCATCGCTGTTCCAAGCAGTAACATTGATAACATCAGGATCAGAAGCAGTTGCTCCTGCAGTTACAGTAGCAGTAACCTGGATATCTGCAGTACTTTCGTTATACTCATTAGCCGCTTGTACAGCAGAAGTTGAGGAGTCGCCATCAGCTTCGTAAGCAGCAGCAGCGGCAAATACTGAAGCAGCAGCTGATTCAACGGCAGACTGCTTAGCGTTGTCAGTGATACCTGCGTATGCGAGGAAGCCGCCAACAGAAAGCGCAAGTAGAACGCCAACTGCTACAACAAGCTCTAGAAGCGAGAAACCATCTTCGCCCATGTGCTCTTCACGGTAGGCCTTGATACGTGCGTTTAGGTTAGAGAAAATTTTCATTTGTGGATTTATCCTTTTTGTGAAATTAATATTCATTGGCTTTTCGCAAAGCCTTTATTCAAAAGTAGAAATGCAAATTATCTAAATATTTAATAAAGAATTTGTACTTCTAAAATTGCGATTCGGGAAGTTATTTTTACTTCCAAAATCGAACCGAAAACAATATCGTTTTAAGAAACTGTAAAAACAGTATTCAGACACTATAGAGCCGAGAATGCTGTTCGAGATGTGCGGAAATCAGATAAAATCAAACATGAAAATATTTAAATAATTTTAGGTATTTTTCATACAGTTTTACGAATATTCTAAAAAGATCGAAATACTGTTTATATTTAAATGAATCTTTTGTAAGAAAAATTTACTGGTCAGTAAAATTGTTTTAAGAAAACTTTTTTAAAACTTTTTATGTGATTTATGTCACATTTTCTAAAAAAGCCCCAAAACAGCAAAAAACTTGGTAATATTTAATAAAATTCTTTTTTAGAGTGAGGTAAATCAATAAAAACGGAATCTCTTGACTCGATTTTAAGTATTAAAATTTAACGATTATTTTAAAATCTTAAAAGATATAGTAATATGAAGTTACTCTATAAGAGTTCAAAAGTCTATTTAAAGATATTTTTATAAATAGCTTTAGACTGCAGTCTAAGCGTCCAAAATCTTCATTTAGGTATCATTATACAGTAAACAGCATTTTCGATGGAAACTGCATAAAAACACAAAAAGACCACCTAGTTAGCAGCGTAGTAGCGTATCTAACTAGGTGGTCTTAGTAGCGCAGTTTCTACTTAAGATGTAATTTTTCTATATTTTGGAAATCACGTCTTAAGTAATGAAAATATTCTATTGTAATTTATATGGTTTATTCTTTGTCTCTATTGCTGAACCACTGAATACGTAATTCTTAGCATTTGGAACATTAGTTAAATTCCAGTTATCTAGACTCCAACTTGTCAAATCCTGATTAAAAGCTTTAGTGTTTGTAAAAGCTTCTTCTAGAGTTATAACATTATTTACTTTCCATTCATTCAACGGCTGATTGAATGAAGTGGCTCCGTAGAATAACCATTTCATTCTGTTTACGTTGTCTACTTTCCAATTATTTAAAGGTTGATTAAATGAGGTGGCTTCATAGAATGCTTGGTCTAAAGTTCCTTTAAGAGATGTGGTTGTCCATTTACCAATAGGTTGATTGAAGGCAGTAGCATTTCTGAAAATACCTTCCATTAATTGAACTTTTGAAACGTCCCAATTAGAAATGTCGCTATTGAATACTTTAGCTCCGTAGAACATACCACCCATAGTTTCTGCTGAGCCTGTCTTCCAGTTTGATATATCTTGATTAAAATTGGCCGCATTTTTAAACATATTATTAAAGTTTTTAACCTTGGAGGTATCCCATTGATTAATGTCACCTTCAATGAAATTGAATCTCATACTTTGATTAAAATTAGACGCATTATTAAACATTCCAGCCATATTATTTACATTAGATGTGTCAAAATGCTTAACAGGTCTATTGAATAAAGTGGCTGATTGGAACATATATGACATATTCTCTACTTCAGAAGTATTAAAATTGCTAATATACATATTAAAGGGTGTATTGCTGAACATATATGACATATCTTTTACTTTAGAGGTGTCAAACTTACTTACGCTATTATTAAATTGAGAGTTATAGAACATATATGCCATATCAGTTACATTATTTGTGCTAAAAGCACTGACAGAACCTTTAAAAGATGTAGCATTAGAGAAAGTAGATCTCATATCAGTTACATTAGAAGTGTTCCAGCGATATGAAGTAAATGATTGGTTGAAGCTAGACGCGCCACTAAAAGTCGAGTTCAAAGTTGTTACAAGTTTTGTATCCCAAAGGCTTAAAGGTCTATTAAAAGATATAGCGTCTTTAAAAGTAGAGTTAAGATATTTTAATTTTTCAGTACTCCAGCTATTTAAAGGTTGATTAAAACTAGTAGCTCTTTCGAAAGTGCTAGACATGCTAATTACTTTCTTTACATTCCAGCTATCAATAGGTTGATTAAAACTAGTAGCTCCTTCAAACATTCTACTTAAAGTAGTAGCGTTAGCGGTACTCCATTTAGAATTATAACTATTTAACTCTTGATTAAAAGAAGTAGCGTTTCGAAAAGTTGAATTAAAGCTAAGTACAGACTCAGTATCCCATTTGCCTATAGGTTGATTAAAACTAGTGGCTCCATCAAATGTTCCATATAAATTTTTTACATTATTTACAGCCCAGTCTGAAATGTCAGCATTGAATTTTGAGGCATTTTTAAAAGCGCTACTCATATCGTTTATTTTAGAAGTATCCCAACTAGCAATTGTACCATTGACCGTTTGCCCTTCAAATTCAGAAGCGTTAAAGAATATACTGTCAAGGCTAAGGACAGTTTCTGGTAATTGATCAAAAACTGTCTTTAATTTATTTTCGCCAAGTTGACCTATATTAGCTATATTTGAATTGTTACCTATTTTTGGTACTGAAGTTACACACTTAGCTAATTGATCATGAAAGGGGGTAAAACCTAAATTAGTAAAAGCACCATCAAAAGACGCATTATATTCAACATCTTTTTTGAGGCTCACAGTACCGGAGTGTGTAGGCTTATTAAACTCATCTTCATAAACTTTATTAGAAACTCTTATTGAAGTTCCGTCAGTTCCTTTTAGTGAAGCTATCCCAGATTTTATATACCTAAATGGTAGTTCTCCTGTAGTATCTTCATCGCATTGTAATTTAATGGTAGTAATAGTGTCTGAGATTACTGGAGGATTAATTACTTCAGTAACTTCAGAGGGATTGCAACTTCCTGACTTACTATAATATTTATAGCTCTTCCCGTCTCTTTTAAATTCGCCTTTATCGCTCTCCTCATAGTAAGACTCAACACAAAGATTGTCTTTAGAGGATCCTCCGACAGTATAAACAAAACCATCACTATTATTGTTTAAACTCTCTTCAATTGCTTCAATTGAATCATTACTCTTATCAAAATCAGAGAGATTCGATAATGCTTGATTATAGCCTGCGCTTGAAGCTATATTAGTAGTTTTTTCTTTCTGATTATCTTGAATTGCAGAATAAGTTATTATCCCAGTGCCGGTGGCTAGAGCTAGGACGATAGAGCTAGTTATTACACCATCTAGTAGGGTAAAACCCCCCACATCATCTTTAGCGGCTGCAGCCCGCTTTTTAAAATGTTTTATCATTTCACTATCCCTTAGGGCATAGCCCATATATCTTATATAAGTATCGAATATAATATCGACATATTCAGTTTTCTAAAGAATAGTCTCGATTTTATGTAAAGTAAATAAAAGCTAGAAACTGCGCTACTAAGACCACCTAGTTAGCCGAACTACTACCGATGCTAACTAGGTGGTCTTTTTACGTTTCTATGCAGTTTTGATCAAAAATACTGTTTACTGTATCATGTTACCCAACTGAATAATTCTGACGCTTAGACTGCAGTCTATCTGTTGTGTCAAATAGTCTTAATTATCAAAGTGTTTTAACACTTCAAGAAACTTTCAACAGCTGTAATAGACTCAGCTCGAGTTCGGCCAATCATCTCGTCAGAGTTGAGAAACTTCATGACTAACCCTAATTCAGGACCCGGCTTAAGACCAAAAATCTCAGCAACTTCATGTCCATTCAAAGCAGGCCGCAAAGCCGCTCGCTCATCCTTAGACTTTACTCGAGCTAGCTCTTCCGAAAGTTCATCAACACTTCGAACAATGCGAGCAACCTTCTTAGGGTCCTTAGTAGTTGCATCGCTCTTGAAGATGACGATAAGGCGCTCAAGATTCTGATCCGAACCAGCCTGAGTACTCAAACGGCGAACAGCAGATTCAGTCCAACCAGTCTTGAAAGTATGCGAGCGCATGTGCATGAAAACAATCTGGCCAATAGCTTTGATTTCAGCCTTCGAATAACCATGCTGCGGCAGAATATTCCTAATCATCTTAGCACCGACAACATCGTGATTAGTAAAAGTAACCTTACCCTTACCATGGAACTCACGAGTAGTAGGCTTACCAATATCGTGGAACAACGCGGCAGTACGAAGAATCAAATCTTTCGAGTCAGGCTCACGAGACAAAGAATTATCAAGAACTCGAATAGAGTGATCCAGAACGTTCTTATGATGGTAACCCTTAGGAATGTCCATACGAAGAGAGGCTAGGCTCTTGTCAATCTCGCTAATCTGATCACTATGGAAAAGATCCCAAAGTTCACCAACTGGATCATCAGAAAGCAAAAGACTCTTAAGCTTCGACATGTTCAACTCCTTTTAAAACTTTTTAAAAATTTCCTAAAAACAACTATACACCAATACAAATGTCTTGTCATATCTCTAATTACTAGCGACAGCAAGCAACCTTTAAAAGATAGGCTTAATATATTGAGAACGTTTCCACAATCAAAGAGAGACATTAGTCAATTTCTTAGTCTCGCTAGAAAGCTCTGTAATTTTAGAATTCCCAGAATAGTAAGAACTAAAAACTACAGAGCCGCTGAGATTAAATAAGAATTAACTATCCATAAAGTCAGAGTTTCCATACTGGAATGACATATTACTCATTTCCGAAGCTCCTGACCCTGCAGCAGCAAAAGTAGCTACAAGAATAAAGGCTACCCAAACTAACCATAGAATAGCGAAAGCGATACCAATCCATCCAAGAACCTTACCTGGAGTAGATGCTACACCAAGCTTTTCAGCCTTTGATGCTTTCCATACCGCTAAAGGCCCGAAAACAATTCCAGCAATGAATAATGAAAGAATACCGAAAATCAAAGAATGAGTAGCGTGCTGATTACCCTCAACAATATCTTGAGAGTAAGGCTGTTGATAACCATTCATCGGTTGATTCTGAGGGTATCCACCGTTATTGTAAGGATTGCTGTTATAGCCATTACTAGAAGGATACTGAGGCGCTGCACCTTGAGTCTGAGCGTATGGAGCCTCAGATCCCGAAGTGGCAGTATTCTGGCCTTCATAATTTGACTGACTAGAGTAATTACCTATATTTTCTTGATGATTCTGATCAGAGGAATTAAAGTCAGGAAGAGTTTCAGAAGAATTCTCAAAAAGATCGGATCGAGTCGCTTCAGAATTAGGGGTCTCAGGAGAGAAGCTATCATCAACCTTTGAAGAGTTACTTGAATCGCTAGAATCCCAAGGCTCGAAAGTTGAATTAGAGTTTGAATCGTTTACAGAATCTGTAGAATCATCTTTATGCGCAAATGGAATAGGGCTTGATTCTTCAGGTTTAGGAGCATTTTGATCGTCAGACATAATAAGACCTCTTTTCATAGTAAAAATACTTACCTTTAATATCACTTACTTTTAAAAAATGCTTCAATTAAGAATTGAATGTCCTTTAATTAGACCTATTAATAACTCCTTATTAAAAGAATTACGACTTATTCTTAAAAACAATTAAAATAGAAATCTAGCCAGACTCTAACTTTAATAGTTAAAATCTAGCTAGATTGAAATTTTAAGAATTCTAAACCATATGAATTTAAAGTGTATTCCTAAGCCCTAGAGCGCGCCATTACGAATAACCTGCAAGGCTCTAGCTACCTGAGACTGAAGCTCTTCAAGTTGAGCAACACTCAAAGTTTCAGAAGAGCTACCTGAAGGTAGTCGCAGATCAACAAATGCTAGATCAGAGTCGTAAAGAACTAGATCGCGGCTGTCAATCACAAGCTCGATCTTTTCATCAAGTTCCGCATCAGTCACAACATCAAAGGTGAACTTACTCATCTTGCTTCATCCTTACCTTATACGGCTTTTGTTTACATAAATAACTATACAACAATAGCCAAGGGTAATCAACAACTTTGACCTATTTTACTTCATCAGACCAATCTTCATTCTTGCGCTCAACAGACCACCAGTTAGTAGCTGAATACACAGGTGACCAATTTTTAATGGGCTCCTTTGAAAAGATCTCATCTTCCATGTATTCTGAATTATAACTTGGGTGCGAACGGTCGACCCAAAGAGCGGGTGCCTCACCCAAGATTTTTAGAATGTATTCGTCGCTAGGGATATCCTTGCTTTGCTCACCATAGCACATAGCATAGTATTTTCGAATTTTAGGAAGAGCTTTTGATACGCTCTCAGATCCGACGACAAGAAGGTCACCGTCTTCGTCTTCCCATACATCAATGTTTTCAGGGCAGGTTTCTTTAGAGTGAATCTGACGCATTGTCTTATGATTTTTAAAATTATGTTGATCGCAATCTTCACTTAAACCTTTTTCAGAAACTAGACCGCAAGCTTCTTTAGAGCAGGGACAATTGTCTTCAATCAGTGTTCCAGTAAAAGATCGCCCATAATGCACTTCCTCAAAAGAAGTTCTCATTTTCATAAACCTAACTTTACTAAAAGTCCATTTAAAAAGAATAAGTCAGGAGGGTGCAAGGGGTGAGACAAAGTCCCCGCGAATCCCCTTGCACCCAAACCTAGAAGATAAATTGAAAGGATAGTTTCTAGGTTCGTTTCCTGACTAAAATAACTATATCAAGCATTTCTCGAAAAACACAGTTTTTAAGATAATTTTTCAAAAATATTTTAAACTTTTAAGAATCCGTTGAAATAGCACGGGTTTCTACAGTAAAATAAAAAGTTTCTGATAGCTCCATATAGACAAATTCATCAGAGATAAAGTTAAAGATTAATCTCAGTCATCATCACCTAAGTAGTCCTCATCTTCATAATCATAGTCATCGCTAACAAGAGGCATGAATTGGGCTGCAATGCTGCTAAGATTTCTATCAGTAGTCATAGCACTGAAGGCTGAAATCATCACCTCATAACTTGGAGCCGAAACTTTAATTGCGACTTGAATCTCATCAGAAGGGTCATCCTCAGAAATAAGAGATAGCTCAAGTTCAGTTTCAGGGTAGTGAACCTTAGTGAATAATTCGCTCATAGCATCCGAAATAATAGTTTCTTCTTCAGGAGTAAACTCTTCTTCTAAAGGTCGCTCAAAATACTTAGCGAACCGATCATCAGATGCTACATGATTAGCCATTTCCTCGCCAACGTGCTCCGCAAACTGTTCATTCAGAAGGGATAACGCCTGAAGAGAAGTTGCCGCACTATCCGAATCAACATCAATCCGCGACATTGGTCGGGAACCATCAGGATTATTTGGAACATAATCATAAGACTCAGGAGTTGGAATTTCTAGGTTAATCTTACCACTTGCCGCTTCAACAGCCTTTGGATCATAGATTCTTTCAACAGACATACAATGCCTCGCTTTCGTTTTGACTACTTGGTTTATATCAAGAAATACTATATCAAAAAGTAGAGGGGAATGATTGATGTGGGGAATTCCGTGTAGACTAATTGGCGGGGAGTTTTTGGAGCAGGTGGTTAAGAGTTTGGGGTAGCACTATGCGTGTGCGTATACACCTCAAGTTAAAGTCTATGGTAAGTAAGGTAGTTTAAGGTGCTAATATAGTAGCTACGCTACTAACCTAGGCTAGATGACTTATACAGCTACGCTTAAATAGAGTCTTTAATATCTATACAACAGAACACTCAGAAGTATAGAAACATCTACTGATCAAACTAGTAGAGCTAAAGAATTAATCCCGTCGAAGTAAAGTTTGCTCGACGGGATTAAGATCACCTAAAGTCTAGAAACCCAAACTACATTACTTTTAGAAGGCACTTGATTCGAGTGAGGGACGTGTCTAGAGAAGTTCCATGGAATTTAACCAGCGGGCGAGACTAGACCCCACCTCAAGTTAGAGTCTATGGTAAGTAAGGTAAGCAGTTATTTTCTAGATCTTTAGTATAGTAGCTACGCTACTAAAGTTAGAGACATGATTCTAAGTCTTAAAAAGTGAGGTCTTAGCTTAAAAGAAATGTCTGGAAAATGCGAAGCGAATCACCATGGATACTTCGCAACCTCTAAAAAGATTTTAGACACAAATTGATGATTTCAAGTAGATCAGTTTGCATCAAAGAAAAGAATATTATTGTTGTCCTCCGCCTTACTACGAATCTCTAAAAGTACAGTTTTCGGTCGCTAACTACCTTACCTACCATGGACATTAACTTGAGGTGTATACGCGCACGCATAGGTGGCCCCGGTCCGACTCCCACGCTCCCCCAAATTAAGTCCATCACCACAAACTAACCCCACAAATTAAGTCCCACGGTTCGAAAGTGAGAATAAAAATGAACTCACTCAAATTCGTATTTAAGGCTTTTTGTTGGTATAGTTATTCTCGAACGAAGTTCATCAAATTAAACTGAAGGATACATCAAAATGAAACCAGCTGCTTCAATTGTTATTTACGACTCCCACGGTAAGCAGGTCCGTCGAAAAGGCTATCCTACAGAACAAGGAGCTCTCGATGTAATTAACAATTCCAATGGTCAATCGAATATGCGATATGAACTAGTAATCAAAGGAAAAGTTGTTAAAACAGGCGCTCTCTAAAGTCTTAATTTTAAGTTGATATAGACTAAGCCTTCTTAATCCTTGCTGAATAAATAACTTAAGAAAAGAAAATATTTTCAAGAACTATTCAAAAACGGATTCGGTTTGGTAAAGTATTATTACTTGGATAAAGTTGCTACCAGGAAGTGTGAATAGCGTCAGGTAGCAACTCTTCTTAAGCACGAAAACTTAATAGTGACAACGTTAAAGAAGATAATTTCAGAAATCAATAGGAAGATTTCAAGATACTTTTCTTCACTAGATTGTTATTTTCAGAGGGGGTGAAGTATCTCTGACATAAAACATCTCTTGAAGAAAACAATTTAAAAGATCGACTATTAAATACTCTTTCTGTTTAATAGAGTAAATAAGATAGGGTTAAAGATGAGCCCAGGTTATCGAGACTTTACTCTATTTAATCAGATTTAGGTATTTTAGATTTCAATCAATAGAAACTAATGCTAACTCAAATTCAAGCGCTTAAGTCTTTCTTGAGAAGATGTAAGAGGAATAGAATTTGAAGCTGTTGTTAGTCTTCGAAAAGAGTTAAGCCTGAAATTACTTCTAGAGTGGATTGACTGACGAGAATTAACATCAAGTTTAGTTGCCTGAGGATATTGGGAAAGTATATCTAGGTTCTTTTAATAGTTACTCTGTAATTTAGAGATTTGACTATAAAAGTATTCTCATGTTATTTTAGACTTATGGAAAACATTACTTCTAATGAAAGTAGCCTAATGTATAACATCTATTCTGAGCGGACTTTGTTGACTGATAAAGAGCGAGAGGAGTATACTCGAACTTTTGAAATCAACACAGGCCAAGATGGAGAAGAATTGTACTCTTCTTATGTGGATATCTATGATACCCTAGTCTCTTCTCAGGTTAAAGAATCATGGGATTATTTAGGTAGAGAATATGTGAAGGCTTTTGCTTCGGGCGAAATTCCGGAAAAGACTCCACTGTTCGTGACTGGTTTTGATGATTCTTTCTACTCGAATGTTTTCCATCAAATGGCGCAAAAGTGCTCTTACTTTGCTAAGGTAACTAAAAAGGTTGCTAAGAATATTGCTGAATACATTGGTCCGGATGCTGTAGTTCTAGATCCTCTAGCTGGTCTTGGGTATTTCACTAAAGCTCTTCGTGAGCAAGGAATCCCGACAATCGGAACAGACCTTAAAGGTGAGAGGTTTAATGCTCACCTAAGTAGTGATGCGATTGAAAAATTGGATGCTATCGAAAGCTTGAAGAAGTACGGTAAGAAGGTAACTCATGTTATTGTTTCTTGGGCCCCTTGGGGTGAGAATGAACGCCGTCCGATTGATCTTCAGATTCTAGATTACATTACAGATAATCTTCCTGGAGTATCTATTATCCATGTTGGTGAATCTTATGGTGGTTGCACTGGCAGCGATGATTTTCTTGACGTATTCTATCAGGCTTGCGAGGATGAAGACTTTGGCTACACTACTGTAGCTGGTTTGAATGATCGAATGAACATTTGGAATCGAGGCTAATATGACCATGTTATTTTCAAACCTTAAGAATAGTCTTTCATTAAGGAGTCTCAAGCAGTCAAAATTCTTAAAGAATTTTAACTCTAAAGAAGACGAAGTAAGCGAGAAAACATTCAGTGAAACTTATTCTACTCTAGAATCTCGACAGAAGTATCTTTTGAAGCGATTCGCTTTAAAATCTTTTAAAGCCCCTCTTTCATCAAATGCACGATTCCTTGAGCTCCTAGACTTTATTGCTAAAGATTTTAATAGGTTCGAAAAAGTCTATTCTTCGTCTAATTTTGACATTAAGCTTTACATGCTTCTTTCATTAGAGTTCAATGACACAAACTATTTTGATACTACGATTATTGATTTAGTTTGCCATTACTCTAACCGTACTGATTTAAGTAATCGTGAACGTCTAGATAATTTTAAGTTGATTAAAGATAAGAGCTTCTATTATAAGGGACAGGATTTAAGATCGCAAGAGAATAGGGCTCTTTATGAAGAAATCTTAGAGGCTAATTCATTTAAAGATGTTTCTCTTGGGGATTTGAAGTCTCTTATGGAAACGCTTCTTTTCATTGATTATGGTTCACATGTAGACGGTGCAGTTGATAATAATTGTCTATTGAATGTGATGGCCATTCTGAGCTATAGCGAAGAATTGAAGTGGGTTGTCGAAAGAGCTTCAGAGGATGAAGATACTTTGATGTTTGCTCCTGAAGTTTGGCAGAATATTAAAGAACTTTATGACCTGTCAACAGTTGAAGAAAAGTTAGAATATTATTCGATGCCCCGCGAATGGTCTAAGTCAATGCTTTCAGATGACATTCTAGCAATTGACAATGAATTAAGTTCTTCAGTTAACAATGTTGCTCAATTCTATAAGAACAAACAATCATCTGGGTTTCCATGAATTGAATATGATTTTGAGGAATTTGACTTTGACAATTTTGGTCTTGATGATCTTCATTTCTAATCCCATTGAAAATCTCTGAAATATAGAGACAGAAGAACTATTTTTAATGTCCTACTCGATTCTCTACCCTATATTCAGTTTTAGACAGTTATTTTTCGATTTTCTAGATCGAGTAAAAACTGCGCTACTAAGACCACCTAGTTAGACCCGAGGCTATAACGGCAAACTAGGTGGTCTTTTGCAATAAAATGACAGTTTTGACGGAAAATACTGTTTACTGTATGACTATACCCTAGACAGTATTTTAGACGCTACAAGACGCTTAGGCTTGATCTTTTAAAACTGTTGTTTTTAGTCTATTTACCTTTTGGTAGAATGAATCATATTCAAAAATAAAGAAAAGGTCTATTGATGGAAAATAAGAAAAGAAAACTAAGGTACTACTCGGAAGATCATTCGCAAGTATTTATAGTATTTGGGTTTATGGGTTTTGTCTTCTCTCTAGTCTACGCTATAGTCTATTGCTTCTTTCTCGCCGATTTTGAAGAATGGTATACGCTAGCTCTAAACTTTCTTGGTGTGCTTGCCATAGGATACGTTTTTTCATGGGTAGTCTCAATTCTTTACTACTGTTTAGTAACTCCATTCTTAAAGTCTAAGAAGTCAAAGGCGGAAAATAGCGAGGAATTAGAAGAAAGTGAATCTCTAGAAATCACTAACCCTATTATCTTTGTGACTCGCGATCAAAGTATAGGATATTCCTGTGTACCATATTTAATTCTTAGAGTAGCTTCTCAAATATATGCTTAAGACTTTAGATTAAAATTTTTAAGATCTCTTCATAACGATTGATTTTAGTCGAAAGGCGATCTTTGTCAAAGAGATTGAAATCGAAGTCTTGGAGTGATAGAATAGATCTTGAATATATCTTAAGAAGTATTTAACTATAAATAGTTTTTGAAAGCGAGTAAATTGTGGGTAGTTTTAATGTCTCATGCGGAGTCTCTAGTATTCCGATTGTTGAAGGTGATCGAACTGGAGTTCAGATCTTAGTTGAGAGTGAATTAGCTGAGGTTAATAATAAAGAGTCTCTAGTAATGAGTACTTCAAGATTGTATAAATTATTCTTAGCCCCGATTTACGGTAAATATAATTCTTATGGTCAGATTGATTCGATTGAATCTAACAATACAGTTGACTCAATTGAATCAACATACAAAATGCCTATTGGAAAATTTCTTGAAGCAATTTCAGACACTAGAAGTGTCTATGATAGCTTTGGCGCTCTTTACGAAGTTTTCATGAAGAAAGATAGCCTACTAGATGACTATGAATCTTCTACTGTAGATATTCTGTTGTCTCTAGGTTTTACTCTTAAAGATAAAGATGTTGCTTCAAAGTCAAAGCTTAAGTCAGAAGCTAACGCCGCTACCTTAGTGTATAAGAATAGTGAAGTTGTAGTTTCGGATAATTCTATTAAAGAAATTTATCTTGACGGAAAGCACCTTGAAGGTATTTGGCTATATGATGGAATGATTATCTTGTCTCAGCTTAAGTCATACTCAGACGCGACTGGTCTTTATCCTGGAGTTGATGAAGAATATTTCAATATTATTAAAGGTATGAGTAATTTTAGAATGATGTTCTTTAATCCTCGAGTTGTAGAAGAAATGGATGAGTATATTTCTAGTGACTCTTACGCTAATATCTTTTCGGAAAGAAATGAAGAAAAAGTTCGTGAATATGAGAAGCTGTATAGTGCTGTTCAAGAAACTCGAAAGAAGTTTCTTGACGAAAAGGGAGATGTAGATAAAGAATTAAAGAATAGAACTGAATTTTCTCAAAGAATCATGGAATCTTATTCGTTCTTTTCAAGTAATCTACATCATTACATGACCCTTAACGAAGAATATTTAACGGTAAATGTTCTATTCTCATCTGAAGACTATCGAGAAATCTTGAAGCTGACTAGAGTTATGAACTATACTAGCCATTTATTCATTCCAAGCTTCTATGTTTCAGAGGATGATCCATATGATTCCGCTTTGAAACTCGCAAATATTACTAAAAGTATTCTTGAAGAACGTAGGGGTCAGTATTCAGATGATGACTCCTAAGAAAATATAAGGTTAACTCTAAAACTCCCCTCTACTGATAATTTATTTAATCAGTTTAGTAGAGGGGAGTTTTCTTTTGAATCCTATACTTATTATTTTTCTTTCTTTATTTGTCTTGTTCAGCGGTATTCTTACTCTTGTTTTTCTGCGCGAGAAGAACATCGAAGAGTCAGGGGTAAAGTTAAACGCGAGAGTTTTAGACTACAATGAAGTCTTAGGTAGCTCCGATATTTTGGGTTATAGGTTAAAGATTTCCTATAATTACTTCGGCCTTGATTATGTTGGTTCCGTCCGTGTTACTGAGTATAATGTTAAAACTTTTATCCCCGAATTACTTGAAAAATCTAAAGAGTCGAGTGTAGTAGTTGAGAGTGAAGATAAAGTTGATAACTCAAATGATACATTGAGCTACTTCAAAAGTGCCTTCAATAATAGCGACTTTGTGATTATACCTATCGCAGTTGACTCTAATAATCCAGGGCGCGTTGTAGTAGACTATAGTGAACTTCATAGGTCTTAAGGTTTCTTTAGTTTTCTTTTTTCGGAAAGAATTCTTATAAAAATCTCTGAGCCTTTGATATAACTTATTAAAGAGAAGTAATATATTTATGGAAGGGTTTCAAATGGGAAAAGACAGTTTGTTTAAATCTAATTTAGTTTCGCTATTGAAAAATACTTTATTCTTAATAGTAATCGCTATCGTTTTAGGCTTTGCGGCTTCATTCATTTATCCTTATTTAACAATTATTCTTATAGGCTTTATGCCAGTCTTCGTATGTCTTCACTTCATTATTAACTTTCTTTACATACTTTTTGTTAAGACAAATAAACAAGTAATTCTTTCCTGGTTTATTTCTGCAATTATAGCTTTTATTCTTACAGTCCCTGCAGTTACTTGGCTTGACAATACTATAATGATTAATGACTCACATGTCTTTAATTATGAGCCTTATATATTAAACCCATTTTTCTATGTTTTAACTTTATGTCCTTTTATTCTTTACATAATATATGGTTTCGTTAATTTGCTATATCCATATCTGAAAGAAAAAAGTTTTAAATAAAAATAAGGAAGAGGCGCCACACATTAATATAATATGTGGTGCCTCTTCCTTGAGAATTAGAAATCTTCAGCAGCAATTGAGGGGTCAGACATTGGACCGCGAAGAGGTGGATAAATTACATCTGCAGACCCTGCTTTATAAAGGTCTGAAGCACGACCGCCAGGTAGATCTGAAGTTCGCTTCTCTCCGACTGGGACTAGGAAGTCTTTTACTGACTGAACCTTACGACGGAAGTTGCTTGGTACAAGCTGGATACCCCAAACAATCTCGTAAACATTTCGCAATTCAGAAATAGTGAATGAGTCATCAGAGATGAACTTAGGAGCGATCGGTGCATATTCGATTTTAGCCCGCACACGATCTAGACCATCAGTAATAATGTCAGCATGATCAAAGGCTAGATCAAAATCTTTAGAAAGAACTTCATCAATAGCGAAGAACCGAGCATTACGAGCGTCATCACCGGCAGTCGGCGTTTCAATATTTGGTGCAAGCGCTACATATGCAGTAGACACAATGAATCCACGAGGATCACGACCCGGTCGACCGTAAGTGCCGAGCTGTTCAAGATAACCATCTTCGATAGAAAGATTAGTTTCTTCTTTAAGTTCTCGAGCGGCAGCTTCTTCAAGACTTTCAGTAGTATCAACAAACCCACCAGGCAGCGCCCATTGGCCCTTGAATGGGTGGTCACCGCGCTCAATTAGAAGTACTGATAGTTTACCGTTTTTGATAGTGAAGATAGTTAAATCAACAGTGACTCCAACGGGAGCATATTTGCGTAGGTCATAATTCTTTAGGAACTCTTCTTCAGTCATGTTTTCGTCAGACATTTTGTGTATCTCCTTGAGTAAGTTTTTATATATTGATAATATCACATCTTGAGTATCAATATGATTTTTAATTCTTATAAAATTAAGTTTTTAAAGGTATTCAATAGTCGATTTGTCATATACTCTAAACAGCGGCACCAGACAGTCTCACAGTAGCTATTTTTCCGTGGGTATTTGTTCGTCTTTTGACTACACTGCTGAGAGAACCGGGTTTACTGACTGTTTAGCGTATATTGAGTCGGCTCAGAATTATTACTATTTTATTTTTTTTACTTAAGCCTTCTAGAATCACTTTCTTTTATTTCTAAGTGATTCAACATAGTCTTTAGGCGGCCATTCAACTGGAAGTATTTCACGCATTTTTTGAGACAGTCTAGCGTGCCAATTGTAATGTACTTTACGGTCAATGACTAAAGCACCGCACATGATACAGAGGTGCTGAGCGAAAGGCTCACCAGTCTTAGGATTCACTTCAGGTAGTTTTCTGAAGTTCTTGCTAATTTTATCCGGATCAATCATTTCATTTCCTTTTCATGTGCGGTGCTCTAACTTAATATATTAATGACTATACTACTTTAATTCCCTCTTCAATCATCTTTTTGAAGGCTAGCGCGGAAGACTCAGCAGTAATACCAACACAAAGCTCTTGAATTACATCAACCTTAAATCCTTCTTTGATTCCATCAAGTGCAGTCTGAAGAACGCAGTGGTCAGTCGCAATACCTACTACAGTGATAGAGTCAACTTCAACTTCCCGAAGAATTTCAGCAAGACCTCCTCCATCTTCAGTGAATCCTTCGAATCCCGAGTATGCGGCGGTATACATACCCTTTCGGACAGCAAAATCGACCTCTCCCCATAGTCCGCTATCTAAGACTTCCTGAGTAAGCTTTGCACCATCAGTATCTGCAACGCAGTGCACAGGCCAAGTATTAACAAAATCTGGGTCTTCAGAGAAGTGGCCTAGAGGGTCAATATGCCAATCCTGCGTAGTTACGACGTAATCGAAATCTACACCCTTAGATCGCTCAACATAATGACCAATCTTTTCAGCAACATTCTTTCCGCCTTGGACACCTAGCGAGCCACCTTCAACAAAGTCATTTTGAACATCAACTACTACAAGTGCTTTAGCCATTGTAATCGTCTCCTTAGTTTATTTTAGAATTTCTTTAAAAATATTTTAAATCTTGCGTGAATCTTAGTATTCAGTTGCTTCGAATGCGTGGTTACCAGCCCCCACTAAAAGCGCATCCTCTGGTAGACTAAGAATCGAAGCGCTATGGAAATTACGGAGTGTTTCAACTGTAGGTAGTTCGATAAATTCACCGTTAGTTACATATTCAATTTGAATCTTGTCGAAGTCTTCAGGAATTTCTTTATCGTTTCCACGTACTACGAAGTATTCGCCTGTCATCTGATCGTCTTCATCGAATGAGCGGTATGCGATTTTGCGTCCACCGATTGACTTCTTACCGGTAGCACGCTTAGCGACTGGAACCATTTCTCCGTTTTCATCTTCGCGTTCTACAAGTTTGAAAACCATTCCAGCAGTAGGATGACCTGATCCAGTAACGACTCGAGTTCCTGCTCCAACTCCATCCACTGGTGTGTTAGCTTCTAGAAGCTCATGAATAGTATACTCATCAATGTCGCTTGAGAGAATGATCTTAGTGTTGACAGCACCAAGTTCATCTAGAAGCTTTCGAGCAGCTACCGTCTCATCATGAAGATCGCCAGAGTCAATTCGGATTCCACCGAGATTGGGACCTGCTACTTCGATAGCATTTCGGATGCCTTGCTGAATGTCGTAAGTGTCTACTAGAAGTGTAGTGTCAACCCCTAGAGCATCAATCTGCGCTTTGAATGCGTCTTTCTCATCAGCAAAAGCTAGAGTGAATGCGTGTGCTGAGGTACCGCTTACTGGAATGTCGTAGCGGTGTGAGGCTTCAATGTTAGAGGTTGCCTTGAATCCAGTAATGTAGGCTATGCGAGCAGCATCAACCGCGGACTGTTCGTGAGTTCGGCGGGAGCCCATTTCGATAATTGGTAGACCTTGAGCGGCTACAACCATTCTCGAAGCGGCTGAAGCAACGGCAGAGTCATGGTTGAGGATAGAAAGTAGTAGAGTTTCTAGAAGTACAGAATCGCCAAAAGTTCCTTCTACCGTAAGAATTGGCGAGTTCGGGAAATATAGATCGCCTTCGACGTAACCAAAGATATTTCCTTTGAATTTGTATTCTCGTAGGTAGTCGATTGTTTCACGCTTGATGACTGGGTTCTTTGCTAGAGTCGCTAGCTGGTCTTCAGTGAAAGAAAAGTTCTTTACAGCTTCGATGGCGCGAGTTGTGCCACCGACTACGCCGTAGCGGCGACCTGTAGGTAGCTTTCGAGCAAATAGTTCGAAAGTAGCTCGCTGATGGGCTTTACCTGATTCGAGGGCAGCCTGAAGCATAGTGATTTCGTAGAAGTCAGTTAGTAGTGCAGTGCTATTAGTCATTTTAATCTCCTTGTTCGTTTCCCGGCGATGGAGCTACCCGGGTACACGTAGTTTAATATCGCTTAAGGTTCAATATGATCCATTATATCAATAAAAACTTGTAGTGCAAAATACATGGGAAGATTTTAGAATATTTTAAGACTATTTTTAAAGCTAGTATTGATCTAAAATTAACGTTAATTCAACTGCTTTAGATACTTTGAAAGGTTGAATCAACAATAGACTCAACCTTTGCAAAGTTTTATTATTTTTTAGACAGTATCGAAAGAATCTTCAGTCTCGTCGTTAAGTTCACCGTGATTGTTGTACTCGTTTTTAGCACGAGAAACAATCGCGCGAGTCCGAGTTTTCACATGACCTTTTTCGCCTTCGTCAGGTTTGCATATAGAGCAAGAGCAAGCGTTGGCTGCGATCTTGACCTTACCGCATAATTCTAGATCCTCACCTTCAATATGGCGTTCGAACTGACCCCACCAGTTAGGAAGTACAGCTTCAATTTCATAAACAAAGAAGACGTTAGACTTAGATGTCTTTTTCGGTACATCATTGGATACGTCTAGATTAAGATAGTTTGTGATTTTCTCGTGAATAGGATTCTGGAAAGAAATTTCTGGAGCAAGTTTGTATACTTGTCCTTCAACAAGTAATCCAAGACGATCTAGATACATATGCTCACCGAGTGGATTATGATTCTTTTTAAGAAGATTCATTTCCTTAGCGCTTAGCTTCCCATCCCAGTATTGTGCCGAAAGAAGGTTGCCATGAACTTCATGCTTTTTAAAGTTGTACCCATATTCTTCTAGAGCAAGTTCGAAGCGTTCGATTTCTTTTACCTCGTGAGAATAAAAGAAAGCAACAATTTTCTTGTGACGGGAGGTGTCGATAGTGCGAGCTTCAGTTGGGGTCTTTTTAGGAGTACCTAAGCGATTCTTTTTAACGCGGTATGGTTCGTCTTTATAAGTTTTAGACATATTTAATATCTCCTAATCTATTAAAGTTTTAGTTAACTATAACATATTTTATAGTATGTATTCAAGCTTCTTAAAGAGATTGATTATTCTTTCTTTAAAGCCTTACCTCTTATGACTCTTTTTCTTCTTCTTCCGAGCTCTCATCTTCACTTTCAGATTCGTCGCTCTCTGAATTAGTGAGACTTAATCCTAATCCTGCAGAAATATTAGTGATAGTCTTAACGATGGACTCGCGATATTCTGCTTCGAACTCTACAAGTTTTTGAATTTTTTCTTCAAGTTCTTTAGTTTTAGCTTCAGCGTCAGAATGAATGTTCTCTACTTCTTTTTGAGCCTCTGAAACTACTTCATCTGCTTTCTTTTGGGCTTCGCTTTCAGCTTCTTCGTGAATCTTACGAGCATCCTCTCTTAATTGCTCACTTTCTTTATTTGCTTCATCAAGAATATCTTTTGCTTCTTGGTTAGCTTTTTCAATAGTCTCATCATAGACTTTCTGAGCCATATTTATGATGAATGATGCTTGATCGGCAGGATTACCTGTTTTAGAAATTTCGGACATGTTTCCTCTATTCACTATGAGTTTAAAGATCATAGAAAATATCAGATTTATGTCAGTTAAATCTAAAGCAATAGTAATCCTGCCGGTAAGATTCCTCTAGTTTTGCAAAGATTCAGTGGTTTTCACCTATCGCTTCGCCTTTTAGTTTTATTTTAGCAAATCACGGTAATACTTCGCCTCAGCGATAGATTCTCGAATGTCATCTAGAGCATCGTGGCGCTTGCTTTTTTCGAAAGGTTCAGCGTTAGTAGTTAGACCCATGTAGATAGCAATAGAGCTCATGTCGATAGAACGGTAGTGAATCTTGCTGAAAGATTTTGGAAGATTGAGCATCAAAGCAGTACGATCAAGGAAGATAGAGTTACCGCCGAAGTAAGGCTGCTTACCTTCGAGAGAGTTATCTTCAATGAATTTCACGAGTCGTTCATCGAGCATTGGTAGGGTGATTCCAGAAGTCTTTAGAGAATCCCAGAGACCAGTCTTCTCATGCATTTCTCGGACAACATCCTTAGAACGATTCTTCAACATTCCGACTTGCCAGTTTTCGAAGCGTACTTTAGCCTCGAATGGTTCAGCGATTTCATTAAAATCACCATCAGTGATGATTGCAGCAACCTGAAGTAGCTTGTCCATTTCATGTAGGTTAAGCCCAGTAGTTTCTACATCAATCCATAGGATACGAGTTTCAGCGTTATGATTCGAGAAGTTATTAGTCATTAAGATTCCTTAAGATTAAGTTTTTGTTTTAGAACTATTTTAATATTTTTTATAAGTTTAGTCAATTAGACTATTGAGGCTAAAGAGCGGCCGATAAAGAATCAATCAATGAGAAGCGAGTTAATGGTTTTTATATCTTTTTCGAGAAGACCATATCGAGAATCAGGCACTAAAGTAGTTACCCCAAGTGATTGTAACTCTATTTGGAAAGATACTGGTATTTCATCGTCAATGAGAACTATCTTATGAGAGTTGCCTTTAATATCTCTTATAGATTTTATAGCAGCTTCAATAGAGTCTTTCTTAGCCCATACTGAATTATTATCTTCAAAGATTAAGTAATCTAATTCAGGTAGTTCGAAGTAATCAGTAAGATCTTTAATATTGTCTTCATGAGCACTGATAGAAATTAAATTTACTGGAAGCTTTGATAAAAAGTAGAGCCATCCAGCAATATAGCCATTGATTGACCAAGTGCACCATTCAGTCTGTATTTTAAAAGCATCTTTAGTTGTAGAACCGAGTGGAGATAAAACTCCGTCAATATCTATGAGTATTGTTGTTCCAGAAGTTTCTTTAAGCTTCATATCTTCTACTACCTAACAGTAACGTTCTATCTTTGTCTTCACGTAGTCTTTTCTTGTCAATTTCTTTAGCGATATGATCAAGTTGTTTATTATTTTCTTCTAAAGTTAGTTTAGTATATTTCTTCATTTTATTCATCCGTTTGAGCCTTTAAAGTCCAATTGTTTCTTGACTTGATTAGTTATTCTTTTATCTTACAAAATATCGCTGTTTGAATTGCTTTTTACAGTGTGACATTCTTTTGCTTAATAGAGTCATTAGAATTGGGGATTTTTTTAAAAGTTAATTGAAGTCCCAATAGTTGCTGTTTTAGTTTTGTAGCGAAAACTGCGCTACTAAGACCACCTAGTTTGCCGTGATAGCCTCGGGTCTAACTAGGTGGTCTTTTGCTGTTTCTATACAGTTTTACAGTGAAAGGCTGTCTACTGTATGACTATACCCTAGACAGTTATTTTGTGTCTATAGACTGATTAGGCTCGATCTTATAATTCTTTGTTTTCAGTTTTATCGTTGCTAATTTTACCAGAGCAATCTTCATGATCTAAACCGTGTTCATTATCAATTTCAGCGTGGATTTGCGCACGGAGCTTAGGTTCACGAAGTTTCTTATAGATAAGAATAGTTACTGGGATAAGTAAAGCATCAAAAAGAAGACTGTAGAATACCTCAGTAATAGCGTGGGCCGGCTCTGTAATCAAGGCCCAAGCTGACTCCCAAACATTACCATCACTTGAGTGTGAGTGAGTATGCTCAATCCCGCTAGTAGTGTCAACAATTGTTGAATTTAACCCCTCAGTATGCTCGCGCCCATGATCTTGATGATGTTCGCTGTTTTCTACGGCAGTGTTTAACTCTTCATGCGAGTGAGATTCATCATGATTATGTGTGTGAGCGTGCATGAAAGTAAGTATTTGTGCGGAGATGTAATTTAGCATCTGTTTTTCCTAATTCTTGAAGTCTTTTGTTTTTCTAAAATCATCTTACACTAAAAGACAATCATTCGCAATAGGAGTCGGAGCTTTTGAGTTTAATTTCGTAATAATATCTTCAAGCCCTTTTCTAAGTGCTTCATTGTTTTCAAGAAGTTTGTTGTTCTCGCCATAGAGTTGAGTTACTTTCCATCTGTGTGTTTTCTCAACTCTAGAGACCTGCAATGCTCCTATTAGCTCTCCATTGCTGCTTCTTACAGTGTAGCAGTATGACTCGCCTTTAATAGACTGTTTGAAGTAGGTTATTGAGCCGATACAGATATTTAAGTCTTTACCTGTGATGACAAAGTCCGATAGTTTCTTTAGAATATTGAACTCGCAGTTGTCTATAGTAAAGCTAGAAAGATTCTCAAAGTTTTTAGAAATATTTTCTAGAATAATATCTTCTTCAACGTCAGGAATTAGTTTAGCTGCTTTATCGTGGAGTTCAGAAACATTCTTGATTCCCTTATATATTTTGAAGTCTTGAGTGTATAGCTTAACCATGTCGAAAGCATCGTAAACATGAGTTGCCCCACGAATAACATCTTTAATGAGATTCTTTCGAACAGTGGGGCTAAAATTCTCTAGGGTTGAATAATCTGCTCCGTCAACATCTATAATATGACTGCTCTCCCCGCTTTTCTTGAGCGCAATATTTTCTTTACTAATGTCTTCGAGCATTGAGACTAGAGATTCTTTAGGTAGATATTCAGATAGAATTCGAGCGTTACAGATTTGCGACACATTTAGGTCTCTAATTACTCTTCTTAAAGTCTTACTTTTGAAATTTAATACTCCATCAGAAAACTTAGAAATGAGTGGCTCAAACATCCATTCTTCTGTTTTTACGAAGTTTAATGAGTAAGGGTCAGTAATCATCTTGATTTCTTCATCGCTCTTAAAGAGATATGGAGTTGTATATGCTATAAGAAATAAAATAGCTTCAGACTGGTTTAGACTCTCATCAAAGCTTAAATTATGGCTAACTTCAGCCGATTCTCTCAATGTGTTTACTGATCCCTTAATTAAGCTTAGGGTCTTCTCTCTATCTATAGTATTTGACACATTAGACTTTATGTAAGAGATGATCTCTTTTGAAATACTCTTGTCTAGAATACTAAAGAGTTCGAATATGAGGGAGGGGCCCATGAGCGGAACAGCCTTATTGGGGTCTTCTCCGCTTCTTAATCGTTTAACATAAACTCTATCTTCAGCGTCTATATTCACGAAAATTCTTGTTGTAGTAATTTCGTTAACTAGATTGAATTTAACTAAATTTGAAACTTTTTTAATATCCTCAGCATTACGCTCAATAGCTAATTCTGATAGCAATTGAGGTATGCACGGATTAGGAACCTCTTCACTTTCTTCTTCAATTGTCAAAAGAAGCCCTTCAGAAGTCTTCTTAGCAGTATATTTTTTATTAGACAAGAAAGAACCTCCTGAAAGATAGTAGTAACAATAACTAATTCTATATTATCTTCCAGGAGGTTTCAACTTTTCATATTAAAGAAGTGAACTCTTACTTATTAATGTTTCGGCTAAATGAACTTACGTGTTTCTTGGCCCTTGAATACTGTATGGACATCTTTATTCTTAAAGCCAATTGTAGAGTGTAATCCATGTAGCTCTAGATTAAGCTTTTCTCTAAGTTTATCAATTTCATGTGAAGAAATAGTGAGGTACCACGTCTCATTTTCTCCATCAGAAACTGATCCGATTCCAGTAACAGAGAAAGCGTAGTCGTTTAACTCTACCTGAACTTTATCTTTTCGAAGTTTTCGGAATTCCTGAGGTGTGATTACAGTAATATGGTACTTATTCTTACCGTCGCGTAATTCCTTATTGTCTTCTAATTCTTTAACAAAGTCTAGATCAAGCTCTTTACGCCATAGCTCTAAAACTTCATTGATCTCATTAGATTCAAGAATTAGAGCATATGTTGAGTGGTTCTTTACTTGAAGTTTCTTTATTAAGTTGATTTTAGGTAGGCCTATCTTTTTAGGCTTAGAGAAACTATTCTGTGACTTCTCGTAAACGCTTTGAGCCTCAGAAAAGTCCTGATAGTGGTCTCCATCAGTGTCTCTAGTGATCGGACATTTATCTGGAGTAGTGCTGCATTTTTTAGGCCCGTCTTCAGTAACATGGAACATGATGAAATCCTTTCTTTAAGTCATTAGGCTTTAGTTCGGCATTTATCACCGATCGTTTTATTTGGGTCTTTCAGTTTGCTTCCGCAGCGAATGCAGTAACCTGCTTCGTAGGGAAGATTAATTTTCGGGTCTTCGTAAACTTCTTGAATGTTATCAAGATCAATGTATGGTACTTCTACTACAGTAACTGGAACGCCTGCGCTCCTGAACATTTTGATATCTTGAGCACGATCATCAATAGCCTGCACTACAATAAAACCTTCTTTTTGAAGTTTTAGAAGGGTGTCTTTCTTGTGCTCGCTACTTGGTCGACCGTCCTTATCTCTCTTCATAATTAGTCTAGTGATAGGTGCTCCACTTCGCTCAATTGCTGAGATAAGAACTTTAGCGTTATCATCGCTTCGTCCAGTGATTGCAATGATGTTTACTCCATCTTTTCGCAGATTTCTCAGATGTTCGAGAACATTTCTGTTAACTGGTGCGTTTTCGATTGAATCATAGAATCCCTTGAAGTCTTTCTTCGCATTTGCCTTGTTTTCAAGATAGAATTTAGAGTCTTTTGCGTTATTGAAGAGACTCCCATCCATGTCAATAATTGCTACAGATTTGCCTTTGAAAGGGTAATTTCTATTAGCCTTTAGATCGAAAGCAGCAACATCTTTCATTCCTTCAGTCATTCTTGAAACAGAGAATACTTCACCGTTTTTGCCGATAATGTACTCCTTTATGTTTCCGTCAGTATCGTAAGTTTTAGAAGCCATTCGATCAATGACTTCTTCAGGTACGAAGCGTCCACCAGATTCGCCCCTTAGACGGTTTCGTCTCTTGCACTCTTCAACCGAGACATTGAAGTATTTTAGGTCAATTTTCTTCCTCAGTCGCTTAGCAGTCTGTGCTTGATTGCTTACAGCTCGAGTATTCATATGCGTATCAGAAACGATGACTTTCTTCCCTTTGGAAAGAGCTTTATCAATTATTTCAGAATGAACAGCAGTAACCTGACTCTCTTTATATCGAACAGGGTCCTTGGTAGCGTATTCAGCCCCGAATAGAGTTTCTCGAATTTCGTCTCTTTCGACAATAATATACTTATCGGGATCTTGAGCCTTGATCTTCTTAGCCCAAGTAGACTTTCCAGCGCCCGGTAGAGCTACCGTAAGGATAATATCTGCTTCGAGAATTTCTCTGTCGCTCTTGAAGGTGTTCTCGATGGAGTTACTCTGGTTATTTTCTTTCATATTTATATGGTATCCTTCTTAAACAATTAAATCAATTCTTAAAGAATTTTAGAATTTAAGAATTTTCTATATAGCAAAGAGACAGTGAAAAATTAACCCTCACTGTCTCTTTGCTTTTATTCTATTTTAAAGTTTTCTTATTTCTTAAATTTAGATTTTAACTTTAGCGTCCACTAAGAATTCTTAATAGTGATGTGAAGATGTTAATTAAATCTAGGAAGATATTCAAAGCTACAGATGAAGCAGGTTCACCGTGCATTCCAGCATCACGAATCTTTTGAATGTCGTGGAATGTGAATAAAGTAAATAGAGCTAGGGTGACCCAAGCGATAGCTAGAGACAAGAAGCTCAATTTGAATAAGAATACATTTAGTAGTGATACGCCGATAACTGCTAGAAGAATTACCATAAGTTTCGGCATCCAACCCTCGATTGAAGCCTTGCTGCGCCAAGCAACAATACCAGTAAGACCAAAGACTAGAGCAGTACCTGCTGCAGCCATAACGATGATGTTACCCATGCCAGCTTGAGTGTATGACTCTAGAACAGGGTGTAGAACAATACCTAGAATGAGCGGTACAGCAACTAGAAACACTGGCTGTAGGAATGATAACTTACGGACGAATCCTGAGAGAACCATTGCTAAAATCAATGCAATACTTAGAGGCATGATTGCGGAAGGTGGAACCATAGGGCCAATCCATGCTGTACCTAAAGCGCAGACTATGAATGAGAAGAATAGCCAGCCAAATACTTGAGCGCGATATGCACCAACATCAAGGTTTTTTGTTGTAGCGGGAATAGGTGAGAAGTTACTCATTTTGTCTCCTTAGTTAAGTTACTTAAAATTCTTTTGAAAGATTTTTACTGTTTACGCCAGCGTTCTCTATTGTCTTTAGCAGTTTTCTTGCATTCCATTTTTGTACCAGCTTCAGTTTTACCTTTAGCACCGGGTTCATGGCAGAATGCGCCCGGGTGGACTGTTCCTGAGACTGTACTACTCTTTTTCTTTGTTTCAGGCTTGGGTGCTACCTCTGGTTTAGGGGTAACCTTTGGTGCGGTTTTTGGTTTTACTGGAGCTGTAGTTTTCTTCTTGGTTTCAGTCTTAGGTTTAACATTTTCTTTAACGTCAACCCTAGTTTTAGATTCTTTCGCAGGTTTACTTGATTCTTTAGGCTTTACAGTCTTTTTCGAAGATTTACTATCGTCTGCTAGACCGATGATGACTTTTTCGTCAACTTTAGGAATCACCTCTGGAGCGCAACCAGTCAAGAAAGTTGACGTGAAGAGTATTAGAGTCACAGCGCTTAAGGCTTTACGAAGAATACTCAAGGCTACCTCCGATAGAATGTTATTTAAGCGATAATATCAGAAGCGCCTTGAAGTCAATCTTAATTTAAGATGCGGGCTCACTTTGCTTTATTTTCAAAGTACTCTTTGACAAATTTCTTGAATTTAGGGCGGCTAGCAATATTGTTTAAGTAGGTAATTCGAGCACCTACGATACCTCCTCCGCCAGGCTTGCACTCAGCTTGAATTGACTCAACAAATTCTTTCTTAAAGCCAGCATTTTGCTTGAGAATATTGGAGTTCTTTACGAAATCATAGTAGATTTCTTGAAGTTTAGCATCGTCAGTTTCGCTAGTGACTTTTTCGATAACTTTCAATACGGCAACGCTTTCGATTTTTCCAGGTTTTACTGAAGTGTCAGACTCTTTCTTCTTAGCGGCTTCTTGACTTTTTGTTTCTTCTCGCTTACGGTTAACTTCAGCAAGTTCTAATGCCTCTTTTTCTTCCTGAATTTTAGAAAACTCTTCGAAAGAGAGGTAGTTTGAACCTTCAGGTAATTCTTGAATGTAGTCTTTGTATTGGTTAAAGTAGCCTAGACTCTCGTCATACCAAGTCCAGTTGTCAACTCCACCGAATTCGAGGGCTGATAGAGTTTGACTGTCAGTGAAGTCGCTGATTTTAGACCCCATTCCCCAAGCCTCTTGATAGTTTTCAAGTGATTCATGGTAGAACTCCCAGTTATCTACGCCGCCTGTCTGGAGTAACTCTAACTCTAGACTATCAAGATTAAGCTTCATTTTAAGTCTTCTTTCTTTTTGAAAAGTTTCTTAAAATAATTCTATCACTTGATAACCTAGAATTCAATTAGTATATTAGGTTTTGAGTTGGGGGATGTCACTTTTTTGATTTTTTAAAATTTTACCAAAAGAAAATAAAGCTGGGGCGAAGATAAAAATATGTCTTCGCCCCAGCTTTAGAGTTAGATTACTTACGCTTCGCAGCTGGCTCAACAATCGCGTCAATAATACCGTAGTCTAGAGCTTCGCTAGCGCTAAGGAATTTATCTCGCCGCATATCTTTATTGATAGTCTCTTTATCCTGACCTGTAAAATGCGCCATATCAGTTTCGATAGAGTCACGAAGACGCTTAATCTCTTCAGCAGTGATAGTAATGTCAGAAGCCTGGCCTCGAGTTCCACCGTGTGAAGGCTGATGAATCATAACTCGGGATCTAGGTAGAGCGAGTCTCTTACCTTTCGCGCCAGCTGCAAGAATAACCGCGGCAGCGCTTGATGCCTGACCTAGACAAACAGTTGAAACATCTGGGGCAATGAACTCCATAGTGTCGATGATCGCAGTCATATCAGTAACAGATCCACCAGGGCTGTTAATATACATAGTGATATCTCTTTCAGCATCTATTGAGGCTAGAACAAGCAACTGAGACATAATGTCATTAGCTGAAATTTCGTCAACCTGCGTACCTAAGAAAACAATGCGATCTTCAAAAAGCTTAGTATAAGGGTTCTGCATTTTATGTCCATAAGGGGTACGTTCCTCATACTGAGGTAGAACATAGCGTGCTTCAATTTTTGGAACATTATTCATATTATTTTACTCCCTTATCGTCTTTGCTAACAGTTTTCTTTGCGCGAGGCTTCTTAGTTGCTGGAGCTTTCTTTAGATATTTATCATATGCCTTAGTTCCTTTTTCTTTATCAACCTTAGCGCAGATTTCCATAATTTCATTCATATTTCCAGAAACAATATGATCGACAAAGCCGTAATCAAGTGCCTCTTCAGAATTAAACCAATTATCACGGTCGCCGTCATCAATGACCTTCTCAATCGAGTGGCCAGTCCTCTTAGCTGTTTCTCCAGCAAGAACCTTCTTCATATCATTAATCAATTCAGCATTAATGAGAATGTCATCGGCAGAACCTCCAGCGCCACCGAGCGGCTGGTGCAATAGAACTCTTAGAAGAGGCGTAGCAAAGCGCTTACCTGGGGCACCTTGAGTCAATAAGAACTGCCCCATAGAAGCTGCCATACCTGAACCAATAGTAACTACATCATTTGGAATGAGGTTCATAGTATCTAGAAGCATACATCCTGAGGTAACGCTACCCCCTGGGCTGTTGATAAAGAAGTAAATGTCTTTTTCAGCGTCCTGACCAGAGAGAACTAATAGTTTCGAGGCTACATCATAAGCAGACTCATCGTTAACTTCACCGTTTAACCAGACAATGCGGCTATCCATCAGCCTGTCTGCAGTTGTTTTCGGCATTACAAGTTTTTGATTCATATTTTCTCCCCTTGCTTTTAATTTTTGTGATAGGTATCTTTTACCAAAAAATACGTAGTTCATTAGGTTTTGCAAAACTTTTAACTTAAAAGTAGTTTACTGTGAATCATAACAAGAAAACTCAGTAAACTACTTTAAAATAGAGACTATATTCAATTTTAAAGTTTCTTAAACGTTTTTAATAGTTACGCTTTCAGAATTAAATTATATTTTAATCTCTTTCAAAAGTTTTAATATTTTCAGTATTACGCTCAAAGCGTTCTCGAATGTCTTTAGCTATCCACTCCGCTTTCCTTTCTAGAGACAGTTTCGGAACAATGACATAATTCTGGCCATTTTCTTCGAGAATCTTAAGCCAAAGACTCATGTCAGATTCACGCTTATCCCCACCGTAGCGCAACTCATCCTCTTCAAAAGGGATGTCATCTGGTAAGACATAGTAAACGTCTGCTGAAAGCCTTAAAGCATCTTCCCTAAGTCTTTCAGTACTTTCTTTGACTCCCATGATTTCATAGTAGCCTACAGTGCTGAAGAGGTCAGTATCCATAACCAGAACGGGTTTCCGCGCGCCCGAGTAAGCCTTGGACTGTAAGGCAGCCTGTCCAGCATGGATATTGAGCATTTTCTCTTCAGTAATTTCACTACCTACAGTTTCAAGATAGGGTCGCGCATATTCAGGGATCCAATCTGCTTGGAGTTTTTCAGAAACAATTTTAGAAAGAGTAGTCTTCCCTACTGACTCCTGACCAAACATTACAACTCTTAATTGTAAGTTCTGTCGACTTTCTTTAATAATGTTTTCCCAATTACCCCATAAGTTTGAGCGCACATTTGACCCGCGAGCACTATTTAACATTCTTTGAATGTCGTAGGGCAGAAACTGAGCTTCAAGACTTTCGGCTACGTTTTTCCCATAAGGCTCAGAAGCTACAACATAATCCCATTGTTCATTAACTTCAGGAAAGTTTTTGTTAACTTCATCTCTCCACCAATCCCAGAATCCTTCTTCCATGTCCTCTGGGTTTTGTGGAGCATTATCTAAGATTGATGATTTAATGAGAACGTTCTCGTACTTTTTGAAGTGTTCTTGAAGATCTTGAGTTCGAGTTTCGGTAGAATAGGGTTCAAAAGACCTACCGTTGATTAGAACATTGACGTTAGTGTTAGGCAGAGAAGCAGCGAACTTGATTAAGTCTGCATGCCCAGTCGTTGGTATTAATGCGGTCATTAGTACGAGAGCGTTCTTCATTTTCAAAATTCCTTAAGCATTTTCTGGGATTGTTTCAAAGCCGTCAGTATTTTTATCTTCTGATGAACTTAGCGTTTTCATTGATTGATTCCATTTAATGTAAGCGTAAACTGCGTTTGCCCCGAAGAGTACAAATTGGAGCGCTAGTAGATATAACCCTGCGTTCCAGTAGACATAGACTGAAACGATGTTTACAAGAATCCATACAATCCAGGTTTCAATTTTCTTTCGGTCGAGTAGGAATTGCGCTAGAACTGTGCCTACGAGTAGCCAACCGTCGAGTAGTGCAATACTACCACCAAAGAATTCGATTGTCTTTACAGCACCGAACCATGTGATTACAGTGAATAGCAAGTAGAGGCCAATTTTCTTTAGCTTGACGTGTTGAACTGGTAATGGATTGCTATCTTTACCCCACATGAACCAACCAATGATTACTGTTGGAATTAAGTAGAGGTTTAGAGCCATGCTACCTAGTAGATTAGCCTGCCAGAAAGTAATTGATAGAAGAATTGTTGAAACAATCCCGAAAATGTAATTGAAGCGAACTTGTCGAGTGCAAAGCCAAGTTGCTCCGAATGAGAAGAATACTGAAGCAGTTTCTAGCCAGTTGATGGGATCACTTGTGAAAGTAAGCGTGGCTATTGTGAGTAGACTGGTGATAACTGTAGCGATTATTAAAGCTTCAGTAATGTATTTCTTCGTTAAAATGGTATTCATTTTAATCTCCTTGTTTTGTTTCTCCGGGCGGAAGAGATTCGCAACCCCGGAATATTTATTTTTTAGTTGATTGAGATTTGTTTAGTTAATCCTCAATCAGTTTGGTTAACTTTTAAGAATTTCTGTAATTCTAGAAGTTAAGTTTTTAGTGCTTGTAGCATTTCATGTGCTTGTAGCATTTCATGTGCTTAGAGCATAGAGGTGCTTCGCAGACAAATTGCAATTCAGCAGGGCAACCGTGGTCAATTCTCTTACCGCACATTTCGACTCCATTGATTTGGTAAGAGCATCTCTTTTTACGGTGCTCTTCACAAAGACTTTGGTTAGACGGTGTACCGCATTTACGTCCGTAGAATTCGTAAATGCATGGAATAATTTTTTGACTCGACCTAAGGGTGATTGGAGAGGTTTCACGGAAGATTTCTTCAGAACTTAACTTCTTTACTTCATTGCTGCTTAATGCATCAATGAGTCGTGAGACCATCCAGTGAGTTTCTGGAAGATCCTGAAGCATTGTTAGAATCTCATTTCGAGTCATTTCAATGTTAGCCATGATTTTACCTTTCGCAATTACCTTATAGATCTAATGTATCACATTGATCCTTAAAAATATCAAAACTACGAAAAAGTTTTAAAAAAGTTTTCTAGGGCGCTACTGGAGGTTCGTTAATTCGCGCTTTAGTCGCTTTTTTAGGTAATAGTTATCTCTTATATTTTAGGCCTCATCTTCGATCTTAAAAGTTTCTAGTCTAGATACTCTAATGCGGTTGCCCATGTTTCAGAACAACCGCATTAGTTTTGATTAAGTCAACTTAGGCTCGTTTGAAGCCTTCCATAGTCCTTTTAATAGTCTTTGAGAATATTGTTGATACGACACCAAGCATGATAGAAGCACCAACAATTTGAAGAACATAAAGCAATCCGAGTACTACAATCGTAAGAACTCCATCAGGAGTAATCATTGAATTATGTGCTATAGTAAGAGTTGAGAAGAACATGAGAGCCTCTAATACTGCAACACCTAATACAGCGTAGTTCTTAGCGGGAACACTTTCGAGAAGTTTCTTATAGAAGAGGAATCGAATGATTGTTGCTGGTAGAAGAGCAAGTAATACGAAGCCCCCGAAGAAGAATCCTGTAGCAATAACCTCTGCAGCGTCTGATTGAGCAGATTTAGTCATTGCACTGAAAATTACCATTGAGATAGTCAAGAATCCGAAGAGGACGCTGTAGATTGCTGCTGAAAGTACGGGTCTACCAGCGATTACAGTAACTAACTTCTTCATGATGTTTACTCCTTATTAGTGCTATTAAATATTAATATCGCACTCTTATAATCCTTTTAGTCTTATTTTATCACAAAAGGCATTGTTGGTCTTAAAAATAACTTCCTTAAATTTCTATTGCTGTATTCTCTTATACTGGAGTTCACTTAACTCTTCGAGCAGATTCTAGTATTTTTTCGATACAGATTTCATCAAATTCTTCTTCAGTATACTTGTGTTTTATTCTCTTAACATCATCGACCCAGTTAAGGAGTTCATGATTTTCTCTGTAAAACAATTCTCTTTCATCTTCAGTGAATCTAGGCCTTAGGCTTTCTTCTCTTAATAATCTTTCATGGATTACAAAATTTCTTAAAGCTGTTTTAAGGGCTTTAGAGGAGCGTGAGTTCATCTCCTCTGACTTAAAGGCTTTTCGCATATCACTTCTAGCGTTTCGCCCTAGTCGGTCAATATAAGCTAGCTTATCGAATCGTGCAGCATTCAAGAAGTTTGATAGAGGATTTTCTTTTATAGTGTTAAAGGTTCCGCTGTAGTGCGCGTCAACCTCGTTTGGAGTACCTTTAGTTATTTTTTCAACTGAGTGGAAAGCTGAAGATACTCTTATGTCATCATCGTCTTCTCCTGGGGTTTGTGCTTTGAAAACGTGTTGAAAGTCTTGCCCTTGATTAGAGTCAGTGATGATTACTATGTCTCTATCGCTTTCTGGGTGATCTAGGTTGTAGACTATTGAGCCGGCAAGTCCGTAAGATAGAACATTTCCTTCAAGTGCTGGGTTTACTTTTTGCACTTTCCGTACATCTTTCATGTATTTTCGAACTCTTTCAAGTTGTTCTTCAGCTTCGTTTAGAGTTAGTATTTTAGTGCTTGATTTAGCCGGAGCGTAGAGTTTCTTTTTCTTAAGTTTTTGAAGACTTTTTACAGTACCTCTATCCATTGTTTTCTCGTATGCATTTTGCGCTTCTTCGAGACTAGCGAAATGAGGAGGCTCGATTCCGTTGATTGAGAATCGGCATTGTATTTTAGCGCGGCATTGGTCAGCCTTGCCCGTTTCTGGGTTGATGTGGAATTTCACTTTATGCGTCTCCTTTAGCGTTTGAGAAGTTTTCTAAAGGCTTGAGTTTCTATTCAGTTATTAGTTGGTTATTCTTGTGAAATCTTTGTAGGGATAGCTCAGCAAGGCTACTGTAAAATGGCTCTTAGGGTATAGTCATACAGTAAACAGTATTTTCCGTTAAAACTGCATAGAAACAGTAAAAGACCACCTAGTTTGCCGTGATAGGCTCGGGTCTAACTAGGTGGTCTTAGTAGCGCAGTTGTGAGCATCTTTGAGAATTATAAAAATTACTGTCTAATCTGCGAGAGCTTGCTATTCTTTAATCTTTGAAGGCTTAGCTTTACTTAAGTTAAAAGCGTCCTTGGGAACACAAGATAAGGTATGGAACTCTCCAGCTGTATTTTGGCAATTCAAGTTAATGGTTTTCCCATTCCTTTTTAATATCCCTGAATTAACTTTGGCGACTATTATTTTGCCTACAATACTTTTTTGAACATTAAATTCAATGTATATCTTACCGTCTTCACTCACACAATTAAAGAGATAATTAAAGTAACTTACTCGACAATTAAGAAAAGTTGGTTTTTTAGCTTTGTCATATACAATTACTCTAAGTCCATTTGTTACAGGGTCGCTAGTAGTTGCTACTAAACCTCCGTCATACATATGAGGTTTTGAATAAACTGGATGCTGGTATTCATGCTTAACTGTCTTAGAGGGTTCGCTCGAATTACATCCTGTCAATAATAGAGACAAAGATGCTATTATAGCAATTACTATTTTCTTGAAATCCATAGGGCCCCCCTCTTTAAGGTTTTATTGGATTCCATTTTATCAAGTGTTTCAAATTATATGCGAAAAGACAACCTAGTTAGCTTTGATAGATTCTGGTCTAACTAGGTGGTCTTTTGCGCAGTTTCTACTACGCTATAAAATTAAGTATTTATCAATAAAATACAGCTTTAAGAATGTTAATCTTTGAGTTCTTTCTTATTGAAAGCTAGGGTACAGATCAGCCATGTAAGAGACGTTAGGAAAGCCCCTAATCCTATCATTGATAATCTTTCAGCATATTCCAGGAAAGGGGAGTTTTCTGAGGTTCCTACAGTTCCTGCTATGAAGAGAAGCAAGCCTACTATAGAAATTATGATTGGTGTAGTGATTTTCATGGTATTTTATCCTTTTTAAAAAATCTAGCTACTTCTCAAAGCATCTAGGATAGAGTCGATCATTCGATCTTGTTCTTTTAGTGAGTCAGAAGACACTAAATAGAGTCCTTTGAATAAGACAATGTGATTATCAGGCTTGTCTAGCTTTCGAGCGATTGTCGATAATTCATACATTTTTCTAAAACGAGCCATGAAGTAAGTTTCCTCAGCGAAAGAATTAGTATTCTCTTTATGTTCTTTAGTTAACTCTTCAATTCTCTTGTAATTAGGGTTTTTAGAATTGAGAGCTTGAGTTAGACTCCGTTCGCTTACTTCAGCCGCTTTGCGTAGTTTAGAGATTCGTGCGAGAAGCTTATTCCATTCGCTTTCAGTATCATTAATTGTCTCTTCTAGAGAGCCTTCAGCAGTAATGTCAAAAGTTAGAGCAGTTTCTTTTAGCTTATCTTTGAATAATTGTTTAATACTCTCATGAGCTTTAGCGTCATATTCAAATCCGTCTTTTTCTAGATTCGCAAGTTCAGGCAGAACCTTATTTTCGAAAGCATCGTAAAGTTCGTCGCCTTTGTAGCCACCGAAGATGCTTAGCAAGTCCATATAGGCTTCATTCATGATTATCCTCATTTCTGTCTTAAGATATTTCTTATATTTGATTCTATCATATTTTTATTTTAAGAAATTTTAGAATCTCCGAGTCTTCTTCAGACGAATTGCATCGGTTAAATTTTACGATCCCTAACTGTAAAATAAGATCCTTGCACTGTAGAAGATAAATGTTTATGATAGGCTTGTAACGAAAAAACAACTTAAGGAAATGCTTTGAAAACCCTGCTCATTGAATCTGACTTCACTGTAACTCTGAATACTGTCGTTGAAGAAGTAGAAGGCTTCGATGAAGATCTTTTGTTAGAATCTGTTTCAGACGATGAGAAGGCCTTTACGTTAAAGCGCATTTCAATCTCGGATGTTATTGATTATAAGGGTAATCCAATTGAAATGACTGAAGAAATGATTAAGGCTAACAACGATAGCGAATATATTGAAAGTCTAGTCAATGTAGTTCTTACTGAAGGACCCGATTGCTTTCATCCTGTTGTAGTGCAAGACCGCGAAGACAATTATGAGTGGATTGACGGACAGCATCGAATGACTGCACTTCTTCGCGCTGGAGTCGATTCTACTATGGCTTACATTCAAAAATCTTCATAAAGATTCTGCTAACTTTCAATTGCATTAAGAATAAGTATAATGTTAACTTAGAGTTTTCATTGGCCATAATCTCTAACTTCAGGATTAGCGACTTCTATTGATTCTCAAGAGTTGAAAAAAGAAAATACTTTAAGCTAACTTGACTAAACTAGTCTTGAGGAGTGAGTCTGTAGTATAGACTTTTTCGCTACCAATAATTTCTATAGAGGCGAAAGTCTGGGGATTAAAGTGACTGCTAATGTCTTTACCAAACTTATTGAAGCGTGACTTTTCTGAGGCGCTTTTAACTCCTTTAGCTCTTTTTCTCGCATATTTAGTAATGAGCTTAGAGTTAGATATGATTGAAGAATCTGAGTAATCGTTCTTAATTTTAGATATGTTCCCCTTTAAGAAACTTTCAATAAACTTTCCAAATCTGTCATTGCTGTCTACTCTTGAGCTCGCGTCAATATACATTTCTTTGTAGGGATTAAGTTCAAAGAATTTCGTAAAGTCGCTATTAGGGTTAATTCTGTAATCCTTTAAAATAGAATTAATTATCCTAGGGATTAAATCTTTGTAGGCTTTAATTTCTGAAAGATCTTTAATGAAATCAATGAAATTCGGGTGAAGGGTACATATTGAGAGTAATTCTCCTACAATGATGAGTCTTTGCGCTGAACCATTTGATAATTTCTTCGATTCTTTTCTGACAATTTCTTTGATTTTGCTTAAAACTAAAGCTTTATTAGGTTCATTATCTATGTATATCCCTTGAGCTTCAAGTTTTGAGACTATAGACCTAAATGCACCCCTGTCAGTTTCTTTCGATGAGTCTGAGGATGTATTTACTTCAATTAAGTAACTCATATCCCTGTATTCTTGAGGGGCATTATCTGAAGAGATGTCAAGAGTTTTAGTGTCTTTATAAAGCTCAACATTTTCTTCAAATTTAGTTCCGCATTTAGAGTCAATTCTGTTTAATAGAGAAAATATAGCGCTTCTTGCTCTAATTCTCTTACTGCTTTTGTATGTAGTCTCTAAATATATTTTCTTATATTCATCTTTGCAAATATTCACAAAAGAAGATTTGTCTTTATAGGACGCTAGTGTTAAGTCTATTTTTCTAGAAATTGCTTCTTCAAAGACTATATTTACGAAGCCTAAAGAGTGTTTCTTATCAAAGTCCATTCCATCAAGAACAGAATCGAATACTGTACCTTCAAGCTTTAGAGATAGAGACTCACGTGGACTAGGGGCTTTAAAAGGTATTTTAACTATCCCCTCTTTTTCTGCTAGATAGTAAATCTCGTAAAGCTCTTTAAGAAGATTATTTTCACTGGAGTCTTTATCATTAGCTTCTTCAATTTTATTAAAGAACTTACTATAGCCTTCATCATCTTTAATAGGCTTTTGAAGTTTTTCAATAATCTGATTAGAAAGTTCTATTTGTTCCTCAGTGAAGCCTTTAACCTTCCGCAGGTATTCAAATGAAGATTCAAGTGACATATCGCTTTTCTCTCCATTGCATTTAGCGTGCATAAGCCCTACGTTGCCTAAAGTATACAGGTAGCCTTTAGATGCTGGGAGGACATGGTCGCGAGCTTCAGGTTTATCATCATCAGCTAGAATTAAAGCATCTTCTTTAAGTATGAACACTTCTTTTAAACACCAGTAGCAAATCCCGCCGGCTTCGTTAATAGCCCATAGTTCAATTTCTCGATTGGATAATTCTAGGTGGCTAAACATTTCAGTGAGATTTCGTATGTGAGAGCCGCCTCTTGAAGACCCAGAATATGGAATGTAGCCTTTATAGAGTTTTAACGTTCTGTAATCTTCAACAAATCTTTCTACCTTTATCTTAATACTAGTCATTGCTCTCACTTTCTTTTTCTCTTACTGTTTTACTTTTAGCAATTTGCTGGTATAGTACCAAGAGATTCTAGAGAGTGACAGTTTTATTGGCTATTCTTATATTTTTGAGAATATCTTGAATAAGAAGAAAGAGGTTCAGATGTTGAAAATATTGACTAGACGCGCTCTTAATGTTAAGATTTTGTTGATTGTATGTATAAGTAGGTGCTGACTCACCGCGAAAAATATTTGTAAAGGATTCTCAAATGAAGACAATGAAACCGTTCTTAAAGCATTTTTCTTCAATTCGAAATTTTCAATTGCGAGGCTTAGACGAGCCGACTCAAGTGATTCTAAATAAGTTCACCAGTCTTTTCAAGGATAAAGATGATCTCGTAGCTTACAACGCTCAATACTATGATTACCTTGATGAGCAGGGTGTTATAGTTTCTCTCAAAAATGAGATTGTTGTGGCTAATAATCTTGCCACCCTTGATCTTCTTGCAAATCTTGCTGAAATCGGCGTTAACCTCGAGAATATTCTTGAGCTAACTGATGAGCGTAAGTTAAAGAGGCTTCTTCCTACAGGGTTAAAACTTAATGAGATTAACTCGATTATTGAACTTAGCGCTCGAGAAGAGCTTGAGAGTATTGATACCTATAAGAATATTGTGAGAGTTGACTTCAATAGTCGCTTTAATGATTTATCAGTAGAAAGAACTGCTCGAAATATTAAGGAATTACTTCCTGAAGCGAAAATTAATGAGTCAGTAAAGGATGTTCTAGACCTACAGATTAAGTCTATTCGTGATCATTATGCTGAAAAGACTATTGCGGGTCTTGATGTGAAACTGTAGAATTCATCTAATAATTCTGCTTTAAGTTTAAGAATACTTAAGCACAGTTACTCTATTTAGGTTCGAGCCTAAGCGGTCTATAGAGTCGAAAATGGCTCTTAGGGTATAGTCATACAGTAGACAGTGTTTTGCTGTAAAACTGCACTTTTACTGCAAAAGACCACCTAGTTTGCCGCGATAGCCTCGGGTCTAACTAGGTGGTCTTAGTAGCGCAGTTTTTACTAATGCTTTAGAATCGCTAAAAGACTATATTTTATGATAGAATTCTTTTAAAATTAACAAAAGAAAGAGAATGTTTTCATGAATCGGAAAATCCGAACTATAGTAGCTTCTTTTATAGCAGCTAGCTTCTTATCTTTTTCAGGAGTTTCAGCATATGCTCAGGACCCTATCACTATTCCCCCAGGAAAATTTCTTGTAGATAAATCTGATGTTCTTACTCCTTCTGAAGAAAAGACTTTAGAAAGTTCTATGAAAGAACTTACGAAAAAGACTGGTCAAAGTCTATACGTTGTCTACGTGGATGAGTTTAGTAATCCTAATGATGCGCAGAAGTGGCTTGCTGCAACTGCGGATCTTAAGAAACTTGGATCTACAGACTCTATGCTTGTTATCGCTACAGAACAGAGGTCAGCTCAATTAGAGTCACACAGTGGTGGAGACATTGCTTCTTACGATTCTCAAATCTTTGCGAAATACACTAAACCAGCACTTTCAGATACTGACTGGCTAGGCGCAGGTATCGCAACAGTTCAAGGTGTTAAAGATGCGGCTGAGGGGAAATTGGCTGTAGCGGCTAAAGCTCCTTCTAAAAATCTTTCGAAAAATACAGAGTACAGTACTACAGTATCTAGCCCATCATACTCTTTTGAGGGTTTCGGGAGGTCTATTCTATAGGCATTAGGTGCTCTTGGATTGATTACTCTAATCATTCTTTACTTTGCTCTAGGATGGCACCGTCGTTTAATTTCGCGCTTGAACCAGCCAAAACTAAACGATCTGCGAACTGAAGCTGGCTCGGTACTCTTTAATTTAAATGAGTCTGTAGATAAATTAAGTGAAGGTTCTATGTTTGCTATGGCGCAGTATGGTAAAGGCGTGACTAAAAAGATTGATGATGATTTAGGTCTGATTAAAGAAGAGCTTGTCCGTCTTTTCAAAGTTCAAAAAGATTCTGATGACACTAGTAACACTAAAAGTAAAATTAGAGGTCTTTTGAATGACATTCTCAACTCTTCAAAGGTTGTCACCGAAAAGATCGAGAAGCACAATCTTATGCTTGATGGACTAGCAAAAGAAGAGGAGAATATCTCTTCTGAATTAGAGGATCAGAAGTCGAATCTTTCTAAGTCTGAAGGAGTCTTTGAAGCAAATAGTCTTAAACTAAAACGCGTTATTGATCAATACGAGTTTGAAGCTCTTTCAAAAATTAGTGATAATACTAAGCTTCAGTCAGCAGCTTTAGAAAACCTAAGAATAGCTGTAAATAATTTTGAATCTAAAGTAGCCTCAGGTGAGACTGCAGAGGCTGTTGGCCTTTCACATGTATCTAGAGACGCACAGCAAAGTTTTAACAGCTCTAATGATAAAGTTGTTGCAAGTTGGGAGAATCTATATGAACTTGATCTAATGCTAAAGAATCTCACTTCTAAAATTTCTGAAGGCTTAACCCGTAGTGCTACGCTTATTCACGAGGGATATAAAACCCAACTCGAGTCTTCTAGTGAAGTAGCAAGTAAGGCTCTTGAGGCAGTTAATCTTGGTAGGCTTAATCCTTCAGTAAAGATTGAAGAATTGAGTTCAGCTTCTAATAAATTCTTGAATAATCTTGATAAAGTCGAGGCTGAAGTTGCTGCTATTAATAAAGCACGGAGAGAGTTACCGTCTGTTATGGCTAGCGCTCGGCAGTATATTTCAAGTACCGAGCAATATATTTCGTATAATCGTAGCGATGTTAGCGGGAATGCTCTATCAATCCTTTCAGCAGCTAAAGGTCAGCTTGAAATGGCTATTCTAAATGATACTGGTAGAGACTTACGTCCTGCATATAGTCACGCTCAAGACTCTTTGAAGAGTGCACAAAAAGCTGATCGTATTGCTCGAGATGATGTTGATAGAGCGGAAAGGCAACGTAGACAAGCTCAAATGGCTGCTGCGGCCGCTATTACTGCTAGCCATAATCATAACAATAATCTTTATAGCAACGGGTTTAGCAATAACAATAACTTCGGTGGAGGTAGCTCAAGTGGTTTCGGTGGAGGCGGAGCTGGAGGAAACTTCTAGAAATAAACCTAGATAAAATTTCCTTAAAGATATGATTTCACATCATTATCTAAAGCCTATTAGTATTTTTGAATAGATCTGGTTATATAGGACTATATTGAATATTTGCAAAAGTAAAATAAATTTGTTAAAATATACATAGAACAACTATGTTAAGCTAGTAGGGGGTGTAAATGAAGAGTCCTGAGTATTATGAATTACTTAATAAAATCTCTAAAACTAAGAATATGAAATTTGTAAGAGAAAACTTGCATAAAATTGAGAGTAGCCATCTTAGTAGAGTTGCTGAAAACCCTCACCTTGCAGAAGATATTGTCCTAGAAATTTCATTAAAAACCCCCTATGCTATGAGACACCCTAATCTTCCCCATTCAAGGATAAGTGAGGTTCTTCTCGATAATCCTGGAAGTTATTCACAAGTATATCTTAATCATGCCGTAGGAAATCCTAACTCTAGTGAAGAATTCCTTCTTGAAGTTATTGAAAAACATTCCAATAACACAAATCTATTAAATTGCATGAGCCATAATAGGAATATGACCTTACCTGTGCTATTGTCAGTTATTGATACACTCAGCGAATTTCCTGAATCGTGGTATTGTCTAACTGATAGTCTAGCGTTTGAAGCAACAAATCAAAAGGTCATGGAATATCTCATTGAAGAGAATTTAAGTATTATGCAGTTGTCAGAGAACCCAAATCTTGACGAGAACTTGATTCAGCAAATTCTAGAAAAACATTTGGAAAATGATGCTGCTATGACAGCCCTCGCGAAGCACAAGAACACTACTGCTGAACAATTAGATATGATTTCCAAAAGCGATTATGAGTGGGTCAAGACTAAAGTTGCTTTCAATTCAAAGACTTCAATTGAAACGTTAAAGCGTTTGGGTTTCGACCCCTCGGCGAATGTTCGAAAGCATATCGCTAAGAACCCTAATACTCCTGTGGAGTTATTGAGGTATCTTCTAAAAGATAAGTCGACTGTAGTTCGAAATAATGCTAAGAAGAATCTAGAAAAACGGTGCCTTTAAATAGCATTTGAAGCCATTTAGATTAGTAAAAATTATTAAAAATAAGGGGATTAAATGACTGTGAATAGTTTAGATACTAGAGTTAAGCCTGACGTATGGGCTATGCCTAGCGAAGGTATTGAGTGGTGTGATTGCGGCGATTCGCATGAAATCAGTAGAGGGGATATTCTAGAATTTTCAGAATATTATGCGCAAGATAAGGATTGGATTACGCATGAAGAGGTAGTTCAGTCTTGTATGAGCTTCTGGAATTACGATGCTGTTTGTGAGTTCTTCTTGATGAAGGTGCGTGATTCTGCTATTGTCGTAGCCGGTGAAGTAAAAGACAAGTATCCTATGGAAGAGGGTATTGAAATCATCGGTTACTTCTCTAAGACTTGGCAGGGCTGCCCTGAAGAGGCATGTGAATCTACTTTCGAGCTTTAAAGTTGGAGGTATTTTATGAGTAAGAACTATAAGGATATTTCTAAGAAACTTGAGAGAACTAAAGATATAGTATTAATGTGGGAGCATATTGATGACAAAAATCTTCAGTATCACATCTATCAAAATCCTAATGTCACTCCTGAACTTCTTTTAAGAATTCATGAAAATAATTTAAGAAATAAAGTGAAAGTAGCGCATTATGTTCTTACTCATAAAAACTTCCCTCAAGATGTAATTGAATCAATTCTTTTAGGTGATTATAGTGAAGATTTGAAAAGTTCAGCTTCTTCAAACCCTAGTATTAGGGAAGAATTTCTTCTTGAAATTGTAAAAAATCCAAAAACCTCAGATCGAATACTCAACTCTATCATTTTCAGTGATTCAATAACTCTTCCTATTCTTATTAGAATTCTAGAAGATACTGACTTTGACGTAAATGATAGAAGTAATTACAGTATCGATTACCTTGCTTTAACAAGCGGCAATGAAGAGACTCTAAAATACCTTATTCAAGAGAATATAGAGTTATGTTCAGTTTCTAGAAACTTAAATTTAAGTACAGAGCTCATGGGTAGAATTATTGATATGCATGGGGATAATATTGAGGTACTTAAAATTTTAGCGAAACAGAAGTCAGCTACTTCAAATATTCTAGAAAGACTTGCTGAGATAGACGATAAGAATATCCAAAATTCTTTAGCTCGCCATGAGAATTCTACTAATGAAATTCTAGAAAAATTAAGCCACCATAGTCTTTCTGACGTCCGAAGGTATGTAGCCAGAAATAGAAGCGCGTCAAGCGAAATATTAGAATATCTTTTACTAGATCGCTCCAAGATTGTTAGGGACACAGCTAAAGCGAATCTAGAAGCTCAAAGACTTAGGAGAGTTTGACGATGAAAGATAGGGTAATAGACTCTCGCCTGGTTGTAGATGAAGCGTTAGAGTCTACTGATGCTGATTTTATAATAAGAGTTTCAAAAGACTCCAGTAAAGAGTACATGTGGTATAGCCTATGCTTTAATCCGAATACTCCGCCAGAAGTTCTCTTTAATATAGCGACAAGTGATGTTTGGTTTGGATCCAAGGCCTTAAATCACCCATCACTACCTGGAGGAACTCTTGAAAGGATTATTTTTGGGGGCTATTCTGATACTGTTAAAAGTAGAGCTTTAATTGATTCGCGCACACCTGAGGAAATTATTCTTAAATTTATGAAAGACTTTCCATCAGCATATAGAGTCGTTTTGAGCGTTTTTAATAACCCTAATGTTACAGTCAAGTCTGTGAAGCTTGCTTTTGATAATTTTGGGAAAGATATTGATAGGCACAGTCTTAAAGATTTAGCGAAGACAACTAAAGACAAAGAGTTGATGCAGTTTTTAGTAGATAATAATCTTGCTGTAGATGATGTAGCCTCTAATAGAAGTATTTCTACAAAACTTCTTGAAGAAATATTTAAAAAATATCCTAGTAATCTTAGGGTATTATGTGAGATTGCTAAGAATCCAAGGTGCAACACTAAAACTTTAGAAAGGCTAGCTTCGCTAAATAACCCAGCATTGAATTTACCTATAGCTAGACACCGTAACTCTAAAGAAAGCATTCTATTTTCGATTTCTTCAAGTAAAGACGAGATCACTTTATTACGCTTGATGGAGAATAAGAATTGCAGTATGGGTCTTTTGAGAAGTATTGCTGAAAATGGATTCAGTGAGACTATTAAGTCTAGCGCTGAAGCAAAAATTCAGAGGGTCTTAGCTAAAAAGAGACTTAGTGAAGAAGCAGGCTAACTTAAGTCAGTTAATGAAATTCAAAGTATTTAATATTGCGGTAATTTTTTAATTGTTGTAGGGTTTAACTATAGTTTATTAAAATGGATACTGAAAGAGGTTTTAGAATGGATATGACTTCCGAAGACTGGGATAAGTTAGCGCATCTTGCTCAGAGAGCTCGATATGACTCAAGCACTAATAGTGATGATGCAGTCGTTTTCCGTGATGTTGCTATGTATTCTTCACGAAAGAGCGAAGATCTCTCTTAATACTGTAGCGTTTCTAATTTAAAAGTAGGGTTAATTTTTAAAGTTTCTTAAAGATTCTTAAAAATTAACCCTACTTTTTGCTATCTTACGGTCTCATTGATAATTCTCTATATTTCAACTATCTATTTAATGAGGTCTGACTTTGAAGAAGAATGAGATTGTACTGCTAGCTTTAACAGTAGCACCATTAATGCTTTTAAGTGTTCTGAGGGCTATAAGCAGAGAAGGCTTTGAGCTTACTCCCGTAGTATTAATGATAGTTTTACCTATACTTTTAGTAGCTCTATTAATAGGATCAGTACATTTTATAGGGGAGACCCAATTCAAGAACGTTAATAAAGTTAAGGGTAAGCATGAATCAATCTATCGACTTAGAGCTAATGATACAGCATCTGCAATCAATAAATATACTATTCAAAGCTTCGGCTTGAAAACTTTTGGAATCTACTTTTTCCATAATGCAACGATTCATGAAGGAAAAATTACATTATGGGGCGGTATTTTCAATGTCCATAAAATATTTGAGTTTAAGGTACCCGAAGAGTCAACTATTGAAATATGTTTGCTTCCAGCCGGTATGACAAAAATTCCTACAATTGTTGTTATAGATAGCAACAACAATGAGATAGCGTTAAGTTTTGACGTAGATGAGGGTGAACTAATTACCCCTAAAGCTTTTGAAATAGGACGAAAGCTCGGGTTAAAAGAGGATAACATTACTTTTGAGTAAGTTTATAGTTTAGCTTTTAACACTAAAGTGGCTTATGCTTTTACTCTAGAGTCATCATAAAGATTTTAGAAAACTTTTGAATGAAAATACATTTAAAGTGAGCCTTTAAACTGTTCAAATCGAGATAACTCTAAGGGGCGCTAAAGTGTCTAAAGTAAAGTACCATATTAATCCTGAAACTGGCAATCCTAGTATTTGTACGGCGTCAGCGCGGGATTGCAGGTATGCTAAAAATGGCGTAACTCCTGAACATTATGAAACTAAGGAAGAGGCTATGAAGACCTATGAATCAAAAACTGAAAAAGAACTTGGAGTTACTAAAACTTTTAAAAAGAAAAGAAGCTCGAAAGGGATATTTAGCAGCCTTGTTAGGAAAATGAAGTCAAGTAAAGTCGATTATCCTACTGATGATTTTTCAAAGTATTACAAATATATTACTAAAGACGATAGTTGGCATAAAGTCTGTGTTACTTATTTTAAGGAGGATTTGAAGTTTGAGACACCTTCTTGGGTTCATGCAAAAACTTTAGGAATGGCTTCAATAAGGATCAGTGATACTGATGAGATCTTTTCACACTCTTACAATTATCATATTGAAGAATACGCTGAAGAGAAATATATTAAGTCTCCAATATTAGTAGAGAATTTTTTGGTTCGTGATGGCAAGCCTATAGCTTATTATTCCTTCGTAGCGGCTAGTAAACAAACCGATGATCCTCCGATGATTCATACAGCTGAAGTTCGTAAAGGGTTTAGAGGTCAGAAGCTTTCAAATTACTTCAAAAAAGAGCTTAATAAGATTCTTAAAGTAGAATTACATAGTAACGGTGTTTACACAGAATCAGGATATAGAAGTATTGAAAAGAGTCCAATTTGGGTTAAGTCGCCGCTTTATGAAAATAACTCATCTGGAGTAGCACCGGAAGAAGAATATACAGTTTTTAAAAGTGCAGGTAGAAATGTTTCTTATGTAGAGAATTGGGACGCGTTAGCATCGAAAGATTGGGCTAGTGATTGGTAAAAATGCTTTTAAAAAGACTTTCTTAAGGTTTAATTAACTTTTAACTAGTTTAGAAAACCATGTAAGATTAAAACAATACGTGAAAAGTCGCATGAGTCTTCACACTCTTATAAGGAGTTCTAAATGTCATCTCGCAAGTATCATATTAGCCCAGAAACTGGGAGACCGAATCAATGTACTGCAACTGTTCGAGGTTGTAAATATGCTGAGAATGGTGAGATTCCCGAGCATTATGAAACTAAAGAAGAGGCTCGTGAGGCTTACGCTAAGAAGATGGATGCTGAAGTAGGTGCTGTTAAAAGTTTTAAGAAGGATTCTAGAGGTAGCGTCAACATTCCAGAGTTCCCTAAATTCAATTCAGCCACAGCAGAGCCAACTGATTTTGATGGCGTCTATAATGCTATGCTTGAAAAGCAAAGCGAGAGTGAGTATCGAAAATTTCAAGCATTCTCAGTATTGCAGTCGACTTTTAATGATAAAGTATATAACAGAAAGACTTACCAGCACGAATATGTTAAGGACCCTAAAGAAGTTCTAAAAGATGTTCTTGAAAGAAAAGATCTAAATTCTAAAGAGTTAGCGATTCGAGATTCTTTCGTTAAAGCGCAAGAGTTAGACAAAAAGAATAGGGCTATTCTAGCGCAACTAGATTCGACCTACAAGAATCGTGGAGAATGGAATAGAGCCTTCGTAGTTCCTGAAGGTCACGTTCACAAATCAATGAATTGCTCTACATGTAATAAGGGTGAAGAGCCTACTAAATTCCAATTGCTTAATGAATATTCAGGAAGCAACGAGGGTGAGATAGTCAAGAATGCTGGTTACAGAGCCTGCACTACATGTTACCCTTCAGCTCCAGTAGGGGATAGCACAGCGCTACCAACTAAGATGTTTAGTGATGACGAAAAGAAGAAAGCGGCTGCGAGAGTCGAAAGAACTGCTGTTAAAGAGGCGAAGAAAGTTGAGGCTACCTCTAAGGCAGCTACATTAAGTGGTGAACCATTAAAAGTTAAAACTGGTCTTTCTTCTTTCCCAGAAACTTTCAAAACTGAACGCTCAGCATTGAACTGGTATATGAATAGCGCGACTAACGGAAAGATTATTGATAATGATAAGGAAGAAACTGAGAAGAACGCTCGATACACAGTACTTTATAATCTTGCGTTAAAGCATGATCGACCGATTGCACAGATTCAGGAAGAGTTGCATAAGAAAGCTCTTGTTAAATCAAAGAAAGACTATAAAGAGAGCTTGAAGTATTTTGATGAGTTGAAGCGGATGAATCCACATAGCTTGGGAGATATGAAGCCTTCAGAATATGAAGAACCTGTTAAAGATGATTATGGAATTCCTGAAGATTTCTTAAATAAGAGCCCGCGTGAGTGGGGCAATGGAGATTACATTCCTAAATAAGATACTCTATTTATTTCTATAAGTTTAGCGTGGTAGGTCTATTTTTACCTACCACGCTAGATAAGTATCTAAGGTTGGAGTGACCTCCGCTAGAGCGTAGTTAGGCGGATAGTTTCAATTCTAGAAGCTTTAAAAAATAACAAGGGATGATATTACTCTCAGCACTCAAAAGAGATGCTATATGCGACTCGGCGCTATCCGAAACTAACACTACCATTAAGGGGTAAAATAAAATGGCTAAAGGCTCATTTAATAATAAGTACGTTACTCTAGACTCTGTTCGAGTCTTCTATGATGCTGACACTGACACTATTCATCTTACTGCTAAAGACAAAGACTTCTCTTCGACTGATCAGTTCCACATCACGCTTAATAAAGATTCTAAAACTGAGGAAACTCTTCGTAAAGTTTTGCATAAGCATAAAGTCATAACAAGCGAGAAAGTTAAGTCTCTTCCAAAAAGGGTTGATTTCTCTTCACGAGATACTTCGAATGACGTTTACTATGAGATACCTTTAGGTGTAATGAGAGACGGATCCGAATTTAAGTGGGAGGTTGACTGGAGTCCGCATATCTTTGTTTGCGGTTCTACTGGTTCCGGTAAGTCAATACTTGAAGGAACAATTCTAAAATATGCTTCAAATTTCAAGGAAGAATATGAAGTCTACGGGATTGATTTAAAGAGAGTCGAATTGACTCCCTACATAAAGAATGGTTATATCAAAGAGCTCGCTACAGACCGTGAGCAGGCTTTAGAGATCCTTAAAAAAGTTGAGGAAAAACTTCGAGACACTTATAAAAACATGGATGAATCAAAAGTTATTAGTTATAAAAAATTGAGTGCTCCACCGAAAGCGACTATTGTTCTAGTTGATGAATTATTCCAGTTGACTGCAAAAGTGGACGTTACTGGTTTATCTAAGATCGAAGAGCTAAAAGAAGAGTTAAATCGTGAGAAGATTATTGAATCTTTAAAAAAGATTTCAAGACTTGGGAGAGGGGCTGGGATTCACCTAGCATTATTCTCGCAAAGACTAGTCGATCCTGAGCTTGAAGAAGTCTTATCTAATACCTCAGCTAGAGTTATCATAGGGAAAGCTTCAAAAAGTATTTCAAGAGATTTGATTGGTAGCGAGTTAGCTTTTAATACTACTGGAGTCCCCGGCCGAGCAGTATTTCAATGTGGTTCGAGAGTTGAGTCTTTCCAGTCTTACTATAGTTCTGGATTCGAGAAATAGAAATGTCTGATGATCAAGACGTTTAGAAAAAGACTTGTAAAATACTGCTTCTATTAAGAGGATAATAAAATGGCGCAATATCATATTTCCGAAAACGGCGAACCGAATCTTTGTGACGCTAAAATCAAGTGCCGCTTAGGCGGTGAATCAGGTAAAGAAAACCACTTCGATACTGCCGATGAAGCTCGTATGGCATATGAATCTAAAATGAAAGAAGCTACAGTAGCTCCTAGAAATTCTAGAAATAAGAAATTTGCTGTAAGTAAGGATGACATTATTCAAGAAGGCCAGTTCAAGGGTCTTGTGAAGCCTGAATTTCTCTTCAAGCAGGATATTCCAGCCCATGTTGAAGATAAAGTCATATATACAGACTTCAGTAAAATATATAGGGAGATAAATAAGAATCAAGCTGATATATATTCAGAATTAAGATCAAGAGGTATAAGTTTGCATCTTGATGCTAAGGCTTATTCTAATGAGGCGACTAAAGCTTTTAAAGAGTTAGACAAAGCCGGGCTGGCTGAACACTTAAGAAATCGTAAGAACATTGCTTTAAGTTTTATAGAAAATGCTGGCAGAGATAAGCGCACTGTTAAAGAGATTATTGAATCAGGAGAGAATATTGATAAAGACCTCTCGAGTTACAATCTAAAAAATTATCAATCAAGGGCTATAAATAATTTCGCTAGAGCAATCACATACGCTAAACCAAAGTTAAAAGAAAAAGCATATAACCTTCCAGTGAAATATGTTGACACATTTGTTGGCGAGAAAGATGTGGAATTAGGTAATGCTGACCATCTTATAGAAATTGCTTCAGAAGTTCACGCTAAACATCCAGATTTTGATCCTAGAGCTAAAGTCTCAAGACCGCATGATCTCGGCGGGTCAGGGAATATTGGTACTAGAGAGCACTTTAGAGCTAGTATTCAAAAAATAGGAAGGGACACTGCGGCATCTAACATGACTGAACAATATGTCATTGATAAGTTTGGAGTAGACGGTGCTAAGGATTTCTGGAATAAGAAATTCCACAGCGATACTAACAATCGCCCAACTCTACCTAAATTTATGAAGCTTGTTAAAGACTTCGAGAAAGAGAGAAATAGCTAGTATATTTACGAAAGCGACCGGTTGATTTAGTGCAACCGGTCGCTTTTTAAGCCATAAATATTAACGGAGCTTCTATCCTTAAACTTGTTATAATAAAAATATTGCTCCACAATTTGAATTTAATACCTTTATACGAGACTATTTTAAGGATCCTTTAAATAAAGGAAAGAAAAGATCAGACGCTATAGAGTTATGGAATATTGTTAAATCGCAACCTGGAAGTAACAGGTACGAAGATTTTGTAAAGTCTAAAGAAGGTTAACATTTTCGCAATGATATTAATGAAAACTTAAAGTAAGGGGTTGTGATTATGAGTAGAAAGAAAAATAATTATTGGAAAGTTTTTAATAGCCCGACTAACGTAGCTTTCTTAGCCATAGGCATATCTTTTATTATTTTAGGGCTTAATGAAAAACTATATCTTTATAGCGGGATTATATTTATTTTCCTTGCTTTCTTAGATTTAGGAGATGACAGCAAAGAAGATGAAGATCCTGATAAAGACAATTAAGGTTAGCATCCTAAGTAAAAGATTTTAAGTTGTCTTTAAGAAATATCTTTTTTAAAGGGTTTTAGCTGTTTTAAAAATCGAGTAGAAACTGCGCTACTAAGCGCGTCTAGTTAGACCCGAGGCTATCACGGCAAACTAGGTGGTCTTCTCGTGTTTCTATGCAGTTTTAGAGGGTAAACTATTCATTCTGTATAATATTATAGCAGCTACATATTATATTTTAATTAATTCGCATTTTCATCCACAAACTCAAACTCTTCAATACCTCTACGTAACATAGAAGCTAATGGAATCGAAATAAGTATTGAAGCAATTGCAAGAACTAGAGCTAAAGACAAACTAGGCTCATAAAGAGGTGCTCTTTCAATCTCCGCATTAACTCGCCACCCACAATTCTCTATAGTTCCGAGACATTTTCCTGCTACATTGGTAGTGAACGTAGCGAATAGAGTAGCAAATGAGATAGAGCTCAAAATAATTATTGAGATAATAGGGAGTTCTTTAAGTTTATTTTTAAAGTTTTTAGACATTTTAATAGCTCCAGATTCAAGGCTTATTTATTTTCATAATATCAAGAGATGCCAAGAAATTATTGTCTAAGATAGCGGGGTGCTTAAATACTAACCTCTTTTAATAACTTCGCTAAAACCTATATACTGTAATGTAAATTTCTTCTTTATTTATCTCTCGAGCCACTTTAACTATCGCCCCGTTAGCATCAACCACTAATTGCTCTCTTACAGTTACAGCTATTCTTTTCCGCAATTTTCAGTTTAGTGTTTTTATTGCTTTAAACGGTTATTTTACTGTTTTAGAATTTGAGCGAAAACTGCGCTACTAAGACCACCTAGTTTACCGTTGTGCTATCGGGTCAAACTAGGTGGTCTTTTTGCGTTTCTATGCGGTTTTGACAGTAAATACTGTCTACTGTATAATGATACCTAACTGCAGCATTCTGACGCTTAGACTGCAGTCTCACAGTTGCAAATAATCTACGATATAACCACATTATTTATACACTTTACCCGTTTTAATGGTTTGCTTTAGGCGCTTCGCGCCCTCCAATATAGACTGTAATGTCGTTTTTCTCATTATCAATATCCAAGGTTACTTTAACTTTTTCTCCGTTAGCGTCTATAGCGGGTTGCTCGCCTACAATTACAGCATATCTTCTTTCATGAAGACTGTATATATCTTCTAAAAGACTTAATGAATACTTCTCATTAACAAAATCTTTAATCTTTGTATTAACTTCACTTGCTTTAATCTCATTATGCTCGCTTATCTTAGACCCTTCAATATGCGAATAAGTTAAGAGTGCAGCAGAAGTGAGGGCTAGTGACGCTATAATCGTAATTTTAGTCTTTATTTTATTATTAGGGTAGATAGCTATGACTAGAGTAAGAGCGATAATCACAGGAAACGCTATAGGCTGCATAATATAAGCGAACCCAGGGCTTTCGAATCCCGGCGAGAAGTAACCTTCTGATAAGACGTTAATCATTGTTTCTCCTTTAAGAATTTTTTGTTTAGTATTTTTCACTATACCATTAAAAATCCCGGAAACTCAACGGTCTATTGCCATAACTGTTGTCAAAACCTAAACACTTCGAGAATCTAGTTCATAAAAATTTTAGAAATTTATATGAAACTTAGGTGCACCTTTCGTATTTTACAGACTAGTGTTATAATTTGATCTATAGAACTTCTATAAGTAGAATTATCTAATTGAATTTTCAAAAATGATGACATTACTTCAATGAATAAAAATTTTAAAGGGGTTAATATGAATAGAGAAGCTGAAGTGAATATTTACAACAAAGAAGGCGCTTTAGGCAGACTAGTTGCTATTAACTCAGTTAGAGCTGGAGTAGGCAAGACTTTTATAACAACTTTTCTAGCCACCTCCTTATCATCGAAGAATCTTAAGAGTAATGAGGTTACTCTATCTTCAGAGCGTCTAAACTCATTTAATGTTTGCATTGTAGAAGCAGATTTCTGGAAAGATACGTCAAGCATCTTTAAGAATGATTCTCTAAAAGAACCGAAATTCAGATTTGAAGAAAATTATAACAGCTTCATTAGAGATAATCTATTCTACAATGAGGTTCTTGACTTACATATTCTTAAAAATTTTAAAACTTCAAAAAGCATTGACAGAACCTCTAAAGATTTCATGTCAATCTATACTGAAGTCATTAAAGAGCTTAGAGAAATTTTTGATTTAGTAATTTTTGATACAGATATAAATTATGTATCAGAAATAAATAGTCATCTAATTTTGCATGAATCAGATGCCATACTTTTAGTTATAGATAAAACTCCAATTAATGAAATTCAATCTTTATATCGATGGATAACATATCTTTCAAAAGAAGTGAAAGAAAAAGAATATTTACTTGATCTAAATAAGGTGCATGTAGTCTTAAATAAAGAAAAAGAAAATGAAGACTATGGAAAGGCTCTAGCGTCAGCCTTAAACTTGAAGTTCATAGGTTCTATACCTGAACAATTATCTGCATTCAAAAATGTTAAAAACTCAAGGGGTTTTGTAGAAGCTCTAAAATCAGAGCCCGAATTTTCTATAGTTTATGAAAATATTTCTAAAAAATTATTAGAATTTCTTAAAACATCTATGTGACTAGAGTGTATTTAGATTATGCATCTATCAGTAGATACTCTTTCAGTAGGTTCTGTCTTTAAAAGGTTTACAGAACCTACTGAAGTGAGGTACTTAGAAATGTTGATGTTTATTTAATAACAAGATCCTTAGCATTTTCCCAAGCGATAGAATATCCAACAGCATCAATTGCCGAACCTATAACATCACCAAATTCTTCAGCAGTGATCTCTTCTTCAAGTGAAGTGATATACCTTGATCCATCTACAGTGAACTCCCAGTGCTTTCCGCCCATTCTCTCAAATGCAGTTAAACGCGAAGGGTTAACACCAACACCCTCATTAGTGATTAAAAATTTAGCCATTTTAATATCTCTTTCGTTAATAATTATAAATTATAGAATCATTATAGAATATCAAAAAGACGCTGTAGAGACATTTCATGAAGAAAGATAATGTTTTAGGATTTAACCTTCAGATTAGAACACAAACTCTTTCAGCAGGTTCCATAAATTTTTAGAATACAGAACCTGCTGAGAGAGTGCTTAATTAATTTTTGCGGAAATTAATCTTGGTTTATCTATGGACCCAGACACTTTACAAATTAAAGTACCTACATTAGAGCCATCGTTTTTAACAATGACGTTATGTTGCCAGATTTCGCCATTACCCTCATCGACAATATCTTCATACTTTAAGCCCTGACTCCATCGTGCTGAATAACCAGGTCCTACTTCTCGATCAAGCCAATGATCGCACATACCTCTAGATGAATAACGATCTAACCCTGACTTTGTTTCCTTATTTCGTTCTTTATTTTTAGAATTTAATTCTTTTTCTTCTTTCGTTATTGTAATCTTACCTGTAGAACATTCTTTTTTATCTCTAGCGTATTTTAAAGTGACTACACCTTTAGGGTCTATCTTTTCGTTAGCTTTAGGAGACTGATCACATACGATCCACGCCTCATCATCCCAAACCCCTCTATCTTCTTTAGTCTTATCGACAGTTTCTATTTGAATAGATTCACCCAGTTTTTTATTAAGTATCGAATATGCTTTATCTAAAGTAATTTCCTTTACATTAGGAACAGTAACTTTTTTAAGTTTTCCGTCATTAGTCACTTTAGAGCAATCTCTTTCAACTTTAAAATCAATCTTTGCGTCTTTCTTTATTTTTGTCCCAGCAGCAATAGATTGTTTACATACCTCCCAATTACTCGAATCCCAAATTGAAACACCTGAAATCGACTCACTGCTTATTGAATCTCTATCTAATCCTAAATCTTTCATTTGATTAGTAGCTTCTAATAGAGTTTTACCAGTAAGATCAGGAGTCGTGACTGGCATTGAACTTTTTATGAAAATAAACATAACTATTAAAACAATAGCTAGTATAAAAACCCCGCATCCAATTGCACAGCCTTTATTTTTTGAGGATGACTGTATTTCCTCTTCACTTAAATCGCCCATTTTATCCTAAGAGTTTATTTGTTAAGAGTATATACTAAAAATTTAAGCCCTCAAACGTGTTTAAGAATGCTATTAATATCAACTAAATACATAGTCCTTGTTGAGTTTAGTAATCTTTCTTTTTCAGAACTTTTCTTTTACAAATTCAATAACTTTTTCAATAGTCCAGTAGCTGGCCGAAATACTTGAACCATTGGCGCGATAGAAAGTACAATCAATCCACCCATCATTACGAAATTCAATAAGACATGAGTGATTTTGACTTTTCTTTCGTAATCTTAATGAATCCCCTTCTTCAGAAAATGTTGTAAATATTTGAAAATTCTTTGCGTATTACTTCTATTCGACACATAGGCTACAATTCTATTTATTATTTAAGTTTAGTATTATTCTCAATTACTTTTTGGCTGTCTATGCCTAATTCCTTCAAACCTTCTCTTATTATTGGTTCAATAAGTAATATATTATGCTTAGTGAAATTATTATCTTTAAGATACCTAAAATTTGCTTCGGATCGCAAGGAATTGTAAGTATAATCAAAGTCTTCATTTTTTGAATATACTTCAAACATTCTAACGTTAATGTCTTTGAATTCTTGAGTTATTTTTTTAATAATTAAATCCATATCATCAATACTCTTATTACTTAAAGATATCGATAAGGAAACGTTTGCGATTCCATGAACTTTTATCTCAACAATGGCGTCGTCGAGATAAACTTTAAAAAGATTGTATTCTTCATGATTTTCAGTATCAAAAGCTTTCCCACTAAGTTTTCGAAGGACTTTATTTGACTGTATATTTCGTTCCATAGTCTTCTCCTTTTCTAGAAGTTTCTCACACTTAAATAGCAGCGACCAACTTTATCAGACGCTGCTATAAAAGTGACTTAGATTAAATATCAACTTGTTGAAGATTTAAGGAAGTTCGGTCACCATTTATTCCATTTAAATATAAGCTCTTTGAGTATTTCGAAATTCATTCGGCTTATTCTACCGTATCTTACATTATCAATAGTTCCGTAAATAACAATGCAATCTTTCCGGTTTATAAATATATAATATGTGTCGTTGCTTTTAGTTTTCTCTTTAAAAAACCAACCTATTTCATCTATTCGTTTTTTAGGTGATCTAAACTCTAATGCTGAATCAAAGCTATTGTAGTTTTCAGTTTGTATCTTTTTTATTTCTGTTCCTCTAAAAGCTATAAAATTTAAGTCTGTAATTTTAGGTGTTATATTGGGTTTAAAAATTTTATAAAAATCTATAGGTCTTTTAGGTTTGTTATATTTTCTTTTCTTAAGATACTTTAATAAGAATAAAACCTGTTGTCTGTTCACTTTTATATCAATAAAATCATCTCCCGTAGATTCCTGATCTAATAAGGATTCTCTTTCTATTTCTAGAATTGACAAAAGAGATGCATATGTAAATCTAACATTATTATGCCATTTTGACATTACAGGTTTAATTGTTTTTAATCCAAATTCATCCTTTTCTTCCCATAAGGATATACATTTCGATCTTCTTCCACTTGGATTTGTAAACTTTATTTTAAAAGAATCGGTATATGAGCAGATCTTTAATAATTTTTTAAAATCTTTATAGACCTCTTTATTATTTAATTTTTCCTTTGTAAGATAAAATCTTAATAGCTCCATTAAATTAAGTCTTTTAAAGTCTCCATTTATGCTTATTTCAATTACTGATGTATAAAATATAGGTATGTTTTTATATTTTTTGACTTTTATATAAGTGCTCCATGAAGAACTAATCTCCACATTGTTATTTAAATATATAATAATAGGATTTTTAGAAAATTTTCTTAAACCTTTATTTTTCTTCTCTTCTTCGAATACATATATTTCATTAACAAGGCTTGTCATTGTCGGATCAGTATAGTGATAATCCATCTTGCTTCCTATTTTATTTGGAGTAATCGAAAAAAGAATTTTTCGGTTACTCGCTATTAATGCAATTACACCACCTGATATAGCAAAAAAGATATTCCCCATAAAATTTGAGAGACTATTTAGCCAGAAATCCATAATATTACCTCTAAATAATGAAATTATTATCTACATATCTGCCGTTACACTAGTCTTATCTTTCCACGGCTTCAAATCTTTAGTCATTGATTCTCTTTCCTCTTCTATAAGTTCGTAAATTTCTGCAAGCTGATCATCAAGAGTCTCAGGCTTAGAGAAATCAAGGAAGACGCCAGGCTTATCAAGAATCTCACCGGTAGCGAAGTTAATGTTAGGGATTAATGAATAATTCTTTGAGGTAGTATTTTGTGAAGGCGTAATAAGACCTAATAGGATACTAGAAAAATCTGTCTTCAGATATAGTAGACAATTAATTGCCTCTTCTTTTGTTTTAAAGCTGCCTACTTTAAGAAAACTATCAGAACCTATTGAAAGAGGTTCCGAAATGAAAATTCGGTCAGCTCTTGGGTAAGCAAGACCGACAATCGCGTGGGCGGTCTTGCTTACCATTACTTTCCAATCATCAGTTTTTCTATTTGTGCATTTTTCAGAAATATTTCTAGAAATGACACCTTTCCCAGGTTTTGTATAATAGACTTTTACAAAGTTTTCAGAAATTTCTTCAAACTCCTCAATCTCTTTAGACCGCCGCACATCGGATCCATAGTAGCGCAAAGGCGCTACTATGGATCCGATGTGCCTATTAGTCATGATTTTATCTTCAAATATTCTAGAAAGATGTGGGTCTCTAATATGAGCCTTACCTGACGAAAGGGTTACTTTTTTCTCATACTCTGAGTCATAATAATATCTAATTTCTCCTTCAGTCTTTTTAGATGACCATAAGTAATAATTTATACCTCCGGCTATTGAAGCAGTATTAAAAATTTCTGCTGCATCAGATATATCATAAAATGCTGAATACTTCTTAGACGAAAGCTCTCTTTGGGAAAATTCAGCTAGACCATCGCCAAATCCACCCTGCATCCACCGTGATGGATGAATTATAGAAATATAATCTGAAGTAGCTTGTGATACTTCTACAAAGTGATGATAAATTGAGGCTGATCTTTTGTTTCCCTCAATCTCCATCTGGTACGGTGGGTTACTTACTACCGCACTGTACTTCTCACCTTTATCAGCCTTCATGATCTCTTCGAGAAGTTTTTCTGCAGCTTCTGGATTCGAGTCCTCTGCGAGCTTGACAATCTTTTCAGCATTGACTTCAGTCATTGTTCTTCCATCTTCAGTAATAGTTTTCATAGCGGTAGGATTGAAAATCCACTTCCAAATTTCGTTTGTTTCGTCTTCAGTAAGGTTTCTTAAACCTTTAGCAAGAGTACCATCAGCACGGTACTTCTGTAACTTAAATTCTTTCAAAGCGTTTCTAACAATCATCACATCAACAACTGATGCATTGACTCTCATGTCTTCATAGCCTGCAAGAACTCTTTCAGCAATCTTTCGAGAATAAGGCACTCGGCAGTTCACGAAGATTTGATTCTCAACAATATAACGCCAAATCTCTTCATCCGAACTAACCTTAGGTTTAAACTCAGGGTTAAAGCGACTTAGATTTTCCTCAAGAACTTCTTTACGCTTCGCAAAGAGACTCAAAGCTCCATATAAAGGGTATAATGCTGTCTTGCTATTAATATCTAGTATAGTAGTTTCCGGTGACTTCCAGAATTTTACCAAATCTTCATCAGTGTCAATCCACTGAGGTTCAAGAATTAAATCACCGCTACTATCTTCAATGTCCTCCCAAGAGTAAGCCTTGACTTCACTACCAGATTCGGTGCTTCGAGTATTCTTCGCATACCACTTACCATCATTATCAACCATACGCAAGCCACCGAGAGTGTCAGCATACTGGCGATTTACTACAGAAAACGGAGTGAGAATTGTCTCCTTGTCCGGGTTGGTAAAGCTGCTAAACATGTGAGCAACTGCTGAAACTCTTTCAACAATAGTCAACTCGCTAAAACGTTTAGTGCGATTCTGTATCTCTTTACAGGCACCCTCAAAGACTGTCTTATTGAAATATTCTTTAATGATTTCCCAATCATCTTTGCTAAAGCCTTTCGGCATGAACTCTACCCATGACTCATCATCAATAAGACTTCCGAAAGTATCAATAGTGATTTCTTTCTCTAGCTCTGTAGCAAAAACGAGCATTGGGATACGAGCAGAAATGCCTCTAAGTAATTGCATGATCTTCTGACCATTCTTACGGTCTTCATTAAGTCTTTCTAAAGCTTCTTTATACTTCTCGTGAACAGTAGGAGGGTCATTCTTAGCTGGTGGCGGTCCATCGAGTGTCTTCTTGTCTTCACCAGTCAACTTACTTTCAGAAATTACTAAACGCTTTATAGCTGAATCCTTAGAGGAGGTCCCTACAATTGAAGTAAGCTTTTTAAAGTGCTCCATAGCGTTATCATCAATAGACTGAATGTCAAAACGGAAGATACTTGAATCGCAGAATCCAGAATCGACAGCTCTTGAGATATAGACTTTCTGAACTGTTTGCATGACAAAGTTAGTGTCAGCCTGAGTAAACTGCGCTCCATCATAAGAGATAATAGGTAGATAAGAAAGCAACTCTTTCATAGAGTCTTCTAGAGCCACTTCTTTCTCGTTAGGGCTTAAGATCTCGTAGTCTTTAGAGGCTTTTTTAGAGTTGTGAGTAGAGGTGATCTGTGCCATTTCAAGAGCGCGATCTGGAGCGAAGTCGAACACATATCCAACCTCTTTCTCTCTACCATCTGGAAGACTTCCTGAAGACTTTACGCGGAAGATAGTCTGCATGTAACTCATAGGGCTCTTCATATTAGAAAGCATGAATACTGCAGTCCACTCTGGAACTGTTGTACCTGTAGTCAGCTTACCTACAGAAAGCGTAATAGTTCTTTCATTTTCTTTAATCGCTTTCTTAACGTCACTAAGAGGGTCACCGCTATCATTATTTCCTGTAGCGTTAACTACTTTGAAATCACTGAAATTAGGGTGAGCACTTAGTCTTTCATGGAGAGCGACAGCGGCTTCGACTGAAGGTAGAACCCAGAAGCTATGTGCGAAATCTTTTTTAGAATTATCTCTACTGAAAGGGAAGTTTCGATGATCTTTAACTATCTCGTTAGTTTCTTTATCAAAACGACCATTCTCGTCTGAAGTAGAAATCATGTTAAGAAGTAGGTCGATTGAACCAGGGTCTTTGAATGGACTGAATGCTTCGTAAACAGAACCTTTTACTAAAGTGTTTCTATCAACTTCGAAAAACTTATTAAAGTTAAATGATGTGCCTGAAGGGTCAATCGCTGGATTGCCTTTTAGGATTCTAGTAGTGTCTAATGTGCGGATTTCTAGTCTTGGTAGCTTACCGTAAGGATTAGTGTCTGAACCAGGGTATGGATTATTCTTAGAGTCTTTTAAGAAGTTTTCGTAATCTCTATCCCAATCTTCCTTTGCTTTCTGCTCGTCAAGGTAGCTCCAAGTGTAAACAGAATCTTGATCAAAGTCTTCAATAATATTGAAAGGTGTTCCTGAAAGGAATAACTTATATTTAGACTTTACTGAATCGTCCATTAGTTGAGCAAGTTCAGTCTTTAACCCTTCATGGCTTTCATCATAAACAGCTAAGTCAAATTCAGTATCGAAAACTTCACTATTCTTTTTAAAGATAGTGTCAGCATTGATAATCTCTCCAGTCTCATCATCGTAAAGAGGGATGTTGAAAGATCCTCTTAAGTCTTGTACGGAGGCGAAGTAGATAAATCTTTCAGATTTTTGAAGGCTTTCCCAAGTGTCACCTAGGCTTGATTTAGTGCCAAAGTTCCATTCCGAATCACTACCGAAGTACTTCTTGAAGTCTTCATGCCAACCGGCTTTAACAACTGGTCTGTGAGTGAGAATAAGAACTTTTTTAATATCCTGCTTTTTCTGTAATTCTTCAACTAGAGCGTAAGATGTTAGGGTCTTACCGAAGCGCATGATAGCGTTCCACAAGAATCTTTTAGGGTTCTCGATTGATCCTTTACGGAATTTTCTAGAAGCTTGAGAAACAGCATCTAACTGCTCTTTACGTAGGGTAATATCTAACTTCTCGTCCGAGTTAATGAAAGAGGTGCTACCTTTAAGGTGAGCTTTGAACGCGCTCTTTACATCATCGATGGTAGCTGTGAACCATTCGCCGATTTTCTTATCGTCACGGTTGAACTCGTTTTGAATACCGGAGCGCTTCAAGATAGAGTGTAGGTCGTAGTCTCGGAATGATTCGTATTTTAGAATTTCGGAAGAATCTTCGGAAAGAACGGGTTTTACGGCTAATGCTGTCCATAGTAGTTCGTAGTCTACGTCGGCGGTCTTAGTCTGCTCGTCGATACGCTTTTTAGCAGCAGCTTCGATTTCTGGGCTTGTGATGAAGTCAGAATCACTGCTAGTGTTGTTTTCAATAATTTCTTTAATTGTTAATGAAGTGTGGTAGGTTGCGTCACCTACTTTGATTCTTCCGTCGTGCTTACCGTCGTGAATAGCGTAAACGTAAATAACTTTGTACGATCCAGCGTTTAGCTCTAGATTCATCCCCATAAATTCTTCCACTAATTACCCTTTCAATAAGCGTTTTAATTCCTTAATTCCTTAATATCTTACCAACTTATTACTATAAACCGTGTTTTGAGTTGGTTTTTAGTAAAATTTTTTAATATTTTTGGTTTTATTTCAGTATTTTCTGGAATTAACTGTTAATTTTGATGGATTTTCCCTCTTAGGAGGTCTTTATTCATCAAAACTTATAAAAAACTAAGCCAATATTCTCCTTTAAGAATGCTTTGACAATTTTAGTACATGTCTAGTTTTGGATCCTTGTGAGAATATTGGCTTAATTAGTTGAAAGCAATATCAATTTTATTTAGTTTTTAGAGTTAAGTCCATTTAAAGCTTGGTTGGTTTTCTTTAGCCCATTTTGTTGCGCCGTCTGCAAATCCGGCGTAAGCAGTATATTTCTTCATTGTCCAATGTTTTAGATTTTGGTTAAATGAGGTAGCATTATTGAACATATACGCTACGCTTGAAGCCTCCCTCATGTCAAAATCTAACGGTTGATCAAACTTTGAAGCATTACCAAACATGTATTTTGTAGTCAATACTTTTGAAGTGTTTAGCTTAACAGTTGAGTTAAATTCAGTTGCATTTCGGAACATATTTTCAGTCGTGTCAAGTACAGGGGTATTAAAATCAATAGGTTGGTTGAAACTTGTTGCTCCCCAGAACATTCCCGCCATAGTTGTAACTATATTAGTGTCTAACTCGACTTTCTGGTTAAAGCTTGTAGCGTCCCTGAACATTGAATTTACTTTAAGTAATTTCGGGGTTTCAAAATCAATAGGTTGGTTGAAACTTGTTGCTCCCCAGAACATTCCATCCATATACTCAACATTCGATGTGTCTAGTGTTACCGGGCTGTTGAATTTAGTAGAGTCTTTGAACATCTCTTGCATTGAAGTTACATTTGGAGTCTTGAGATTACCAATTGTAAATTCTGATTGGATGTTTGCAAAAGCTGAGGATAAATTAGTTACTGATTCAGGTAGCTGAGCTACATGTCTTAATTTTTTAGAATAACTGAATCTGAGCTTATTAGTTGCAGTTTCGCCCCAGGTGTCCACTGAGACTAAGCAATCCATAGATGATTGATTAATTCCCCATTCAGTAAAATATCCTTCCGTTTTTACCTTCAAGGCAGGATTTGACTCTAATGTAGGACTTGTAAGTCCATTTGAGTCGGACTCAGTCTTGACCCCACCCCAATCAATCTTTACATTAGTAGTAACTCCCTTAGCGGGTAATGTTATAGATCTACATTCATCACTTGTTGTATCCCAAGTAGTTCGCATAATAGGGGCATTCGGATCTTCAATGACAATCTCTTCGTCAGGGTTATTACCCTCTGGTGGGTTTTCACTAGAATCTTCTTTAGCTTGCGAATCAAGATAGGTACAACTGGTTTTCTCTATTGATTCATCAGTACTGTAGTAAGCCTTTACACAGACACCGTTGCGGGCAGTGTCAATATTTACTGGAATAATTGAAGATGAAACAACAACTCCGGTTGCAACTAAACCTATTGATGCAACAGCACCAGTGATGACGGCACCAATTGAGGTGGACCCTCTCTCAGCTCTTAACCTCTTATTAAAAATCATTTTTATATCTCTTTATGTATTTGTATTTGAGTGGGCTTAAAGAAACATAAAGTTTCAATTATATTTTATCTAAAATAACTTAATTGATTAAAATTTCATTTTTAAAGGAAATCTATTTTAAGATAAAAATAAAAAGAAAAGTTATTCTATTTGATAAAGACTCTATCAGCATGTTAAAAATAAATTCTGTTGAAAATAAGATTAGCTGAAAAATCTAGTTATTAATATCACTCTATTTATTTTTTATTCTTATTAAAGATTTCTTTAAGCCATACAAATATCTCTTCTTAAGGTCTAGAGTCTATCCCCATACTTAATTCGAGCGAGAATATTTAATTCTGTTTCTATTTGGTCAATTTCAGGAAGATTTCCGTTAGACTTAGCAATCGCAAGTCGGTATTCAGCCGATTCAACTCTCGCAGGTAGAACATTCTTTAAGTAGTTCTTATGTTCAAAATGATTAAAGATCTTTAAGGTAAGCATTAGAAACGCTATCCCAGCGATGATGCTTAAGAAGATTGAAGAGTTAGAAATTTCTGCTTCTGTAATATTCGTGAAAAACCCTTTAATTTCTTTTATAGGAAATCTGTTTATAGGTAATTCTTTCATTATTGCTTTCCTTAATCTCGTCTTATAAGTTTTGTTGTTAATTTTAACATATTTTAGGGTGATTTTAGGGTCAAGCCTAAGCTTCCTGTAGCGTCGATTTTACTGTCTAGGGTATGGTTATACAGTAAACAGCATTTCACTGTAAAACTGCATCTAAACGTAAAAAGACCACCTAGTTTGCCGATATAGCCTCGGGTCTAACTAGGTGGTCTTAGTAGCGCAGTTTCTACTCGATTCTCAAGGCAGTAAAAATATTGTTTCTCGATAGTCAACTTCGAGTTTTAACATTTCTAAAGTTGGTCCTTTTATGAATCTCTTACTCTATATTATCCTGCTCTTTAATAATTTTATTTCGAACTGCAGAAACATCTTCTAATTTAAGTTCACTTGCGATAGACTTCACATCCGAAAATAGTAGATTTATTTTAAGTGACTCAAAAACAATTTTTAAAGAATTAACTTTAGATTTATCTAAGCGCATTGTAGAATACAAATCCTTTGCTAGAGTGATTTCTTCTTCTGAAAGGGGTCTTCTTTTAAAGCCTTCAAGATCAATGGACTTCGCTCCCGGTCGGTTCATGCTTTTTTCGTGTGATATTAGAACACCTTTTGACTTTAAAAAGTATTTTTGAGATCTTAATAATAATTCATCGTCTATATTGTTTTCAGTGATTTTTAAAGCGTCTTCTCTTGAAAAGATTAAATCGAATTGCTTCATCAGATCTAGAATTTTGCTGACTTTTTTCTTAGGCATTGTTTTATAATATTCTTTTAATTCCTCTAGAAGAGCACCTTCAATCGGCTTATGATTGAGAATTTTTAATCCAGAATTAATGAGAGTATCGTTTTTAATACGTCTATCAATAGTCAGTCTTGAAGAATAGATATCTGAATTACTCAACCCTTCACCAATGAATTTCACATCGGATGGCAATAGGATATTTTTAAAGTCTTCCATCACAAAGTACAATGCTTTAGTTTTAGAGTGATTAGAGTCAATCGCCTCGCTATATATTTTCTTTGCTCTTACCATTTCGTCAAAAGTTAGAATTTTTTGAATATATCCTTCGGGAATTTTAGCTTTTACTCCAGTACTAACAACTGTATATTCATTTTTTAAATCTTTCGTGTCTTTAGGCTTACTTTCAACTAAAGCCTCATTAATACCCGAATCTTTCATTCCATAATTCGCGTCTTCAGGAATCTCAACATTAATTTCTTCTAACTGCTCATTTGATTCTATTTCTTTTACAATCTTTAAGGTTCTTTCATAAGATGCTCCAGTCTTAAAGTCTTCTATAATAGAATAAAGATTAAAATAATCATCGAAAGATAGTCTATTGTTGCTCAATTCAATAGCGTCTGTCAAAGTAAAAACATGGAGACTTTCTATCATTAATTGAGCTAAAGCTGACTTAGCATCTACCTCAAAACTCATTAAGAGTAAGAATCTCTTTTTTAGATTTTTCAACTCTAGAAAAGTAAGCTTTCTTGTATTAAAATCTCTAGAACTATCAAAATTCATTAAGCTAAAACACTCCTTATAAAAATTTAGTCTATACTTACTCTGAAACTTCTGAAAGAAATTCAATACCGAAGCGAACGTTCTTCTTCACAAAGCCAAATACTCCTGTAACTACGCCTCTTTCGATAGTAGTATTCTTCGCCATGTAGACAAAGTCTGAATGAAACATTGGATACTTAATCTTGTTTTCATCGTCAATAAGAGTTACAGTCTTATCACCGCTAGTGAGCACCCTAAGAGTCGCTTTGAAAGGCTCTGCACGAACCATTTCTAAGTCTACTTTTCCAAGGTAGTCAGTGTAAGAGTAAATATCACCTGGGTTCAAACTTTTATAGGCTTTAGTGTCATAGAATTCTTCTAGAAGCTTCGTACCTCTATGAATCTTTGTATTTCCCTCGTAATAAAAATCTTCAACAAAAACTACCGTTTTAATAGCCATAATCTTTCTCCAGTCTCAGTCTATTTTAACTTTATTATAAAAGATTCTATCACAAAAAGAAATTAGATGAATAATTAAAAATCATCCAACTTATTTTGATAATATAGTTCTTGGAAACAAAAGCAACAAATGGAGCAATATGGGTACTATAGCAATCATGGGGGACATCGGAGGCCAACTTCGGATCTTCTATAAGACTTTAAGAAAATTAGGCGTATCTACAGACTTAAAAATACCTGAAGGTCTAACAATAATCAATGTCGGTGACATAGCAAGAATGTCAGATGACCCGAATCTTGACTCTCTAGCTTGCGTCGAATTAGCTGACCAACTTATCAAACGTAACCCAAATCAGTGGATTCAACTATTAGGCAATCATGAATCACCTTTTATTGATGGACCAAGTCTGGATCACTGGTATAACCTTTCCCACTTCGAAAAGTCTCAAGAAATTGTTTCCGACTGGTGGGATAACGGTTTAGCAAAACTTGGGAAAGTTCTAGAAACTAAAGAATCTAAACTAGACACTGTTATCACTCATGCTGGAATCACTTCAGGATTCATGAGAAATAATGGTTTCATGAACTTAGACTATAACGGTATTAGCGAGCATCGTGAGTTCATTAAATTCTTAAATAACATCCCCAATAATTCTGAAATCAATTACTCTGATATAGCAGCAACGGGTGCGGTTGCTTTCCAAAAAGACAACAATCTCTCAGCAGACTGTCTATGGGCATCAACTGCTAATGAATTATACCCATCATGGAATGGCCGTTCTATCGGCTTTAATCAACTCCATGGTCACGATACACCGCTCATGTCATGGGACACTTTAGAACTGTGGGATAGCGTCAGTGAGGATATGAGAGCTCGGCTTTCAATCGACCCTGTTAAAAGACATACTTCATATGAGCACACCTCAGGAGAAACATTTTACACTGTAGACTGGGTTTTGAAAAATAATGTAAGGCTTGATTCAAGTACTTGGGAATTGAAGTTTTTCGAAGATGCGAGAATCATTGTTTAATGGTTTTTGAAAACTCCTTACGAGAAATAAACTCAAAACTCTATATACTTTTAAAGCGAGCAACTTACTGAATAACGTTGCTCGCTTTAAGAATAAGATAAAATATTTTAAAGATCTTTAGTTGTTTGGGAAATGTTGAAGAAGCCATTTTCTTTAAGTGACTTCTTGTGAATATTCAAGTAGTCTGAAGTTACTGGAAGCTCTTTGCTACGAACGTAAATGATTACATCTTCTAAATTATCTTTATCGTCATAGATTACTGCAAGTGTACCTTCCTCCCAAATAGGTTTACTTGTGTCTTGATGAATGATTTTAGTGGATGGAGACGCGGGGAATACCTTTCCACTAACATCCTGCAATTGATCGGAAAAGACAAGTACATTGTACTTTAGATAGATAGCCTGAGTGACAATATTGAGATCTGAGAATTTATATACTCGGCTACCTGGTCGAGCAACGTCCTCTCTGGCTGACTTAGCGTTGTGGCGTTTTCCCTTGCTATTAATGAATTCTGGCACAGGATGATGCGTATTACCACTATTAGAGGGGGAGTTTCTAGTAGTATTAGAAGCTTTAGAAATTAATCGCGAAAATTTTGAAAACATAGGACTTTGATATGTAGGATCCTTATCAATTTTTCGGCTTTCTAAAAACGCTCGCACTGTAAAAAAGATTAATGCTGCCCAAATTAGAGTTATAATAACAATTCCCATTTTAATTCCTTTTCTTACAGATTCTCGAAATATTCTAAATCTTTATCAAGATGGCGCGCCTGCTTTGCAATATAGCGATTTTTAGTTCGCTGTTCGCGCTTTGACTTCTCTTTACGTTCTTTTGGAGTACCTACGCAGCAAGTGCATGGAGCGCTATTCTTGCTTTTAGGCAGAGTTGGCTCATTGCAGTAGCATTGTGCTTCAGAAGCAATCTCTTTGACTGCTTCAAGAATCACAAATATATTCTTTTTAAAGTAGAGTTTTTCAATAGAGTATGTATAGTAATCAAGACTCTCGTTTTGATCCAATAAAACAGAAATACGCTTCTCGTTGACTCGCTTTTTGCTATTAATACCATCGTTAAATGAGTAATCTACTGCCCAGCCCTCAGCAAGATAACCGGTCTTTTCTTTTGTCGAGACTGAAAAGCCTTTTTCTTCTAGAAAATTTTTGAAAGATTCTAGTTCTTTAGTCTCGTGACTATAAAAGATTTCTTTCACTCTCTCAAAGTAGCGGTGCTTACCATTATAAAGCGCATATCCACAATTAGGATCGTGATTGAGTCGGTCGCTTTTTACGAGTCTCTTAGCACGTACTTCATATGGAGCGTCTTTTTCGGTTCGAGACATGAATTTTATTCTCCTTGAACTTAAGTTTTACTGCTTATTAAAATATTATAACATATTTGAGAATATTTTAATTCACTTTAGCGGCTATATGATTTGACTAATCGCTTCATCCCAAGTAATGAAGGTGTTTTCTTCTAGTCTTTTTGCTATACATAATATTTCTGCTATGATCACTTGATTGACTCTAGAATCTATATAGAATTCAACTGATTCTGAATTGTTCTTGAAGTTTACTATAAGTAACTTTCCTTCAGAATATCTTTCTGAGTCGATTAGACAGTTGCTGATTTCGTCAACATCGAGAATCCCAGTACCGATTACTAAAAACTTTGACATCTACTGTCTCCTCGTTTCAACTCTAGCGATTTGCTTTTAGCGTATAGTTCTATATCGAGTCTAGAGTTTTTATTTTTACAATATCTAAAAATGCAACCTTATTTATTCTTCTTTTTCTTGAAGTCTGAAGGCATCTTACGAACAGGTTTCGTAACCCCAACAGGCTTAACCGGCTCTGGTGCTTTCTCACTCGCTGGAGCAACATAATCTTCATTAACCACTAGAAGCTGATGTTCACCTTCAGAAATAATTGAATGTTTTTCAGAAATTCTCAGAAGACCTTTGTCTACTAACTTTGTTGTAAGCTGAAGAGTTTTAAAAGTAATCTCATCATACTCTTTTGATTTCAAGTCTTTCTCTATATTGCTCTCAAAGTCTAGTATATCTGAAGCTGACTTGCGCGCCTTATTAATCGAATAAACACCGTATGCAACTCCAATTACAGAAATCGAATAAAGAACTACCTTTGTTACTGTAATTAAATCAACAAGCAAAGCTACAATTAGAGCTACAATCCCGAGACCAATGGACACTAAAGCTAGCCTTCCAAGGATTTGTGCATTCTTGTACTTTTCTTTAATTTCGGTATTAGTGTACCCAGAGTTAATAACTCTTCCATTGTCCATATTTCTCATACTCTTTTCTTTCATGAAATTTTAGTCAGTAGTATATTACCAAAATTTCATGAAAGATTTAAGTAAAAGATTATTGCCAGCAAGTAATTCTAGTTTGCTAATGCCTCAGTCAACCCAAGTTCTATCGACTCAATATCTTCATCTGTAATTGCATTAAGAACGAAGTCCAATGCGTAGATAACTCCAATTGCGGCGACAACTCCAAAAAATTCTTTCATTTCAACCCTACTTTCTATTGATTCGATATGACTTACTTTAAATTTCGTGCAGAACTTAAAAAAGAGTGAAATTAAGGCGAGTAAATTTTCAACCTTAATTTCACTCTTAAGTTTAATCCTCTGAAACTTCAGAAACATCTTCAACTACATCCGGCTCATAGAGCGAGAACAGAGTCTGGATTGTTTCTGCAATAAGGTTCGGGAATTCATCCTCCGAGAACTGAAATTTAGCACCCATTTCAAGATTCGTGATAGTCACTACATTATTAGAGTGATCTACCGAGAAACCCTGGTCAGCTTCATGGTCTTCAGGGGCGAAGACAAGCATAGGCTCAACTTTTGTTGCTGGACGAACCGAGAATTCAGGGTCAATCATAATGATTTCCTGAGCGATCATATCCATCAAGCGAGTTTGCGAAGTCATTTAGAATTCAATTCCTTAAGTTTAAGAAGTTTTGTTAGTTCAAATATAACAAACGCTTAAAGTTCAGTCAACAATAGCTACTCTATAATTAGAGGTTTAATTTCTTTCACAAAACTCTTCCGACCTAAACCATAGTCTATAGCGTAGAAGTCCATTGATTTACGGCTATTACTATGAGTGAAAACTGTATGTCTATTATTGAAATTTTTCTTTAAATTTTCTTTAAGCCAGTCAGGATACTTTCTATTTCGTATCTCTCCTTTAGACCAGTTATAAACTGAAGTGTGGCCATGAATCTGACTAAAATTAGCTATAACATCAGAGTTATACCAAGAAGCATAAAGTTCCCTCACGCAGTCTGCCCAGAATATACCTGCTTTATAGTTGAGTGGGTGACCAAGAATTACTCCAGCCTTAGATAGTTCACTCCACCCTGAGTTATTCAGAATTTTTGAAACACTTCGAGAGGTTTTTACTAATCTAGGTAATCGCATGCTATCGAAATTCTGGAAAGTCAATCCAGCGTGAGTAATAAGATAGTCTTTACTTTTACTGTCTGTAATAGAGTAAGCTTTAAGAAGTCTTTCATCATAGTTCATTTCTATGAGTCTTCTGTGCGAATCTTCGGAAATTCTGTCTGGATAGAATCTATTGTGAGTAGAGACATAAGGCAGCTCGTGGTTGCCAGCTAATTGAATCCATTGCTTATTATGCTTTTTCGTAATTTCGTCTATTGAAGAAACTAGCTTGTCGGAATCAGGTCCCTTGTGTACTAAATCTCCTACTTGAATGATTCGCACATCTTTTGGCACATGAAGATCAAGAAGTGAAGCACCGTGAGTATTCAAGCCTCTCTCAAACTCGTTAAAGTGACCTCCTATGTCACTAAAAACTAAAGTCTTAATAGGCTTATTTCTCATGATGCTACACCTCTTTATTTCGTCATAATAGATTGCGTCTATTTAGTGATTGACTGGATAAAATTCTTATCAACAAGATCGCTCTCTACAATATAAGCTTCGTCATCTTTAATTTTAAAGTCAACTTCGATAACACTATTTGAAGTTTCATTAAAGGCTAAGGCTGTACCTCCTTGGAAAAGTACGTCCACTTCTGTTACATTGAATTTACTCTCAACAAGATTCTGTACCTTATATACATAGTTTGCAGCAGAAAGTATAGCTGAAAGTATGCCTGAAAGAACAAGAAGTAAAACGGTGAAGAGCGCGATCCCATTATAGAAAGATTTTTTTAACTCTTGCTCATTTTTTACTTCACCAAACTTTCGACCGTCCGGCATAATGAAGTCGTTTGATTTTACAGTCGTTTCGCTCATGTTAACACTCTTTCTTATTTCTTAATTTCTTTTAACTAGAAACTTTTTCTGATGTTTTAACAATTTTATCAACTGTTAGCATATCGTCAGACTTAATCTCGCTTCGAAGAGCCTCGTTCTCTTTAGTGAGTCGATTGACCTTCTTGTGAAGATTATTATTTACTTTGCGTAGTAGCGAAGTAAGTTTACGAAGTCTTTGATTATCATTTTCGAGTGACTTAACTTCGTTAGACTTTTCTTCAGTTGATTCTACAGTTACTTCAGAGCGTGATTTTTCGAGGGTTACCTCATTATGTTGCGTTTCTAAGGTAACTTCTTTAACCTCAGTAAACTTTTGTTCCATTCCGTGTGCAACAATTAGATTATCTTCAGCAAGAACCACTTTATTTAGATCACCTAAATGCATTTTCGTTCCTTCTTTCTGTCGTATTGTTTTTTATAACTGTTGGGACAATATCTTCAATCCTATCAAGATATTTAACAGGGAGCTCGTTTTCAGAATCTTCGTTAAGCTTCTGAATCCATTCTTCAAGAGATACTCCAACAATTCTCTTTTTTGATTTTAGACCTAGAAAACCATGGTATTCAATTTTAGTGCAGCTTTTAGTACAGAAAATCCCTTTTTCGTTATCTACAGTATTAGCGACTCGGAATTCAGACTTTTGCTTATTGCAGTCAGAGCATCTTATATTGCTTGTTTTAGAAACTTGAAGAACCCTTTGATTAGTTGCAATATAACCAAACCTGTAGTCTTTAACTTCTCCATAAAGCAAGACCTCTAATATTAATTCTCCCCTATACCCTGATTTAACAAGAGTTTTTAGCTCTTTAAAGCTGTGAAACCCTCTGCCACTAGTATAATCAACTGTATTGTAATCTATTCCACCGGACACCCCGGTAAGCTTGCCGGTGTCCATTGAAAGGTTAGCGTATTTATAACCAATTACTGGCGCGCCTTCTCGAACCTTAGCAGTCTTTCTTTTGATTAAATAATTGTTCGCAAGAAAACATACGCCCCATACTAATAAGACAGAAATCCAGATAATTAGAAATACACCTATAAAGCTTGAATGACCTTCAGAACTCATAACCTCTTCTTTCTAAAAAACTTTGAACTTATTTAATTCTATCAAAAAATTCGAAGAGAGCAATGCTATTGCGTTCAATATAACTAAGTAATCAGATAATATTTTTGAAACATGACTAATACATAATGAGGATGCTAATATGAAGAAGTATCATCTAAGCGAAGATGGTATAGTGAGAAAGTGCTCAGCAACTAAAGAACCATGCAAGTTAGAGCATTTTGAAAGTATCAATGAGGGTAATAGATTTTATGAAGACCAAATGAAGTCCGAAGTTTTATCAAATAGACTAAAGAAGACCCTTAAAACTAAAGAGAAAGATAGCCATTCTAGCTCTCCTGAAGATGGCGACACTTACTCTGCTGATGTAGCGCGGGCGTATAGACATTATAGCTTAATTCACAATCATCTTCATAATAGCAAAATAGTCCCTACTGAAAGTGAACTTTCTTACTATTCAACTCCTGCTGGACGGCTTGAACTAGAAAGACGCTCAAATAATACCGGCGATGAAAAAATGAAAGACGCATTCAAGATAATTGATTCTAATGATTTTAAGCCGATTGATTTTTCGAAAGAGATAGATATAGCAAAAATCAATGAGAGAGTTAAAGTAGGATCAACTAGGATATCTCACGAATTAGGCGAAAATGACCAAGTCTTAAGAAACTTTGAGAGAGACAATGATGATGACTTACGCCACTACATGATTGAAAGATCTCACGAATGGATTAAGAAATTAAGCTCTGAAGAGCAGGAAGCCTTAAGCTTTTACACTTCAGATGGTTTTATGATACCCCAGTACTATCACGGGATAAAATCCCAAGAAGACGCAAAATTCTATATTGACGAAATTTTAGATCAGGAGGAAACATTCTATAATGCTGAGTGGTCTGACGATGACTACGCTAAAGAAGAGGAAATGTTCGAGAAAAACCGTATGGAGTACTCTAAATCCTTTAGTGATAAAATTAAAGAAACCTTACTTAAAGCTCCGAAAGCTGAAGAGCCTTTCGTAACATACCGCGGAACAAGTGAGCATGAGATAGTTGAGTTAGTAGGAGTGAAGTTTGACGAAAGCTTTAATAAGGAAGAAATTAACAGTCTAATCCAATCACGGCTTAAAGACTCTAAAGATAGTTTAATTGTTGATGAAAATTCTAGAATTAGTAAGATTCCAGCTTCAACATCAGTTCAGCCACAAAGAGCAAAGAGCTTTGGTAATTTCTGTGTAATTGAAATACTTCAAACTACTGAAAGCTCACCAGCTAACGTAAGTGCTTGGGGTCCGAATGAATATGAGATGCTCACTAACCCTTGGAGTAAATATGAGATTGTTGGGTCTAAAATTCTAAAAGATTCTGACGAGAGCTATGGGGACGATACTTTAGTTGTTCAGTTAGTAGAACATAGAATTGACGAGTAGTTTTTATATTTTCTTTTTAAAGTTGCTTATATTAATCGCAGTCTTTTCTGTAGCCTAAGAGGTCTATAGAGTCAAATTCACTGCCTAGGGTAGTCATACAGTAGACAGCATTTCACTGTCAAACTGTCATTTTACAGCAAAAGACCACCTAGTTAGCCGTGATAGCCTCGGGTCTAACTAGGCGGTCTTAGTAGCGCAGTTTTCGCTACAATTCTATAACAGTAAAAAATGCTTTACTATAGAACTTCTTACTTATTTCGAGCATCTGGAGCGTAAGCATCAACTAGCTCTTTAGCTAGCTGGCGTTGTGCTGCAGTGAAGTTTTGCGTGTATCCAACATGAGTGCTCTTGCGGTCAGCACCTAGTTCGTCAGCAATAGCGTCAGCAAGGTATTCGACCCTATTATAAGTACCTTCAACCCAACCTCTATTTAGGAATTTAATCCACTGAGTTCGTCCATGTTCTTGATCATACTGATTCATCAAAACGTGTCCGCATTCATGCTTCATGATAGCCTGAGCTGTCTTTCCTAAAGGATCCATGTTTCCGTTGACAGTAATCTCAAACCAGTTACCGCCACTTGAATCAACCTTAGTACTAAACAGGTAGGAAGCAGAACTTGAAGTTGAAGGCTTAACATTATACTTTAGAATTGTAACATCTTGACAAACTGACGGAAGACTTTCTTTCCAAATTTTCTCAGTCTTTGAAGAAACTACGAAAGCGTCAGTCTTTGGGGCGTAGTCTCGATAGCCAAAGGTATCGTCGATCCATCCTGTATAAACAGTACCGGTTGACTCACGAACCCAGCGAATTCCTTTCCATCCCATTGAGGATACTTCACCTGTAAGCTCAAATACCTGACCCTGATCAACAATCCAGCGGCTATTTTTGCTATCAGGCTTCACATAAGCTATACCTTTAACACCAGTAGAAGTACGCCACTTATCGTAATTGTCCTTCTCATAATCACCTAAAGCGCTAACCTTCATGAAGCCTTCGTCATTATCCGACTTTACTTTAGCCCAACCCTTCGTGACACTAGTTACTTCAATTGTAGTATATTTTTGTAACTCTTTTTTAATCAGAGACTTAGTGTTCGCTGTAGAGTGGATATAACCTACGTTGTCTTTAACGTCAGCTAAACCAAGCGCAATTTTATCATTTTTATTTACAGCATCGTAGTAAGACTGATCTTTAGTATCATACTGAGCGTCATATGGTTTAACGAATCGAGTTTCAAGCCAGCCAATAACTCCTTCATACGAAACTTCAGTAAATTTTCCTGAAGTAGCACCAGTTACAGTGACAATATTATTTCGAGTGATAGACTTGATTGCTTCAGTGCTATCCGGCTCTTCGTAAATACGAATACTTGCAGTAATCAAACGTCGAGCGTCATCAAGATTTTCAGCTGAATCATCTTCATTCTCTTCAGGCAGCTCTCCGTCATAATCTTTTACAAAGCGAGTTTCAACCCAACCTTTAGCTCCATCATAGATGATTTCAGAGTATTTCGCTTCTTCCTTGCCAGTAGCCTTAGCATAAGAAAGTCGAGTGATTGAAGCGACGCGGTCACTCGTTGCAACAGGTTCTTTTCGAATGCCAACACTTGCAGTAATCTGAACATTACGAGGAACTAATTCTTCTCCAGGCTCAGGAGTCGGCTCGGGCTCAGCTACAGGCGGTTTAGTTTCTTCAGCAGGAGGTGTTACAGGGGTCTCCTCTTCCGCTCCCTCGTATTCTTTTATAAAGCGTGTTTCAAGCCAACCTTTAGCTCCATCATAAATAACTTCAGAATACTTTCCGTAAAGGTTTCCAGTGAAATCGACTTTAGTGTCTCGGGTTACTGAATTAACGCGGGAAGATTCTGGGTCAGGAGTTTCAGTCAAACCAACTGATGAAGTAATAGTTCGAGGGCCGGCTTTAAGACTATTCTCTAGATCAGCATCATAAACATAATCTTTTACGAAGCGAGTTTCAACCCAGCCTTCAATTCCGTTGTAGTTAACAAGAGTAAGTTTATTTGATTCTTCATGTTCAGTAAATACTAATGAATTGCGTGAAACACTAATGACAGGGTCGCTTGATGTGCTGTCTTTCGCATAAAGCTTAATGCTAGCGGAGATTAAAGCTTTATTCTCATTACTTTTCTCAATCACTGAAGCTTCTTTAGCGAGAGTTTCTACAGCCATTGCTGGTAAAGTAGCAATAGAGCCTGAGGCAATACCGGCGATTACGGCGGTGGCTAGCGCGATCTTTCTAATTCTCATGTGGATAATTCCCCTTGGTTTATTTTAGATTCTCATAAAGTTTCCAAAGTATTTCTCTTTTCTCTAAAAACTCGTGATTGAATCTTTTTCTATCAAATACTTCTTAGAATAAATTGCATCCGTCTTCAATCATATGTTAAATCCTGTACTTTATAAAACTATTAAAATTTCTCGCAATGAAACTTAATTCTATAGTTTAAAAAGATCAATCAAGGTGACGTTAATCATCTTATGAGATCAGCAAGGCTACAGTAAAACTCTGCCTAGGGTGTAGTCATACAGTAGACAGCATTTTCCGTTAAAGCTGTATCTAAACGCGAAAAGACCACCTAGTTTGCCGTGATAGCCTCGGGTCTAACTAGGTGGTCTTAGTAGCGCAGTTTTCGCTACTCTATAGAATCAACAAAATTATTCACTTAAACTGAATCAAAACCCCTTCTTTAATTATTCAGAAACCTCTCCAATTACCCGAGGGAAATAACCAGGCAATTCTTTTTTACTGGGGCACTTCACTTCGACTTTAGCTTCTGAATCAATGTCAACTGATGTGTAATCACCAGAGCATTTAAAGACCTCTTGTGGAACAATCCAAGTCTTAGGCTTAGTCAATTCAGGCTGCAATGTAACAACAGTAAATTCAGGAGCAACAGTGGCAATAATTTCTCCAGTGTTAGTAATCTTACCTTCAGCAATCTCCTTGCTAGAATCATACTTGAAACTACTAAAAGTGGCTCCACCTGAGTCCGGCAACTCTATAACATGCTCTCGCGGTATAGACAAGAAGCTAGCGAGAACTAAAGCCCCTATTAACACTACGATAGGAAGATAATTTGCTAGCTGCTGCAAAAGCTTAGTCATACTCAAAAGAGGGCTAATGAATCTACCAATAATGGGTATCTTACTTAGAATACCAAGTACTGTAGTAAGAATCTTAAAGAAGAAGTTAACAACAAAAAGATAGAGGGTTTTAATAGGCTTTAAGAATCCAAAAATATTCGGGAGCTTACCCTTCTTTTTCTTCTTACCCTTAGATTTCGGTTTCTTGCTATTAGCATTTTCTTCTAAATCTTCTTCGTCCTCATCTTCTAAAACTTCATCTTCTTCCTCAACCTCTTCGAGTTTTGTTTTAGGAGGTGGAGCATCCTTACCTTTCATTTCAGCCTTAATAGCGTCAAAATAATTAGTCAGAAGAAGCTTCAACGCAGCAGAACTAAAGACGCCTCCTAGCTTACTTAGTAATAGCGATTCTTTCTTGTCTTTTTCAGTGTCTTCTTCACCGTCAGGAATTTCGTCGCTTTTAGTATCTTCATCGAAATTTTCTTCATTTTCTGAGGTTTCGTCTTTATCCTCTTCGTTGGAGTCCTGCGAGTCTGAATTGTCATCTTCGATTTCAAAGCCCCATTCAGCATCATCTTCGTCTTGTTCATTATCGGGAACTACTTCGAAAGGATTAGAGGGAGGAGTAAACTCCTCTTCATAAGTGAAGTTTCCATCGTCATCCTCATCCTCATCTTCTTCATCATATTCAGTCGAATCGAATTGCGATGGGTCCACTTCAAAATCATTATTCTCATCTTGCGAATCGAGGTCTTCAGAACCAAAATCTGGTAACCCATCATCAACCTCTAATTCTGCTTCTTCCTTATAAGACTCTGAGGCCTTAGGTGTTGAATCATTGCTCGAATCATCATCCGAAAGTAGATTAGGGTCAATACCCATCTCTTTAAAAATACTACTAAAATCTTCATCTTCTAAGTCACTAGAATCAGACTCTCCATCTTCTTTTGCAATCCCCTCTGACTCGCTATCCTCTTCATTCAAGTATTCATTAAGCTCTGAAGACAAATCATCGGAATCTTCTTCAATAGAATCAAGAGTATACTCTTGCGAATCATCCTCTTCATTAGAGTCATCTGAATCGCTTGAGTCCGAATCAGAATTACTTGAATCACTCGAATCATCAGCACTACTAATGATAGAGTCTAAGAAATCAAGATCGACAATTTCTTCTTCATCGTCATCAGAATCAGCAAGGATACTCTTCGAATCTTCAGAAAGTTCAAAAACTTCTTCGTCACTTTCATCGTCATCATCTAGCTCGAATAGATCAAGGATAGAGCTCTCGTCGGACTCCTCTACTTTAGGTTCAAGTAAATCATCTGATGAATCAGAGGATTGGTTCGAGCTCGCATCTTCCGTAATTATAGTCTCTTCTTCAGAGTCCTCATTAGTGTTCTCTTTTGACTCGGTTCCAGATGATACCTCTTCAAGATACTTTTCTTCTTTTATTTGATCATCATTCGAATCAACATCTTCATCAAACTCTAAGTTTTCTTCCACAGCGCGATTAGGCGTCTCATTTTCATTCGCCTGAGATTGATTAATTGGGGAGTCTAATAGAGGTTCACTCTCAATAACTTGCGAAGATTCATAAGACTCACTACTAGAACTTTGAGAATTATCTTTAGTCTCATCAAAATCATCGAAGAGCCCTAATAGCCTATCTAATTCCTCTTCATCGTCTAAATCATCAGTAGCTTTTAGTTCATTTTCATCATTCGCTACTTGTTTTTTAGACGCCGAAGAGATGCCTTCAAAATCAGGGAGCTCGGCAGCATCCTCTTCATCTATGCTAGAGTCACTATTGAAAGATTCTGGAATACTTATATTTTCAAGTGGTATTCCAGCTATAGGGAGCTTAGTGCTTCTTTGTGCTTTATTCGAAGTTCTTGAATTTTCATCATATTTTTCCGAAGGGTTCGAGAATAAATCTGGTAGCTCTTCTTCTTCGCTTAAGGAGTCTATAAAATGATCTTCTAACTCTTTCCCTTTTTGAGAGCTTTCTGAAGCCTTTGAGGTCCCTTTGCTATTACCATTAGACTCAGGAGGCATCATTGGGAGTGACATTAAGAATCCCTTCAAAATCATTTACCTATGGAAAATAAATATCGCTAGAACAGCAATTCTATAATTACGAAAAAGACTTAGTAAATAAAAATAATACATCTAAAAAGACTATTGTCGGGTAGGTATTCTATATTTTGAATACCTACCCGACAGTTTAATAATTAAAGAGTACTCATATCTTCTAGAATAGTTCTATCGAACACCCCAAAATCAAATCCTTCAATTCCCAAGAACTTCTCGATAGCTCTCTTTACTTGAGGAGACTTATCGCAGGTAAGCTTAGTTTCTTTATAAGGAAGGGTTTCGATAGCGTTAATTAATCGATCATTCTTATTTAACTCTATCTTTTCCGGAAGAGGTTCATTCACAGCTTTTGGTGGCCATGAGCGAAGATCAGCATTTTTAGAAACCTTTGCTTTACCCTTAGACTTAACTGTAGCCTTACCTCCAGTTAGAGTTTCAGAACCTGAGGAATTCCTTTTATCATTACTTGAAGCTTCTTCGACAAGATTTCTTCCTTTCTTCAAGTCAGACTCCATCTCAGTAATCGCATCGAGATAAACACTTTCATTCTCAACCTTCAAATGCTTTTCAATATCTCTAAAGATTGAAATATGAATTGGGTAATCACCTGGAAGTTTCTTATCAAGATTAGCTGGAAGAATCTTATATAATTGCTTCATTTTTTCTTCATTCTGCGGTGTTGCTTTAAAGCGAATACGAACTGGAAGCATACCATTACTTGCAAGCCTTAGAGGTTTGATTGAGTTAACTCTAGCGCCTGCTGGAGAGTCACCACGTTCAGGTCTAAAGGTAATCTCCATGACATAGACCTCATTCTTCTCAAGATCCTCCATAGCAACAAAATCCTGGTTAGCGACAATCGCTTTCACATCTGGAGTAACCATTGTTTCTCCGGCTAGATAAAGCTTACGAAGCTTTTCCTGAGCAGCAAGCTTATCAATACCCTTAACTAAATCTCTATTTAGGAATGCAGTAATGTAACCTGTACCATCATCAATAGTGATAGAGACAGACTTACCTCTACGCATAATCTTCTTTTCAATCTCAGTGATAGAGCCAGAAATAGTAACTGTAGCAATCTCATTCTTAGCGAACAACTTCTCAATAGTAGTATCACGAATCAGAGAGGCACCTCTACCCATGCGATCAAGAGGGTGGCCAGTCAAATAGAGTCCAATGACGTTAGCCTCTAGTTTTAGCTTCTCAACATAAGGGTATTCTTCAACTTCAGAAAGATCGACTGATTGTACTGAAATCTTCGCGTCTCCACCGAACATATCAAATAGTGAAGCACCTTTAGTAGATTTAGTCTTAGCTTCTGAAATCATTCCTGCAAGATTCTCGACTACAGCTCTTCTAGCAATACCAAAACTATCAAAAGCACCAGCAAGAGCTAGATTCTCATAAACTCTCTTATTAGATACTCCAAGCGGCTGGCAACGGTTAATTAAATCCTGGACTGACTTGAACGGTCCTTTTCGATTCCGCTCATCAACAATGATCTTTGCTACATCATTCGATACAGCATTCACACCACCAAGGCCATAAACAATGTCGAACTTACTTTTCTTCGTGAAGTCTGGCGAAACTCGAACATCAGAAATGTTAATGTCAACAGTACCGACCTTCAGACCCATACGTCGCGCTTCTTTAAGGAATGCTAGAATCTTATCCTTGACTCCAATGTTCTGAGAGATAAGAGCAGCCATGAACTCTACAGGATAGTTAGCCTTGAGGTAAGCAGCTTGAAAAGCGTTCATAGCATAGGCTACTGAGTGGGAGCGGTTAAAACCATACTTTGCGAACAAGGCCACAGTGTCCCAAAGTATGGTCACCGCTTCTTCAGAATAACCATTCTTCATAGCGCCCTTGAAGAATAGTGGCTTCATCTTATCCATAACAGCAATCTTTTTCTTACCCATAGCTTTACGAAGGTCATCACCTTCCTGGAGCGTCATACCCGCAATTTGTGAGGCTATCTGAATAATCTGCTCCTGATAAGTAACCAGACCCTGTGTCTTTCCTAGAATCTTCTCCAAAGGAGAGCCAATGAAGTCAGGATGCAAAGGTTCAATTTCTTCGCGGCCAGTCTTACGGTCAGCGTATTTAACGTGTGACTGCATACCCATTGGGCCTGGACGATAAAGAGCTGTAGTAGCAACAATATCTTCAAACTGGTCAGCCTCCATACGACGGAGCAAGTCCATAACACCTGGTGAGGCTAACTGGAAGACACCGATAGTCTCGCCTCTACGAAGCATTTCATATGTTTTAGGGTCATCCATGTTTCCATGAATCAACTTAGTCATGTTAGGTGGAGTCTTACCATTTTTCATAATATTCTCAATAGTGTGCTGAATAAGATCAACAGTATCGAGACCGAGATAATCCATCTTAATAAGACCTAAGTCTTCACAGTCAGTATAAGTCCACTGAGTACTTACTCGACCATCATTCTGGCGAGTCTGCAAAGGAATAACTGTTGAAAGCTCTTTAGAACTAAGGATAATTCCGCAGGGATGCATGCCGATAGCCTTGTTTCTACCTTCGATAGCCCTTGCTCCAGCAATAATCTTCTCCCATTCACTACCCGCTGTAGCAGATCTGAATTCTTCACCTTCATTGTACCTGTCACTGTCAGGGTTGAAAATGTCATCAACTGTACATTCAACACCTTCAATTGGTTTAGGGATTAAAGAAGCGATTTTGTTAGACTGCGAGAATGGCACTTCGTAAATAGTGCACATAGCCTTGAATGCACCTTTAGCAGCTAGTGTAGTAAAGGTAGTAATGTTAGCGATTTTGTTAGGACCATGCGATCTTGCTGCCTCTTCAAGAACTAATTCTCGAACTTCGGTGTTGTAATCACTATCAATATCTGGATTTGAGCCTGGTTTAATAACTTCTAACTTAGCAATTCTTTTCATTAAAATCCTATACCTCTAACCTCTTTAAAGCTTCACTTTTAATTCCGTGCAAAACTCTATTTTTCAAAATTTCCATAACTTGTTCTTTAGTATTGTACCAATCGTCTTCCCAAATGAATAGTAAGTCTAAACCTACTTTAGAGCATCGAGATTCCTTCATCAAGTGATACATTCTAGCAGTCATCTTGTGCTTTTCAAAAATTTTAGAATCACTATGAAAATAGACTCCATTGAATTCTATAGCAATATTATCTTCAGGTAGAACAATATCTAACTCATAAGGGTAAATATACGACTTGCGATTGAACTCTATTCTCTTGCTGTAAAAAGTCTTTATAAAATCTCGCAATTCTATCTCAGGCTGGCTTACGAAGTATTTCTCCATGCATTCTTTGCAGCCTTTACCTTTATTCTTATTAGCAGGTGAAGTCAGCGTTCTATGCTTTCTTGAGCATAGCCAGTAATACTTTCTATTGCTTTGGAGAGCGACTCTACTTGGATCAATTGCGTTACTCTCATAGTCCCATATTTTAAGTAATTCTGGACTGTCCGAAACTGCAAGCCCTTTAGGTAGAGAATTAGACTCACCGGTAATTAAGCGAGCGCAATCATAGCATATTATCTCATCGCTTCTTGAAGCATTATTCAGAAAAACTTTTAAAATTTTAGCGCATTTTGAGCAAGAGAAACTAAAACCTCGGCGACTTCTAAAAGTAATGTCTATCGGTAAGACCTCTGATTCTATAGTAGAGACTTCTCCTTCTATTAGAATGCTTTTAGTAGTCTTATTTAAATCAGTCACCCATTGTTTTGCTATATTAGGTCTTTTTACCCATAGAGAATTTTCTATCGGTTTAATGGAATTACTGTGAAAGTCTTTTTGTCTGCATGATTGGCAGACTTTAGACTTAAAGTATATTTCACAATCATTTAAGTAGTATTTCTTGTGGCATTCACTGCATGTATTCTCCAAGATAGATCTCTCTTTAACTTTAATCACTTTATTTTCTGCGTCTTAAGCCTCTAAGGTAGACTAAAGTTTTTCAATAACCTTAGCCTACCTTAGTATATTTAGTTCGCCTTATTTAATCCTCATTGGTCTCTTTTTGAGAGTTTATTTAGCGCGAGCCTCGATAGCTTTCTTAACTTTCTTAAGTTTTTCTACAGAGTTGAGCATTGCTACCTCGAAGTGTAGACGTCTGTCAACGCCGAAAGAAATATCCTTCAGAGCGTTACCAATCTCACCCATGACTACAGTAATGCCTGTTCGTCCGTAGAGTTCTTTAATAGCCGTTGCTGGGTCATCAATTGGTAGAACGCCTACGAGACTCGAGTCGACTTTTACGCTCAAGAGTAAGAGGTCGCGTAAGTCTGAGAATAGTTGTTCAGCTAGGTCCCTATGGTTTTCACCATTAGTGTTAGCCCTTGCGGAAACTTCAAGAATCTTTTCAAGTGATTTAGTTGTAAGCGCCTCTAGTAGCTCACGGCTTGAGGATGGCGCTGAATCACCTTCATGAATGATTGACTCTAACGCGGAAAGCGTGTCTCGTACGGATCCTCGGCCAGCCCTTACTGCAGAGTTTAATTGTTCGTCAGTTAGGTCGATTTCTTCGCGCTTTCGGACTACATTCAAGAATTTAAACATGTCATCGCTGTTGACGAGACTTAGTTTTCTTTGTTGAATACGTGAGAGAATTGTCGCTGGAATTTTATCAACCTCTGTCGAGCAGAAGATAAATAGCGAAGGCATTCCTTTATCTTCAATCGGAATAAGCAGAGCATCGAAAGCAGCTTTAGAAAGGTTGTGAACTTCGTCAAGAATCCAAACCTGCTGTTTTACTGGCTGAGCAACTCGCGCTTGCTGCACAATTTGTCTGACATCATCTACACTACCGTTGTTAGCCATAGAGACATAAGAAACACCTAGTTGGTTATTCTTGTCAATATTGATGCATACAGAGCACTTATTGCAGGGATTACCGTCATTTGGTTCTAAACAATTCAGAGCCTTGGCTAGCAGGAATGCTGAGCTAGTCTTACCTGTACCTCTGGGGCCGAAGAAACCGAATGCTGTAGGGATAGTATTCTCTACAACTGATTTTCGGAGGTTTTCAGCAACAGCTTTCTGTCCGATGAGGCTCCGCCAAGTCTTCGGGCGGTACTTCTTATATAGTTCTACATAATTACTCATTGTTAATCCTTTTAATTCTTTCTTAAAATTCTAGTACTTTGGTTTTTCACCGAGGCTTTTAGCTGAAATATAATCACCGATAGGCATAGCGCTTGTTGCTGCAGGTGACGGAGCGTTAACTACATGAAGAGTTCTGTTAGTTTCTCGAATATCGAAATCCTCAATCATATTACCATCTTTATCGACAGCCTGAGCGCGAATACCTGCTGGATATGGAGTCAAATCCTCTACCTTAATCTCTGGGCAATATTTCCGCACTTCACGAAGATAACCAATCTTGAAGGCTGAGTTGAACGCTTCGCTTGCTCCAGTCTTCAGATTCTTTTTTGCAAGCTTCCAGAATCCTGGGTACTTGACAAAATCAACCAAGTCTTTAGCGTTAACTGAAAGCTTCGGGTAGCCGGTTCTAGATAGACCTAATACAGCATTCGGACCTACAGTTACAGTGCCATCAATCATTCGAGTAAGATGGACACCTAGGAAAGGTACTCCTGGTTCTGGGACTGGATAGATTAGAGAGTTGACTACATTATTGTATTTTTCTGGAAGTCTGTAGTACTCTCCTCTGAATGGAATCATCTTCCAATCAACATTTAACCCTGCAGAGCGAGCGAGACGGTCTGCTTGAATACCGCCACAGACTACTAGATTCTGAGAGTTTAAATGATAGCGCACACCGCTTCCGAAATTATGATCTTTAACAAGCAGTGAAACTTTTTCTGAAGATTCATGAATTTCTTCAACTTCTACCTTAAGTTTAATCTCACCACCTAGATCTTTGAACTTATCAGCAAGCGCCCTAGTTACCTTCCGATAATCTACAATCCCAGTATCGTGGACATAGATAGCCTCCATGCCTTTAATGTTAGGCTCACGTTCTCTTAGTTCTTTATTGCTAATATGGTCTGCCTTGATACCGTTTTCGAGAGCTCTAGTGTAAAGCTTATGCATTCTGAAAACTTCATCAAGATTTGTAGCAACGATCATCTTACCGGTTACTTCATATGGGATATTGTTTTCTTCACAGAACTTCTTAGTCCATTCAGCACCAATTTTACAAAATTTAGCTTTCAGAGAACCTGGAGTGTAGTAGACTCCAGCATGAATAACTCCGCTATTGTGGCCTGTTTGCTCAGCTGCTAGATAGTCGGCTTTCTCGACTAGAAGAACTCTAGAGCCCGGTCTTTTAGTAATAAGATTATAGGCGGTGGAGACACCTACAATGCCTCCACCGATCACGATATGGTCGTAAATTTTAATCAACTCTCCTTAAGTTTTAGTAAGACTTCCAGAAGAGCTTATCATCAACTTGGCCAGTCTTCAAAAGCCATTCAATCTGCTTCATGCGAGTGTGTCCGCGACCAGTGAAAGTTGCCTCATCTAGCTGGATAGCATCGAAAACGCGGTGTAATTGTGCTGCACCTTTAGCTAGATCCCAATCGGCAGTAAAACCTAGAACGTCTGAAATCTTATCGAAGTTGACTTTGTAGCTACGGTTATCTGCATCTGCAGCACCGAATGATAGTTCGCAACCAGTGAACTCATTTGCTACAGTTTCAGCAATTTCTCGAACAGTGTAATTATTGTCATTGCTACCAACATTGAAAGCCTCACCGTGGATCTTCTCGTCTGGAGCCTCTAGTGACAAGATAATAGCTTTAGCAATATCTAGAGCGTGAGCCATTGGACGCCAAGGGGTGCCGTCTGAAAGCATTTTGATAACACCGGTAGTGTAGGCTAATCCTGAGAGGTTGTTGAGAACAATGTCGAAACGCTGACGAGCTGAAGCACCAAAGGCTGTAGCATTACGTAGCGCTACAGGGTGGAAGTTATCGTCAGCCATTTTCCAAAGATCTTCTTCAGTGTAGAATTTGCATTTACCGTAAGCAGTCTGAGGATTAACTGGTGAGGTCTCATCAACTACACCGTCAGCAATTCCGTAAACTGAACAAGAGCTCATGTAGACGAAGCGTGATACGCCAGCAGCTTTAGCCGTTCGAGCAACGTGCTGTGATCCTAAGTGGTTGATTTCGTATGTTAGAGGACCAACAAGGTCACCAACTGGATCATTTGATAGTTCAGCCATAGCGACTACAGCATCTACTCCTTCAAAGTCCTCTACAGTCAGGTGGCGCATGTCTTTACGGAGAGTTTCAGAAACTACTGGAAGGCCGTTGTATAACCAACCGTTAACATAGAAGCCAGTATCAACACCTAGTACATCCCATCCTCTTTCGATGAGTAGTGGAACTAGTAGACATCCTAGGTAACCGTCAACACCGGTTACGAGTACTTTACCTTTAGAAGCTTTCTTGCTCATATAAATTCTCCGTTCAAAAGTTTTTAAAGACTTTTCAAAGTCATTTTGATTCGTAGTGATCTTACCAAGAGTTTAGAGTATTTTGATTACTCGTAATGCTCTTTTAAAGAATCTTACGAAATATTTTCTAAAAGAAGATGAAGTAGAATTTTAGACTTTTAGCGAAGTATTTTAGTGAGTCTCAATACAATTCTACAGTGACACCGTAATACTTTTGTTACTGATTTATCAATACTATTAGTGTCGAGCCTAAGAGGTCTATAGACACAAAATTACTGTCTAGGGTATAGTCATACAGTAAACAGCATTTCACTGTCAAACTGTCATTTTATTGCAAAAGACCACCTAGTTTGCCGTGATAGCCTCGGGTCTAACTAGGTGGTCTTAGTAGCGCAGTTTCTACTCGTTTTTAAAAGCGTTAAAATCTCCTCTTAATAACTGTTTTACGGAAGTTATTTAATTACTCTTACTCCGCTGATTCTGTTCCCGTAATTAACTTTAGAGGCCTTAGAAACTTTTATGTAATCTTCTCCGAAGATACCAAAGTTTTTAGTGTCATTTGAATATAAGAAGATAATTTCTTTAGCAACTAAGGATAGCTTACCTTTAGCAGCTTTTAGTTCTTCCTTTTTAGAGTCAGATAATAGTTCATGGTGCCTTTGAAGTTTTAAATCGGAGTTATTCTTAGCTTCTCTTGCTGAATTTTTAATTTTCTGGTCCAAGTTCTTTATCTCGTTGTTTAAAGAGTTGAACTCATTCATAGCCTTTACTGGGTTTTTACGCGATTCTGGTTTTAAGACTGACTGATTCGAAGGATTGAAGTTTTTACCTGAAACTAAAGTACTTGGGATCGCTTTACCCCCTTTTCGCATATTTTTTCTAGTTTCTTCAATATATTCATAAAGCCCTCCAGCTTTAGCATATATATCTTCTCCATCATAAGTTACATCGTAGTACTCGTCAAGAGAGTTATTAGACTCGAGGCGGGCAAGATCCCTCTTTTTGTCAGCAAGGATACGATCAGCTTCTTCAGGAGTTATCTTCCCAGTTTGAATAAAATTATCCATAATTTTTTCTTGTTCGTAATCAAGAAGGCTATATTTGAGTTCAGGCCAAGCTTTCTCAGCGAATCTTTTACTTTCTTGATAATTAACAAAATCTGATTCATTAATAGTGACGTTACTTGAAATCTTCTTGATTTTAGAGGGAGATCCCTTCTTCTGTAAAGTGTCAACTATTGAGTGCTTTTCTTCCATAAGTTTTTCAGCAGCCTGTATAGCTTCTATAGGGTCCGAGTAGTGATTGTCTTCTCCAGTCTCTCCGCCGAAAGGGCACTTTCCCTTTTCAGATTTACATATACCAGTATTTCCAGTGTCAGGGTTAACGTGAAATTTTGCCATTATATTTCCCTTTTTATTTACGATTAATTAAGTAAAGAGTTTTCTAAAGGCTTTTGTTTTCCCGAAGCCGATCCCACTGGTATTTCATCATGGCTGAGCGGGAAAACGGCGACACTGAAGCTGCCGCCGTTTTCATCTTAAGGAGAGTATTGCTCATACTTCAGACTGCATTAATCTTTTATTCGATTGATTAATGCAGTCTGAAGTGGTTCCTTATGTTAGTCTTTAGTCACTAATTACAGTGTCTCCAACATTTAATTGGTGGATGTAGCGTGACTGCTCTACACCATTTTCATCAAGAATTTTCTTAACTTCTGAAACGACGATCTCTTCAGTTGTCCCATCATCATAAGTGACTCGGTAAGTACTCCCTCGCCCAGCACTCAAAAATCTTTCGAAGATGAGATCATGTTTAATAGGGTCTACTTCAGAAATTTTCAGAAGGAAAGCGTGAATGCTACCTCCGACTGAGCCGCGGCCCACGCCAACGCTATAAGCTAGAGCGTCTCCATTCTCATCGCGAGTGGAATAATTATCGCGAGCCCAGATAAGTGATTCACGGGCTGTAAGCATATAACCAATGAAGTCTGAAGAGTGAATAACATCAAACTCTTTCTTGATTAAGCGGTGCGCTTCTTCCTTGACTTCGCGAGAAGCGTTCCCGTAACGCTCCCTGAAGCCTTCTTTAAGAAGATGGCGATAGTACGACTCTTCATCGTAACCTTCGGGAATCTGAGGCTTAGGTTTTAGGTGAGCATCAAAATCAAGTTTAACGTCTTGCGCCATTTCAGCAATAAGAAGTGAACTCTTCAAAGCGCCTGGGAAATCTTCTTCAGGGAATAATTCTGACATTTCTTCAGCGGTCTTTAGGTAGTACTGATCACCGTTGAAAGCGAAGCGAGGGCCGCCCTGGTCAAAGGTAGCTTGACGCATTTGTGATCCTGACTGAATACAAAGCATCTCTTCATGGTGTGGAGCGTCGCTAGCATAGGCGTAATGCGAATCGTTAGTTGCTAGAAGAGGTAGGTTCATGTCTTTAGCTAACTTCAATTGCTTAGGGAGCAATTTCTTTTCAAGATCAATAGACATATTATGGTCCATAATCTCTACGAAGAGTCGGTCGCCGAAAACATCTTTAAGTCTTCCCGCATATTCATAGGCTTTAGCGTCTTGCCCAAGTAGGAATCGAGTGGAGATTTCTGAGGAGGGGCAGCCTGTAGCGACGATAAGTCCAGCATTGTGCTCTACAAGCATATCGAAGTCAATACGCGGTTTATTTCTAAAGTGCTCTACTTGGTTAGCCATTGAAGATAATTTGAAGAGGTTATGCATACCTTCAGTGGTGTAAGCCCAGATAGTCATGTGAAGATATGCGCCGTTGCTAGCTACGTCATTCTGCCCAGCCTTACGACCGCCTTCACCATAGAAAACAGCTTCTTTAACTTTAGCGCCAAGTGGGTTAATAGGTGCTACATAGAATTCGGAGCCTGGGACTCCAGTGATCCCAGCAGCTTTTGTAAGCTTCATTAATTCATAAACGCCGAATACTGAACCGTGGTCTGAAATACCTAGACCTCTATGCCCCATTTTGACCGCTAGATCTACATACTCATCAATCTTCGAAAAACCATCGAGCATTGAGTAGTGTGAGTGCGTGTGTAGTGAAATATATTCTGGTTTACTCATTATTTGTTAATCCTCTTTTTCTTCGTCTTTTGAAATTTCTTTAACATCTACTTCTTCTTTAAGACTCATTCTCTCTAAAGCTTTTTCATGTTTTAACTGAAGAGCGCCTGAATACTCAGAGTACTCTTCATCTATGGATAATAGAGCCTTAGATAACTTAGCCGTGCTTACGTCTTTATCTGTAAATATCTTACCAGGAAAAACTCCGAAAGGCATAACTCTCTTAGTATCAGGAAGCTGAACTCCGATAGTCTTAGCTTCGTGTCCGTTTCCGTTCCGTAAATCAATTAGAATCGGGATTATTTCGGCGCCACGAGATTGCCATGAGGGTATTTCTTTGAAAGCAATATTAATTAGCCAAGGATTAATGTTCTTATCACGATAGCCTAATTTTTTCATTTTACGTCCGATTGGAGTAAAAGAAGAGTGCATCATCACTGGATAAAGCATGTAGGCTCTTTTTTCAGGTTCAGTTTTGTTAGATTTTCTAGAAGCTTTAGCCTTAGTTTCTCCCCAAACAATCACACTACCTGTGTTAGTTTCGTCTTCGCGTCGATCAATGACTTCAAATCCCGCATCCGCTGCAGCATACTCAATTTTCTTTACGAAGTCTTCAGTCAGCTGGTTTTCAGGGAAATGCTTTTTTGATTCTCTTGAAGCTCTAGTAAATCTGTAGCTATAAACAAACACTGCTATAGAAACTACGAGGCTGACTGCTGTAGCAATTTGAACATGATTGAAACCAATTGAAAGTGCGAAAGTGAGCGAGAAGAAGATCAATTGTGCTAAAGTTATAGAACCCCATCTTGATTTGCCGCTAGGAAGAATATAGCTTATCGCAAGCGTAGCAAAGAATAAGAATAGAGCTGAGAGCATCCATACGATTCCGCCGGGACCTGAAAGATCAATGTTTGACCCAACGTTAAATGCGTAGGCTGCGAGTAAAATGGTCATAACAACTGATATGACTGTTTTAAGAATTACTCGCGCATTAATGAATAAGAATATTGTAGCGAAGAATACTGCAATCGAAACAGCGCTTACCCACCAGTTACTAGGGCTATCGATAATCGACACACCGGAAATAAGGATTAACGTTACTGCGAATACTGTAAAAAGCGTTCCGTTATTCTTTATGACTTCCATAAAAGACTCTTTAGTGTCACTGAACCACGTAGGGGACTGTTTACTCTTTACTGAGTTCTTATTTTTAGTAGACACTTCTTCTCTCGATCTTTTAAAAGACTTATTAATTACCCTTATATCTTAACAAGTGAAACTATATTTTTCATATTTCAAAATCTATATTTTTTCAATTTTGAAATAAGCTAAATTCTTGGAAAAATCTTTACCGTCTCTATCAAGACCTACAACTCTAGTTTTCTTATAGGACTCTTCATATGATCTGTGGTGATGCCCATGAACTAAAACAGATGGTTGAAGAATTTCGATTGACTGCAAAATAAAGTCCCTACAAACCCTACTTAAATACTCTGACTCAGGGGTGATTGAGTTGAACATCGAAGGCTCTTTTAAGATCTTATAAGGCAACCAAGGGGCTTCATGAGATAGCATGAAGTCAGCTGAACCATGCGAAATAGTCTTCTGAAAATCCTCTTCAAGAATTAACTCATCAGGCCACCAAGAAACTCCTGCTTCTCGATATAGCATGTCAACTGAGTGAGCACCGCCTAAACCTACAAACTTCTTACCAGACCAAGTCCATGAATACCCTCGTGGAATTCTATAGACATGCTCAGTAATTTTCTGTAAGCCTCTAAAGTCGTAAGGATAGTTTTTTAGCATCTCGAAGTCTTCATGGTTACCGTCAACAAACCATAATTCTCTATCAACCTCGGAAAGCTTCTCTTCAACTAATTTCAAGTAATCTTCCCGATGCTTAAAGAGGCCAAAATCACCAACGTGAAGAAAAATATCTGGTTTAAAAGTATTCATAGCTCTAGCGATAGCATGAGTAGCGTATTTAGAGTTACTATGCCAGTCACCGAAGACTATGAAGTCTCGTATTTCAGTATTTTCCAATATAGAGTCTCCTGTCTTATCTTGAGGTTTTAAACAAAAAAATTAGAGACCTTGATCCTTATTTGCTTCTGAAATGATTTCCGAAAGTTCACCAGTGATAACTAGATCGAAGTCATATCCCTCAGGAGGTAAATTACGATTAAGCCAGACTGTAGTCACAGAGCTCTTATCTTGTCTATTACTCTTAGCTACTGAAGGTATATCATTAGCAGGATGAACATCTAGTGAGGTCCCAGCACAAATTAAGAGATCACATGTCTCGATGAAAGCCCTGTCTGAATATGTCGCTTTAACGTCCATCCCAAAAAGAACCACATTTGGGTACAAGATTCCATCGCATTCGCACTTTGGGATTTCATTAGAGTCAAGGAAATTCTTGAAGTCATAGATTCTTCCGCAGTGACGTTTAGAGCATTTGAGAGTTTCAGAGGTACCATGCCATTCAGTTACGTTAGTACTGCCCGCCTTTTGATGAAGACCGTCAATGTTTTGAGTAACTACTAGAATTTCGTGATTCTTTTCAAGCTCAGCGATAAACCTGTGGAAAGATGTAGGTTCATAATCACCGGAAACACTTCGGAAAACATTCTTATAGATCCGCCAGAAATCAGCAGGATTTTTACGCAGATATGAGAGAGAAATCGCCGTTACCCTAGGAGTTTCCTCATTCCAGGTATCATCAGTTGATTGGAAGTCTGGAATACCAGCTTCGGTAGAAACTCCAGCTCCAGTGAGCACAGCGATCTTTTTCCTAGCTTTCAGAAGCTCTGTTAAAGATTTCACCTTTTCTAAGTTCATTGGTAATCTACTTTCTTAAAGTTTGAATATTGTCTTCATCTTCAGTTAAGGTTCTTAAAGGTGAGAAGATTTCTCCTCTCACCTTTAATTGTTGGTGGACGCCTCGGGTATCGAACCCGAGTCCGCTAAGTAATCCATTAAGATTCTACAAGCTTAGTAAAGTTTCGAGTATAGTAGTTCTTCTTGAAACTTCACGAAATGATTGAAGAACTACTTTCACCTCTTATAACTTGAAGAGCCGAAGTGAGAAACTCTATTCAAGTGGCCTTCGTAAATGACCTCGGTTTAGTAAAAAGCGAAAGCCAGTCTATTTACTCCGAGGGCTTAAGCGGCTAGCGCGAAAGCGTTTTTGTTTTTGTTGACAGTTATTGTCTTGAGTTCTTTAAAGTCACTACTCTTGACTGCTTGCATCTACAATTTCAACACCTAACGTCGAATCCATTTGGCGCCCTTGAGCGAATTAGTCAATTGAATTAAAATCCAGCGTTTAATCCGCTTGCATAAACTATATCAAAAGATCCAGAGTTTAGTTAATCATTGCTAAACTCTGGATCTTTAGTTCTACTATTTAAGGTTCATTGAATATGTAGCGTAACGGATACAGTCTTACTTATTTGAATATTTTAGTAAGTATTTTTCTTATTCTCGAAGATTTGAAGACTACTCACCTTCGGGTGATGATTCCTCTTCAGCAACTTCACCGTCAGATTCTAGACTCTGAAGACCCTCTAGAGTTTTCACACCATCAATCTTCCAACTTCCGCCAACATTCTTCAAGTGAGTTTCCGAAGTTCCGAGATTCTCGCCTAGAACTGCTTCGCCACCAGATTCAGTAACCATGTAGACTTGAGTGTTGTCGATTGTAGCTGTTTGACCGTCAGTTTCGACTGCTGCTTCATCAGACTTGATAGAGGTTACTACAGCATCAGGGGCAGAATAAGACCCCATAGAACTAATACCTATCATTACAATGCTTAAGTAAGACTTTTCCCAGTCCTCTAGGCCTTCGTAGTCAATATGATCTGCAATTGGTGTAATGCCGATTAATGCGTCAGCAACTTTTTTGCTATCTTCTTCATTAAGCGCTTGAAGGGCCTCACTAGGGCTATCGCTGGCGAGAAGATCAGCGGCAGAACTATCACCAATAGCTTCAGTGATTACTTCTTGCATCTTCGATGCTGCCTCAAACGATTCTTCTGACTTATTAACAACTACATCCAAGTAGAAAGTCTGAGTAAAGTCGACAGCAGACTTAGAGTCTAAGTTTGCTGCTTGCTCTTGAGTTACGTTTGTATCTGTCTTTGCTTCGTCATTTGCTGAGCAGCCGGTTAGAGCTAATCCTGCTGCAAGAAATACTGAAGTGTATAAAGCTACTTTCTTATTCATAAATACTTCTCCTATTTTTCATGGGTTAAAAATATCACTTGATTTTAAGACTTTGTAATCAAAGCTTTCTTAAAGTTTAGATTTGATTGTTTTTATTTGTTAAAGACTGAACTAAAGCCTTGTTTCTAACTGCGAGCCTAAGCGGTCTATAGCGTCAAATTCGCTGTCTAGGGTATAGTCATACAGTAGACAGTATTTACTGTTAAAACTGCCATTTCACTGCAAAAGACCATCTAGTTAGCTTTGATAGGCTCGGGTCTAACTAGGTGGTCTTAGTAGCGCTGTTTTCGCTACATTTCTAGAGCAGTAAAATTTGCTGTTTAGAACTCTAAATTAGCAAGTACTGCTTAAGATTCTGTTTTCATCTTTTCTAGAAGTGGAGTACGATCAGGTTCGCGGCCCTCAACAATCGCCTCTAGATCAGGCTCGAAGTAAGCCGAACCCTTAAGAATCTTTCCTTCAGGTTTGACCTCACCATCATGCAGAGCTGGGGTTACACCGTCAGATCGAATTGCCTCACCAGTCTCAGGATCGAGTTTGCTCAAATTCGACAAGTGAACTTCCTGAAGAGCTTTATAAACAGGCATTCTAGCTTCAATTGCTAAACCGTTCTGGACAACGACTAGATCAGCAAGAGCGTCTAAGGTTTTTACTGCATCGCGAGTGCCGTCGTCAGCCTTTACCGCTTTCTTATAAGCCTTTAAGATAATTTGTTCAGCTTCTTTCCCGTAAACAGCCTCAACAAGCTCAGCGAACTCTTCAGCGATGAGATTCATCTTCAGACGTAATCTCTTTTCAGGGATAACTTCTGGGTCTAAGGTAGCGGGACCTGGCGTAGGAATCGGCTCATCCATGACTTCATAAAATTCTGTAACAATCTCGAATTCTGATGGATTAGTGTTAGATGACATTAAAGTTGTCACTCCTTTAGTCTGTGAAAATATTTCCATTAAGACTATACCAACTGAATTGCGTATTTGTATCCGGGTTGGGATTGCTGTGTTATTTTGAAGCATTGGCTGTGTGTGGGGGTTGTTGTGACTGACCCACTACGCGCATACGCATACACCTCAAGCTAAAGTCTATGGTAAGTAAGGTAGTTTAAGATGCTAATATAGTAGCTTAGCTACTAACATTCTAAAAAGATTTATGCTCAGTGTTTCTCTAATTCTAGATCTTTTCAAGGCGCTCGCAAATCTTAAACTTTGACATGCCTTTTTAAAGTTGATTAATCAAAGTAGAGTCTATCATCTTGAGGTGGCCCTTAAGAGACTTCATCCGAGTGTAAGCTAGTCCTTAGAGAGTAAGTCAGTGGTTGAATTGATTGGGACTGGTGGGCACTGTAGACTGAGTGGCGGGTGCGGTAGCTCTAGACTACGCACGCGTATACACCTCAAGTTAGTGTCCATGGTAGGTAAGGTAGTTAGCGACAGAAAACCGTATGTTTCTAGAAGGTGACCTTAAACAATTGACTAAGAAAATAAGTCAAAAACATGTTAAGGCCACCCTCTAGATATTTAATTTTAGTTATTCGAAATTAACCCTTGAGAAGAGTTTGAACTGAAGAGCCGACCTTACGAACAGCAGCAGTAGTAGGCTGTGCGGATCGAGTCGCAAGTTCAGTGAGCATCTCGTCAAGATTAACTGCAGGAACATGTCCAGGCCACTTTACATTGTTCAGTACTGCCGGCTTATCGCTAGTAGGAACAAACACAACTCGGCTTTCAATGTTGACTCCTGGAAAAGCACGGCGGAATCGGTCATGAGCCATTGCCATGTTGCGAGTCATCTTTACAGTTCGAGAAGTCTTTCCGTGAACATAAAGAGTGTCTTCATTTGAAGAGTAAACCGCACCGTTCGACTCGTAGAATTTCAAGTCAATCAGGTAGACAGTGTTTCCAGCAATAGCTACACAGTCAATGTCTGTTTCGAACTTTTCGTCAGGAATCGAGGGGTGACCGGCGCTTGGCATTGCAACCGACCAGAAGGTATTCATCGAGTCGATCAGTCGCTTACCAGCATTATCCGAGTAGAGGCCAAGAGCCTTAGCGAAGTTTTCTTCACCCTTTTGGCCAAGTGAAATGTTCAGTTCTGAGAAGTTCGAGTCAGAAAGGCCAGCACCAGGAGTGCCGTACATAGAATTGGAGTAAGGAAGGGCTACGTTTTGGAGCATCATTGGGCTGAAAGTTTTGTAGTTGAAGTCACCAGGGATAACTCGTGGCTTCAAGTCCAGCGGACGAGACTTAACTTTGTTTCGCAGCGGTGACTTTCGAGTCAATTCCCAAGCATTGCTTCGCTTTATGAGCTTGAAAATCGGGAAAGCAAAAATATTAATTCCGAGGCCAATTCGAACGACTAGAGCGACACCTAGAGAAATAACAACTAGAGAAGGGACAATGTTGACTGAACCGGTTCCGAGCACACCGAAAATAGTGGTGCGCCAAGTGAGCATCCACCACATTCGCAGAGTATCAGCAATCGCCATTTTCTTCTCCTAAAAACATTTTTAAAACCTTACAAAAACAACTATACACCATATTTCAGCTCTTGCAAAACATAGGTCGAAAATATCTCTTAGGCTTAACTTCTTAATATTAAATCCTTTGCTACTAGTAAGTTTTGCTGACATGAGAGAGCTGATTTAAACTACCTTACCTACCATGGACATTAACTTGAGGTGTATACGCGTGCGTAGTCTAGAGCTACCCAGCTCCCTCCACCGCCGCTCACCTCACCCACTCCACCCACATCCCCCTCACAAAAGTAAGTGTTCCTCACAAGAAAGAATCAGGCTTGTTTTTAAATAAAGTAGATACTACTCTTAAAAAATAAATCCTTGTTGAAAGATTTCGATATTTTCTTGGTACAATCTGAATTAAGGTCTCAAACTATGAAAGAAAGTTTTGATATGGGGCCACGAAAACACTTTAAAATACAAGAAAGGTAAGTGACTTCTATGTCTTTATTCAAAAGAGTACCAAGCAAGGAAGCTGACGCCCCTATTTCAAAAGCAGGCATCCCTGAGTCAGTGGAATACAAAAAATCTGATTCGCACGAAGACTTCATTCTAGGTATCGGCGCTGACGGCGAGGAGTACGATTGGACACCATCGCGTGAATCTCATCTCCATGTTTATGGGAAAACAAAATCGGGCAAGACTAGATTCTTAAAAAATATTATCCGCCACGCTTACGATCACCCAGAGCACTGGAATGTAAGAATCATTGATACTTCAGGGGACTTAACCCATATTGCTGATAATGAATTCTCAAATTCACAGGCAGTTGCTACAAACCACTTTGATGCATGGGACTTACTTCAGGCTAACCTAGAGGATATTCGTGACACTACTCTTCTTATGACAGAACATAATGTGAGCACCTATCTTGATCTTCCTGAAGATGTTCGACCTAAGGCTTCATTGCTAGCCATTGATGAAGTTGAAGATCTTCTAATGAACAGCGGTGACAATGAACTTGATGAAAAGATTCTTGAGCAGATTCGTAAAATTCAGAAAGTTGGTGCCTCCTCAGGTATCTTCCTAGCCATTTCTAGTTTCCCAAGTGAACTAACTTTAACTCGTGCTGCTTCAGACATTGAATTAAAGCTTTATTTAGGTGAATACCCTGATTCAGTATCCGCTAATTCAGATATTCCTGGTCGATTCTTTGATCGCACTGGTTTCGGTTCGATTCGTCAGTGGCAGAGCGTTAACTCTTAATTTGAGACTATACTAAAATAGTGGTGAAGTTTGGCTATTCTTTAAAGCCTTACCTCACCACTATTTTTAGTTGTGAAACTTTATTGTCCTAAAGTTTCAAGCGTGATTTACCGGTGACTGTTTCCGAAGAAATCTTTTACTCGGAGCTTTACGCGCTTACCTTCAGCGCCAGCCCAAACGACACCTTCAATGCCACGATTCTTGAAGTCCGTGAAGATTTCCTTAAGTACAGAATGAGCTTCCTCCTTGTTGATTTCAAGCATATTGGGGATTTCAGTTGCAATTTCAGTACCGTGGGGAATGAGCATATGCTTTTCGAAGTTTTCGGGATTACCCTGAACTCGAGGGCCTACTAGTTCAAAGGTACCTTCAGTTAGCTCGCCTTCAAAGTTTTTAAGAGCTTCGAGAATGAACTTCTTAAAAGAAGACTGGTTCATAGGCTCAACACCGAAAGAGTGGCCAGTAATTGAATCAGTTTCAGCGAGAATAAAGTTCGGCGGCGCAACCTTACCCTTCTTAACTGCTCGTCGCGCCCATACAGATCCGTCACTCATAACAGTGATGTTAGTGCCGTCACGCTTGATAGTGGCAATAGCCGGTTCAGTAAAAATCCATTCAGAAGCTGGATTGATTTCATCAGTACCGATGTTGTTAACTCGGTCGATAGTGAAGAGTGCAGGCATCTTTCGGACATTTCGAAAAGTTTCAGTATTAATGTTCATGAAAACAACTATACACGAAAAAGACTTGAATACAATTTTTAAAAATATACTGTAGTTGATATTTCTTAAGTAATATAAATCACGAAGAGTGATAAAAACTATGGGTCTAACTATTGGTAAATAGTTAAATAGATTTTAGGGGTTCGTATGACTGAACGTAAATTAGTACCACAGAAGCCAACACCAGCATTTATTGGTGCTAGTTGGTTTGTTCTTGTTATAGGTATTGCGTCATATCTCGTTGGGTTATGGAATTCACCTATGGTGCTCCACGAAAAAGGATACTATTTCACAATTCTTCTATTTGGGTTATTCTCTGTTATATCTATACAGAAAACAATTCGTGATAAGGCTGAAGATGTTCCTGTGACAAATATTTACTACGGTGTTGCTTGGTTCAGTGTTGTAGCTTCAGTAGCTCTTCTGGTTATTGGCCTTTGGAATGCTGAAATGCTTCTTTCTGAAAAAGGCTTCTATGGCTTAGCAATGGTCATGTCTCTGTTCGCAGTAATCGCTGTTCAGAAAAATGTTAGGGATCTTGCTGTATTTGAAGAGATTGAGAAAGATGATAAAACTAAGCGCCGACCAATCAACTCATTAAATAATTCACCTCAGCCTCAATCATCTCCAAAAATAAATCCTCAGACACATCAAAATATTGCTCATCCAAATAATCAGTAATTTCAGCAGTTTAATTCAGTTCTATCTATCAAGTAGAAACTGCGCTACTAAGACCACCTAGTTTACCGTGATAACCTCGGGTCTAACTAGGTGGTCTTTTACTGTTTCCATGCAGTTTTGACGGAAAATACTGTCTACTGTATGGCTATACCCTAAGAAGGTTTTTACTGTCTTAGGCTGCAGCCTTAGCATTAAAAATAATGGCTCCATAGACTTCGTAAATACAAAATACACTCGCCGATATTCACTAGAGTTTAAAGGACAAAGATGACTTTTAAGATTAATTAAAATATCTTTAATAAGATATTTAAGTTGGAACAACCAAGGATAAACTTTGAAAAATATAATTAAGGGTCTTTTTACTGAGAAATCAGCAAAAATAGCTGTTGGGACCTTGGGGATAAGTATTGTTGCGGCTGGATCAACATTTGCTGCCACTGAAGCGATAGCTAATATTAATTCCTCAAAAACTGATTTCTGTGTGACTGCATATTGGGAGTCAGACTCTTCAATACGAGCCCAGGCTGGCAGTTGCGATAACTCTATACACCCTGGACCTGGCGGTGAGACAGGAGGAGAAGAGGATGGCGAATCAGTAACATACAATGGAGAAACAATTGTCGGATGGGCTTCAAACGATTTAAGTACAGTTAAGTCAGACGAGAAGGACTTTAATGTAAAAAATGGTATGCTCTCAACATATACTGATTTTGTTAACAATAAAGACTTCCCGAAGGACTTCGTAAATGCAGCGAAAGATCGCGATGCAGCTCTTCTTATTGCCTGGGAGCCTTGGAATTGGGATAACGGTATTGATCAACCAGATTTTAAGCCTACTAAGATAACAGCAGGTGACTATGACACACATATTACTGAGTGGCTTACTGAAGCACAAAGTGCAACTAAAGATGCAGCGATTCTCGTTCGCTTTGCACCTGAAATGAATGATGCTGTTCGACCTTGGTCATTCGGTGTTAATGGTGGGAATACTGCAGATGAGTATATCGAAATGTGGAAGCATGTTTATCAAATTAAAGAATCTGTTGCTCCTGATGTAGAGTTTATGTGGACGCCTTTAGTTGCAGGTAGTGACGGTAAAGGTAATTCAACTGAAATTTCTGACTTCTATCCTGGAACTGAGTATGTAGACATGCTTGCTCTTGATGGATTCAACTGGGGAGATGTTCAAAATTCAAGCACTTGTGGATGGCAATCATATGAGGATGTCTTTAAAGCCCCAGTGAATGAAATTAAGTCTTTGTCAGGCGGAAAGCCATGGGGTATTGCTGAGGTAGCATCAGTTTCTATGGGTGAAGAAAACTTCCAACCAGGCGGTAAATGCAATGACGCTTGGGGATGGGTTTACGATTGGCCTGAAAGTGGAGAATTCTACAAGACTCCTCAAGACTGGATTACTCAGGCTGGATGGACTAAAGCAATGATCAATAACGCTCATAAGGATGGAGCGCTTTTTGTTAATATGTTTAACGCTCAGAAAGAAACTGACTGGAGATTGAACTCAACTGACGAAGGAAAGAAAGTTCTTACTCAACTTAAGGAAAATGTCGGAATTAAAGCAGGGGAAGACAATTCTTCTGACTTGATTAATTCTGCTTTAGGTAAATAAAAATATATTTATCTAAAATTAAACTAAATATACTTCTATTAAAATAAAATCAAAGGTGCCTTAGCGTTTTTATGCTACGGCACCTTTGATTTTGTCTTGTAAAATTCGAGTAATTAAACTTTGTCTATAGAATCAATTTCAAGATTGAAGTCTGATTTAAATAGTCGATCATGCGATTCAGCAAAACTAAGCAATTGCTCGTCACTGAATTTTGATGGATTGAACTCAACCCACTCACCATTACTCCACGAGCGTTCAGCGTCCCAAGGGCAGACAGCGCGCCTCCAGTGGTAGCGCTTTCTAATGTCATTAACATCATTTGGATTCTGTCGAGAATATTGAACGATCATAGTGTTCTCAACCTTGAAGTCTGGAGATGAATCCTCTCGAGCAAATTGATCCGGAGTCATCTTTTCAATAACAAAGCGCGCTACTGAAATAAATTCACCATGAGCAACTAAAAGAGCGCTCTGGAGATGATCTCCACGACGATGAAGAGATTCAAGAATTGACTCAACTCGACTTCTTACTCCAGTAGCTAGCGACTCCCCGCCCTGAGGCTTCCAATACCAAGCATTTTGGTCTCGCACTTTTTGAGAAACTTCTGAAATCCCTGAAGTGAAGTTCTCGCTAGGATTAGAGACTTCACCCCAATCGCGTTCTCGAAGTCGGTCATCTACTAGCCAGTCGCCACCAAGCTGGAGGTGCGCTGCAGTCTCTCGAGTTCGAACGTGTGGAGAAACGTAGAATCGCCCGAAATTGTGAGTGTCAGTATTCAGTTCAGGATTACGTAGCCATTCTCCAGCAATCTGTGCCTGCCGAGCGCCCTCTACTGAGAGTCGCATGATTGAGTCATGGCTGTTGAATAGTCGATCTAAGTCTTCAATGTGATTTGGTAGTTGTTTTCCTTGACCAGCCTTTACGAACTTTTGGACAAGATTTGCTTCAGATTGTCCGTGGCGAACAATAGTAAGATTAAGAGGTAGAGTCATCGGTGGGTCTCCTTATTAGTTTTCGTTTGTAAAACAACTATATCACGAGTGGGGGTTATGTTACAATTTTAGTAGATTGAGTTTTTAACAATAAGTTTTTAAAAGGTTTGGGAACATAAGTAATAGGGAGTTGAAAATGTGCTCTAAAGGTTCGCGAGAACTCTGCTTGAAAGTACGTATTGCGATTATGCGTACTACCGGCTATATTCATGGAGACGTTTTTACTGACTCTTTGAAAAAGCTAATAGAGTCTAATGAAACTTGCGAAGATTTTCTTAAAATTATTTGTGAAAGACTACAGGATCTTAGAGAAGACTTTAAAAAGAATCAAAACTCTATAGATATTGACAAGAATGAGACTCCTCTCTTTGGGGATTATCTTCGCGCTGTCTATGGCTGTGAAGAAACTTATTCAAATAGTTTTTCTGGAAGAATTGCTGAAGAAGAGTATAAAGCCTTTTCTGGTGATATACTATTCTTATCTGGGCTAGAAAATATTCTACTCCCTATTCTTCGTGTGGAGGAGTTACTTGATCCTGAGGGATATAGTAAAACTGCTAAAAAGTGTGAAGAATTGTCAAAATATAGTTTTAAAGATTTTGTAGCTTTTCTAAAGAGTTCGCAGTTGATTGATAATCCTGAAGACTATCCTACAGAATGGCTTCTAGAGTTTTAGTCTGTATCTAGATTTATTCTTAGTTTTTATTTTAACAATATCTAAGTGCCATTCATTAAACAGTAAGAAATACTCTATATTATGAACATTTCTTTTAAAATTGGTATAATAACACTTATTAAGTAACTGGTTAAATGAGGTATGTAGATGGCTAAAGATGCTTTTAAAAGCTTTTATAAATTTGATAAGAAAATCGAGATCCCAGAGGCAAAGTCCTCTTCAGAGTCTAGCAATGATAGAGTTAGGATTACTTCGATTCGTGAGACCTCCTCCTATCATCACTATAATATTGAAGTGCGTGAAAGTGAGATACCTCTCTTTGTAAAAGCCTCATCGGACTTAGGGTTCTCTTATAAGAGAGAAATTAAAGACTTTTATTGCTTACCTTCAGATGGATACACTAATGAAGATTTTGATAAGTCTATTGCAGAAATTTTAAGAAACGAATTACCGCCTTTTGAGTTAGCTTCTGGGCAGAGCAATTTTTCTGGTAGGGTTCGTTTGATAGATGTCTATCAACATCACTTTTTCATTCATAATTATAGAACGTATCAAGCTTTTAAGGGTCTGGGTAAAACACTTTATTGCCTTTCTGGCCCTCGGAATAGCACGAACTCTGAATTTGATAATTTATGGGCGAGAATCTTAGATGGTTTCTTCACTCCTAAAGGTCGAAAGATTTCTCAACCACTTCGAAAGATTGAGCTAAATGAGTTTATTCAGAATGGAAAAGAAAACGAGACATTAAAAGAATATATTGCAAATAATCAAGATCATTTGACTAAAGTCTGCAACGATCTGAACTACATAAATCATTCGAAGTATTCTGAAGATCTTATTGCAAGAGTTGGTGGCATTTCTTTCTTGAATTTCGACAAGCCTATGCGTGGAGATATTCGAGAATACTTACTTAGTATTACTTCAAGCGAGTACAAGAAAATTTTTGATTTCATAGCTAAAGAGAGAAAAGGTTTTTACCGTAATAAATCCTTTAGTACTCTAGACAATGTTCGAAGTTTCTGCGAAGAGGCTCTTAATGGCTTAAAGATAGAACCTCTAACTCCTAAAGAATTCGAAGAGTACGCTTTTAGAAATATTTTTAAAGATAATTCATATTTTTCTGAAGACCCTGACGATAATGTTTTTAGCAGAGTTGAAGTTATCGCTTCTAAAATGAAGTACTATTATGATAGTGTGAACGCTCAAAACAAAACAGATCTTACTCTCTATGCTATCGCTAAAGAAAAGAATCTCTTTGAAAAATCTACAAGTCTAGAATGCATGGGGTTTATTTTTGGCCTTATTTGGCCTGCACTTTGGTCTAAGAAGAATATCTCCCTCAAGATTAACGAGTATTTACTTAAAGAAATTACTGAAGGGCGCTTAACGATAGAAACTGTATTTAAGATTATTTCTACCGTGACACCTAGAGACGGCGGAAAACTTATAGAAATTTCTAAAGACACTAACCTTACAGATTTCGATTTAGAGGACACTCCAGTCGAATGGCTTATAGATATAGTATCTAGTGGAGATGTTGATAAGCGAATAGCAGGTAAAAGTATATATAATCCAGCAATAGATATTTTTGGATTTACAGTATAACAAGATTTAGCAACTGTTATGAAAGTGCTAGAATAGATTCAATCAGAATTGCCTTACTTTATCTTTTATGATAGTTTTTAATTTAAATAGATCTTTACTTTTTAGGAGACAGAATGTCAAAAGAATTGAGTGATGAAGAGCTTGATGATTTTCTTGAAGGCTTGAATAATTATCTTGAAGATCCACCTGAAACTGAATCTAGTGACAGCGGATGGATTCTCGACGATGAAGAGTACGCTAAAGACGGATCAGTGGAAAAGGAGGGCTCTGAGGCAGAGGACAAAACTGAAGACAGTGACCCTAATCAAGATATTTATGAATTAGTTAATGAAAAACTCAAGGCAGTGGATGGAGACCCTAAAAAGCTACCTGAAGGAACTCTGAAAGAACTCAAGAAGAAACTAGTTTTCAATTTTACTAATTGTGGATGCTTTGATGATGATTGCAAGGAATGTGAAGTAGATCTTTATGGTTTACGTCGAGGCTGGGATCAATCTAAGCGTGATCGCGAGCGGAATAACTCGAAGAGCAATCAAACACACCAAGAGCGAATTGACGCAGTTTTCGAAATTATGAAAGACCATTGCTACGCTTGCCGTGCAGGTGAAAGTGATTTTAGTCCGCTTCATGAGCATCTACCTAAATTGATGTTTATTGACCCTTCGAATCTTACTACACTTGAAGAATACGAAAGTCAGTTCGGGCTCTCGTAAAGATTAACAATGAGTTGGATAGAGAGATTCTCTTTCTAAAGAAATTTTCAAAGATCAAAGTTTGACTTCTTAATCTATTCTGACTCGATATTACTTCAATACTCATAAAAATTCACATGCAAGAAAGAAAAGGTGTGCTCATGTCGCTAAAATACGATGAATGGTCAATTAAGAACAGCGAAAGCTATCGAAAATCAGTACAGAAGTTAATTGTTGAAGAGATGAAAACTCAACTAACAATTGATCCAGAAACTGAAGTTCGAAAGAGAGTAGACTTTCTCAAAAACTTCTTGAAAAAGAGTAATAGAAAGACTTATGTTCTCGGTATCTCGGGAGGGCAGGACTCAACACTTACTGGACGTCTAGCTCAAATTGCCGTCAATGAGTTAAACGAAGAGTACTCTACTGAAGAATACAAATTCATTGCAGTTCTTCTACCTCATGGAGTGCAGTCTGACATTGAAGATGCTATCGTTGCTGCTAATGATTTCATTAAAGCGGATAAAGTCTTCATTAATAATATTGAAAGTCAGGTGACTGCTGCTGAAAATACTTTTAATAGTATTTCCGAAGTGAAAATGACTGACTTTGATAAGGGTAACCTCAAGGCTCGCGTTCGAATGACTGTGCAATACTCCTACTCAGCCGCTTATCATGGTTTCGTCATCGGCACAGATCACAGCGCGGAAAATGTTACTGGATTCTTTACTCTTTGGGGTGACGGCGCTGCAGACATTGCACCTCTGTTTGGACTTAACAAGCGTCAAGGCCGCCAGATTCTAGAATTTCTTGAATGCCCTGAAAAGCTCTATCTAAAGAAACCTACTGCTGATCTTCTAGAATCAAGTCCAGGTTTGACTGATGAAGATTCACTCGGAGTCACCTATGATGAGATTGATGACTTTCTAGAAAATCGTGCGGTACCTCTTGAAGCCTTCGAGAAGATTGTTGAAAGATACTTCATCACTGAGTTCAAGCGTAAACCTATCCCAACTCTATACAATCAAGATGAAGTGATTTCTTAAATGACTTCTAAAAAAGAGTTTATTATTAAGTCTGAAAAAGTAGGATATTACTCGTTTGATACTCCACAAGAAGATAAGATTCAGTTTCAAGGTGCGAGAGTCAAAGACGGTGTGATTCTTTGGGAAAGATATGGCTCTTCATCATCACCTCCTAGAATTGAGAAGGTTCTTGAAGAAGATGGCGTAATTAAGCTCTATATGAAGCAGCCATTTGGTATTGCTACTTGCGATATGGCTCCGTATCGAGAGATTATTTCATATTCAGACGGTAGTCACATTTCAGATGAATCTAAACTTGAGGTCTATCATTGGTCGGGCAAGATTGTTGAAAGTTTCGTTCAGTAACTTTTAGAATATGTTTTTCTTAAAGAGGATACTTTTATTTTCGTAGGGGTCAGTAAAATTCAAGAGAAGATCTTCGATTGTTTTTTGACTTGAGTGATTTGTGATGTATAGTTGTTGTTAGGAAATAAAAACTTAACTTAAAAGGATTTTAAAAATGGCTTTTGCAAACTTTAACAATTATGCTATGGCTCAGGAGTTTATCAATTCTGCTAACAATGACATTCTCACTCGAATCAAGAACTTCCAGAATATTGCTCAGTCTTTGGCTGGTAAAGTTTATGGAGAGGGAACTCGACTAACTGCGAAAATGCTCCCAAGTAATCGTCAGTGGTTGGCATATGAGGTGGAATTGGTCGGGGTTCGTGATGCGAATACATCGAACCCAATTGTAGAAATCAGCTATAGTGAAAAATCGGTCTTCGGTGACAGTAAGACTGTTATTGTTAATCTAGACTCAGAATTCTTTGCTCAATCGGATAGAGATTTTGCTACTAGTATTCGTCACTCTCTTCGTGAACTCAAGAATCTCAATATCATTCGTGAGTCTCGCGCTCAAATTGAAAAAGCGCAGAAAACTATTGATGATCTTACTTCTAAGGTGACAACCTATGAAGCAAACATTGAAAAAGCTAATCGCGAACTTAAAAAGGTTGCTGAAAAGTCCGAAGCTAGAGCTATCGAAAAAGGTAAGAAGCGCCATGCGAAGCTCCGCCTTGAAGGCTAACCTCTTATTTTAATAAGCTAACTTAGCCGTCTACTTCATTTTAGAAAAACTTCAAATATAATTTGAAAATCTAATTGAGGTGGGCGGCTTTGAAGTATCATATTAAAAGTAACGGTGAACCAGGTGTATGTAAGGCTGAAGTTAACTGCCCGCTTGGCCAAAGTCTAGACTCTCACTTTGAGTCTCCTGCTTCGGCGAGAGCTACTTTCGAAAAAGTTATGGAAAGTTCTGATAAAGATATTCCAGAAAAAGCTAGCGAGTTTCTGAAAGAAAATAAATATACTATTCTAGAAACTTTAGGTGTGATAAGCGACTCTGGGAATGAAATTGAAATCAATGGTAGAGTTCTTGAAGATATGTCTGATACAAGACTTCAAGAAGTAGTTTCAGGGAATAGTAAAGAGATAGCTGATTTAATTGCTAGTTATACTGAAGGTGAAGATGACTATGAAGATGGTCTCTTCGAGATGACTACAATAAGTCATGTTCCTATGGGTAGCGAGCTATCTAGTGAACACTTCGCAAATGTTTTTGAAAGAGATGGCCAGCAATATGTACTTGATAGTGCTTATGCTGAAATTAATCCTAACGCTCCGCACCCATATATCTCAACAGTTGAAGAATGGCGTAATTCTATCAACCGAGTCTCTTTCATGGGAGTTGAAGAAAAGATTCCTGATCCTATTGATCCGCGCACTTTAACTCTACCTAAAGTAAAGCCTGGTGAGCATAATCCACTGATAGAGAAATCTCAAATGAGTGTTGCGATAAAAGAAGGCATTTATTCAGTGAGATTCTTGATTGTTGATGATGTTAAGGTAGCGTCAATCAAATATAAACTGGAGGATGACGGGGTTCCGATTTTGTGCTCTATTGAAACTAGACATGAGTATAAGAATCAGGGTTACATGAAGAAACTTATTAAAGATCTTTCAAAAGAGTATGGAGTTGAGAGACCAAGATCGAGTGGGTCAATGACTCCTAATGGTTATAACTTCACTAAGCATTTAACAGATCCGCCGGTGAATGGTGAGAGTAAGATTAATTTTCCTGAGTATACTGACGAGAATCCCTTTACTTTTGTGAGTGATTGGGTAGAAGGTAAGTTCCTGTAGATCGCTAGTTTTTATGATAGAATTGACTCTAAATAGACTTTCAAAAGACAGGCTCTAATAATGAGACGTTTCTACCCAGACAATCCTACTAATGCTGAAATTGAAGAATACGAGAAACTTGTTAAAGAGTTAAAGCAGGCTATTTCCGATTTTAAGATGATCTATCGAGACGAACCCATGTTCCCTAACCTATATCTTGCAGAACAATTGCATAAATTGATCGAAGGTGAGACTGCAGATCTGAATAGCAATGTGGCGCTCATGACTCTCGCTCTTCGTAAGAATGATTTTCATGAGTTGTGGGGCGAGCAAGCTAACCTACCTGCGAACCTTAAACTAGCGGATGAACTTTCAAGATTTTTTAAAGTAGATAGCGACTTGAGCGGGGAGGGTTAAAGCAGATGGAATATTTTGATACTGACTCTATGGGTTATATAGAAACTTTAAAGGCTATGTCAAGTGGGATGGCTCTGTTCTATATTGGAGCAATTGTTTTCTTTCTATTACTTCTAACTATAATTATTTACCGAAACGTTAAGGGATTATCTGTTAATAATAGTCCGGCTGATACAGCATTCCCTCTTTTTGCTTTACTTGCTTCAGCGATCTTGATTTTTAATTTTCCAACGATTGTAGAAATGGATCTTCAGAGGTCTAATATTACAACAAAATATGATCTACCTGAGGACTCGAAGATCTATCAAGAAGGTGCCTTCTGGAAAATTTCTTATATTGACGAAGATTTGAGAAAGACTGTCACGTTCAAAGTGAAGCTTGATGAGAGTGGAGAGCCTTTTGACTATGACACTAAGAAGAGTATTAAAGAAGCAATTGACAAAATTGACAAAAGCAAGCGACTATAGAGTATTTTTGCTGTTTTAGTTTTGTAGTAAAAACTGCGCTACTAAGACCACCTAGTTTGCCGTGATAGCCTCGGGTCTAACTAGGTGGTCTTTTGCAGTAAAATTGCAGTTTTTACAGTAAATGTTGTCTACTGTATGACTATACCCTAGGTAGTAAAAACGATGCTACAGGACGCTTAGGCTCGACGAGATAATTATAGTTTAGATATTAAAATATTCAATAAAACTTAAATCTTGTTAAAATATTTTTGACAAGTAATTAAACTTAAAGAAAGTTATACTATGACTAAAAAACGAGAAAACGTACTTCAGTGGGACGAGAGTTTCATGGCGATTGCTAGCGTCGCTAAAATGAGATCTAAAGACCCCTCAACACAGGTTGGCGCATGTATCGTAAGTTCTGATAATCGAATCTTATCCATCGGATACAATGGTGCTCCAAACGGTTTCAATGATGACGATTTCCCTTGGGCGCGAGAAGGTGACTTCACTGAGACTAAGTATGCCTATGTTGTTCATGCTGAAAGAAATGCTATTCTGAACTTCCGCGGGTCACTTCGAGAATTTGAGAATGCTACCATCTATATTACTCACTATCCATGTAATGAGTGCGCTAAAGAAATTGTTCAGGCTGGAATTAAGAATGTTGTTTACTTGAAAGACGCTAAGCATGAGACTAAAGAGGTAATTGCTTCTGGAAGACTTCTAAAAGCAACTGGAGTTCATGTAGAGCAGATTAGACCACTAAATAATTTCGAAGTTGATTTAACTCAGTCTATCTAAGCAATAGATTGAAATAACTATTTTTTACTCTAAAATCCCCCGCAACTAGTATTTCAAGTTGCGGGGGATTTTAGTTTTTGAGGCTATTTTAAAATTACTTAATTAGCTCGTTAGCGTCAACTAGGAAGCTCTCGTCTAATGTGAGAAGCTCTGAAGCCTTAAAAGCGTAAACTCCATTTTCTTCCTCAAATTCTAGTTTACCGCTAGAGACAAGAGCCTCAACTTCGTCAAATTTACCGTAGACCTTCTCAGGTGAGGCTTTATGTGCTACGTTTTCTTGAAGATCTTCATTAAAGACTACTTTAAGCAAGAATCCATTGTGTGCTGCGCTAAAAGCAAGGACTGAATCTTCAGAGATCTCTTTATTGTCTAAAGCATCCTCTGCAACTCTTTTCGCTTTAGCGATAACACCCCAAACACGAAGAGACTCAGTAATTTCATTCAGAGCAATTTCAGCTTCTGAAAGGAAGATAAGACGTGAGCCTTGTTCACGAACGTTTTTGAAAGTCTCGATGACTCTTTCGAGAACTCCACGTACCTCGTCATTCTTCTTGTTAATAATTTCAGAATTATAAAGCTCTACAAAGCCTGAAGAATTCTTGAAAATAGTTGATGATAGATCTTGGTCTAATAGTTCAGCAGCTTCAGTGGACTTAGGAATGAACTTGTTGGACATGTTTCTCCAATTCTTTGTACGTTTTTATGTCAATATTTAATATCAAAAGACTTAAGGGTCCAGTGTGCGGTTAAGATACTCACAGAAAGACTCTTTCTTCGTCTTGCCTAAAGAGTAAGCATCGAAAAATTCCCTCCACAAAGTAAAAGCTGAAAGAGTCAAACCGTCTCTTATCTCGCTTCTTCGAATCATTTCTTTAACTTGAGTAATAGGAATCCAATATGACTGATCTACTTCGCCATCAGTTTCAGTCATTTTAGTCTTTCGGTCAATTTCAACAGCAATTACCGCAACTTTGCTATTCATGACTCCAACATCAGGGTAAATATATCCCAATAATGCAGAGTTCTTAGTAGTCAATCCAGTTTCTTCAAGAAGCTCTCTCTTACCATCGTCCAGACTTTTGCTAGCCTCACTTTCGTCGTATGATGCTGTACCATAGCCTTTAGGATATTCTATAAGAAAGTTTTCGAAAGTTGGTCGATAGTGATAATTGAATAATTGCTTCCCCTTATGAGTAGCAACAATAATCACGCCTATTCCGCTGCTTGAGTCATTTTCTAGAATATGCTGTAACCAAGACCTACCATTATAAGTAACTTCAGTAGTTTTAAGAGTTATCTGAGGTGGGCCATCCCATGAATAAACTATTTTAGTTTTATCCAACTTTCCCATTGTTTTACCTTTTCTTTTATGATAAAATATTAAAAATATGTATGTTCAATTAAAGAATCAATATCAGATATTTTCTTAAAGAGGAGGGTAAAACCCTATGAATAAAAATAGGATTTTAAGCGGTATAGGTTTAACTTTAGCTTCTGCTGTGATCATGACTGGATGTAGCGGCGGAGAGTCTCAAGATAAAACTCAAACTGACGGACAACCAGCACTAAAAAATGACGGTTGTACTATTGTTAGCGTAGCAACCTCCTCTGAGAAAACTGATTATATTGATGCGGCCGGTAACCTCTTTAAAGAATCGCAAGAAGCGAAAGCTCTTGATAATTGTGTGACAGTTTATAGTGTAGACGTAACTTCAGGAAAGGCTTCTGAAATTCTTAGTTCAAACCCAACTGAATGGGAAGGGCTTTCAGAGGAATTCTGGCCGTCAGTTTGGTCCCCTGCTTCAACCTTATGGACTGATCGAGTTTCTAAAGCTAGTGGAAACAAGTCTTATGAGAATGCTGAGTCTATAGCCGAATCGCCTGTAGTTTTTGGCATGCCTGAAAATATGGCAAAAATCCTAGGCTGGCCAGCAAAGGATATTAGCATTAAAGATCTAGAAAAATTAGTCTCAGCTAAAGACGGTTGGGGTTCAGTAGGTAAACCTCTACTCGGAGACTTCAAAGTAGCTAAGACTAATCCAGACACCTCGACTTCAGGTCTATCAGCTATCATCATGCAAGTTGAAGCTGCTGTAGGAAAGGGGAAACCCCTAACTCCTAAAGATGTCTCTAAAGCAGAAAAATTCTCGAAGTCTTTCGAAATGGGAGCAATTCATTACGGTGATACTACCGGCAACGTTCTAGAGACACTTTATGAGAACACTCAGAATGGCAATACAGGAAATTATATTTCAGCGATTGCCCTAGAGGAAAAGTCACTCATTGATTACAATAAGGGAAATCCAACAAGCAAAATTGTTCAACCTGGTGAAACGCTAACTCCACCAAATGAGAAACTTGTTGCAGTTTATCCGGCTGAAGGTTCTATGGTTAGTGATAATCCTGCTGTAGTTCTCCCTAACAAGTGGGTTACCTCTGAAAAGAAAGAAGCTGCTGAAGCTTTTGTAAAATTCTTAAAAACTAAGCCTGCACAAGAAAAGCTTCTTGATTATGGTTTTAGACCAGTCGATAAGTCTGTTGATGCTTCAAAGGTTCTTACTGAAGACTTAGGCGTTAACCTTTCAAAACCTTCTAAGAGACTCGAAGTACCTAGCGCTGATACTGTATCAGCAGCTAAAGATCAGTGGGTAAAAATTCGTAAGCCTTCTGCAATTCTTCAGTTAATTGATCTTTCAGGTTCAATGAATACTAAGATTGATAACAGTAAGACGAGGCTGACAGGAGCTATTGCTGGCTCACTGAAAGCAATTGACAGTGTAAGACCAACTGACAATTTTGGTGTTTGGGGATTCACAACAGGCATCTCGAGCGAAATCGGCGAGAACATTGTTCCAGTTCGAGACTTTAAGGCTTTAGGTGGCGACAAAGAAACTACTCGTGACTCAATAGCAGAGCTTGAAAACGCTAAGCTGGGAGGAACTCCGCTTTACGACAGCATTCTTACGTCATATAGATATATGAAAGAAAACGCTGAAGAAGGTCGGATTAACGCAATCGTAGTTCTTTCAGACGGTGAAGATTCAGGTGGGAATACTAGCCTCGACTCACTACTCATCGAGCTTAGTGAATCTTCAAATTCAGAAGTAGTTGACACTAAACCAGTAAGAATCTTCACTATTGCATATGGAGGAGAAGCTGATAAGACAATCCTTGAGAGAATTTCTAAGGCTACTGGTGGTCAGACATTCGATGCATCACAGGGAGATAATATTGACGAGATTCTTCGAAAAGTAATGAATAACTTCTAAAACAAAAGTCAAGATTATTAATGTTCTTGACTTGCTAATATCTCTATTAAAAAGCGTAAAGTAACAATATTTTTTAGTTGCTTTACGCTTTTTAAGATTTTTTATGATAAGATTAAAAATAACTAAACTATATTTGTAAGGAAGGAAACAATGCGGAAGTTTTCTAAAATTACAGCTATAGCTCTAAGTAGTGCTTTTATTTTTTCAAGTGCTTCAGGTGCTAATGCTGCAGATTATATTACTAAAGCTGTTGAGGGGCTAAAGTCCAGCAACGTTTACATCGACTCAAAAGCAGACTTTCCCGAAGCTTCAGCAGTAAAATCAAATTACGAGGGAGCTTCCGTTGGGATTGTTGCGCTACCTGAAGACGCTTCAGCACAAGTGAGCGCAAATGTACTAGCTTCTTCAATCTCTGAAAAAACTGACTATGATTTAGTCATCGTTTCCATTGATAAAGAGAATGATGTTTACGGAGCATTCGGTAAGAATGCTGATTCAAGTAAGATTCTTGAAACCCTTAACAGCAAGAGCACTGGTGACGCTAGCGAAACACTCTCAAATTCTTATCAAGAAATCGTTTCAGCCCTTCCTGAAAATACAATTGAAGCAGACAATACTCCATCAGGTCCCGCTAATCTCTTACTTACAGCTGTTATACTTTTTGCATTAGCTGGCGCTGCGGCATCTGCTAAAATCTTTAGGAACTCTAGGAATAAGAATAGTGTTATTCAGAATCCTAAAGGAGAAGTCATCAATGAGGTTACTCAATTCGCTAATGCCTACGAGAACTTTGTTACTACAATCCGAAAGAATGACCAAATTTTCAAAAACGCGGGAGTCATTAGTAAGATTGACACAATCTTAAAGAACACTATCGACTTATTCGCTCGAATTGAAAAGCGTGGTGATCAATCAAAGAAAATTACCGCTGCAATTCATTATAAAGATGTTTTTGAAAGACTTAATTCAGCTTTAGATAGCGATTATTATCCCGACATTTACAAGAATAATCATCTTTGGGATAACCCCCAAGGCCGATTGAATGAAGTAAACCAGGCTATTGATATGGTTAATAAAGAACTCGTAGAGAATATTAAGAAAGTAAATGCGAGTGGCGACCTTGACATTCAGGTGGATCTTAAAATGCTAAAATCTTCAGTAAACAGTTCAACAGCTCATAAAGAAATCTACAATGAGGCGGGTGAATAGAAATGGGATTCTTAATCACAGTCTTTGCTCTATTGACTCTAGCTTCTGGCGGGCTTATTGCTGGAGCAGTTGCGGCAAAATCTAAAAGTGGTATTGCTCAAATTACCTCTACCAACACTGGAATGAAAGAGCTAGACTCTACTAAAATGCAGAATCTCTATGGACTCTATAACAATTACTATAGACGAACTAATTATCCTGTAAAGAAACCTCTTGAAGAAATTTTCGTAACTGCCTCAGCATTAATCGAAAAATCATCTAAGGTGGGAACTGAAGCTCAGAAAAGAAATATATCTTACCAATTAAACTATCTTTTTGAGAAGCTTATCGAAGTCTTGCGACCAGAATACTATTACGAAATCAAGACACGACCAACATACTGGGATAACCCACAAGAATTAGCCTCACAGGTTGAGTCAGCCGTAATCTCAGTCAATAAAGAACTTCACAAGAACATGCGACTCCTAAATAGCAGCCAAGAATTAGACTTCAAAGTTAATTTAAAGATTCTTAATGGTAAAGGCGAAAGCGATGCAGTGAAAGACATCTATAATACTAATAACGAAAAAGAGGAAAAGTAATGACTATGGAAAACTCAAAGCCCACTAAAACTAAAACTGAAAGCGTAAGCATTGAAGATATTTTCGGTGCGCAAACTCCAATGGAGTCGCAGTTAGAGAAAGTCACTCCCGAGGACGCTGGAGCTACCTCGATTGAGCAAGTGAAGTTCCAATTCAGAGACATTATCGAACCTGAAAAGCGTAAAGTTTTAGCGGAAAGAGCACCAAAAGTCGCTAAGGCTATGGTCGAAGACCATAATCAAATCCTTTCATTTGGCGGTTCTGTTCTAGATGAAATGAACCAGACTAGCACGCGAATTCTTAATAATCAGAAAGAAATTAAGATTCCAGAAATTGATGATTTAATCAATGGAACTCTTCGTGAACTTGATGGATTCAAAAAGAAGTATAAGAACGCTAAAGTCGAGAAGAACACTAATAAGCTAGTTCAATTCTTTAGAGGTACTAAATACTCACTAGAGGCTATGGTGCGTGAGACTAAACCTCTACTTGAAAGAATTGAGATGGTAGAAACTCAGATCATGGTTACTGAGAATAAGCTACGTGAAAATGTAGCTCGCGGTCAAGAGCTCCACAATCAAACGCTCGAAGGTCTCAAAAAAGTTGTTGACGTTTTAGCTGCACTTGAAGAAATTCAAGAAGTTGTCCGAAAAGAGTTCAACGAGGCTGACGAGCTTATTAAAGCTCAGACTGCCACTGAAGGTGAGATTTCTTCTGTTACTTGGAAGGGTGAGAGTATCTCAATCAATGAGTTGCATCAGATTCACGCAGACCTTGCAGAAGGCATGTCAGAAATTGAGAAAACTTGGTTTGAGTGGCGTCAACAATTCTTCATCGGATACGCACAAGCCCCGAGCGTAAGAAACATTGCTTCAGTCTCAATGCAGATGCAGCGCCACATGTTCCGCTTCCGCACTCAAGCTATTCCTGCTACGAAGCAGTCACTAGCAATGCTCCAGCAAGCGATCATTGTTGATGAAGCGACTAAGCTTGGAGATGCTGTCCACGAATTGACTAACTCAGCGATTCAAGAGGCATACAAGCAGTCCGCAGATGTTGTTAAGCGTGCTTCAGCCTCGTCGGAAAAGCAAAATATCACTCCGGAAACAATTCTTACTATTACTGAAAGCATTCAAGAACAATTCACTGGAATGGTCGAAGCCGCTAAGAATGGTAGAGCTGCACGACTTGAAGGTCTTGAAATCATGTCAAAGAGTGAACAGACTATTAACCAGGCTGTGATCAAGGCTAGACAGGATATGGCTAAAGAGCTCATGTCTGCAGCACAATCAAACACTAACATGATTGAGGGAAACAAGGGTGCAAGTAACGGCCTTGACCATATCTTCAAGTAAAGCATCTTAAAATAAATAGACTAACAGGGTGAGCCAGAATTCCGCAATAAAGGCTCACCCTGTTTTATTTTCTGAAAATTCAAACACAATAGAATCACTAAAAAGCTTAGGCTAATGACAACAAAAGTTAACAGAACTTACTACACCTATAAGATAACAGCGTCAGACTCAGACAAATACTACTACGGGGTATCTCACGTAAAAATACTTAACGCAACTATTCAAGATTGTCTCGAGCACAATTACTACGGTAGCGGTGGGAAGAGTGAGTCTAATAAGTTCAATCAATGGAAACGAAAACATAAAAGAACAATTCAGAAAGAAATAGTCAAACTGCACGAATCTGAAGACGAAGCCTATAAGCATGAAGAGCTAATTATAGGAAACCTTTGGGAAACGGACAAAAACTGCTTAAACAGTATCTACGGTGGTCTTCAATTATCACCTAATAAGCCTCAATCCGAGTCTGTTATAGACTGTTTAAAACATGGACGAGTCTACTCTATAGGAGAAAATTGCCGAAAGTGCATTTCAGAAGAACTCTCAACAATAGAATCTTGCGCTACACATGGACTAACTAGCCATTACGCTGGATATTGCAGAAAATGTCTTCTTGAATCTTCTTTAGTGAAGAAATATTGTGAGATACATGGAGAAACTCTCTATCAAAGAATGTCTTGTTTGAAATGCAAGAGCATTGAAAAATACTCCCTTAATAATTGCAGTCTTCATGGAGAGGCTATATTCTGTGGGTCAACTTGTCTAAAATGCGTTGCTGATAGAAAATTCAGTCTAAAAAATTGCTCAATTCACGGCGAGACTACTTTTATTAGCGATTCATGCTGCAAATGCTTCCATGAGAAAAGCTTTAAAATACTTAAATGCGCGAAACACGGTCTAGTTAAGCACAAAGGGTTTACTTGCTATACCTGCACAAAAGAGAAAGTTTTTACTCTTCAAGTATGTAAGACTCATGGAGAAACTAAATTCCAAGGCAAATACTGCATCAAATGCTTAAGGCAGTCAGCATTTAATTTCAAAAGCTGTAAAAAACATGGGGAAGTGAAACACCAGGGAGAAACTTGCTTAAAGTGTGCTAATGAGAAGGGCAATCTTCTGAAGGAGTGCTCGACTCATGGTCTTACTAAATACGTTGGCGAGCATTGTCGAAAATGCGTTTCTATGCGAAATGCACATAAAAGATATCACGCATCTAAGCCTAACAAAAATTGCCCCTCATGCTTTTAGTAGGGGAATAAACATCGCGGTGATATATTGAGAAATATAGAAATTGAAGTTTTCGAAAAGCAGTTAAATATTGTATGATAGAGATATAGAATATTCATTAGAAGAAAGGGACTCTACCATGACTAAAAATATAGATAAGAGACTATTACCTCTTTCTAGGCCTGAACTACCTTCTGTCACAGACTTTACTGACAGCAAAGAGTTCACTAAAGCTTTTGATAAATGGGAGTCGGATTGCTTTTATGTTCTCGAAGAGAATGAATTACGCTTTAAAAAGGCGCTAAAAATTGTTAAAAAATGCGCGTTTAAAAGAAGCTTCATATCAGCAATTTCTTTCCGAAATAAAAAAGAAGACCATTATGATTGGTGTCCATATGAAGCTTGGTACAATGAGGATGGATTTTAAAAGTTAGGAAAGATAAACAAATGGATCAAACTCAACAGTCAGGCTTATTCGATCTCACTGAAGAGCAGAAAAGTAAACTCTATATCGGTCCATTTAAAGGCGACTATCGTTGGCTTTCAAATTTTTGGGAATCCACAATTACAATTGCTGGCCAAGAATATCCGACTGTAGAACACTTCTATCAAGCTTCTAAAACTAACGATGCTGGTGAAGCAAAAAGAATACTAGCTTTAGAAACCCCAGGTCAAGCTAAAAGAGAAGGCGCGTACCTAACTTTAAGAGAAGATTGGGAAGAAGTAAAAACTTCTGTAATGATTCTTGCAACATATAGTAAATATACTCAAAACCCTGATCTAGCTAAGATGCTTCTTAAAACTGGCGAAACAAAGATTATTGAAGTAAACTATTGGTGCGATAACTTCTGGGGTGACTGTCGCTGTGAAAAATGCATTGATACTGAAGGCTTAAATACGCTTGGCCGCATAATCATGAAAGTTCGAAAAGACTTGGTAACATAGTTTTATATTAAAACTTCTTATATTTTAGAAATAAAGAGAAAGTAGGAATGAAAATGACTAAAGAGCAAAAACTAAGCTTCAACCACCGACAGATTAACAAAGCTGTAAAGAAGACTGAAGAACTAATCGCTAAAATTGAATCAACCCCAGGTTTTTCTTTGAAAATTGAGCGAGAAGGCAAGAAGCTTTTAGAGGCTGAGGAGACTCTTCGTACTGCTAAGGCTGAAGAAAAAGCAAGTAAGAGGGAGCATAGAGCGGCTAAGAAGAATGCTAACAATGCATCAGTGAAAGTGTCATCAGGCAACGAGAGCAAAGATTATCTAAATACTGCTGAAGAGCTTGAAGCAGCGGCCGAAGCGCGACTACTTAAATCAAAGAACCGTCTTACCGACGCACAGAACAAATATTTGTCAGCAAAAAGAAATTTGCTCAATCAACTACTTCTGAGAAACTCGAAGCAGTTAATACACAGTATGAAAGCCTAAAATCTGAAAAAGCACGGTTAGATAATGCAGTAGAAGCTAGAGCGTATCTAGAAAGCTTCATTATTTTTGACACAACTACAAATAGCAATGCACAGGCTGGACAAAAGATTCACGAATCAGTAAAAACTCCAGAACGCATTGTTAGCTTTAATGCAGTAAGAAATCTTCGTCGGAAGGGTTACATCAATTTAACTAAGTTTACCATGAGTGACTACAAGGGAAATTCTAAAAAAATTCAGGAATTGAAAGATGAAAGTCTTTGGGCTGTTACTGTAAAGACCCCAGGGTCTTTAAATACAGTTTATGTTATTACTCCTGCAGACACTACTCCAGCACCTAAGATTTCACTAGCTGAAGGATTTGCAATCGAAGCGAAGAATCGCAAGGCTCGTGCGGCGAGACGTAAGGATATTCGCAAAGCAGTTAAGGGTTAAAGCCTTAACTAAAATAATAGCGAGGGGCTTTCAATAAAACTCCTCGCTATTAGAGTATTTAGATCACTCTTAGGATTAAGTAATGTCTTAAAATTAGATTTATCTCTATAAGTAAAATATACGCTAAACAGCGGCACCAGACAGTCTCGCAGTAGCTAATTCTAGGTGGGTATTTGTTCGTCTCTTTGCTACACTGCTGAGAGAACCCGGTTTACTGACTGTTGAGCACACAATAAGAAGAAGCCGGCAATGTCTAATGAGAATTAACTCATTCTCACAAAGTTTTAAAGTGAAAAATCATCCCTTAGATAGAATATTCAAAATTCTTGAAGCTTCGCTACTAAGAAATAAATTACTTAAAGCTTCTTTAATCTCATCATTCTTAGACATCCAATCACTCTCCCAAACATAGTATAGCGAAACTCCAACCTTTGAACAAAGATCTTTCTTGCGTGAATGGTACTCAAAAGAGCTTATATTATGGCGTTCTTTAATAATTGATTCACTATGGAAATAGTCTCCATTAAACTCTACAGCTATCCCTAAAGATTCCGAATAGAAATCAAGCTCATACGGAGCAATAACATCCCTCACTGAAGTTTGACCGCTAACCCCTAAACTATCGATAAAACTAACAATCTCCCGCTCACCTTTACTCTGAAAATTTTTCAAACTACATTCAGGGCAACCAGTTGATTTAGCTCTAGTTCTCGAACAGACTCTAGCAGTCCACTCATGATCTTTGCTACAGACCCAAATCGCTTCTAAATTTGAACCATATGTTATGAATCGCGGGTCAAGAGTATTCTTACTACTCCACTCTTTTAAAAGTTCGGGAAACTTATTGCTAAGGCTGCCTGAATCATTCGGTTGTTTTCGCCCATAACATTGAATACATTGTCGACCTAAAGACCTATGCAATGGAGTATCTTTCCATACATGCCCTAAAGCACAAATCCAAAGAAATTTTTCTTCAGACTGGAACCAGACTTTATCTAAAGTAGTTCGATTTTCAAAGCTCCATTCAGAGCTTATTTTAGGGTATCTTTCGAGGAATGAGTCACCTTTAGGTATCGTGAATCTACAGGAGAAGCATCTAGCTAGAATCTTATTAGTTAGGCTTTTAGCCTTTACTGAAAAGACGCTTTCGCAAATATAGCATGTAAGCGAAAGCGTCTCTTCACTGTAGGAGCTCAATAATCCCGCCTTGACTTTAGAATCTTCGGTTAAAGATTCAAGAATATTTGGGCACCTATCAGCAATAGTCTTCATTACTTGAAGCTCTTTAAAGCGTCCATAGAGAAGACTTTATGGTAGGGATCGTAGGGTTTCTGAGCCCCAACTACTACCTGCGAAACTAAGGTGGAATTAATATGAGTCTTGTCGTAATCATCAATAAGTTTCCACTTCTCATTTAGAAGTTCTTCAAGACGGTCAATCTCGACTAGTCTATATGATTGTGTATACCAATTTCTATTTCTAAAGACTTTTACTTCTTCAGAGTTAATGCAGACAATTCCAGTAACTGATGCTTCTTCGTCTAGATAATTCAGCCAGATATGAAGAGCTTGGCGCATATGAAGATTGCCACCGGGGAAAGCCTTACCCATTCTTAAAGCTTCACCGTTGTCACCTACAGAATAATTCTTTTTACCCTTCCAGCGCTTAGTGTCGATGAGTATTACTTCAGACCCTATGAGAATCACATGGTCTGTATCCCCGCCTTCAATCATTCCAGTCTCTTCGTTGACCTGTTCTTCGCCAACACCTTTAACGTGGACTGAGTCAATTAGTACAGCGCCTGGTTTATCTTTTAGCCACTTCTTTAAGAATAATGTAGTTTCGCGTTCACCTTCAAGGCCTATTTTAGCAAGTTCTGAATTAATCCCCTTTTCAGCATAAGCGGGGTTAAAGGCTTGTTGTGATAATCCCGCGCCAGAGGAGCCGAAATATCGTCTACCTCCAATAAGCATTTTCTCAATAGCTCTAGCGACGCTATCTTTGACTCCCTCAATGTCTTCATTTGGAGGATCGACCTCAATGTCTTCAGGGCGAATTACCTCTTCTTGAGTATTTTCCTCACTCATTCTTACTTCCCTTTCTTCTTTTTTAGAATTACACAAGTTTTCTTATGTCCGCCAATGCTACCGCAGTATTCACAACCTCTTCGTGGCTTGTATTGACTGCATTCTTTAAAGTGCTTTCCGCCTTTGCCTAAACAAATAGAACAGACTTTCGGAGGTTTGCGCTTACTGCAACCAGCCTTATGAGCGTTTATAAAGCCATAGCATTCATAGCATTTTTCAAAAGGTAAATATCGGCTGCAAGCCTTTCTATGGATTGATCCTGTTGAATTGCATTCTTTACAAATTCTTTGTGCTTTATAAAGAGAGCATTTTAACTTATGGCTAGTTATAGTACCTGCGCATTCAGCACATATAGTGGGTGCTTTGTATTCTTTGCAACCCCTACGATGCGTTCCACTTCCAGAGCTACCACAGTCTAAGCAGTTCGTAAAGTATTCAAACTTACTACAAGTTTTCTTATGAGTATTTACTGACTTACTCTTGCATTCTTCACATATCTTTTCTTTAATAGAATACTTAGAGCAACCTTTTCTATGCTTTGAATTTCTACCGCGGCATTCTTCACAGTCATCTCTCTTTGTAGACTTCGAGCAATTCTTCTTATGGCTTGTGATAAGAGATAAGCACTCTTGGCATTTAAGAATTTTATACTTACTGCAGGTCTTTCTATGGCTACCTGAGGCTCCATTGCATTCGCTACAGGGTTTCTTGTTCTTTGGGAATTTGCTACAATTTTTGAAGTGGCTACCTTTACTAGAGCACTCATTGCAAGTCTTTCTGGAGAATCTACTGCAACTTTTGCGATGCCCTTTAAGCGCAGAGCATTCAAGGCATGGTTTAGGCTTTTTATAGAGTTCACAGTTTTTGCGGTGTGAGGCTAAACTACCTAGACAATGCGGGCAATTGGTTGTTCTTGGGTTTTTAGAGCGACCGCCACCTATACTTTTATTGAAAGTATCGCTTCTCAATATGTATTCCTTGTTGACAAGCTCTTCTTCAGCTTTATCAAGTTTTAGGCAATCTGAGAAATACTCAATTCGATTGAGAACTATGTATTCGGGATTTTCTTTTTTGATCTTTTGGTAGTCTTTATTTGTGCTTGAGCCTAAGTAGTGGTAGTCTGTGAAGTCTCCAGTGCATTTTTTAGAAGTTTTTGTGCAAGAGTGAGCACCTGAGTACGCCCAACCGTTGTATTTGTAGTAGGGAGAAGTTTTTGGAATTTTTAAGATGAAGGTATAGAGTGAGTGTTGCGTACAATGACAGTCTTTAGATGTCAAGTTCCACCTTACCTAATTTCGTTTTCTATTTTAACCGTTTATTGCTTGCTTCGTTTTATTGTAGATTCATTTAACTGAAACAATATTAGACATATAATCTTTATCTAAGACTTAATCAGAGCTTAAAATACTGCACGATTAAGATAAAAGTGTCTTAATCGTGCAGTATTAATGTCTGTTAATAGCGTAACCGTTTTAATTCTAATTAACAGCGCCCCAAAACTTTGATTTTACCAACCTTCACTCACCATGAAGTCGTGTAGCTAAAGGTGCTTCAAGAAATTCTTTTGCGAAAGAATTAAATCTTTCTCGGTTTTTTATGTTTTTCTTAGTTATAGAGGCCTGAATTCTTAGGTCCTCCTCATTAGGCGATCGGAATTTAGCTAAGAAGTTTTTAAGAGGTTTTTCTCTTGTCGCTCTTATTTTGCTGACTTGTTTTTCTTCATACTCTAGATTATCATTAATAAGTCCAATATAGTATACTCTTAATTCCTTTATTTTAGCCTCTTTAGACTCGGAATTTTCGTCACTTGAAATAATCTCATCTATTTTTTGGTTATAGTCAGGTGTATCGAAGATTGCGGAGCCGTTAATGCTTTGAAGAGGCGTAAGTTTTATTCTTCCTTTAAGATGATGTTGTTCTAGACCTGTTGACAATCGTTTGGAAGGTTTGCGCCATTTTTCTTTTTCACGAATTCCTTCTTCTCTTTTAAGTCTTTCTTCTTCCAAAAATTTCTTTCTCTCTTCTTCTATTTCAATATTTTCAGGTGTTAGATTATCTTTGAGAGTACCAGTAAAAGAAATCCCCTTTCTAGCGATCATCTCAAACTTTTGACCATCTTTTTCGACTGGAATTAACCAAACCTTTTTATCATCATCAACAATCCCGCCTTTAGGTTTTCCGACAACCTTATAACCGTTAATGTAATATTCTTTTTCTGAGTAATCTATGTCGTTAGAGCTTAGAGTACTTCCTGTAAAAGTAGTGATTTTGTGCCCTTCAGGTACTACTCTAGGCGCAACCCCTTTATCTCGTAATACAACTCTAGGGGGTTTATTTGATTCCTTTGGTTTTTTACTTAAAGGCTTATGAGTTTTTTCATTCATATAGGCTTCGTAAATCTCTCGAGCTTCTTCAATAGATTCAGCGTGGTTTTCGTCACCGCCGAATGGGCAACCTCTCCCGTTTAAAGTCCCACCAGCATTACAGCGGCCAACTTTCCCGGTTTCAGTATTTACATGGAATCGTGCCATTATATTTTCCTTCTTTTTGAAATTAATTGAGTAAAGGGTTTTCTAAAAAACTTTTTTATTTTCTGTGGGATAGAATAAATAAGAGAGGGGAGATAGTAAAAAGGTTTAGTTTCGAAAGAAGGAAGAGTCTTTATTCTATCTATAGATGTAAGAATATTTGAAAAGTTTTTAGCCTAAGCGGTCTGTAGCGTCGAAAATTGTTCTTAGGGTATAGTCATGCAGTAGACAGCATTTTCCGTTAAAACTGTCATTTACTGCAAAAGACCGCCTAGTTTGCCGTTATAGTCTCGGGTCTAACTAGGTGGTCTTAGTAGCGCAGTTTTTACTACACTAAGAAAAACGAAAAATAACTGATTTTATTCTTTAAAAACGATTTTAATGAATTTCTTAAGAACATATAAGTATAGCCACTGAAGCCTTAGTAACTTGACTGCTAATCAAGTGAAGTGACTCGCGATAGAGTTAATTTAAGGATACGCCTTCAGTGGCTATACTAGGATATTTTTAAAAGAATTGCTTATATACGCTTAAATAATTCTTTAAGTAGGCTTATCCCGACCAGTGCCCTTGAGCGGAATTGAACCGCTGGCCTACTCTTTAGGAGAGAGTCGCTCTATCCGACTGAGCTACAAGGGCGTATCTATATGAGTTTTTATTTCCTCACATAGAATACTATATCAAGATTTTTCTAAAGTTCAAAAATAAGAAAAATTGACTCTTTGATTGTTAATTGTCACCTTCGCGGTGGTTGCCTTCAGAGTCGAAGTACTCGTAAATTTTAGCTGCTGTATTGATAACAACCTCTTCATACGAGTTACCGCGAGCCATGAGACGGTCATCTCCGTAGTGATGCCAAGCGTCAGGTAATACTCGAGCACCTGGCTCTGAATAGAATTTCATTTTGAAGTCTTCATCAGATTTTTCATCAAGGTAAGCTTCGATTCGACATGCATTTAAGCCGCTTTCAGTGTCCCAAGCTAAGTAACGCAGTGCTCCTTTTTCAGAGGTAATCCAAAAAGCTGGGTGATCTCGAAGATAGAGGTAAGAAGCGCCGAAGCTATCTTTGTTGTTTAAGTAGTTTTCCTCAGTCTCTTTGAACTTCTCTAATTCTTCACGAATCGCTTCAGTGTAAGTGGTGTCATCTGTGGCTAAGAAGACTGGAACGCTTCCTTTTTCGGACTTTCCAAAAAGCATCATGATAGAGTCTTCGCCTTCATTGAAAATCTGATTTTTCTTATCCTGGTATTCAGGAAGAGTTTTATCGAATTTTTTATAGAAATACTCATGCTCTTTATCATAATATGCATCTTCCATAGAGTCGTACTCAAGAACGTCATCTCTATCGCTGAAAGTAACTAAATACTTCTTTTTATCTGCATCATACGCAAAGATTTGAGTGCCAGTGAACTCTGGGAATAATGGTCGCATCCATTCTGGAAGAACTGAAAGATCGTATCCTTCACTGCTCATTTAGTTTCTCCTTATTAAAAGTAAATAAAACATTTTTTAGACTTTAAAACTTATTGCTGCTTAAGACTTAGTGAAAACAAGCCCACCTTTAAATCTTGAAACCTCTAGATTCTTTGAAATAACAACCGCCCCTTGACCCCTCCAGTCGCTAATAAGATTATCAATTGCTGAAAGCTTTAAGAAGTCAATAGAATCACTCCGCACCTCTAGCTCGATGAGAATCTTTCGGTAGAGTCGCTTTCTAACAGCCGATGGAATTGTACTCAGGAAGTCTGCAGACCAGTTGTTATCAATAACCTTAGAGTACATAGAGTCTGCGTAGAAGTCGAGCGCGTCAGCTTCTTCAGAGTTGATGATTGCAGTCTTAACTAGAGAATCAGTGATTTTTTGACCTGATTCATCTTCGAAGTTCTTCAAGAACTTTCGTACAGCAACTCTTCGGTAAATCGTAAGATCGTTATGAGGGTCGCACCAGTACTCGTAACCGTTCTCTTCGCACACCTTTTGAGTTTCTTCGCGCGATAGCCAGTTGAGGAATGGTCGTTTATAGACTCCACGTTCTTCTCGAATTCCTGAAAGGCTTCGTGAACCTGAGCCTCGAATAATACCTAGCATCACTTGTTCAGCCTGATCGCTTTTAGTGTGCCCAGTTAAGAAAGCCTTTAGGTTGTATTCTTCAATAGTCTTTTCAAAAGCTTCATAGCGAGAACGGCGAGCGTCGCTTTCAGAACCTTCTCTAGTTTCAGTAATAGAGATTGGGATTACGTGTGGCGTGAAACCGTAAGACTTAGCAAGTTCTGCAACATTTTGAGAAATTTCGGCAGTCACTTCTTGAAGTTGGTGGTCGATGATGACTACATGAACTAGACTTGCGCGGTCACCTTTATATAGAGTGGATAGAGCTAGCATTAGCGCAGTACTGTCAGCTCCGCCTGAGCATCCGAAGCCTACAGCAGAGTCTTTAGGCAGATTCTTTAAAGACTTCTTGATTGCGTTTCGAGCAACCATAGTGTAGTGATTCTTCTTCATTCTCATTCTTTCTATAAGTTTTTGTAAAGTTTTTTAATCCGTTTCAATTAACTTTAACATGTTTCTCTTTAGATGGAAATTGAAAGAGTGTTAATGATTTAAATTAAAGAGATCCACTGAAGATACTCTTCTACTGTAGGATCAGCAGGGTGAGCGAGATTCTACAGTAGAAGTTGTTAATTGAATCTTATATAGTGATTGCAAAAACTTTAAGCATATCGCTAACAAAGAGGAGAGAGCAATATACTAGTACCGGTTACTTGATTCGAACAAGTGGCCTTCCGCGAGTCAAGCGGATGCTCTACCAACTGAGCTAAACCGGCGAGGCCTGCTGACAAGGATCCTTCTAGGTGCTCTGCTATCTTCCGATCCTGAAGCGTTGCCTAAAATTCACCTTCCAGCAGGAGTCTTTATTAAAATTTTCAAAGAAGACTAATAGTGTCTTCTCAAGTATACATAAACAGTCAGTAACTGAGGCCTCGCAGCAGCTAAGTAATTCTATGCACAAATACTAAAGGTAAATATAACCCTCTTAGTCACGCTGGTGCCGCTGTTTAGACAATGTTTTATTCTTACATGTTTCTAGAAATTTTTCCTTTATTAGAGTCGGCAAATTTGACTACTTCTATGATGCCGTAAACCCATAATCCAAAGTATGCGATTCCCACTACGAATTGAATAATAGTTGGGAGGAATAATAGTAATCCACTAAAGAATGAAAGTGGTATCGTAATGATAGAGAGCGCTCCAAGTATCCCAGAGTATAGAGCCATTTTAGAATTGTTGATTGCAGCAAAAGTTAAAGCAAGTATTGCTGGAATAACAAGGCCAACAATAGCGAAAATCAATCTGTTCTGATAGCTTTCACTTGAGAATTTAACTGTTAACTGATCAGCATAACCTTCAAGCTTACTTTTCAAAGAATTTGGATCATTCATTAGATTATCCTTAGTTAGTCTTAATATTTTTTTAAATATCAAAATCTTTTTGCATAGATTACAGAACATGCTGTTTTCACCAGACACCTTCTATGCTAAGGCGAACTATCGAATAAGGATAGGTACTAATTATAAGAATTTTTTCTTAATTTTATAGTGGAGCAGGTTGGAGTCGAACCAACACCCGTCACTAGTGATTGTGACCGCCTCGCCGACGCTTCCAGAATACCGTCACTACTCGAATATTCTAGAATTACACGCTCTCTGACCGCGCTACCCCATTTTTATACTTATAAAGTCAGTCAAGAAAAATGACTGACTTTATAAAGAATCTTTATGTGATTCTAGTTGCAGGGAGAGGAGTCGAACCTCTACTAATTCTAGCTTATGAGACTAGTTCAGCACCGCTACTGATTGCCCAGCGGCGATCCCGAGTGGTAATGAACCACTAACTCCTGACTAAACAAGTCAGCGCTTTTCATTAAGCTACGAGACCAAGTAAGAATTTTATAACACAACAGTAATTCTTAAACTGTTTACGCGTTGTCCCCCGCTGTATTCTGCGATACCTTGCGGTTATAGTCCGTATTACGTCCGTGTTGCGAGTGAAACCTTATATAGCAGAGAATCACTATGCTTAACATCAAGATGAGAGTTTCAAGAATTTTCTTAAAATACTCAAAAGATGAGTACTCCAACAGGAATCGAACCTGTGTATGACTAACTCTGTAGTCATGTCTTACCACTAGACGATGGAATCATATATTTCTATATATTTAATTTGAATAATATCAAATTGTACCCCCAACGGGATTTGAACCCGTGTTACTGCCGTGAAAGGGCAACGTCCTAGTCCGCTAGACGATGGGGGCCTATTTAAGTGTGAAGAGTGAGAATACCTCTTTACAAGTGAAGCTTTCGTTAGATTATGTTTTCCTAACTTTTCCACAGTATCCCTACTGTACCTCACAACACCCGGTTGCTTTGCTTTTACCTCGGGCAACCAATCCTTATACTAACAATTACTCCACAGATTTCACTTCATAAAGAACCAGCTAAGCTCTTTACTGCATTACTTTCATGCATGAACTTCAAATAACCTTTGCGAGGTTACTTAAAGGCTTGATTCTCACGAGGAGTCAAGCTTTAGGGTGCTTTCGTTGATAGCAGAGAAAGTCTTTCGCTTTTATAAAAATATCAAATAATAGTTTGAGTTTAATGTAGTGGACTAAAGATGTGCTTTCCCTGAGGCTTCGTAACCTTTTGAGCTACAAAATACCTCACACCTTCGATGCGTTCATTTGTCAGAATTACTAACATTCTTTTAAATCATTGAAAACTGCCGTCCTCTTGACTTAATCATGGCCCTCACTCTTGATTGACTGCCTCGAGTTATAGAACCTTCAAAGCTAAGGATTCTTCTTGAAGTTTACTTCACTACTGCCGTAGTGGGGTCACTAGTAAGCCTTCCCGATTCGAAAATCAGTAAAACTTCTTGAAGTCCGTCTCGCACTTTACTCAAGTACAAAACTTAATAGCTTCGATTGCATGAATTACCTATTAAAGGCGCCGAATTGTCTAGATTCGACTTTCACTAACTCGCGTTAGCTTATGCGTCATACCGCTAAATCTTTAGACCATCAATAATCATTTAAGCAAATTTCTCAATTTTCAAAAATAATCATCTGAATCTATCTTTAAAAGATTTATAGAGCGAGTGACGGGAATCGAACCCGCACCGTCTGCTTGGAAGGCAGAGGCACTACCATTATGCAACACTCACAAGTGCTGTAATATTACCTTACAGCTGGCCGAATCCCCATGTTACGCTTCTCTAATCGGAGAGCTATGCGACACTTGTTTTAGTTTAATACGGACGTCAAGTGCGTTCGTCCGGATTCCCTTGCAAGGAGTATGTAAATATTATATCAAGTATTTTTCAACTTTCATAATATTTCAAGAAGTAACTCAAAGCGTACCTCGAGCACCCGCCAAAAGGGTTATCGATTGAAACTCGACCCAGACTGACTCTAAAATTAAAATAACGTTTTATCGTTATAAGAATACTATATCAAACATTTTATAGAATTGTCAAATATTTAAGAAATATTTTTCAAACGAAATTCTTCAAGCTCTTTAGCTAACTCTTTACGAGCAGTTTTATTAGACTCTCGAGTCTTCTTAAGAATTTCTTCCCAATCTTTCCTGTCTCCAAGCATATATCTAGTTTGAGCATCAAAAGCTATGGGATCATTCTTAACATCAGGATTATTATCAGGGATTTCTTTAGTTAAGAATATTGAAGCATCAGTGTGACCATCAACTCCAAACCATTGCAAACTAGGTTCTCGTTTAGAGCGATTAAGATATAATCCATAACCGTCGAATAGAGACTTTGCTAAAGTATTGGAGTCATGGTAATACCTAAACTCTAAGCCATTATCAAGAACCCAAATACCTTTGATTTTTTGTAAAGAATTCATGGATATTTTCCTTTGAATAGTTTTAAAGTGCGCCCTCCGGGGCTCGAACCCGGGACCAATGGATTAAAAGTCCAGTGCTCTACCAGCTGAGCTAAAGGCGCATAAGTCGCGAGACTAGCTTTATCCAAAAGCGCTCTTGATGTTGACCAAACACAACGTATATCATTAAAACTATCTCGGATTTGAACCGAATTCAAGTTTACCTGACTGAATCGAACAGTCATAGTCTCTCGTTCCCCGGGTAGGAATCGAACCTACGCCCTCCGGGTCCAAAGCCCAGCCGCCAGCGCCAACGTAGCACCGGGGAATAATAGTGAGCAATAATTTCACAAAGCCAAACTGAATATGTCACCAGAACACTAAATTTATGCTCAAATTACTGGAATCGAACCAGCGTCTCAGTTTTCCCAAAACTTCATGAAATTATTACTCCTGCTTTATTCAGTCTTCGAGCATGAAGAAAGAATTGTAGCATTGATTCTTGATTCAATCGTGAATTGTCGATTACCAGAAAGTTTCTTAATTTTTCTGTAATTTCAAGAATAATTTTAAAATCAAGTGTGAGTAGGCGGGAGTTGCACCCGCGTTCACTATCTTAGAGGATAGAACAGGACGTCGCCTGCCACGCTACACTACAGTCGCTCTGCTACCCAGAATTGCTCTAACAATTCCTTACTTGATTAAGCTCCCCGTACTAGTTTCGAACCAGTAAAGCTCTGCCATTGGAGCTACGGGGACAAAAATTGGCGCCTGAGGGGTAAATTCACATATAATTTTAGAAATTATATCAAATTCTCAAGTCCTCAAGCTATCCGCGACCCGTACCGGTTTTGATCCGGCGACCTCTACCGTGACAGGGTAGCGCTCTCCCAACTGAGCTAACGGGCCAAAATTTTTAAAGTACGCCCTGCGGGGATCGAACCCGCGACAATCTGATTAAGAGTCAGATGCTCTACCAACTGAGCTAAAGGCGCATGAGATATAAATAATCATATCAAGTTTTTAGTAGTTTTTTAAAACAGCGGACAGCGGGGTACTCGAAACCCAGTGTTTTACCACCCATCCGATTAGCAGTCGGAGCCCTCGCCTCGAGAGTTCACTATCCATATTTAACTTCCGTATGTATCTTATAAATACTTTAAGAAGTAGAGCCTCCTGGGAATTCCGAGATCCCAACCTTCCGCTTACAAGGCGGACGCTCTGCCGTTGAGCTAAGGAGGCAAGTATTTGAGATTATGTTCCGTCGCCGGACTGTGTTAAGTATTCACATGGCGGAGTGGACCGCCCAAGAACTTCTATAACTTACTTAAGGTTATATTAAATCTCAAATTGAAAACATGAATAGCTTATTACTCTAGGTAAACCACTTTCATATTTCGTAGCCCCGGTGGGACTTGAACCCACACATCTTGCGATAGCGAATTTTAAGTCCGCCGCGTCTACCAAATTCCGCCACAAGGCCATAGATTAAAATGGTCGGGACCGCCCAGTTTATTGAAGATACGCCGGGAGTTGAACCCATTGCACGTCCTTCTTACCATTTTAAATTTTTAAAGCGTTTAAGCTTTAGTGCCCCTGGAGGGATTCGAACCCCCGGCCAAGTGGGTAGAAACCACTCACTCTATCCGCTGAGTTACAGAGGCATTCGATAATTTTCATTATCTTTGTTTTTCATATTTATATCTTATCACAATTTTTAGAATTTTAAAAATTGATTAATAAGTTTGGCATGTGGAGTTCTTCGCGAGATATTGCATATAAACCCTCTTTGAAAGAGTCGCCATGCTCTAACTGCCGCAGCAATATCTTTACCCAAGAATTCTCAAAACTTCAATAATGAAAAAGGATAAAGGAATTGAAGTTTTGAGCGTGAACCTTCTATTACAAAGGTTTTCCAATCATGCAAAAGTACCTCCAACGGGATTTGAACCCGTGCGATCAGTCTGAGAAACTGACATCCTAGGCCGCTAGATGATGAAGGCATGATCTAGACTTATACGGAACGCCGCCGCTAGATTGTAAAACTTTAAGAAGTAGAATATCAAGACTTAGGACTGCTTTGCGCTTCTATCGCTAGGCTATCAGCATTACCTATCAAGGCATTGGCTTTTAAGGGATATTCCCTCTTGATATGACTGACCACCTTGGGTCAGTCCATTAAAATTTATTTTCACTATAAGATTCTCAAATATCTTTACTCGAATCATGATTCAAGTTTATGTTTTCACCAATGTATTGGTTCGTAACTAATCTTATCACAAGATTCAAGAAAAACGAAATCAAATTTTAAGTAAAATTTTAATTTGCAATCACTATATAATTCTCAAATATCAGTGTCGCTCGATGTTTCAAGCGAACAATATCAATCGTAACCGATTGTTTTTACAGTGTCAAATTCTTTCCAAAAGTTTTTGTAAGTAATTTTTACTGTGTTAAATTTTTATGTTTTGTTATCGAACTCCCCGACTTCGTGTCAGTTCCTCATTCGCAACAAAAATAACTATACCAACTGTTTAGAGTCTTTGCAAATCGTTAAAGAGTGATCTGTGTCGCAACAATAATTTCTTTAATGCCGTCAGAGAACTCTTCATATGGGAATGATTCAGACTGAGTATCGGCTTCAAGTTCAGTCACATAAACTTCAGGTAAATCTTTAGGCTCCCATGATCCTTCAGGACCAGTGACCTCTTCATCTAAGGTACGAATAAAAGCAGTGTCTTTAAAATTAACGTAAGCGATCTTCATGATAGACTACCTTTCTTTTTGTTTTTACGAATAGATATATTCTACCAAGATTACTACTATTTAAGTAAATATGGGGAGAGCATCTTAAAATATTTTAAAGAATAGTCTCTTAGAGCGCAGGAGACTTTACCTGCGCCCTAAGAATATAGAGAATCTTTTAAAAGGTTTAAATGAAGTTAAATTCAAGAAGTATTTTAGTACTTGTCAATGTTGTTCTTCATGTATTCTAGAAGATCTTCACGAGAAAGATTCGAGTCAGAGTACTGTTTTCTCCGCACATCTTTAATAAGCTCGCTAAACCATCGTGAAGGCTTACGATTAGTGTTTTTCATAATGTCTTCGCCAGTGACAAGCATAGGTTCTGGCTTATCAAAGACTCCATCAGCCTTAGCCTTTTCAGCAACTTCAAGAATCTTCTTATCGCCAATAGCTCTACCGTAATGCTCGTAATCGCTAAAGCTAAAACCATTAGTCTCAGCAATATATAGTTTACGCTCATATGAACTGTTAATGAGCTTATCAGTGTCTACTTCTAGAATACCTCTAGCAGCTGCACGATCTTTCTTTAAATCAATAGTTTCTTGAAGAAAAAGCTCGCGAGGGTCATTAGATTCTTTACCTTCAGGCATCTCGTTTAAGATAATTGCTGTACCTACAGCGCGGCGGCGATCTTTAGGGACTGCATCTAGACCCTTTAGTTTATTTTCAGCCTTCAATAACGCTTCAGACATACCAGGAGTTAGATCATCCCACCCAGAATCCCTCAAAGCTCTAATTCCGGCCGAGTGGTTAACGCTCTTTGTAAAGAATTTACCCCACTCTTCTCGAACTCTTTCAACAGCAAGATGCTTATACTCACCGCGAATACTGCGGGCTAGATCAGCTGTTTCAGGAGCGTAGGACATATCGAAGCGTCCAGCGAATTGGAATCCTCTGAGTACTCGTAGCGGGTCTTCAGAGAATTGCTTAGAAACATGGCACATTACTTTATCTTCTAGATCCTTTTTCCCGCCTGCTGGGTCAATCAGCACCTTTAATTTAGGGTCGTATGACATAGCGTTAAAAGTAAAATCACGCCTTTCAGCAGCTTCAGAAACAGTTAGAGAATCTAGGGATACTTCGAACCCTCGGTGGCCAGCGCCGACATGATTCTCACGGCGGGGAACTGAAACATCAAGGTCGTTTACTACACCTTTTTTAGAGATTTTCAGAACGCCAAACTTCTTTCCTACTTCATCAACATTGAAACCATCTTTGCGGAAGTTAGAGATAATGTCATCAATCTTTGCATCGAAGACTTCAATGTCAATATCTTTATTGTCAGAGTCAGAGAAAGAGTCGCGCACAGCCCCACCGACAATAAGAGGATTGCCTACTTTACGAATGCTTTCTAAAGCTTCTTCAACCCCCGCATCAAGTGGGATTTCATATTTAGTGATAGAGAGACCTGGGGCTCTGTATTTTTGTCGAGCTGCTAGAAATCCTGCATTTTCCTTTCGTCCTTCTCTACGAAGTGCAGTTTCTCGAATGTAGTCAGGGTCTTTGGCTAAATCTTCGTACATTTTTTCAATGTGCCGTTCAGCAGCTTCTTTAGTTTCGAAGTGTGGAGCACTTTCACCGCGAGGGCAGTTACCTGGTTTTGCTGAGCAGGCGCCCGGGTTGCCGTCGGCTTTAATATGAAATTTATTAGCCATGATTCTCCTTTTCAAGAAAGTTCTTAATTAAGTCGTAGTAGAGGTTTTGTAGTTCCGAATAGTTATCTATCAAGTGAGAGTTAAACTAACTAAGCATCTCAAAACTTATTAGAATAAGAACTCATTTATCTCCTCTTAGACGGAATTAAAAGATTTAACTACTAGACCTCACCTTGAGTCCGGTCAATAGCAGCCTGTGCAAACTCATTATGATTATCAGTATGATGAGAACCATGGAAACCACAGACAGTACAGTCTCGACCTGCAGAGCGATCAAATGCAGCATCCATCAAATCAGCCGAAACCTCAATGAACTCTTCTACAGAGTTCTCAGTCTCAAATTCATTCAAACTTGCATTCTTGCGATTTTTGAAAAAATTAAACATTTTAAAATCCTTTAACTAAAATTTCTTTATAGTTATACCTTACAATATTTAATGCATTTAGTAAACAAGTAGAAACTGCGCTACTAAGACCACCTAGTTAGACCCGAGGCTATCAAGGATAACTAGACGGTAAAAGCAGTATCTTTGACAATTTTGACGGAAAATGCTGCCTACTGCATGACTACACCTAAAACAGAAAACTATCTTAGAATGTAGTCTCACAAAAGCAGAGAGCGCTTAAAATTATAGAAGAGCATTAAAAGAATGCTTTAAAAAGGAGCCTCCGTAACATGAGTTGATGTAAACTCAAGGAGGCCCCTAGCAATACGACCTAAGTCCATATCGAGCGTACTTCACCCATCACAATGAAGCTTCTTCAGATTGCTTAAAGTCTAATCATAATGACTGAAGAATTGAACTCCATGTCTGAATCACTTACTTGAAGAATTTTAAAAATAACTTCAACCCCAGTAAGATCACTATCCTAGACCATCCGCGACTAGCTCGAATGCTCTGTACGAGCGTTCGCAGTATTCGGGAGTCGAACCCGAGAATCTTTCCTGAAGATCCCTACCCCTACTGCAAGGCCAAAGCGCGTCACGCCTCTACCTCTTTATAATCACTCAAGCGTTCCTTCTTGAGCTTTCTAAACTTTTTAAAATTATCTGAAAATTATTCATTCTTTGAAATCAAGGATTAAACTTTAATCCCCACGAACTTCAAACAACTCTTTAATCATAGTAGCGAAGTCAAAATCGAATAAAGAAATGTTCTCATAAACATTAACTTTACGAGACTTGCCCTTATTTACTTCGTTAGCTACGCCACGAATGAAAACTTCCGCTCGAGGAGACTCATAAAATGAGCAATAGCAATCATCGTTCGAGCCCCCGCAGCATTGATAACCTGCAGTGAAGTCGAAAGTTACTTGCACTTCTCGAACATCTGAAATTTCTTTACTTAGGTTAGAGTACTTAGAGTAGAGCTTCAACGCGCCCCACTTTTCTAACGCTTCTTCATACTTCATTTCTATTCACCCTAACTTACAATTATTAAAGTTTTTAAAAGTGCGCCTAGAGGGATTCGAACCCCCGACCTTCTGTTCCGTAGACAGACGCTCTATCCAGCTGAGCTATAGGCGCATAGCGTAACTCTAAGTCTCGCCGTCCAGCGAGGATCAAAGAGTCCACTTTCCTCCATCGCAATGGAAGACAATTATTACTATACGCAAACTTTATTAGAATGTCAACAAAATTTGATAAATAGTTTTTCGCAGGAGTACACAGAATCGAACTGTAGACTGCGGTTTTGGAGACCGATATGATACCACTTCACCATACTCCCAAGTGAGACTAGTTATTTGCTACGCTGGCTAACTAAAAGCCTCGATAGATTCAATAACCGCACGTCTCTAATGCTACACAGTTAAAGAACTCAAACTTACAAAACATTACAGCGATCCCGAGTGGCTACGAACCACTAACACCTGACTAAACAAGTCAGAGCTTTCATTAAGCTACGAGACCAAAAATTCTACTTAGGTATTAATTGACCGGCTTACCTTTAACCTACCCCTCTGTCACCTGAAAGAATTACCCAAGCACTAGGCTTATTTAGCGGATAGCTTCTATCAGTCACCAAAGGGAGTGGGGATCGAACCCACATCTATGAAGAAATCTACAATCAGTTTCCAAATTGCATTCTCATTCGTCAAGGTTCCCTTATAGAATTAAATTTTGTACTCACAGTTAAAGAATCCGCTAAGATCAGTACTAAATTTAACGAAACGCAATAACATTAACTGTAAGTTTCATGTCTACCGCACATTACTAGCTTAAATCAACCGCTAAGAAGATTCGACATGAGTTATCGTGCCATCGATCGGATTCGAACCGATAACATTCCGCTTACAAGGCGGACGCTCTACCATTGGAGCTACGAGGGCAAAAGCAAAAACCTATTTTCTTTCCTTCAGCTTTTGCAAAATTTCGAAAGGCGCTACAATAAAGAAAACCTTCCCCTAACCTCCATTTAAAGGCTAACGCGATCCCGAGTGGTAGTGAGCCACTAACTCGTGCCGGAACAAGGCACCGCTTTACATTAAGCTACGAGACCAAGTGTTCAAGATCTATACAGTAATCAAGAACAATTTTTTCAAATATTTTTGGAAGTAATCAATCGCTTCTCAGTTTTAACTCCACAGCTCCTCCTATAACAAGGAGCAATATTAATTACCCTGCGCAAACCCTGTATAGTTCACTGGCTAGTATTTAACACACAATTGACTAGCTACCCTCATTAACCCGCATCAAACAATTAAGTAATCAACATCGGTGCATAGTTATAACTATATCAAAAGAAAAGCATAAGTGCGAATAAAAAACAAGAAAAGTTTAAAAAAGTTTTCTGAAGATCGGGCTTATTCTTTTTGCATCTAAAAAGATCAACCCTAAAATGGCGACCACTCTCGCCTTAACCTAAAGCAATGACGAAGAAAAACGCCACAAGAAAACTAAAAGATTAAGACCTATTTTTTACTAAAATTCTAAAAGAATATTAAACAGCATTAAAACAACAAATTTTTCTCTTTTAAGATTCGAGCGAAAACTGCGCTACTAAGACCACCTAGTTAGACCCGAGGCTATCATGGCTAACTAGGTGGTCTTTTCGTGCTTCTATGCAGTTTTAACGAAAAATACTTTTTACTGTATGACTATACCCTAAGTATATTTTTCGACGCTATAGACTGCTTAGGCTCGAAGCGACTTTACAGAAAACTTCTCAAAAACTAAGCGTAATCACTAATGCTGAACATCATACCAGGGTGGACTTCCTGAATCTTCGCCCAATAGAATCCACCGTATGCAACATCCCTATCAAATGGGTAATAAGTGTTACCGCTCCAAGCGAAATCTTCAGAATTAAAATCACTGCTATTATTGCTCTGGTCAACAGCCCGCTTCACGCTAGCCTTCAAAGAGTCAAGGTCAGTATTCAACTCAGCCTTCAATTCAACACCTTCAGCAGAAGAATCAAAAATCATCCCAAGATAGATCTTTGGGAGAGCACCTGGACGATCATTTACAGAAGTTTCAACACTCATTTTAAAAGCCTCTTTAGAAATAGTTTAACAAGATTCGTTAATACCTATTGTTCATTATATTTGATGAGGAGTCAAATAGAGTTTAAGAAGGTTTTCTTTGAGAAGAGTTTGAAAATCTTGAAGAATGGGTTAACGCATACTCGCGAAACGATGATCAAAACAATACTTAGCAGTTCTCTTAGAAAGACGCTTATCGCAATGGAGGCAGTGAGGCCAGGGGGTTTCTTTACAGGTTTTTCTATGAATAAAGATCGCGTTAGCACCAAAGAACTCCTCACAGTACTCACATTGAACTTTCTCTTTACTTTTTAAAGATTTTGAAATTTTCTTCTTATAGTCATCTGAGAGAGTTTTACCTTTACGCTTTTCCGAGCTCAATCCTCTACCATGTACTACTTGCTTAAAGCGTTCATCGCTATCTTTGAATGTCTGAAGATAAGCATACACAGTAGGTTGTGAAATTTTTAATTTATCCGCAATGTCAGCAGTACTTAACTTATCATCAAAATACCAATCTAAAATAGGATGCTCGTTTAAATTCAATATAGTTCTTTTTGACATTTTTTCAGACTTTGACTTGAAGATATTATATAGTTTCTCTCCATTTTGAACTGCTTGGTTTATGTGAAATGTTTCAAGCCTGCATAGCTCCTTTTCAGAGTCAGCGTAAACAATTAAATCTTTTGAAAATTTTTCTCTTCCATGTTTTCGTACAGCCCTTGAAATAGCAGTTCCGCTACCAAGATAAGTCATCCATTCTTCATCTTTTGTAATTCTATGAAGACCGATATAAATTTTATCTTTTACACTATTCGTAATCTTGTATATATACCCATACTTAGTATAATCTATCTGCACAATAATTCTTTATCCTTTTAAAAGTCTTTATTACGAAGATTATACCAAAATAGCAGCTGTAAACTGATGCTTTCAATTTCAGTTTACAGCTGCTATAGCGTATTTATTTTGTAGGCCCGGTGGGCTCTGCCCCCACATTGTCTTCTTTATGAGAGAAGAGTATTCACTAATTATACGACAGACCCATATATTATTTTTAAATAACTTTTTAAAGTTATCGTAGGGCTGGTGGGAATCGAACCCACTCAATATTTTCTTTATGAGAGAAACGGCTTCCCATTTGCCTACAGCCCCATATTTTATTTTCAAGAAGTTTCCCGAAGTCGCCTTCGATCAACCTCATGTTTTATTGTATCAAACATTTTAGTATTTTCATAATTCTTTCAAAATATTTTTAAGAACAGAAGGAGTCCGATTCTATCGGAATTATGAAAACCTAAAGTGAAAGGTAATGTTTATAACATCAAAACTAAGGCTTAAAGTTAATCTTTATGGGATTCGCTCAATTCAGAAACTTTTTCTTCAAGTTTTTTAATTCTAGATTCATGTGACTCATAGTCAGCATTTACTGAATCACTCTTACCTAAAGCTTCAATTGATCGAGTGACGCCATAGACAACAATCCCCGCAATAACTACCCAAGCGAACCAAGGCATATATTCCATGTTCTTACCTCTCTTTTTGTTTTATGAGTAATAATAAAATACTTATAACGTATAAGTTTAATATCGTTACTCAGTGCGCCCTCCGGGGCTCGAACCCGGGACCAATGGATTAAAAGTCCAGTGCTCTACCAACTGAGCTAAAGGCGCATGTGGTCAAACGTCTCACACTACGTTTAACTTGAAGTATTTCTTAAATAATTCCTTCAAGAATAAGAATCGACCAAATCCTCATTTTTATAACTAACGAAAGGTGACTCTATATAGAGTCAAGATCCACCACTCAGTATAAGTCACTGAGAACTTCTGAAAGAATTTCTTCAATCAGATTAAAATGGTCGGGACCGCCCAGTTTATTGAAGATACGCCGGGAGTTGAACCCATTGCACGTCCTTCATACCATTTTAAAAGTTTAAAGCGTTTAAGCTTTAGTGCCATCGATCGGATTCGAACCGATAACATTCCGCTTACAAGGCGGACGCTCTACCATTGGAGCTACGAGGGCATGATGTGATTCACCGTTTTAGAATCCCAGTTCACATTAAAGAATCACCAATAATGTTGTTCCCAATAGCAGGCGATCAACCCTACTACCCGTTCTGTGCGCCCCCAGTAGGAATCGAACCTACGACACATGGCTTAGAAGGCCACTGCTCTATCCGCTGAGCTATGAGGGCAAATTTCGGCAGTCGTTTCACTACCATTTTGTGTGGCAATCTTTTCATTGCCGTTTCATATTTATATCTTATCAAAAGTTTTTTGTTTTTGCAAATCACTTCGCAAATTCTTTAAAAATTTTGAAAAGAAAATATTGAAGATGTAGCGGAGGTTTTGAACCTCCCTCAGTCTACCAAACCGGGTAGACTCGCATAAACCGATGCGTCTTGCAGGAGTTGAACCTGGATTACTTAAACCGAAAGACTACATTTTCAAAGTTTAATAAGTTTTTATTTAATTCTCAAACAACGTTTACAAGATATATCGTATCAAGTATTTTAAGTTTTTCAAAATCATCTATAGTGAAGATTTTAAGTATTAGTTTTTTGTTTATCGAACTCCCCGACTTCGTGTCAGTTCCTCATTCGCAACAAGTAAAACTATACATACGTTAAAAGTGCGAGTCAAATCGAAAAGGACATTTTCTTAAAATGTTTATCTTTCGCAGTTATCACGGCTCATTAACTCTTCTACTGGAGTGACGCTTCTATAGACTTGAGGGTTAAACCCCATACCAGTCATGCCTGAAGTTCCATAAAGAAGAAAGACCTCTTCCTCAACTAGATCGCTATATCTAGTAAGTACATCATCTACAGTATAGTCATATCCTTGAGAGTTAGCTATGAGAACTAACTCTTCCTTGTCTTTCTCTGGGTTATCAGAAATTTTTATATAGAAGTAAACTTCAGTAGCTTTCTTAACTTTATCTGACGAGACTACATCTAAGTCAATTTTCATGGGATCCCCCTTTGTGCCTTACTCAAGAATAGTTTTAACTTATCTTAAATTCTAAAAAGTAGTGAATTAAGTCGATTAACAGTTAATTCACTACAGTACTTTTTAATAAGATAGCTGGGGTACCAGGATTCGAACCTAGATTAGCGGCACCAGAAACCGCGGTTTTGCCGATTAAACTATACCCCAATAGTGAAGCAGGATCATAGAGGTTTGGTAACTCGCGAATTGCTTAATTACAATTGAACCTCTATACCGGGATTGGCGATGATCCTTACCGTCACTTCTAAAAGATACTCGAGTTACTTAAAGAAGTTCATAGGCTAAACTTCGTACCCCCAACGGGATTCGAACCCGTGTTTCCGCCGTGAGAGGGCGATGTACTAGGCCAACTATACGATGGGGGCGTATGAAAGAGTCTCGGAAGACTCAATCAATTTTTAAAAACTTTCAATAGAGAAATACTTCTTTACTTCAGCAACGAACTTTCGTCCAACACCGTAGCTACTACCATACCACTCTAATGAGAAGTCTTTGTTTTCAACGTAGTCAATCATATCGTTTAGATTTCTCCAAGTGATAGAATTCCATAGTTGATTTTGAAAGACTTTAAGCTCTTCAGTCTTGTTGTAAGAGTAATTTATTCCTGCTAGCTCGTCACAACCTGAGCATGAACCCCATCCGAAGATTAAGAGACCGTACTCATTGTTCTTCTTAACTAGATAGAATGAATCACCTTGGTAATCATTGTCTTCTAGAAAGACAATAATCTCATCGAACTCGAAAGAGTCAACAATGTCTTCATAGCTTACATATTCTTTTAAAATTTCTTTCACTTTATTTCTCCTGTCTATTTGCGATTTAAAATTAATCTTTTACTCTAGACAAGAGTTTTTATTTTTGAAAGTTAGTGAAGCTTCCTCCACAATTAAAACTATAACAGGTTGCTTTTATATTTGCAATCTTTTTACAGCTATTTTTTGAAGATTTTAGACTTGAGCGGCTGTAAGACTTTTTAAGAAGAGTAAAGTATTCTTATTAAACTTCATTCAAGTAAGCTTAGAGCAGTATTTTTACTGTTTTATAGATCGAGTAGAAACTGCGCTACTAAGCGCGTCTAGTTAGACCCGAGACTATCAAAGCTAACTAGGTGGTATTTTGCTGTAAAATGACAGTTTTAACGGAAAGTGCTGTCTACTGTATGACTATACCCTAAGAAGGTTTTTGCTGTCTTAGACTGCAGTCTCACAGTCCTCAAAATAACATGTTCTCACTGATTGTAGACTGAAGAAGATTAATTGCTAAGAGTCAGCAGGTAATTCTGGAAGTTCTTGATAATATTCAAGAACGCCCATGTAGATAATTCGAGAATCGTTTTTTAAGGTTTCAATATTTTCTTCAAGTGTTTTAGCGAAGTTTTCGTAATTGAAGGCCATAGTGTCAGTAAAACCAAGACTGCCCATAATTTTTAGAACAGCCACTTCATACTCTTCAAAGTCTTTAGATCTATAAGAATCTTCACTGTATGCTGTGAAAACACCGCGTGGGTCTTCACCCTCAGGGTCTTCAAGTTCAATATCTCTAAATACTACTACTTTATTTGCCATTATGACTATCCTTAATTAAATATAGTTTTCTTACTTTTTGAACAGTTTGATACTCAATTAGATCATTCTATATTGAGGTGCTATAATAGGATTCGAACCTATATGCTCAAGTTAAGGCCTGAGTGTTTTACCCTTAAACTATATAGCACGAGAGAAGCTTTCGCTAACCTCTTTTACACTCACGACTGAGACTTTCACTCAGATACCTACTACAGCGCATTAGTACTTATGCTACCGTGAGCACCTTATTACTAATATATAACAAGAGTTACCAGCTATGATCACTTACTGGGCGTCCTGCTATAGTTCATAACTTAGGTGACGTATTTTAAAAACTTCTAAAATTCTATAGGAATCGCTTGCGAAGTCGATTGATAGTATCGAATGCAGCATCCTTTGTTTCGCTAAACTTCTCTTTACTAGAATCTTTAATGTCTGAGTAAATATCTTTCCACTCATCTTTTGTTTTTTCCTTCGACCTATAATCAGGATCAGTTTCTCTAAGGAAGTCAGTCATTTTCTTATCCGCATGTTTAGCTTTTTCAAATTCATTCTTAAAAAGATTGAGAATGTCATTAGCATTGTCTGCAGAGAAATCTTGTGGGTTTGAGAATGTTTCATTAAAGTTATTCGGGAAATTACTTGAACTAAATGAACTTCCAGAATTAAAGCCGCTATTCGCGTTGTCGTATTCTCGTCTTTTTGTAGGGTCAGAGAGAGTTTCGTAGGCTTTAGTAATGTCCCTGAATTTTTCTTCGGCTTTCGGATCATCAGAAACATCAGGGTGGAATTTGCGAGCCATTTTACGGTAAGCTGTTTTGATCTCGTCTTCCGAAGATGTATTAGAGACACCTAAGATTTTATAGAATGATTCGTTTTCCCGTGGCGACATTTAGACCTCTTTAATAGTTAAAATTATTTAAAAATATTCTATCATATCTAAAGTCTTTTTGGAAAATAATATAGGCATTACTCTTAAAGTGAGTTAAGCTTTGATGACTCGCTTAACTCACTTTAAAAATTAGATTAATTGAATATTAACCCCAGTAAACGTACTGAACGACAGCATGCCAAACATACTTCTTACCATTCCAAACTTTATTAGCGTTAACACTAACTACTTTGTAGCCGCTCCATGAATTAAGTTTCTTAGCTTCCGCCCAACCCCATTTTGTAGCTTTGATTTCAGTTGAATGAACGCTACTCACTTTAGCTGACTTCCACATCTTTTTTGCTGCAACCTGAATTGAAATTGAGGAGTCAGGGGTAACAGGTGCTGCAACGGCCGGGGCTACAGCGGCGGCTCCTAAAATCATTCCAGCAGACATGCCTAGAATTGCAGTAGTTTTAAATAAATTTTTAATAATAGACTCCTAATAATCAGTTTTAAACTTACAGTATGGTTTACTTTAAGTAAGTTCACCATATAAATATAATACCAAATATTAAGAGTAAAATGCTTCATTGACATGCACTTTTACAAATATTAAGGAATATTTTTCGCATTTTCTAAAAAGTAAGTTTTAAAGTTCCCCGGGTAGGAATCGAACCTACGCCCTCCGGGTCCAAAGCCCAGCCGCCAGCGCCAACGTAGCACCGGGGATCGAAATATCTTAAGTTAATTTTAAGAGTAATTCTATAATCAAAAAACTTTATGAGGATTTTGATTGAGCGGATAGAGAGACTTGAACTCTCAACATCCTCATAGGCAATGAGGTACTCTACCAATTGAGCTATATCCGCAAAGAGGGAGTAAACCCTCAAGACTTTTCTGTGGTGGATTCAATATTTAAAGAATCCACCACAGAAGGATGGGGTGCCGCACGGGTTTTGCTCCCGCGACCTCTACCGCCACAAGGTAGCGCTCTTCTAACTGAGCTAGCGGCACCATGTTTGACTGTCAGAACTACCGGGACTAACTAGACAGTCATAGTCAATGATGAAACTCATATATCTATAAGATTCAGAACATTCGTACATTTCAGGAAGATTCTTAAAGAATCTCTAGCCTTGACGAGCCGCTGTGGAGGCTAGGGGAGTCGAACCCCTCACCTTCGGTATGCAAAACCGACGCTCTACCAGATGAGCTAAGCCCCCGAAAGCTTAACGCCTTCGCATACACGAAGTACGTTAAGTCGTGATAAATATAAATATCAAAAGTTTACTTGTATAGTGAAATTTTAGCAGTTTCAGGCAAATCAAGAACTAATTCATTGCTATATGCGCAATATTTACTTGAAACAATTCGAGCATTCCAATCAGGAATCTCTACATCTTCATCGAAGCGAGTAATAGTTGCTGCCCAAACACCGTTATTACGATAGTCTAGATATACGAGTGCTTTATCATCGTTTTCACCTTCAACAAGAAAAGTGAAATGACCTGAAGGATTACAATATTCATCGCAACCTTCAACACGACCCTCAACTTCTGCTAGGTCATCACTTCCACCGCTAAAACTAACTTCAGTACTCATATTAGCATCCTTTTGATTAGTAAATAACTTACAGTAGCTCCTGTTGGATTTGAACCAACGGTCTCTCGAATATGAGTCGAGCGCATTAGGCCAGACTATGCTAAGGAGCCATAACTTATAATTCTAGAATTACAAGAAGTTTAATAATAGTGGATACAGTGCCTAAAAATCTTTCGATAATCAGAGGGACGTTATCTGTACCCTGCGAAGCAGTAGGTGCACTCTACTTAATTGCTTCACAATCTTTTAAAACGAAGCGGCGTATAGATTAAACATAACCTACACGGCCCGAAACGCATATAGCGGAAAACCTAACTGATAGCTTTTAATGTCAGGTTGCCCTACAGAGGCGATTCATAGTAGGCTGGATGCTTAATGCGCAATCTTTCGATGCCACCAGAGGCATACCCACCGCTAAAGTGCGCCCTCCGGGGCTCGAACCCGGGACCTAATGATTAAGAGTCATTTGCTACTACCAGCTGAGCTAAAGGCGCTTGGAGAGAAGCATAGCACCCGGTGAAAAGGCGTCACCCTATAACTTCTCGTGAAGTTAGTAAAATTCGATTTTACTTCTTGAAAAACAAGAATAATTCTACAAATGAATTATAACTTCTAAAATAAAAGTAGGAGCGGCTTTTTATGCCGAACTTCTTTAAATGGCGCGGCCCCTACTTGTCAGAATTTTAAGAATTCTTAGTGCGGATAACTTGACTTGAACAAGTGGCCTCTTCCTTATCAGGGAAGCGCTCTAACCAACTGAGCTATACCCGCATAAAGTTTCGTGAAGACTCTGTTACTATCAGCCGCTCTACCCATTGAGCTAAAGCAATACAAGTTTACTTTCGAGGACTCGAACCCGAACGTAGTAGAATAAACTACTAACTGACGCCGACCTCACAGAGTTTCACAAAACTACTCAACTCCTCATGAAGAGTTGTTTGAACTTCATGCTTGCAATCATGAAGCCAATTCTAGGATTATTTTACCCGAAATCTAATGTACCGCAAAATAATCAAACGCTCGTTATACGCATGAAGCGTAGCTCCCCCGACAAGATTTGCACTTGCTTTACTTCACGCTACGTAAACGCAAGTAATTTCTATACTGACTGAAGGATTAAAATCTATTATAAAATAGATTTAAGTTTATGGGATGCTCAAGTCATTGTAAACTTGAGTGCTTTTAACTTTCAAAAAGTTAAGGAAGCGTAGGTGCATGTACTAGACAGAGGCTATCCTATCCCGACGTGGGAGCAACAGGATTCGAACCTGCAAGTCCAGAGGAACCTGGGCTACAACCAGGCGGGCCACCAATTGCCCAATACTCCCATATTTTGAAAACTTAATAAAATTTTACTAAGTTTATCGTGCCACGCGAGGATTTGAACCCCACCGCTCGCATTGAGCATGCTAACCGTTACACCAACGTGGCTACCCCGTTTCCGGCAGTATTATGACCGTCGTTTTATACTGAGTGATTTTACAGTTCACTAACTTCGTGGCCCCGACCGGGTTCGAACCGGCAACCCCTCGGGCTTCAACCGAGTGCTCAGCCAATTGAGCTTCAGAGCCAAGTAATTATCGCTCAATACCTTACTTGCTTCACTATACATGTATTGACATACGGCCGCTAAGCCTGTTACCTAAAAATTCTTAAACCATTCAGAAAAGCAAGAAAACGGTTTCTTAAATTTTTAGAATTACGATAATCGCGACCCGTACCGGTTTTGATCCGGCGACCTCTACCGTGACAGGGTAGCGCTCTCCCAACTGAGCTAACGGGCCAAATAGTCGTGACTAAGGATTCCAACCTTACTTACCCTCTATACGAGAATCGTGCTAACTTTCTTCAGCTGAGGTAGATCTATTTCCTCTTTACTCGAAGTCAGTCAATATACCGAATGTTACTACAACACTGCAGATAGTAGCAACAAAAGCTATCGTTTACACTAAATCACAGCGGATGACACGGGACTCGAACCCGCAACCGTTTCACCGGCAAAAGTTTTCTAGGCTTCGTGCTTTCCATTCGCTTATCATCCAAAATCTAATCACGTCAACCAACTTATGACTACTAGAACTACATAATCCGCTCGACGTGGTACCGAACTTCTTTAATACAGCAAGTGACTGCCACTGGACTTGAACCAGTAACCCCCGGCCTCAAGCGCCGGACTCTGCCAATTGAGTTACACAGTCATAATTGACGCCTTGATTTTACAAGGAACTCTCTCGATATACTACCTTAGCATTTCATCTTTAGAGTCCATACATTAGATAGCAAACTTAAGGCTTTAGTTAAGCTACGTCAATAAAATTATTTTTCAATGCCTTTGCGCTTCGGTTCTATTACTCCAGTCATTGAAAAAGTGCCTCAGGCGGGACTCGAACCCGCACGCCCTTTCGGGCCATGGCTTTTAAGGCCACTATGTCTACCATTCCATCACTAAGGCAAAATTGATAGCACTTTTAAGCGTAACTTTCTGCATTGTAAAGAGGCAACAGTTAACAGTCGCATTGCAAAGAGGCGAACAATCTATCAAAAGTACTCCGGACGGGAATTGCACCCGCGTAGTCTTGATTGAAAGTCAAGGTGCCGAAACTAACACAGCACCGGAGCATATCTTATAAAATTCTCAAATAACTTATTGCAACCGTTTCGATCACAATAATAACTATACACGAGGTTTAGTTTATTTGCAAATTCTATAGATTTTTTAAAAAATGAAAGCGAGGCGACAATTTTAACGACCTTTGCTCTTACTATCGGGACGGTCAAGCGAGGGCCTCACTTTCAAAATTGCAGGTTCACCCACACTAGGTTACCATTCGCCGCAATCAAGTTGCGTCCTTAGCCATGAGCGCATTACCAAGTAGCAATTCGACCTGCAATTTAAATTTCACTATAAAATTCTCAAAAATCTTTCACCAAGATTATACCTTGATTTTTGTTTTCAGCTTTCCAGCCGTTCAACAAGTTTAACTATACACGGTATATTCCCTAAGTGCAAACGCAATATTAAAAAGATTACAGAATATTACTTTTTATTTTGAAAGCTTCTATAAAGCGGTTTCGAGCAAGGATTCGAACCTTAAGTAGATCAGTCTCGCTTGGTTATCGCTCTGCAAATCCCAGCAGTCTACTCGAAACGCGGATATGACAAGATTTGAACTTGCGTACGGGATTAACCGTAACTCGCTTTCCAAGCGAGCGCCTTAAGCCACTCAGCCACACATCCAGAAAGAAACCCTAAAATTTCTTTAAGTGTTTCAGTACTTATTCTCACGGCGCGCTTTCCGTTACCTTCAGTAAAGATAGCCTTATTGCCGCTGAAACAACCAACAATAATTTTATAAAACCCTTCCATGCGGAAGTGGTTAAATGACCTCAAGAAGCTGAAATACTGTCTTTACAGACATATATTAACAACCTCGCGGATGACACGGGACTCGAACCCGCAACTGTTTAACCAGCAAGAGTTTTCGAGGCTCCCTGCTTTCCATTCGCTTATCATCCAAAACATCCCCCATAAAGCGCACGAAGTTTTTACGAGGAGATGTCACTTATACTGGGATCGAACCTCTCCAGCTAGTCAGTACACGAGGGTCTAGAATCTTGTGTACTCGGGTTCACAACCTTGAAGGACGGACCGCTTTACTGTCGGAATACTCGGATTTGAACCGAGAGTCTTCTCATCCCAAATGAGACGGATTAACCAAATTTTCCCATATTCCGAAAATTGAAAAATACTAAGACATCTTTTAAGATATAAAAATATTACTTCACAGGGCGTTCATATAATGGAATTCCATCAGCTTCATCAATAGCTTCTGAGAACTCTAATTCAACGTCTTGATCAATGTGAGACCCAAAATAAAACCAACCTTCAGGTGGTTCATGAGATGGAGTAACATCCCGATCCCATTTAAGATTCTTAGTCAGTCTTTCATCCATTAGTATCACCTTTCATATAAGTTATATTATAAGAAGATTTTACCAAGTTTTTGAAAGTTTTATTTAAAACTATTTAAAGTTTTGAGCCACTTGGGAATACCGAGATCCCGACCTGCCGCTTACTAAACGGCTGCTCTGCCTCTGAGCTAAAGTGGCATAATTCTATCTCTATAGAGATTATAGAATTCTTTAAAGTTGAATGAAACCCTTCCTCCAAGTATTCACTCACAAAATAACTGTAAACTCTTTGCAGAGAGTTTAAGGAAGACAGCGACAAGTACTACATGCGGGAATAGATTTACTTGTCTACTGTAGTCAGGCTGCAACCTGCCCGCAAGCGCCCCCAGTAGGATTCGAACCCACGACCTTCTGAGCCGAAATCAGATACTCTATCCAGCTGAGCTATGGAGGCATAAGATAGTTTTACGGACTATCAAATAGAGTAAGTCGCATCTGTCGGAACATAAACTTTAATAAGCTCATTGGTTCGGAGGGATAACTGTTACTTTCACTTACTATCACCGACATAACTTCATGAAAGAACTTTAAAAAGTTCAAGCATTCTCTTCTCACCGTTATGCAAAGTTGCCTACCATTAATCTCACTTACATCTTTAAAAATGCAGTATGAGTGGCGTACGAGGGGATGACGGGAATCGAACCCGCGTCATTAGTTTGGAAGACTAAGGCTTTACCATTAAGCTACATCCCCAGGTGGGTGAAGTGTTTTAAAGAGGTTATCGTCAGACCCATTCCTCATATTTTGAATAACATTCCTGTTAATCTTTTAAGAATTGCAACTGCAGTATACAAAACTAAAGACATGATAAGGATCAGCCTTGGAGCACTTCTATCGCTAGAGAGTGGATAGTTATTCATTTTTACCCATCGGACCCGTGACAGGAGTCGAACCTGCAATTTTAAGAATTAACTTCTCAAAACGCCACCATTTTAGACACACGGGCTTTTGTTTAAAATCAATCTTTATACTTACCTTTAAAATTCTTGAATCCTTCAGCGTCAGTAACAATGCCAACAGGATACTTTAAGTGATTCGATTCTGTATTTATATCATTTTCTAGAATGTCATCAAGGCTATCATTCTCACTAATGATGCTATAGGCTATACCGATCCGCTCACCTTCATCAATTATATCAGAGCGAACTCCATAGAATTTCTCACCATTGATTTCTTTCGAAACTACACTTGATTTCATCTTAAATGAATCATCCTTGAAAGTTTCATTAAAATTATTGCTAATTTTTTCAGCAAGATCTTTACCTTTTAAACCTTCAAATTCATCACTATCTAATTCATAAAAACTATCAGATAATCCTGAGACATTAACTCCGAAAGCGTAGGAGCCTTTCGACATTAACTTATTGTTAATCTTAATATCTTTATCTACGGAGACCTTAGATGAGAAGTTTTTGGAAGTATTCTTTTCCTCATAAGCCTTACGAGCTTCATCTGGAGTATCATAGTGATTTTCTTTCCCCGATTCGCCGCCTAGTGGACATTTAACTTCTGCAGAACAAAGACCTGGATCGCCATTTTTAGAAATATGAAATTTAGTCATTATAATAATCCCTTTTCAAAATGCATTAATGCTCCCTAAAAGCGATACCAATTCGACTCTTTATCTATTTGCAAGATAGATAACTAGGGTATCAACGGTAGTGCAATATAAAAAGTTTTCTAAATAATGAAAAAGAAAAGGCCCCCTGACAGGATTCGAACCTGCATCTCGCTTTTTAAAGCAACGACATACCTTTAGTCGCACAAGAGGCGTTAGTTAGCGTCTAACTGAAAATTCAAGAATTTCCAAAATGACGGAATCTTTGCAACAGGTACATCAAGCAGCAAACAAAGATTCTATAATAACGCAGGAATTGATTCACTAGTCTCACCTACAGCATCGTTATCAGCACTTACAATCCGAAATAGAAAGCAGTATCATTGACATTTACGCCAGATGCTTGGCTGCTCATGTACTCGAGCCAGAGTGAATAGATTTATACTTAGGTACTATACCACCAAAGTCGTAGTGAACGACGAGCAGGGACATACAGAATCGAACTGTAGATTCTAGTTTTGGAGACTAGTGCGATACCACTTCACCATATCCCTATATTTTCAAAGTGAAAAGTTATTCTCCAATCTCTCAATACGAGCAAGAATAACTTCTTTAATCACTTCTCGCTTCCCCGGTGAGATTCGAACTCACGTTCGGCGTTTGTCCGCGAAAATCAAACCCGAATTTCCATATTCTAACAGAGGAATCATAGTGAGGCTTACCGTTAACCATTCGTAAACTTGGGAAACCTGCTCACTGTCAGGTACAAGGAGTCCGTTGGTACTCGGCTCATGCTAGCCTGTCTCCTTGTTGCTATGGTGCGCCCGGAGGGACTTGAACCCCCAACTTCCTCGGTGTAAACGAGGCGCTCTGCCAGTTGAACTACAGGCGCAATGATTATGCGCGTCTTTAAAATTTTACAGAATTCTTCAAGAAGCCATAATCGTGAGTACGTTCCTAATAATTGACTGTAACCAATAATTAGATAGCGAAATTCTGACGTACTACAGTAAGCGTACCCTATGAAAGAATCGAACTTTCGTTTTCACTGTATCAGAGTGATGCCCTGCACCATTGGACGAATAGGGTAGGTAAATCATAAGATTCGTAGTTTTATGATACTAATAATTTTAGTATTAAAATATACGTCGGAATGACATGAGTTGAACATGCGACCCCTCGCTCCCAAAGCGAGTGCTCTCCCAAACTGAGCTACACTCCGTTAAGTCGCAAAGATCCTCTCACTTGTACTTCGCAGGATTCTCTTTACTTCAGTATTCCAACTGCTAGAAGATTCTGACAGGAATCGTCTATTGCTACAACTTAACGAATCATAGCTAATCGAAGGGTTTAACGATAGTTACATTCCTCTTACACCCTACAGATAGTCACTTTATCGGGGCAGTAACCGCCTTCTAGAATACCTTCTCACCATAAGACCGGTCAAAGCCTTAATTGTTCTAGATTCCACAACCAGTAGCCCTGGTGGGACTCGAACCCACACACCTTTCGGTACCTCATTTTGAGTGAGGCGCGTCTACCAAATTCCGCCACAAGGCCAAAATCTTAAAGATTAACTTCTAAAAATATAAAAGTTCACTTTAAGAACTACTTCTATCTTTCGTTAAACTCTACATCGAGAACATGTAGAGTCAGTGGGCCCGGAGGGAGTCGAACCCCCAACGTTTCTCTGTAGCTGATTTACAGTCAGCCTGCTTCAACCAATTTGCATACAGACCCATATTTTATTGAATTTTCAAAAATCAATTCAAGTTATCCTCAACCTGAGCACATATAACTATACACGGTTAAGAAGTTAAACACAAATATCTATCAATATAAAATTAATAATTAAAGAAGTCGCGCTTCACGAAATTCTTCTCAGCTGCTCTAAGATTTCTACGTCGCAAGCGTCCACCTGTAGGTCGACCAGCTTTACGATTAGTTTTTGAAAGATGAATTAACTGATAAAAACCATCATCAAACTGAGGATTATCTTTGTTAAATTTACAGCGATTTCTAGGTGATGCAAGCATTCCAGCCATTACTTTCTCCTTAAAATTTTGCGAAATTATTAAAATCCAACTGTGGAGACTAGGAGGGTCGAACTCCTGACATCTTGCTTGCAAAGCAAGTGCTCTACCAACTGAGCTAAGTCCCCGAAAAATTCAACACTTTGAGAGGACTCGAACCTCTAGAGCGTGACTATTTCTATCGTTTCCAATAGCTTTCGTCATGCATAGCTACATTCAGGCATAGGTTTACACCCTTAGCCATCCAGCGGCCGCGTTTACCATTTCGCCACAAAATGCTGAATCGAGAATTATTATCCTCGGCGGAGAAGACGAGATTCGAACTCGCGACCGTTTCACCGGCGGCTCTTTAGCAAAGAGATTACTTAGCCTACTAGTTTCTTCTCCAAATAATTAAAGAACTTTAATAAAATTCTCGTGGCTCCGATCGGGGTCGAACCGATGGCCTCACCCTCTTCAGGGGCGCGCTCTACCAACTGAGCTACAAAGCCAATTAAGCGAGTAAAGAATTTAATCACCCCTCACTCGCTTTAAATATTTCTAGTAAAAACTATTCAAACTCATGCTTTAAAAAACTAGAATCTTTGAAATATTTGTAGCCCTGGTGGGACTCGAACCCACAACTCCATAAGGAACTGGTACCTAAAACCAGCGCGTCTACCAAATTCCGCCACAAGGCCAAGACTTCACGCTTTAATAGGTGGTGAAGCTTGAATGAATACTTCTAGAAGAACCCATTCATAAACCTCTATAAGACTGGTATTACGCTTATAGTCGATCACTGTATTTTCGGAACAGGCCGCTTAAATTTTACGAAAATTCAAGAAAAACTTTAGTGATTCAGACATAACCACCGCACCATCGTAGCTCACATCACTTACTAGATTAATCGCCACTTCATACGTCTGCCGGTGTAGACAGAAACTTTCATCTAGCATCCTCTATTATGAGAAGCTCCCCGTGTTGGTCTCGATCCAACGACATCCTCTTTAACAGAGAGGCGCTCTGCCTGCTGAGCTAACGGGGAATAATCTATTTTTAAAATAGACTTTAACTAATTTTTATTAGTTAGTGGGAGCAACAGGATTCGAACCTGCAAGTCCAGAGGAACCTGGGCTACAACCAGGCGGGCCACCAATTGCCCAATACTCCCATAGGGCAGAAACTATCATTCGTACTATTTATGATAGGCTTGAATTTTACTGTCCACATTCCGCTCGTTGCGCACAACTAACCGGAGTTAGTATTCATGTTAGGATTTGCGGCTCCCAACAAGCCTCGTACTCATTTACTTAAAGTTTTCAGCAAGATTTTTCCAAATCAATGCTTAGACTATAGAGTAATAAGTAGAGCTCCCCGTACTGGTTTCGATCCAGTGACCCTTCGATTAACAGTCGAATGCTCTGCCTGCTGAGCTAACGGGGAATATTTTATTACATAGAATATCTTACAATAACTTTAAGAAATTGTAAAATTCTCTATAGAAGTGCTGACCAGATTTGCACTGGCGTGGAGGTTTCCCTCGCTGACGGTTTTGCAGACCGTTGCATAACTACTCTGCCACAGCACCATATTTTAATTCTCAAATTACTTCAAGAATTTTGCGGATAGCACGAGACTCGAACTCGCAACTGTTTCACCAGCACCGGGGTTCAAAGCCGGTCGCTTTCCATTCGCTTACTATCCATAAGTAACAAATATTTTGTTTACATTAGTAATTTTATCAAGTATTCTCGAATTTTCAAAATCAAGAATCTTCATAAAATTGTACCCGTCATGGGACTCGAACCCACACATCCTTTCGGATACCTGCTCCTTAGGCAGGCGCGTCTACCAAATTCCGCCAAACGGGCATAAAGTTAATAGCAATTATTAACTTCAGCATAATAAAATCTTATCAAAAACTTTTTGTAAAGTCAAAATTAAGATTAAAATGAAGAGGACGAATTTTAGACTTCGAATTTCCTTACGGCGTTCTTTAGATATGTCTTTCCACTTGAACTACCTCTTCTATCTTTAAATAACTGTGCGCACAATTACCTAAAGACTAGCTCCCATAGCAGGATTTGCACCTACACTCCAAAAGGAACTCGATTAACAGTCGAGCGCGGCTACTAGTTTCGCCATATGGGATTAGAATGCCACGAGTTTTCACCAATGTTTCTCTGCATCTACTCTATATACATTTTCTGGTTATTCTATAGAGCGTTAAGTGGTTCCACTGGGTTTCGCGCCCAGCACAGGGTCCGTGTAAAGGACCCCAGCTTACCTAGAGCCAGAACCTTAACGGGAGTTTTTTAACAAAGATCTACCGGTGTAACTTTGGAAAGAATTCTTGATAGTCAGCGCTAACTACTCAAGCTTTTTACTTTCATTGTGCGCCCTCCGGGGCTCGAACCCGGGACCAATGGATTAAAAGTCCAGTGCTCTACCAACTGAGCTAAAGGCGCAAAATGAGGTCGCGAGCCTTAAAGAAGATTTCTTTTATTGCTCCACCTCAACTTAAAGTTTCTCACAAGAATTGCAAGAAAGAACTTTAAGCGATTTTATAGTCCGCATAAGCGGCGATCCACGTCTATTCCCTCAAGTAATGCTTCACAGCAATATACCTTTCGAGAAGTTCAAGAATTTTCAATAAACTATAAAGAATATTGATAACTCTAGCAACATCAATCACAGATTTCCCTATCTACGGTAACGTCTGATTGCGTCATGGTCAATTCTTCCCGAGCGTCCGACTCGTCCTATTTATTTAATTAAGTTTTACGAACACCTCATGAAGTTTTTCAACCGCAAGTGTGCCAAAATTATTGTACCATAAATATTTTCCTCGCCGCAACCTCGGTGCGGGTCCTCAAAAAACGATGGTAAAACAACTATAACACAATAATGCTAAATTTAAAACAAAATGGGTGGAGATTTTAGAAGCGATACTCATACACTTATCCATAGGGGCTTTAGTGAGAGTTTTAAAAAGACAGTCGCTTTGATTCTGTCGTTCAGAAAAGTTCTGTAATACTGTAATTATTTACAAATATGTGAGAACTGCCATGAATCTCTCGCCCCGAGGACTTCGGATTTATATGAATTACTATTATTCACATTATTATCCAAAATAATATTCAGGGGCTGGAGAGAACGCTTACTGAAGGACATTACGGAGGCGTTAAATAAGCCTGCCGGGCAGATGGTATATGACTTCATCATGGCCGTGTCCTTTCGTTAATAGTTAAGCGTGTATAAAATGATTATATCAAGTAGTACTATTAATATCAACTAATACTAAAAATTATTTTTCATTCAGTGTAGACTTTTTCTAACTGAACAATTCTATAATATCAAAACTTTTTTATAACTAAAAATAAAGAATAAAAATGTTTCAACAAAAACATCTTATCAAGCCTTTAGAGCATTCGCAAATATTTTAATAAAAATTCTTCAATCGAAGTCTAGAGAGCTATTTTCAGTTTCGTGATATTTCTATCACACGCACTACTAAACTGCAGAAAGGCTTTTAAATGGATCCGATTTTTATAATAATTACATCCGTAGCTGTTTTAGGTATGATCATGTTTATTGTTAGAGCTGTAAGAAATCAAAAAATACTCAAAGAGGGAGTTAAACTAGAAGCGACTCTCGTTAATTACATTGAAGACACTAGAAGCGATAAAGACAATTTCAAGTTAAACATAAAATATGAGTATTCATACGATGATTATGAAGCAACCATTTACATGAACAAGCACGCTTTGAATAGACTTCTTCCAGAACTTTCATCATTTAAAAATGTTCCAACAATAGATTTAGGGTCCCCTAACTTTTCTCAAGATCTTCTAAAATCTTTATCATTAGGGCTTCAGCCTGGAGACGCTGGAGGCTCCTACTACACTTCACCTGAAGAAAACATGAAGAATAACCCTAATTATAAAATTCCTATCTCTATAGACCCTGAAGACCCAAATAAAGTTGTCATCGACATTGACACTTTAGAATCTCGTTTAGAGTATGGCAATTAACGCAAGAATCATTCAGTAATTTTTAGAAAGAACTTTTAATAGTTAACTCTTAAGGCGCAATACAATTAAGATTCTGTATTGTGCCTTAAGTAGCAGTCTTTTATTTTTTAGAGCTCTTTTCAGCTTTCTTTAAACCAGGTAAATTTGCACCATTAGCGTCTTTAATCGTCTGGTCTAATCCGCTCCAGTACATACCCTGAATCTGCCAAACTCCCTTAGCATTCTTCTGCATAAGCAATTTGATTTCAGATGTAAATGTTCCAATCCCCTCATTCTCTAGTGCGTATTCAATTTTTTCATTAAAAATAATCTCTAGTGAAGGCAGCCCGTTTTCTTTCATTGTTTGTTCTGTGACTGCAGGATCAATGAAAGAAACTTTTTGAATTTTTCGAGTATCAACATTGTAAGATTCGTAAGTATCTAAATGCTCTTGAATTGTCTTTCCGCTAGAACTATCGTAAGTAAATAAGCCTGCATTAAGGAAGGGGTAGAAGGGGGCATATGAAAATAATTCTTTGTCTTTAGCCCAAGCGTCTTTTAGAAGATTCCCTAATTCAGATGAGTACTTATCTAGGACTTTAGAATCTTTAGCTTTAGTTCGGTTAGTTTTCATAAATTCTGGCTCTGTCCGAATATTGTAATAAGTTCTTAAACCAGCTTCAACTGCTTCGTTAATGTCGTTAGCATTGTAATTAGTGAAGTACGCCATTTGATCAGAAGTAGTTAGATACTCATAATTTACGCCGTAAGGTTCTTTCTTTGTAGCCCCAGTAATTTCAAACTTTGCATCAAATTTATTATAGTCCGCTAGTTTAAGTTTCTCTTCAGGAGTTGCCGATTCAGATGCAGGCACAGAAGGAGATTCAGAAGCTGTTGAAGTTGGATTAGATGTCTTATTGACTGCGCCTTCGCCTGTACTGCATGCTGTCATTAAAAGTAATGACGCTACAGCAAGGGTTGAAACTAATTTCTTCTTCATGATTCTCCTAATTAAAGTATATTCTCAACAATCTTATTAAAATTTTCTAGTAATGTCAAAAAAATATCTTAATCACTGTTCTAGTCTAAACAACAATTCAAATATCTCTTAAGCGCACTTGAGAAACAGTTAGTAAGTAAAAAAGTAAACTGATAGAGTAACTATATTTTAGAAAAACCTTTAAACATTTCTAACTCTAAGGAGCTTTCAAATGGTGAAATACCATATCTCAGAGAGCGGCGAGCCGAATCCCTGTGAAGCTAAAGTCAAATGCCGTCTAGGCGGAGAGTCAGGCAAAGAGAATCACTTTGACACTTTTGAAGAAGCTCAAAAATTCTCTGAAGAAAAACTTTCAAAAGAATTTAGTAGTAATCTAAAAGGCACGAAGAAACCTTCAAGTAAAGAATCTAAAGAGATTACGCTCCCTAGCCCTCATGGGTTATTCAAAGTCAAAGACGGAGATTTGGATGATCATAAAGCGAGATTAGCATTAGTCAGTGGGCTTTGCGCTGACCTTGCATTAGCAATCCATGACAAGACTGGAGCTGAACCTTACTTCTTATGTTTCTCGTATGATAGTGAAGAAGAATTTCATGAAGCGTTTGAGAATGATCCTGAAGCAGTCTTTGATGCAACGCATGTAGTAACCCTTAGCCAAAATAAACAGAATCACTTTGTTGACTCGTATGGAGTTAAATCAATTAGAGATTTGATGGAATTCTGGGGTGAGGATATTACTATTATCGAGGGTAATAGAGACATGCTTTTAAGATATGGTGATGCTGATTCAGCAAGAGAGTTAGGTAAGTTTGCTGATTCTGCTATAGAATTAGATAAAGAGGGTAAGTCTTATGAGTATGAGGATATTGATGAGTACGAAGATTTCTAGAAAAACATATCACTTAAACTTACCTAAATTTTCATTGCTTTAAAGACTAGTGAATCTTTAGCCTAAGCAGTCTATAGAGTCAATTTCACTGTCTAGGGTAGTCATACAGTAAACAGCATTTACTTTCAAAACTGCATCTAAACAGCAAAAGACCACCTAGTTAGACCCGAGGCTATCATGGCTAACTAGGTGGTCTTAGTAGCGCAGTTTTCGCTACAAACTTAAATCAGTAAAATTACTACTTAAAGCTTTGTTTAAGAGTTTTTAAAGTTTAGTTCTCTTCGTCAGGGAGGGTTACTGTGATAGTGAAGCCGCTACCGTAATATCCGCTTCCAATGTCACCAGCAACTTCGATGAACGTTTCACCTGAATCAACACCCTCAGTGTAGACGAAGACTTCAAAAACTTCCTTCTTCCCGCTTTCACCCTCTCGATCAAAGCGATCACTAGCCTTTACAGACATGATAGCGTTTGAAACAGACGAAAGACGCTCAAGGAAGAAGTCTCCTGAGCCACAGCTGCAACCACCCTCATTAGCCTCAACAAAGAGCTTAGTGCCGTCGCTAAGAATAGCGACTCCGCTATCCTTGTCAGCGCTAACAACGCTCTTACCAACAAGCAGCTTATTTAGATCTTCAGTAGGGTTGTTTTTAAAGTCAAAGTTAATGTTTTCCATATTTCTATAGTATATGGAACTCTATCAAAAAACAAATATACTTTAGTCTTCTTCAAGAATTTTTATTTGTTCAGGGGACCAGGCGATCCAGTGAGAACTTCCATCATTGAATTTTACTTGCACTCCATCCCAATCTGTTTCTTTAAGAAGTGCTTCTCGAAGCTCTGTCGCCCCATCTCTACCAAAAAGATTTTCTACCGTAGTGAAGTCAGCATCAGAATAATTCTCTTCAGCAACTGAGTCCATCATTGCTTCTAATTCCTTCCTAGACCAGCGATCTTTAGGGTCAGCCCCGCCACTCTTATCCCAAAAATCAGGAGAGTAATCTCCAAGTGGATTCATTTCATCATCGTCTGGCTGATTGTAGATATTAGGAATATGCTTCATCAATTTCTTAACTGTTGACAAAGGGATCTCTATATTGTTCAAGCTTGATGAATCATTACCGTTTACTATAATTGGATTTGCAATATTCAAGTTTACAGTCTTAGTTTTTCCATAGCCTTTAGCTATATCTTCGCTAGTATTAAAATAGAATCCGCTACCATAAGAGTCATTACCTCTACCAGTAAAAGATGGATCGAATACATCAAAGTCTATTTCGCTACCGTGATAAACTTTGAGAAGATTTCCGTCTTTATCGACTACTCTAGACTTACTAAAATTGTTTTTAGATAAGCTAGACGTTTCCCCAAAATCGTTTTTCATTTTCTTTTTAAAAGACTCTTGAGCTTCAGCCTTATTCTCGAAATGCTCACTATTAGCATATTTGCAGGGCTTTTTTACAGCACGGCAAGGGCGTGGGCCGAGCTCTGGATTAATATGGTATTTCAATCTTTACTCCTAATCATTTTAGAAGATTTTCTAATGAGCACTAGAAGAGATAGTCAATCAATTGAGAGACAATATTCTCTATATTTTAGAGAAGAGTTAATTTGTTTGAAAATACTGCTTGAGACTGTTATTTTTACTGTTTTAGAATTCGAGTAAAAACCGCGCTACTAAGACCACCTAGTTAGACCCGAGGCTATCAAAGCTAACTAGGTGGTCTTTTCGCGTTTAGATACAGTTTTGACAGTAAATGCCGTCTACTGTATGACCACCCTAAGTAGTATTTTTCGCTCTATAGGGAGCTTAGGCTAACACATTGCTATCCTCTTGAAGTTTAGAATTCTTTTTAAACTTAACATGAAGAACAATACCACGAATAATGAAAGTGAGTGAAATTAAGCCTGCAGCGCCCATCCCTACCACCCACCAAGGGAAACCCGGTAGTTCGGAAGATTTACCAGACTCAATATAACTGGGGGTTGGCATTAGTCTTTCAGCAGTGACAACAATTCGTTGTGTATTAAGACCAATAGGTGTACAAGTGATGAGAGTGACAATATCCTTACCATCAACAATAGGCTGCACCTGAGCTTCACCTGGTTCAACAACTTCTGTTTTAGTGACTTTATATGCTAATGCCTCGCCAAGAGACTCGATAATCACATCATCACCTACTGAAACTTTATCAAGATTCGTAAAACCCACGGCTGTAGCTAGACCTCTATGGCCACCAATAACAGCATGCGTATTAACTCCGCCGACTGGGAGAGATGACCCTTCGAGATGACCTAATCCAGTCTGCAATACTGACTCATCTAATGTAGGCTTAAGAGTTTGGTCTAACTTAATTGACGGTATAGTAACTCTAGCAATAATTCCTACTCCACTAGTGTCTATAATATTCTTATAGTCAAAACGCTCAGTCGATAACCCTCTGTAGATAGAGTCATTATACTCATTAGCAGCTTCGCGAAAATTATTGAACTCTGAAGAAGTGTGTTGATTCATGACCCCATTAAGATTGTCAATCGCTTTACTTTCAACTTTTTGCGTAAACCACTGAGATGCGGATGGGTATAGAAATGTAGCGACTCCACCAAAAATTAGGAGAGACGATAAAATCACTGTTATAAGTTTCTTTAAGTTATACATAGTTTTCACCTACTTTGCTTATTTAGAGATTAACTTCTTTAAAGATAAAGAAAGCCGGTGCGCTTTGGGGGATTACTCGGCACCGGCTTTCTTTATCTATTTTTTAAGCTATTACTTAGCCGCTTTAGTTACGCGTGAGCGCATAGCTAGAACTCCACCACCGACGACAGCAGCACCGCCAAGGGCGAATAGAGTAACCATTCCAGTTGCACCAAGTGGCGGAAGAACTGGAGTGTCAATTGGGGAGTTAGATACTGCTTGAGTCGCAGCAGCAGTCATCGCACCTGGAGTAACAGTAACTGCAATAGGAGCATCCTGGCCGATGTAACCGGTTGGAGCCTTAGTTTCGACTAGCCAGTAGTTACCTGCTAGAAGACCAGCAAGTTCCGCTTCACCGTCAGCCTCTGTAGTGAAGGTTGAAACGCCATTAATGTCGATTGCATTAGTTTTCGCTAGAGCGTCAGCTTCGCTAGAGAAAATCTGGAATTCTGCACCTTCAAGCACTGCGGCCTCATCAGTTCCTGAATGCTTTAAGACTACTAACCCACCCCACTCAGAAACGACCGGATCTGATTCTATAGTTTTAGAATTATCTGGGGTATTCACTAGAAGTTCGGCTGAGTTCTCAATGAAACCATCACCGAGTGCTGTTACCTCAGTTAATAGATCAACCCCAATTTTTGCTCTTGTGGTACCCTGATTAAATTCAGCGCCGTTAATTCTTGCTAGGCCGTCTGCAGTTAGATTAAGAGTAACTGTAGCACCAGAAGTAGTTAGGGTGTAATCAGTATCAGCCAGAGTAATTTGGGAACCGTCATTACCAACTGCATATACATCGCCAGAAACAAACTCAAGTCTTTCGTCAAGAGTATCAGTAATTCTAAAACCAGTTACTGAATCTCCTGGTACAGCACGTGGAACGTCAGCTTCGACAGTCCAAGTAACCCGATCCCCTAGACCGTATGCACCCGTTTCGTCAAGAGTTTTTGTTATCTCAGTTACAGAGTTCTTAGGGTATGCGTTAACATCGTAATTCCAAGTTCTATCGGAATCCCCTGCTTCACCTGTTAGGGAAGGTAATGTTAGAAGGAATGGCTTTGCCTCACTAACAATTTCAGAATCACCAGCGTTACCAGTTTCTTCAGCAATGTAGACACCCATATCTAGATTATTGAATACAGCTCTACCTTGAGCGTCAGTATTGGAGGTGTAGGCAGTTCCGTAAGTAACGTTACCAGTTAAAGGTAATGTTTGAGCCTTTAACTGCTCTACGATTGCCCAACCTGAAGAGTTAGTTAGATCAATAGCTTGGCCATTGTACGCAGTGACTTGACGGACAGTAAACTCTACACCCTGAATTGGTGCTGCATCAATATTTTCTGCAACACCGCCTGGTTGTGGAGTAGTATTTGATCCTGCAGCCTGTGATTCAGACTTATGGATAGTTAGACTTACTGGATTATCTTCAATACCGCCGACTGGAGCAGCATTTGCCGCGCCAGCGAAAGTAACAGTAAGTAGAGCGCCGCCTAGAACTGCAGCAGCGATCTTTTGATTAAAATTGTGAGTAGAAGCCATGTCTTCTGCATCTCCTTTTTACTAAAAATATGAATACTTTTCTTATATTCGTATCGGTTTATTCTTGATTTTAAAAGTTTTTGAAGCAGGTGGGCGGATATTTTAAGCGAGTTTATCCGCCCACCTTAACGCTTCAGGTAAAGCATGTATTAATTATTAGTTACGGGCACTTTTGCGTGTCATACCGAAGTAGACTCCAGCAGAAACAATCAGTAGTATTGTACCAATAATAATATAGTTTAGAACACCTTTACCGCCAAGGCTTGGCAGCACAGGTGAATTATGATCGACAACTTCATGAATAGTATAGCAACCTTCAATGAGATTAGTAGTGTCTACGTCATCCATAGAGTAGAGAGGACCATTGATGTTATCAAACTCTGTAGCATCAAAACAAACATCGGGTTTCACACTTGATCCACCGTCAGTAATGTAGTTGAGCATTACACGATCTTCAGAAAGAACGTCATTAACCTTAACAGTATATGATACTGTCGCAGTTTCTGATGGAGCTAATTTCGAAATAACCCAATATAAATTAGAATCTCCTTCAAGTTGAATAAAACTCGAATCTAGATTTTCTGTATTTAATGTAGAGTTATCAAGAACATGTTTCGTCATATCTTTGATTACTAAATCTTCTAATACAACTGTTCCAGTATTCTTAGCAGTCAAAGTGTAGGTTACTTCATCTGTAGTACCAATTGTTTCACCCGAAGCAATACTTGAAGTCTTATTTACAGTCCATGACGGATCATTTTCAACAAAAGAGGCTGACCAAGGATCTTCTCCGCTGACTGTAGTCGAAGAATTCTCACCAGATGCTGTAACTTTGAAAATGTCTTTATGAAGATCGTTCTCAGCGTCAAGCCCAGTAAGATAATTAGTACAGTTAACTTTCCAGCCAACATAAATTATTGTAGTAGGGGTTACATTATTACCGTTAACTTTACATACCCATTCATCTTCAGGGACTTTAGGGCCAGTAACATGTATATCTTCTTTCTGGAAATTTACTAGATTTTCATTACCACTATTAGTGATAGTAACCTTAACTGGAATTCTATCACCAATAACAGTATTGGTTTTAGTATCAATATATTTACCGTCAGAATTCATTGAGATAGTTGCTGGATCGCCATAATCTGAAGTTTTATTAACAGTAATGGCTGGGTTATTTTCAATTAAACCAATATTCATATGCTCTCTGACTCCATTCACGGGAATAGATACAGCATTGGTTGTATAAGTTTTTTTATCGGCTACAGACTTGTTAAGTGCAGGTGTAGAATTTTTAGTTGTAGGAGAATAAGACTTGTTGTCTTTGTCTGAAATATCCCTAACATCAAATCTAACCGTGTAACCTGACGTTGCTTGTAACCCGTCAAAACGATAGAAACCGTTTTCATCAGTTTCAGTCTCAGCAATTACTACGCCTTCTTTAAGAAGAGTGACTTTCATTCCTTCTTTAAGAGGTTCTGTAGGTCCAAGAGTTCCGTTTCGGTCAGTATCGAGCCATGCTGTACCAGTTAATGAGCCTAGATCTTTCATTGTAGCTGCAATTTTTACAGGTATCTGATCACACATATCAATTTTTATGTCAGAATCAGTTTGTTGGCCTTGACCTTCAATTCCTGAACCAATATTACAAGTTGCATTTCCATTAATACCTTCACTGTCAGCAAATTCATAATCTGGAATAATCATTGCGTCTGGTTTTTCCTGGCCGTATACCCCTGAATATGGAGTTTTCGATGAGTCGAACCAAGCTTGATTTCCGTAAACTTTATCCTCCTTAGACTTACTTACTGTAGCTTTAACACTTAAAACAATTTCAGAATTTGCAGGTATTTTAGGAATAGAAAGTTTATATTCTTTAATCCCCGCGTTCTCATTAAGAGACTTAGGTGAGATAGCATTTTCCCCATTAAATATGTTCGTTAATCCATAAACTGAAGTGAATGATTCAGACCAATATCCTCCATTGTAATCATCAGTTTCTTGAGCCATAGTTGGGTAAGTAACACCTAAATTGTAAATAGTTTTATCGCTAGTCATAATCTCATATCTATCAGACAATAAAGATACATATTGAATATTATCAGCGCCAAAATCTTGAATCTTAATAGGGCTCAATATAGGATTTGGTGAAGGATCTTTAGTAAGACCTGAGCCCCAAGTATAGAAGCTACCTTCAGCTGATATGGCTGCACCACCATTTTTGTGAATAAAGATATCTTTAATTACCTCATTTTCTGGGAATGCGATTTTTGTTGCAACGCTCAAGTTAGTAGTTGAACCTGTGCCTAAAGCGCCTTTAGAGCCATCACCTATAGTATAAACGTCTCCATTATCACTCAAGAATAAAGCGTTCGAACTGCCCGATAGAGAATAGAACTTAATTTTCTTAATACTAATTCCCTCAATCCCCTTTACCTGGATAGCTGAAGGTGAATATTGGTCTGCAGTCCCATTGCCTACAGTACCAGTTTGATTAGCGCCCCAAGCGTAAACTTGACCAGAGTCAGAAATAGCATATGCTCCATTCTGGCCTCTGCTATATAATTCTTTAATATTGACACCATCAAGACCTACAACTTTTTGAGGTGTAGTATTTCCATTATTTAAAGTTCCGTTACCTAATGAACCTAAGTTATTTATTCCAAGTGTGTATACTTCTCCAGATTCGGTCAAGAAAGCATAAGAGCTTGGCCCAATATCAATAATATCTTTAACATTCTTATCTTGGAGGCTTTGAATTAATTCTGGGATATTTAAATTAGTAGTATTGTTATTGTTACCATTAAGATACCCATAGGCGCTACCAGTTGAATAAACGTCCCCTTTATCTGAGATAAAGTAAGCGCCATTAAAGCCTCTAGGGATTACCCTGTCTATCTTAATTCCATCGAGACCTAAAACCTTAGCTACAACTTCATCTCTAGCTGCAGTAGATCCAGTACCGTTTGAACCTGAGTTATTATTACCAACTGCAAAAACTTCGCCTTTATCGTTTACGAAATAGCCACCATCGGGTTTACTATACACTGAAACTATAGATTCATTTTCGAGGCCTGGTACAATCTTCGCTATTGAAGTACTAGTGACTGCAGGGTCTCCTGAAGCTCCATTGGGGTTACTTCCTACAAAGTAAACTTCGTTACTAGTAGTTAATAGATACGTAGCTCCATTTAAATGGTGAGCAGCTTTTATCGTCTTCCCCTCTAAACCTTTAATCTCTTTAGCAGGGCTTAAGTTAAGTGACGCTGATCCGTGACCTAATCGACCTTGTTGATTGGATCCCCAAGAATAAGCTTTACCTGATTCAGTATTAGCGTATGAGCTATCGAAAGTATGGAAAACTTCAGTTACTTTTTCATCATAAAATTCACCTGAAACAAATTCGGGATTAACAAATTCAGAACTCATATTTTCAGTTAATGTTCCATTAGTAATGTCAGTATTTCCAGAATTTTTAATAGTAATCTTAAATTCCACCTCACACACAACATCAAGACAAATTAAATTCTTTATCTCTTTATCAACATCAACAATAGGACTAGGCTTGAAGAAACCGTAATTAACTTCAGCAATGTTGCTATCAACGCCTAGTTTTACAATTTGTGATTTAAGGCTAGAGCTTTCATATAATTTACCCCTATAAGAATAAGTCTGCTCTACATCTAATTCATTATTATAGATTTCTGAGGTTACTGATTCAGGGAGGTTTTCACCCTTATCAACAATTTCTACAATGTAATTACCTGAATTAAGTGAGTCAAATAGATATTTACCGTCAGCATCAGTAACCTGAGTTGCGATAGCAGAACCTACAGGCTCTCCATTTTCATCAGCTTCAAAAAGACTTACTGTAACTCCTTCAATACCAGCTTCAGGAGTGTCTCCATCGACTGTAATCGCGGAATCACGGTTCTCATCCCACCATACTGTACCGGCAATACTTGAAGAAACGACTACAGCATTAGCTGGCCAAGGGTTAGGTTGGACTACATTATCACCTGAGCGAATACCGTTACTCCAAAGAACGTAAACATCGTCTTTAACATTACCAGTAGTATCTAGATCAATGAGAACTGTAGAGTTCTTGTTAGAACCTAATTCAGTATCCATTTCTAGGTAAACTGCAGTAGCTTCTGAAAGACTTGGATTACCGTTCTGGCCAGCCTCGCTTACTAGATACCAATTTTTACCTTCATAATTCAGGTCTGGATTAGCGTCTGTAGTATAATAAAGAACTGTATCACTAGATTGTGAAGCATCAATACTAATATTCTTTACTGAGTATGATCCATTGAAGTTAGAACCCTCAGGGAATCCTGCAGCAAGGTAATCATTTCGTGAATCTTCCTCCAAGTCATTAAGAAGAACTGTGTCTCCATTACGTGGGAGAACAATCACTGAACCTCTTTTTCCTTCAGCGTTATTATCTGTAGTGTCAACCTTGAATGAAACTGTCTTGTTAATTTCAGTCTTTGAACTTATAGAATTAATATCCTGCGTAGTTGCGTTAGTTAAAGCGACATTTACATCGCTTTCGTCAGACACTGGAATAACCTCTGCATTAGCATCATTCCAAGTAAATACAGCATTATTAGTGACTGCACCGTTAGCTGACTTGCTAATATCCACAGAGTATCTGATAGTAGGTAGAGCTACATATCCGTTATCGTTAATCTTGCTAGAAACTTTTAGGTTTTCAGAAGTCTTTCCAGTAAAAATGACTTTACCTGGAGTAGCGTCTACAGAATTACAAATCTTACCATCACTGCCTGGAATTGCAGGGGTATATGTAATAGTATAATTCTTCTGAGTTGCTGAATCGAATATAGGATTTGATATGCAATTATCAAGAGTCAACTCGATCTTTCCCGGAACCCCTTCACTCATAACTGGAATGTTACTTGATCGGATTCTGTTAATCTCGAAATTGATAGTGCTGCCAGGAGTTGCCTCATTCAGCGAAACATCATTATCATGAGTAAGCTCTAGCTCAGGAGTGCCGAGCCATACAGCCCTAACTGAACCATCAATCATTGATTCTTTTTCAACAGTTTCGGAAATTTCTTCACCAACAAGGTAACCGCGGAATTTATCGCGGATTAGATCTGCATCTTCTCCCCAGTTAGTTGAGGTTAAGTCTTCATTAACAATAGAGTGAACAATCACTTTCAAGTTAGAACCGTTAGTAGCACCATGCTTTATAGCACTCTTGAAAACTACTCGAAGGCTTTGTGAATTATCGCTTGGAGTAGAAGACCATAGTGATTCGTTAGTGTGGTCGGCATCTTTAGTATCACTGTAAGTGATAGTGTAAAGGTTAGAATTAATAACCTTTCCTTCAGAATTTTCAACAGTTATAGGCCGAGAAGAATCAAGCTTTTGATGTGAAGCATTCCACGAGTCTGTAACTGTGAACTCAACTTTAGTTGTTTCTGGAACTTCAGTGAGATTTTTAGTATAAACGAAAAGTTCTTGGCGGAACTCTGTCCCTAGACTTACATTTTGTGGACTACTATTCTTTGATTCTTTTTCTGTTTGAGCTTCATCCCAGTATCGTGATTCATCTTCGAAGATTGAACGCCCAGTTGAATATGGTACGAATACTTTCTTCGAGAAAACCTGAGCAATTGGGTCAGATTCGCGGTTGATAATGATAGCAGAGTAATCGTTGTTAGGGAATGGGGAACCCGCAATTGAACCATATTGGGAACTAAAGGTAGTTTCAGTCTGACCTTTGTTATCACCTGGTTGGAATCCCGTTCCGTTATTCTTGAAGTCTTCGCTACTGAAAGAGTTAGGGTCAACTACCATTGAGATGTTAAGAGTTCTTGAAGAGCCTTTCTCAAAGTCTGGCATTGCTGCTTCCCAGCCTTCAGGAACATTATATGAAAGTTTTTGCTTACCAGTAGTCTTTACATTTAACTTTCCATCAACAACTTCAATCACAGTATTACCTAGAGTCCATACTGTAGTTGCAGGCCACTCACTTACGTCAATTGTTGCAGTGTACTCACCTGCAGTTGATACACCTTTTATAGAAGAGGTGTTTTCATATTCAAGTTGCTGTGGGATAAGCTCAAAGAAGCCTGTGGCTGCTGAAGAGAAGTTCTTTTTGTAGGCAGTTTTATTAGGGTATGTGCCTGGCCAGATTACTAAATCAGCACGAGGAGCTGAAATGATAGTAACTGGTTCTGCTGAAACGTTTCCGTATGCCTTGCTATCTTTGATGCCGTAAGAAATATTTAGGGCTTGATCCCTTTCGATGGTCCCTGCTGTATCTGCTGCAGTAGCAACAATGTTAGCAGTAAGTGACCCTGAAGCACCAGAAGGTACTGTTAACTCACAGGTTGAATTAACTTTTTTAGCTGATATAGCGCCAAAGTTATAGCAGAATGTATCAAAATCTACATTAAGTAGACTATTATTAGAGAAGTCAAGGACGATTGTTCTTGCTGTACCTGCTCTAATTTTCAGATCCATTTTATAGCCTACAGTGTCATGCGAACTTACTACATTATCTGTAGCAGTGTCATCTGCCGGCTTGAATCCATTTTGCGAAGTCATGAATGTTGCAGTATCTGTACCGTGACCTGTACCATCGAATGTTTTCTCTATATTCAGAGAAACTAGAGGGTTAGGCCCTATATCTGCTATAGCCGTGTTAGGTGCTATAGACAGAACAGATCCCGCAAGAACTACTGTTAGCAGCCCTCCAAAAATCTTTTTCAAAGTCATTTAATTCCCCATTATTTATAGTTAGGGCTAAGTCCCTAAAATTTTACACTATCATTTATATTTTACCAATTTTTCTGCTATGTATTTCAAACTCTACAATTATATATCGGCTTATTGTGAAGCCATTCACTATAGTTTTGCATCAAATATAATATTCACTGGGTTCTCAATAATATTTAGATGAGCTGGTTCTGTTAAAAAAATAAAATCTTTACAAATAGTCTCCTTGCTAAAATGCTCGTGTCCTTGATTTGAACACGAGCATACGAAGATAAAGACTACATATCATCCCAAACAAAGTTATTATGATTTACTTTACGAGTGGCTATGAGAATAAGGTCAATAATCCACCAAATAAAACCTATTGTACCTAATGAGAAAATAGTCACTAATAATTTAGCAATGCCTAGACCAATGTGGCCTAGATAGAAACGGTCAACACCTAGTCCGCCAAGGAAGATTGAGAGCAGTAAAGCGACAACATAATTTTTTCGAGGTTTAGCGTAGTCATAATAATTACTGTTGAACCCTTGAGGTGCAGAGTTATTAAAATTCATTTGTTTCTCCTGTTTTTGTTTAATTGAAAGAAATATCAGTTGTAAAGGATTTTAACAAAAGAGAAAATATATTAGCTTAATACCCTAAAACTTTTAATAATAAGACATATCGGACTTTTTAGGCTTATCCGAGTCACCTACATTACGCTCATCTATCGAATAAGAGCCTCCCGAGTCTTTTTCGTTAAATGGCTCAATATTTTCAAAAGTAAAAGAGTCTCCCTTATCATTTAGAATAAGACGAATCTGCTTAGGGTCTCCCTTAGGATCTATAACATCAAGATAGTAATTTTTCAAGCTAATGCGGTATACGCCTTCTGCGGAAGGATTAAATTCAGTTTTAGGAAATTTACTAGCAACAAAAATCTCGCTATCAGATACTTCAAATTCAAATTTTTCTTCTAGAGCCGTAACAATATTCTCGCTTGATTCTAAAGCAATATTTTCTGCGAATAATTTGACTTCTTTGTTAATGAGCCCAAATTGTAGATAAAGAGATGAAAACATAATTATTAATACTGCAGGCAAGGCGAAAGTGAGGATCGTTTTCTGGCTTTTCGCACTCTTCGACTTACCAGCAAGCATACCTGCAATAATAAGAATTACCGCCACTAAAGCGAATAGAGCGTAAACAATAAATTGAAGAGTCCCTATCCCTTCAGGTTTAGGCGCGATTCCATTATAGTAGATAGTTTCATCACTCAAAATTTTATTATGAGCTAAAGCAAGTACATTATTCATTTTAAGTCTTTCTTGAAGTTCTTTTACTTTCTAGAATTATACCAAGTTCATCTAAAGTCACTTTAAGGGGTTTTTGAAAGAAATACATTTAGATGATGCATTTTTGCCATTCTAGACTTGTAGTAGAAACTGCGCTACTAAGACCACCTAGTTTGCCGTGATAGCCTGGGGTCTAACTAGGCGGTCTTTTGCAGTAAAATGACAGTTTGACAGTGAAATGCTGTTTACTGTATGATTCTCTACCCTAGACAGTAAAATCGACTCTATAGACCGCTTAGGCTCAACCTACTAAAATTGAATATTAAGAAAAAGAATGATGAATAGTATGAGTCAAATGCAAACAAAGCTCAAGAAATATTTTAGAATCTACTTTAGATACTTTTATAGCGCCCCTGAAATAGAGACGCTATAAAAATGAATATTGTTAATGTTAGCGGAAAGCTTGGGAGCTGTTTTAATATATCCAATTATAATAGTAGAAGGATGCATCCCAAATGGCCGCCAACAATTAATACTATATCAAGCATTTAGCGATCATGCAACATCTATAGCAAATATTTTAAAATTTTTTCAAAATACCTTTAAACTTAGTCTAAAGAAGTGGTGAGTTATCATCAAAACATATAACTCACCACTTCTAAACTTAAGGAATAATTAAGCCTTACAGCAAGTTCAAAACTTGCTCAGTCGCAAGAGGATTAAGAACAAGATCAGCATCCTCGGGAGAATCGACTCGAGTTGCAGTCAATTCAACAAGTTCACTCACAGTCATCAATCGATCAGAAACAGCAGACTTAATATGAGCTAGAGCTCCAGTCAGAGAATTCTGAACATTGTAGTTACTATACTCATCCAACTTCTGTGAGCTATCAACCCAAATCATTTCTCGAGTTACTAAATCGAAGATAGCAGGAGTAGACTGGACCGACTCGCTATTAAGATCGAAGCGTGATTCTACAGTTCGAGCATCATAAATCTCTCCACTCTGAGGCTTATCACGCAACATGACTCCAACCCAAGCTTCAGGAACTTCAGAGAAATTCTGTCGAGTGTAATTATAGACAGTCATAGCAACATAGCGGTATCCCGCATCAATAGCACTCTGAACATCTACATCAATAAACTCTGACGCTCCATTAGGGGCTGAGGTTATATCTCCAGAGTGATACGATTTTGCATTGCCATTACGAAGATTACCGTACCAAATAGCCGAAACATTCGTAAAGTCTTCAGAAATGAAGTACGCGGAAAGGTCTAGATCTACACGACCAGCGTAGCCGCGGTCTCCAGAAACATTCTTCCAATGCATAAACATTCGGATAGTACTCTTGTCTTCTGCAATCTGGACTCGAGAACCCCTACCAAGCTGACGAGAGCCAGTCGAAGTTGAACGGACACCAAGCGGTACTACAGCTTTAATATTCAAAGAATCTTCAATAAAGATCTTCTTATCATTACGATTCTTCATGCCATTCTCGATAGCCTCGATAACGTCAGAGTAATCACCTGAAAGCTTATTCGCAATCAACCCTGAGCGAATATTACGGCTCTTGTAAGAAACTGAACGCAATTCTAACTCATCTGACTTTGGCCCGTTGAAGAAATTCCACATCTGCACGAGTACAGTCAAAGAAACCCCATCCGAAACATTATAGAAAGAATTTACGAACTTCTCACGATGCTCTGGGAAGATTCGGATCATATGATTCAATCGACGAGCGAAATCACCAGGCCGATTGCCTAGCAGCTTAATCAATTCAGTGTGGTCACGGTCTGAAATAGCTTTTTCTACGAGACTGTTGAAAGACTTAGGCTTGTCTAGATAAACTGAGTTAACAGCCTTCATCGCAAGTGAATCATTAGAAACATAGTCTGAGATATGTAGAGTCTTGATTAAGCGCTTCCACTCCTCAGGATAGCGAGCGAAGTCTTCAGTGTTACCATTATTCTTTCGCAAAGTGTTTTCTAGAAGCTTAATAATAGTTCGACGCTGACTACGAGACAACTTGAATTTAGTATTCTCTGTAAGAGAAACGTCTCCATCCGAGAATGACACTGCAATACGAAGTACGTCAGTGACAGTCTTTACAGAGTCACTCCAGTCGTGCTCTGGGAATAAGGAGTAAGCAGTCGCAATATTCTCCTTGATACTCAATTCACTAGAGTCAACATAGTCTTTCATTACAGTAAGATCAGAAATGTCCTGCTCTGACCAAACCGATTTCTGTGAAAGAACATTTTCAGCAATCTTCTTAAAGTCCTTAGACCATGCAACACCTAGAACAGTATATTCAATCTTCTCGTCCAGAATCTTTCGCTTGTTTTCAGAATATTTAGGCATGATTCGCACGCCAACAGCATCCCCAACGTAGTGCATGAGGGCATTCATGATTAGTTCAAAGTCTGAAGCCTCTTTGACTTGCTGAGGGAAGTTAGGATACATTGGCTTGTAGATAACGTTAGCACCTTTAATTACCTTTAATTCATTAAGAATCTCAGAAAGTTCCTTTTCCGAGTAACGAAGTAGAGACTTTTGTGCAGTTTCATTGAAAACGTAGCCTAAACGGTAAGCGTTACCCATGAAATTGTGAACAGTATTCTCATCTACTCGCTCTTTACCGCGGCGACCAATAATTTTAGACGCTCGGCGGATTGATACTTGATCAATAGAGTTTTCTAGATTATCTGCTTTACGATTCATGTTTACTTTCCTTTAAGTGACTATTACTGTTTTAAAAATTCTAACATATTTCTTTAGGTTCCACAATATGCCGACTCACAGTTTATTGCTTTTTTGCAGGATCTAAACTTGAGTCTTATTGTATGAGTTATTGAGCATATCTAATAGCTCTTTTGCTGCAGATTCTTTATTATTAGAATCGAGAGCTTTCTTTACTTTTAACTCAACTTCTGCTTGAGCCTTCGACTTCATTTCAGAAGCTACTTCAGGTAGTATTTCCTCAAGAAGTCTTTTCCGCTCTGTAGCTTCATATTTTCTTTCTTCAAATGTATATTTCTCAGCCTTGCGAATGATATCTTTAATCTCATTTTCAATAAGATCCTTATGCCCTTTTAGATATAATTCATCTAAGAATTCAGCGAGGGGTACACCTGAATACTTCAAATTGTCGAGATTCTGAGTAATTCTATAGAATTCGATGATTCTTTCATCGCAAGTTGCTGGAAGACCTAGAACACCTTTAGACTCTAAACGCTTGGTTAGGAAGAATAAAAATCCAGACAAGGCTGCTGCGAAAAGTGCAGCGTAAAGCAAAGGCTTATATGAAGCAACTATCGCCCCCCATAAGAAGCCTACAAAAATAACAAAAAGTGAAATTGCGTTTAAATTAAGCAATAAAATATCTGCTTTTAAAGCATGTTTGTATCTACTCCGATTTTTGATTGACGGCGGTAGATACTCCCATTTAGCATTATCTAGACTATAAAACATTTTCTCCCCCTCTATGCGATACTCTTTACTTTTATTTAAATCTGCTTAAAGCTGTTACCTTTAATTTTAGAATAAGACCTTAGACTCTTTTTTGATGGTTAAAATTCTCTTTAAGAATTCTTTCGTTCTCAATCATTTTCTTTTTATTTACATAAGAAGCGCTTCTTTTAGTTCCTGGATAGCCAAAGACTATAAGAACCAAAATGGCGCTGAAGGAAATTACTAAAGCTGTTAGTCTGAACTCCTCTAATTCATAATTTTTCAAAATAAGAGAAATAGTCGAAAAGATAGGGGTAACAAAGTAAACTTTCACCCTCCAGTCTATAATGTTCCATACTTTTTTATAGAGCATGAGCAAGCCTAAAAGAACGCAACATAATATCCCAACAAAACCAATAATCATAACTATATCCCTAAGAATTCTAAAAGTCTATTTAAGCGATCTTAACATGTAGACTTTATTTTTTCAAATCCACGAAGAGTCTTAGTAGCCTATTTACTAAACTTCAGACTATAACTTTATAATTCTTAAAGAGTCTTCAGCGGTCTTTACAGCCAAAAGGCAATAGCCTTTATTATTCACAGGAGTATTATGAGTAAGACAGATTGAGTCTTCCCAGCCATTCTCGCTCTCTTCGATTGAACAGTAGAGTTCTCCCATCCAGAAGTAAGATTCATCTTCTAAAGGCCTGTCGAAACTTGCACTTTTAGGCTCCTTAACTTCAGCATTCTTTTTCTTAAAGAAATTCTTAAACATCTTAATTCTCCTTAGTTAAAAAATATTTTCTTATTCTTGCAGTATAAACAATATGTGGAATACGGATAACTTTACAATGAAAACTTTCAAACAATATTCATTCTAACAATAATTTTAGGGTTGAGCCTAAGCGTCTTATAGAGTTGAAAATTGCTCTTAGGGTATAGTCATACAGTAAACAGCATTTACTGCCAAAACTGCACTTTTACTGCAAAAGACCACCTAGTTTGCCGTGATAGCCTCGGGTCTAACTAGGTGGTCTTAGTAGCGCTGTTTTTACTCGAATCTCAAAACAGTAAAAATTACTTCTTTTTCAGTTCCTCAATAAGCTTTTCAGCATCTTCACGAAGAGCAGGCTTTACAACCCAACGAGAGCGCAACGCAACTACATTTTCAGAAGTCTGAGTTTTCTTATTGAAGATCTCTACAGTCTCATTGAAGTATTCTTTAGTCACTAATCGACCCCACATGAAATCATCAGGAAGGGTAGCGTTCTCAGTTGACTGAATCATTTCCCAGCGAGTCTGAGTATTCTTGCCAATAAGTTCCTTGTGGCTGTAGTGCTTCTCAGCAGCCATACTAATCGCGTTCTTACGTGCGTCGAGTCGCCGCCAATTTAGATAATCCTTCAACTCATTTAGATCTTCAACAGTAAAAAGCCGAGCATCAAACATCGGGATTGCTTCAGTCGGTAAGCTCTTCATAAAGCCTCCGGTAGAAGCAGATGCTGAAACTGAAAGAATTTTATCAATACGGCCATTAAACGGAAGTTCACCGTATGTGCTAAAAGTATTTGTGAAGAAAATAGAAATCTCATCTGACTGCACATATGCGAACTCAGCAGAGTTAATCACATTGTCCAGAACACTAATGGCGGCTGCATCCATTGCGGACATGAAATTCTTATCGAACGGCCTTTCAAATGACTTCGTGAAAGTGTGAAAGGCTCGACCGTCTAGCCTGAGTACTGAAAGAGGTCGCTCTGGAAGGTACGATCGGTACTCTCGTTCACGAGCCTTGAACTGATCATTAAGAGTGTTCTTCATTTTTACTCTCCAATAGGTTTAAAGTTTAACTAATACAAAAGTATCAAAAAGAATAAGAATTTGCAAATAAGAAAACTCTTGAGGCTGAATACTCTAAAATTTAGAATATTCAGCCTCAAAAATATTTTAACTTAACGAAACAGTAAAGCTTAATTACCCTATCGAGTCAATTCCATTAGATCAGTTTCGACCTTAGCCTTACTGCGCATATCTTCAGTAATCTCCTCTGTAAAGAACAAGCCACCATTATCAAAAATATTTTTTCGAAGATTCTGTAATGCAACCATCATCATATAAGCGTCAACAGCAGCTGAATGAGCCCCTTCATAAGGAACGCCGTTATCCTCAGCAAACGACTCAAGGCTATTATCGAAAGATTCAGGCATCAAGTAACTAGTAAGAGTGCGAGTATCAAGAAGCTTAATTTCGCCCGAATCTCGAGATTCAGAATACCCAGCAAGATTTGCTCGCAAGAAACGATCTTCAAAACCAGCATTATGCGCGACTACAATACCGCTTTTCAAATGATCTAGAATTTCTTTCTGAACTTCATCATCTTCAAAGGCAGGCTGACCTTCAAGATCACTTACTGATAAATTATGGACCTCTTCAAAACGAATACCTGGGCCTTCAGAAACTAAAGCTGGTACTGAATGACGCGAGCGATAAACAATTTCAGGAGTCTCATTATCAACCATTTTGACGATACCAGTCTCAATAATTCTACCCTTACGAGGGGATGCTGAAGTTGTCTCAATGTCAATACCAATAAAAGTCATTTTAGAATTTCTCGGGTCAAACTTCGAGAAAACTTCAGAAATCACATGGTGAATCTCATTCTCAGTTAGCTCACTGAAAGAATCCGAATCGACTTTGAACTCTTTAATAATTTCTTTCTTAATCTCAGAAGCTGAACCGCCAGTATAAATAGCTGCTATCTCAGACACACTATCTAGCTTACGCATAGCACCAAAAGTGCGCTTACGATGAACTGTTTCACTAACCTCAGAAGTTGACTTCTTTTCCGCTTCAATACTAGACCAGAATGCATCAGTCTTTTCAAAAATTTCATCAATCTCTTCTTTAAGTTCATCATTAATCTCAAAGATGTACTCGCGGTAATCCACATCGTCAATAAGAACGCAAATATACCCAAACTTAAGTCTAGCGTTAGCAGCATACCAGAGGACCTGCTTACGGTAACCTGCAGGTACTGAATCCAAACCACCTGAAACTGGACCCCAATCAAGACTATTAGAGCTTGTCTTAATTTCTACAATACCTACAGCCTTTCCTGACTTATCAAGAATCAACCCATCAAAATTGCATTTACGGTGAGTTGCTTTAGGGTTTTCCCAAGAGTTCTTGCTATACCCTACCTGAAGCTCAGGATGATTTTTAGCAAATTTAATAAGTACTGCATTCTCCCATGCATTACCTCTACCAATAGCAGTAGTGTAATCATGAGTTTCAGGATTCACCTCTGATTCAGATGAAAGCTTCGATTCACGAACTTTACTTAAATTCAATGAACGCCACTCTACAGGACCAACCTTAAGAATAGGCCCTACATCTGAACCGCCAACTCCAGTAGTGCGCTGGTCAAGCCACTCTTTAGTCCCAGATTCAAAATAACCTGTGGACTTTAAGTCTCCCATGATTTCACTATCATAATTTTTTATGAAGCCTGTTGAAAGTCCCACGTTGAACTCTAAGTGGCTTAATTTTTCAGCTGCTTCAGCAGTAAGCGCTCTATAAGAATCTAATTTCGCTTGAACATAATTTAATTCTTCAAACTTATTGCGAACCTCTAGCGTTGCTTTACGAAGTTGAGTTGAAATATCTTTAGGGGGTGAAACAGTTTCTTTAAGGTTTTTCAGTTTCGCATACTTTGATTCTAATTCTTTCAGATCACTGCGAAGCTCATTCCGAATTTCAATACTCTTTAAGAAAGACTCATTAGATACTCTAGCTTTGATATAACTCTGTAATTCTTCAATTGATCCTTCTTCTAGAAGTCTATCTAAAACTGATCTTGATAGTCTTTCGTTTGATGTTATTGCTTGAATATGAAAGTTGCTTAGCATGTAAAACGCCTTTCTGTCTCAAATACTCTAATCGAGACTTTTTTGCTATTACCTTTATCTTAACATATTTTTGCAACTTTTTAAATACTACAGCATCTAAAGCGGAAGCCGTTTCAACTAGGAAGACTTTTTACCCTCATGTAACCATTAGAATAGAAGCGCTTAATATGTTGAAGCTTCTTTTGCATTGAGCATAGATATATTGTAGAATTAATTCAAACAGTTAAATAATTTTTTAATTAAAAAGAAAAAAGAAAGTAGTGGATTGTTATGTCCCTTATTGAAAAGATTAATGAAGAAGCAGTTCGATCCTTGAAGGCTACTAAGTCTGCTGATAGTGTAGACGCAATTGAGTATTTGAAGATTCGCACAAATGTTCTTAGAGCAGTTAAGACTGAAGTCACTAAGGCTGAGACTTCAGGTAAGTCACGGTCAGAGCTTAACAATGATGGTGTTATTGCTGTAATTCGAAAAATGATTAAACAACGTGAAGAAACTGCTGAAGAATACGCTCGACTTGGGGCTGTAGATAAGCAGACTAAGGAGCTTACTGAAGCCCGTATTCTTACTGAATTTGTTCCAGCACGGCTTGATGAAGAGCATACTCGAATTCTTGTTAAGGGAATCATTGATGAGCAGGGTCTTGAGGGGCAGCGAGCAATTGGTCGCGTCATGGGTGCCATCAAAGGACGCACTGACATTGATGGAGGCCTTGCGTCTAAGATCGCTCGAGAACTACTTGGTTAAAACCACCTAATAATATTTTATAAGACTCTAGCAGTTCTATAAATAGTAAAGCGGGCAATACACTATTTATCTTAAGTGTATTGCCCGCTTTAAAGTTTCTACTGTATGTAATCTACGCTTTACTTTCTTTTCGCTTCCACAGCTTTTCAAATTTAGTTCTTATCCCGCTTTGTAATGCTGAAAGGTGAATGTCTTTACTAACCATAGGGTCAGCGAACAATACTGAACCATCCCTGCAAACAAAAAGACCCGCAGCGTCGCGGCCTGCTTCTTTATAATAAATAGTGTCAAACTTCTCAAATACAGTACGTGTCTTATTCAATTGATTTTCAGTCAAACTTAAACAACTATAGGCAATATTATCGCATCTAGATATCTCGTCTTCAGAAAATCTTTCAAAATCCTGTCTAATTCTTTCAGAATGTATAGTCAAGGTCAAGCTTACTCCTTGTTTTTATGATTACGCTATAAAGTATTAACTTCATTAAGTAATCCATCGGTATCAAAATAATCCACAAATCAAACAGAACTACATATTTAAAATAATTATTTGTGCTTCAATTGATTTGTTCATACATCTTATCAAGAGTTATAGAAATTACTGAAAAACTCCCAAAATTAAAATTCTGAGAGTTCTTAAAAAGACTTATTAAATTAAAAAGATAAAAGGCATTAATGGAAATTACATAAAGCTAGAAATCGCTTTACGCTTATTCTCGTTGCGAGTACCCTTATCTTTCTTCGAAACATGCTTACTAGATGCATTCGAGCGGCGAATTTCCATCATCGCCTTGTATAGTTCTTCATTTCGGAAAGCCTCGAACTTATCATCAGTGAAGTTCTTAGAGTTACGACGTCCCTTAGCCATGATTTTACATCCTTTATCTTTAAAAATTTATTTTCGTTTTTCGTACAAATACAACTATACACGAAAATATCAAGTATGCAAATGCAGTAAAGTCTGAATATCCAAAACTTTCGAAACGTCTGCTTAAAAGTCTATAATAGCGAGGCTCCTTTGTTATTTGGAGCCTCGCTATTAAACTTTCAACAATAGATAAACTAGATATTAATCAATGTAACCTGTGTAAGTTGCAGTTTCAGAATCATACTTAGCGTCATGTAGCCAATCGCCCTGCTTGAATCTTACGAAAGCGTCAATATCATTCGGTTCTAGACCAGCCTCTTCGACTGCATTCTTATTAAACTTGATAATTCTCTTGCTACCCTCGCTTGAAGAATTCATAGAGCTAGAAACTTGATACATCGCGTTCGGATTATCTTTCTGAAGATCATCTAGCTTCACGATTGAAGCGGCAGCTTGATTACGGCTAGCAACAAGCTCTTTCGTTGCTCTGTCAGCACTAGGATTGTTAGCGATAGCAACATCAGAATAGAAGTTTTCTTTAGCTCGAGCGATAGCTTCAAGTGTAGTAGGTGAGTTATACTTATTGCTAGCAATACGGCTTAAAGCATGTTCATTAATATTCAAGCCATTTTCGAGAAGCCTTTGCGAGGCAACGCGAGCATTAATCGGATTTCGAGTGTTCCCTGCAATTCTACCTAACTCATCATCGTTAAATTGATCAACAGTTTGCTGAAGAGGATACTTCTCATTATTGATAGCAGTTTCTACTCGATACTCTGGATAATCTGTAGTAATCTTTACTAAATCTTCAGAGCTTAACTTGTTATTAGGATTATTTAGAGTAACTGGATTTGGTGCGTCTTTAACTTGATCATAAGTAATTTCAGAATCAATTGCTCTACGATGAAAGCTCATGGGAGATTTCTTTTTAAGTAAATTGAATCCAGCTGAAGTCATTTTTTCTACTGGGAAGTCTTTATGGAGTTCGAGTTGAGCCTTAGTTGCTGGGTCCTTGACTCGATCATGAGCAGCTAAAGCAACTTCAATAGAAAGATTCTTCTTTTTCGCTAATGTTTGAATCTGCTTTTCAGTACCAGTAGTAGCGATTTCAGAGTCAGTCTTCTTCTTTCGTACCTTAGGTACTGACTTTTCTGCTTGCTGTTTCTCGAAGGCTTGGCGTGCTTCATCGGGAGTATCAAAGTGATTCTCCTGACCGGATTCACCACCTAGCCGACATTTGATTTCAGCTGTGCAGACTTCAGGTTCACCTTTACCAGAAATATGGTATTTAGCCATGATAACAGACCACCTCTGTAGATAAGTTTAAATATTTCTCAAAGTTTTCTAAAACATGGAAAACAATTCAACTCTAACTATACAATAAGACAGTGACAAATAAGACTTACTCTATTATCTTTAGCTAGATAAGTAGCTTACTGTAAGGGGTTAGACTCTAGAAATAATCTTGTTCAATCGGACTACAGTAATCTGCATCCTTTCCATAAGATTATTGATAACCTCAGGTTCTAAATTAAACTCATTCTTCTCGAGTTCTTTAATGAATAAGTGAATTACAGGAAGATACTTCACTGCCTGCTTCTTAGTCTTCTCGCGGCGACTAGGAATATCATTATTATGAAGACCAGTACCGTTATCTACTAAATCAGAAATCTTAACTAAGAAAACCTCAGGGCGACCCTTAATACTCTTCTTCACATGCTCAAGGTAAATGCGATTCTTCTCTTCAGCAGACATCTTAGATTTGACTGTATCAGCAACATAGTCATTAGACACTGCCTCAACAAGCTCTAAAACCTTAGGGCCATAAGACTTCTTGATATATTCGCCTAATTCAGCGCGGGCCTCTAGCTCACCCGTGACTGCAGAAGTTTCAGAAAACTTCTTAACAAAAACTTGAGCCCCATCTTCAATTGTGTCATGGAGAATAGCAGCTACAATTACATCCTGATTTTTAACTTTAAGGCGAAGAAGTCTTACTGCATTTCTCAAAGGATGTTCTATATAAGGGGTCTTATCGAAGTTGCCTCTATTTCCGCGAGTCTGATGAGAGTGCAATATAGAAGCTAAATCAATTGCTGAAGATATGACTTCATTATCCATATCTGCATCTTTAGCCTCATTCTGTAAAGTCTGAGATAATTGGGCTGCATTCAATTCTTTAAGTGAGGTCTTTTTTAAGATTTCTGAAGAAATTTTTCGGAGTTGCTCAACAGTCACTTTCTGGTAACTACTAATTTCTTGATTCTTCATCTTTTCTTCATAAGCCACTTGTGCTTCATATTCAGTTGCATAATGCTCATCAAGAGGTAGCCCAAACGGACATTTTAAATTCGCTCGGCACTTACCCGAAACTCCAGTTTCATTGTTAACGTGAAACTTTCCCATGATGACCTCTATTCTTCAGCAACTCGATTTTCAAAATTTTTCTAAAAACAAAATAGTGATAGTTCCGATCTTATCGCAAAGAAAGAGAATTATCACTATTAGTGACGAGAGTCATCAAGAAATAAGTCTAAATGCTTTTTAAAAATTCAACTCAAATATTTTTAGAATTGAGTATTACTTAGGATTATAAGTCAACTGGAAGTTGCGTTCAGAAGCCTTATTCGCGCACTTACCGTAATCGTCTAAATACTCTCTTGAAACATGATCAAGAAAATTAATAGCATTCTGTGGACGAGATTTTTCGCGACCTTTAAGAATCAGACTAATTCGCACTTGATTCTTTTCTTGAAGAAATTTCTGAGCCTGCTTCATCTTTCGATCAAGATCACCCTTACCAATTTTCAAAGTTAATTGGATTGTTTTAATATTTCCCAGCTCCTGAGTATAGTTCTTTAAAATTCATTTAACAGTAACTATATCAAATAGAATTCTTCTAAACAAAAACCTGACTTGAGGTAATATAAAACTAATTAGAGACACTTGCTCTAAAGAAGTTCATCGTCAGGATGGCGCTTGAAGAGAATTGAAAGATCATCATGTTCTTTAGATGCCGATGTAGGGTCAATCGAAGAAATATCTTGACTATCCTCGCTATAAAGTTCGGCTTCTTTGTTTCTATAATCTTTTAGAATATCTAATAATTCTTTCTTTCGACGCTCGACGGAATCCATATCTACTGGATATTTCTCTAAAAACTCATTAAGAGATAAACTCATGCTCCACACATCTTCCTAAAATTACTTGCAAAGATCTTCAACATAGTTTGCAAGTTCGTCTGTTGCTTCTGCGGTCGCGTTTCCCTTAGCAACCTTTTCAGCAATCTTTTTAATGTCACCTTCAGCATTGTCTTTTACTAGATTAGCAATAAATTTTGCTGCTGAATCATTAGTCCTAATTGTAGCAATTGACCCCTTACCTACAGCGCAAATTGCAGTCTTTCCAGCATCTTTAGTGTCATCGCTCATATTGCAACCAGTTAAACCTACAATTGATAGGCTGGCAATAGAAGAAACAACTAGAATTTTCTTTAAGTACTGCATCATTTGCTCCTCTTAAACATATAGGGTTCAATCTTAAATATCGAACTCTTAAAACTTATCACAATTTCATTCGTACTTCTTCATAACTTTAGTTTTTAAGACTCTACTTTAATAGATGTTTTAAGTTTGATTAAAAGTACCTGAAGAGGGCTTAAATATTGATTTTTAGCGAGAAGACTTCAGGTGCTTGCTCACCATACGTTAAACAGTCAGTAAACCGGGTTCTCTCAGCAGTATAGTGAAGAGATGAACAAATACCCGCCTAGAATTAGCTACTGTGAGACTGTCTGGTGCCGCTGTTTAGCGTATATTAGCTAAATTGACTATCTTGACTTGCGAGCAGGCTGGTTAAATTGAGACTTAGGGACTGTAGGGGGCATTTAGAGTGGACGGAGAGCACCGATCACTTAGTGGGTCCCTATACCCCTCAAGTTAATGTCCATGGTAGGTAAGGTAGTTAGCGACAGAAAACTGTACTTTTAGAGCGTGATTATTTATTACAAAGCAAAAAAGAGATAACAGAGTTGATCACTATTAATTACTAAGAAAAGAATTCTAAACGAATGCTTTCGAATCACTTAATGGGCCATAAAATTGAGTTGCTTCATAGGACCTATGGGATTCAACTTATCTGGGGTGTGAATTGAACTTATTTGTAGCCGGGTTGAGTCGGCAGTGTGTGTCGGGCGGGAGTGGGTGTGTCTAGTTCGCGCACGCGTATCCTCAAGTTAATGTCCATGGTAGGTAAGGTAGTTAGATCTCTTTAGAAATAATAGAAACATTGAGTTTCCGGGTTAAAGAAGAATTACCTAAAAATAAGCTTTTTCTTAAAAAGTAAAGCATTAAGCTCTAACTTGCTCTTCAAGAGTTGAAAGAAAGAGCCGATGGACTAGACTTTCAACTCTTGAATTTAAGTATTTTAAACGTTATTTAGACCCTCGAAAGAAACTAAAAATCTTGCTCTTGAAATTATTTAATTCTTTAGCTTCTTCAGCTTCTCTACGCTCTTTCGCCGCGGCTAATTCAGCTTCGGATTTTCGTAAGTTGTCGGCAAAATCATAATGCATTCTATCTTCAGCAGCGCGAAGACGCTTACGCTCTGCCTCCTCTTTTTCTCGGATTCGATCTTCAAGCTGAGTCTTACTCATGCGTTTAGCATTAGAGATCATTCTCCCTAATCCTTCAATAGAACTACGGTCTTGCGAACTTAACTGTCGACCATTGAAATTACGGATAATCTGAGTAAGAGTTTCTGTTTGCGAATTATTAAAACGATCCCACTGATCCCACTCTTCAGGAGTGACTAAGTCTCTTTGAGAGAAATTTTCTTCTTGTACCTGACCCCAAGCTTCTGAAATAACTTCAAGGCAGGCTTTATCGTTTAAGCCTGAAATTGAACTAAGTTTACCTAGAGACATATTAACCCCACCTTAAGATTTTAGAATATTAACTTTGAAATATCTTACAATAATTCTTAACCTAAGTCAAAGGTGAGCTCCATTGGTATAGCATCTATATCTATATCTTCTTCAAAGTCTGCTTGCACAGGTTGGGTATTATCTAGATAGATTAATTCATCACCGAAAAGAACAACATTATTACCCCGAGCATGGGCTTCATCTATGGCTAACTGAATACGCTCAGGAATGTTAGACCTGTTTTTGTTAATCTCTTTCCCCTCGTTCAAAGTCTTCATGAGATTAGTAAGATTCTCCCTAATAAAAGCATCTTCAGGGAGCTTCTTATTAGATTTTCCTGAAATTTGTTTTACTACCCAAGCGCCACCCTTAACCTTAATAATCTCTAAAGCACCATAGATTTCTTTGTCTTTCCAAATATTGAAGCAGTAACCATCACCAGCAAGAGAATTCCTGAAGTAACTACCTTTACCAATGCAAATGTCTAGCATCATTCCAGTATAGTTAAATACTTTAGCGTCTAGCATTGGCTTTAAAGTAATGTCCGATTCAAGAGCGTTAAAGTCTTCAATTATCTTCTCAAAATCTTCAATCAGTTCAATAGTATTAGCGAACTTTATGTCTGGCGCTAAATTCATTACAATCTCATGAAGATCGTCCCAGCTTTTTGCAGCGCGGTACCTCTTGCTCTTACCGCAAATCTCAACCATTTCAATAGTGTCTCGGATCTGATAATAGGATAATTCATTGCTGATTAAGTCACCGACAAGCCTAAAGAACGTCTTGTTAGTAAGCACATTTAACTTCGAGAAACTATTTATATCAACAATCTCAGAATTAACTTTTTTATGTGTTTCAAGGATATGAATGTACTGCTCACTAGTTAAATTATCTGATTCTTTAAGAGACGCAATAAACTCAATCATTTCAGGGTTAGATTCCGCTACAGCCTTAGCCGCATCTTTGCGCCAGACACCGAATAACTCTTTAACAAATCCTTTGAATGTTATTTCTGAAAGATGTGGAAAATAAATAGAGTAACCAGCAACTACTCCGTAAAAACCATCATAGCAATAGTCAAGTTTTTTAGGATATAAAGAAGCGAAAATTGGATAGCAAGCTATATAAAGTCTACCAAAAGTCTCAATGTCTTCATCATCAGGAGACTCCCCATTTGACCCCATTGACTCTAAATAAGCATCCTTATTCGACTCAAGATTCAAGTGAGGCTTGCATACTTCATACGCTTCAATTAGATGAGACTGAAAATAGACCTCTTTAAGAAATTCACGAATAACGCTCAAAGCTTTCTTTTTTAAACCACGAAGAAGCAATCCGAAGTTACCAGGAGCTAAAGGCCCCGAATAAGACTTAGTGCGATCATTGAAATACTCAGCAAAGACCCGACCCTCTGAGTCTGTGTATAGATGAATATGATGACTCTCTGAAGCCTCGTCTACAGTCTCACCTGAAGAGGTAATATAAAGATTTTTAGAAATATTCATTTATAACCTCCTAAAAACTTGAAAATGAAAATATACTCTTAAGCTCAATCAAGAGTAATTACTTAAACTCTAAATGCGGCCACCAAAATTATGTTTACTGAAAGCCTTTCGATAATTTCTTCAATTCAAACCAAGTGTAAAGAACAAACGAAAAGCAAAGAACTGCTGCAACTGAAACGATAATACCAGCAATAGTTAAGCCTAGGGTAAATGCTACCACTGCGATAATAACGTATGCAACCGTTGAAAGACTCCGAATGGCAATTGTTCTTTTTAATTCACTCTTAAAATCATCTATAATCATTCAGCTTTACTCTCAGTCGACTTAATCTTTTTGAAGTCTCTTACAGTACGAAAAGTAATCATAGCCCAAATAACTGAGATTAAGACCATAGAGTAGCCTAGAAAAGCACTATTCTGGATAAACGCATTTACAGCAATCGCAATGAATAGGGTGGTAAGAGCAACTTGAGTAAGAATGCGAGTCTTTAGAGTTGCCGGTAGATCTTTGATTTCTTCCATAATTTTTAAAAATCCTTTAAACAATATACTTTCTTATGTTTTAATTCTACAATATAATGAGACAATTCACAATATGAGTTACTAGTTGGCAATAGAGTTTAATATTCAAATACAGAAGAGTTCTAAAGATTTCTATGAACGCTTTAGAAAATATTATAGTCTTTATAATATAGGAGAAGTAAATGTCAAAATATCATATTTCAAAACGCGGCGAACCAGAGCTATGTTCAGCTCAAATCAGATGTAGGCTGGGTGGCGATTCAGGAACAGAAGATCATTTTGAAACTAAAGAAGAAGCTCGTGAAGCTTACGAAGATAAGATGAGAAGCGAAATACTGGGTAGCGGAAAGCCAAAAGAGCCTAGCGCTAAAGACTTAAGAGAGCTTAGCGTTAAAGACGGGAAATTTATTCTTACTGAAGACTCGTACAAGGATATGAACAAAAACCAACTTCGGGCATTATTTAATGATGTTCAGAAAGTTTACGAGGCTGCCGAATTAGAGTCAAGCGATTCAGGGTATGGTCTAGTAAATAAGAATTTACCGTCTATGTCTAAAGAATTGGTTTCGGAAAGAGATAAGCTAGCAACTCTAGTTGGAGAAGCAACTATTGCCGAAAAAGATGCTGAATACGAAGCTAAAGAAAATAATAACAGAAGAACTTATATCAAAGACAATGAGAATACATTCAAACGCGGATGGGGTCGCCCTGATGATATTATTGAGTATGGTAGTAAAATCCATTCGCTCTACTCCCGAATCACTGACAAGACGCCTGAAGAGAGTGCTGATCAGATGAATTGGGCGGTGAGGATCAACGAAGCGAAAGTCAAGCAGTATGATCAAGAGTTAAAAGAAGTCGGAAATCCATCAATCTTTAAACGCAGTGAGAGAAAGCATAAAGAGACTCTTGAAGCAGAACGTGAAAAGCAAGTCTTAGAGCATGAAAAAAGCATTGTCGATCTTCTAAAATTCAAGAAAGAAAATAATCTCTGACTGAAACAAGAATTTCAATAATTTGAGATTATCCTACGGTAAAAGCCAACTGTAGCCTAAGCAGTCTATAGATTAAAATTTACCTCTTAGGGTATAGTCATACAGTAAACAGCATTTACTGTCAAAACTGCATAGAAATGCGAAAAGACCACCTAGTTAGACGTGATAGCCTCGGGTCTAACTAGGTGGTCTTAGTAGCGCAGTTTCTACTATAAATCTAAAATAAGAAAAAATACTGTCTAAGACTAAAGTCTTATAAAAACCCCAAGACTGTAAGTCTAAAACTTTAAGGCATCAATGCTAAGCTCGACTAGACTTATTCTTAGAGACAAATTTCCCCTTACTGTCAAATCTACTAAAATCATAAAAATGCGAAGTGCTCTCATCTCTAGCTAAAAGATTCTGATAGACAAAGAATTCTTCAAGTCTGTCAAAAGTTCTCTTTGGATTTAAATCAGACTTATGGGCTTCAACATTCAAAATCGTTAGACTATCTAAAGGCGTCTCCAAGACTGAGGATTTAGGAGATTTGAGAAGCTCAAGAAAACTATTTGAATGATCAGGTGTTAAGAAATACGGATCAAAAATAACTCCAGGTTTGAAGAAAGACTCAATAGAACTAAACTTTACCCAATAGAGATCTTCTTTATTCTGAGGAATATTACCATTCGAGTCACGATAAGAGTAGTATTTAGATGCAGTGTAAAGATCGATAGTCTTCACACTATAGTTTTTCGTACAGTTATAGCAAATAGGACTTAAAATACCGTGGTAAGTATTTAGAATCTTAATTCCCTTAGATATAACTGAAAGCCCAAGATTATTGCCCTTTTGATCACAAACATCACAGCCTGTATAAATAATCTCTGAAGGAAGGATGTCGCTCGAAAGATAATAACCGCCAAAGTCAGACACAATACCGCTATAAATGCATTTAGCTACCATATTATTTGGCTTTTCAAAAGTTCTTAAATTACCTTTAGAGACCTTCAGGGCATCGCGGATGTCTTTAAACCCAAAATTACAGCAGGACACACCACAGTGAGGGTTCTCAGATTTCTTGACTTTCTTGCCATCGTTAACACAGTAGCGCTTCTCTAAGGAATAAGACTTATTATTACTCCATAGTGAAAATTTAGAACTATCTTCAAACTCCAAGAAAGATACTGCAGGCGCAAAGCCAACAAAAGACCTCTGAGACTTCTTTGAAATAAGAGCGTCTTTCTCACGCTTCTTTAAGCTAGCAGGATCATCACCTAAATTTAAAAAACTCTTATTAATCACAATACGAGTAACACCTCCCTAAAAATGCAAAATATAAGAAAATTCTATCACATCAGAAAAATGATGCAAAAAGAACTACTCAGCAAAAATAACCTCAAACAAAGTTACTAAAATTCAGAAATACCAACATCTTTACCAAGATCTTTAGAAATCTGAGCCTGCAACTCTCTAAGCCGACCCCACCTCAACTCTCCAGAAGCTCGAAGCATCAAAGACTCACCCATGCGAGACGAGTCCATAACTAAATCAATACTTTCAGTTTTAGTTAAAGACTCAAAGTACTCTCGAGTCTCGTTAATTTCTTCAGGGGAATCACAAGGAATATAGATAGAGTATACATTCACATCTTCATCCGAAGGCTCATTTAAATCCCATGGCATTTCCGAAAGCACAACATAAGGAGTTCCCTTGAGGCTATTATCATAGGCTAAATGGCTCTCATACCCCATGCTTTCTAGAATCTTATAAACCAACATCGAAGAACTTGCAGAGTTAAACCAAAAAATTGAACCTTCATCAAAATCAGGCTCACTAATGACCATTTCAAAAGTTCGATCTTTCTCTCGAACTAAATTAAAACGAGCGAGAGTTTCTTCAGAACGGAAATAACTCGATTTAGACTTTAAATCATAAAGAAAATCAACATCATCTAAACTAAAATTTAAATTACTCATACGACACTCCCTCACTTTGAAAAATTTAAGACTTACTAAAGAATCCTATCAAAAATGAATAGGATTCTTAGGGTAATATCAGAAGACTAAAAGATATTTTAACTACTTATTCAAATTTCCAAAGAATTCTTTAAGAAGCTCTTCACGCTCAGACTTATGCCCACCTAAATTACTCACAAGAGAATCAATCTCAGCACTCTCAGACTTAAAGCGAACATCAATATAAGCCTTCGAAACAACACTAAGAATATCTCGACGGTTAGCGTGAATAGACTTAAGCTCCGCCTTCAAATTATCCATCTCTACAGAATAATCAACAGCCAAATTAGCCACTGCAGAGGTCATCTTCTTCAAAACCTCAGTGATACCCTCAACATCGGCCTGTGAAAGATCATAATACTCAAGATAAGTCCGCAAAGTTTTCTGAATCAACTCAGAATGAGACTCCGAAAGATAAGCCACAGAATTAACAAAGCCCGAAACATAATTCTTAACAGAGTAGTTAGAAGTAGTACTCAAATGAAGCTTCTCATTAACCGACTTAGCTTCATCAAGCAATTCCTGTGTAAAAAGACCAGTCTCAAATAACTCGTTAAACTGTCCGACAATATAATCAGGTTCTTCACCATCATAGCTGCTATAAATATTCTCATAATGACAGCGAATCATCCGCGATACACTATAAAGCTCACGATCACTCTCACTCAAACTCTTCAAATCAACAAGAGTAACATCACTCGAATAGAAAGAACGGCAAACAAGAATATCCCCAAAACGAAGAACATGGCTCGGAAATAGCTTCGAAATTACTTCTTTAACTTCAGAAAGATTATCAACAAAAACATTTACATTACTCAAAATACTTACTCCATCATAGCTAGTGTTAGATATAGAACAAATATAACATACGCAGAAGAGATAGTGAAATACTTTTACGCTCACTAGTTAAGAAATTCTCAAATCTTCTTTAAGAACTTCAGAACAAAACTCTCGCAAAGTATTCAAAATAGTTGCTTTACAGGCCTCAGGATTAGAAACCCAATCATCCTCCCAAATCGCAATCTCAACTAAACCAAGCTCTTCTAAAGCTTTCGACTTAGCCTCATGAAAACCAATCGGTTTAAAAACACCTTCCCGATGCCAATATGTTCCATTGTAGTCAATAGCAATCAAACCATTAACAAAAATATCTATCTCGTAAACACCGCTCGACTTGAAACGACGCACGCTACTCTCAAGAACAGAATCATCTTTCAAAAGACTTCTCACATAGTCTTCAACAGCAAGTTCAGCCTTAGAGCGATAAGTGATAAAATCAGGGTCGCAATCAAGGCAGCGAGAATCTCCTGAAGAAGCATATTTCATTAAAGCAGACCAAGGGTGCCCCGCCGAACAGTTAAAAAGAATTCTCGCATTACTACCAAAAGAAATCTCATTAGGGTTAATAGTATTATCTTCAGACCACTGAGCGGCTAACTCAGGATGAGTCGTAGCTACATCGTTAACTCCAGGAATCACAAGAAGATTAATGCAAATATGACAACCAGACTCATACTGGATTCTAGAAGATGGAGTAGCAGGCCAAACATGCAGTTTACCATCCCTCTCGTTAATATGCTGCCACTCTAAAATTTCCGAACTTCTATAAGAAACCGTATCAGCCTTAGTTGGGTCAACAAGTTCAGCAGCTATCTCGGGATATGCTGAAATAGTATTGAACCCAGCAAGCAGAACGTGACCAGAACAAACATTGCAATTACGAGATTTACGCTTATTAGGCGACATAAAGAAGGTATGAGGATGACTATTGCAATTCCACTCTATTTCTTTATGGGAACCAGGTGTGACTGAATCATAATCTTCAATATTAGCAATCTCTTTAGCTAGGCCCGGATTAGTATCTTTAAGTAAAGATCTGCTTCTGCGCTTAAAAACGGAAATATTGTTTTCTACAGCACATTTATCGCAATTAGATCCTTTTGTTCTACTTTTAATAGGGGCTGACCAAATGTGATCCTCTGGAATGCATTTCCATTCAACATAAGCATTAGAACCATTCACAAAACTATGAGGATCGCGCTCGTCATTCCACTCTGTCAAAAGATCTTTACTAAGACAACCAAAATCATTAAAACCACAAAGAACTTCACGATTAGAGCAATAAGGGCATGACGCATTAGAGCGTTTCTTCACCAGAGACCACTTATGCCCTAAATCGCATTCGTAATCGAACGACTTAGCGCTTTCTTTAACAGTCTTCGAGGAGTCAGACTTATCTTTAGAGATATATGGAGTAAGCTCAGACCAAGTCTTAATAGAAACATGATCATATTCTTCAATTCTCGAATCTCTAAAAAAAGACTCTTTAGCTTCATAAAAACTCTTCAGATTAGAGTTATTCAACTCGCGAATCTCAGCAGTAGAACCACCCTTTGCTGGAATACGAAGATACTTAACCCTCTTATCAACAATCAAATTCAACACTGGAATAAAATAATCAAAAATAAAACCATTGAACTCAAAATTCTCAACAAAGTCTAGCTTCGCTCTTACTAAAAACTTCTGATCATTAACCGCAGTCGCAGTCTCACAGAAAATACAAGCATTCTCTAAAATCTTCTCAACATAACGCCAATATAAACGCTTAGTCTCTCCATGCTTCTTGCAAGACACCATCATGTAGTCTTCATCCAATTGAGTTAAGCCGTAATCAATGCAATTCTCAACTAAATTCTCGAATACTTTAATTCTATCTTCTCGAATATTTTTAATCATTAGGTAATTAATTCTTTCAGTAAAATATTTTATTTGCGCATACAATTGTTATACCAAATAATTACCTAAAAAGAACAGTTTTAACCCGGCTTTCCGCGATTTTTCTATTATTTATCCAATCAAATTCTTTAACAAAATAAAGATCAACACCAGACTTCTTAGCTTCTTCAAGCTTCAATAAATCAAATTCTTCAGAAGAAATACCACGAGTCTTTAAAATAACTTCATCACTATGCCAATAATCTCCATTAAACTCAAAACCAATTCTCAAACTAGGAACATAAACATCAATTTCTTTCCCATTTAAAATACTTCTATCATTTCTTACTACAGTAAAACCCAAAGATTCAACAAAACAAGACAACTCTTCTTCACCTCTAGATCTACCAAAAACGCGACACCCGGGACACTTATTACCACTCAAATGGTTATAGATGAACATCTCAAAAAGACCGTGCTCGCTACATAAAATCTCAATCTTATCTCTCGAACTATCAAAACTAACTCTAGAGTAATCATACTTTTCACCATGAACCTCTACAGCACGAGAAATAAAATCTTCAACAGTCAAACGAGAATTCTTTCGAAAACAATTTCCGCACCCTTCACCCTGAGTGTGGCGGTATTTATCCTGCCAAAACTCACCATGCTCCGCGCAAACAATAAGCGCACTCCTACCCTTATCAAATCCTTTAGAAAGATATTCATAGCGATTCCCGTGAGCCTCTATCGACCTTTCAACAAACTTTTCAAAAGATAAGCGATTCTTCGCTAAGGCGCAATTTCGACAACCTGAACCGCGCATATGATCACGAGCCGCTTGGAGAAACTCTCCATGATCAGGGCAAATAATCCTAACTTTATCCTTAGTAGTTCGGAACTCCACAAATGAGTAGTCATAGAACAATCCATGCTTATTAATAGAGCGCGCAGTAAAATCGCTTACAGAAGTCTTAGGCATCTTCAAAAGTCCCTTCTAATATTCTTAGATAAGTCTTACCAAATAATGCGCTAAATACTAAAATAGGGTTAAACAAATCACAATAGAAATGCTTAACCCTATTTTAAGAAACTACATGAAGATTAGAAGTCCCAATCATCATCTTCCGTATTTTCAGCCTTGCCAACAATATATGATGATCCCGAGCCTGAGAAAAAGTCATGATTTTCATCGCCAGTAGCACTGAGTGCTGCTAGAACCTGCGGTAAGACTAAAGTCTCATTCTCGTTAAAGACTGACTCATATCCGAGATTCTGGAGACATTTGTTCGCATTATACCGGAGGAAGTTCTTTACTTCTTCAGTGAGACCCATATCATCGTAAAGCATCTCAGTGTACTTCAACTCATTTTCGTACAATTCTTTAAGAAGGCTTAAAGTAAAGTTCTTCAATTCAGCCTTGCGCTCTTCACTGGCGCCTTCAAGACCCTTCTGGAACTTGTACCCAATGTAATAACCGTGGAGCGCCTCATCTCGAATAATCAACTTAATCAAGTCAGCAGTGTTAGTCAACTTACCTTTAGTCGACCAGTACAATGGCATGAAGAATCCACTATAGAATAAGAAGCTTTCAAGAATTGTTGAAGCAACTTTCTTCTTTAATGGATCGTCTCCCTTATAGTAAGAGTAAATGATAGCTTTTTTAGTTTTCAAATGAACATCATCTGAAGCCCAACGGAATAAGTCTTCAATTTCCTTATCACCCATGAGAGTCGAGAAGATGCTAGAATAACTTTTAGCATGGACACTCTCCATGAAAGCAATGTTAGTGTAAACAGCTTCTTCGTGCTGAGTAAGAGAATCAGGGATTAATGAAACTGCGCCAACAGAACTTTGTACTGTGTCGAGCATAGTCAATCCGACAAAGACTCTGGCTGTAGCAATTTTTTCCTCTTCAGTAAGTGTAGCCCAAGAGGTAAGATCATTGCTTAATGGCACTTTTTCAGGCAGCCAGAAGTTTGAAACGAATCTTTGCCAAAGCTCTAGGTCTTTTGCATCTTCGATCTTATTCCAGTTAATAGGCTCAATGTGAACATCCTCTGGATCAATTCGATCTTCAAGTGAAATTGGTGTTAAGTCACCGAAATTAGCCACTTTCTTCTCCTTTAGTTTGTTTTTGTTCTTTTTAAAGACTATAGTAAAAATATCAGTCTTTAGGTTATGTTAGTACTTTACCAAGTTATCTATCACAAAGACTATTTTGATTGCATTTGCTTAAATCACATGTCAAAAATACTAACTAAACGCTTGAACATTTCAGGAGTATTTTCTTCAACAATCGGTTTTTCTAGAGCCTTCGAGATTATCTTTTGCAATTCGGTCTTGACTATTTCTTGCTTGTTCATCCAGTCTGATTCCCAAACAAAGATTAAAGAAATATTCTCACTAGCGCACTCTAGAAACTTACTCCTGTGTTTTTCAGAAAAACTCACATAGTTAGACTTACCCTTCTTTTGATGGTAGTCTGAGTGGTAGTACTCTCCGTTGTACTCTATCGCTAGTTTTAATTCTGGAATATAGATATCTATTTCTTTGTTTCGTGATAGAAGTCCCCTGTGATTGTTAAAAGCTTTCATTCCTTTAGGAAGAGTTTGAGAAATGAATTCTGATAACTCTGATTCACCTTTTGACTTATACATTGTGCAGACTTTACAGTAGCCTTCATTGTAGGTATTGATAACGAAAACTTTTTGAGTCCATGTGTGGTTACAGTCTCTCTTATTCCAAGTGATCTCATCCTCTGAGCTTCTTTTTAGTTCGTGGAATTTGATATCTGTGTTCAAATCTTGTCGGAAGTATTCTGTAAGCCAAGGGCTGTCGTTAACTAGAAGTAAGCATTTTGGACAATAGTCATTTTTGACTTTAATCCTGTGGTTTGGTGTAGTCGCCCATGTATGACCACACTTATTAGTCCATATTATTTTTACTTTCTTACTTCCGTAAGTTATTTCGGTAGGCTTTATTTTATTCCTTATATCCCAGTATTGGAGTAATTCAGGTTTGGTTGTTGCGAGATCGTTGAAGCCTTCGAGTACTCTTTGGTTAGAGCAGTAAGGGCAGTTTTGTCTATCTCTAACTCTTGATCTTATTGGCATATCCCAAGTGTGCTGGCAGTCTTTGCCTAGCCACCATACTATTAACGGGCTTGTGGATAGAGTGTATTTAGAAAGTTTTCCATTTTTGAAGAACTCTTCATTAAGATTTGGGTGTAATTCATTCCAAGTTTCTGGGTGATTTAATTTTAATGACTTGCACTGTCTGCATTTGCCGAAGCCTCGTGAGCGGTAGTCGACTGTATCCTTCCACTCATGGCCTTTGATACATATCCACCACACCTTTGTATTTGATCCATGGTAAATTTCTTTAGGGTTAAAGTCAGTATTTCTTTTATAATTCCATTCCTGCAGTAATTCTGGGTTATATTTAGATAGGGGGATTCTTTCTTTATGATGATTTTTCTTTGAACTCATTTTAGTCTTTCAGTAAGTATTAGTTACGAGAATTGCTTATTTTTCTATTATCTTACCGAATTTTATTTTTTCTTTAAGACTAGTAATTGAGTAGGTTTAATAAGTCCCTAGTCTTTGTATGATTCATTGTTAGTTGTTTTAAGAAAGATCTCAGGTATAGATAAATTTTGCGGATTAAACTTGTTGTTGAGCTTAACTTGTTGGATTATCTTTTTTAGAAGTTTCTTTATATTCTCTTTGTTACAGCTCCAGTCTGACTCCCATACATATAGTAAAGTTACGCCTTGTTCTTTCGCTAGTTTTTGCTTACTCTCATGGTATTCTTTTGCTGTAATGTTTTTAGAATTCTTTAGAAATTCATCACTATGCCAGTAGTCTCCATTGACCTCTATCCCGAGTCTTAATTCTGGAATATAGATGTCTATTTCTTGGCCTTTGAGAATACTTCTATTAGACGTTTCAATGACAGACTCTTTATTTTGAATATTTTCTTCAATAGTATTTTTGATGAAGTCTAGCACTTCTTTCTCTAGCTTTGACTGTCGTGAAGCTCGATAGCAGCAGGAGAGCCTTTGGCCTCGAGTTACGTTACTTAATTGCGTTTCTTGCATACCGTGGTCTTTACAGATAATTTTTGATGTTTTAAAAAGTGACTCGTAAGATTCTTCTACTATAGAGTACTGGTCTTGGTGTTGGGCTTTAAGTCTTTCTTGAACTTCTGGTAGTGGTAGTCTACTTTCTTCTAGAGAACACCTCTTGCATCCTCCGCCTTGAACGTGATTAAACCAGTTGATAGAGAACCATCCGTGTTGCTTGCATTTGATCTTCGTAAGTGTTTCGCCTGAGACCCAGTAGTCTTTAGAGTACTCGTATTTTTGATTGTGCGATTCTATTGCTCTTTCTAGAAAGTTTTCAAAGGTGATTCTTCTTTTTAATTTCGCGCAGTCTTTGCACCCGTGGCCTCTAAGTAGACCGCTTACCTCTATATTGAAGTCACCGTGTGTCAGACAGGTTACTGTTATTTTGTCGGTAGAGTACTTGTAAGAAACTTTAGAGTAGTCATATTTTCCTAATCCGTGATGCTTTTCAGCTCTTTTTAGAAATTCTTTTCTTGTTATTCCAGTCATGCATTGCTTACAGTGCTTTCCGTTGATTAACTCTAATGCTGGTCTAGTGAAGTCTCCATGCTCATCGCATTTTAAAGTGATTTCAGTAGTTTTCTTTCCGTCATACTCTATTTCAGAGTAGTCATATTCATTTTGAAAGTTTTCTTGAAGTAATTCTTTTAGATTATCACTGTTTTTTGGCTTTCGAGAGCATTTCCAGCAACCTTTAACTCCATTCAAGTTAGAGTTAGGTGTTTGCTGGAAATCTATTTGATGTTTGATACAGGTAAGGGTTGTTTCTTTCCGCTGTCCTTTGTAATCCACTAAACTATAATCTAGTTGGTCTCCCCATATCTTTTTTGAAGCCTTTAAAAAGATCTTCGCTTTGTCACTCATTTGTACTCGTTTCTAAAAGAATCTTCTAGTTTTCTATGTTTTGTTTTACCTTTTTTTTAGAAAGTAATCTGTCTGTAGCCTAACCGTCTTGTAGCGTCGATTTTAGCTCTTAGGGTATAGTCATACAGTAGACAGCATTTTCCGTTAAAACTGTATAGAAACAGCAAAAGACCACCTAGTTAGACCCGAGACTATCACGGCAAACTAGGTGGTCTTAGTAGCGCAGTTTCTACTCGTTATCCAAAACTGTAAAAATATGCTGTTTCTGATGGTGATTCTAGAATTCTTTACAATGCAGGATAGAGTCTTTAATCGTCCCCACCTCCAGCGTCCCCGCCATCAAAGCCAGAGTCTGAAGAGCTGCCATCACTGTCTAAACCAATTGATGCAATGAAGGGTGCGAGAGTATCCATAACACCTGAATCGTTATTGTCTACTGCTGACCTGTAGTCATTTTTGACTTTTTCAGTAATTCTTAGCCCTATCACTAGAGTTACTGAAAATAAGACTATAGATAAGATACCTACGGACAGTAAAGCCCAACCTATTATGGCATTTTCGATAATTTTAATAAAGACTATTCCGCCGAATCCAAAAATCATGCCAGAAATTATAGTCACAGCTGCTAGCGGCGCAAAATATTTAAGGAACTTTAGTTCTTGGTCTGTTGTTTTCAAAATATAAAGACTTTCTATCAGTGTCAGTTGTTTGGTTTTGAATATCATTTACTCTCAATCAAGCAAATACCTTTGAGTGACTTAGATTCCCTATAGATTTTAGGAATAATAGAGCTGTTTTTAATACCTTAGGTGTTTATGAGACTTCGGAAAAAGTAATAACTTCAAGAATAGAGTCTACTGATCCGGTCTTAGAAAGGTAGTCAAGTGGTGTTAAATCGCCTAATTCTGAATTTTCTTGATTCATCCAAATTGCGATTGCTCTATGGGCGCAGTAAGACTCTTCGATTTTCTTTAAGTTTTTAGGAATATTCTTGGAAAGCTCTCTTGTTATTTTTGATTGCTCCTCATTCGTTATTGAAGAGTATGGAGGAAATTGAAAGATCGGGTAGATATATTTCTTGTTGAGGTTGCTTTTGAAGCCAATGACCCTGTGTTCTTTTCTTAGAAAGTCTAGTCCATCGCTAGAGATTTTAAGAATTGTCGCAACGCTTTTATGATCGTATGTGGGACCAATGAGGCTCAGGAGCGATTCTATCTCGCTCTCTTCTTTAGTGTTCTCCTCATTATAAGAGTCTATTAATGAGAGTTTCGAGGTTGTTTCTATAGATTTTTGAAGGTTTCTTGAGGTTTGTCTACTGGGGTCTGAGTCGCTATCGTCAGAAGAGCTTTGACTGGTTGAAGATGTTTCTTCATTTGGTTTTGTAAGTGTACTTGGTTTTGGCATAAGTTATTTTTCAAGATCCTTTTTGTGCTGAGCTTCAATTGTTCCTATACCTGGGAATGAAATTATTTCAGTAGTATTAGTATCCATATCATCATATTCTGAGACATATGAGTTAATATTTAGCCTGCTATTGTTACTCATCATTTTACTTCTACCTTTCTAGTAGAGAGAATTTAAGTATTCCTTTGGTCATGATTATATCAAATTAAGACAGTTATTTTGATCCCTGTCACATATTGTTAATTCTTATCTAAACTACTGAGAGAATCTTAGCAAAGAAAGATCTAGATGATTTTAAGTGATTTTAATTTTAGCTATTAGGGTACTTATCGTAAAGCAGGAATTTTAGAAAGTTACTTTGCGTATTTTGTTTTGACTTTTTAAAACTTTTATTTTATATCTAACTCTTGTGTAGCTGAATTACCTATTGTTCTTGAGGTAATTCAGCTACACAGTATTTTTTGATTTTTATAATTTTTAGAGATTAACGCCGTTTGACTGAAGGAATGAGCGTGGTTCAAGAATTTCCCAGTCTTCAAGTGGATTTTCACCTGTTACTTCACGCACTGAGAAATGTAGATGAGGACCTGTTGATAGACCTTCAGACGCAACTTCAGCAATTTTTTCTCCAGACTTAACGTGGTCCCCGACTTTAACGTTAATTCCAGAGCTCTTCATGTGATTGTAAGAAGTTAAGTAATCTCCTTCAGCAGTCTTGTGCAAGAGAACTACAACTCCACCTGTATGCGTATCGAAGTCAGTGAAGCCGACGTGGATAACTTCTCCATCGAAAGCAGCATTGATTGGAGTTCCGAATGGAGCGCCTAGGTCAATGCCGTTGTGTAACCCAGCCATTGTACCGGCAGCCTTAATCGCCCCGCGTGGACCGAATGGAGATGAGATTCCAGCTGAAGGAATCGGTGAAACCCATTTCGACTCCTTTTCTTCAACGATTTTACCTGTAGTGATTAGAGAAGTTGATCGCTTTTCTCCGGGAATCGGGGCGCTAGCAGTAAATGAAGCTCTTTCAGTTTTTCGTACTTCAGCTTTTTCAACTGTTACTGGCTTAACGACTGGAGTTTGAGTACTTGTTCGAGCGATTTCGCTAGCCTTAATCGCTACTTCTTTATCTACTGAGACCTTTGATTCAAGTCGGTTAGGTTCATGAGCAATAGCTGAAGGACCAATCGCTCCAATAACAGCTAGAGCGACAGCTCCTTGGAACAAACCTTTTGATAGATTTTGCAGAATCTTGGGGCGTTTCGGTTCAGCTCTATGGGCTGGCTTCTTGCGCTTAACAGTCGACATTAAAACTCTTTCATCAATGGATAATAGTAGGCGGATTTGAGTTGTCACTCTTTTATACCGCAGTAATCGTTATTGTAATCTTATCAAACATAACGAATGTTTTGCAAAATAAGATTCCAAATATAACGAGATCGTAACGAAAGTCATTCTATAGAGTGAATATATTACTCTATAAGTAGGTTCTAGCCACAATATTAGATTTTCGTGGAGTAGTAAGCAAACTTTATAGAATTCGCTGACAAAACACAATGGTCTTTAGTCGGTGCGCAGTTCATTAAGCTAAGTAAATTAACTACCTTGAAAGATTATATTAAAGCCTTAATTCTGTAATCATTAAGACATTTTAAGAAGCTGACTTTCTTATTTTAGACTTCATTTTTAGTTCTGCAAAGACCCTGAAATGATTACAAAGGCTGAAAGCGCTAGCGTAAATGCTAATCCATGGTTAGTTGGAGCTAACAAGGCCTTGAGATTGAAGCTACTCTCTTTAGTATGAATCTCTTCAGTTTCCTTTAGTTTCCGTTGTTTAACGTAAGGGATAACTAACAGAACTGCCGCTAACGCAAACACTATTGCTGTTAGCAGAACTATATTTGCCACGAATAAACTCGAGGCTGAAGCTGCGAATAATTCTATCATTTCTTTAACTTTTCTCCTTTATAGAGCGCTCTTATTTTTGAGCGCTTTTAAAAATATTATAAGAATCTTATCAACTAGAGTCTACTTTAAGAAGATTCTAGAGAATTATCTAAGGGGTATTCAGCAAGAATCCATTCAAATGGTGTTCCATCTAAGTCGCTTCGAGAATCTTTCAAGAATTCATTGAAGTTAAATTTGTTTCTCTTATGTCCGCTATTATAGAAGTAAATGAGAATATTTAGAATAGTACTCACATTCTCACCTTCTTTAATTAATTCATAAATTCTTTCACATGTTAAGGATAGGCTATCATCGAAAATGAACATGTTCAAACTTGCTAAAGATTCATGGACAATTATCTTATCTTCAGCATCTAAAGTCCTGTAAACATCGCTCTTATAGAGAACACCAAGTATCAATCCAATCTCTATCGGCGATAAATTCTTCAAAAGTAATTCTAGATTGTATCTAGAAACCGACAATATTTTAATTATAGGGACGCACGCATCTTTCTTTTTCTCATTTAACTCGAAGCCTGCTTTAGATATTTCAAAGCTCACAATATATTCTGGAGGCTCGCAAGTTTTTCGCAATACTGAATCAAGAAAAACTCCAGTTCTATTATAGAAGAGAAATTCATCGAAGTCTTTAACATAGCCTTTTGCTAGAAAATTTGTTAATAAGTAAGCTTCTTTTTGCTTAATAGTATAGAATGATTTAAGTACACCCCGATCTTTACTCTTATCGAAGCTGTCTATTGCCATCTCCTCAAAAAGTGGTATTTCACTTAAATTAGACTTTAACAGATCTTTAGAGTAATTAGAGTACTCAGTGAAAATAAGATTTTTGCAGGCGTATGTGACTTCAGCCTTACATCTCATTAAATATTCGTAGAGTGTTTCTTCAGCGTAAGCATTATGAATGAACTCATTGAGCTCTATAGTTCTCAGTATATCAAAATTATTTTTTGCAACCCTAACATCGTCTTCAATTAGACTATCTAAGAAAGTAACTAAAGCCTCAAGAAAAGAGTCTTTATAAATAGAATCCTTAAAGTTCTCTTTATTCATCTCAAGATACTTTATACTAGTATAATCAATCTTTCCAAGAGTTTTCGCTCTAGATCCCTGCAATCTTTTGTAAAAGAAATGACTATCTATAAACTTAAAAGTCTCTTCAGGATCATATGTTTCTGAAAAGTCTTTGAAGTCTTCATCAGTAAAATCATTGTATGGCTTAGTATAGAGATTTTCAGCCTTAGATAAATATTCAGTAATCGAGCCTATGCTATCATTCAGTCTCCTAGGCTTTACTCGCGTACCAAACCCATACTTTTCTTCATAAAGTTTTACAAAGTCATCTTTAGTTAAATTCACTTCTAATACTCCACTTCTTTATTTAAATCTTTTTGCAATTGAGCGTAATGCCAGGACACTGGAGTGTCTCTCCAATCACTTGATTCATATTTTAAGAATTCTTCAAGATCTAGTATAGTCTTATGGCTATTTGATTCAATCATGAGGTTGAGTAGTAGCTCATAGTCAATTGAATCAGACTCTTTATAAACTTTCACAAAAAACTTCTTAAAATTGCTATCTCTTGAGCTCCGGTCAAAAGCATTGTAGAAACTTAATTGCTTATCGCTATCAAGTGAGTTAAGGCTAGTTTCTCTATAGAATTTATTCAATAGTAAATCGTTCAAATCACTATTCTCAATATAGATATCTATAGGTCCATAAGGTTTACTGAAGTCGCGAGAGTTAACATATTTTTGCTTTAAGTCTTTCTCAATTGCTTCTAGCCTAAAAACCACTTCTTCGCTAAGAGCTAGTTCTTCAAGGCCTGCGTAAACTCTGAAGTGAAGATTTTTATCATACTCTAGAATCTCACTATATGAATTTGCGCTTTCATAAATACTCTTACTATAGTATAGAGCGGTATACATCTCTTCCTTGTTAAGACGATAGAATTCTTCAGCAACTGAGTTTTCAAAAGACATTTCATTTGTTATATAGAAATTAAATAAGCTCTTATTGCTAAGTAGAAAATCTGAAGTATTTCCATAATTTACAAATTCAAAGTCCTTGCACTTTTGGTCAACTGAATCATAATTGTTCTCTAGATAACTCTCGAAAGACTCTATGTCATCACTATGAGCGAGAAATTCATTAAGTTTTATAGCGCGAAAGAGAGCAGGGTATCTGATTGAATTAGAGGTCTTATACTTTTCAAAAGTGGCTGAGCCCCTTTTAGAATTTGCAAAGAAATCAAGAAGTAATTCTTGAATAGTTAATTGTGACTCATATTTTAAGGCGCTTATACTAGAGTCATTCTTAATCATGATATCTATGACTCTCCAATTGAGACTTAGACTGTTCAAAGAAGGGTTTAAAGATTTCTGTAAATTCTCATAATTTTGAAACTTGAGGCAGAAATCAATAAAACCTCTTGAGCCTCCATCGTTGCCAGGATAATAGAGAATAAAAGCCTTTGAAGAGAATGCATTATAGACATAATTGCTTTTAGTTTCTTCTTTATAGTGATGTAAAGCCTCAAGTCCATCATTAGGACTAAATTCAGGGTACTTATCTTCGAAGCCATGAAGATCATCATGGAATTTTCTGTAATTTTTAGTCATCTTTATTGTCCTTAATATGGCAAGCATTGTCATAGAATCGACTATACTTGTCTAAGTCTATACGCTTATCAATTGACTCTGTGACCATTTCTTTAATCCAGATAAAGGGCTGAGTTCCGTCTTTAATCAAATCTATGTCTTGATAGCTTGATATGTTCATTTTTCGAATCTCGCGATCATCAGTATACCTTTTAAAGAATCCTACAAGGTCGGAAACAGTAATTTTTTCCTCAAGTACGCTATTAAGAATATAGTTTAAAGGCATGTCATCAAGATCTACATTCGAGTTAAAGGCAAGATTACTTATTGATAAGGTGGCTAGAAGGACATATTTATCTATTAAACTCATCTTTTTAAAGTCTTCATCATTAATAATCAGAGTAAGAAGAATGCGATTTGGGATTAACTCCCCAGATAGATTAATAATAAAATCTTCAACGAGATCTTCAAGAGTCGAGTCCTGAAGCAAGTAAGAATTTGAGTAATCAATCAAATCATCTAGATTAACCATAAGCTCGCTAAAGAGAAATGAACTGAATAGTTCTTTACTTCCAATTCTAACCTCTTTCTTAATGAATTTAATATAAATTTCATGAAGCTTAAAGTCAACAAGATCATACTTAAGATTAGATTTGGCTCCCTCATTTTCAGCAAAATTGCAAAAGAAGTAGTAAAATTGTTCTGCGTTAAGATCTAAATAAAGTTCTTTAATCTTCTCGACTTCAGGATGTGAATGCCACGGGAGAAGGACGGCGTTCAAAACTATATTATTTCGCCGAGCTTTTTCAAAAATACGATAAATCTGAAAACTCTTTTGACTGTAAAACTTATAGAATAAATTGTTGCACTTATCAACTAGACTCTCGCTAGTCTCAAGAAAGTCTCGAAACGTCTGGTTATGTAGACTATTATGTAAGAATTCATTAATTTCAATCATGAGAAGTAAATCGCGATCATATTTGCTATCTTTGAAAAGTCTATGGAATACTTCATTCTTGAATAGGCTAATATTCTGTTCGAAAGTCTTCGGAAAGTTTTCTCGAGGACTTAGATAAAGGTCTCGCGACTTATAATCCAGATCGTAAGTACGAGACTCTACATCTTCGATAGTTAGCAAACTTCCTCCTCTTAATGAATCTTATTAAAATGATTCTATCATTCTTAAGGAGGTAAAGCAATTTTTTAATATGCGAAGATATGGTATTTTAAGAGATAATTTGAGCGAATCCGGTGTTTTAGAGGTGTCGAGCCTAAGCGGTCTATAGAGTCGATTTTGATGTCTAGGGTATAGTCATACAGTAGACAGCATTTTCTGTGAAAACTGTCATTTTACTGCAAAAGACCACCTAGTTAGACCCGAGGCTATCACGGCAAACTAGGTGGTCTTAGTAGCGCAGTTTCTACTAATCTATAGAATCAGTAAAATTACTCGCTAATTATCTTTTTCGTCAACTTTAAGAATAATGAAGTCAGAGTAAGCTGAGTGGGAGTACTCAATTCCAAGACTTTCATCAACTTTATCAACAATAGCTTTTCTTTCTACTGGCAGCGGGCTTTTAAATAAGATATTGAAAGACCAGTATTTATTTGGATTATACATCTGCAGGTATCCACTGACGTGAGTCACATCAACTTTTTTACCCTGATTTTCATATTCTCTCGTAAGTCTCATAGCCTTATCTGCTTCATGTGAAAAGAATATTTGCGAAAAAGAATTTCTTGTTTCAACAATTTCAGTCATTTTAAAGACCTCCAATTTTATAGAGAATACTGCTTTGTTTTAAGTAGCAAGATTTATTAGGTAGCCAATACCGACACCCACAATGAACATTCCAGTCCATAATAACACTTCGCGCTTTGTGTTGAAGCTTTTCTTTGGCTTTTTCTCAAAGTTCATCTTGCTACTCACTTTCAAAAGTCAATATTGTTGAATTTTAATATCAAAGCCTGGGAGACTCACTTCTCTTTTCGCTTTAATATCTTTTAGAAACGGTAAGACTGGAGCTTTTAGTTTAAAGAAACCTGTGAGAAGCCGAAAAGAAAGGTGTATTTGCTCTATTTGGGAAATAGTTGACGCATCAACCATTGTTGAACCATATGTACGCAAAATACTAAAAAAGAAAAGGAGTCATTAAAATGACTAACATTGCAAACGCATTAGAAATCCCTGAAGGTAAATGGACTATTGATCCATCACACAGTGAAATCGGTTTTGAGGTAAAGCACGCTGGAATCAGTAAGGTCAAAGGAAATTTTAAAAACTTTGAATCAACTGTAGTAGTAAATGAAGATAATATTGTCGAAGATATTAAAGCTGTAGTAAAGACTGAATCAGTTTCTACAGGTAATGCTGATCGTGACGGTCACCTAACTAGCGCTGATTTCTTTGATTCTGAAAACTTCGAGAACATGACTTTCGTCTCAGCTGGAGTAACAAGCTCTGAAAAGGGGCTTAAATTACACGGAGACCTAACAATTAAAGAAACTACACTTCCAGTAGAGTTCAACATTGAGTATGGAGGATCTGCTGTTGATCCTTTTGGAAATCTTCGAGCAGGACTTGAAGCTTCTACAATTATTTCACGTAAAGACTTCGGATTAACTTGGAATGCATTGCTTGAAGCCGGTGGTGTACTCGTTTCTGATAAAGTGAAGATCGTACTTGATCTTTCATTCATTAAAGAAGCCTAAAACTTTAGGTTAAATAAAACTGTGGAGGTCAAATCAATTAGTTTGACCTCCACAGAAGTATAGACTTCATTAATCCTACTCAAAGTCTTTTCAATAACTGGAATTTTCTACTTTCAATTGAACATTGATAGAATCTTCATCACGGAATACTGTAACCCAGAACAGCAATACCTCATCTTCAGATTCAGTTGTTACATAAATAGAGTAGATTGAATTAGGGCTTAAGGTCATATCCCAAGGGTCAGGAGGACTCTTAACAATCCTTACCGAAGTTATGGTTTCACAAAGTTGAATCTCTCCAATATAAGCCATTTCAGGGTCACTAATTTCAACCTCAAATTCGGTAACTCCATCGTCGAGAAAAAACGTATCCTGTGAGCCATCCCATCCTACAATTTTTCGACCTACGAATAGCTCCGACATAGCAGTTTCATCAAGCATCTTAACTTCACGGTTTGTTGTCATATTTCAATTCTATTCTAAGATTAAGTTATTTGCAACATTTTTAAACTCTCACAGTAAAAATGTTGCTCATGTATTTTACATACTCTTTTAAACTAGAATAGGATTGCAAGAAAATTAATTCAAGCAATCCTATTCTAGTTTAATTATTAGAATTAGTCTTCAGTAGAACCATCAACATAAGTTGAATCATCATTTCCTGAAGCAATACCTTGGCCGATAGCGCGGCCCTTGATAATGTCGCCTAGGTCAATGCCAGTCGCTGCCTTAACAGTTTCAAAAACATTTACCATAGCCATTGCAGGCTGTTCACCTGGGCTACCAAGATTATTAGCGGAGCCTCCGCCAATCATAGTGATCTTACCCATACGCTCGTAACCCTTAGCCCATTGCTCCATCATTGCAGGTAGCTGGCTGACTAGGTCGCGAGCAAGAACTGCTTCCTGGTTTTCACGAAGAGCCTCAGCTTCAGCCTTGATCGCTTCAGCTTTAGCAGTACCGTTAAGTCGGATAGCCTCAGATTCAGCTTGCGCCTTCTTTCGTAGAGCATCAGCTTCAGCATCAGCCTTTACGCGAATTGCTTCAGCATCAGCGGCGGCAGATGCGGATCGAGCTTCAGCGGACTTTTGAACTTCGTAAGCATCAGCGTCAGCTTTGCGTTGACGAACAGTAGCGTCAGCGGCAGCCTGAGTTTCAGAAACAGCTTTTTCAGCCTCCGCCTGCTTAGTGCGAGAGTATGCGTTAGCGTCAGCTTCCTGTTGCTTCTTATATCTTTCAGCGTCAGCGACCTTGTTAACTTCAGCTTCAAGAGCTGCCTGCTTGTTTTCAGCTTTCTGGTGAAGAACGCTTTGCTCAGCTCTAGCTTTAGCAAGTGCTTCAGCCTGTTCAGCTTCAGCGCGAGCTCTACCAACTTCAGCGGCAGCATTAGCGCGGTTCTGCTCATATGCAGTCTGTTCAATAAGATTCTCTTCGTCAGTCGAGATCTTCTGCTTGTTGATGTTACGAGCAGCTTGAGTTGCTGCGATAGCAGCCGCCTGCTTCTTTTCCTCAATCTCAGGAGTACCTAGTGACTTAATGTAGCCAGCGGCGTCCGAGATGTCAGTGATTTGGAATGAGTCAAGGTGTAGACCCTGATTTGAAAGTTCGTCAGAAACACTGTCAGCAATCTGATCAGAGAATTTCTTGCGGTCTTTCATAAGATCCACAACGTTCAATAGCGCGACAACACCACGTAGGGCACCTTCAAGCTGGTCCTGAGTGAACATTTCAATAGCTTCGTCCTGAGAAGCGAAACGCTCAGCAGCTCGAATAACCTTTTCTTCGCTCGAGTCAATTTTAACTAAAGCTGAAGCCTTAACCTGTAGCGTAACGCCATCAAGTGATTGTGCCCCAACATTCAACTCTACTTTACGAGAACGAAGTGAAATGACTTCATGTCGGCGAGTAATAGGATTAACTAAAGCTCTACCATTAGTGATAACCTCAAGCTTTGAGTCACCTGTCTTATCCTTTTTATTACCTGAGATTACTAAAGCCTCGTCAGCTTTAGCAACTTTAATCCAAGTTCTCATAATGAAGAATGAAATACCAGCAATAATTAGACCAACTACTAGTACGATACCGAGAATCAAGAAGATTCCCGCTCCTGTAAGTAATTCCATATTTTTCTCCTTCTGTATTTTTGTTTGTACTAGTACATTACCAACCGATACCTGAATTTGAACAGTTTCAAAAAATATTTTAAAAAAGTGCTTAAAACAAACAAAGTGAGGTGTCTATAGATCTTTTATAAGACACCTCACTACTGATAAATACAAAGAAATTCTAAATATACAAGAATAGCCCTTTAGCGTAATCCAAAGTCTTCATATTAATCAACCCATATTTTTTAACTAAAGCATTCCGTAAGATTTTCAAAAACTCAATAACAACAACTGACTTCGACTCTAAAATAAAACCTGAATCTGAAACTCTAAAGGAATTCTTAAGGCTTTCAACATTCTCAATTCCAAGAAACTTTCTCGCATACGAGTCTTCAAGATCCCGGCGATTCAATGGAGCTTTATCTCCACCCAAAATTATCTTCCTCAAGTCGCTTGAAGTGTAATTACTTGATAATCCAGTGACACGATGAGAGTTATTTACAAATGCTTTCTGATTAAGTTCAGCACTCTTACTGCAATCCCCAATAAACAGCCTACCTATATCGAAATACTCAGAATAAAGAACGTCAACCTTATCATTGCTAAGAATATTCTTAAAAATTTCTATATTCTTTACAAAGGGCTCTCTATTTGGGAGATTAAGCATCAACCCAAGTTTAGTCTCACGATTAACATCAATCGAAGCTAGACTAAAGTGATAGTCTTGAATATCTCTATCTCTGTTCAGCTCGCTATCTATCATCTCACGAGTAATACCTACCTCGCTAAAAGATTTTATAAAATTTTCCAAAGCACACTCCATAACATAAGACCATATAGATCTCGTTCGCGTTTTAAACTATTGTACCGAGACTTCGGCAACTCTAAAATAACTCTAAAAACCATTGCTATATCATATAATTTCATATATAGTTGTAAATAGCTGGGGAGCTTATATTGCCTAACAGAAAGAGCATAAAATGAAGACTACCCAAAAAACTTTTAAAGATCTTATTGAAGCTATTGATAAGGATGAAGTTTTCAAAGTTCATGTTGAAAACGGAATCCCCAATGGTTACTGGGTTGCTAAAGTAAAGATGATTAATCAGTACCGCTACTACGTCTTCGAGGGGAGCGTATTCGATACTGAGTCTAAGATCATCGGCCGACTTGAAAAGCAAAAATTCTACGGCGAAAACTGGCTTGGATTCGTAGGATCTAGGATCCATTGCGCTAGCGCTCCTACAGTCCACAAAAATGAAATTTCAGGAATTCATTCTCTAATTCAGGAGACTATGGTTCATTGATCTATTTAAAATTAACTAAAGGTCGACCACCGCATTTTTATTGGTGGTCGACCTTTAAAGACTCTAAAATAACCTAAAGTCTTATTTACTTTTAGATTTATATTTAAATCAACTCAGCTAATCTCTTAAAGAATTCTGAAGCCTTAAAGGAGATACCTGAACCGCCAGTAAATATTAAGTCTAATTCTTTAGAAGTAGGGGTTTGTAGATCATCGAACATTTCAGTAAGATTAACTAATAAATCTTTAGGATTAAAGGGGTTCGCCATTGAAGCCTTATCCATAGCATTTTGCATTCTTTCAATAAGGTACTTCACTTCGAGAGTTTCTGAGTAAGTCAGCGATCCATCTTTAACGACATTTTCACAATGCTTAATAAATTTACTTAAAGTTAGCACAATAGCTTGAAGATTAATAGCCTTATCAAGTGCTCCGCTAACCTCTTTATCGTAAAATGATTCAGTCGAAAGTTTCATAAAACTAATTTTTTCTTCCGACTCTTTAATATATTCATCAGCATCAAAAAAGCTCATAATACCTCCAAAATTTCAAGAAAATATCAAAGATAGATCCTCCAGAGTCAACTAAAGGGAATGTAAAATTATGAATCAATCGCTTTAGACTGAATCTATCTAATACTTTTAGTCTCCAGTGTTAATCGAAATTTCGATGGAATCTGAAGAAATCGAGATTAAACCTTCAGAATACGAGATAGTAACCTCACTATCAAAATCAACCCATTGGCCAAGCCCTTCAACTTTTTCACAAATCTCGTCGAAGTCACTAAAATCTTTTAAAAGAGCTTCAGGCGTAAGGCCAATTAAACCAGCATCAACTGAATAGCCATTACCGGATTCATCCTCATAAAAACCATCACCATAAGCCGTTCCGGTAGCTACAACCATATGGCCATTGATCACTGCTCCAGAAACCGTTGACACATGATCTTCTGAATAATCAAAATACTTATCACAGAATTTTGTCCACAAATCTGAAACATCAATAACATAGCAAGGGTCTCCAACGAAGTACCTACCTGCAGGAAGCGTCAATTCAAAGTTACCAGAATTAACCGCAGGTGCCTCTAGACTTTCAACTGTAAACATAGACATCTTAATCTCACTTTCATAAAACTTTTTATTATGTAATAATCTTATCAGGAATTCTGCTGAACTTGCTTAAAGAGTGGGAAAAGAATTAGCTGAATCACTTTTAATTCTTTTCCCACTCAATTAGAGCAAGTACTACTTTAGATAATCACCATGAGCCCAACCTGTAGTCGATCCATACTTAACTTGAACCCATTTTCCTGAAGTCTTACCAGTTAAAGTCACTGATCCTCCTTTCGGGATAATCTTAAGAGACTTATTGTTTGCTGATGCGCCACTTCTCAAATGAAGATTTACTGTAGCTTTCTTACTTTTCAAAGATTTTTCAGAAATGTGCTTTGCTGTAGAATTCTTAGAAATATAAGTCGAAGAAACATAGCCAGTCTTAGAGCCGAACTTAACTTTAGCCCAGCCCCCTGAGACACTATATACTTCTATTTTATCGCCTCTATTGAATAATCCAATCTTCTTTCCATTAACGCTTGACTTGTCACGTATGTTTAGACTAGAAAGCACTGTATACGGAGTAGTCGAAATTGTAGTTTTTGGGGACGCAGCTTTAGGTTTAGTTGTCGTGTTTGTCGAAACCTTCTTTAAGTAGTCTTTAGAAACCCAGCCAGTCTTAGACCCTGACTTCACCTGGACCCAATTACCACTTGTCTTACCAGTACCCGAAACTTTTGATCCTTTATTAAGAATCATAATTGAAGTGTTACTTACTCCAGCACCTTTCCTCATATGAAGATTTGCTGTAGTTGTGTATGAAACAACTGACGTAGACTTTTCTTTAGTCGATTCAGTTTTCTTTGGAGTTGTAGGCGCTTTAGGCTTAGTGACTGTATTCTTTTTTGGTTCTGTGTAAGTCTTAAGATAAGATTTTGATACCCAACCTGTTGAATTACCGCTTTTCACTTGTAACCAATTATCAGAAGCTTTTCCTGTAGTCTTTACAACAGAATTCTTCTTTAAGACTGCGACTACCTTATAGGAAACTCCAGCGCCGGACCTCATATTTAAATCAGCAGTAGTCTGATAAGACTCATTCGATTTAACAGATGTTTCTTTAATCGGGGTTATATCGTTATTCTGCGGGGCAATATTCTCTTCGCCTTGAGTCTCACCTTTACCTACAATACTCTTTGCCCATACTGATTTTGCACCAAATAGGCTTCTTGTCTGTGAGTAAGAGAGAGTCGAGGTCTTCCCTGAGGAGCTTTTTGCAGTTGAAGAAACTAATGTTCCCTCATTAGAAACTTTGATAGAGATTGATTTAACATCAGGTAGACCATAGCCCTTAGCGGCTTTAGATTGAGTGATAGTGTAAGCCCATGAAGCGTTAGGGTTTTTAATTTCAGGCTTTAATGCCCAACGGTCATCTCGTGACTGCAGATAAGGGTGATCATAACCCCAAACTGATTTGGCTGCACGGGTTTTCCCGCCAGTTGTTGAAGAGTACAAGGCGTCAATAAGAGCTCCGTTGTAAGTAACTACTTGGGCTGTGCTTGTTTTACCATTTTTCTTCGTGGAAGTTGCGTCTACAGCTGACTTCCATCTTTTACCTATTGAACCATTTGTTCCCTCATTTTCTTTACTCCAACCAGTAAACTTTTGGGAGAGAACTTCATCATAGACGTTGCAGTCACAAGCTGATTTTACGCTAGACATGTTACGAAGAGCGTATGTACGGCCAGCAATTGCCTGTGACTTTAAAGTTTCAGTAGGCCACGAAGAAGGAACTTCAGCAAGACCATAAAGATACTCATCATTTACTCTGAGGCTATTAACTATATTAAGTTTACCTTTAAGCTGCTTAACCGTGATCTTTCCATGTCGGAAGCTCCCTGTCGCGACACCATCATTCGTTTTGGGGATACTTACTATAGTATTCTTACTACCAGAAGGCCAGTAACGAGTATTCTCCCACTCAATGCTGAATCCGGATTTACCTGAAGTAGAGTAAGTTTTACCGTCAACTGTTACTTGAATATTAGAACCACTGTTCGTGAAATTAACAGTTTTAGAACTTACATAAGTCTTTTCATCAAACTTAACTCTTAAACTTCCATCTTTAGGGGTGATTGATGTTGAATTTACTCCAGTAAGAAGCTGAACTTTAATGTCAGAGTTAGCGTAGAGTGAACTGTTAGTAAGTTTTGCGGGATTATAGTAATGTTCTAGAATCTGTTTAGAACTTTTTCCTTCGAGAGCCATTCCGTAGGCGCCGTATTGACTCATTCCTACTCCGTGGCCCCAGCCACCGCCATTATAGGTAAAGCTTTCGGGTACCTTTTCTGGAGCGGCATTAGCAATTGGCGCACCAAGACTTGCCCCCACAGCCACTGCCATAGAGATTGACAGAGCTTTATTCTTTAAATTCATAAGTATTTTCCTTAGAGTAGTCATCAGACTTTATTATTCATCTTAAATACTATCAAAGAAAAGGTGGGCTATTTTAAGCATTTACTGTGAATACAATTAAAGTCTTTCATAATTGTTACAGAAGTTACTAGTGTTACTGTAGTGACACTAAAAATCCTTAAAGACTGATAAAATTTTTACGAGTCTTTGAGGATAGAATTTTAGAAGTTACTTGTAATCTATGAACTCAATGAGAGATTTGAATATGTCATTTGTTTCTTTTAAGTAACTATTAGTATTGCTAAGGTCTTCATGCTCACTTCTATCAATACTTAAATCTTCTACCATTGCGGAGAAGAATTTTCTGTAAGAATCAAGGATAAGAATAGGGTCAGTACTTTGAACGAGGATATTTTCGGCAATAGCTTTCCGCATTTTAATAGTCAAAACGAGTGCTGAGGACGATAGAGCCTCATCAATTTCATGCGACTTCATGATTACTGATGCTGTATCAAAAATTTGGTGAATTAAAGTTGTAGAGAAATCTACTTTATTAATAGCAAGCTCTTTCGGATCTAGCTCAACTCCATCCAGTTGAGTTTGCCAAAGCATCGAGTCTACCAATGTCTTCATGTTTTCTTTAAGAACTTCAACTCCGTCTGAATTCTTTTCCGTCATTTCAATCAATCCTTTAGAATAAGTTGTTGTTCATTATATTCTATCAAATTCTTATTAAAAGAATAGGTGCGGTTCGAATAATTAAAAAACGAACCGCACCTAGAATAAACAATCGCTAATTAAACGAGAAAGCAGTACTCGCATTAGCAGTAAATCGCTTCTATCCTGCTTTAAATAGAAGTTACAAGTTACCTACCATATTTACTCCCATCTGACTGAATGTTTGAAGTTCAGCCATGTTCAAATAATATCAAAATATTCTCAAAGAGAAAAGATTAATCGAAAATTTCTTTATGCTCAAAGAATTTCTGAGAGTAGGTTTGTGCTACATCAACTATCCCAAATTGTTCTATTGTAGCTCTCCCGCAAGGCCAATCCTCGCTACTCAAATCTTCAGGCTTTTCAAAATCAACATGAAGCCCTTCAATGATTCCACCATACGTTGAAGTTGAATCACGCTCAGATTTATCACTCATTAAAGCAATAAAAACTCCTGCCTGTCTGCCTTGACGCGATATAGCCCAAAGATTCATCGCATTGCGATTCTTCAATTCTTGAATTTCTTCTGAATCATTCTCATCAACAATAAAAATCTTATCTGCTGAATCAATGACAATGAGAATAGCATGTGCCGCAGGCTTATAATCAAGATAACTACTCTCATCAGCATCTTCAATTAAGCCTAAACGCTTATGGAGGTGATCTACTGACGTCTTAAGCATTTCTGAACACTGGAAGAAATCTGAAAAATACTTCTCATTCTTAAGCCCCTCGACTAAAGGCTCATGATGATTATAAGGTTCAGGGTTAAGCAAAACCACATTCCAGCGATCAGCGTTAGTGTTAGCATGCTGAATAAGATTACCAGCCATTGTAGTTTTTCCGCTACCGCGTTTTCCCGAAACTAAAAGACTCGCACCGTCTTTTAAAACATTCCAACTTAAAGGCCCCTTTTCGCTAAAACCAAGGGGGAAATTATACCAGTCAGAATACCCAGCGTCACCAAAGTAGATTTTCTTAGGGAGTTTTTCAAGGTTTTCAACATTTACCATTTTCAATCAACACCTATGAAGAATAAAATTTTAATCAAAACTAATTAAAATATCAAATAAGTCACAATATTTTAAAAAGAACAAAAATAAAACTATTAAATAGACAATATATAACAAAAATTTCTGTTTTAAATGCCTATTTAATAGTTTAAGTTTATTTAGTTATGTTAAGCAATATATAAAGTTCTTTAAAAGAAAAATTAATGTCCTGATTGCAAATTCTCGTAAATACCACCACGAATAGAACTAATCTCAGTGAAAATGACATGAGACTCAGGATCAGTCTCTCGAATTACATCTGTTACTTCAGATTCTTCAAGTCTAGCAAGATTAAAATACAATTCAAAAATTTCTTTATCAAAAGATTCTTTACCATCAAAGACATGTCTCTTATCGCAAAGAATTCTACGCTTATGAAGAGTTTTCTCAATTGCTAAAGCAACCTCAGAAGGCTTGCTAGTAATCACTCGAGCAGAGCGCATTCCAGCATCACCATCGACAACTTTCTTAATCATTGGTGAAACGACGATAAAGAATAATGCTGCAGAGGCGGCGGCAGTTTCAAATCCAACAACAATCATAGCTACACCAAAAATAACAATATTGATGCCAAGAATCAACTGATTAACGTCAAATTTAGACCTATTAGAAACAATCGAAGCCAAGGTCTCAGTACCATCAAGAGCCCCACCCTGTCTTAGGGCTAGCCCAATTCCAAAGCCAAGAAGCGAGCCGCCGAAAAATAGAGCAAGGACAAAATTGTTAGTAAGGGTTTCAACATGGTGAAGAAGAATAGTACTAACAGATAATGTAGCAACTCCAATTGCAGTCCTAATAGCACTTCTTCTACCTACTTTGAGCCAAGCAAGAATAATGAAAGGTAAGTTAAGGACTGCTAGAAATACGCCGACAGGAATGCTAACATTCAATGACGAAGCTAAAAAATTAGATAGAAGAATTGAAATACCAGTGACTCCGCCATCTAAGAATCCATTAGGAATTAAGAAAGCTTCTAAACCGAAAGCAACTAGAACTCCAGCAACAATGACACAGAAGATCTTATAAGCCTCTGAAATATAAGGATGGGACTTTGCTTTAGTGATTACTTTAGAGACCATCACATCACGCCTTTCATATAGTTTTTGATTTTTCAATTTCAATCTTATCAAAAAATCTATAAGAAAATCGAAAAACACTTAAGGTTGTAATCTAGTCAATTTTCGGCATTTCAATCGGCATTAAATACCTGAATCTATTTCTAAAATTAAAGCTTTTCCCACTTCTATCTTGACTTAAATCCATTCTCTTTACTTCAACCATAGAAAGCCTCTGACTCGCACGATAGAATTCTTTATTCTTTTGAATAATCGTAGAGTCACTCGCAGGCTCAATAAAATTTCTTTCGGTATCGCGTAGACTTACTTGAATAATATTCATATTACTTGAAGGCCCAGAATGAGCAATTTCACTAAGCTTCAGCCAAACATACTCAGCTTGATCATAGGTGTACCCTAAATATATCAAATCTTCAGGTCTTGAGTTATTTGAAAAAATATCAAACTCAATATCTAAAATAAGAATCCTAGATCGACCGCCATAGTCTCCATACTCCGCATTTTTCCGCACCCTGCTATAACTTGCTAAAAAGTTATCAATAACAACTTTTGGAGACTCATTAATCTCTTTAACAATCTCACGGCCAACTAAACTAAGAGGATACTGCTCAGGTATATCAGAAGCTATAAAAACCTCATTATCTTTATTTTGAGCTTCAAACTGCTCGACAACTGAATCAAGAACCCATACCCAATTAGGCTCATTTTCAGAGTAGGTAAGATCCAGTAAGCTTTTACTCCGTAGATTCCAGGTCTCCAGCATAGCGCAACTATCGTTAGTAAAACTCAAATCAGTGTAGCCTAAGGCTATAAGATCAGAGGACAGCCTTTCGTTTCTTCTCAAATTCTCAATGAATTCTTTTGTTGTTTCAAAAGGCTTCCGATCTTCAAGGGAGTCAATTACCGGATCTAAAATAAGATCGAATTTAGAATCGCTTCTGTCAATCTTAAAGCTAAAGTAGCCACTAAAATGCTCATCAGATGTTTTATTCTGCAAGAAAACTTCATCATAAGCGGTAACTATAATCTCAAGATCGAAGCCAAAAGGAAGATAACGATTAATCATAAGACACCTTCTATCTAAAGGTTAATCAAACCCTCGTGGAATAAGGCAAAGCTAGTTAAATCAACTGAAATTGTCTGAAAAATATTATCCTCACATACTGAATAAGCAACTGATTTATCAGTAAAGACTAAATTATCCGAAGATAGTCTAGAGTCTAACTTACGCAAGAAACCCTCATTAAGATCAGTTTCGAGACCGGCATGAACAAAGGAATACTGACCTCTCATAAAAGATCGGAATTCTTTATTAGACGCTAATGAATTAACAATCTTCTTGAAGGTATCAGTTAACTCAACCTGTACAGTATCATTTGAAGTAGCGTAGGACTTACTTCGTTTTAGCAACTCATTAAAAGCAACCATATTACTCTCCTTTAGACGTGGAAGGTGGTAGTGGGACCATTATATCAGGAGTTGAGCGGAGGGGTCGGAGTTGCTTGATTCGCGCACGCGCATACACCTCAAGTTAATGTCCATGGTAGGTAAGGTAGTTAGCGACAGAAAACTGTACTTTTTAGAGTAACATCGAAAGCTAGTAAAATAATCTAAAGAGGCGTCATAAGCAGTATTCAGTAAGTAAGAGTCTGTTATTTATTGGTCTCTTCTTTAAGCTTTATTTTAAAGTCTAAGCTCGAAAAAGTATCCGCTCAGAAAGTTTTTTTTGGTGGGAACATAGTCTGCTTTTAAAGTTCTCTTTAGTTTGGAGGTGATGTTTTTTTTGGGGGTTGGATACTAGGCCGGAGGGAGTGTGGAAGGGTGATAGACGGCGGAGGTAGAGTGGGAGCATTGAGAGTCCACCTCAAGTTAGTGTCCATGGTAGGTAAGGTAAGCAGCATTTTTCTAGACTCTTGGTATAGTAGCTACGCTACTAACTTTTCTAGTTGCTGAAGTTTACGGAAAATACAACTGGATTAAAGTGGAAATTGAGAGACAGCCAACAAAACTTTACAGTACGCAATTAAGGTCTTCAGAAAAGTAACCTCCACTTACGCTCGCTAATCTAAATAGAGATTGAACTTAAGTTTGAAATGAAGTTCAATTTCTATTTAGATATTTAAGACAGTCGATTTGACATATACGCTAAACAGCGGCACCAGACAGCCTCGCAGTAGCTATTTTTCCGTGGGTATTTGTTGGTCTCTTTGCTATACTGCTGAGAGAACCCGGTTTACTGACTGCTGAGCATATGGTGAGTCGAAAGATATTATTCTGATTAATTATTCTTTAAAAATGCAGTTAAAATGAATGAGTTTGATATAAGAATTTTACGTCGAGTGATATATAGTTGAGGAAACAAATAAGGATTTTGAAAATGGATGATAATAGTAAAATAATAATTAAAGAAGAAGCCTCAGATAAGAAATTTGGAATTTATCTTATTGTGTCTGGCTTAATTGCATGGATTGCTTCCGGTATTTTAGTGCTTGACAGGCTTGCCTTATATAAGAATCCTAACCATGTCACTTCATGTGATATAAATCCGTGGGTGTCTTGCGGAACTGTTATGAAATCATGGCAGGCAGAATTATTAGGCTTTCCAAACCCCCTTATAGGGATTGTTGGTTTTGCGATAATCACAGCAATAGGCTTTGCTCTTCTTGCTGGCGCTAAATTTGCGAAATGGTTCTGGATTTCTCTTCAAATAGGGATAACCCTAGCATTAGGCTTTATTGTCTGGTTAATATCTCAGGCTCTTTACGACATTCAGGCTCTCTGCCTTTACTGCATGATTGTCTGGGCGGTAGTCATACCTCTCTTTATTAATACTTTTAGCAAGATTCTTGATAATCGTAGCATACTTGCTCCCGCTGGTCTCGTTAAGGTAGTAAGGGAGTGGAAGATTCCAGTTTCGATTATTCTAATCGCTACTGTGGGAGCACTTATTGTTCTAAAGTTCCCAAATGCTTTCTTCTAATGCGAAAAACGACTAAAGATCATTGCGTTTTCTCAGCGAATTCTATAAAAACTACCTTGCAGTAAAACGAAATTGTTTTTTGATTTCAAAGATAGTTAAGCTTCAGATACCAAATCTACAAAACGCTTGCCCTTAAGGGATAGAAGCCAGCAATCAGGAGTTTTTTCAACATTCGAGTCTTTACAGTTGCTTTCATTCCTAAAGTGAATAGTAAGATTGTAAAGAGTCTCAATAGTGAGATAATCCGGGTCAACTTTGATTATTTCTAAAATCTTTTCTTGAATGCTTTTAGACAAAATGTTATCAATTAAAATAAGAGCATCAACAAAACTTGTGACATGACTTATAGGTAAAGTCGAAGTGAGGGTTCTATAATAAACTCTGTAAATTGACTCACTATAAATTTGCGCAATTTTTTCTATGGGAGATTTTAATTCTGTACTTTTTACATCTTCAATAGAAACAATGATGTCATTTAATCTACTAGATCTTCTACCTGAAATATCTGGTCTTTTTCGATTTTTTCGGCTCAAAAATTTTAATTCAAGGTAAGCCGCATGCTCAGTCAGTGGGAGACGACTCGGGGTTATTTGAATATCCCTAAGGCTACCTTTAGCGAATTTTAAAAATAAACTATCAATTGCGATAAGATCTATAACTCGATTAGCCATATCTTGTCTGAAGCAAAGTGTTGGAAATTTTTTAAAAATATAGTCGACTCTAGACTCTTTAATTGGATAAGCTAAAAGTAGCCTCTCATTCTCCTTTTGAAGAGACCTCTCTCGCAAGTTTTTAATATTAAGAATATTCAACTTTGTTGACCCGCCTTTGCTAATAATAAAATTTTAACTATCCTACATTGTTGACCCTTTTAGGGCAAACAGATCTACTTCTAGAATTAAAATTTTTAAGAGGTTTAGTTGAAATGCTATTTTAGATTTAAATTTTAGACTGTTTATTAGACACAGTAGAAACTGCGCTACTAAGACCACCTAGTTAGACCCGAGGCTATCAAGGTAAACTAGGTGGTCTTTTGCTGTAAAATGACAGTTTTGCAGCAAAATACTGTCTACTGTATGACTATACCCTAGGCAATAAAAACTGCTCTATAGACCGCTTAGGCTATTAGGGACTATTATTAAAAATTTTAAAAAGCCTTGATTATCGTGCAACTAAGATCTTTAAATTATTTAAAGCTTTAAGCCTAAAATTTGTAAATATATTCTTCGTATTTATCTTCAGGTTCTGATAGGATAGAGTATAACCATTCTTTAGTGCTACCCAAGACTCCAAGGGTTCTATCGCCTTCTAATTCAGCTTCATAACCCATCATACTTAAAGTATAAATATTCTCAATGCTAAAATAACTAGGTTCTGCTTCAAGAACTTCAACAACTTTATTCTTAACCGCATCACTGAAAAGAGTCGACCAAGCTTTAACAAAACAAAGCATAAAAACTGAGGACTCTTTCTCTAGATCAGGCTTGAAGATATAGCCACGCTTACTAGCATAATTATTGTAAATAGATGCTAATCTATAGTAAGACTCACTATATCCCTTTGAATTGTGATTGCCTAAAAGAACACCATGAAGCTTGCTATGATCCACACCTAACTGACGATTAATCTTAGAAACCTTAACTCCGTTATAGGAGCCTAACTCACAATAAAGCTTGAGTAAGTAGTTAAAACTTGATTGCGGTGCTTCACGTAAGTGTTTAAAAATAAGATAGGCCTTAAACCCCCTATACTTAGAAAGACCTAAGAATATCTCATCGTCTTCTAAGGCGCTAAGATATAGCATACCACGGTCACTATCACGGGGGACTGCTACAGAGAAGTCAAATCCAAATGTACTTAATCGCTTGCTGATAAAACTAAAACGCTGATCAGGCGTCTTGTATTTATCAAGCATTCTGGCTTCAATTCTAGCCTTGATTTTAGAGTTCAAACTACGAATCATTCTTGCAATCCTGTCTAAATAGTAAGGGATATAAGACTCCCATAAACGATCTTTAAAATATTCTACAACAAATTTCAAAAAATATATTCATGGAATCGATGAAAAACAGATCAATTAAAGAGAAGTCTAACCGTCTTCATTATTAACTTTTAGGATCAGAGGAAACGCTAATGTCGAAAGTTTTATCGATAGTCCCTTCAGGCACATGGAATTCAGTTCGATCCTTAAGTCTGAACTCTATAGGAGAGAACCACCACTTCTTAACAGTCTTCGTAGAAGTCTTTAAGAAAGCTATTTCAGAATCTTCATAAATATATGCCTCATCGGCTCTCATATCCTTCAATTGAGAAGAACCGTCGTCATTCTTCTGAATATAGTTAATGACTTGCTTACCTTCAATAACTCCCATGCCTAAGAAAATACTGCTATTAGTTTCCGAAGAGTTCCCAATAGCCGCCAACGAGACTTCATCATACTTAACCTCACCGGAATCTAACATACTAACGCCGACTCCTGCATAGACAAACAAAGCAATAAGGCTACTTACAATAAAGGCAATAAAACCCTCAAAGGCATCATAACTATAGAAAGATGTAATGAGAATAACTGCAATAATCAAAACAAATAAAATCATCTAAAAACCTCTAATTCTTTCGTATTCTGTAACCTGTGAAAAGTATTGACCCCAAAAAGAAACTTTCCCAGGGATGGATAAATCTAAAATATTAATCTGGAAAATTTTTCTATAGTTTTACAAATCCATTCAAGATCCGAAGGGCAGTAGCAGAAAAATTAGCGTCTAGATCTTTGCCATTTTGTGATCCTTTGAAGGTTGCTTAGTTAAAGATTTATTTTTCAATACTAACTATACATGAAAAAGTCTATCTTTGAAAATACCTTTAGACTAAAACAGTCTTAGGTTTAAGTAAAAATTTAATATGTTAAAACGGGTTAATAGTCAAGGTGCCTCTGCCAGATCTGTTATTTTTTAAACTATCATAACCGTTAAATTCTTCATTATTTATATAACTGTTAGATCCCGAAAATCATACCCATATACATTAGAATGCTTCTTATAAATTTGCAATAAACAACTCCAAAGCGGTTTATTATCAGATTCTTCGTGAAAATCATGAGAATCTCAAAACGAAATGCTAATATCTCCCAAGCTTTTTCTTTTCCGCGATCTCTAAAAGGTATTTAAATATTTATATTTTCTGTACTTCGCGCTATTTTTATCAGGTATTTATTTGATGTGACATGCGTCAAAAGTATAGTTGATATTATATTAGATCGAATAAGTCAACCTACTTGATATAAACAAACCCAAACCAACTTTCTCTTTAATCGTATTTTTGGAGTGATTTATGAAACATGAACGTTCTATTTATTTAAAAGCAGCAATAATTTCTATTATTACTGTAACGATTGGCAGCTTATTTGTAATTCTATTTACTACAGTCTTTGTGCCTGCAAATAAGTTCGTAAAAGAACTTACCCCTCTACCTGATGAACAAAGATATTCGCTTATAGATAAGGTTCTTTCAGACATAGATTACCAAAACATAGGTAAGGTAACCTCAGAAGTAAAAGATGAAGGCGATGGTGTATTTGTAGCATCATACAAAAGAATTTCATATGATGATCCCGAAGTTTTTGACAAGATAGCGAAAAAACTTGCTAATCCTGAAGATAAAAACACTAATTATACTTGCGAGTATAGCAAAGAAATTGAAAATATTGATCAATATAACTGCACTTATTACGGAACAGTAATAAGCATGGGTAAAGGCCCCGGCGGCACTTCTATAGAAGTTAGCGACTCATCAAGCGGAAGAAAATAAATAGTTACAATAAGAGGAGTTCTATAAATGAAAACAAAATCTAGAAAAGGTTTAATATCTAGCTCTATAATTTTGATAATTATGGCTTCAATCACTGGATGCCAAGCCTTTGAAAAACCTACATCTTCGGTAGATGATCAAACGCATTCTAAAAGTCAGAAGAATTTAGACAACACTGACCATAAAGAAAATAAAGATACTTTAAAGCAAGAGTCGGAATATGATGATAAAGGTAATTATAAACCGCATCAAAGAACTTTAACAAAGACTATGTCTTTTATTGGGGAAAAGACTATTTATAATACAGCTAATTTCGAAAGATATGATAAATGCGATTGGGACTATAATTCGGATGGATCAATTGATCTAAGAAACGATTGCGGTACTATAAGTTATATCCACACGGATAAGGAGGCTAAAATGTCTGTTACTATTACAGACTCTTTAGGCGAAAAATACTATTTAACTAGCGAGGACACTGCTTTCGACAAAAGTTCAATGTTTAAAGACTAGTGATGTTTTGAGGTAGACAATCACTGCTCACCCGATTGTACTACTGAATATTTTGAATAAAAATAAAAAGAATGGATGCAGCGTTTTTATTTGCTGAATCCATTCTTAGTTTAATTAATTACCAGCATCTAAATCATAGAATCCACAAACTGCAGCCCCAAGAAATGCAATAATCTTTACAATTAACTCAGGTTATCTTTTTCAAAATTATCAAAATCAATACAATAAACTTGACTTGATTCAAAATATATGATAACTTCAGTTCCCAAGTTTTTAATCTTCTCTCCAGTGAATTTCAATCACAATATAGACCCTTCAAAACCATGCATAGCAAGAATCCATCCAGCAGGTTGATCATTGACTAATTCTACAAAAGACGCATTAGGCTTTCCATCCAAAGTAGACCCTTCAACAGCCATTCGAGTTAATTCATAAAGAGTTCCTGAAGTGAAAAATGAAACATCTTTAGTCATAACTCCCGAAATGATCTCCTTAATCTCGGATGAGACGAAGTCCTCCCAAACGGAGAGGAAAATAAACATTATTATAAAATCTCGGCTATTATATTGACAAGCTTCAATTACTGTCTTATATGCTTTAAGCATAGAGTAGAAAGAATCAGTTTTAGTTAAATCTATTTCAACCCCTCGATCTTTTTCTTCTAGAGTCCAAATCGAATCCGAAGAATCATAAAAAGCCTTCATGAAATCAACTTCATAAAGTTTAAATTCAAAAACGAAGCGAAGTAAGAATTCTAACTCATCAAAATGAGAAATTCTGTCAATATTATCTAAGAGAGAGTTAAGATTCTCAGTTCTGCAGAATCCAATAAACATTTTATCTTCTTTAAAAAGTCTGTTAAAGTCTTTCTTCCATATTTTAGTGAAAAAAGCACTAGTGACAAAAGGAGAGTTCCAGAAAATCTCACCAATTAATTCTCTTCTTGAAGAAGCAGTCTTAAACCCAGAAACTAGCTCTGCATCAGTTAAAGATTTAATATAATTTCTAGGTTCCATCCGATCACTTAAAAATTCTTTTTCCATTACTAAATCCTAAAATTACTAAAATACTCTAAACTCTACATCCAGAAATAACATCCCGATTTCTAAATGCTCTCTGCAACAGTAGTAAAACCATGCATACCAACAATCCACTCAAAAGGGACATTATCTTCTAAAGAAGAACCTTCTTCAAGATAATAATTAGTTAAAATATAAATACTATTCATAGTCACATAGCTAGGGTTTTCTCTAATAAAAGAAATTACCTTCTCTTGAATCTCAATGGGAGTATGAACCGACCATACTGCAACAAAGTAAGTAAAGAGAGGAGCATAAAAAATCGTCCAAAGGTCTGAAAGATAAGAAGAAGCAAAAATATACAAATCTCTACCGCTAACTTCAGAACTATACTCTTCGTGATGCGTCTTAATTAAAACAGCCCAAAACCAATCTAGAGGCGCATTTTTAATTTGATTAAGACTTAAGCTCCTGCCCTTAATATATGCAGCATGAACATCATCAATTGCAACTAACTTAAGAAAATAATTAACATTGTCAACAGACTTACTCCGATCTCTCTTTGAGTAAGGCTCAAACAATTTCTCTAACTTCAGAAAAGCTTCTAATTCAAGACTATTAACACGATAATCAGAATGGAAAAGAGCTAGCCTAAGAGTCTTACTCCTATAAAAACTAATGAAAAAATCATCATCTTCAAGTAAATAGTGACACTTATCAAGATGCTTATCAGAGATTACCCCCAAATATTTACGAGGCATACGAGACTTCAAAAGCTCAACTCTATCTTCAAAAGTAGAATGCTTACGCAAAACCCGCTTCTCTAAAAAGTTAAAAGACTTTCTATCAGCCCTTTTAAAAGAAGTCATAACACCCCCATTCAGTCTAATCGATTCAACAGAAGCAATTGTACTATAGATTCTAACTATAGTCAAAAACTCTTATTTTACGGTTTTCTAGATCGAGTAGAAACTGCGCTACTAAGCGCGTCTAGTTAGACCCGAGCCTATCACGGCAAACTAGGTGGTCTTTTCATATTTCTATGCCGTTTTGCAGTGAAATGCTGTCTGCTGCATGACCATACCCTAGACAGTAAAATCGACTCTATAGACTGCTTAGGCTCAACCCTCAAAGAGGCACTTTCTAAAAGTAAATAGAACCCGCAGACTGACTATCGCTCGAAGAGAAATCACTTGAAACAGAATCACTCACAACAAACCCTAACTTTTATTAAAAGACATATAAGCAATAGTCAATACTCCTTAAATATTTTACAGGCTATGAAGACTTAGAGAGGATATTGGAGTTTCGAAAGAAAAGAGTAATCGCTGTTTTCGTCAGTTACATTTAATAAGCTTAGTAAAGAATTCTTTAATTCATTTCTATGCGAAATCCAGTCTTGCTCCCAAACAAAAACTAGCTTTATACCTAACTCTTTACACCTATTAAACTTATTTAAGTGATACTCTCTAGCACTCAAATCATAATTTTCTTTAATAAAAGAATCACTATGGAAATATTTACCATTAAATTCTATAGCAATATCTAATTCAGGTAGATAGAAATCTAACTCTTGGCCTTTCAAAATCTTTCTGTCATTACGAATAATCAGAGGCGCTTTTTTAAAATCAGAATTAATGCTATTGCAATTAATCAATTCTTTAAGAATATCTTCAAGGAATGATCCAAAATCATTCTCCATTTTAGAGCCAGCACAAAAATGACAACCACTATTACTAGAGCTAAATCTATCACAAATACGAGCAAGCCACGAATGATTAAACTTCTCGCAAGTCCACCAGACCTGAACTTTAGTACCACTAGTTACTTCATTAGGATAAATATTTAATATTGAATTCTTCGCAAAATCCCACTCTATCAATGCCTCAGGATTAGTGACTTCTAAAGTATTAACGCCCGACACCTTCTTTTTCTTGCTACAAACAGAACAACCCCACCTCTTTACTGTTCGGTGCCAAGGTGTCTGCTCAAAACTATGCTTATTCTGACATTCCCAAATAACTTTAAACTTCTTCTCTAAAGAAGAGACTTTTTCAGGATTCATATTATTTAAAGAAGAAAACTCATTAAAATAAGGCTGCTTACAAATGCTTCTATTAAATCCAAAGCACTCATCACAGACAAGCTTTTCAATAAAACGCTTAGGAGCTACATTATTTACATGACCTAAAGGACAAATTAATTCTATGGGCTTACTATATTGAGCAAGAACATTCTCAGGAATTAACCAAGCGTTCAGAAAGTCTGGTAGAACATCTTTAAGATACTTTCCAGCAATATTAGATTTATCTAGATCTTTAATGAAATTTAAGTATTCTTCACGAGTCTCAAAATGAACAGGAAATAGGCAGTCAAAGCTACTACAATTCTTTAAAGAAAGGGTAATAGGATTTAAATGAAACTTACTGACAGGCAAAATAACTCCTTTAAAATACTTACTCTTACTGCATCTTTCTTTTATTTAATAACTCTACTATACCAAAATGTTTACTTCATCTTCTTAAATTTAATTTGAACACGCTCAGATTCAGGTTTCAAGTCCTGATCTTTCTTGAAATCATGAAGGAACTTAGTATCCACAGTTTGTGGTCCCTCAACTTTACCATCAGGGTACTTGAAATATGCCACCCAAGCGTGCTCACTACCAGCAGTAAACTCTTCACGCTCTTTATCAGAGTCACGAGTAATAGACAACTTAAATGCTTCCTGGTCTTCCGGAATATAAATCCGCTCGACTTTGACCGGTTGAGAATAAGAGTTATAGACTAGATCCCCTTCGTTAAGATCTTTTAGAAGTCGAAGACCAGTAGGAGTAGGTATTAAAGTCGAGCCAACTAGAGCTTTGACTCCTGCAGGAGAGAGCAATTCTCCTGCCTCATCAACCATGACTAGTAATGCTTGGCCTCTTTCTGGAAGATCTAAGAAGTTATTGTGTCCTAATTCTTCAAGTTCTGAGTATCGTTTCATCATGGTTTGTTGCGCGAACCGTAAAACTGTTAGTGCGTCCTCTAGCGTCGTGGCAATCCCGAGCACGACATTTGAGTAAGCTCTGAAGCCTGATAATTCGACCTTTTTTAAATCTATTCCAATAAATCTCCATGCATCAGGTCTTAGTATAGTCCCTAGGATAATATTTCTTTGGACAACGCTATTATGTGAGACGAAACTTACTCCATCTGGGCCGCCCGCAGCGAACAGTCTATCCGCACTATCAACTTCAATGCACCTTGCTGGCTCAGGTTCTATTTTTCTTACTGCTTTAATTTTCAAAAGATTCTCCTATGTTTCTTCATTTTGCTCTTAAATAATATCAGTACTACATTTTAACTGTAGAAAGCATTTTAGATTTTTTACTGAAGAAGAATAAGTAATAAAAAAGACCCTCTAAGAAAATTTGAAAAGATTCAAGAGTAAATAATATTGGTAAAATAATAAAGACTATATTAAATGAGGTGAATTTTATTGAAGAATCTAAGAAGAACTATTCCTGGAATTAATGATTGTACTACTCTCAGACCTGACATTGCTGAAAAGTTTTCAAAAGACTCTCCAATTAAACCTTCTGAAGTAACTCCCTATAGTAATAAGAAAGCGTTGTTTGATTGTAATAAAGGCCATTCTTGGTCTGCTAGAATTTCTACTGTAACTTCTGGCGGTGGTTGCGTTTATTGCGCTGGCCTTAAAGTCTTAACTGGTTTTAATGATCTTGCTAGTAGATATCCAGAACTTTTAGAAAGTTATAGTGAAAATAATGCTCTTCCTCCTACTGAGGTTTATTTTGCTGGAGCTAAATATTTACTTTGGTCTTGTAAAGTTTGTAGGGGTGAGTGGTCTACGCAAACTCGAAATAGAGTTAATGGTAGCGGCGATTGTCCGTACTGTTGTGGAACAAAGCTTCTTAAAGGTTTTAATGATTTTGCTACGCGTTATCCGATTGAAGCTAAGTTATGGAGTAAATCAAATGCTTTGACGGCTAATGATGTTTTCCCTTTTACAAATAAACTGTACTTCTTTACTTGCGTTAAGCATGGAGACTGGAGGGCTTCCCCTAATAAGATTTGCGGTGGTACTCGTTGCCCTGAATGCGCTAAGAATAGTTTTGTCTCTAGAGGCGAAACTGAGTTATTTAATTTTGTTTCGCATATTTATGAGGGTGTTGTTATTCAGTCTGATCGCAATACTTTAGACGGTTTTGAAATTGATGTTTTGGCCCCCAGTCTTAATATTGGTTTTGAGTTTAATGGAGATTATTGGCATAGCAATAAAGTCCTTTTAGCTTCTAGGGGAGTGACAGCTGAAGAGTACCATTTGGAAAAGATGAGGAATGCTTTTAGCAGGGGAGTGTCTCTTTATTTTGTTTGGGAGTCAGATTGGGTTAATTGTAGGGACCTTATTGAAGAGAGTATTCGCCTTTTGATTGAAGAGGGTTCCGAGAGTAGTATTCTTTCGAAGCTTGCGAATTAATCTATTTTCTCCTATTGGGGATCTATTTAAATTTTTACATTGTTTTTGCTTCTAGGGTTTTTGTTATCTACAGCATTCCTACCTTTTATTTTGGTAAAATATCTTTAGTTAGTATTTTTAAAAGAAAGTTTTTGTGGATGGGTAATATTGTAGATTCAGATAAAAATCCAGTTATCTTAGAGCGCTCTTTAGCTGATGTTTGGGATTATGAGAAGAATAGCTCTATTGGTCTTTCTATTGATACAGTGACTGCGAGGGCGAGTAAGAAAGCTTATTGGCTGTGCCGTAATTGCAGTCATTCTTGGTTTGCTTTGATTTCTAATAGAACTGCTGGTAACAATTGCCCTCCTTGCTCTCGTAAGACTGCTGTTCGAAAGAGATCTATTAATAGGGTTTTATAAGAAGCTTTTGGCTTGTTGTTAGTGGACAGTCCATGCAAATTCTTAAATTTTTTAGTACAATGGTAATAATCGTTAAGTATTAAGAGGAGTGTGAGTAATTGTGAATATTTTAGCTGTAGTGAGTGCTGCAAGCTCAAAGAGTCTAGACGATTTATCTAAAGACTATCAGAATCTTGTTGAGCCTGTTTATCAAGGACATTGGCTAACAGATTTCGTAAAGACTCTAGGGAGCTTTGGCTTCTTGAGTCTCATTTTTGGGGTTGGGCTTATTATCTTTTTTGGCTTACTGTACTTTTATAGAGATAGCAGCAATAATCTACAAAATGCTGGAACTATCACTTCTATTTATTTTATTCTACTTGCGGTGGTTTTTATGCTCTTCGGTATGATAGGGATTCAGGCGAACAGAAGTAATTATAATACTGAGGTTGCTAACTATCAATCCTCAGTGGAATCAATCAAGAGTGAGTATGAAGCTAAGTTTGTTGAAGAAAAAATTATGAGTAAGTATGATTTTGAGTCTGAATTGGATGATCTTAAGTTTAAGTATCACGAGAATGAAGCTTTAAAGATTGCTGAAGTTACAGGTATTTATGATAACCTTGACTCTGGTGTGAGCTATGACCTTAGATTCGTTGTTGATGAAAATCAAGATGCTACTCTCATGATTAACGGAGATGTTACTAAAGAACTTATTGAAAGTTTAAAGAAGTAATTTTATTTTTGATATACTTAAAGGCGATTACCACCATAGATACCTTCAATTCTATACTGATGGTAATCGCCTTTAATATAAGACTTCATAGGGGAAATGCCTTGCTGGAGCCTTTCCTCTGGTAAATGAATAAGATCACCTTATTTTTTGAAGTGATTTTGATAAGATTCTTCTTGAAATATTTTAAAAGACTAGTAGGATGGATGCTGATGATAGTAGAAGCTAGCTCTAAATTTAAGGACGTCATAATCCAATCTAAAGAGTCTGGGTTTGCTGACTACTTCATATATTATGTTGAGAATCAAGGGGTCTATATGCTTATAGCCGCCTTCTTCTTTGCATTAGTAACCTTCCTACTGCTCTTTAAAGACTCTAAAATTAATGCTTACTTAGCTTCAGTAACAGTTCTATTAGCTTTTGTAATCATTTTCCCAACTTTTTCAGCTATTGATTCTACGACTAAGGATAGAGATAATGGAATTAATACGTTAGAGCATAACGCTGAATATAATATTAATCAAGCTTATAATATTGGAAACCTAGAAAATCTTTACTTCGTCCACGAAACTAAAAGCTTTAAAGAGGATGGCGAGGGTTTTAGACGTATCGTAAAAACGGAAGTCAGGATTAATAGCATTGAGTTAGCCGAAGAGTTCAAGCTGGTTTTTGTTTATCAGGATAATGGCAAACCTACACTTCTTAAAATTAATAATGTTACAGACAGTGTAATTGAATATTTAGAGAGATAAACTAGGATATTAATTACTGAAAGATAAGATCTTTACTGTTGAAAGGCAGATTTATTGTTGTCTATCAGAAATAAAATTTTCGTCAAGTCTTTTTAAGAGGCTAAACTCTTTTCTTTCAAATGTCTCTTAAATTAGTTAGAATACAATAGTTAAATGTCCTATTACTGAAGAAGATTAAAGTTAAGCCTAGAAAAGCGAGGTAAGCATGAAGAAAATTCTATCTTACTTTAAAAGAGCCTCTAAAAGGTATTCAAATATTACTGAATCTATTGATGACTCTAGTTTTAAGGCAGTCGATACTTTTGAGGAGAATCTTGAAGATTATGTAACAGCGCTTCAAAGATACAATTACTTAGTCTCTAAGGTTGATAGCGAGATGGAAGGAGTAACATTAGATACTGCGATTGATGGTTACTTATCAAAAGATCTACTTCTTGAATCTTTAAAAAACGATGAAATATGGATAGGTCTTTCAAGATACTCCGGGCTCAACGGCTTTGAAATACTCTCAAATCTAAGTGAATCTGGACAAGAAAGCTTCAACTATCTTATCTCACTCTATGCAATGTTTAGTGAAGTTTCTTTTGAAGATACTTTTAAAGAAAATATTAAAACAAAGCCTATCACTCTAACTTCAGTTAGCCTTGCTGGGAGCTGGGGCGACTCAGAAGAATTAAGTCCTTGGGAATGTCTAGCTCAAGGCTTAATAAAGAATAGTGACTCTCATTTTGACCATAGATTCAACCGATTCTGCAGTGAGTATATTGAGGCTGATTTTATTGCAGAATTCTTAAATGTTTGGAGGAATATATTCTCAGTAGAAATTCAAGAAAAAGTATCTAGCATTCTTGAAGATAGTGATTTTTGCTCAATCAAGAATCTTTATGAATTAAGTATTTCAGCTTATAAAGAGTCTATAGGTGAAGAAAATGATAGTATTCTAAGTATTCTTAATGATCCAGCTGAATGGATTAGAGGCACACTTGATTCAGAGGATTGTCGGAGTAAAAAGTAAGCAATATTCAGAATCGAAAATCATTTTTGATAAAATAAAAATAACTTTAAGAAAAGAGATTCAAAAATGAAGAATAAAGAAAAGTTTTTAGCGTCAATCGAAACTGCTTTTGGGAGCATCGAAGAAATGGGGTTCGAGAGCCCTCTAGAAGAATATTTGATTACAGAAGAAGAAACTGAGTTAATCTCATTCTTTGAGGGGATTGAACCTATTGACTCTGACGAACCACCGCTAGGATATATGGAGATTCACTACTCTAATGAGAATGATTGGCTAATTGAAATTAAGAACTCAATGGGGACCTTTACAAGTAGAATTTCTTCTAATAAAAAGGAGAACTTTGAGTATTTTAAAAATCTTTATGAATCAACAGGGCAAGAATACTATATTGATTTTGAGTACCTTGACGAGATTGGGTTCAGCGATGATCTAAAGAGGCTTGTAGCTTTCTTTGGCTATTCTGTTTGTAGTATATACAAAATTAATACATCAAACCATAGTTTCTAGTAAAATATCCTTTTTAGAGTCCTAGTAAAAACTGCGCTACTAAGACCACCTAGTTTGCCGTGATAGCCTCGGGGCAAACTAGGTGGTCTTTTATAGTAAAATAACAGTTTTGACGGAAAATGCTGTCTACTGTATGACTATACCCTAAGAGCTAAAACCGACTCTATAGACCGCTTAGGCTACGACCTATAGGACTGAAAATCTATATTTTCTTTCGGAAGATTTTTGATGTATAGTATGAATTACAATACTTTATATTTGAAGGGGCTTCAATTGGTCAATCTAAAGATTCGAGATATTCCAGAGTATGAGAAAAAGATACTTCTAGAAAAATACTCAAACATGACTAATTTTGAAGAACATATTAACTATTACTTTGGAGTTAGCTCTTACTACCATAACAAAAGCGTAATAGAAGTATTTATTCAGATTCTAAAAGAGAATGAAGATAATTTCTTAAATGCTCACAGATTGTCAAGTGACCTCAATTATCTTTTTGAAATCTCTACTCCCAGAAATCTTTTAGAATTCGAATACTGCTTGCGAATTGCTTTGCTATACGCTGAATATAGGACCATGATTACCCCTAAAATCTCTGGTGTCGATGTAACAGACTTATCTACCCTTATGCTTAAAAAGAATATTAGCAAAACACCGTCTGAGCAATGGGAGATTCTACCTCTTCTGTACTCTCCTGAGATACGATCTTTAATTGATAATCCAGCCCGAACGATCAATGAAGTCATCCTTTACCGACATCTTTTCATGGAGATGTACGAGTTTATATATAGGATGACTCCTTCGAGCATTCTTGAAACAGTTATTGAAGTATTTACTCCCGCTCCCGAACGACTTACTTTTCAATCAATTTATACTGTTCTTGAAATGGAATTTTCGAAAGCTTTAGGTAAATCAAATAAAGATCAAGAATTACTTGAGATGCCCGCAGTATGGAGAGGGCCTTTTGTTGGCCCTACTCTTATTGAAGTTTTTAAAGGTGCAAAAACATAGGTAAGCGAAGACTAATACCTCTAATATCTTAATCTTGACGGATTCTTTTAAAGCCCTTAAGCAATACTGAAGGCCCCTAAGAGTATCTGAATTGACTTATGGTTTCTTATAGAATAGAATTAATATTAAGAATGAATATTAGACTTTGAGTCTAATTTTAAGGAGGGCTTTATGCTCAACTATATTTTAGAATTGCATAGACATAAGAAAAATCTTAAGAAAATTGAAGAAAAAGAGCTATTAGATTTAGAGCTCAGAATGAAGTCACTTCAAAAATACAAGACTCCAAAGCAAAGACTTAATCATCTATGCGAAATCTCCAGTATTTACGATTTTTCTCTCTTTGAAAAAATTAAGTCAAACGGCACTCAATCTCTTTTTGAAGAGACGCTTAAAGACGATGAAGTTTATTCAAGTTTATTAAGGCACTCAAAGAAGGACGACTTTGATTTAAGTAGCTACTTCATCATAGGAAATCTTCCCAAGAGTAACCAGTCAGACTTTAATGCTAACTTAAAGCTCATTGGCTTCTGCGACAATATTGATTATAAGTACCTGAATAGCCAAAGGGATAAGACTAAAGAGTTGTTCAACTGCTTAATCGACTACAAAGTCAATAAGAGTTTAGTTGAAGATAAAAGTTGGTATCCAATCGCTACTAAATTCAATGAACTTAATAACCCCTTTAGACTAAACTTAACAATGAGCGAAATAGAATACGAAGCTTACAGCAGTAAACGAAAAGCGATTGAAGTGTTTCTAGAGTTATGGGTTACAGTATTTAGTGATGAAGTCCAACACAGGGTTGCTGAAATTATTACTAGCGATGACATGTACTTCTCAATTGAAAATATTCTTGAGTTAAGTATCATGGGATACAATGAAAAACTTGGTAAAGACTTCGAGCATAGTATCTTCGACAATCCAATCGAGTGGACGCTGTCTATATTAGAACCAGTCAAAGAGACTGTGAACTCCTAAATTTCAAAAGCAAATATTTACAGAATATGTTTTCTACATTCAATACTTATTGAATTTTGGTAAGATATCTTTAAATAGCGTTATTAAATACCCATAAGGAAGGTATAATATGTTCTCTGTTTCTAATTTCTACCAAGTCACTAAAATCAACCGAAAGACTAAGGCGAAAGTAGCTGAAGGATTGACTGTAGGAGATAAGATCATTCTTTCAGTAAATTTATCCGGTCATGGTTATGCAGCTACCGTTGAGGTTTCTAGATACCAAGGCTCAGGAGATGACCAAGACCCATCAAACTATAAATTCTTAGGAGTCACATCCCAAGGTAAATTAACTGAATACATAAATACCCAGGGGTCTCCTGCAGTATTGATTAAAAGCTTTAATGCTGATTGGCCTACCTCTGGTCAGATTGATCGAATCATTGAAGAAGAACTTGAGGACTTTGAGGGTATTGGAAAAAGCTCATACGGCTACTACAGCAATTCTAATGTAACTAGAAAGCTTTCAGAAATTCTATTAAAGCATAATAACGAGGCAAAGCTTGAAGCGGAAGAAATGATGCGTTTAGATTTTTTAATTAAAGACACTTATAGAAAAATGGCTGAACTTCCAGAAGACGCGAGTGATAGTGAAGTAGGGTTTCTTAAGGGAGTCATCTATGATGAATTGAGACTATTTACTAAAGCCTATGATGTGGATGAGAAATATTTAGGCATTTAATTTTAAGAATTTTAAATAGGAGGACAGAGTGAACAATTCAAACTTTGAAAAACCGCCTTTTGAGGAATTATATGCTTCAGTGGTCGGAACTGACGCTCGCATATACAAGAAAATTTCGCAAGCAAAGTCTAGAATTACTAACAATATTGATAGAGATACTGAATTATTCAAGTCAGATTGCGAGATATGGACTGTCGGAGATAACGGGTGGGAGTTATTCTTTGTTGCTCAAAAAGGGGATCATGAGTCTGTCATTAACTGGAAGAACTCCTTTCAGCAGTCAAAGCGAAGACGAGAGAAAGCAATACAGCGAAATATTGAAGAAAAGCTCAAGAATGAACGTGAACTCTATGAAAAACTTAAAGTTAAATTCGATAAAGATTGATTTCTAAGAGGCGAGTGAATGCGATGCTGGATTTAGTCTACAATCAAATAGAGGATGCGTTTAGTACTGAAGAATTAAAGTTTATATATGAACTAAACGAAAAATATCCAGATGCTGAATCTCGCTTTAGTGCTTTAAGTAAGAAACTAAGAAGTGACGATGATCTTAAAGAAACTATAATTCAATATGGTGGCTCTGAATTTGAATTCCTATATGAATCGTTAGAGGATTTCTTTCTATTCGTAAGAATATACTATGTTAGCGGGGGCTACTTTTTACCCCGTTTAATTAGCATATCTGCAAAGGATAGGGACGAGTATCGAATAGTTTTAGAATCAATTATAGTATTCTTCGAGTCACGCTTAAAGAGTTTTGATTACTCAATCTTTGAAAAGGCGTTAGGTAGCGTCTACAGTTTATCCTATCGAGAAAAACGCAATGAAAATAGCGTTGGGAGTCTTATTAAGAAGAGAGAAGAAAATCCTAAATTATGCCATGCTTGGCAAGATCTTTTAGAAATCTACTATAAGAACATTTATAGCCGTAGACACGCGATAGAGTATAGATTTGAAAGCCATAATGCATTAATGAGTTTCATTGAGTTTTGGAGGCTTACTACACCTGCCATAATTCAAGAAAAAATTGTTGAAGTCTTTCAAAACTTGAATAATGACTCCGATTATAAGAAGTTTAGTCTAGAGAATATTTGGCTTCTTACTCAGTATGGAGAGCAAGAGTTGCAAGGATTTCGATGTGATTATAGTTTATTTAATAATCCTGGTTCATGGACCTATATGATGCTCGAAGGTTCGTAAAATTAAAAATATTCAATAGAGCTTCATCCTTACTCTTAAGGCGACAATACATGAGATTTGTATTGTCGCCTTAAGAGTTATATTTTTAACGAGTAACGCTCCTAGTGAAGTCTTCATCAATCTTCACGTCTTCAACGAGGGTAACCTCATTATTTTTAATAACAAAGTTAAGGGCGTAATTCTTGTTTTCATGGAAGTATTCTAAGAAAGCCTCCTTAGCTTCTACGAGGCTATCATTTTCGTAGACGTAAACATCATCTAATTCTTCCCATTTATCTAAACCTGGAATGTCGTATTTAGCCTTAATAGCCTCAAGCACTTTCAGTTCTAGCTTTTCTTGAAGATCATGCGCTTCAGAAGCTGCTTTACTTTCTAACGCAATATTTTTTACGCCGAATGCAATCATTAAAGAAACTGCTAAAACAGCGCCAAAGAGTATCGCGCTAATTGCAATAACCTGATTAACTGAAGAGATGGAAAGGCCGATAATAACTAAAGCAATTCCAATAAAAACACTGACAAAACCTAAAATTGTGTTTTTTCGGCGAGCGGCAGAGTAATCTACTACCTCATACTGGAATTCTGTATTTCCATCAAAGTCTTTTTTAGCTTCAATATTCGTTTCTTTTAAGCTCATTTTTCTCCTCTAATCAAAAGTTTAATAGAACTCTAGAAAATGCTTTAATCAAAAAACTTCTTTACTAGAAACTCTAAGGTTAGTAAGACAATCCTATCAAAAAATCTATTTAAAGTCATATTCAATCTCTTAAGCTATTTTGATGTGAACTTTAGGGTTTCTTAAAAGTCAGATTTTTTGGATGTTGATTACTTCAGATAAGTGATTACGAAAAACCTTTTGATAAAATACTTACAATAGGGTAATTTAAGTTTTTAAGTTTAAGTCTTCATATACAAAGACTTTGAACTCTAGAATACTTAAATAGGTGAACCCCAAAGTTCTATTACCATTAAGATAAGTGGAGTCGTTAATAAAATGAAAGAAGAATATTCAAATGTTCGGTTGAAATTCTGGGATATATTACTGGATCCATCAAGTGATATATGGATACCTCTAGTAATAATTACTACAATTGGAGCCTTAACCCTATTATCTCTAATCTACAATATAACTAGAAAAACTTGGGTTGATTCTAGCGCGGACGAGACTAAAATACAAAAATTCCGAAAGCTTTCAATAGCTACTTTAATTCACTTAATTATCACAGGGTCTTGTAGCGTTGCTTTAATATATTTCTCTCAAATGCAATCAACATTTCATGCTGTCTCTAACACGACTAATAAATACATGATTACTAATGCAGACTTTGAACTAGAATCTCACGATTACTCTAAAGAAACAAGCATTTACCGCGGGACTATTAGTCTTGACGGTTCAGATATTCGTGTAAGAGTATCTTTTGACGCTAATTATGAGCCTACAATTATCCCTAACGGAGAATTACCGGAACCAAAAATAAGGACTTTAGTAAGAAAATAGAATAAAACATCTTAAGAATTTTTAAAAACATTTTAAAAGAGGTTTTCTAGATCGAGTAGAAACTGCGCTACTAAGCGCGTCTAGTTAGACCCGAGGCTATCACGGCAAACTAGGTGGTCTTTTACTGTTTAAATGCAGTTTTACAGCAAAATACTGTTTACTGTATGACTATACCCTAAGCAGTATTTTCGACTCTATAGACCGCTCAGGCTCGACCATGAAAACCAACTTCGCAAAGACATAAGAAGTGAATATTATTGTGAAAATACTAGAAAAATGATAGGGTAGACTTAAGAATCATTATAAAAAGAAAGCTTCTTAAAATGGAAAACTCTACTATGCATAAGCCTGAAATCATGGCCTGCGATAAGAAGAATGACATTGGATATTACGGTTACGCAACTAGTATGCGAACAGTCAAATTCACAAAGTTTAATAATAAAATTCTCATACCAATATTCTTAAGCGTACTCATGCTTAACATACTCATAATTATGGTTATTTGCATCATGAGTCTTACTGCAGACCAACCTAAAGTAAACCCTGCAATCTTTTCTTCAGCTTTAGCAATGCCACCTCTCATCGTCACTATTATTACTTCTAAGATTATAGAGACAATGAGGCTTAAAAAGACTGACCAGAAGGATCGCACCTACTCTATGAAAATCTTTAAGAATATTTCTGAAGACATTGATGGTTCTATTAATCGAGACAGACTCTATTTTTACTTCACTGATGAACCTAGTCTTAATCTACGTTTAGTGACGAATGTCTACTGGTTCGATGACTCAGTAAAGTCTGAAGACAATTCTACTATTATGAGGCGACTAGAGGCTGATAAGAATGGTCAATGGGCGGTTAAGTTTTCAAGTCTTAGTTCGAGTTAATTAGAGGAAAATAGCCTATTTTAGAAAATTCTGAAATCTAAACTAAGGAGAGACAATGGAATTTTCAACTGAAAACGCTGAATCGGATGACAATGAGAGTACTGACTTTGCTACAAGAATTTTTGAAAGACTTTCTTTCATGGAAGATAGCTTAAGGATTTCTAACGGAGAGTTTCTTTAATTCTCCATAACGAGCAAGAATTGCTTCACTATTTTAAGAAAGTAATAGAATTATTTTAAAAATAGCAAACAAAAAAGGGGGTTTTAAAATTGAAAGCAGCATCAGCAAAAAACTTCTTGATCATTTCATATATTCGATCAAGAAAAGGCGCTCCAGTATGGATTCTAAGCGCGAAGAACAAGATCATCGGTTTGCGTTCAAGCGAAAAAGGTATCCAGAGACAGACAGTCTTTGGGATATGGAGAAAATCGGAAGATCTTCGCGAGCTATTAGGCGATAACTATGCTTTAGACTGGTTTGCTGCTAATGAAGATGAATTAGCAGATAGCAATCTCATTAAAAAGCATTACAGTAAATTCTTGAATGATCCAGAATATTTCGTCAGATTCACTTTTGAAGATCAGATTTATACCCTAAAGTCGGAAAAGAGAAATAACTCTAATGAATTAAAATTCAATCTTTCATATTCTGAGCATGAAAGATGCACCGAGGAGGCAAGTCTTAATGATACTCTTATTCGATGGGTTCTCAAGTCAAGTGAATTAAGCGACTCTACTGTTAAGTAAAATAACAGTATATACAGCTCAGTTAAAATAAGATTTCTTGTGAAAGCTCAATCGGTTAAGTACCCTAAATTAAAGACTCTTAAGGCGGGATTGCTAAATGATATGCAATCCCGCCTTAAGAAGAAAGTAAAAATATTACTTGTCAGCTCGTGACTTATCAATCAAACCAATTAAGTCTTCTTTATTCTCTTGAACGTAATCCTCAAGGGAGCTCAAATCATCTTCGCTAGCAATCTCCTTGGGTTTAAGATCAATAGAAGCGTAAAAAGGATGATCATATCCCGAAAGCTCAGAGGACAACGCCTGATGAACTTTAGAAATACCCTCATTCCCAGCCTTAATAACTTCCGCATCCGGATCATATGAGATAACTAATGAGAGCTTCTCGTCTAAGGTTGGCTCGAATCCTTCAAGCTGTAAACCTAAGCCTGGGAAGGATTCATTCCCGAAATCCAATAAAGTATCAATTACAGATGACATATTCAATCACCCTTTCAGTTTTAAAACAGTTCATTCTAATTCTATCACAAAATTCTAATTAGCTATTTAGGTGCATATAGAAGGATAGTTTGATTAAAAAGCGAAAAGATTATAGAATTGCAATGAATAAGTGAAACTTTAAACTGTTTTAAGAAATTACCAAAGGATATTGAAAATGACTACAAAGCCACTGACTAATTCTGACGTTCAAGAAACTCTCGAAAAGGCAATCCAGAAAATCGCAACACTTAATGAATCAAGTAATGATTCTGAACCTCTAGTTTTTCTGCAAAGCTATTTCATGCTTCTCAAAGCCCTTTCAAACTCAAACAATGATACTCCAGGGTTGCGTTCAATGGGGTTAGAGCAGGGAATGAATCTTGCGCGAGATATTATCTCTTTAAGTGATAATAGTCTATCTAAAGTCCGATTCGATATGAAATCTATTGCTCATGGAATTAATTTCTTTTAAGCTTCAGAAATACTTTTCTTTTACTTAAAGAGTAACTGTTCTATAAAGTGCACAAAAGTTGATAAATTGTTAAAGCAATATTTTAAAGGAGGACAAAATGGCACGCAAAAAGAAATCTGACTTCTCTATTAAAGAATACTTAATTGTAGGTGAGGATAAGGTCGAGAATATTAAGAAAGTCTTTGAAGACTTCGAACAATTCAAACCTCTTAATTGGAAATTTAAGAAATATGATTTAACTAATAATGAAGACCCTAAAGACTTAGAAGTTCAAGAAGAATTTGACGACAGTTTTAAGATTACTGTAGAAGAAGCTCTTGAGGCCGCTAAAATTGGTGATGTTAATAAGACTATTGAGAGCATTAAAGAGGATGAAGAAGTAAAACTTAAAGAAGATATAGAAGTTGACGAGACCTCAGTTCAGGCATATAGTTTAGTCGTGATGGGCGGAACTGAATTAGTCGAGAGAGCTCACGTTTATATTGACGCATTTGCTAAAGAACAAATACTACCTGAAAGAGTTAAAAGTGAACCCAAGAAACGTCGCGGGCTTTTCGGCCGGAATAAATAAGCCTAAAGATAATCATGATGTAGATATTAGCTCTGTAGTAGGAGAAGTAAAAAGAAATCAAGTTTGGACTCTTACTATTTCTGAATACGAAAATAAGATTGATGTTCTAAACTTTACTGTCTCTTGGAAACCTCGACAGGGTCTTTGCTTTGTCGCTCTTGATGATTTCACAGTGACTTACATAGGGCTCAACGCTAAAATAATCATTTCAGGTGAGCACGTAGGAGAATATGACCCTGAAGCTAAAGAAATCAATTACCTCTAAAAGTTTCTCTTAAAACCCGCGATACCTATTTTAATTAGTATCGCAGGTTCACAGCAAGAGAAAGACCTCTTCAAAGAAAAGCTTCTAAAACCTATTTTAATTAGAGTAGGGTTATTAAAAGAAGTCTTGCTATATCTCAACTGTAGAAGTATGTAACCATCGGCTGTAGCTTAAGAGAAGTCTTTGAGTCTTTAAAAATATTAAAGAATTTGCATAATTCTACAACATCTGTAGGGGGTCCTAAATAATATCTTTTCAAAAGATCATCAACTGAATTGATCTTAGAAAGAATACTCTTATTCTCAACATCGTTTACTAGATTAAACATGTAACTTTCATCAGGTTGGATGTCCTTATAAAGCGCCTTATGTAGATCCTCACGAATAAAATCTTTCTCGATTTTAGAAAGATCATTGAAACTAACTTCATCTGCCAACGCGACTCCATTGCGAGCTGATACATCTCGCACCTTATATGAACTCATTGATGGAGCGATTCTCACAGTTTTTGAAAAGGAGTTCATAGTAAATAGAGACTCTGGATTAAGTAAATCAAACTCAGCCTCTAGATGATTCTCATCCTTACTTAAGGCTTCTTTAAGAGATAATTTTGCTAGATCAGGATTTGAGAGAATATGAGGTGCAATATTGACAAAGAAAGTAGTTTCTTCAAAAGACGAGTCTTCTTCATCTAAATCGTAGGGCTCTGCTTTTACTAGTAAGAAATCCTTGAGTTTAGGGAGTTTATTAGATTGTAGTAAGTAATTCTTATTTGAGATAATGAATTCTAATTCTTCGTTTTTTGGTAGCGTCTCAAGAAAATCAAAGAATCTTTCATATGAGTAATCATCGCTATCAAATAGGTTTAGATTATTGTATTCAAGGTAAGCATTTTTGAAGTCTTCAGTAAAATCATCTCCTCTGACTTCAACTCCCCAACCGAAGAACTTATTCTTTCTATATCCCATGTTCTCACTCTTCTTAAAATTGATTCTTAAACTTTAGACTATTCTATCACAAAAATAAAGCCTTTGGCTGCTCTTAGAAGAAGTGACTGATTAAGGCTAAGATGTCTATAGATTCGTTTTTGCTGCCTAGGGTATAGCCATACAGTAAACAGTATTTCACTGTCAAACTGTCATTTTACTGCAAAAGACCACCTAGTTTGACCCGATAGCACAACGGCAAACTAGGTGGTCTTAGTAGCTCTGTTTTTACTTAGTTCTAGAATTAAGAAACTAAATCCCTAGCTAGGATAATCAAACCATGCTCCCTATTAGCCCCATAACCGAATAGGCTAGATCGCCAGTCTTCTCTAAGGTCATTTCGAGAAACGGCGGCACCGGCTAAACTTCCTGCGATAGCTGCTACAGTATCAGTATCATAACCGCCGCGGACAGCATACTCTACAGACTTCTCAAAGAATTCTGGGTGAGAAGAAGTTTCGTTTAAGGCTAGATGTATTGCCGACCAAGCGCCTTGTAATGCACCCACAACCCAACCATTATGCTTCACATCTTCAGGTCGACTTGATTCGGCCGTATCAATTACTTTAGACCAGTACTCTCGTGAAGATTCTGAAAGCTTATCAAAACCAATTCGAACATCTAACTCACCAGTCAATACTGCATGACGTATAGCAGCCGTCCAAATTTGACAGGCTTCAGAAGCAGTCTTATCAAAGTGAGTTAAGTTACTTACTCTTTTTGATTCAATCCATAGTTGCTCAGGTTCCCCTAAGAATGCTAAAGCTATTGGCGCAGTTCGCATTAATGAGCCATTACCTGCTGACTTCGGATTAGCGATAGTAAAATCATGTGAAGATCTAAAGGCTGTCTCAGATATAGACTCAGTTTTTAAGAAGTTAGAAAGCGATCTAGTGGTTTCTAGAACATTTGACGTCTGAGCGCCAACATCTTTAGCTCTGCCTGCCCACTTTATCCAGCCCTTTACTATCTCATCTAACGTTTCAGTTGAGAGGCAATCTCTTTCCGCAGCTGAGCCTTGAGTCTTAGTAATAGCGGAACCTGCAATTACTGCCATTGCTGTATCATCAGTCCACTCCCCAGGCTCAAAATTAAAAGGGCCTCCGCCTTTCATCTCAATATTTGTCTCTGAAGAAACCGGTGGATTAAATTCATAGCCAGCACCAAGAGCATCCCCAATAGCGCAACCAATAAGAACTGATTCAACCCTATTTAATTGCTCTTCAGTGAGAATTAAATTGCTCATTTTAAACCTACCTTTTCTTTTATTTTAAGTTATTTTATCAAAAATAAGTCTATATTTAAACCGCAGTCATTTCATTTTCGCTAATGTCATTAATTCTAACTTTATCAATTAATAAACTCCAGTAAGCTCCATTATCTAGCAAGAAAGATATTTTATAATGAGTATTTAAATCTGAATATAAAGGTTCTTTAGTTTTGATTAATTCTCCAAATTTCTTTAAGTCCCCCGACCTTCGATCTTCAACTACATACCAATACTCATAATACCTGCTAGCGATAGCGTATCTATTAGAAATAATATGGGCTGCGTGAAGAATCAAGTCTTTCGTTTCTTCGCGAATTGTGTTATTTGACATGCGAAAATGTCTCCTTAATAGTTTTTCAAAGCTCTAGGTATATCAGCAACTCTCTTAAAAGAGCAATATTGCAATCATAGGATCTATCTACTCAACTTGAAGTCTCAGAGGAGTTTGAGATAGAGATAAAAATTAACATATTAGTCGAATGGTACCAAGTATATTCTCAACATGTGATCAACAGTCAGTAAACCGGGTTCTCTCAGCAGCGTAGCGAATAGATGAACACGAACACCACCTAAAATTAGCTACTGCGAGACTGTCTGGTGCCGCTGTTTAGCGTATATTTCAAAAAACAATACTAGAATAAAGTTAAGAATTAGAGTTCTAGAATAATAAACTACAAAATAAACTATGGAATTCCATCTGATTCGACAATCGAAATATTTGTAGTGAATTGCGAGTAGACTCAAGAATCTTAAAAAGACTTATTTTTATCTTTAAGAGATGAGATCATTGATACAGAAAATTCTATTTTAAGCTCTGTTTTTCAGTAGTTAGAAAAGTTAGTAGCGTAGCTACTATACCAAGAGTCTAGAAAAATGCTGCTTACCTTACCTACCATAGACTCTAACTTGAAAAGGACTCTAGGTGGCCGACCTTACTAGCTCCCCTCTCCACCTAAAATCGCCACCTAAATCAATCAACCACTCACCCCGCAAAGAGCAGGATACTCTTATTGCTCGCCTAAGTCTCTTGGGATTACTTTGATTTACTCTCTATTGCTCATTGAAATTCCCCATTGATTGATTTAGGTCGGACTCTTAGATCCTCACTTCAAGCATTTTAAGTTAAGATTGATTACTTAGTAGCGCAGCAAGGCTACTGAAAAATTGCTCTTAGGGTAGAGTCATACAGTAGACAGCATTTTCTGTTAAAACTGCAAAAATACAGCAAAATACCATCTAGTTAGCTTTGATAGCCGCGGGTCTAACTAGGTGGTCTTAGTAGCGCAGTTTCTACTCGAATTCTAAAACAGCAAAATTATGGTCTAAAACAGAGCTTTTGCTTTTGTTGCTCATTTCGGCTCTTAAGGTAGTTGTTGCTGTACCCTTTCTTAAAGGAGTCCTCCCTGAGCGAGTCTAGGTGGATCTCAAGGAGGGCGGTTAGTTTTTCAGAGTTAGGTGGAGTGGGAGGGATGGATGGTGAGTGGGGTGGGAGAGCTACACGCACGCGTATACACCTCAAGTTAATGTCCATGGTAGGTAAGGTAGTTAGCGACAGAAAACTGTACTTTTTAGAGTCAGACGCTAAAAGTTACATCTCTAAAAAGTAGGTTATACTTAGAAACAATCTAGTGGTTTTACGCTTTTCAGCTTTCAAGTTAAAGTATAGCGTTTTAAGCTAGATGGGGGTCTATATAAAATGATTTAAGAATAAAAATAAAATCAATAACTATTTTAAATGGGTATTTTAATTAGGCTTCAAAGTTAATATTTACTATATTTTACTCTAATTAAAAAATAGATGAAAATCATGCTTAAGTAAGATTCTTAAGATTATCTTAGACCCTCGCTTAAAAACAACATTTAGAAGAGTTAGCCTATTTTAACTGAGGCTTTTAATTCTAAAATAGATATACTCATTGATCTAAAATTCTGATCTTTTTAAGACAATTACTTGCAATAAGTAGGTAGTAAAAGTTAGAAATTATAGTGTTTATTACTATTTTATTTTAATTTTAGCGAAATAATCAGTATTAACGTTTTTTCTTGTTGCTTAATCTAATAATCTCGACTGAGTCCCTAATTAAGTTTCTTTCAGTAGGTAGATGCATGAGCCACTCAATCGGTGAACTTTCAATGACATCTTCTTGAGATTCGTTAATGAAGTTAATGAGATTCCAATAGTCTTTAATCGCCCCACCTGAAAGTATCTTATTATTATCTTCATCTTTGATGTTTAAAAATTTCTCAAAGATTTCGTCAGCTTTTAAGGTAATATCCTCGGGAAAGAGTAACCCAATTCCCCTAGTAATCATTCGCAAGTGATTTTCAACGGGAACTCTTTTAGGTTTAGAGTTGGGAGGCATAATAAGCGTGGGAAACTGTTCCTTCAGTTCTTTCTCAAAGGCTTTTTCATCTTCAGACTTGTCATAGACTTTTTGTTTCTCAACTAATTGTTCTAGGAGAGGTGAAGTAAGAAGAGCGCCAATGAAAACAACTTCTTCTAGATTTGTACTCTCAATAAAATTCTTGTCAAAGCTTAAGGAAGAGTAAATTTTTTCAGCTTTCATAAATGGGTCATTGCGCCAAATTTTTTGAAGGGGATGAGTCTTGTCTAAAAGAGAAAGGAATTTATAAGCCGAAATAAAAATTATAGGAGCATTATCTTTCGGTTCTGAAGGCTTGTATGTGATTCCATAATAACTTAATGGCTTGCGCTCTTTTGGCCTCCCAAGAATCTCATATTTACTGTAGGGTAGATTTCGTAAGATATTTTCGGAGCGGAAGAATTCTTTTAAGCTCTCAACGTTTCGAGGGCTTAACATTTCTTCAGAATATTCTATTAGTTTTAACTGTGTTTTAGTGTATTGAAAATCTTCAATTAAGTCTTTCAAGCCATTCTCCTCTAAAATCTCATTATGATGTTTCGAGAATCTTAATAAAAATTCGGAAAATAGTCAATTTCTATGATGATCTTTAGAAATGAACAAGAACATTGAGCTAGAAATATATCTAAACAGCAGCACCAGTCAGTCTCACAGTAGCTAAGTAGTCTTGCATGTAAATACCAACATTGAATATAACCCTCTTAGTCTTGCTGGTAGAGCTGCTAAGAGGGTGGCTACTATTCAAAATTTTTAGTAGCCACCCTCTTAGGGTTCATATTTTTTAAACTTTTACCTTTGTTTAAGGCTTTACTTCTTTATTCTCATTTGATTCTTTAGCAAGAGCTTCAGGCTCTTCCGGCGCCGGTGCTAAAATATCCCATCGAGCAGTCTCAATTGCTGAAGCATCTGTAAGCCATTCGTTAAATTTTTCAGGTAGAGTTAAGAGCTCTTCTTTCCATCCACGTAGAATTGCCTTAGCAGGCGGGAGTTCATAATTTTCAGGTCCCCACTGCATTCGAGACTGGGTTTGCCCATTTCCTTCAATGTCGACCCAACCCCATACTTCATCGGGGAACCACTTGTCAGCCGAGTCAAATAGTTCGCGCATTTCATTAACACCTTGTGACATGAAACCTAGCCATTGTAGTTGCTTTTCTTCAGTGATTTCATATTGATGCTCAATTTCAGCGTCATTCAATTCTTGAATTTCGTAAAGTTTCCCTTCAATTTTGAATAAGCACTCTAGAATAGCCTTACCGTCTGGGTGCATTTGGAGGTACATATAGACTTCACTTGGTACTTTATCAGCGAAAGTGTAGGCTGTTTGTAGCATTTTGCGAACGATATAAGTAAATCGCTCTTCGAGAGTAAGTTGAGCCACCGGTCCTGAAGTATCAATTCCGTACATACTTAGATCTAGATCATTATCCATGGGTTTACCTTTAATCTTCTTTCTTTAAGAGTCTTTAATAATGTTTATTCGTGTTCTATCGGAATAGAGCATTGAAGATGCTGTATCCAGTACTAAAATAAATAATAAGGCTTATTGTGGGGACAGAGAATACGATGGCAACAAACCCTATGAGCTTGCAGTTTTCCCGAAGCTTTGAATGTTTATATGCTATTGCTTCAGGATGATCATTACTAGCTTCATTATTCATTGATTAAACTCCCCACGAATGTAGTTATTTCAGGTAGAGGCTTTGAAAAAGCTTCTTTGACTTCAATATGAGAGATCTCAGTTTTCTTCTTACAGCTCTCTCTGAGTCTCTTTTTAAAGGCAGCTACAATAAAACTTAAAAGCATTGTAATAACTGCTTTACGCCTGATTTTTGAGATCATTAAGCGCACCTTCTATCTGAAGTCCAATTTTTGACAAAATTTGTGGAAGGATATGATAGGTGCTCTCGAGGGTCACCAACGTGCTTTAAATATTTAGCTATGAAGTTTTCGCCTTCAGGGGTATATCCTCCGTCGTGCAGAATATCGCTTGTATTATATTTATTCTTCAGCAACTCAAGAGACTGCCTAGCGAAACCATTATTGAGATACCCAGGACGAGTTTCTATAGCCCATAATTCAACTGAATCACCTTTACTCTTGAATCTAATCCAACAGACAAGATCTTCTTTGATAGCGAACCAAGCATCGAATACACTTGCGTTAGGGTATAGCGGCTCGATCCTATCAATCGTCATCAAATCAGCACTTAAAGTATCCATAATCAAATCTTAACTACTTAATATTAAAGAGTCAAAACTTAAGAAAATTTTCTGAAAGAATTTAGCTTAAGGACCCTTCATTAAGTTAATTATTTTAATAAAGCTTTTTATAGGTTAACTTTTAGAAATTTCTTAATGAAGCTTATTGACTCGTCAGTTAGTAAGTTAAATGATGGTTCGTATGCTTTATTCAGCATTAGTCGCATTCTAATTTCGAGTTGAGTCAAGTCAATATTGATAGAGTTAGAATTTTCTGAAATCTTCAAGAGAGTATCTTTGACTTCACTATAAAGGTTTTTAGCTGTATTCTTGAATGGATCATCAGTGCGCTTACAGTGAAGTAAGTGCTTTCTTTTGATGCGAGTTTCGAACTGAATAAAATCGCTTAACTCTAGAAAGAGCTTGCGTAGACTATCAACATCATTCGCATTTAATTTTAATGCTCTTGGGGTTATCGGTTGGATTGACATGTTTCACCTATTTTTAGTATTAATTGTTGACTCATATTTTAACAGGAGGTTAATAGTATTAGCGTGATTTTCTAAAACTTTTTTAAGACTTGATTTGATGAGTTAAGACTTCTTTAAAATTGATCATATTGTTTAATGTAGATGCTCCTTAAGGGCTAATAGCAAAATATTAGCCCTTAAAACAGTTTTACTTTTAGTTAGTATAGGAGTCTTTAATCAATAAGACTCTAAATAAAACAAGTAATTGCTAGAATTATTCAGGTTCATCGGTCATTGTTGAATCGTATTGAAAGATTTCCTTAAAATTAAGTGGCGCGTCAAAATAGCCAAATAATGCTATAGCAACACCTACTATAATAATTACTATAGAGGCTACTCCTGAAAAACAACCTGATTCCCTTGCTCTCCCGTTTAGTAAGAAGAAAATTCCTATGATAGCTATAGCAATTCCGCTGAGTAAAAAACCATTATTTCTAATGAAGTCTAATACGATCTCCCAAAAACTTGAGTCTTCGTTTAGAGTTTCAGTAGCTACAGCAAGGGTTTTAGTTATCATTTAGAACTCCACGATCTCGTTTACTGTCTTTCCGATTGATAGTCTGGTTTCGTGATTTGGGGCAACAAGAACAGAATAGCCAGCAACCTCAAATAATGGAACATCACTTGCAGTATCACCCAAAGCGTAAACATGATCTTTGCTAGTCAGACCTAGTGTTGCTACATATTCGCGTTTAGCAGTAGCATTGAACATCCCCTTGATTTCACCGGTTAAGCGACCTAATGAATCTTCAGAGTAAATGCTTGCTGCTGACTTGAATCCAAATCTTTTACCAAAATTATCAACTAAGAAGCTAGGGCTTCCTGAGACAAGGGTAATGTCATGACCTGATTTCTGCATATTAATCAATCGCGAGAGAGGGCTGTAAAAATTATTCTTATTAGAGCAAATAGTATTTAAGAAGTTTTCGATACCTAAGTCAGAAACCTTCATTCCAGTGATAGCGTCTCGATAAGCTTCGGCTAACTCGATAATGAGAGCTTCGTTTTTCTTATCAGCATTCCATTGTTCTGGTAGACGCCCTAGATTAATGATTCCTTGCTTATGCATACTTTCAGCATGCTGTAAAACTAGGGAACCTTTGACTAGAGTACCGTCTACATCGCTCAGTACTCGCTTCTTCGCGTTACTATTGTAGTAATAGCTGCTAATGTCTGTGAAAGTTGATGATTTTTTACGCATCTTCTACCTCTATTTCTTTGAAAAATTACTTACTTTTGATGCTTACCCTATTGTTATACCAACTAAATATAGAATATGACTGTTTTTATAGATTTTTTCGAAAAATAAACAATAAAACTCTCATAACAATAGTCGTAACAGCACCTCTTAAACTTTTATAGAGTCTTTTGAGAAACAGGATTACGACTATTGCTTTTAACTGATTAGATTTTCTTTAAGAAGTTAACTCTAAAAGCTGTTCTTCACTAATCGAAACAATATCTCCAGTTGAGAATCTAGCGTGTATAGCCGTTTCTGTAAAGCGGATAGAGACAAGTTGTTCTTTATTGAAGTAGCCAGTATCTAATTTTACGAAGTTGCTTCGAGAATTTTGGAAATTTTCTTCAGCGACCTTAATGAGCTCTATTTTTAAGCGGCGAGCCTCTTCTTTAGCTTTGTTGTAGTCATGCTGAATATTGTTGTTTGTAGTCAATTAGATCTTCCATTCCTTAAGTTTTTTAAAAATGAGAACTTACAGCAAGATTTTATTGAAGCACCTTGCTGTAAGTTCTCATTCTATCAATAATTTTATTTTAAAGTAAGCTACCCAAATTTTTCTATAATGTATAAACAGCCTACTATAGTGAAGTAGACTGCAGACCCAACACCAATAAGTAGGGTTAACATCCAACCCCAGTTTTTGGTTAAGAAATTTTGAGGTTTAACTGCAGAATGTTTTTTAGTTTGTTCATGCATTATCTTTCTCTTTACATGCACAGTTAGAGCAATCGCAGTTCTTACAGCAGTTCTTACAGTTTGTAGCCATTGTGATATACCTCCGTTGTCGGCTCCTTTGAATATCGGATGTGAGTTTCAGGGAGGTTTTAAGACTATAGCCTAAGCGGTCTATAGCGTCGATTTTAGCTCTTAGGGTATAGTCATACAATAGACAGCATTTACTGTCAAAACTCCATAGAAACGCGAAAAGACCACCTAGTTTGCCGTGATAGCCTCGGGTCTAACTAGGTGGTCTTAGTAGCGCTGTTTTTACTAACTTTAGAAGCTCTGAAAAACTTCAACTAAAGTCATTATAGACGATCTTTTATTTTTCTTTAGAATTGCTTAAAGGCTTCTGCTTAAGTCTTTAGCTATCTTCGTCTGGAGTTACCTTTACTCGAGTTAAGTTAGTTTGGTCTTCGTCATTAAATGAACCATGACTTTTGACTGAACCTCCAGTAAAGGTGATCTTCTGCCCAGGATTAATATCTTTGATTTCTTTAGATGCGAACCACACCATTTCATGATTTTCTTCATCACGGAATTTTACGATTGACTTCATGACATAGCCGTTAGCGTACTCATCATAGACTTCTCGATGTGTAATATTTGATACTGTAGCTTTCATTCCTTTAAGCTTTGACCCGACTTCACCTGCATAACCTTTAGCTGCTTTAGGCCGCGCAGCCTTTTCTTCGGCTTTTTTCTTTCTTCGGAAAGCTGAAAGACCAGAAACAAGAATCCCTAAGTCTTTAGAGGTTACATTTTCTCCTTTAGAGATAATAGAGAGATTGGAGGTGTAGTCATTCTCAGCCTTGATACTTCTAATATATTCAAGAACCTCTTCAGCTTTGCCATTCTCAATATTTTCTTTAGCTTTTGCAGTCATCAATTCTTGCTGTCTACGCATAGCAGGGTCTTTAGGATCAGCATGAAGTACAAAGTTTAAATCGTCAACAGTAGAGGGCATTCCGTAGTTCATTGAGGTGCTCTTAGAGACGAAGTTTTCACCATCGTTAGAAACTGCTAAAGCGTAAGCAATAATATCTTTCGTTGGCATTCTATTATCTCCACCGCGCACCCTAGTAGAATCTCTCTGCATCTCGTCATCTTGAAGATCTAGATCGATTCCTACTGACCAAAGCCCGGAAATGGAAACACCAGTATAAGCCTTAATGCATGAAGAACCTACCTGCATTCTCTTTCCTTCAGAATCTTCAACAAGATAGGTAGTGTTTCTTTCTCGATTGCTTGAGCAGTGCTCGCAGTATTGGCTTTCAGGCCTCCAACCGTCTAATTCAACGTCTTCGCTACTTCTCACTACAAGACCAGCTTCAGCAGCATCTACACGGGCTAAGAATTTATACCCGTTTTTAGAGATTGTTGGTGTAAGAACCTTGAATCGAACTATAGTAGACTGCATTTCAATGAAAGTACCAGGGAGGTATCCTTCTTTGCGAGTCTTTTCTTCAATTTCGTATTGGAATCTTTCTTCAATTCCATATTTTTCAAGTTTTGCGTTAGCTTTTTCAACCTTTTCTAGAGCTTGAGGAAGATCGTCTTTACTAAAGTAGTACGTGTTTCTATAGTCATCGTCAGTGTCATCGAACATGTAATCTTCAGGATCATCGCCTCTTGACTCGCTTGCCTCTTTATGCTTTATATAAGCTTCTAGCTCAGCCTCTTTTGCAGCTTTTCTCGCTTGGGCTGCATTATAATCTTTTACTGCCTGCGGTGAAATAACTGCAGCAGCTGCTTCTTTGTCTGAAGCGTTTTCGTATATCTCAATTAATTCATAAGGAATATTAGCGTCTAGAAGTTCTTTTTCGCGCTTACCTCTTTCAGAATTATTGTAATGTTCAATCATTTCTGGAGTAAGCATAGCTTCTGCAGTCTCTTTAGTCGGCATTTGCTCAGCCGCTCTCTTTAATCCAGGAGGGATTGCTATTTCTTTATGCTCATTTTCATATGCATCCCGAGCCTCTTCTTTAGATGCATAGTGAGGTGAGTCTGCGCCATATCGACATTTGACTTGAGCGTAGCATCTGTTTGGGCGCCCTGTTTCAGGATTAATGTGATAGACGGAATCAGACATTATTCATTCCCCTTATTGTTGCGATTTCATTTGTATGTTTTCTAACTTACTTTACATGGACATAAAGATTTCCAATACAACTATATTTTAATAGATGGCTTTTGACTCTAGAGGAATTAAAATTCTTTTTCACTTTAATTGAGCTGGATAGGCCTTTTATCATTCAATCTAAAATTTAAGTCGGCTTAACATAGAGTAATCTGTCACCCCAAAATCACTAAACATGTTTAAAGTCGAGGTTAATTCTTTAACTCTCTCTGATTCCTTATCAAAGTCATCCTCAAGAGCTAACGATTTAATCCACTCAAATGGGGTTTCAAAGTTAGATGGATTTTGCAATTCTTTGACTAGATTATTAAGTTGTATTGTTAGAGACTCTCGGGCATCAAATATTGGATGCCCTGGTAAAATTGAGTAAATCATAAAGTATTTTTCAATAAAATCTTCAAAGAAAGGAGTTTCTTCCTTAAGTTTGAGTAATTCTTTAATTTTACGGGAGCCAAGATCAATTGACGAAATAAGCTTTTCGTCTAGACTTTCTCTCAAGATTCTTACTGTTTCGTCTCCAAATACAGCTATTGCTGGCGTCTTGAAATCACGCGCATAATTAATAGTCTCATACGAGTAATATCCAGCGAAATCCTCTGTTTTAGAATCTTCACTAATTAGGTTAGAGTCTAATCTAGATTTACTAGTTACGAAAAAGTTGAGGATTTCACCTGAAGTCATTTTTGAAATGTCAATCTTCTTGTGTTCGAGAAATTTAAATACATCTACGTATGTTATTAGTTTTCGAGATGAATCCTTGTTGATTTTAACTGAATTTTTAGTTTTATACTCAGCATATGTTAGATTCGAGATTCTTAAACTAAGAAATTGACTAAGAAGAACTTTTTCTAAAATATCCTCCACTTTTTGATTCTCAAGACTAAGTATCCCATTAATCGTGGGACTTCTCTTCCCTTGGGTTTGGAGGGTTACATTCAAACATTCAGAAATTAAAAGATCGTCAAGAATTTGGTCTTTTGAAGATCCGCTTTGACTCCAAAACAGCGATAGTAAGTCGACAGTCTTCTGGAAATCATAGTCCGCAGTATAAAAATTCAATTTATCTGAATTTATGATCCAGTATTGTATAATTAAAGCTACTTTTACCTCAAGTGGAATATTCTTTTCAATAGAGAACAATCTTTGAACTGATTGCATTCGATTGAACTCTGAATAGATAAAAGTAGGTTTTTTAGGATTGACTGTAATGTCCGCATGATTACTCTCTGATAGAGAGCTTATAAAAGTCTTAAAATTTTCAGAACGCCATACTTTATGATTAGAGCTCTTAATCTTGAGAGCTCTCCAAAAATATGTGGAATCAATCGTAACTTCTGAAACTGCTTCAAAAAGTGACTTGTCTAGTACTACAGTAATTTCATCTGAATCTATAAGAGTCTTCTTACTCATCTCTACCTATTCTTACTACGTCTAGCACTTTGTTTAAACTTGTTAAAATTCTATCACTTAATGAATTGAATAGCAATAAAATTGAATCTTTAGCAGGTAGTGGTTTTTCAGTCGATACTCTTAAGGTGAGGCACCTATATCTTGCACCTCACCTTAAGTCTTTAAAGTCTATAGAGTATTCAAATAGCTAGTAGCATCAATGCCAGCTTTAGCTCCATCGCCAGCAGCAATAATTACTTGGCGATAATTAGAGTCAGTAACATCACCAGCAATAAAGAAGCCTTCAGTTGTAGAACCTTTAATGAAGTTATTCTCAAAGGTTTCAACATGATCGCATCGAACTGCTAATTCAGAGTTCGGTAATTGGCCTACAGCGATAAACACGCCATCAGCCTCGATTTCGCCGCCTCCAGCTAATCGCACTCCTGTAACAACCCCGTCTTTCTCAGTAATTTCAGAAATACTAGTAATCATATGAGCGTTAACGTTTGGTTGACTGATAAGCTTCTGAACTACAGGCTCTGTAGCTCTAAAAGAAGATCCTCTTACAAGAATGTCTACACTTTTGCAAATTTCTGAAAGATAGAGAGCGTCTTCAACTGCAGTTTCACCACCGCCGACTACGATAACTCGCTCATTTTCGAACATTAAGCCGTCACATGTTGCGCAGTAGGACACACCTCTAGAGTTCTCGCCGGGAACACCTAGCTTCCGCGGGTCAGAACCAGTCGCGTAAATAACAGCTTTAGATTTGATGATTCTACCGCTATCTAACTCTGAAATGAAGTAATCGCCCTCTTTAATGATAGAGGTGATTTCGCCTTTAGCTTGTTTCGCGCCAAATTTTTTAGCATGAGACTCAAAGATCTTAGCCATTTCCATACCGCTAGAATCAGGTAGACCTAGATAGTTGTCGATCTCACCAGTTGTAGTGATGAGGCCACCTTTAGTTTTGCCTGTAATGATAACAGTGCTCTTTCCAGCGCGGCTAGTATAGATAGCTGCAGAGTAACCTGCAGGTCCAGAGCCGATGATAAGCACATCAGTCTCGATGATTTTGACGCTTTCTTTAGTCATTATTTCTTGAACTCCTTTAGAAGATTTTAGTCTTATTAATCTTACCAAGAAGTTTCATCTTTGAAATGTGAGTAAGATTACTTACAGTAACTCTTTAAGCCAGACTACTGGGATATCCTTATTTTCAGGGATTAGCAATATCGGAGTAATCTGTATTATAAATCTTCTAATTTCAGTCACTGGTTTATTGCTTAAGAGGTTTATTTCTTTTACTATTTGGAGGACTTCTTTAAGTCTTCCCTCACCTGCTTGAGTGTAGACACTAACAGCGTATGTTAATAGCTCAATTCCAATATACTCTTGATCGGTAAAGTAAAAGAATGGGCTTGAATTATCTAGAAAGGCTGTTTTAGTCTCTTGAGAAATTGAAAGAGAATTTAGATAGTCTGATTTGAAGTATTCTGAACCTTCTTGTGACTGGAATCTTTTTTCATTCATAATATTGGCTTTAGTGTAGTACTCTTTATTGAATATTGCTAAAGCTTGAATTAAAGTCCCACGGTTAGAAATGTATTTTGCAACATTGATAGCGTAGATTATCTGGTCTCGAGTAGCGTTTTTGAAGGGATTTCCGTAACTGACAAGGTTAACTAGACTATAAACATTTTCAAAAATCTTTCCTAATTCTTCATTAAAGAGTGATTTAGAAGGTCGCCCTGTAAAAGAATCAGTTTTAATGAAGTCTTCAAAAGTCTGATCTTTGTCTCTGGACTTGCTAGTAATGAAACTTACAATCGAGTTGATTAAGTCAAAACCATCGTCAGTTGAGGCGTAATTATTTAAAACGGGAATTCGCCCAAAATAGTCAGATGTCTTATTATCAATTGATTCTAGCTCGAGAAGTAAGTATCCGCGCATACCAAAGACTGCTCGAGACCTTGATTTTAGTTCTTCCTGCTTTGCTTCTTTAGATTCTAGAACGTCGAGAACCTTACTCTTAGATAGATCCCTAAAAAGAGTTAAGTAAGATATGATTCCAGCAATTTTATTATAGTCAGAAAGATTATTGTGATCTAGGATAGCAAAGACTGTCTCTTCGTTCTTAGAGTAATTATAGTCGATAATCCTATTTTTAGGGCTCAATAATAAGTGATGCTTTGAGAATATGACTTTATAGAGCTTTTCTAAGTAACCGTTTTTAACGAGACTCTCGATACCTCTAAATTCAGCGATAACTCCTTCAGTGTTACTGATAAATTTATAGACACCTTTCTTGTTACTAGAGACAAAATTGCTGTCGCTAAAGTCTTCAGAGTCAATATAAATTTCACTGTTGTTCATTTTAAGCCATTCAGAAGGGTCGTTAGTCATGAAATTCAGTCTATTAGACGTTTCTACGAATTTCATTAGAGTCGACTCGGAAACTTCTTCAATTTTTTGCAGCATTTTATTCTACTCCTTTCTGAATGGCTTAAGGTTTTTAGCGAGCCATTTTGATAGCTAGCTTGTGAATGTCTTCATGAATGGTTTCCCAATGTTCTCCGTTAGAGAATCTTTCAGTAAATTCTTCTAGTGACTTCCAGTAGATTTCAGCTTGTTCTGTAGTGAATTGTGGTGTGAACTCTAAGCGCTGTTCAAGCATTCGATGACCTAGAATGATCGCCCTTAGAGAAGTCTTTAGGCTTTTGTATTGCGCTCTTGTTTCTCTAATCTTATCGTTCATTTTCGGCATGAACTTCAATGCAAGAGTGTTTGAATTACTGTAGTACCAGTAAGGGTTTGGTCTAAAGTTTTCTAGAATATTCTTATATGGAGTATTTTCAATGTACTCTAGAGTATTAGACATTAGCAAATCAATTTCAGAGATAGCTTCTCTTTGGATTTGCTGGTAGTAAGCTTCGAATGGAGTCAATCGTAGGTCGATTTCACCACTAATATTTTGCTTTCCCTTGAGGGCCTTACCTTCAGTGATGATGAAGATATCTGTGTCTGAAGTAGGGGTTGATAGGTTGTATAGTTTAGAACCTGCTTCAGCCCAAGCGATGATAGGCTCCGTTTTCAAGTGAGCGGTTAGCTCTTGGATGTTGTGACTCATTAGTCCAACTCAATTCTGCACCATTTTAGTTTTGTTTTAACGTATGTTGTCAATCTTATCATATTCTTATTTTAGGGGCAAACTAAAATAGAGCAATCGAGAAAATACTTGATTGCTCTATATTTAAGTTTTTAAAGTTTTAGGCAGCTTTAGTTTCTTCGTTTTCTTCTGAGGTTAGTTCGATTGTCCCCTCGGGTAGTGAACTGATTAAATCAGCTTCAAACCCATGTTTAGCGTATTCTTTGAGTCGATATAAACGCTGACTCATATTTAGAAGTTGGATTACTGGTTGATCAAGATCTGGATCGTTTTCATAACATTCAACATCTTCGTTAAGTAAGGATAGAGACTGTCTACCTAGATAATCTAAGTTTGATTCTAGATCAATAATATCTCTCTTTAGTCCGACAAGAGTGCTTGACTCCCATAGCTCGTTTAATTCGTTAACTTCTGCAATTGTGGTTTCAGTCATTTTTTGTGCTCCGTAAGTCTTTAGTATAAGACGCAGAGAATAGATTATTAACGAGCTTTCTTTGTTTTTAATATAGTGCTCTTTCTTTTTGGATCTACTCTGCTCTTAAGATTTTTAAATTTTCTTAATTTAGGCTTGAGGCCTTCTATACAGCTTTTGAGTATAAATCCAAAAACTAGGTAGGGTGATAGTGTTTCCTACCCTTAATAATTAAACGCATATTTTCCTTCCACCATTCAAAACCCCAGCAGTTTTGGTTGGTAATAAATATATTACGCTATAAAAAATGATAAGTCAAAATAGATTCAATAATTTTCTTAAAATTCGTTAAAGATTACTCTAAAAGTCGGAATACTAGAAAATAAGCAGTATTCCGACCCTCAGAAAGGATTATTAAGAAATATTTTGTTTCTTCCAGAAGTCCTCTAGAATCATTTTAGCTTCATTTACTTCACGCTGAGTACCAAAAATCTCAAATCTATACAAATATGGAACTTGAAGCTTGCGAGAAATTAAAGGTCCAGCAAGACAATAACCCTCACCGAAGTTAGTGTTACCTGATGCAATGACTCCGCGGCATAAACCCCTATTCTTCTCATTCTTAAGGAATTTCATAACTTGCTTAGGTATTGCACCTTTAGCAGCGCCTCCACCGTAAGTTGGAGTTACTAATACATATTCATAGTCAACCTCTAATTCGCCTTCGCTAGGGAGAACGGGGATTCTTTCCATAGAAAATCCAGTCTTTAGAATGAATCTATGAGTATTGTTAGATACTGATGAGAAATAGATTAGTCTTACTGGAGAATTCTCATTATCGAACTTCTTTAATTCTTTTCCTTCTTTAATTAAATCACCACTGCTTGTTAAAAACAATCAGAGCACCTCTTCTTAAAATTAGATAAACTGTTAGTATTACTATACCGAATGGATTGTTTTTCTAACTGAAGAGATCCCTATCTAAGCAGATTTTAGAGGTATTTTAAAAGGTGTTTTAAAGCGCACCTCTACCGATGAGTAGAACGTCTGAAAGAATTACAAGAAACATGAAAGAGACCACTAAAGATCCTGTGATAGCTGTCATAGATTGAATTACATTAAAACCAAGTGGCTTATATTCTTTACGAGTAACTCTACTCCAGGCTCCGCGAATCATATCACAGAAAGCAATGAATATTCGCCCTCCGTCAAGTGGCATAGCAGGAATGAGATTAATTAATCCTAAACCAAGATTAAGTAGGCCGCTGTAAATAAGAATTCTTTCAACCTTGTCTGAACTGCTCAAAGAGGTGCTTGAAGAAACATCTCCGTAAGTCTTTCCAACTGATATTACAGACTGTGGAGTCCCCTCATCTTTTTCTGCTCCAAAGATCGTTGCAATGAGAGGTTCTATTTTCGTTGGTAATTCAGCGATAACCATGAGATTCTTATATATAGTGTCTGAAATCAAATTTAATGCTTCAGGAAGAGTTCTTGAGTATTCAAATGCTTTCAAGTTAACTCCGATGACTCCATTCTCTAGCTCGATAGGGAGAGTCATTACTTTAGAGTCTCTTTCAAGGGTTATTTCTGCTGTCTCTTTACCGCTAAAGAATTTCTCGAAATCGTTGGAAGATTCAAGTTTTTGACCATCAATTGCAATGATCTTGTCACCTGCAAGTAAGCCAGCTTCTTCTGCTTTACAAACTTTCGCTGATGTGCTAGAGCAACTATTTACTGACTCTAAAGTGGTTGTTGCAGTATATCCTGGGAATATTGAAAGAGTCGTTAAAAGTATAGTAAACCCTAGGATAAGGTTTACTACTGGCCCTGCAAGGAATACGAGAGTTCTTTTCCAAGGTGATACTCTAGATAGAAATTGTCTTTCGTAAGAGTCTTTCTCAAACCTCTTATCTTCAATGCTTACGAATCCTCCGAGTGGTATAGCTTTAACTCCATATTCTGTTTCTTTAGTCTTCTTGCTCCATAATGTGGGCCCGAATCCTACGAAGAATTTAGGTGTATATAGCTTAAGCTTTTTAGCTACCACTAAATGTCCAGCTTCGTGCAAGCCTATACTTAAGGCTAAAATAATAATAAAGGCTATTACGCCTAAAATCCAACTTCCTACTTCTAACATGATGTATCACACTCCGTTTTAGTGAGTTCACTTTGACAGCCACCATAATTCGGGAAGCCTCTACTATTAGAACTATTTTAAAATATCACTTGATTAACGCAGTTCTCGAATAAACAATAGAGACAGTTTATTGTTCAGATACTCTAAACTGTCGTTACTTAGAATAGTAACGACAGTTTAAGTAGAGTTTTTCTTTTTAAGCGAAGCGAGAGTCCTGATAGATCTTCTCAGCGTCGAAGCTCAATTCAAGAATCGAGAAAGTACCGAACCCAATGTGTTGATTGTCAGTAATGATAGTACCAAATCCAGCGTTCTCAAGGGCTACTGCAAGGCCTTCACCTTCGCTATAGTTCTTTACAGCAATATGGTTACGAGGTAGTTCGCCGTACTGATCAGCAACATTGATAGTGAGCTTCTCATAGCGGCCTTCGTCATCTACAAGTAAGGCTAGCTGAGTGCCTTCAGCGTTGTATGCTGCTACAGCGATCTTAGGATTCTCATATGTAGTATAGAGTGCTTTAATGTTACCGAATGTCTTATTTACAGGTACGTGCATTTCATCCCCTTTTAGGTTTTTAAGAAGTTATAGTATTATCTTAAAACTTTTATTGAGTTTAATCAAACTTATTGTAGTTAATCTGAGTAAAACAATATATGTCTTTCTAGATTTGCTTGAAATTATAAGGTATAGTGACTGAATTAGATACAGTATTGAACATATTGTAAAGCCAATCAGCATGGATATCCCCATTAAAGAGACTCCAGTCTACATTAGCCCCTGAAATTATTGGGAGCTCTTCAATAACGATTTTAGACATTAATTCTAATACTACATTAATATTGATTTCACCAGAGTCAGTTTTATCCATAAGTACTTGGCGCGCATCATATGCTGAGCTTCTCGAGATCCAGTAATTTGTATTTGACCCGCAAAGCATGATAGCAAATAGTTTTTTAGGGTTATAGTCTTCAAGAAGATCATTACTAATAAGATAACTCAAAAACTCTACAGCCTGAGGCTGCCTTGAGTAAGCTTCATAAACTAATGAACTAGCAGCCATAATACGAGATCTTAGCTCAAGATCACCAAGGCTGTCTTTCCAGTATTTCGTGTCTGAAACGACTTTAAGCATAAATTCGTCTCTGATTTCTTTATCGCTTAATATGGCTCTCTTCTTGACTACAATAGGGTTTAGCGCTCTATCAATAAAGTCCTTAATGAAAACGAGCGAACCTGTTTTAGAATTATGAGTATTTTTAAGCTGATTCGACTCACGATCAAGAATAACTTTAGAAAGATCTTTCTTATTCATTTCAAGAAATAGTTTTCTTGCTGTTGCAGGAAGATTTTTATCAAAATCCATAAACCTATAATCATCATATTTTGGCGATAACTTTAATGAAGAGTCACCATAGTCTCGATAGATAAAATTCTTGCAAGCCTCCTCGATTTTATCATCAGACTCTAGAAAGTCTTTAAGAGTCTGGTTTTCATCAGCTCTTCCAAAAAATTCATTTAGTTCAATGAACCGGAAAATCGTTGAGGAACGCTTTACCTTGCGATCTTTAAGATTTCGGTATACAGACCAGAAGTCAGAAAGAATGTATTTTAGTGAGTTGAATTTATCAAGATTCGACCATGAAGGATTGCTCTTAATTTTACTGAGAATCCAGTTTGAATCACTTGAAATTTCTCCAGCTTCAAAACTTTTTGCCCATTCAATATATCCATCATTTGTAAACTGATCAATCGGAGGAGTATATTGACGAAGAGTGCGACTTTGAAGCCTCAGTCTTTTAAGTTCATTCTTAAAGCTCTCGCTAACTAGAAAAGAAGGAGAATACCTCAGATAGTCTTTTGAAAGGTCTCCAACATTAAAGAGTTTTGTATCATCAGAGATAGTACATACAGGGCTATAACCATAGAATCCTACAAATAGATCTTTACTTACTTTCTTTGACATGCTATCTCTCTTTCTCGGGAATTCTTTAATCAATTCTATCACTTATTGATGCAATATTCAAATTTTCGAGAGTTTCTAAAGTCTCTTTAAGCGCCTGCTAAATACAAGCGCTTAAAGAATAGAGTATTATCCGAAGATATTAGCGACCTACCCAATTAAGAATATTCATAGCCAAAATACCTTGCTCGATAGCGTCATCGTCGGCTCGATGCGTATGCGGAAGCTTCGAGAATAAATTCTTCGGCATATAACGCTTAGTTGAATTAATTAAAGGCTTCTTAGATTTAGCCATGAATAGACTTTTAACGTCAAGAGTACGCGAGAATCCGAAAGGAGACTCTACATCGAAGTTAACAAGATACCAATAGACAAACATCCAGTCGAAAGATAGAGGGTATGCAGTGAAAACTACTGCTGCATTATGTTCTTCCGAAATATTCTTACACCATTCGGAAAATTCAAGCATAGCTTCGCGAGGGTCTACACCATGTGACTGCATCCAAGAATGACGGAAACCACCAGTATCCGGTAGGCCCTTTTCGAGTAGATGATCTTCATAACCATCTAGCACGCCCACCTTGATCGCCTCCTCAATGAAGTCGGGTGAGATAGGCTTTAACTCTTTATAGAAGACTTTTGAAGAATCCTCATGATCGAATTTAATGTAACTACCGTCTTTAAGTAGAGCTCCCGCAGCAAATGCGCCGATGCTCGACATAGAGTACTTACCTGGGATCGGTCCAGTAGCTTCAATATCTACTGAAATATAAATTTCTTTAATGCTTTCCATATTATCTACTATATCTTAATTTCGTCACTTTTTCAATAGTTGCTAACTCAGGTCAACTACAGTTGATTTTCTTCAAGCTTCTTATCCAAATCAGCTAATTCTTTCCAGTTTTGAGGTAGCACTACAGTTTCAATGTTGTGCTGATCCGCCCACTCTTCAGTTTTTAATTTAATTTCTAGAGCAGCGACCATGCCTCTTGTTTTACTAAAATCAATTCCTTCAGGTACACTAATATCTTCACGAATATTTTTCCGATCAATAATCACTTTTTCTTTCTTAAGAGAGTCAACATAACGTCGAGTTTGATCGACTGCGCCCATCATAGCAACCCTTTTAATTTCAACTGCTACTGGAATACCTTCAGAATCTAGAGCAAAGAGGTCAACTGAACCTTTACCTGTGTTGAACTCTTTTGAAAGAATTTGATAGCCTTCACCAAGAACTTCGGGATTATTGAATACCCAGTCTTGAAGGTGCTTTTCAGTACCGTCTTTGATTGCCCCTGGATCGTTCTCCATTAGAGTCATTTCTGTTTGCATATGAATTGAGTAGAGAGTAATAGACAGTCTTTCGTCTTTCGATTCAAATATCCAAAGCTTGTTTCCCTCGGGAGTTTCAGTCTCCTCGATTGAGGCTGTTTTCATATAGTTTACAGCTTTATTCCCTTTTTCATTATGTATTGATACTGACCCGTCATTCTTAATGAGAATGGCTCTAACCCCTCGTGATAAGTTTGCGTCTCCACGTCCAGTGTAGTTTGCTGAGCAATCCGCTATAACTAGTTTCATTCTTCTTCCTTCTGTTGTTTTCTTTCTATGAAGACTTTACCAAATATTCTTTAATCTAAAGAGAAGTATTTAAGTAGAACTATTTCAGTCGAATGCAATTGATTCGCATACTTTCGAAGTTGAGCCTAAGCGTTCTATAGAGTCGATTTTAGCTCTTAGGGTATAGTCATACAGTAGACAGCATTTCACTGTAAAACTGTATAAAAACAGCAAAAGACCACCTAGTTAGACCCGAGACTATCACGGCAAACTAGGTGGTCTTAGTAGCGCAGTTTCTACTAATCTATAGAATCAGTAAAATACGCTGTCCATCTATTAAATCTAGGTTCTGACTGTAGGTTTAGTCTAGATGGCTTAAATAGACTACTGAGTTTTAGAGTGAGAAATCTTTTAGGATTTTCCGAGCTTCAAGAATCTTATTAAAATCAGCCTCAACATTACTTTTCACTTCAACAAGAATCATCGACACTCGTTTACAATAATCATAGGTTGACTCGAACGATTCTTCTCGGCGACCTTCATTGACATTGCTAATGTTAGAGACAACATGAGAGCCAGAGTAATCGTTAGTCCACTCAAGCCAACCTTCAGAAAGCCCCTTCTCAGTCAGCGCCTCCCACTCTTTAATGAACTCTTCACGCTTTCGCATCTCATCAGCAGTATAGGTTCCCGCAACATAGAAGGATTCTCTCTTAGAACCAGTCTCCCATTGGATACGCTCTAATTCTTTTTCAAGTAGCTTCTTAAAAATCTTAAAAGAATCATTTCCGTGCTTTAAGCGGATATCCTCACCGTATTTGACGAGATTAGTTGCTGCATCAATGAGGTTTGCTCCAACAAAAGTATCTTTCCTGACATCCTTTAATACAGTTTTATCAAGATTTAAGAAATCAAACTTAGTGATAGTCTTAGCTCGATTTTCTCGCGCTGTCTTCAATTCTTTTTCTCTCTTAATAGCAGCTTCAGCTTTGCGAATCTCGCTAGCTTTTCGCTCTTCTTCCGCTTTGCGCTTATTTTCAATGGCCTTAGCAGCTTTTTCAGCACGGCGTTCAGAAGCTAGTTTTTCGTCTTCTGCCTTTTTAGCCTTGTATTTTTCAAGATCAGCAGGATAAACGCCAGTTTTATTGCGAATTGTCTGCTTTAACTTTCCTTCAGCAGAACGTTCGGGCGCCTTTGCAATTCGATGATCAGGATGCTCTTCTTGATGCTTCTTGAAATTCTTATCGCCCGACCAGGTCGTGACAGGCGTGGATTCGTCTCCAGTCGCAATCATCTTAGGGTTGCATCCGACTACGAGGCAGCGAATTTTCTTTGTGACTACGCTAGACACGTTTTACTCCTTTATCAAATTTTAAGATGTTTACAGAATTAATTGTAACATATCTGAGAAGGTCAGGATTGCTTTGATCTTAATAAATATTGGTAGAATATTCTTTAATATTACAGTAACTCGAATGACTGCGATATTGAAAATTTATAGACCATACGAACAAAAATAGAGTTAGGATCTAAAATGGCTTACTTTAATTTAATTGGTAGTGATTCAGCAGCATTAGTTTCAGAACATATTAAAGAGTCTATAGACTTGGGGAATAGAGTTATCTATCTTACTCAAGACAATGAGCCTTCGCGCGAAGAATTCCCCGATAAAAATCTTATTATATTAAACTACCGCGATCAAGATTTTAGATGGGTTTTAGATCAAGCTATTCATTGCAGCCCCGATGAGATTGTCATTGAGATTTCGGATTATAGCAAAGAATTTAAAAAGTCAGATCTTCAATACCTTATTAAGACTGGTCATTCTGCTACGGTTTACGATAAAGATAAGAATATTGAAGAGTTAGTAATAGAGTATCTCTCGTAACAAGACTGTATTGTATTAAATTACTTTCACATCTCTTTAGACCTTATAGATTTCTAGAGACTTTTATAAGCCTTAAGTTTGACCGAAGAGACTCTTTTACTCTTAAAAGCAATAAGCGTGATACAATTGGCTTTACTGTAACTTATTAAAGTATTTTGAATAGGCGGGGAATTGGAGAAGCTAGTTCTAATCGACATTGACGGAGTACTGAATGCTCTCTGCAATCCTGCAAATCCACCGAGGATCAGTACTCACTGGATGGGAAAATGGAGTAACTTCACTATCACTCGAGACTCTAATCCAGAGTTCTTTGAGAATTCTAACCCTAAAACTACTGAATACTTAATCAATTTTTCTCTAGAGTTACTTGAGTCTCTTTCAGATCTTTCTAGGGGCTTTAAAGCAGAAAACTCTAATATAGACGATCCCTCAAATGAAATTGATGAGAAAACGCATTCTGAGAACCTTGTTCGATTCGGTTGGCTAACTACCTGGCTGAATTCTGCTCATGAAATCTTCTGTAAAGAAACTGGTTTTACCGAAGGTTTGAATTGGAAGGTTTTCGAGGGTGATGTTAACTCTAAAATTTGGTGGAAGCTAACTGTTGTCAAAGAAATTCTTAAAGAAAACCCAGATCTTCATGTTATCTTTCTAGAAGACGAGGTAGATACTGAAGACAATATTGAAGACTTTGAAAAGCTTATTGAAGAAACATCACGGTTAACTGTTGTCAATCCATCAACATACAGAGGACTAACTAGAAATGAAGTCTCTATCTTGAGCTCTATGCTGAAGAGTCCTATTCCAGGAATTATCTCATTGTAGCCTTTAAAGGTATACGTGGCACTTTCTTAGAATGCCCTTTTAAAAGTTTGCGAAAGAAAGACTTTTTGATGTATAGTTGTTATTAAACGAATTAACTTTGAAGGAGACACTGATGAACGCTGAAAGCCTTATTGTTGACCACAACTCGATTGAACACCCTGAAATTAAGGATCGCATTCTAGAAGTAATTCAAGAGGAGATTCGTCTGGGTAACAATAATATTATTGTCACTGCCGGTCATATTGAAGACCGAAAAGGAAATGATTCCGTCTTTGGCTTGGGTGAGTCTGGAGCTTATCGTTCAGAGCTTGATCCTTTCATTTTGAATATTAGCCTTCGCCTTGAATCTTGGGAGTCTAGTTACGAAGAAATGCGTTCACTTGATGAAGTTGCAGAAAAGATTCTCACAGAGGAGGAGCGTGAGCGTAATCTAAAGATTGTTGAGCAAAAGAAGCGCGAGCTTGAAGCGGCTCAGGCTGCTCTTGCTCAAGCTGAGAGAAATCTGAAGAAGTAAGAAACTCTTTTAAAGGTTTTTATCGAGTTACTGTGGAATAGCCGCGTTTTTCTATAGTCAATTTCGATATTAACTTCTATCAGTAACTTTCTCTATTAAGTGTTGCAAGCTTTCAAAGTATAATGTACTATTGTTTTATACGAAGAAAAATGCATAACTTAAAAAAGAAACGCATCTATTTTACAAAGGATTCTTACTATGGAGCTTTCAAATACTTTCAAGATCACTGCTCATAACAAGACTGCTCAGGCCCGAGCTTCGCGAGGTCTTGAAGTTGGTGACATTATCCGTGTTACTACTGACATTTCGGGTGAATTCCGAAAGCCTCTAGTGGTGAGCAAATATAAGGGCAAGGGTGACCTGAATGACCCTAAGTCATTCACTGAGGTCGGTAAGGCTCAAGCTGGAACTTTCCATAACAACTTTTCGACTGTTGAGGGCGAATCTGCTTTCACTGTTGAGATTGTATAATTTTTAAATCTTATAAAAGATTCTTAAAGCGGGATTAGGTGTGAAAATACCCTAATCCCGCTTTTGCTTTTAATTTAAGTTTTATCTCTAATTATCTTTTAGAGGCACCTGGAACTTCTACATCATCGAATCTTGAGCTACCGATTGGAAGTCTAATCAATCCATTAAGTTCTTGTTCAGTTAAGCCACGCTTAGATTCAAAAAGATCGTTCTTGGCTCGATATTGAATTTCTTTAGAAATAAGAAGACTTTTAGCTTCAGCACTTCGTGCCTTTGCAGACCATTCATTAATGTCTGCAGTGCGTAGATCTACTTTATCGTCATTTAACGTATGGTTAGCCTCTTCAGCTTCTGAAATCATATTCTCATATCGTTTTAAAGTCTTTAAACTTCTATCCAATTCTTTTACTGCCGCGTAAGGATTAGAGCGGCCCTTCTCAGAAAGCATTGTTTCTTTTGATGGGTCGAAAGTTTTCAAAGTTCTGTTTGTGCTAGGAGTTTTTGATTTTTCTCTAGCAGCCTTAACATAGTTTAAAATTTTTGATACATCTTCATGCGTTTCTTTTACGGGATTGCCATAGTAATAATTATCTGCTACTGCGTCACGCTTAACTCTCGCTTTTATTTCTTCTTCATTTGCTAAAATTTCATCAGCCTTAGTATCGCTCATTTTATCTTCGTTTAAGAGCTTTTCAAATGTTTTACGTTCAGAAGAAGTTAAGCCTTGATTCTTTACCAAATTTTGATAAGCTGCTTGAGCGTTACCCTTCATTAACTCGAATTTCTCTTCATCAGTAAATTCATGTGTAGCTGCTTTTAGGGGCTTTTCTTTAGGAGACGCCTCCTCTTCATTAACTGGATTACCCTTTGCTTTAACTCCTTTAAGATTAGCTAGTTTTTGTTCGTAAGCGGCTTTTTCGACAGCTTTTCTTGATTTAGCAGGCATTTTAGGATTAGCGATTGCAGCGTTGCGAACTTTAGAGTCAGGGTCATTAGCGAGTGCTTTTAGTACCTCTAGATTATTAGTAGACTGCGCTACACCCAAACGGACTCGAGCAGAATCATCAGTGCTCATCTCGCGGAGAATCTTCTGAGATTTAAAGGTTTCAGCGACATTCTTTCGAATTAACTCATCATCGTCTTTACTAAAAACTTTAGCAGCTACAGATGGATGAAGATTAACTGACCCTTCAGCAGCTTCTTTAAGAATGCGCTTCTTGAGTTCTCGCGGAAGATGATTAACTGCTACAGTGTCTTTCTTGCGGTAAGCTGAGTTAACTGTTGAGTATTTCTCTTGCATAAACTCCTCGGCCGCTTTATTGGCCTCTTCAGGTGAGCTGTAGTGGTTCTCGTCTCCAGACTCACCACCGAATGGACATTTTCCTTTAGCGGCTTTGCAGGCGCCAGTATTACCTGTGTTAGTGTTTACGTGGAATCTAGCCATTGTGCTTCTCCTTTGTGAGTTTCAATTTCGAAATCTTTTCTAAAACGAATAAGATGCTAATCTTAAGATTTCTTCACTCAGTTGGTCGAAAGTCAAAGCTTCATTAAAGTTTCGAGCTCAGTATTTCAATTGAAACTAAGCTTGTTAAAATTAATTCAAATCCAGTTTAAAACCCAAACGGAGTAAAGATATGCAAACATTTGTACCGTCTTCTAAAAGTTTTACAGAGAGCGCTAAGTTCCTTGACAATCAAAGGCTTGGTAAGCAGAGAGTTGAGACTCTTCAGATAGTGAACACCTTGCTTGATCCTCAGTATGGTTGGCGGAGTCATCCAGCGGTACATATGTGGGATGGGCACGTAGCAGCGCTTTGTGACTATGGAGAAGCGGTGTGTGACGAGTGGATCTCCAGAGGCTATAAAGATAGTCTTAAGCCTCAAATGAGAGCTCTTCGTGAACTTGCATTAGCTTCAGATAGCTCAAATCTCAAACCTGACTGGTGGGGAGACGAAGAGCTCCATGTTTCACACCAAAGCAATCTACTTCGAAAAGACTTCGATTATTATAAGGATCTATTTCCTGACGTACCGCCAACCCTTGAATATGTTTGGCCTATTAAAGGTATAACTGATGTTACTCGAAAAAACTTTGATGACTCAGTAAAATATCCTGACTCTTTCTGCCACTGTGAAGATACCGACTTTGAAGCCTTAAGATTCTATAAGGGATTTAAAAAGCCTCAAGGGTCTGGTACTTGGTGGCGTTGCGTAGTGTGCCGAAGCCCTCTTGAAGCTTGGTATTCTATTGCTAAAAATTATCTTGATAGAGAGATTGTGAAAAATTACTTTTTGTTGTAAAGTTGCTTTTGAAATTGTTTTTAGAATTGACGAAAGAGTTTAAATGACCTACGGAACTACTTTTCGATACTCTTTCTCTTTTTCTCCTGAACCATCTAGGGGTCTGCGAAAGAGTGAAGATAAGTTTAAACACTCTTTACTTGAGCCTGAATTCTTTAAACCTGCCTTCGATAATCCTGAAGTTTTTGAAAAGTTTCTTGAGTCTACTTCAGACTTTAATCTTCGCTTTAATGATGTTGTGTCAGTAGATCTGGACGATCTAGTCGAAGGTGGGTTAGTAGTTTTTACTGACAATGAAGGTATAGTTAAGGGTTCTGACGAATACTGGAGTATTTATAACTCTATTGAAGAAATTCTGGAAGAAGATTATTATTCAATCAATTTCGCTCTTGACATTCCTAATTTTACTCAAAAGGTCGCTAAAGTCTATCTCAATGAAGATGAAAGAATTGAAGACTATAGTTATCTTACGACTGATCGAAGAGCATTTCATTATTTCTTTTGTTTTAGCGCAAAAAGAATTGGACTTAAAAACACAATCAGCCTTTTAAGATATATCCTTAATCTTTCGGACTCATTAGACAGAAACTATTTCATGCTCGCTCCTAGTGAGTATAGAGACATTTTCTATCAAAACTTTGATGACAATATATATACTCTTGAGTATGCAAGTGAGTCTCGAATCATTTTTGAGAATATTCTAGAATTCATTATTAAATGTGAAAGTGAGTATTTAGATTCTTATCCCTTTGAATGGATCCTTGATGCATTCTTCCCGAATATTCTTGATAGAACTTGGGACTTTAAGTCGGGATTTGATTTTAAGATTAAAATTGAAGGCTAAAGCACTTAGGCTAAGATCTTCAATTACTTTCAAAAGTCTTATTTCACTTTAGAGGCTGTTTTTGTTATAGTAAGTATTATGAATATTTTTGAGAATAAGACGCCTGATTTTTCTATTGGTCTTGCTGGTGACTGGCATGGCGATTTAGCCTGGGCAATGCACGCTATTGACGAATTTGAAAAACGCGGGATTAAGCATATCTTCCACCTTGGAGACTTCGGTATTTGGGGAGGCCCTGATGGTCAGAAGTATACTCGTCGAATCAATAAGATTCTCGAAAGTAAAGATATGAGCATTTTCGTGACTCTTGGTAACCACGAAAATTACAATCTTGTTGAGAAGCACTATTTGAAGAATTCTGAAGGTCTTCTAGTAAAGAATACTGAACCAAATATTTACCTCTTTACTCGTGGCTTCAATTGGGAGTGGCATGGTCGCCTCTTCATGTCTTTTGGTGGAGCTAATTCTATTGACAAGATGTTCCGTAAGAAGGATAAGAGTTGGTGGGAGCAAGAACAGATCACTAATTCTCAGATTGAGTCACTAGACTCGAATCTTTTAGTAGATGTTCTATTTACTCACGATTCACCTTTTGGTGTTGACATGAAGTTCAATCATCGAAGCGCTGGTGAGTGGCCTAAAGAAGCTTTAGCTTACTCTAATGAGTCGCGCCATCAGTTAAAGAAGGTTACTGACATTGTTCAGCCTGATCTTCTCTTCCATGGTCACTATCATATGTATCTTGATGAGACTACTCTTCTTGAAACTCCTGAAAATGGTGAATACATTGTGAGAAGTGTTTGTCTGGATAAAGAGTATTCTAATCAGAATATGGGCCAGTTAAATCTTGAGACTCTTGAATTCCAACTTCTGACCTCTTGGACTTAACTTTTATCTGATGTAGCCTAAGAGGTCTATAGCGTCGATTTTACTGTCTAAGGTATAGTCATACAGTAGACAGCATTTCACTGTAAAACTCCATAGAAACACGAAAAGACCACCTAGTTTGCCGTGATAGCCTCGGGTCTAACTAGGTGGTCTTAGTAGCGCAGTTTCTACTGCAATAATAAAACTGAAAAAATTGACTCTAAATCAATATTTCGATAAAATTTGAGAAAGGCTTAAAACTGAGGAGCAAACTTGTTACTTAACTCTTATTTTAGCAAGATGGATTTCGATATGCAGGGTTATATTGATACTGTTGAATTGTCAAGCATGATTATTGAAGATGAGTTACTAAAAGACAGTGAAGCAAAAATAATTTGGAGAAATTCTTTCAAGAAATTGTCTGAAGGGATTTTAAGTAATGAATTCTCAGGTGAGTGCGATTTTCAAAATCTTGCTAAAGATAATGCGAACTCTCCAGCGCACTTAGTTCTTTCGCATAATAGAATGGTTGATTTATATAAGCCACTAGAAATGTTTAGCACTTTTAGCGCATTCACTAACAAGGAATTAGAATCTTTTAGTTTCCAAGAACTTCTAGAATTAAAAGTTGAATTAAATGCCACCCCAACGTCAGCTTTATTAGGCCCCTCAATCGGTTTAGAGGGGTTTAAAGATTCAAATGAAAGAGATACTATGATGCTATTTATTGATAATAGAGATAATCTATCTTTTCAGGGTATTTGGGGTTGGAGCTCTAGTTTAGTATTTGATTTCATTTCAGCTGTAACTATAATGAATCTTTTCAGATCATCAATAGATCTTATTGGTGTTTCGCATACTGTAAATCTTTTTAATCGTATTCAAGTAGAAGATGGGCCTTTTAAAAGCCTTTCAAATTTAAGAGATCGTTGCCTTAATGAGCTTCTAAACTCTATAATTGAAGCTTCACAAATTATCGAAAAAGATAATGTTCACTTCGAGTGGCTATATGAAATTCAATTTAGAAGCTACTTCGAAAACTAAAATCCAACTGTCATAACTATAGCTTACTCAAAAATGCAATACCACTAAGATAGATTAATTAGGTGGTACTGCATTTTTAATAAAATATTTCTTGAAATTTTGTTTAAAGCAAGTGCACTCTACGCTCATACTCGCGAAGCGCGCTAACGCACTCATCAAGAAATGAGTCCACTTCGTCTTGGTTATAACCTAAAGACATCTTTGTTTCAATTATTCTTTCGTTAATAATATCTTTAGAGTTCATAAGCTCCTCTTGAACATTCTTCAAGAAATCTATAACAAGTGTCTGATTGTCTTCACTCATAGAGTTCTCTAGCTCTCGATAATCAGATAGAATCTCTTCATAGATTGATAAAGATTCTGCAATGTTGTCAAGTAAATCATCTACGTCTTCCATATTGTATCCAAGACTAATCCTTGTTTGGGAAAACTCTATTTCATGAACTTCTTTTGAAGTAACTAACTTCTCCATAGGATCACCTATATCTTAAAAATGTCATTAGTAGTGCTGGACTTAATATCGTCATAATCAAAACCAGTCGATTCAAAAGCTACCTCTTGAAGGTTGTTTTTAGCATCATTAATCAAGGAGTCATTATAAGCTTGGCCTCCTATAAGAATATAAGCACCCCCGAAAAGAACAACAATAAAAGTAAACATAAACGCAATTTCTCCAATAGTAAACTTCGATCGATCACGAACAATGATTAAAGCAAATACGGTAAAGGCGATAAGAGTAAGCCATTCCCCCAGTGAAGACGGAATTAATACTTCAAAAAAATTACGCCCCTCCCACTTTGTCATCTCTTCCTTGTCAAAGCTTAAATTATTCATCATTATCATATTGTTTACTCTTTCTATTTTAATCAGATTACTCGCAGATACTCAGTTTACATGTCTTTTCGGTAATTTCAACAAATAGATTTTAGTAAACCCTTGGACTTATAGGAGAGAATCCGCTTAATTGACTTCTCTATAGGATCGTCTATAGCTTAAAAATGTCATTAGTAGGCTTACCGAACGGATCATCATCGTTAGACTTATTCTTATCGTTGACGCCCCAGTTTCCGAAAATGTCGCTCGAACTCTCATCCTTCTTGTCAGTAAGATCGTAATCGTAGCCTGTAGGTCTTAAGCCACTCGAATCGTTCCCGTAACCATCATTGAACGCATCAAAAGGACCGCTGTTACTAGAGTTATCACTACTGTCCTCAACAATAGCTAATGAACCAGCAGACTTAGCTCTTTCAGCTTCAAGAATTTCTTGAACTTGTTTTTTGCGATCATTGTAATTTTCTTCAGCAGCTTCAACATAACCTTTTGAAGAGTCCGAGACGTTACTTTTAACTTCAGAGACTTTTTCTTTAATATTTGTCGCCGCAGCAGAAACACTTTTATTAGCCATTATGAATGCAATAGTCGCTATAATAATAATACAAACAATTACGCCAATAAAGATTTTACCGAAAACGCTAAAGAAAGAACCATTTTTAATCGGATTTTCAGCATCTTTAGCTTCATTCCCAGTAACGAAAATTGATGGGTCGGCTAACTGTAGTTTCGAGAAAGATACTGCTACAGAAATACCACTAGCAACATCACCTTTATCAAAGTATTCTTGCACTTGAGACATAGAATACCTCATCTGCGTTGCTCCAAAGTTATCAGCTTCAGAACCAGCAACCCAATTGTATTTTCCAGTTTCATATTCATAGTAGAATAGAATTTGATCTTCGGGGATTTGCCAAGCTTCGAAAATTTCCATTGATGTTTGCTCAACATCAGCGCTCGATTCATCAGTCAGATAAACTGAAACTACTTTCTTGGAGCCTTGCATAGTCTGCTTCTTAATATTATCTACCTCGGCATTATTTAAATAACCTGGTGTAGTGATAACAGAAGCACTAGGTGGAAAATCTTCTAGAATCTTCGCGGAAGCAGGGGTGGCTAAAGTTAGGAGTCCTATCATAAGGCTCGCTAAAATTGCTAAAACTTTAAAAATGCTTCTTTTGAGCATGATTTAGCCTTTCTTTTCATTCTTTTTGTTTTTTACTATTTTACCAAGGCTAAACGCAATCGAAAGAGCTATTCAGTTTTTGGTAGTATTACTCTAAAGTTTTTCATTGATTGATATAGATTTAAGTTAAATAGAAAGGGGTTTTTAAAATGAAAAAGATAGTGAATGATGTAGTCTTTAACTGTAGCTTCGCTTTAATTGCTGCAGCTCTAGTTATGTGTTTTGCAAATATCTTTGCCGACTCTACTCTTCTTGTAGTTTCTTATAGTATTGCATTGGCGGTCGCCGGCGTGATTCTACTGTTCATCACTAGAGACAATAGTTTAGAAGCTAGAGAACGCGCGGCCGAAGCATTAAAAGAAGCAAGTAATGCTAAGGTGGACTAATCTTTGATAACAGCAATTACAGCCTTACAATATGAGGTCGATAGACTTAAATATCTTAAAGAAACAGCTTTAAGTGTCCAAAGTAATCCTGAGATAACTGAATGGATTTTACTCATCGACGGCGGAAATCAAGATCAATGTGAAAATATAAAAAGCCTTCTAAAAGAAATTCTCGAAATAGAAGTAAAAGTGCCATATGTTACTGAGCGAAAAATAGGTGCTGCAGCAGCTAGAAACCTAGCATTAAGCCTTGTATCAAACGCTTATGTTACTTCAATTGATGATGATGATCTTTTTACTGAAAGAGCCTTTACTAAAAGATTAAAATTACTTGAACATGACTCAAACCTTCACTGGGCTGGCGGGTTACTACAAGATATGGCCGTTGATGGAATTTTAGGTTCAGTTTGGGATGCCCCTGCTAAAGAAGGGGTCTACAATGCTGGTGAAGTTCTTAAAATTTGGGATGCCCCTGCGAGCGAGTTCCCCATGAATACGGCAGGGATTCTCATGAGAACTGATTCGATTCGTTCCGTTGGTGGGTGGCAGGGATTACCCTCTGCTGAAGACTTCGGTATGGTCATAGGATTAACTGGGTCTTATCGTGGTTTAATTATTGAAGACGTAGTCTACCTCTACCGAAAGCATTTGAGTCAGTCAACTTCACGTAAAGACTTTCAAGATCTAGAGTCTATTGTCAGAAATGCTGTTTTTCAAAGACTCCAGTCTCTTTAAGTTTTTGATGAAGTTAGATCACTGATAGTGACAGTAAAGATCTTTAATAATAGATTTTTAAAATAGTTGAGGGAGCTATTCTAAAACAAATGAATGGCTCCCTCAATAGATCTATTTAATTATAGAAAATACGAGACTGAAAGTCAAGCGTGTTCTCTAGTGTTTCAATACCTCTAAGAGACTATCCGTTTTTATCATTTTCAGTGAGTGGTTCTTTATTATTTTCTTGTGGGGCGGACAACTCATTTGAAATATCTTGAACATGATTAACTGTAGTTTCAGCGTTAGAGTGATTGTGTCCTGAGTAGTCTGGATTTGGGGTATTATGTTGTGGGAACATCTCTTGAGTCGGTTGAGTCATCTTACCTTTTCCGCTGCTACCAACCATAAAATTATTTTGTTGTGTCATATTATACCTGTTTTGCACCCTCTTTGCTGAGGCCTTACTCGTCGAGGTGATAGTTGCTATAGCCATGATCACGGCTGCAGTGACAGCAATAAGAAGAGATGCAAATCCTAGCCTTAAAATGAATCCGTCAATTTCAAAACTTGCTGCAATAGCAAATATTACTGTAGAGAATACACCCACACCGAGTGCTATTTTATAGAATAGATCACTTAACTTTTCTTCACTTTCGAGAATCTTTTTATTAGATTCAATAAGACTGCTAAATAGTGAGAATAGAACTGCGATTGAAAGACCAAATGAAAGAATATACGCGCCGAAAGTAAGATTTCCGAATGTCTCAATTAGGTTATTTTGAGCCTCACCTTCAGGAGTGTATGCTGAGATACCGTAATCGTATTCTCTATATGAAGAGTAAACTAGTTCAGGTCGGGGGAGCCATATGAATAATGTAGACATAGCCATAGCGTAAATTGAACTTACCCATAGAGCTATTTTTAGAATTTGATGTCTAGACACTAAACCTAAAAGAATGAAACCGTCAGTTAAGATAATAAGAAATGCTGTCCCAATAGAGTTTCCTATAGCATCATCTGACTTAGCAAAGAGTATTACTGTTGCAGCGATTAAGCCTGCAAGAGCAATTGACCCGTAGAGTAACTTAGTGATGAATTTTTTTGTTTCCATCTTCCACCCGCTTATTTGTATTTTTATTGTACTATTTAAGTAAATATCGAAAATTTTAGTATTTCAAGATATTCATAATTATTTCTACGAGAATTTGAAGGTGAATACAATTGATTGTTAAGAAAACTTGTTGTATAGTTTAAAAATATTAAAGAATTTGGAGGGGAATAGACAAAGTGAAATTTCAAAAGATTATTGATTTTAATGGTTTTCAATTTAACCCTGAGTCCCCGGAGCAAGACAACTCAGTTTCTTTTATTGACTATCACGAACTAGTTCAGATTGAACTTCCTGACATGGAGATAAAGACTGTTGATAGATATGCTGACTATCTTGGTAGAGACCTCCTTTCGATTGTTCACTACTGTTTCTCATCATGCGATACTGATTTAGATGAAGCATACTCGCGTTTCTCTTTCGATCTAAAGCCTGGTGAATGGCTTATTGAAGATACGGCGGCAGAGCACGGTTACTCTATATTAACTCAGGAAGAGTTTGATAAAATAAAGATGAGTTAACTATAATCTAAAATTAGAAAGGTGTTGGCTTTTAGTCGACACCTTTTCTTTTTAAAGTCTTTAGGGAGATTAAAGTAAAGATGAAAGAAAATAAACTTAGTAAGGGTTCCTTAATTAAGGAATTTCTTTTAGGTGTTAGCATTATGTTAAAGTCGCTTCTTTGGATTTTAAAGCGGCCAAAACAAATAGTTAGAGGAATAATCCCAGCGATTATCGCAATAGCGGTTTTAGGGTGCCTGTTAATAGTTTATCTATTGATCTTAAAACCTTTAGTAAGAGGTCTTAGTGGATTTACTGACGATTGGGAGCCTTGGCTTGCAACTGCTACTCAGATTGCTATGGGTGCCGGATTAACTGTGGCTGTAGTCTTCTTATTAATAACGTCATTCACAGCGATAGCCTTAATTGTCGGTGACTCTTTCTATACTAAGATTTGGAAAGACTATGAGTTGTCGCAGAACAATATTGAGATTCAATCTTCATATGAACCTACTTTTTCTGAGGGCCTTCAAAACGCTTTGACAATTCTCTTTAAGGGTTTAGGTATTTCTATCATTACCCTTCTATTAGCTTTTATCCCAATTATCGGTTCAATTGTTGCGGTAGTAGTAGGTTTTATTCTTACAGGCTACATGCTATCATTTGAATTAATGTCTAGATCAATGAGTGCAAGATACTTCAATATTTCTGAAAGCAAAGTTCTTCAGCGCCAACGCAAAGCAATGTCTTTAGGCTACGGTTTAGCAACTCAAGCACTTATGTTTATTCCGTTCGGGGCTCTATTAGCCATACCAGTCTCAATGGTCGCATCCGCTATTTTTGCTTCTCAATTACAGTTTGACGCTAAAACAACTCACCCTGTGTTTCTTGTAAATTCGGAAAACCGTGTTAAAAATTTTGATCGCGAGTAATGACTCTTTGAGACTTAGCCTAAGCAATCTATAGCGGCGATTCTACTGTCTAGGGTATAGTCATACAGTAAACAGTATTTTTCATTAAAACCGCAATTTTACAGTAAAAGACCACCTAGTTTGCCGTTATAGCCTCGGGTCTAACTAGGTGGTCTTAGTAGCGCAGTTTCTATTCGATCTAGAAAATCAAAAAATACGCTGTTTTAAGCAGTGGTTAGAATAATTCTAAAATGATTCAAAATTTTATTCTATGTAATCATCTCGTTTTGCAAAGCTATTGAAAGTTTGGTAAAGTTAAAAACGACAAAACGAAATAAATAACTCTAAGGAGAAAATATGAAGCGAGTATTCAGCGTTACCGACCCATCAGTTGCAGGCGAAGGCTTTACTCTCGATGAGGCAGTACTTAACTTTGCTGCTGCAAGCCGAGCTGAAAATTACGAGAAGTTCACTACTCAGACTCACGTCAATCTTCACGATTATCTAGCAAAGAATTCAGCTAGTAAGACTCTTCGTAAGATGCAAACCACTGGAGCTTACGGTAAGCTAGCCGTAGACCATGGTTAATTAATATTTCTTAAACGTTCGATAGAAAAATAACAATCTATCGAACGTTTAAGAGTATCAATCTGAAATTCTAATAGACGCCTAAGAGTGATTTTAAAGAGTCTGTCTGATATTTTCTGCTGTTCAATCATAAAATTTCGGAAGGTGAAAACAATGAGTAAATTCTTTAAAATTTCAGAGGGATTATTAGTCAAAATAGATTCTATAACAGCTATTCATAAAGCGCAAAAGTGGGTTTACGACATTCATACAGAATCTAAAGTTTATTCATTTGAAGTCTCAGATGATCTAAAAGATGAAGTTACAGCTGAGTCTCTAGCTAAGGCTATCCAAGGTGCTATACATGCTGACAATGTATGCGCTGACTACGAGACAGGGTTAATCTACTATAAAAGAATCTTTGGTAAGTAATCATATAGACTCTTAAAGCTAAGAAGCATTATTAACTTCTTAGCTTTAAGAGTCTTAATTTAAGAAATGCGAAGTATTCTATTCTCAAGAGTTTTTTGATCTGAATTAGTATGATGTATTTTAAGTGATTGTCGATCATGGAGATCGTTAATGCTCGAGTCAATAGGGTGAATTAAACCGGATTCGAGTATTTCACGCGATACAGTTTCAAAGAAAATTGGTTTACCTGTAGCGAAAGCTATTTGAAGAATTCTATAACGTTCTTTAGGGTCATCCTCGGAAATAATGATAAGATCAGCATCAGTTGTAGCTGCGACTAACTCACCATTCTTTTCTTCAACTTCAATAAAGCCTCTAGGAAGTCCGCTAACTATACTTGCGTAGCATCTTTTGCTAGCTAGAAGAACTACAGACTTTGGCGATATATCTTTCATATAGCCTAATAATCCATTTTCAGTGGTTTCAGGGCTATGACAAAGATAGCTAGGATAAATCTCACTAAAGAGATCTTCAGGTTCTAATACCTCTGCTGCGATTGTTTCAAGCATATTACCGCTCCTTAATCTATGTCACATATAATATGTAGCAGTTACAAAATATCGACAAAAACAATAATAAACAAAAACTTATTGGTATAATACCAAAACCAAGGAGGTGAACACACAACAAAATGACTAAACTACTCAAAGCGCAAAAAATACGCATCTACCCAACAAGCGAGCAGTCTCAAATCATAGACTCCACCTTCGGCGCTACAAGAAAACTCTACAACTCACTCCACGCTCAATTTCTCGAAAAGTCTAAATTAAGCGAAGAAGAACGTGAAAAATATACACACAAAAACTACACTGCACTAAAAAACACTTGGGAAAACACAGACGACTGGCTCAAAAACATCGCTGGACAGGCACTCGCTCACGCTGAACTAGACTATAAAAAATCATGGTCTAACTATAAGAAAAACCCAGGCCACTTCAATATTCCAACCTTCAAGAGTAAGCATTCTGCTAAAAAGTCCTACAGTATAAGCCAAAACACTGTAGCAAATCACATTCGCCTAGATGAATCAAATAAGAAGCGACTCCGAATCCCAAAACTAGGATACGTCAAACTAGCGCAAAAAATCAGATATAAAAGCTTTACTATCAAGAAGATCACTATCTCTAAATCTAGCACTGAAAAATACTACATCTCACTGCTCCTAGAAGCAGAAAAACCTAAAAATACCCCTAAAACCTCTAAGAAAGTCGGGTTAGACTTAGGATTAACCCACTATCTTATTGACAGCGAAGGTAACAAAACCGATAATCCAAGACACTTAAAAGCTTATCAAAACAAACTTGCTAGAGAACAACGAAAACTCTCTCGACGAGCTGAGCAGGCTAAGAAAGACGGCAGAAAACTATCAGACAGTAAGAATTACCAAAAACAAAAACTAAAAGTAGCTAGAATCCACGAGAAGATTCGGAATACGAGACTCGACTTTATTCATAAGCTTTCACACAAGACAGTAATCGAAAACCAAGTTATTGTCGCTGAAAGCTTGAATATTAAAGGTATGTCGCAGAATAAAAATCTTGCTAAACACATTCTCGACGCTAGTTGGAGTGAATTCTTGCGCCAACTAGAGTACAAGTCTGAGTGGAATGATCGCAGTTTTCTTCAGGTAAACCGTTGGTTCCCGAGTAGCAAACGCTGTGCTAATTGTCTTGTAGTCAGCGATAAGGCAAGTGATTTGAGTGTGCGCGAGTGGGTTTGTGATTCTTGTTTGACACTTCATGATCGAGATGTGAACGCTGCTAAGAATATTCTGTTAGAAGGATTACGCCAACTAGTTTAATGATTTTCAGGGTAGGTGAGACCCGTAGAGCTTGGTAAACTTAACTTCACTAGAAGTTATTACCCAAGAATCCCCTCGCGGGAACCTCTATCTAGCAATAGATAGATGCTAAAGATTACAATTTGTTACAACCTTTAGCAACAATATCGAACTTTTCTATCGAATGCAAAAAATTTGGTAAGATTCAAAAAATAAATAAAGAATTAACTATAGGTGGAACAATGAATGATAATAACCCTAAGAGTGAGAAAATAACTGACTTCACTAACGAACTAAAAAGTGTTCTTAATCCAGGAGAGTTAGCATATGTCGACCAACTAAAGGCTCGTATTGATTCTCTAAGTAAAGAATTATATGAATCAATACAGAATCAGCAAGACTCTCAAAAGCTTACTAAGGATTCTTACACCAAAACTGCAGCATTTTTCTCTTTTCCGCTCTTTATTACTATAGGTGCTCTACTCTTAAACTTCGATAACCACACATTCTTAGGTTATCTAGGAGGTGGAGCTTTAGGATTAGTGGTTGCTGGAATCATTACTACATCATTCGGTATTATTGAAGCGCATCATAAGAAAACTAAAGTAACTAATAGTCTCTTTGCTGAAAAAGGTAAAGACCCTATCTATGATAATGTTGTCAAGAATTATTCTGAGATACAAAAAGAGCTAGACTGTCTTTCATCGTCTATTCGCGTTAGAGGAAATAGAGGCTATCTTATTCTCGGTAGTGATGCTGAGGGTGAGACCATTATAGAGTATCGACAGTAATAAAGAGTAAGATGCTTTAAAACAAAATGCTAAAGGCGGCAAACTCTCGATATTCTCAAAGAATTCTATAACTTCTATTAGGAGCACTGAAAACCTTGCTCAAAGCAACGAGGTACACTGTAGAGCCAAGTAAAGAATTTTACTCTACTCGAAAAATACAGCTATTAATAAAATTTCTCTTCTTTAACTTCAATTTGAGCTTTATTTTTATACTTCTTCTTGGAGTAAGAATCTATTTTCAAGAAAAAATGTTTGGCCTTATTAATCTGGACTTATTTTTAAGTTTTATTAGTCGCTTCATATTAGCGCACTTTAATTTAATTGAATTAACAATACACTTTTTCTTCGGTTTATTTTGCTTTTTCTTAGCGTACTTTATCCAAAATGGATATAGAAATGCAAGATCAGTACAAACAATTATTGGTATTCTACCAGTCAGCCTTATTAGCGGGTTAGCTGTTTACTTCTACGGGAACGTTGCTTATCTTTTTATAAGAGCAACAATTTACTTTAAAGAAGAATATACTAATATTACTAAAAAATCTGATGTTTTGGGGTTAGCTGAGTCATCCCTACAGACAGACTTTATGAATGTATCAATAATGGCACTTTTCTTATCAATATTTCTTGGCATTGTTACAGTCTATAATCTGATTGTTTTTGGCGTAAGTTTAGATGCTATACTTGAATCAACAAAGAAGCTCAATGATCGACTTATATTCCGCGACGGGGAGGAGGAGTATATTCTAGAATCAGGGTCTAAAGATTTTGAAAATGACATGGGTGAACTCTACTCTAATAATGATAACTCGATATGGAGATTCGAAGCAGAGTCAAGAAGCTCAAGCACTCTTGAGTGGATGTATTTTATAGACAATGTAGACTATAAAAAAGATGTGAGAATTCTTCGTAAAGGATCTAAAATCTTAGGCTTACTCTACACTAAAAATAGCGGACTAAGGCTCAAGGTTAAAGTGGCATATATTCTTCGTGAACCCGAGACATCTCTAATAACTCAGCATATTTTAGCTCAAGACTATATTCGCCGCCGCAAACTTTCGAGACACCCCTTGAAACTTGTAAAAATATCTAAAAAGGACAAAGAAACCCAAAAAATTCTTAGTGACTCAGGCTGGACGCTTAAGGATAGTTCAGAAAAGAACTCCCTTACAGTTCTATATGAAGAGCCATAATTTTAATGAGGCGGATAAATTTTTAAACTAGCGTGTCTTATAGAAATACTAAAAGCTTTAGCTTTCTTTTAAGAGTTCTTTAAGCAACAAATTTTTGGTAAAATACTAAAAACATTTTAACAGGGGAGTAATCTATAAATGAAGTGGACTCTAACTAGCTTACCATCAGAAATTACTGAAGAAATTACTAAAAGCTATCAGATAAAGAATAAGGCGCGATACCGCCAAAGAGCTATCGCAAGTAAAGAGATGACTGGTGCTGGCGCGGGTCTATTCTCAACAGCACCTGCAGTAGCATCTAAAATCGACGCTCAAGTTAAAGAGTCAAAAGTTATTTGGGGTACTGATAATTACGAAAGCCTTGGTAAAGAATATAAATTCAAGAAGCCTATTCATGATCTTTCAGTAATCATCCCAAGAGTTGAAAAGAGCAAGGAAGCGCAAAAGAAGCGCTCTAAAGAAAAGGCGGAGGTATTCACTCCTAGCTGGGTATGCAACCTCCAAAATAACCTTATTGATGATGAAGTTGTCTACCCCGGGGCATTCAATACTACAGACTCTAGTAATCAAAAACTTTGGATACCTTCTAAAGAGAAGATAGATTTTAGTAAAGCTTCAATATCTTGGATTGAATACATCGCTGATAAAAGGCTCGAGGCTACTGCAGGCGAAGGGCCCTATCTCATGAGCCCGTATGATACAACTACAGGTGCGAATATCCCAGTTAGAGACGAAGAAGGTAGGTTCCAACGCATTGGTCTACTTGATCGCAAGCTTCGAGTAGTTACTGAAAACGCTAACGAGAAGTCTTGGGTAAACTTTGCGAAGATTGCATTACACGCTACATTCGGTTATGAGTGGCAGGGGGATAATCTTCTCTTAGCTAGATTGAACTTCTTGAATACTTTCCGCGATTACTATAAAGACTTCTTTAATAGTGAGCCAAGCGAAGACTTACTTCTAGAAGTTGCTGAAATTGCTTCATGGAATCTTTGGCAGATGGACGGTTTGAAGATGGTAGTGCCATTATCATGCTCGAGCGATTGCCAGGCGTGCTTTAAGAAGAAGAATGGCGGTCATGACGGTGAAGTTTCTCTTATTCGCTGGTTTACTGAATTACGAACGTTTGAGGAGATGCTTCCTTCAGACAGATTTGATTTAAGTAAGAAAAAGAATTAAATATAGAATTAATTCTTTATTTTAATAGACTTTAAATAACAACTAATAGTTGCAATTAAAACAACTGTTAGTTGTTATTTTATTTAGTTTTCATTTTCCTTATTAATTCTGAATTTTTCTGTTATTTCTTGGTATATTTTGAATACTCAAAAACTAACAGAAAGTTTTAAAATGGATTTTACAAGCATACCAGAACATACAATATATATGCTACCCACAGTAGCATTACTTACTACAGCAATTTGCTTAAGCTTCTACCTAGTAAGCGCATTTGAAAGAATTAAAGTAAAGACTAGATTAATTGTTATTCTTATAATCGCTATTACATTACCGGCAGGTCTTCTTTTAGGGCTTAAAGATAATTACAGAGAAATCCAGGAAATTGCTAAAAGTAATATAGAGGAAAAATACGACACCTCTAATATTAAAGACATTGACTACGCGATTACTAAGGAAGAGGCAACCGGTGTCTATACTAATTGGGATACTAGTTCTAAAGAGAAGTTGACATTTATCTTTAACGCCGAAGGTGAGCCAAGATTAGTAACTTCAACATCTGAAACTGAGCATCTCAAGACCATTGAAAAGGAAATTTCTAGAAACTAGTATGGATGAGAACTAAATAACAAATAGCCTAGAAAAATTAAAGAGCATTGATGGAGACGAAATCTTGAGCTTTAAGAGAGCTCCTATACTTGACGAATATATCTCTAAAAGCGCTTTAATGGCAGCGAACATAATCCCTAAGAAACGAAGAAATCACTAGGCACAAGAAAGCCTAACAAAAGGAGACTCAAATGAACTTTACAGTACTTCCAGAATATAATTACGCATCTTTAATAGCATTTATAATTCTTATTCCTATTTCAATCTTTGGGATAATAAGCATCGTATACTCTAATAAAAAGATTTGGTTAATCCTTTTAGGCGTTATGGTAATTATTAATGGCTCTATCGCACTTATTGCAGACAACGAAAGAGAGATTGAAAAAATAGCTATCAATAATGTTGAAGAAAAATACGATACTTCAAACATTGATCGTCTTTATTACTCAAACAACAGAGAAGAGGCTCGAGGTGTCTACACTAACTGGGATACAGGATCAAAACAAAAAGTGGCTTTTATCTTTAATAAGCAAGGTGAGCCAAAATTAGTTACTTCTGCAGAGGATACTCAAAATCTCAAAACTATTGAAAAAGAAATTTCAAGAAACTAATATAGAGGAGGAATAAAAGTTGAACAGCATAGAAAAATTAAAGAGCATTGATAGAGATGAGATCTTGAGCTTTAAAAGAACTCTTATGTTAGACGAATATATCTCTAAAAGTGCTTTAATGACAGCGAACATAACCCCTAAGATCGGTATTCTTTTAATTTTAGCGGGGATCATTCTTGGAGTAACCGGTAAGACTGAAGCGATTATTCCATTAGTAGGGATAGGAGTTATATTCCTAATACTCACCCCGATTATGCTTATGAGTGTTCATAATGAGAGAATACATAGGCTAAACGAAGAAATCACTAGGCTCGAAAAGACATAATAAGATCTAAGTACAGTATTGATTTTGAAATCGAAAGATCTGAGAATGACTCTCAAGTAACTTACAAGGGATCTCATATAAGCAAAACAGGGAACTTTTTGCGGGAAGTGACAATCATCCTGAATGAGGATTACGAGCCGCAAATCCTGAAGACAGAAAATATTGACGAAGACTTTATTAAGAGTTTGGAAATATCTTAAGATAAAGGCATATCGAATGCATTCGCGAGTAAATATATTAGACTCTTCGTAATTGCAAAAAATTCTAATATATTTTATAGTAGATTAAAGAAAATTCACTCAGCCTTAAAATCATTTTAGAAGATGAACTTTTAGGTCTCTTAGAGGCTCTAAATGAAAAACAGAGAAGAAAGAAAGCACATTGACTGAAGTAAACGATAACGTGAAACGCTTTGATAAAGCACGTGAAGAAACTTTGAAGATTCTCACTGATCACCAAATGGTTGAAGTAACAGGAAGTCACCCTTATGATTTCATCGGTATTAGGTGCTCTTGTAATCGAGGTAAGCCTGATGAATTTTTTAGTGAAAATGATGAAGACTTCTTTGTTCATGTAGCAGAAGCTATGACTGAAGTCTTTCGAAATGAAAGGGCGCGGGAGCTAGAGGATGTGCGAAATACTAAGTCAGGTCGGGCAATTAGTATTTCATTAAAGAATCGTGAGAAAATTCTTCTTGAAGCCCCTGAAGACTTCATCCAGTGCGAAATGTGTCTTGGTGGAGGAACTCACTGGTCTGATGAGACTCGAGGTAGAGTGACATGTACTGTTTGCGGTGGTCTAGGCTTAACTAATGACGATTAATTTTCCTTATCTTAAAAAGTATGTTAGAATTTTTGTAACAGGTTAATTATTACTTACGAAGGATTTTAAAATGCGTGGTCTTGAAAGTGTTGCAGTTGCTGATCTTGATACTGTTGTCGGTAAAATGGTTCACCACCTTGAATCTAAAGAGGGGAAATTCTACTCTGACGTCGTTCTAGATGTAAAGATTCCCCACGGTACTCCTTATCAGCGCATTGTAGAGTTGCGAATGCACGGTACAGTTACTGTCAATACAGGTTATTTTGACTCGACCGGTAAGCGCATTTCTTCTGAAGTCGCTTACGAGTCGTAACTCATAAATATAGCCGGTGACTTAGATATAGTCACCGGCTATTAGAGTAAGACAATTAGTTCTATTGTTCAGATGTCTGCCCTAAAGAATGAACATTCTTTTTCTAAGAAACTTCAAGATTCTAGAAGACTCACAATTGAATTCCAAGCATCAGTCTGATCTTTTAACCAATGATCACCTGACTCAAAACCCTCGTCATCGTAATACCATGAACAAACAGATGCACGGCGAAGTGCTGCTGACCACTCTAGAACTCCCATATTCAAAGCTTTAATCTTCATAGCTTCATCGAATACCGCTTCAAGTAATTCTGGATTCCCAAACTCAAAAACATAAGAAGCGTATGATGCTACAGCAAACTCCCAAGGGGCTAATACTGCGGACTCCCAGTCGATAAGAAGAAGATTACCGTCATTATTGCGCAACCAATTCTCAGGTCTAGGATCACAGTGGCATAAAACTAAAGACTCTTCATTAAAATTAAGTGATTCAGGGAGAATCTTGAAGAGCTTTACAGGATTCTTCTTTTGCGAAACACGCCAAGCAATCTTACTCTCCACTTTATCTCTAAAATCATTCACTGTAGGCGCTAAAGACTTTAATTCATTTAGATCATCAGCGGAAACTTGACTCGTAGTAAACATGACTCGAACTGACTCTCGAACTGTAGCCTCATCAAGACCCGTTAACTGTACTCCATAATTTGGTGTCAATAGACTAACTGGAGGCCCCGGAATCAATCGAGAGTCAAAACCAAGAATTTTTTGCACAGTATATTCAAGAACAATTTCTGAAGCTGCTGTATCACTTCTAGCCTGCTTAAAGAAAACCTCATTATCAGAGTAGACTGAGTGATGACTCTCTGAGACTAGAGGAAGAGCCTCTAACTCACTTTTACTATACTTACGCATTAAAACTTCTTTCAATTGCTTTAACTTTCAAAACAATTCTATCATAAAAATATTTTTGACAGTTTCTGTAATCGAGCGTATTATTAGTCTTAACAAACAATTTCTATTTAAGGAAGATCAAGTGACTGTACAGCCTGACGAGAACATTGAAACTCTTTTCGAAGATCAAGTTACTCTAGATTTCCATGGTAAGTCAACTTACACCTTTAAGCATACGCGCTTTGAGATTCGCGGTAAGGTCTATGAGAACATGTGTCTGATCGGATCACGAGGCGCATACTATGATCTGCAGCATCTCAATATTTATGGAAATCGTCCTGATCTTGAAGGGGTGTATCAACCCATTGGACGAGGCGGCCCTCTCATGAAGAAGGGTAATCCCATGTATGTGTTCATTGTGGGAGGAATTGTTTCAGTATTTACGAAGAAGTTTTAGTTTTTAGACTAAGTCTTTATCTATTTTTACTGTGAGTTTAGAGACTTTTTGAGCATCTTTAAGGGTATAGCCTAAGAGGTCTATAGAGTCGATTTTAGCTCTTAGGGTATAGTCATACAGTAAACAGTATTTTTTGCTAAAACTGCATAGAAACAGTGAAAGACCACCTAGTTAGCTTTGATAGCCTCGGGTCTAACTAGGTGGTCTTAGTAGCGCAGTTTCTACTCGATCTAGAAAACCGAAAAATAACTGTCTACCCTAAAAGATGAGATTAACTTAAAGAAGGTGGCTGATTTCTATATTTCAGCCACCTTCAAATTATTTAATTTTAGTAAATTCAGTAAGTAAGATTCTAGAAGATTCTGAGTCCTCTATGTTTTCTAGATTCTGAAATCTCATAGAAGTCTTTCATTAGCTGATCTGTTTTAAACCCTGAAGGAGCGCGAGAGATTAAGCTTCGTAATTGATCATTTAGCTTCTCTCGTTCAGTGACAATTTCAGAATTATGCTTAACTATTAAAGCTTTCTGCTCTGGTTTAAGCCAAGGCATTTCACGTTTGAAGTTTTGGCGATAAGTAAAGAAGTTCGCGGCTCTGATTAAGAATGTAGAGATTTCACATGAGAATGCTGTATGCGATAACTCGTAAATTTCTTCTTCTGTGAACAAATCGCTATTTGAAATAGCCTCAAAATCTTTATTCATTCGATTTATCTTATCATGCAAAATTAAGTCATTCTCAATGAACTCGTACTTACTTCCTTCGGCCATAGCCTCGCTAGCACGAATAGAGACAATTGAAGTTTCTAGCTTGCTCTCAAGAAGTTCTTTCTCTAAGCTTTCGACCTTCTCTTCAAGAGTCTTCACTCTCTCTGATCTAGAAACTGGCCGCTTAGGTTCTTTCTTTAAATTCCTTTTAGAAGCTTCTTTAGATATAGGTAGTTCAATAATCTCACCATTAGACTTCCGAACTGACTTAATACCTAATATATTACTTTTATCCTTGCCGGAATTCTTAAGACCGACTTTTGAACTGCTAGGCTTCTTCGTTACTTTCTTTTCTTTAGTTACTGGTGTTTCAGTAACTAGAATTTTATTGGCAGCCGCTTCAGCAAGCTCTTTACTTTCAAAATGTTCCGAAATCTTATCATGGTGAGCTTTACAATTAGTAGACTCCTTACTTCTACATTGCTTAATCTTACTGTCTTTTGCTACATGGTATTTAGCCATATTCTCAAATCCTTTCTAAAAATCTATTCACCAGAGCTATTCAAAAGACGGCGTAAAGCGAGCGCATTAAGCTCTCCAGTCTTTCGAACACTATCAGAATCTACAGAATAACTCTGTGCTCCTTGCTCTGCATCTTGTCTTTGACGCTCAAGTCTTATATCGTCAATTTTCTTCTTATCGTCTCTCATAGAATCTTTCGTTTTGACCCAATTAAGAGGGGCAGGTCTCTCATTTCCTTCTTTGTGCATTGCTGAAAAAGCAATTTTGACAAAGTGATCATCACTCAAATTATTCACAAAATTTTCTGTAAGCGCCTCCGACTCAGGCGTCATAGGCTTATTACTTCTAAGATTAACCATTAGGCCTGTAACAGCTTTCTTAGACTTCGCATCATCTGAGAGCATACTATGAGCAATAGCCGCCTCCTTAGATGTAGGCTTAACAGCCATACTTAATGAAGCCTCTTTCGAATACTTCTTTAAGAACTCTCGCTTTTCTTCTATAGTAATTCCTGCAGCCTTTTGCTTAGTTGAAAGAATACCGCTTGAAATAAGTTTTGAAGCAATTCCTGGATTAATAGAGCTAACATCTCCAGTTGATAGAGCATTAGAGATAACCCTTCCATTACGTTGCATCTCGCGTATTTCTGAATGGCTCTTATTGTGAATATTTGCCTGAATCTTTGCTAGATACTCAAAGCGAGGATTATCAAGACCTCGCTTCATTAGGCTTTCGTTAATTTCACTTTTAATGACCTCTAACTGCTCTCCCCTTGAAAGATTCTTGTAATTCTTGTCTTTCTGGAGTAACTGAATATGCTTATTATTGAACTCTGTAGCAGTCGCTAAATCTTCAATCCTTGTAATGCTATCTTGAGCAAATTTTCTCGCTAACTTATTCTCTCTAGTGCCGTCAGCTTTATAAATAGTGAATGAAGTTGTATCGTCAGCAGAAACAGCCTCACCTCTAAGTCTCGATGCTATAGTACCTCGCTCAACTCTAGTTGAAGTATATGCTGCAAGATTTACTGAAGAGGAGTTAAGCTCTTTCCCGTTCTTATCTTTAAGTGAGGGAACAATAACATGTCCATACTTCTTAACATCATTACCAGGAACTACGCGAATTGCACGACCAATAGCCTGCGTCATAGCTTTCTCATTCAATTTATCATCATCTGAAATGACTACAGTATCAATTTCTGAAATACTAACACCTTCAGAGAAAATATTAACGTTAGCAAGAACGCGCTTCTCAGGAGTCCACTTATTATTCTTTACAGCGTTTCCTTCAAACATTTCAAAAGCTTCTTTACGCTCAGCGACTGATGCTGAATCTTGGCGCGAGTGAGCGGCTTTAACTGTAGCGTAACGTGCTAGAAGTTTCATTCTAGCCTGGCGCCGCAAGACTGGATCCTCACTATTCATATTCTTCTTAGCATCTTTAAGGTTCATTCCACCCGATTGGTGCAAAGCCGCCTTAGCAAAGGCTTTCTTAAAGCTTTCAGACTGGTCAATAGAACCAACATAGGCTAAAACGTTAGTAGGCGGGTTCTTATCCTCTTCAGCATCAGAAACAAGGGCGTTCAAAGTAGAGTTAAGTGCAGCATATGTTTTCAAAGACAAGTCTGATTCATCAGGGTTATCAGTTCTTTCTTTAACATTACCAGTATAGTCAACAACTGGGTCCTTGAAGCCTTTTAAGTCACTGTTAAGAGTAGTTTCTCGAATTTCATAAGAAGGTTTAGCGAGGCATGCTGAATCAATAGCTTTATTCTGAGAGATGAATCCGCCGACTTTACCAATCATCTCGTCATCAGAATAAATTGTGATACGCTCGTATTGATCCCCAGCTTGCATTTTCTTCGATGAAGCAATAAGGGCATCAAGGTCCCCAGTAGGCTCCTTGTCTTTTTCAGCTTCGCGGACAATTGGCGTAGCAGTTGAATAAAGTCTCTTCTTAGACTGTAGAGACCCAGGAATGTCATTATGGAATCCAACATAAGCGGTTAACTCATTTTCGTCATTAGCCACAGTAGTCGGCTTCCTTTGACCAAGAATATTGTGAGCTTCGTCGTGAATAAGCAAGTCTGCAGCAACCCTGTCTTGATCTAAGAATTTCGCCTGCGCTTCTTGGACTTTACTAACGCTGTCATAAGTAGAAACAATGACTACTTTCTTTCCAGAAGCTAGAGCTTTATCAATCTGATCATAGATTCGGTCAACGCTAATAACACCTTCAGAACGAACTGACTGACGGCCTTCCTGAGGGCGTGCATCCGAGTGTACTTCTACAACCTCATAATCTTCTCCAAACTTCCCTAAGCTTTCGTCATACCCTCCAGTAGGTCGCAAGTCGGCTGCTGTATCATGAGCTAATCGGATACTAGAAGTTAGAATCACGCCAACTCCTGACGCTCCCTCTCCCTCCATTGCTTGACGAAGCAATTGCCGATGCATATAAGTCTTTCCAGTGCCACAGGCAGCAATCAATTGAGTAGAGTCATCTTCTTGAAGAGCTTCATAAACACCGTTTAATGCTGGCAATTGTACTTCACGTGGAGTTTTATTGCCATAAAAAGTATTGCTATCAAAAGTCTTGATCTCACCTTGAATAGGGAGCCTAGGGTTCTTTGCAGTTTTAGTGTAAGTCATCACGAGTTTTTCTTGCATATTTTTCTCGTAGATAACCTGAGTAGATTCGATTGTTTCACCGTGAATCGCAAATTTGCACTCTTCTTTAACCGCTCGACAAATTTTTACGTTACCTTCATTGTTTACATGATAAAGCGTTTTCAAAGTCATTTCTCCTTGATTAAACTATTTGCATAACTTTTCTAATGAATGAAAAAGGTATCTATTTTTTATTTTACTAAGAATTGAGATATATTGCAAAAATTAGGTAACAGAAAGAAAATAGGGTGTATCTATAGATGACATAGACTGTCTAATATGTTAGATTTGACTTAACAGATTACAAATTAAGGCGCTAAGTCTTAAATACACTGAAAGATTTGAAAAATGGATTTTGAGTTCGCCAGAAAATTGAATATTGGAGGAATGGTACTTGCTCTAGTGTTTTTAGCAATTACAGCATATCTTGTAATCGTAGGCGTCAAAGAATACAAGAGCTATAAGAGATGTCATCATGGGGAAAGTAGCGCCTTTAAGGACTGGGTCGAATACCGTTTTCATAATTTCTTGGCTCTTATTTTTGCATTTTTAGTTTTTGGCGGAGTTTCTTTCGCTGTTGTATATTGGGGTAATTTTCCATATACTCTAGATCAATCTAAAGCTGTATCTAATATTCAAAGTAAGTACGGTATTACAGTCGAACCCTCCTACAAAAGAATTATTTGTAGTGAGATAGAGAAAGACAATGATTGTAAGGGCTTATACGAATATAAAGTTCTCGATAGCGAGCATGCCCCTGAATTGATTCTAGTAGACTTTGAAGATTATCGAGAGCCAACTATTATGAAGCGGTATGGAGTCATCGAGGCTAATCCTACTGAATAGTTTCTAAAACTATTTTTTTGAAGACTTACAAAAATTTAAATATTCTCAAAAATCAAAGTAAAACAGTATTTTTGCTGCTTTCTAGATCGAGTAGAAACTGCGCTACTAAGACCACCTAGTTAGACCCGAGGCTATAACGGCAAACTATGTGGTCTTTTGCTGTAAAATGACAGTTTTGCAGTGAAATGCTGTCTACTGTATGACTATACCCTAGACAATATTTTTGACTCTATAGACCGCTTAGGCTCGACCTTTGAAGCTATCGTTATTAGGCTTTAGACAGCTTCTAAAACTTATTTGAAAGTTACTAAGAACCCATGTATAGTATTAACTATGACAACTAAGGCATTCCACCTAACGACCGACTCTTCGCTTGAGGCAATCCTCGCGGAAGGTCGAAAGCCAGTAATCGGTGAGCGTTCGGAAGACTTTGGTGAAGCAACTCCTCGAATTTACCTATTCCCTACTGAGGATGACCTAGAATCCGCTCTAGGCTCATGGTTAGGTGAATCCTTTGAGGAGGACGATGTACTCCATGTACTTGAAGTTGATGTGACTGGATTAAATCTACAATCAGAAGTCGATTGGGAATTAACTTGTGAAACAGCCATTGAATCAACTCGCCTAACTTATCTTCGCGAAGAGTAAAAATCTCAAACATTCTTTAAAAAAGCCGCTTCTTTCAACAAGATGTGGCTTTTCAAGTAAAATTTCAATGTTTCAAAAACAGATAAATTTGATAAGATTTGATAAGATTGATCAAGATTTTAAAACAGAGGGGTCATATGTCTAAATATTTCAAAGAATCTAAGGTGATTCAGAATTTTATCGAAAAAGAATCTTACTTTGCAAAAACTGTAATTGAAGAACTTTTTCTTGAATACTCTAAAGCTTCGATTGTAAAAGATGATAATCGTGCTGTAGAGATTCTAGCCGGCGAAGCTAATAAAGAAGAGCGTATCTCTGATCGACTCTTCTGGACTCATAGTAATAGTAGAAGGTTAGAAAGTGCTGGGCTAAAAAATATTCTTAAAGACACTAATGAAGAAGCTGAGGCTCTTTATAGAGAAATCTCTGAATATCTCAAAACCACAGTTAATCTCAAGTTCAATGAACTTTATTCCGAAAATTCAGCTCCACACAGGTATAAGAAGCCTCAAATTGAAAGTGTATTAACAGTTTTTCTCGCAATAACAATCTATCTATTAAAAAATTACGATTTAGCAAAAATAAAATTAGCGTTCCAGAAAATTCAAGAAGTAGACTCTATTGAAGCTGCTGACTTTTGGATTCTTGCTACAAATGATTTCGACTCTAGCGTTCCTTACGAGTGGTTAATTGCAAGCCTTTAATATAGTTCATTAAGAATAAAATACAGACATATAGCACTTTGTTTTATACTCTAATAGACAGCAACAAACAATAAGTTGCTGTCTATTAGAGTATCCATTACTTAATTAAAAGATTCTCACATTTCAAGTAATTCTCTAAGATCATCCCAACCCCAAACTACACCGTCTGTTTCATAGTCAATAAAAATAGCGTGATTCTTTCTAGCAGCATCAATTAAGAATTCATTTTCTTCTTCATCAAATCCATAAAGCCTGTGAAGGAATTGCAACAACTCTAGAATAAAATCGGATGAAGTGTCTTCGGGTACATCGAATCGACTCTCGTCATCAAGATTTAATTCGATGTAGACCTCTTCACCCTCAGTTTCACTATCTACAATCAAATAGACACCTAAATCCTCTGAATTAACAATTTCAAGTTCTTCAGATAGATCATGCCGTTCGAGAATAGCCTCGACTTTGCTTTTAGCTTCTTCATCGAAGAGACACGACTCGCCACCCTCCCAACTAATGATAGTGCGCTCTCGAGGGTGTTCAATTGGAAACTCTTGGATAATGCTCATTTTTCTCCTCATTTTGAAGGTTTTCTCTACATATGTTACCAAAGAAAGATCATATATCAAAAAAGAATTGAAGGTTTTTAAAAATGGTTGAATCAGTTAAGATTTTGTTGTATAGTTGTGTCTATAGGGAATTTTTAAAAAATGCGAGAAAGATAGATAATGGAATTAAATAGTCTGATTGAGCGTGAACTTGAGAAGTTTTGTGAGTTCATACAAGAGCCACTTGATTCTTTTGAGTCAGACTCAGTTGGTGAATACTTCCAAAAACTTCTAGACTATTGTCACAAGAATAATCTATCTGAAGACTTCCGGATTTATACTAATGCTCAAAAGCGTATACTTAATAGTGTTTTGTCACGCCCGAAAGACTCGCCTAATAAGACTAACATTCAAGAAGATATTGTAAAGTACATGATTCTCCAACTTCTTGATGCTGCAGCAAATGATTATGGAACTAAGGGAAAACCCTTAAATCATCACTGGATCCCTCAAACTTACGCTAAATCTTTTACAGGTAAAGGCAAAGTAACCCTCAGCTATTTCGCTTTTCCTCCAGGCTTAAAGATTCTGCGCGGAGAAGTGAGCATCAAGACATACTTTGTTCATAATCCAGTAAAGGGCAAAGGATTTAACGATGATCCTACTGAATACTATTACTCCCTACTTGAAGGAAAGTACGCTTCAGACAAACTTGACGTGAAAGAAACTATAGGGGAAGAGAATCTCAATAACGTTCGTCTAGCCTTATTCTTTTACTCTCAGTCTGTACGCTATCCTAATGATATGGGAATCTTCAAGAAGAGAAACTTTGCTGAATTGATTAATGACATTCTAGAAAATATTTACTCAACTGAGGAAATTTATGCTCAAAGAGCAGGGGCGCAATATCTAATGTTTAGCTCTGAAAACCCGCGGCTGACTGTATTGTCTGATGGGATTAAGACTATTAGCTTCCCGATTAGCTCAACTAAAGCTCTAGTGGTCTCGACTAAACCACTTTCTAAGATTCATGCTAAGAAAATTGCTGTAGACTCTAATAAGAGATTGATGATTCATGCTGTAAAGAATAATAAGCTACTCTTTGGTACTTTTAGAGGTGAAGTCATTTCAAATCCCTAAGAAAATGTCATCTCGATACGCTTAAAGCCCCACACGTAATAAAGCATGTGTGGGGCTTTAAGCGTATTATGCAAGAGACTTAAGATTTAAACTACTTATTGTAGTAAACTTTAGCTCCCTGTTTTTTAGTGTAAGTAATGTAACCGCCCTCGAAATTCTGTCGAGTTTTGCCCTTCCACTTAAATTCTTCTGACTTCGGGTAGCCTAACTTACCATTCTCATATTTCTTTTTACCCCATGCTTTTTGGATAGCGCCCAATGTCATGTGCGCGCCAGTCTTTTTAGACCAGTGAATTGAGCCTTTTTCGAACTTCTGATAAACTCCACCACGAATCTTTCTTTCGTCTGATTTAGGTAAGCCTAACTTGCTACGCTCCCAGCCATTAGATTTCCATCGCGATTGTATTGCACCTTTAAGGGTGTGTGCACCGCTCTTTTTAGAGTGAATAACCATTCCTCCAGCAAAGTTCTGATAGTTAGCGTTTTTCTGGAATTTGAATACTACCTGCTCACCTGATGGGTAACCTAAATACCCATTCTCATACTTAAGAGTCTTCCATTTTTTCTGTATTGGAGAATTCTTTAATGTAGTATGGGCTCCAGTCTTTTTAGACCAGTGAATTGATCCTTTTTCGAATGATTGGTAGTAACCGCCATTAATCTTCTTTTCATCAGATGTTGGGAAGCCTAATTTACCTGTCTGCCAACCCATTTTCTTATAGTGGCTTCTAATTCCGCCAGTGTACTGAACTCTAGTGCCTGCGCCTTTCTTAGAGTAGATTGCCCCATTTTTGAAACTCTGAGTCCAACCGCCTTTAGTTGCTACCTGATTTCTAGTTGGAGCGCCTAACTTCTCTTTAACGCCTTTTTGATTATACTTCTTTAAGATTTCACCTTTAACCGTGTACTTTGGCGCGCTTGGTTTTGGAGTAACCTTATCTACAGTTGGTGAAGTTTTTGTCCCTGCAGGATCTTTTTCATATTGGAAGAAGTTTATTGTAGAGTAAGATACGCCTTTAGAATTCGTTGCAATACCAATTCCTACGTGCGTGTAATTCTTATCTCTCATTATCTCTTCATGACTAGGAGAGTTTATCCACTGATTGATGAATTGGCTTGGAGTACCTGTACCATTGTAGGCAATAATTTCTGCAGCACCTCTCCAATCAGATGGAATGCGATCATCATTGGCGTAGTGTGGGTTATGGTCTAAAGAGCTAGAATCTGCCATTTTAACAGTCCACGATTTAGCTACTTTTTCAACATTAGTATTATACTTTACAGCTTTAGCGCCTTTTTTGATGCGGTATTTATTAAGCTGATCGAACATGTCTTTTACTTCAGACTGTTTGTTGATGTTAGTAGCAGCTTCAGCAGCTGGCGCGGGAATTGTTATAACAGCACTCGAAGCTATAAAAAGACCTAGAGTAATTTGAGCAATTGTTTTTTGAATTTTCATTTTAGAGACCTCGCAGGCTCATTAGTATTTTTCATTTAGGTAATCGACCTCACTATATAAGTTATCAAAGAATTTGTTTTCTAGAATAATTTACCAAAAAATTTGGATTTTAAAATCTTTAATCTTAAAGAATTTCTATATTCTTAAAGTTATTTTTTAAGCCTCATAATATTTGTATTTAAAGTAATGGCTCTAGAGAGTTGATTATAGTGCTACGCGAGAAAATTTGACTACAGACTGACTATAGAATAGAATAGTCAATAAGTTTAAGTTTTCTTAATTTGAAATCTAGGAGATAGTGAATATTGTGAGACTGAGAAAAAGAAAGGTACTGTTGAGAGGTATTGTTGAAGAAACTCTCGGTGGCATGGATGAGTACAATAAGCTCATTGTAAATAGAGATGAGATTGAGTTTCTAAAAGATGCTATTCAAAACGAAATGAATCTCTTGAGGTCTACCCTAATTGACACTTCTTTAGAGATCATCAATCTTAAAGAAAATGAAGTTACTGAAAACAACCTTCGGCTGGCTCTTCAAGTTTACAAAACTATTGTGCGTGAGTATAAAGCAATGAAGTCATTCTACAATGAAGCCTTAGAGACTTACACTGAAATTAATTCTGTAATTTCTAAAATTGATTCCGCGCTAACAATGGAAAAGAAGCTTAAAGAAATAGGCGAAGCGGTCGATACATCTCTCACTGGACATTCACTAGAAATCCCATCTGAACTTATTGCACGAATTTACTCACTTAAAGAAGTCTCGAATTTAACAATGCATTCAACAAAGGCTCTTGTCGAGCTCAGAACTGAGGGAGCAAAATGAATAATCTCACGAAAAGAAATAGTCTTGTAAGTAGTAATTCTCAAAAAACTAATATTACTACATTTACTGAAAGTAAACGCTCTCTTAAAAAGAGTTTTTCAAACCTATTGTATAGAATCCCCGTCTTTCAAAAGATCATCATGTGCGGAATACCGCTATCGTTTATTCTTTTATTCCCGCACCTTGCTTTAAAGCCTGTCTTCTGGATTTTCGTTCTTGCATTTGAAATTGTCAACTTAATCGGCAACTTTAAACACTCTGACTCTACAGGCGATTTTTATCTAGAGCTTCATAAAAAACCTAAAATTGAAAAGTCTTTTCGAAAAGAGTTAAAAGCAAAAATTCAAGAGTTAAACTCTGATGCTAAACTAGAAGAAAAAGATTACGTAGAAATCTATGAGGTTTACTCTGGGGAAAAGAATTTCTATTCAAGAAACGGTCTCGTCTTCCGATCCAAAAAACGTAATCCCGAGATTATTTCTATCGCTGTAAATCGATCAATAATTCTTGACAAAGCATTCAAATCAGCTCTTTCAACAGAGGAGATAACTAATAATTCAGGGGTTCCAACAAAACAACTTAAAGAAGCTCAAGAAAGTGTAGTTGTGGCTATTCAGTCTCTTGAAGAGGGAATTCTCGATGAAAAAACAGAATTCGAAAAGATTTCAGAACTAGAGGCTGAGACAAAACTTAGATACCTCAATGAGAAGAAACGCTATAAATCAAGATCCTCAAACGATGACTCAAGTAGTGAATACTCATCCTCAAGGAATGAGCATTTTAACCGTTCTAAAGTTCTCGAAAAAGAGCTCAAGTTACTTAAAGCTGTACAAGAAAAGAAATAAGTCTGAAAATCTTGTTGAAGTCTAATCTTTAAGACTCCGCATAAATTTTGACATTCTTAAAAAATATTGTAAAGTTTTACTCACAAACGAAAATCTATTAAGGATAAAAATGAAATTCCCTCGAACCCCGCATCTACCTGGCTCTAAGAGCACTTCAGATGACATCTATCTACAGCTGAACAAGGGTAACTTCAATCTCAAGGGAAACTATATTTCTACCGAAAAGATGGATGGGTCCAACATCATGATGAACAGCAAGAAGTTCATCACTCGAAAGGGATTGACCTCAAATGCACCATGGGTTTACCCTGCTCGAAACTTACAGCAGCAAATCGGTCACCTCATTCCTCAGGGCGTCTGGCTAGCCGGAGAGCTCATGACTTGGCGTAAAGGAATTCCTTATGACAATCTTCCAGGGCAGTACATCGTCTTCGGTGCTGTCAAAGGAAACCTAGTTCTAGCTTGGGATGACGTTCTAGAAATTGCTCAAAATTGCGGGCTACCTACAGCTCGAGTTATGTCTGGACCTGCTGACCCAGAAACTGTATTCAAGGACTCGCTATCGCAGATGAATAATTCGATTGAAGGCTTTGTTCTTCGGCCGACCTCGAGCTTCCAGCTACCGCATTACGCTAATCATGTAGCTAAGTTCGTTGGGGCGCATCATGTCGGAGTTGCTACAGCAAATGGAATGAACACCTTTTCCAGTTAAAATCTAACTTTTAAGCCACTCTCATTTTTACAGAGTGGCTTAAAGAGTATTTAGATATATTCACATACTTTCGGGACTCTCTTTAGTTGCTATCTAGTTTGTTTATCTAGTCAATCTCAACTACCTTACTTACCATAGACTTTAACTTGAGGGGTACTGGGGATGCTAAGCGCTCACCCGACAATCACTCACTACTACGGCTCTCACTCGCTAACATCTCTCCCCTAGATTAACGTTAGGACCCGACTCTCAATACATACTCAAACTGTCCCATAAGTAAAAGTCTATTGCCCATAAAACAATATTCAAAGTAGCCTTTTAGAAGTAGATCTGTTTGCCTTAGAAGAGTTAATTATGTAAGATTGTTAAAAGCTTAAAATTTATTATTAGCAAAGGTATATCAACGAACATGAATATTCTTAATATTAAGAACTTGCGCGAGAGGCCTCTTCAAAAGAAGAATGAGAGGCTACTTTTAGCTTACCCAACTGCAGAGTCTAGAGTCGAATATCTTTCTAAAAAATTTCCAAAAACCTACTTAAAAGAAGATATAACTGATCAAATTGTGGATCTTATCGTAATTGATAGTTTATTTTTAAGTTTTGCTAAAGACGGCCTTAAGGACATTTTTATGATCCCGAGCGATCTTCCCTCGACTGAGTATGAAGCTTTCCTTAGATTAAAATTTTTGACCAAAAAGAATCGAAAGAGAGTAGAGATTTTAGGTAGAAGATCTAATAAGATAAGGGAAATAATTTTTAGTGAAGAAGCAAAAAATACAGAATTAAAATCCCCTATACATAAAATTGCAAAAATGTATAGTACATCAATTTACAAAGTCTACTGTACATCCTACTCTTCAAATTTAGCTATAGAACATATCATAAGTTTTATTGATGCTCTTGTTTTTATGGATAACTTTTTGCCTGAAAACGATCAAGAAAAAATTCTAGATGTAATTGAAATTGATCCGGATTATCTCACTATCGAGACCCTTTACAATCTTACTGTTCACTTCAGAAATGAAAGCAACTGTAAAGATTCAAATACTGAAAAAACTCCTGATTGCTGGCTTCTGTCTCTTAAAGGCAAGAGCTTTGCAGATTTGGTATCTGAAGCTTAACTATCTTGTCTAAATGGTTGAACTTAAGTTTGAAGTGAAGACCAATCCCTATTCTTAGATTAGCGAGCGTAAGTGGTTATTACTTTTTCCGAAAGCCTTAATTGCGTACTGTAAAGAGCAGAGCAATCTTACTGCTTACCTAAGTCTCTTGGGATTACTTTGCTTTACTTTCTATCGCTCATTGAAATTCCCTAATGATTAATTTAGACCTGACTCTTAGACTCTCAAATTCAGGTCTTTTACGTTAAAATGGGGTGCTGGATAGCGCAGCGAGGCAACTGAAAAATGGCTCTTAGGGTATAGTCATACAGTAGACAGCATTTTACAGTAAAAACAGTAAAAATGCAGTTTTTACCACCTAGTTAGACCCGAGGCTATCACGGCTAACTAGACGCGCTTAGTAGCGCTGTTTTTACTCGAATTCTAAAACAGCAAAATAACTGTTTAAACACTGCTTTTAATGCTTTTCACTATTTTAGTTCATATAGAAGAAAACAGTCACTCTAGAGGGAGCGAAAATGGCCTCACAAGCAACAGTAGAAAGACAGGATTATAGATCATTCATAGACAGTCAGTAATCTGTCTCTCTTTAAGTTGCATTAAATGAGTATGTGGATATTAAACTACCTTATTTAGTACTCGCTAAAGACTCCTGAGCTTTAAGTTAGGGGCAGTATGATTTCTTGTTTCCCAGCTGTAAGGTTAGGGGTCCAGCATTGAAGGAGTCGTGGGTTCGGTGGATAATCATCCGGGTGGAGCTTAGTATCCCCAGTACCCCTCAAGTTAAAGTCTATGGTAAGTAAGGTAGTTGAGACTGGCTAGATAAGCAAGCTAGATAGCAACCAAATAGAGTCTACTAGTTTTAAAATCTTTTCGTAAGATTCTAGAGTAAACTCACTCGCTACTCTATATACTTAAAAAGCGGCTAAGGCTTAAAACCTCAACCGCTTTAATAAGTTTTAAGAATTTGTTATCGCTCGTTCACCCAGGCTGGGACATCAAGATCATAACTATCAGACGAATCATCAACCAATGGACCGCTAGTATTTACCGCAATGCTCGCAAACTCCTTTTCGTTTTCCATGAATGAATCAATCTGTGACTCTTCAAAAGAGAAATTATTCTCTTGAGTTTCAGGGTAAAATTCATTCAAAGAATCGTCAACTTGGGATTCATTGTTAGGGAGTCGTTCAGCTAGACGATCAAAAATGCTTTCACTCTCAATGACCTCTCCATTGAAGAAGGCGTCATTACCAGGATTGACGATTGAACGTAGTTCTCGCATCGGAGTGACTTTCTTTAAAGTTCTCGTCTGCAACTTAATCGCCTTTTCGTAGGCCTTGCTGATCTTGCTCAATCGCCGAGCAGTACGCTTATAAACACGCTTTTCTACTCCTTTGAACTGAAATAGGTTAGCTCGAATCTCGTCAGCAGCGCTGGAGTTCGCTTCACTACTTGCAACAAATTCCTTCAAAAAAGCAACTGGCAATTCTAGTCGGTTATTTGAGTTAGTCATTTGTACTCCTAAAATAGGCTCTATCACTATGTAATTGTCAAAACAGAAGAAACGAACTCATAAGCTTCAACCTTTGATTGAACGTTAACCTCTAAACAAAACAATACATGAAGTTTCTCAAAAAACAAAATATTCTGAAAAATACTCGGTAAAATAATCTCACGAAGGATCTAAAGACTTAAAGGAGAGCAAATAAATGACTAAAAACGCAACTGAAGATCTCAAGAGCAACAAACTACGCATACAGGCCGCTATTGACCCAATCGAAACTCTAAGAGACATCTACGATGAGAATTACAGTAGACTCTCTTACGAAAGCGCTAAAACTCTTACTGAAACTGCACTCCGTGAATACCTCTTTGATGCTTCAAGTGACCTGAAAGAAATGATCTTCGATTCAGCCTATAAAGAATCATACTCTGAACTTACTAAAACTTCAGAAATCAACTGGAATAGAGTTCTCAATGACTATCTCGAGTTGCTATCCGTAAGCACTGCCGTTCGCGAATCAGGTTCTGAAGAGGAGTCAGTCACTTCAAACCCATATTATAAAGAAGTTGCTGAATCTTCAGACCCTGCTAAAACTGCTTTAGAAATCTTCCGAAACTCAGGTGGATCATTATCAACAACCTCAGGAAGAAAGATTCTAGAAGCTTGCTATCAGAATGTACTCAGTACATTAGATGAAGCTACTCGAGTCAAGATTTTCGACTTCGCTTTCAACCGTGAATCAGAATCCGGCTGGTCAGCAATAAGTACTGAATACGAGCGAGTTCTTCAAGTAGTTGCTGCAGCAAAGATCCCTCAATCACTTCGTGAAGAGTTGAAAGAAGCTCGAGAAAGCCTTCAAGAAGAACGAGAAGTCCGAAATAAGAGATTATTAAGTTAAGGGTGAAACCTATACATTAGACTTCTATTTTGATGAAGATGATTTCGAGCCTCAAATATTCACCTCTACTTCTGTTGACGAAAAACTTATTTCGTCTCTAGAGAAATAATTTTTGAGTTACTCTGTCTGCAGCCGATATTCCCTTTAGAAAAATTCTTAAAAGGAAAATCATTAAAACACAGATGGAGTAACTTAATGGCTCGCAGTTTTCATTTCGGCACTAAAGGACCTAGCCCATGCTCAGCACAACAAGGCAACTGCCCTTACGGCGGTGAATCAGGTCAAGACAACCACTTCGACACTCTCGCTGACGCTGCAGCAGCATACGAAAAACAAAACAATTCACAAAATGTTTTTTCAATAAGTAAAGATTCTATATTGCAAAATATGGATTCAGACCAAGCGATCTTAGTTGCTAGCAAAAGAGACGTCTCTCGCCAAACTCTACTGACTCTTTCTAAACACGAAGAGCCTACAGTAAGAGCCGTAGTCGCGTCTTCACCAAATGCTTCTGAAAAACTACTTAAAAAACTCTCAACCGACTCGGTTGAAGATGTAAGATCAGCGGCTGCAGGAAATACTAGAATCAATAAAGACGATCTAGTTAAAATGGCTGAAGACAAATCGACTCTAGTAAAAATCTCTGCACTCTTAAACCCGAATACGCCAAAATCAGTCGTAGACAAAGCTGATGTAACTAACCTATCAATCGCGTTAGCCGTTTCAGCCAACGACCAAGGGAACGTTTCAGCGGCAACTTTTAGAAAGCTTAAAAAAGTTGATGATAACGAAGTCTATACTAGATTAGCAGGAAACGGTAAAGCCCCTGCGGATGTTGTCACTGACAGCATCATTGGCTTACGACAAGCTGACTCTCTCATGGAGTCTCATCCAGCACCGCCTAAAGAGGCTATAAAAAGAGCATGGGAGGTTCACACAGCTGAGGGTCGAATTCCTAGTGAAGAGCAATTAGAGTTATACATTTCTAGCGATGACACGCCAAAAGAAATTCTTAATGAAATTCGAAAAATCCAAGGAAAGAAATCAAAAGTAGCTGCTTGATCTCGTTAAAAGTAAAATTAAATAGGGTTCCTCTTAAAGGCTATAAAATAAATACCTCTTACTGCGATGACTATTTCTTCTAGTCATCGCAGTAAGAGTAAGTTGAGAGTCAAAATAGTAAAGACTTATTTTAAAGCGACAAGGAATAAAGACTCTAATGGCTACTGAAAAACACCTTAATAGTTTGGTAAAATTCAATTAAATTAAAGACAAATGACTCACATAAGACTCTAGATCATCTAAAGGAAATACTGATGAGAAATAAAACTCCAAACCTAAAAATTCTCACTAATGCTATTTTTAAAAAAGGTATGCTGACTTATGAAGAGACCCTTTTACTCTTAAAAGATCGCATGGATAGCGATTTATTTGAAATTCTACTTAAAGAAGCTAAAGAGCACGATTATTATAAGTCTCATAATCAAAACAATTATGAACTATGGATCGAAGGTTCTAAAGAAGGTTCTTTTAAGCTAAGAGGTGAAGTGCTTCTCAATACGGTTATTTTCAGAATCCTAGAAGATTTAAATCCTGGGAAGTATAGTCGAGAAGATATAGCTGAAAAGGCTCTCACGATTGAAGGGCTCTTCGACAACATCATTCTTGATGAGTTTGGGGTAATTACTCAAATACATCCCGTACTTAGTCTTGAAATTGAACAATATTTCGATGACGGATCGTCTCTAATAAAAAGTTCTTACATTGAGCTAATTTTTAGAATGCTTTCGCTGTTAATGCTTAGATATACACTTAAAACTACAGGTCTCGATTTTACCTTAAAACTTTTTTCGTATATCTTTTACTATGAGTTTGAAACTGAGGACGATGTAATTGTTTTTGCAGACGAAGAAATTAATATGTATAGGTTAATCCCTTTCTTCAAATATGTTTCAGTAGAGGGTTCATATTCAATCCAAAAGTATTTAGAGTTTATTGAGGAAGCAAAGAAAAACAAGGATACTCCATTTGAGTGGATTGTACAGTATGTACTATAGAAAGATTTGAGATGAAAAAGAAATGCTTAGACAATACAATTCTAGGGTTAAATCGAGAAGACTTCGCGAAAGAAGATTACTTTGAAGCTGGAATTTATTACCAAAGGATTCTAGAAGAAGTAAAAGACAAGATTAAAGATCAGTCTTTGTATTTAGAATTGCTTGAAGAAGCGAAGTTTCAAGACCGATACGCTTACCGAAATATTCTAGAATTGAAAGAATACATAAAAAGTAACGTAAGAGAAAAATACTTTAACCCGCTCCTCATGAAGCCTTCTCGCGCTAGCGTATTTCTTCACATATTAAATGAGGTTGATCAAGAGGTTCGAACTCAAGGCACAAAAAATCAGTTAATCAAAGAGATTCAGAAGCTCCGAGCTTTCTATCATAACCCTGATTTTACAGACTCAACAAGCTTCTTCAGTTTGAATACTAGAATACTTACTCTAGCCGTAAAAGATTTATCTCTTATTCTTCAATCACAGGCTTACTATTTTGATAATTTCTTTAATTTTAATTCGAAGCCTGGATTCTATACAGTCTACAATGAAGATGTTCAAAAAGTACTATTTAAAATTGAGATTTTAACAAAACTTATATTGAAGTATCTAATTAAGAAGTACAGCGTTCGGAAGATAGAATTGACTTTAAATCACTTGAAGGGATTAGAATTCCCTAAAAACAATATTTTTATTTTTAACAGTTTTGAGGAGTTATTTTCTATTAATATCCCTCAAGATAGAGCTGTCGCTAGATATGCTGAAACTTTCGGGCCTCATGGCCTCATTTCACTTGAAGATATAGTCAGCTTTTTAGACGAGACTGAATTGAATTCCGATTTACCTATTGAGTGGCAATTAGATGCTTATTTAAGTTATAGTTTTGATAATTAATTCTAGAATTCTTTTAGAATTAAATTCTAACTGATAAAGAATTAATATAAACATTAATAAGCTTAAGGAGTTTTTATCTTGAAAGCTGAGGGAAATAAAAACGAAAAATATAGCATACGGCGCTTCCAGCCTATGAGTTTAATAGACGAAGCATTTAGCAAAGGGATGCTAACTTATGAAGAGGTCTTACGTCTTATTGAAGATCGCTTTTCTAAAGAAACTTTTGAAATACTCTTAAAAGAGGCTATCATCCATGATACATATACAGAGATTAATAAGACTGAATATGAGGAATGGGTTTCAACATACGACTCAATAGACTTGAGCCCACGAAGCCCTATCCCGCTAAATACTCTATCTTTAAGAATACTTGATGAATATTTCCCAAATAAATATTCTATTGATGAGATTAATCAAATTATACTCAACTCTAAAGGATTAAGCCTTGATGTTTCTCTCGATGAGTTCGGTGTCTCAGCGCAAGCTCAAACGCTACTGGCTAAAGAAATAAAAGACTATGGCCAAAATTCAGGAATCCGAATAGATCATACAGAGCTTATTTTCAGAATGATTTCTCTATTGATTCTACGCTACGCTTTGAGAATTCTTAAAGTTGATAGATTCTTTGAATTATTAAACTTCATACTTAACTATGATTTCGAGACTGAAAATGGAGTATTAATCCTTAAAGAAGAAGAGATAAATAAATACATGCTCACGCCTCTCTTTGTTCTCTTCGACGAGAACGGTCTTTACTCTCTCGAGACTTATATAGACCTAATTCAAGAAATCTCTGAAAATAATGAGACTCCTATAGAGTGGATTTTTGAGTATATAGTATAGTCTTAAGAGACTGTGTCTGGCTGAGGACCTAAAGGCTCAATAGGTGGAAGACTAAGTGACTTATTGTAATAATTCTCAAACATTTCTATAAGGTCTTTAGGCCCATAAAACCTAACAACATTCCACTTACCTTTAGGAGTAATATCTTTATACTCTATACCCCAAACTTCTAACTCTTTAATGAAATTAGAGGTCTCTTGTGGTTTTACTCGAATTCTTCGTGATTCGTTCGAAAGACTTCTGATAAAATTAGAAATCATCGCATGTTCTTCTCGAGTCGCCCTTACTCGAAAGACTATTCGACGCCAAGAGGTGTCAGTCTGATAAAGAATTTCCGTATTTTTTAGAGTCAAGTGCAACTGCCATCCAATATAGAATGGAGTGTTATAAATCCTGTATTCAAAGTGGGATGACATATCTAAATCCTTATAGTCTGTAGCTTTGGCCTATTGTTGAGATTCTATCAAGTTTTAAGAAGGATTACAGCAAGACATGCTATCTATATGATAGAATTATTGTATTTAGAAGCTAAAAATGAAATTTTACTGATATACTCTTAAACGAACCTATTGATTGGAGCTGTTATGGCTGTCATTGACCCAGACACATCGATGTCTTATAAGGTTCTATTAGATTATGTCAATTCTAACATTAAAGAACAGAGTCTTCTTAAAAGTTTCTTAAAGACAACTAAAGACTATATCGCTAGAGAAAAGAGTTCTGAGTCACTCAACTTCTATCTAGAACATAAATATGATTACTCTTCGAGCCTTATCAAAAAAGACAAGCAATTAACATTGAATCAAACAGTTATTCGTATTTTAAGGGAGTATGAAGACATTCATGATGGGATCGAGCCTTCAGATTATCTGGCTTTAAGTGATTTAGAACCTTTTCATGATTCCTATGTTCCTATTATTGCCCCACTTAGAGTACTGAATATTAAACCTTTTATTAAAGAGGATTACTTTTATCAAAGTGAGAACGCAATTGCTGAAGATCTCTTTATCTCTTTAATAATACACTCTATAAAAAGTCTGCCTAAATACACGCCTATGCAAATAATAAGACTCTGGAGTGATATAGAAAGATTCTCTAATGATAGTGATTTTACTGACAATATCTTTAGCGTTAATTATAGTTATATAGAGTTAATTCTCAAAACTATCAAAGATCTTTCGGAAGACAATGATGCATTACCAAGTTGGCAGCTAATTGCAAATCTAGCTTAATATGCTCACATGCTAAAGGTCGAATCTGACAGTGTTTTATACTTTTTCGAAAAAACTTGATTTTTGATTGCGGTAATTTTTAGAATTATGTATAGTTGTTATTACCAAAGCTACTCAAAACAACTTAAGGAAAATCGTGAAAACTTTCGCTCAGGTTGCAAGCCAATACTACCCCGGTCAGGCTCCCACCTCTAGTCAAATTTCTTTCATTAAGCGACTTTCCGAAGAGCGTGTAGTTCCCGCAGGTATTCTTGAATACAATCGCAAGTTATGGCGTCTTGGCTCCTTCGACGCACGAGCTGCTTCTCTACTTATTGACTCGCTAAGTCAATACCCTGTCATCGGGGATAAAGTCAAAAAGAACAATGAAGAGCTTCTTGGTATGCATATCATCGGGACAACTGTTATCCGAGTCAAGCGCGGACAAACTGGGAATGTTTATGCTCAGACTCTCAACCAGGCTCTGGATGGCTCTTGGCATTTTGAATACTCACCAAAGCTCATTTCAAAGCTTTCGAAAGAAACTCGAATGAATATTGAACAGGCGCAGTATTTCGGTAAGCGCTTCTCGCACTGCGCTTGCTGTGGCCGGAAATTGAGTGACCCAAAATCAATTGCAGCCGGAATCGGACCTGACTGCGCTAAGAAGTTTTAGAAAACTATTCACAAGCTTAAAATTCTACTAAGGAGATGCTCATATGAGTCGATTCACTCACACCCCTGAGACCCTAACGATTAACGCGAACCGACCTAACTCATTCAATGGCGTTAACTTATCAGTTCGACCTGGAATTAACGGAGCTGTACAACTGACTCTTTCAGACGATGAAAGCACTGTTACCCTGAATCTTATTAAAGGTGATCCAATCTATCTAAATGACGGTACTTGGCTTCTCGATAAGATTAACTGGAAGTCGTTTGAGGCGCAACAGTCTTGGCGCGCTGAGATTGAACCTGCAGTGTCTTTCAAAAAGATTCAAAAAGATTAGCAAAACTTGTCAACAATTGTTGAATAAATAGAGGTAGAGAAGACTGGGATTCTCTACCTCTATTTTTATACCACTTTTAGAAAATGAAAAATTCTTTTAAAGTTATTTTTACTCTAAAACATCAATTCAACCGCATTTTAAGAAAAATTTTGACTTTCGTTATCTTCTTGTGATATTTTAGTTCTACAACAACTTAAAAAACAACAAAATTTTCGAGAGTTCTTTTAAGGCTAAAGCAGTTTAAGAAGTAAACTCTGAAACAAACAAGGGACTAAAACCACATGAATTTTAAGAAGCTTACTAATAAGACTACTACCTTTAGTATCGCTGCAGCACTTTCAGCTGCTGTACTGCTACCTGGAACAGCTAATGCAACACCACTAGAAATCCCCAATTCTCAAATCAATATTCAGAATGTAGTCTCAATTGACGCTTCTCAAAAAATCACTACATACTCAACTACAACTAACGTAAATCTTCGAAAAGGTGCTGGAGTAAAACATTCAGTTATCACTGTAGTTAAAAAAGGTGCTAATCTAACTAAGACTGGAAAGAAATCAGGAGCTTGGGTTCAGGTAAAAGCTAATGGTAAGACCGGTTGGATGAATGGCACTTACATTAAGTCTACTACAAAGACTATTAAACCATCCTCTCCAAAGACTACAATAGAGAATAACAACTATGTGACTAATACTGGTTTGAATATGCGAAGTACTGCAAGCGCTTCCTCAGCTCTAGTCGTTACTATGCCAAAGGGAACTGGAGTCACTAAGACTGGTAAAACTTCAGGAAGTTGGTGGCAGATCAAATCAGGCCCTTACACTGGTTGGGTGAACTCTGCTTACCTCACTAAGGGTACAGCAACCGAAATGAAGAAAACTGTAGTTACTACCCCAAAGAAAGTGACTCTCCATAAAAATGCCGTAAATGTGCAAAACAAAGTCAAGTCTCTCTACGGTAGCTACATCAGCTCGATTGGCGGAGTTCGTGAGGGTTCAGTCGGACATAGCTCAGGGGTTGCTATTGACCTCATGATTAAGAATTACAAGACTAAGACTGGAATTTCTAACGGCAATAAGATCGCTGAATATCTTATTAAGAATCACGCAGCCTTGAATATTGATTACCTTATCTGGCAAGATAAAATCTGGCTTGGCCCTAACACTGGTTGGAAGCCTTACTCAGCCTCAGGTAAGTACGGCACTCAGTTTACTAACAATTGGAATGACACGACTAAGCATCTTGATCACATCCACGTTGAAGTGAAGAAGTAATCTTCAATAAAAACAGAACAATTAAAATAAGATAAACTTTAAGCGTGGATTGCTAAAATTATCCACGCTTAAAGAGACTCTAGACTTAAATGAAAACCTCCATCACTTTAAGAAATATTGCTTTCAATACCCTCCACTCTTTAACCTCTTAAAATGGATTTTTGTTAAGAAGATTTGACTTTCCAGAAATATTTTGTAAGATAGAAATAGGTAAACAAACCATAACTAAGGAATTCAAAAATGCTTGCTGAAACTCAAGGCGACCTTTACTTTAATAGAATGGCATCGTCTATCGGTGACAAGTCTCGCATTCTCCCCTTCATCAAAAATGGAAGTATTCTAGACGTTGGTGCAGGCGGCGGAGAACTTTCAGAATTTCTACGACTACACGGAAACAACGTTACTGCTCTCGACGGTTCTATTGAGGCAATCAATCGCATTCAAGAAAACTATCCTGAAGTCGAAACCATCAAAGCTTTCACCTACGAGCTTGAAAGCCTCATTCCAAACGAATCCTTCGATACTATCGTCTGCTGCAGTATTCTTCACGAAGTCTATTCATATGGAGACCCTACTAACGGAATTCTCTCGCTTGATTCAGTCATCGAATCGCTTCAGGAATTCTATAAACTTCTAAAACCAGGTGGGCGTCTAATCATTCGTGACGGAGTAATGCCGACTGAATGGAATAAGACAGTCACAGTGCGATTGAAGAATCAAGACGCAGTCCGCTATCTCGAAATGTATAAAGAGACTGCCCCATTCTACTCTGATGAATCATCCATGCGTAAAGTATCCTTTAAGAAACTTTCTGAATTTGAGTATTCCATGAATCTCTCTTCAGCAATGGAGTTCCTCTATACTCTCACGTGGGGTTGGGGATCTTCTGAGCGCGAGACTCAAGAGCTTTACGGAGTATACACTGAAAGCGATTATTGTGAGAAAATTAAAGAAATTGGTTTTTCTATTAAGCATTCAGAACAATATCTTCAGCCAGAATACCCTGAGCATCTACTGCCTGTTTCTGAAATTCTAGACGCTAACGGAAAACTACTTGAATTCCCCTCTAGCAATATGATTCTCGTAGCGGAAAAGCCACTTTAGTCCGTCTAATCAAGAACTGTGAGACTGCGGCCTAAGACAGCAAAAGTCCTCGTAGGGTATAGTCATACAGTAAACAGCCTTTCACTGTAAAACTGTATAGAAACACGAAAAGACCACCTAGTTAGACCCGAGGCTATCACGGTAAACTAGGTGGTCTTAGTAGCGCAGTTTTCGCTACTCTATAGAATCAGCAAAATTACTGTTAGAATTCAGTTAAAGCAATCTTAATCAATTCGATCTCTTCAGGTATCGAAATATTCAAGCTTCTCGAAACTGATTCAATCACAATCTCAACTGACCTACGAATCTCTTCGCTAACAAAAGGCCGCTCCTCAGAAAGCGACAATGCAATAAGACTCCGGTCTTCTGAACTCGAACCATAAATGAAACTTACATTACTGTCTACCGGTGTTAACTCTAGAATAAAATCCACAGTGAAATACTTAAAATCTCTCTTCAAGTATTCAAGAAGATTATCCACAGTCAAGTCCGAAATCTCAAGATCTGCATACTCTTCATTTAAATGCGTTAACTCTACATCATATAAGTCACTTTCAGTATCAATAGTCACATCAAAATCAAAAGTAAATTCTTCATCATAGTCGATTAAGCGTAACTGCATTTTCTGAAAGTCTTCTAAAACTAAAACCACTTCAAACTCCTTAAGTAAGATATTTTTAGTATCTTACCAAGGATGTCTTTGACTTGCTCATAACCTGATCCTACCTTTATTTTATAGTTGAGTTTTACTATAGAATCAACTATCTACTGGAGATTAGCTATGAGTTCGTTGTTAGCGTTATGCTTTTAAAGAAAAAGCGGTTTGGAGTCTGTGACAAAAAGACTCCAAACCGCTTTTTCAGGCCTTTAGATTTTGCTGAAAGCTACGATCTTCCAAAACTCGTCTTCGGAAACTTCAAGATTTGGTCGGAATCCTTCTTTACCGTTGATGGAATCGAAAGTTAGAACCTGAACAAAGATGAAGTCTAGGTCGTATTCGTTGCTTACATCGTTTGGAAGGATACCCATTCGCTCTGCGATAGGATCTACTACCAGGGTTTCCATTGCTATGAATGCAGGCAGAAGAGTAATGTTTTCAACTGGCTGTTCGAAGTTCGCTGGTGAAGTGTTCATAGTTCAATCATATACTAAGAGCTTCTGCTTTTCAACCCTTTTGGTGATAGGCCCTAATTACCATTACCGCGAATAGTATAACTCACACTACTAATTGAATCTTTAATTCTAGTCAATGAAATTCTTTACTCTTTCAATATTCCTACGACTTAAGCAAGCATTCTTTTCAGTTGGCGGTAAAGCTAGAACACCTGATAATGCTAGAGTTCTTTGGTGGGCTATAGTAAGTTTCGAGTCTAAATAAACATCCCCTTTTTCAGAAAGTCTTTTTACAGTTTCGATTCTACCTAACATACCGTTCTTTTCGCTGTAATTAGAGTAGTCAATATTAAAGGCTTTAAAACCAAACTCGCTAGCGAAGTCATCAGCCTTGCTACCCCAGTTAGAGATAAGATAAACTCTATTACCCTTTTTACTCGAGAATTCTTTAAGAAATTCTAAAATAAATTCTGGCATAAGAACCCTATAACTAGAGACTACACGCTCAATGAAAGGGCCGTAATTCTTATAATGATGCTGTTTTACAACTCTAGGTGATAGAGTCTCATCAATATCTATAAATAGTTTCGTCATTTAAAGCATAATCCCTTTAGTCGCTAAAACCCATTCGATGGGGATAGTCTTATCATAATTGAAGAAGTTCTCACCTGATTCTAGATCTTTGAAGAATAATTCCAGAACTTCATCATTACCTCTAATTTGACGAAGACTTGAAGTAATCCTCCAAGAATATCGAGGGTCATCCATTTTAAATACTTTCCGAATTAGACTCATGAAGCTATCTTCGTCTAAATTCATGAATGCCTCTAAAATGAAAATCTCACAATCTCGTCTAAGGTGAGTGCTTTCAAAAGTTACTTGAGTTTTAAAAATTTTCTCAAAATAAGAATCAATCTTATAAACATCTTCCTTAGGTAGGAAAAACGCAAAGAATCTTAAACTATTATTGATAAGATCTGTTTCATTAAAAGATTCATCTAATTTAGCTATATTGTCAGTGTCCGACTTCATGATGAGATCAAAGAAAAGATTAATATTGTTTGGATCGCTATCAGAGAATCTAATTAAGAACTCACTTAAAGACAGGTGGAGTAATTTCTTCTTACTAAGATTAAGAATCCTATTGAAGTCAATCTCTTTACTTCTAGCCTTAAGAGAGAAGTAAGTCTCCTGGATAGAACATAAAAAATTACTGGCTACTCTATCGTAATCATTTTTATCTAGATTAAAGACCTCAAAAGGTTCTGGAGTGTTTTTTGAGAAGTTTTCAAAAGTATCAGTTTCCTCCCCAGATAAAACATAGTAAGTAATTCTAAGGCTCTCTTCATAGAATTGAGCCCATATTTTAGGGCGGTCCGCGACTGAAGAACTTCGCCACTCTAGAGTATCTCTAAAATACATTTTCAAATTTGAGGTGTTAGCAATCATCCCCGGGTTCTTAAAGTTAATGCATTCAGCTAGTCTAGTAACATTGAAGTACTCGGCTGGGTGCTGATAGTCGAGTATTTTCTTTACTAATTCTAAAGTATTTGGCGCTATCTCTTTGCTGTCAGAATATGTGAAAGAAATGATTGCCGCAAGTTTAGTAAAAGACGATAAAGAATCACGACTAAGGATATAGTCAATGTTAGCTTTATGCTTAGTGAATGAAGCTGAAATAGATACAGCATTAATATTCATAAGGTTAACAGTTGGCGGAATTTCTAAAATTAGATCAAAAAACGATTCAGCATAAGACTTATCAGCAGTTACTGGAAAGGCTAAACTAAGGAAAGCTGAATTAGACCCGTCTTTTACGAAAGTTACTGTACCTGAATCATAGAATACAGCATAGAATAAGTCTCCAGTTTCTTTATGATAACCCATCCAATACTTATCAATACTTCTTGAAGGCACGCTATCAACCCCGTTATCTCTCTTCTTAGAGGTATAGCAAAGCTTAATAGAATCATCTTCCGAGAAGACACGCTCTTCATACTTTTCAGTAGTGTGAAGATAGTTCAAGGTTCTCAAATCGACAATACTTGTATCGCTAACTCTAATAGAACCCATACTATTTACCTGAACTTTCTTAAATGTCTTAGAATACTGTCTTAATGTGCTTTCAAAGTATTTTATCAAAAAACGATTTTATAGTCAACTCTAAAGTCTTCTCTTAAGTAGAATAACTTACTTTTTCTTTCGAGAAATTTCAGGGTTTCTTAACTCATTTAATTTGCGCCTAGTTTCATCAATATTATCAGAATCTAGCTTAGCAGCTTCAGCCTGTTTCTTTTTAGATTTTCGATCACGCTTACGGTCCTCACGCTGAACCTGACGGACAATCGGAGGACTAGTAAGAACCCTTGAGAAATCTTCACGAGCTTCTTGTAACTTCTCAACCCGCTTAATAGCGGCTTCAATCTGCGCTTTTAGCTTTAGTATTTTCTTATACTGAGTATCAACATCAATATTCGGATACTTCTCAGGAGACTCTTCATAAAGATTAATTAAATGTTCCGCATCTCGAATACCTTTAGAAAGCTCTTCAATATGCCTCTTGAATGCGTATTGATTCTCTTTCAAAGAGCGCTTCTCTTGAACTCTATCTGAAGCCCCCTGGTCATATAAACCGTACATCAATGCTCGCCGGTGTACTCGCTTAGTCTTATTTATAGCGCTCTCGCCATCATCAATATAGCCACTCATTACTGACTACCTCACCCCTTTAAATTGAAAGCTATTAAACCCCATGATAATACTCTTACCCCTCTTATTGAGAGTATCTATTCAATAATCTTATCAAAGATTTACGATACCGTCTCAATAAGAGGAGTATTCGTTTTACAAAGTTTCGAAAACTACATTCCATACTAGTGGTTCGCCTTCAGCAAGCACAGAATAAACGCAACCGAGCTCATGCTTTCCACTCAATTCTCGGCGAGCGATCTCAATTGCTTCAACTGAGTTTCGAGCGTTCGATACTGATAGAGTTGCGGTAGCCATTTTTAGATCCTTTAGAAAGTCTTGATTGAAAGTTTGTTCAATAACAACTATACAATACTTTCAGCACTTTGCAATATTCAGACAGACTTTAAATGAAAGCGTCTAACTTTTTCTATTTTTAATAAGATCTTAAAGGGGTGCTTGTCAAATGCCACTTCTCGCATTCGGGGCATAAGTAGACTCTCTTCTCTTGTTTTGGTCTCCGGGGATTGTCTTTACTTTGTATTCGCATGAGAGCAATTTTAGCATCTAATTCTGTTTTGAATTTATGTTTTTCACATGTTCTATTCATTTTACTCATTCCTCTCAATTCTAGTTCAAATATGCTTAATATCCTACCAACAGTATTCTAAAGTAGACTACCTGCTAGTATTTAAAGTTTTTAAAATATCAAGTCTCAATAACCCTTAATTAAGACCCTGTTCTTCTTAAAGTATTTTTAAAGACAGTCTTGAAGTGAATACTAATATAGCCTGTGATCAATTAAAACCACAGGCTATAGACTCACTTAATTCACATCCCTTTAAATATTAAACCCCAATAAGAGACACTACTTCAGTGCGCCATGTTAGATACTCATAGATTTTATTCTTGAAGTCGCCTTCTTCGAGCTCGTAAAATACAACTTCAGAATCCTCAAGCTGCATTAAGAGTAACTCCCCTGAAGGCTTTAAAACGAAGTTAGTTTCGATAGCCTCGAAAGTGATTGTCTCCTCTTTATTAGAATCAATCGAATAGATAAGACCCATCATGCTTAAAGTTGCTCCATCTTTAGACCGATCAACTACAGCCTTATCCTTATTCCGGATGATCGCATTCTTTAATTTTTTGAAGTATGGACTTCGTTGCTCAATGTTTGACATTTCACTACCTTTTCTTTTGACTATAAAACTACTCGTTACTGTGATTTTACCAAATGAACTAGAATTTGATTTATTTGTAGATTATATCAGCATTTTTTCAAGAAGAATTTTAATATTTTTAAATCAAGAAAGAAGTCTTTATGAAATACCATTGTTTTCAATGAACAACGAAAGATCATGGCGTTTTCTCAGCAAATTCAATAAGACTACCAGCAGCTTTCCGGAAGTATTTTCATCAGTTAGGTATCATTATACAGTAGACAGTATTTTCCGTTAAAACTGCATAGAAACAGCAAAAGACCACCTAGTTAGACCCGAGGCTATCACGGCAAACTAGGTGGTCTTAGTAGCGCTGTTTTTACTACACTAAGAAAACTGAAAAATAAACTGACTATACCTAAAAAACAAGAGTTAATTGAAATCAAGATTCTTGAAACTGCTAGAACATGTAGACTCAAAGATCTTTCCAATTGCAATCTCTACAGAACTTTCACTTACTTTCTTATTCGCGCATTCAAACTGAAGCTTCGAGACACAGGCTTTTCGATACTTAAGTAATTGTTCATCAAAATTCAAGTCTTCATCTTCTAGGGTTTTCGAAAGAGAGCTAACTGAATCAACAATACTAGCAAAAATAAGAGACATAGTAAAATCTTCTCTCTTTCGGTAGGCATCACGAACTTCAAAAAGACGATCTATCACTGACTGCGAAACTGATGCCATTCTAACTCCAAACTTAAACAAAATTCCTTTGGAAACTTCTTATCAAACAAATGCTAAAATCTACTTTTCTAGCTTATCAACAAGATAGGCATGATTATCCCAATACTCACGAGCGTCTGACCACTCTTTATCTGAATACTCACGATATGTCCCACCTTCATCATGGTTGTTATTTCGCATCATAGTAGTAGGATGCATAGGCTCAACTTTATCAATTTTCCCTAAAACAGCTACCATTTCCCATTCAGCGTCAGTAGTTCTTCCAGAATCTTGCTCAAGAACGTCCGCGCGATACATCACTACCTGAGCGTACTTAGCCGCTTGAGGTTCGCCAACAATAACTTTACGAACTACAGGCTTCTCACCCTCTTGGCGAACATGTTCTTCATCAACAACTAAATGTCTATTAGAGTCATTGATCTCTGTGACTGTAGTCTTGACTTTATCAGCAGGGATATTCACGAGAATCACGTCATTATCCACGCTACCCATTCCAGGCTCGAAGTCATGCATATTTTCTTTAACAAGCTTACTTAAGTCTTCAAAACTTCCATCATAATAACTATTACCAGTCCCTGGTACTGAGAAAGTCTGAATGAACCCACCCGGCTCTACAGCACCTTTTCGAACAAGAACTCCATTAGACATAGTAAGATCTACAGTGTCATCAAAACCCTCTTGATAATCACTTAAAACATCCGCAACCTGTTCAGCTGCTCGCTCATAGGCTACAGCCTCTGATTCATCGCTCTCAGCAGCAAGTTTTCGAAGTTCATCAACTGTACCTTCTAACTGGTTAATAGACTTAGATCGGTTAGTAGCATCAAGCCCTGAAAGAGAGTGGCGGATTGTGTCAGCAGCGTTAGCAAGACCCTCTTCAGAACCTTCGCTCTCGTCACCTGATTCTGAAACTTTTCGTGAAGCATCAGCCAGCAAATCAGCAACATCATGAAGCCTATCTGAAGCCTCAACTAACTCAACATTCTTCGAATGGGTGTTAAGGGTCTTTCCAGACATTTGAGCCTCGAATGCTTCACGCGCTTCACCTTCAGTCGCGAAGTGGTTCTCTTTACCAGATTCGCCGCCTAGTCGGCATTTGATTTTAGCAGAGCAAACTTCAGGTTCACCTTTACTAGAGATATGAAAAGTTTTAGCAGACATTTTTAGCCACCTTATGATAGTTATTTTCGTTTTGTAAAGTTTTCTAAAATTGCAAGACAGTCTAATTGCACTTAACTGTTAATTACTCTACTCAGGAAAATCAATAGATACAGTTTCACCTAATAGCTTCATTAAATGCTTGTCAAGAATTCTTTGTGAAGCCTCAAGATTCTTATTCTCATAGACTCTCTGCGTGTCTCTATGAGGAGACTTGACTGTAACATCAAATAACTCATTTCCAGCTTGATCAACATAAGCGTAGATTGAATTACTGAAACGAATCTCCATAGTCAATGTCTTTTGAAAATTTTCGAAGAAAGTTACTTTAACTTCATCTTTGATGATCATTGCAAATTCCTAAAAATAGAACGATTCCTAGTAGTTCAAGTATACATCAATTTCTTATTTAATTCAAAGGTGTTCTTACTCTTCATACTCTTGAAGCCTTCGACAATATTTTAAGAAAGTCGAAGGCTTCAAATATTTAATTTTTTAGTCGCGGCGAACTTCCGCCCAGTAAGCATTCATTCGTCCAGCAAGACCTAATCGGAAGTGATTATTGCGCATTACCTTGATGCTCTTGAAATCAGGGATAGCGTAATTCAGTGGAACAGTAAATGAAGCACAACCTAGCCAAAGTACTGCTGCATCACTACCGTCAGACAATTTAGCGTGAACTAGTCTCAATTGGCGTGAAAGAGGCAGCTCAAAAGCCTTATATTTGAATCCAACTTTATTTCTTGAATCAAGTGCTTTAGCAAAGATTTCTTGAAGTTTATCCATCGAGGGGACTTGATCTTTAGAGACCCAAGAAAGCTTTATTGAAGAATCATTAAGTCTTCCGAAAGCAGTGAGTCCGTCAGGTGAGAAATTAATAGCGACTGACATTTTGTCTATCCTTAGTCATCGTAACCCAGTTTACCCGAGTACATGGTTGGCACATATTCATCAATATCATCCCAACGCTCGTCATCCTGAAGATCACGCCAATTCATGTTACGAGCATTGCGAAGCATCTGGTCAACACCGTTTCGCTTTCCAATGTTACGCCCACGATTGCGGGAGCCATTGTAATCATTAGCGGTTTCACGGAAAGTTGCCATTTTTTTATTCCTTTCATAAAGCTTCAAGTGATTTAAGTAGTAACCTGAAGCCTTCAAATTTTTCATTACCTTTTGTAGTTAAAACTTTATATTAATTTTTGATTCAGTGCAAATCGAGTTGCAATATTTTCTAAACTTATTCTTACAAGAAAGTTACCTGTATCACAATTATACCAAAATACTTCTAAGATTTCAAAATATTCTCAACAAACTTAGAATTAATAGCCTCATAAGAGTTAGAGTAATCTCCGCGAATATCCGTATAGACCTGTTCAGAATCCCACATCACTGCTGAATGCAACGAATTAAGCTTACGCCTAGACTCTTTAACTTCTTTAAGTAATTCTAGAATTTGAACAGGATCAAAAGTGCTCATATACTCAGCGAACTTAGGCAAGACCGCTTCAGCAATAGGACCACCGCCGACAATCGAACCGTCTCTTTCGCTCAACTCTAAAGCAGAGACAGTTTTCCCGTCTTCTTTACCATACTGAGCCCAGCGCATATCAGTAATACTGTTAGTTTCTTCAGCGAGAGAAATCAACTCATCAAGAGTCTTACGTTTATTTTCCATTCTAACTACATCCTTCAAAAAATAATTCTTAAATTCTACTTCTTGACTTTTACTGGGGCTGGCTCGCTAGCCTTGCGAAGCTTCATGAAAGTAAAAATTGAAGCAAAAGTAATCGGGATGACAGTTACTAGATCGAATGTGTGAACACCCATCCCGTAGCGCGACGAAATAGTCAAAATTACTGGACCAATTGCAGTCAACTTCACGATAGCAATGCAAACAGCGATAGCAGATACCCAAACAAGTAAAATCTGCTGTGAAATCCTTGACATAAACTTCCTCAAAATTTTTAAAAATTAACCGTACATGAACAACTATAACAGGTACTCTAATAGGCTGAATCATACCTCCGAAAAGAGTTCAATTCAGCCTATCTGAAGCAATCATATAAAGATGATTAATCAAAGATTTCTTAATTTCTGAAAATCACGGAAATCTTCTAACTTCGAAGAGGTCAAATCAATGCTCCCCTTAAGTTAAGATACAGCAATAGAGACAACAGCACCAATATCTTCGCGCTTTACTCCAGCGTTGATCAAATCAGTGACGAGGCCTCGAGCTTCACGCGCTAATCCTTTCAAGCGGCGCTTAATATGGCGCATCATCATGCGACTCTCAGTAGTCTTAGGTTCTGCTTTAAGTAGCTCAAGTTCAATTTCGTAAGATCGACGAGCAGACACAATTTCACCAAGTACAGTTAGTAAGGACTGAACAGTGAGGCTAGACGAGCTACCATTTGTTTCAATAGACATTTTTTGCTCCTTATAAAATATATAACAGAAAAATAAAAATTCCTGAGTTAAAACTATCAATTTTTCTTGAGTTAGTCAAAAAAGACTAACATTAAAATATGAGAAATGCTAAGATGGGGAGCAAGTATTAAAACCTACTCCCCATCTTACCTTAAACTACTCACTTACGGAACTTATGAATTTGATTAAAAGCAACTGTAAAAGCGTTAATATTAGCTACAGTATTCTCTACTTTACGAGCAACAATCTGATCAATCTTATAACGACCATACTTAGCAAGTAACTCCATCCAGACTGAATCACGGCTATAGCCTGCCGCGCGACGAGCACTAAAATCACGACGGAGTAGACTCAGAATCTCAGAAGTCACCTCAAGCTTTGGTGAGGCTGAAAGAAAGTCTTTCAAGAATTCCGGAATTGAAGAATTTGAGTTAACAGGCTGTTTAATAGTATTCTTCACATTGTTTTTAATAGTTTTAGCAGTATGCAACCCCTGTCGCGCAGCTTGAGTTCCATGATCTTTAATGTGGGAACCCTTCTCCTTAAGAGTGTCAGCAAAACCAACAACTGTGAAAGGTAGACCTAGATGATCAAACTGAGACTGGAGATCGTTAATAAAATTAGAATCATCTTCTTGAGTGCGACCACCTCTTGATTGGGATTCTTCATTAACAGCTGGCTCAACATTATATCTTAAGTTCTTAGCCTCTTCACGAAGTTGAGAATGATATGAAATATCTTCAACTGAAGAATCATCCTTAAGTTTTGAGGCTAACTCTTCAACAATTTTAACAAAGCGGGAATCATCTGAGTTAGTCTTCCTAGGTTCTGCGGGCTGCCCTTCACCCACAAATAGACCGCTAATTTTATCTTGAAGAATATTTCCTAATTCTGAAAAACTGCGGAATTCATTCCACTGACCCTCATCACTTGAGTCAGGCGAATCCGTAGCTTCATTAGATGATTCATCCTCGGAAGACTCTTCATTAGAAATCTTAGATTTATCATCTAGAACATCATTCATGAGAACGTTCTTAGCGTTAGCGGCTGATTCAATAATACGCTCTTTAATACTTGGCATCTCTGGTTCTGAGCCTTCAGTAGAGACATATCCAGACTTCGATTCAACATTCTCTACCTCACGGAAGTACTTCTTAAAGTTTTCCGGAGTCAAGTCGATCTCATAATTCTTCCCATCAATAAGTGCGCGGTAAGTCTGAGCCCCTTCGTCTCCATTGAAATCGTCAGTAATAATAATAGTTTTAGCCAATTTTCTACCTCTTTATATTTTTGTATTAAAGATTTTCGTATATATCTTATCAATGGATAAGGTTAGGGTCAAAAGCATTGGTGTGATTTTATGCAGTATAGAGCAGTTTACGCTTGAAGATTAAAAATATTTTAAAAATTTTGTTTCTTTTTGAAGAAAAGTATTTTAGAATTATTAGAAATAGTGATATAAATTACTTACTTCAAAGAATAGGGATACCATGCGTACTTATCAAGTCATCGACTCTAAAGGTGAATCACGCGAATATAATGCTAACTCTCACCTAATTGAAGAGGACGGAGCAATTAGCCTCTTTTTAAACTCAAGAAATTCTTTCCTTGTAATTAGGCAATGGGTTGAAGCCTACTTCGAGAATATTTCTGAAGAAAACCAGAAACCTGAAAAAATTGTTAACCCTCTCAAATCAAACGTAAACTCTAGTTACAAAATCTATTAATCAAACAATACTCTTAAACTTATAGCCGCTAAATCAAGAACAACTGATTTAGCGGCTATAAGAGCATCAAATTATAATTAAGGCTTTTTTAAGTAAGCTACTTAATGATCACATACTCAACATCTCGAAGTGACTTCAACTCATTACCACCAGCATAGGATACTGAAGACTGAAGATTCTCTCGAATAGTACTCATAGTATCAGCAATAGGACCCTTAACAGGAATCAACTCTTTCTTGCCTTCAACATTCTTACTCTCACCCTTCTGGAATTCACTAGCTGAGCCGAAGAACTCTTTAAAACGATTGCCAGCCTCGTCTTCCACAGGCTTACCAGGGCTCTCATCATGACCAGCAAACATCCCACCGATCATGATGAAATCTGCACCAAAAGCAAGAGACTTAGCAATGTCACCGTAATGTCTAATACCGCCGTCAGCGATTAATGCCGACTTAGTGAGTGCTTTAGAAATTTCATGAATTGCTGACAACTGCCAATTTCTCGTGCCAAATCCAGTGTTGGGGGCAGTCGTGCAGACGAACCCTGGACCAATCCCTACCTTAACGGCATGAGCACCAGCCGCCTCTAAAGCAAGAGCACCTTCAACACTACCTACGTTTCCAGCGATAACAAAAGATTCAGGAAGATTTTCGCGAACATACTCAACCATCTTGATCACTGATTCAGAGTGACCATGAGCAACATCAATAGTAATATACTCAGGAGTCAATTCAGCAATACGAAGACGATTCACATCTTCATAATCAACCGCTTTAATACCAAGAGAAATTGAAGAGTATAAACCTCTAGACTGGAAGTCCCTAGTGAACTCTACAGGATCAACATCAAACCTATGCATAACGTAAAAGTAACCGTTAGACGCTAGCCATTCAGCTAAATTAGAGTCAATAATAGTAGACATGTTTGCTGGAATTACTGGAAGCTCAAATTCTCTTCCACCCAACTTTGATTTAGTCGATACTTCCGATCGAGACCCCACAATGCACTTCTTAGGGACTAATCGAATGTCATCGTAATCAAATGTTTCAATATTTAGTTTACTTACCACAGTTATCCTTTTCTAGAATTTCTTTTAAAACAAATTCATTATATCAAGTTTCATGAACAATCTGTTATCTGTAATAACTGACTTTATTATCGCCCAGAGTTTAAGTGATAGTTACAGACGCGTAAGCCCCTTTTTCAATACTGCTAGTCAACAGCCTTATTCTTCTCAAATCTCTTCTAAAATGTTAGTAGCGTAGCTACTATATTAGAGCCTTAGACTACCTTACCTACCATAGACTTTAACTTGAGGTGTATACGCGTGCGCGTAAACTAGTAACCAAAACTAGATCCCCGCGTCCTACCCCACCTAGACCCCACCCTCAACACTGCTCATAGTCTAGATAAGTTTCTAACTTTCCAATTACTCTTCCCATTAATAATGGGTTATGAAATGAGAATGCTAATAATTAAGAATTTTGTAGTCGATTTGTCATATACTCTAAACAGCGGCACCAGACAGTCTCACAGTAGCTAATTCTAGGTTGGTATTTGTTCGTCTCTTCGCTATGCTGCTGAGAGAACCGGGTTTACTGACTGTTGAGATGGTATTCTCGACGAACATGCTCACAACTCTTCTAAAATCGAGAATATTGTCTAAAAATACATCAAATTTTAGCTAGAAAAATGAGAAAAATACAATCCAAGCGTCTGAAATGAATCTCTATTTTTCACAAGATTCGTTGCTGATTTTACCCCATGCTGTTTGAATATAATTATTGTGATAGGGACTCAAAAATGAGGTCACTCCATGAACGTCTAGACTCCACTCTATTAGAAAACCCTCATTAATGTCTTTAAGAAGAGTGAAATAATTAAAGTCATAAGCACTTTCGTATGTGTAAGATCTTATGACGATTGACGTCAAGAAGATCTTATCTTCGATAGAAACTGTCTCAACTAAATCAAATATAGACTTGAACAGAAGATTTTTTTCAAAAACACTTAAAGAATCAAAACCAGACTTCACCTTCATCTTATTAATGATAAGATCGAGAAAATAACCTGCTCCAGACCATGCTGAAACATCTATACTCATACGAAAATGGATTCCCGGGTAAAGAAAACTAAGTAACTGATCAATGTTATAAACAGCGCTAGAATCCAACTCACGATCACTATACTTTTCTCGAAGGCTAGTGTAATTCTTAACTAAAAGATCTTTCAAGTCTTGAAGAAACCCGCTCGTAATAAGAGGTTCTGAGTAGACCTCTAGAACTTTAATAAAATCCTCCGATACATTTATCTTCATATCCTTTACAAAGTCTTCATCAATCATTTAAATACCTAACTCTTCAGCAACAATCCATTCTACAGGTGTATCTTTATTCTTCGAAGCTTTATAAAGAAGCTTAACGTATGCAGCGCCAAGAGTAGTAGTCTTGCTAGTAGCTTTAAAGTCTTTATGGAAAATCAAATTCAGCAACTGAACTTTCTTCTCTAAGGAAACTTCAGGAAAACTACTCAAAACATACTTAAATGCTTTAGAGTAATGGTCTTTCTGATAAAGCTTACCTCTACCATTCAAACCATACTTCCCTCCATGATAAGGAAAGACTTTCTCAAAAACTTCAGTTATCATTACTGACTCTATATCTGGAGCGTGAGTCTTAAGTAAGTCAGTAGATTCTACAACAGTCTTTTTAAAGACTCGCTGAATATACTCATTGAAAGTATCTGTAATGCGCAAATACTCAAAATTAGAGACTGAATTCATGATAGAGACTAAAGTGGGATCAATGTTCAAATACCTAAGGCTGAAAGACTTCTCAAGAATTTCTATAACGGCAATGTCAATGCGCTCAAGTGCCACACCATTAAAATGAGTTTGACCACTATACTTAAGGCTCACTTAAAAACTCTTTCTTTAGACTTATTACAGTTCACTAAAACCCACTCTATCAAAAAACCGCGTCTATAGCAATTGCTACAAACCCGGTTTGAATATTAAAGAATACTTATTGCTTGAAAAATCATGCAACGCATTTAGATGTTAATTGTTCTCAGGTGAAGTTATCATCTTTACAATACCCCACAAAACTAGATAAACTAAAATGATTACAATAATCGGTCCATACGCTATCGCTATTGGAATAAACCGTAATGAAGTTTTCCACCACGACTCACGCTTAACTCGACTCAAATCTTTATAAAGCTTCTTAGACTTAACTAAATCCTTGACGCTAGAAAAGAACAAGCATAAAGAACCAATACCTGCCGTAACAGCGGAGGCGATACCCGCAATCTCAAGAACTTTACCAGTGAAACTCAACTCAGGAATCAAAGGCTCTAACAAAGGTACTGTAAAATACCAGCTTACTGAAATTCCCAAAGCTACAAAAAGGCCAATAAGCAATCCCAGTATTCTCGCTACCGGGCGACTAGTAGACCACCAAGCTTGAAACAATGAAGGAGTTTCTTCACGAAGACAATAAAACCCCATCTTCGGATTATTCTTAAACAAGACTGAATATGCTGGACGAACTCTTCTAGAACCGTCAGCATATTCTAGAATAATCTTACCCTTATGAAACTCTGGCCCACGTGGTTTCTGTTGCTGAGAAGATTGATTTTGACCACTTTGCGAATAACCCGGCCCCTGCTGACTATAATTATTCCCCTGCTGGCCACCCTGATTAAAGTTTTGAGAATTATTGGCATTACTACCCTGCTGATAATTCTGACTCGAATTAGGGCTGCTATTAAAGTTAAACTGCCCTTGAGGAGCTTGCTGATAACTTGAAGTCTGCTGTGGAGAAGTCTGAATAGGTGCTCTCTTAGGTGTCGTAGACTGACTTGAGTCGCTAAAGTTGACTGTAGGCAATCCAACCTGCTTGAAGCTATTAGAGGCTTTAGGCTTATTAGGATGAGTCACCCAAGGATCAAATGATGTTTCCTCATAATGAACACACCAAACACATCTAGACTCGCTATCGCTATACCAATGCTGCTTAAACTTCGAGCACTGCTTTAGACTCTGAAGAACAGTATCAAGAGCATTAACGATGGCTTCCGGTGCTGGTCGGTCACTAGGATTTTGGGATAATGATCTTTCAATAATCTTTTGAACAGGATTCGGTAATCTGTTAAAAGGAATTCTAGGTAGCTTCTTATAGCCTTTTCGTGAAGCGTCTTTAATGCTAGGATAGACATTTTCACGAATTCGGTCAGCAGCTAGAGTACTTTCGCCTTCTTTAGTATAAATACCGTCAGTCGGGTGGAATCCTCCAGTAAGTATTTGGAAGATAGCGATAGAGTATGCGAACACGTCTGTAGCGACTGTTCGTGGATTGTCTTTGAAAGAACCTTTAGAAATTTCTGGAGCAGTATATTCAGCCTTACCTACGATGCAGGGAAACATCTCATTTTGAGAAGAAACTACTTGCGCTGAGTCACTATCTACTATTAAGACTCGCGCGTCTGAAGCAATGAAAATATTGCTTTCATTTATGTCCCCTAACATATGCCCTGCAGAGTGAGTCGAATCTAACGCGACAGCAAGATTCCGAGCTGCTGTTAAAGCGTACCTGAAGTCAAAATCACTTGAAGTACCTCTTCTATCACGCGCGTTAGCTAATTCTTCCCAAGGGCGGTAAGAATCTTTTTGTAGCTTCTCCATTAAATAACCTGCGAACTGCTTATTCTCGTCAAAAACTATTGCTAGAGGCCAAGCGATGAAAGAGGTGTCCACTGGATTTTGGATCATAGCCGCTATTTTTCTCGCGCGGTTACCTTCAGTGGGATCGTGGTAGAGCTTCACGACAAGATTGTCTGCAGATTTAGAAATACTGTCAATATTGAGTTTTTCGACACTATAGACTGAGCCTTCGCCGCCCTTTCCTAAAGCAGTGTCGCTAATAGTAAGCAACCCGCTTGAGGTCAATGTGCGACAGTAGATGTTTCGTGCCATGAAGCTTTCCCTTACTTTTCAAATATTTTATTTAAGAGTTTTTATGAAGAAGACTTAAGAGGTAGCAATAATGAGAGTCGTATCATCTGAGACTTTGCCTTGATTCTTAATAAATGTTAGGAATGACGAAATATCAATTTTCTCAGAGGATACCCTATCTATAAGAGGGGACCAAAAACCGGGAAGAGCCTTGCCTGACTCTATAGCGCTAGGCGTGAGGCCGTCCGAAGCGACTGAAACACCAAGGGGAACATCAGTACCTGAAACATAGATAGGGTCATAAGAATTACTTGTGAGAAGTTTAGTAATATTCGCAAATTCAGACTTTTGAACAGGCTGGATCATTTCATGTCGAGTTTCATCATGTGAAATAACTGCGAAAGCGTCACCAACTACTCCTGCAGCCCAGCCTTGATCGCAGATCACTGCAATAGCTAGAGTGCAACCAATTGTTGAAGCGTCATCACGCGATAATAGAACATCTCTCGTCCTCTCCACTCCAATCCTTACTGATTCCTCCAGCGAGTTCCCGTCAAGTATAGAGTCAAGAGTTTCTTCAGCAGACATTTGAGCTGAGATTTGAGCACCTATATGAGAATTTCGCAAACTACCTGCACCGTCTGAAACTGCTATAACTGTAATCCCATTTTCGGATATAGAGTACAAAGAGTCTTGATTAATATTTTTTAAACCGCGGTAATCGGGGCCTTGGATTGTGGCGCCTGCAACGATATGTGACATGATCTTATTTCCGTTCTATAGAAAGTTTATATTAACAGAAATATCGCTCACCGTGTGACTTGGGTGAACACGTCTAAACGGCAGTACCAGACAGTCTAACAGCAGCTAATTCTAGGTGGGTATTTGTTCACCTTTTTACTTAGCTGCTGTTAGACTTCAGTCTCTGACTGTAGAATAGGTATTCTCAGTGCGGAAACTAACTATATTTAGATTTAAGAAAAATTATTTAAGTCCTATAACTCTATTACAAGACTTAAGTGAGTAACCCGAGTTTTAGTTAGCCTTAGGGTAATTCTTCTCATACCAAAGATCAAACTCATCTTCGCTCCCAGGCCAGGCAATCTTGAATGCTTCACGATGCGCCGACATAGCTTCTTCAAATTTCTTCTTGCTGCTAGCAACTGAGCCTTCAGTATGCGCAATTACTTTCTCTAGGAATTCAATCACTTTTGCACGATAACTGTCATTACTTGTAAGTTTACGCTCTTCCTCCTGGAGCATCTTCCCCATCACGCTACCAAGCTCAAAAGTTTTACGAACGCTACGCTTATTACGACCCTTGCCCTCAGTAGTCATATAGCTGCTAGTCCCGCGGTCATCTAAAAGATGCTTACGAAGAGGTGAATCTTCTGGAAGAGCTTCAGCCTCCTTAATCATTGCCTTTACATTTTCAAGCCCTTCCAAAATCGAAGGTCTTGAAATAATCTCATCAATATGGTATGAGGTAATATAAAGCATTCTGTCATAGCGGTATGCAGTTTGAGAAACTTCTTCAAACATCTTCTTAGAAACAGGCTTATCCGCTAAAACATTTTTCAAGACTTTCTTAACTTGATTATCCATCTTCTGGTAAGCAGCTAAATCTTTTCTAATAGAATCAATAAAACCCGACTTGCTCATGCTCTTAGAGAAATAACCCAACTGATTTCCCTCAAATAGAATACTCCATGGTGACCGTGTCTTTTCTTTAGCGATAGATTCAAAAGTAAACTTCAAATCATTAATCTTTGCAGAAATTTCCTTAGAGTCACTTACTTCATCACCAATCTCTTGAGTAATCCCCGAATCAAAGAAAACATCATACTCCTCTTTAGAGTATTCGTCGTTCTCGTGGATAGCGATCAAGTCTGGGTGAGTCTCAATATCTTCGGACCCGCTTTCAGAAGTATTGATGTAAAGCAAGTACTTAGTTTCTGGGCGTAATCGGAAGAGTTTTACTCCATAATTATGCTCATAATCTTTTACAGACATGAGACCTGAAGTCGAGTAGTACTCCTCAATAGGGCGACTCAGTAAACTCTGTAGATTTACCTCAGGTGCGCTGAAGCCATTTTCTTCAGCCTTAAAGTACAATTCGAAGTAGTCTTCCCAAACTTCACTAAAAGGCTTACCGTCAACATCTGGAATTCCTTCAATAGGGATCTCAGTTCCACGTAAAAACTTAGCGTTACTCACTTAAATTATTTCCTTAAATCTAGTCATTGATTAAAACAATCTTAACATAGGAAAAATATTGAAGCAACCATATAGACTCGATATTCAAGACTATACTAATAAAAACGATGAACGGAGACTCTAATATGAGTGACTTAATGAATTTTGATGATTTTAGTTTAGCCGACAATCCTGACCCGCGATGCCCAGTCATTCTATTACTTGACGCATCATCATCAATGGTAGAAAGAAGACCAGGTGAAGACCATAGCCCGCTTGACGCTTTGAATAGTGGACTTGATGTTCTCATTTCAGAATTGCATAAAGACCCATTGACTAAAAAGAGAGTTGAACTGTCAGTTATACCTTATGGTACTCATGTTGCAGAACCTACTCCTTTTGCTACAGTTGCTGACGTGACACTCCCTATTTTAGAGCCTATGGGAGTTACTAGTACTGGTGCTGCTGTTAATAAAGCCTTAGATATTCTAGAAGAAAGAAAGAAGAGTTACAAGGCTAACGGAGTGAACTATTATCGTCCCTGGGTCCTATTAGTGAGCGATGGGTTAGCCACAGACGATACTTCCGAGGCTGTTAAGAGAGTTCGCGCTTTAGAGGATCGTGGTGGAGTTGCTTTCTTCGCTGTTGGAGTCGATGGAGCTGACCTTAATGAGTTAAGCAAGTTCTCTAAGAATGGTGCGTTAGCTTTGTCGGGCATTAAGTTCGATGAATTGTTTGAATGGGTGAGTGCTAGCCAGGCAGCTGTTTCAGCATCAACTCCTGGAGATCGAGTAGATCTTCCAGTCCCTTCAGGTTGGATGTCAGTTTAGAGGCTTTTATTAAAGACTTTAAAAATCTTTATAAGTTGATTTAAATTCTCTTACTCTACTGGGGTAGCACTTATTGATTTTAAGTGCTACCCCAGTTTTTTAGAGTCCTTAATCCACTACGACAATCGCAGTGTGCTCAAGCTGCTTCAAGAGTGGATTTACCTCAGTATCGAAGTACTCTTGAGTTTTGTTATCGTTATTGACGCAGACTACCCTAAGACCATCAATTGAATTGAAGGTAAGGTTCGCACTTGGAGTGTTAATACCTTGGAACCAATATTCTTCAGGAATAGAATTAGTAAAGTGTTCAATAAGCTCGTCACGCTTCTCATTATGGAATTCGAGAGCTCTTTCACTCATATTTTCTACTCGGAAGAAGCCAAGCTTCTCATCAAGAATAGTGTAGAGTCGTTCGGCTTCAGTGCGGGTCATTGCGCAAGACATAGTATAACCTTTCATAGTTTTGCAGCTTCATTTTTTTACTAAGTAATTTGCATTACCAAGTAGAATAATAATATCAAGTTTTTAGAATTAAATTGGGGTTTTTGCTTTCAGCATATCAAAAACGAGAATTACCTTGAAATAATTTGATTCTTACTAGGCGTCCCTACCGCTCATTTCAACAATCCACTCAATATTGATTGAATCGTCCTCCATGTCTTGATAGTAGTCTAGTACTACAAGAAAATCATCGAAATTTAACTGATACTTATGAACAGCATTCCTGAAAGACTTAACAGCTGAATCAATCCATTGCTTATCATAGTAAGAAAGGATAATTGCTGCGATCAAACTCTCTGAATCAATGAAACTATTATCATTTCTAAAAAACTTACGAGGCATGTAACTACTCACAAACGATCTGAAATCGTAAGCGTAACTAGGTGCCTTTCTTAAATCAACCTCTAGAATTCTAGAAACATCATTCAAATCTAAGTGAGAATCTCTATCCAGAATATTAGCAACAATCTCTGCTTTTCGTACTGAACTCATATCTATAACACGTATTAGAGCAAGAAACATCTCAAAATATTGAGGTTTCATATTATTAAAAACATTACCACTAAGCTCAACATCATTACGGTTAATCGAGCTATAAGTGAGCAGTAGACTTTCGAATCTAGTATTGAAGGAATTCATTGCGGTAGCAGCTAATTCTTGCGTAAATAATTCACGAAGACCGAAATAAATACCCAAGCTATTATGATAACTCTCATTACTAATCTTTAATGAAAGATTAAGATTATTGAATTCTTGAATACTGTCTCTCCAATTATACCTAGTAGTGTCTAACTCTAAGGCAGTATATAATGCTGAATCAGCCGGAAAACCCTTATCTATGAGAAACTTCATTAAATCAATGCTATTAAGATTAAAAAGAGTGTTTCGTGAGGGCTTGATAAGGACTTTTGCTAAACCATTATAAGAGACTTTACGAAGCAAATCAGCCGCTTCATCTACGTCTTTAGTCATGAATAGAGGGTCATAAGGTAACTTCAAAAATTCAACATGACCGTTTTTCTCTTCTTTAATCCACATGAAAACATAATCACTCAAATGCGCTATTAAAGAGAATTCTACTATCTCATCTGAAATAAGATATTCTTCATTGTGAAACACTATAATTTCAGAGCTATCATATCTATCTATAAAAGACATGCCTTAAACCCTTCCCCTTACTCAAAATAAAAATAAAAACTTTAAACAATTCTATCAAGTTTAGTAGTTAAGTCGAATCTATGAAAAATATTAAAAATCTTACTAAACTATTCTAGTAAAATAGATACTCTAGACTTAAAGTGAAATCTTCGCACTGCGTGATTCAATCGACTCCATGCAGTTAGCAAAAATAGCACTTCGAGCTTCAGTCATCAACTCATCATGAGTCAAAGTGTAAATCAAATCATTAATAAACAAGTGAGCATTCCGCGCAGTAAAGCGGTTCATGAAGAATTTTTCAATTCCAGAAAGATTCGCAAAGTTCGAATCAAAAGAGTGAACAACAGCGATCGGATCTAGCTCCGAGTAAAGGGTTGACCACGCCTCTTCGATACCACGGTAGATCATAGTGAGGGAATTAAGAGTGTAAACGTCATCCTCTAGAATTGAGGTGTCTCGGCGTGATGCAATTTCAATCGAAGTAGCAAGATAGAATGCTGCAAGGGTTCGCTTATTAAGATCATCCTTAAGAGCAGAGAATCGCTGTAAGAACATGCTGGAACCCTTCGTTGTGAACGTTTGATTTGTATATTTACATCATACCACTTATTCACGACAAAAAACACCCTAAAGCACAAAAAATAGAAAAAATTTAAGTAATACTTAATACAGTACTCACGCGAGATAGCAACGATCTACTGTAATCATAAAATATATTTTAAAGGTAGAGCCTAACTGAATCTAGATTCTATTAGAGCACTGAAAACAGCTTCTATATGGCGTTACTTAGATACTCTAAAGCATGTAATTAAGACTCTACAGGTAATTAGAAAATATTTGAAATATTCTCAAAAGCAACCTTAATAGAAGCACCAGTCTCCATAAAACATACGCTTGATATTCCACTCAAACTTTCTAAAAATTTTCATCAAAAGAGATAAAGCATTTAAATCTTGATACTATTCTTTAGAAAAGACTATACAGGCTTAATGCCTCGCTATCATTAAAACCACGAAGGAAGAGTATAGAAATGACTGCCACCGGGACGCTAGCAATCACAGCTAGATTAGTACAAAGCAGTACTAAAGACACAGCAATCAACAAGCCGTCAAAACTCTCGACTTTAACTCAAGTATTTCAAAACTTAGCTAAAGAAGCTGAAAAACTAAACCTGACAGATCGAGCTAACGGGTTTAGATACGTAAGAAGCGTAGTTTGGCAAAAAGGAATGAGCTATAAAGATCAATTCTCAGTCATAAACTACTCGAAAAGACATTTGACTAATGATCTAGAATCACTAAAAATAGACAATAGTGTTTATGGTTTAGGCTATCTCTCAGCAATAAAGAAATCTATCGAAATTCTTCAAAAAGAACTTAAAGAATATATCTGAACCCCAGCCAAAAAAATAGAAATAATTCTTAGAGTCTATAAGTTACTCTTATAGCCAAGAAGCCTTATATGTTTAACTGCTTCTTGGCTATAAAAGTATAAACAGCAACTACCGGTAACAATACTACTGAGAACTAAAGAACAGTTATAGGCTATGACCAGAAATGCTGTGAGATATCAATGAAGTCTCTACGTGCCTGCATGATAATCTCATTCTGATTTTCGCATCTTTCATTATAAGCGCCATACGCAGCCTTACACTCGTCACAAGAATTGAAGGCTAAAACATCTTCGCTTCGAATCTCGCAATTATCAATGTGCTTCATCTCTTCTTCAGTAAAGTCAGATGAAGTCAAAAGACGATTCTGAATGTCAGTGTAAAGCTTACGCTGTTCATCACTACAGAAAGTTACTGCATAATTCATATGATACTCTAGAACTGAACAAGCAAGATCATTAAAACTAGCATCAAACTCATCAATCATCCAATCGAGATCTAGGTCTTTAGCGTACCCTGTAATCTCAGCATACGACTTTTGGTCCCTATAACCATCAATACAGTACCCTTTAGGAAGATTCTTGAAGAAAGTTGCGTAAATCCCCTTACGCTCATCCTCCCAAGAGTGATCACTTTCACCCTCGTGATAAACTTCGCCCTTATCATTTTTCGTAGAGGTCTCGTAAGAATGCTTCTTCCGAAGTTCAAAGCGATACTTATTAAACTTTAAGAAAACTCCAGTCGGCTTGTCTCCATCACTTACGTCAATCGACTTAGTAAGCCCAAAGTCAAAATCTAAATTGACTTTGAAGTTCAATAGACTCTTACCTTTTCCCACAATTCTCCTAACAAAAATTATCTTTGACATAATCTTATATTAAGCCTCTAATCGAGTCAATATTGAATGCTCTGTCACAATATTGTAAGATTAATGAAAAACGATGTTTTAAGCCCCTAAAGACTTAAAAGAATCTGTATTTTAATAAAAGAGTGAACCCTAAGGATATTGTAGGAGCAAAATTGAGTCTAATAAGAATGCCTTTAAAGTCCGAGGTAAGAGAAGACTTAAAAGACTTTGCTTTCAATACTCCATCCTTTAACGAGTTCATTCCAGGTATTGAAGGCTTCATTTCTAGAAGTTCTAGAGACCCACTTCTGCAACATAATGCTTTTAATCAAATACAGTCTTTCCAAAAAGATCTAGAGTCGACTAAAGATCTTGAATTAATACGCGCCTTTAGCAATCTTAAAGAGAGTGTAACAAATTTTATTAAAGACGCTCGAATTGAAGAAAATAAAATCACTGAAACTATTATCCCAGAGTTTATCTTAGGATTGTCAATGGCTATTCAGCAGGCTGATTTAAGAAACAATAAAAGTCTTCTTGATAAAACTTACAAAGATTATTACAATCAAGAAAGCATTCTTGAACACTTCATGCGAATCCGACAGATAGATACTGTATTTGACCCACTCTATAATTTTGTGTCGCTCTTTTCAAAAATTGAAGAATCTAAAAGAAACTTAGACTTAATCTTCCACCTACCAATGACTAACATAATCTCTTACGTCAATTATTATAGTCTAGGGCCGATCGAGAGTGGAGATGAAGGCTTTTCAGGTATACTTATGGGTATTGTAAGAGAAAAATCTAGAAGCTCAGATAAAGATGATTATAAGCGGGAATATAGAAAGACCAAAAGCATCCCTCAAAACCCAATGAATGCTTTAATTGAGACGCTTATAAAAGAGGTAAAGACTAATGTAGAAATTAACGAGGGCGTCTTCAATGGTGATGAAAAGAAGATTAAAGAATTCCATAATCTAGTATTTGGCGGCTTTTTCAATTGGAATTCAATCATAAAGCACAATATTCTATTCATTGTAAACAGAGATGATTTTATTGAATACCGAAAGCGAACTAATCCACTGCGTGTACTTATTACTCTATACGCCCTCTCTTACACTCAGCTAAAACTCTTCTTTGGAGTATACGGAAGAATGGAGGTTCTCGATTATCTTCTTAAAGAAAAGAAAATTAATTTCGATGTAATTGAGGCTATAGCGGCTAGAGGCTTTTCACGAAACTTCGCTAGGCCTATCGACCTTGCAAACAATACTGAAACTAACTTTATTGAAGCTTTCGAAACTTTTAATACTTTAGAGTGGTTCGAGACAGTCTATTGTATTGATTCTGAATATACTCTTGGTTTGAAACATGTTCAAGAAAGGCTAGATAAAAAACTTGTTTCAAAGATCCTCTTAAAGAGACAATAGTCATCTAGAAAGACCGAGTCATAAAGGCTAGCCGAAGAGCAACTAAATATTGTCTAAACTATTTAATTTTTGTATAGTTGTATTAAGGAAAGTCTTAACAGGATTGGGAAAATATTATGCAGGTCTCTAAAGAACTAATGGATGTATTCTATGCGAACTCTAAGACTGCTTTGTCTAATGAAGACTATGAGCTAGCACAATTTTGGAGCTCTTGCGAGTCAATGGTGAATAATCTTCATCATGGTAAGCACCCATCAATCTGGACAAAAGAATTGAAAGATATTTTGAAAGTCTGGATGCTTAAAGTCACTGACGAGAAACTACTTAAAGCTCACTACGAGGCTCTAGAGTTAATTTCTATCGTAGAGTAAGTCTAGTATATATTACTTGTTTTTTAAAGACTTTAAAGATTAAAAGTATTGTAGCCTAAGCAGTCTATAGCATCGAAAATACTGCTTAGGGTATAGTCATACAGTAGACAGCATTTTCCGTTAAAACTGTGATTTTACTGTAAAAGACCATCTAGTTAGACCCGAGTCTATATCGGTAAACTAGGTGGTCTTAGTAGCGCAGTTTTCGCTTGATCTAGAAAACACTAAAATATGCTGCTTCATTGATTAAAACGCTAAATTATTATAGAATGGATTTTAAATAGATTCTGAAAAGTTTTGAAAGGAGCTCGAGTGGCTTTAGATATACATAAAGATCTGAATATTAAGTACGAGGTCAATCGAGATAGGCCAAACCTTAAAGAGCATATGAACTTTGCAAAAGACTTTTTAAACAACGATGAACATGCTAGAGCTCTTATAGAAACACGCGTTGAAAACGATCTAAAACAAAATCATATAAGTGAGTATATTTCTTTAGAGAATGCAGTAACAAGTCATATTACAAATATTCTCTCAATTTTTAAGTCTTTATATATGGAACCAGCAGTTTTATATCCTGAATCTAACTTTGACGATTTTTTCGAAGAAAATTATAAGAAGATTTGCAAAGAATTAAGTAGACTAAATAGTAAAGATTTGATGAAATTATACCAGTTCAGCTCAAAAAACAAGCTAACTTTAAAATCAATATCTCTAATTAACTATAGTTTAATTATTCATATTATCGAAGATGATGAAGAATATAATTTAATGTGCGCTGGTAAGCAGTTTCCTAAAAATTTCCTTGCAGTCAACGATTGGTATTTAGGCAAAGACAGTCAAGGCAGATGCCTCTGGTACAATTACATCATCAATAACAATAGAAATCTTCATTTTTCAACATATTCGGATCTTAAAGATAGTCTGACTGAGAACAAGCTTAGAGAAAAATTTGATTTTTCAGACATTAATGAAATCCTTGGCATGGAATTTGCGCACTTAACTAGAAAGTATAATCAGTGGTCAATTTTTGATTACCCTGAAGCTCTAGAAGTTCTTACAGGGGAGATTTTTTGTAATCAGTTAGTTTTATTTGCTAGAAATTACAGTGTAAATTACAGTCAAAGAGTTAGAAGGGATATTGTCACTAATCCCGATTATATTAGATTCTTATTTGAGCCTTTTGATTCTAATGCAGTTAACTTAACTCTTGAAAAACTTTTCTATCAAAACCCCGAGATCCTATTACGAGAAATTAAAAAGACTAACAGTACAGTTAACGAAAAAATCTCATTCACAAAACATTCTGTCGGATACAAATCAACATCGCAACACCGTGAACAAATACAATATAGAAATTACTTTTATAGCAGAATAATGAGAAAAGCCGCCGAGGAAATAAACTTCGAGCAGCTCAATCCTATACAACTAGTAGTTATCATTCATGCTATTTCAGATCTAAGTAGATGGGCTTACACAGAACATGAATGCGAGCACGAAGCTCTTTATGAAGCCCTTTTAAAAGGTTCTATAAACTTCAACTTTATTGTCCAGGCCTTCGCTTATATTTCTATAGCTACGAACAATAACAAACTCGTTGATCTTTCACAAAGCTCTGAAATAGCCAAAATTGATAGCGAAATTATTGAGTGGGAGATTGAACTAAACGGAATCCAAGTCAATAATAAGGCTGACTTTGACATACCCTTCTTGGATAGATACAATTACGAGAAATACATTAAAAATTCAACTCTACCTTTAAAGAAAAGAAAGTTGTAAAATGCTTCTTAAACCACATGAAATTCTAGGAATAGACTATACTGTTAATACTGACAGGTCGCACTATCAAGAAGACCTAGATAAATTCAGAAAAAGACTTGAAGGATCCGTAGCGAAGAACCTCTTAAAATCAATCGATAGAGATCCGACTGTTTTAGCAAATCTTAATTCTTTATTTTCACAATTGTATTTGAGCCCAGCAGTAGGATTTAACCGTGAAGAATGCATCGAACTTACTCTAGATCTAAGCTTTGAGCTTTTAACTAAAGATTTCCCTTTAGAGGCTTCACAGAGACTTCTTTCTGAGTCTAAAAAGTTGAAAGTTTCATATAAGACTCTTGAAATAATTATGAAAATATACGAGCATATTGCAATCGAGTCTATCACAGATCATTTAGAAATTTACAAAATTCAAATGGAAAGGGTTAATAGATGGGTTTTAGGGAAAGATCCTACCGGGCTCCTTTTCATTAATATTTTCCTTGTTAACAGGTATAATAATGATGGACTAGATTTTAAAGAGTTTAAAAATCAGTATACTGAAGAGGAGTTCAAAGAATTATTTTGGATTAAACCAGTATATTTATATGAGTTTGACTCTCTAGTCTACTTCACTAAATGCAACTATTTTGAAGATCCTTCTACAACCGATTTCATCTTAAACTCAAATAAGAAAGTTATAGGCTTTATAGACTCTCAAATAAACCATTTCGAAAGATTCTCTAAAAAGTCTGTAGGTAGACCTAGAATCAATGACGCACCTACTGAACTAAAAACAGTTACAGGACTAAAATACTTCTATGATGTTCCATGGGAGGGGTATCAGCCTTACTGCTTCGCTAATAGAGCTCAAAATATACTTGAAGACAAAATCTTCAAAGACCCTGACTTACTTAAAGACTTAAAGGAAAGTTATCGAAAGTCTGTTGCAGGCTCAGTATTTGAATTTTCATCTAAAGTACAGATTAATCTAGAAGAGGTTGAAGATAATTTTGCTAACTTCTATAAATATCTCATTTTCAGGAAGGCTGAAGACAATAAAGACTTTGATAAAATGAGCGTTAGAGAATACACCTCTTTTATGTTTGCTATGATCGACATTGAGAGTTGGGCTGTATTTGATGAAAAAGATAATCCGCATAAAGAATTATGGGATAGCTTTGATAGAGGGGACATAGACTCTAAATTTCTGAGCACAATACCTTATGAAGTATTCATAAATAATCCCGAGAAGCGTATAGACTTATCGAAAGGTATTCTATATTTTGAAGACTTCACGAAAGAGTGGACTGTAGAAATAAACTCAGTAACACCTGAAGAGATAGAAGGCAAGTACCCAGAAATACATATTTACAATGTTTAAGAAAATATACTACTTCTAGCTTCTTAAAAATTTAATCATACTTTGAGGCGGCGCTACATTTTATCTGTAGCGCCGCCTCAAGATTCACTAGACATGCTAAAATTAAATATTTTAAGCTTTACTTAATCAAGCTCACTCCAAATGTTGCGAGTAAACCAAATACAACTCCCCAAAGAATAATAGATATTACCTGCCAGAAAATAACCTTACTTTTATTCACACCAAAAGTAACCATCGCCATAGACGTTATCTGGCTAGGTAGTAGAGTTTGACCTAAGAGACTCACACCCACGACTCCATACTTATCAAAGAATTTCTTAATCTTTGCATAACCTTTAGAGATAGGCTTTTCGTCTGACTTACGCCATTGACGAATCTTCCCACCAAAGAGAACTAGAAGAACCATACTCGCAATGTTACCTAGAATTGCAGCTATAATAGCAATCACTGGGTTAACGCCGGCTACAACGCCTAATGCTGAACCAAAATAAGACTCGACAAATGGGATCGCGCTAGCAAGCATAATAGCCAGCCACTGCCATAGAGAGTCTGTACTCTCAACAAAATTCTGTAAGTTTTCAATCATACCTTAAAACCACCTTTATTTAAAATTAAAGCTCTAAATAGAACCTTCTGAAATCATTAAAAACGAGTATATTTAACTTATCAATAAAAACAACAAACTTGTTATACTTAAGTACAAATTTTGAAACTCTTATTTTTATTTTAAGACTTACTTAGAATTAAATTCAAAAGTTTTGAAAAGAACTAATTTGATGTATATTGTTATTAAGCACAAGCAATCTAACTTGGAGTTAAAGATGTTTTTCAAAAATGAGCAAGAAGAAAACGAATACTACGAGAATCTATATAAGCCAGCTCACGAAAAAGAGAACATTATTACGAGTCCTGAAGTTTCAGAATTCGTGAACGGTTTTAAAAGCCTAGTGAACTCCGGCGCTGACGATAGAGAGCTTGCAGTCTACACTCTCAAAGAAATGTACAAGCTCCCGTCTACCGGTCCGATGGGATGATCTAAAAGACTGACTATTAAGAGGTGAGGTTATATTGTAGGAGTAACCTCACCTCTTTTAGAGATCGCTATACATTACTTACGCACTCTTAAAACTTTTAGCGTAATCCATAAGTTCGATAGCATGAGCCTTTCCCGTTTCGCTATCGCTCATACCCGAAAGCATTCGAGTCAACTCTAACGTAGTCTCCTCATTATTTAACTTCTGAACACTAGTCTCGATAGAGTCTTCACTCTCACTTTTAGAAACTTTCAAATGGCTATCACCAAAACAGGCGACCTGAGGCAAGTGCGTTACGACTATGACTTGAGCTTCTTTCGCTAGCAAGGCTAAACGCTTGCCAATCTCAATTGCTGTTTCACCACCAATACCACTATCTACTTCATCAAAAATAAAAGTACCAGTATTCTTCGGGTCAGCAAGAACAACCTCTAAAGCTAGCATGATTCTCGACAATTCACCACCTGAAGCAGACTTCGTAATAGGGTTAGCTTTCTTCGAACCTTTACTTAATAAAGTCAACTCAACTTCATCTTGACCGCTAGAAGTAGGGTTCACTTTAGTGATACTTACCTTAAGTGACGAACCACCCATAGACAATCCTTCTAACTCTTTATTAACAGCTTTTTCAAGCTTCTTTGAGAAAGCAACTCGAATCTTAGTGACAGCATCAGCAGCAGTAATTAACTTCTTGAAAGTCTCATCTAACTCTTCCTGCAACTCTTCAATAGGTTGAGAGTAAGATTCTAGAATTTCTAACTCTGAATCAGCCTTATCACGCTGTTCAATCACTTCAGAAAGACTATTGCCATACTTTCGAACTAACGCTTTAATTTCTGTCAACTGTTCTTGAGCATTGTATAACTGTTCAATGCTATCAGTATCAATATTAGTCAAATATGACTCTAATTCTGAAACAACTTCTGAAAGATCATCAGCAATCTTGTCAGCCTTATCGTGAATAGCCTCTAACTCAGAATCATACTTCATGATAGAAGCTAAAGTTGAAATCATATTCGATAATTGAGATTCCGCGCTCGGCAACTCTGAATCTGACATAGTAATCTCAGCAAGCGCTTCCGCTCCACCCACTCGAATAGCATCAACATTAGATAAAGAGGAGATAAGATTCTCTAACTCTTCATCTTGATTTTCTGTAGGATTAACTTCATCAAAGTCTGACATGAACTTCTTTAAACTATTCAATTCTCTTTTTCGAGAGCTAGAGTTCTTCTGAACATCCTCGATATGAGCCTTCTGCTCTTTCCACAGTTTATAAACTTTAGAATACTTCTTCAATTCTTTAGAAAGCTCTTCACCAGCATATTTATCAAGAACTTCTCGCTGCGCTTGAGGACTGCGGAGTCGATTCTGGTCGGCTTGACCGTGGATGTTCACGAGTTTACTACCTAAACCGCTTAAAACAGAAGCTGGTGTCGTTTTACCGCCGACTACGCAGCGGCTCTTCCCGTCACTTTTAACAGTTCTGTTGATGAAGAGTTGGTCATCTTCAATAAGAGCGCCAGTGTCTTCAATTTCAGTAGTATAAGGGCTTTTAGAAAGATTCCAGCATCCTTCAACACTAAGAGTTTCAGCATCCTTGTGGATCATATTTGTTGATCCGCGCTTACCTAATAGCAAGTGTAGTGCAGAAAGAACCATAGTCTTTCCAGCACCAGTCTCACCTGTTATAACGTTCAATCCAGGAGAGAAATCGAGTTTCGACTCTTTAATGATCCCGAGGTTCGAGATGTTAATTTCTTCTAGCAAGACTTTTCGCTTTCTATCGCAATTATTGTATTTGACTTAAAACTTATTTTACCTAAAATAGAGTAGTTTTAACAGTTTACATATCAGTATTTACTAGAATTTTTTAAAATCTCATCAGATGAATGAATAGATAAAATATAGAGTACTCTATATATCTAAAATCACCAAAAATTACCATCGATGCGAACAGTCCAATCAGAAGTGAAAAACGAATTTTTCTCTATCTGTAGAGGGATATTATGATATACATCATCAATACTTGGAGCACCCTTAAAGATATAACCTCTAGTAATCATAATTTTACTTAATTCTTCAATAAAGTTTGCAATACTTTCATCATTGCGATCAATCTTATTAAAAGCTGTAACGCTTAGAAATAAGATACCTCGGTAACTAGCCGAATCATGAGTTTGCTGATTGAAGGTCACAGCGTACTTATAATCACCAAAATCTTCATTAGAGATTCTATAGATCGCACATGTCCCACAGCATTCATACGAAGGAAGATAAAGAACTGAGTGAGATTCTTTAATGCTGTCAAACAATTCTTGAATCTTTATAAAACCGTCAGTATTTAGACTTAAGTGCGAGATAGAATCTTCTTCCTCATAATCTTCTGAATCATTAGATTCACTAAAATCCTCCGAAGACTCAGCTATTACCTCCTCCTGATCGTCAGAAAATACTCTTTCTAAAATTTCACGAGTTTCTTCGGATAGCTTATCAAGATCAACATCTTCAAGCCTCTTGTTTGAATTACCCTTAGCCATTTTCTCCCCTTTAAAGTCTTAAAGTATATTTAAAGTATTGTTAGAATAAACGCTAAGACTTCAAGATAGGAGTTTTAGCTTTTTACACAGTTTTGAAAAAGTTTTGTTTATGAAGGAATGTGCAATGCTCTAACTTCAGTAGTTTCATAAGCGAACCAATTAAGATTCGAGACCTTATCTTCATCCCAAGTATCAAGGCTGTAATAATCCCCGAGATTGACCAAATCCTCAAGATGACGCCAAGTGTCTTCAGAGATTTTCCGCGAAATATCTCCATCAACTGCAATTACAGTTCCTAAAGGCGCCTCTTTTAGAAAACTCATAACATTTACTGCTGGAATACGAGGTGACTCAGGTGAAACAAAACCCCAAGAATTAAGACTTACAGTCATTTTGAGCTCCATTATTGTTCTGCTGGCGGTATTATGTAGTCTATTGTATCCTATATAGGGCTTTTACAAAACTAAAAACCCTAGAGAGTCTAGCCCTTAATTTTAACCTTACTCTCTAGGGTCTCTAGTTTTTAATATTTACTCGAACCAGCGTTCGCGCTCATTATGCATATTTACGAAATCTTCCGCAAAGTCCTGAGTTGATGCATGATACTTAAAATAGCTATTAGTTACTAGATATTTCACTTCATCTTCACCTTGAGAGTTCTCCACTGTGATTTCACGCCACGCCCAAGGCTCGGGAAAGAATCTTGCACCAGGGCGATTCGAATTCTTCATTGGTTCTTGCTTTTTGTGTCGGAACTTTGCCATTGTACTTCCTTGTTTCTTTAAATAGGTTTAGTTTGAATCTATTGTAACATATTTTAAAAACTATCGGTGCACTGTAAAATTTTTATAGCTCATTCTATCATTCTTGATTTCAGTGTCTATTTGATATAGACTTTAAGAAGTGATGCATTAAACAATCGAAAGGCAAAAATGAAAGAATTAGAAGATTCAGAACTAGATAACTACGGTTTTGAAAATTACACTCTTGGTGAAAATAGTAAATACCAGTTCACTAACTATGTTTTCAATGGAGGTCGCAAGTACATTTGGACTACAGTTATTTTAGTTGCTGTAAGCTTAGGATTCATATTCTATGGGGCGCCATATTTTAAAGGATATGAGTCTGCAATCTACTTAGGTAGTATTCTCATTGGTGCTGTTATAATTTTTATTGCATCAAGTAAAGTTGAATCAGCTAAACTGAGCGTTATACGAAAGAACGAAGAGCAGTATAAAAAAATATTAGACACTATAACTTCTGATGTTAAAAAAGTTTTTGACATTCCTGGGTTTGTGAAAATAGATGACTTTTTATACGAGGAAGATCAGAAAATTGTTGAAGTGGCCTTAGCTTTTACTGAGTTTGAGCATGAAGGTGAAGATATATACTTAGAATTCTTAATTCGCAACAATAGAATTACAATTGTTGAAGAGGAAGAGATAACGGCTGAATATATCAATTCAGTGACGAGACATTAACTGTAATTTTTAGAATAATTAATAATATTTTAGAATTTCTTCTTACAGTAGATAGCTTTTTTACTTGAAACCCTATAGAAATATGAAAAGACCGCCTAGTTAGAAACGTTATAATTGTTCTAACTAGGCGGTCTTAGTAGAGTGATTTCTAAACTCTCTAGATATTTGAACTATACTCCAGTGAAGGGGAAACTTTTAGAAGTTAGTCAATCAGTTAGAAGTTAGTCAATTAACTCGACACCTTGAGAATCTTTGTGGAATGAGTCTCCCGGTTTGCTCACAAGAATCATAATCCCTTCAACAAGACCCCAAATTGAGGCAGCGAACGCTAGAGGGAATAGTAGTCCAAGGGTGATGATCGAAAGCCCTGTTAGGCTTAATTGAATAGCACCTTTAGCTATGAAGCCTAAATAGAAATTGTGGATACCTAAAGCCCCTAGAAGGATACCTAGAATACCCGCTAGAATCTTAGACTTAGGCCCTGAGTTTAAACCTTGCTGTGGGTAAGGATTTTGCGGTCCATTTTGATAGCCATTATTTTGAGAATTGTCAAAATTATTGAATTGATCAGACATGTTGACTCCTTAGTTGGTTATGAACTATATCAATTGAGTTAATTGTACCGTTATTATATTAAAGAAGTTGAAAATTAGAGTAAAAACCTTATAGTCTCGATAAAACTTAGTAAAATACTTTAAATTCAATAAAGAGGAGAAAGATATGTCTGAAGACAAAATTCAAAAAGTTAGTGAAACTATTGAAACAGCTACAAGATTCGGTATAGAGAGCACCTTGTGGTCTGAAGTGACTGAAGATGCTGAGAAGAGAGAAGAATTTATAGATTATAAGAATAGCAGAGTAGGTAAGTCTCGCTGGGTTTGATGTTTTAAAGCAATTTTGAGGTTAATGTATCTACCTTCGCGGAGTTTGGATTATATGATGATTACAGTGGGAGCGATAGAGATGAGAGGTATATATTCGATGTTACAGATTATGAAATTTGCGAATATTACTTTTATAGAAATAAATCTAAAGATAAAGTAATAGCTTTCTTGAATTTCTCATAAGAAGACAGCCTAAGCAGTTTATAGGCCAAAAAATACTGCTTAGGGTATAGTCATACAGTAAACAGTATTTACTGTAAAAACTGCATCTAAACACGAAAAGACCACCTAGTTAGACCCGAGGCTATCACGGCTAACTAGGTGGTCTTAGTAGCGCAGTTTCTACTTGTTCTAGAAAACAGTGAAATAAACCTAAAATCCTGTCAACTAGAAAACTTCTCAAAAATTACCAAGATCTACATCTTACAAAGTAAAAACAGAGAAGAGATTAATAGCCCCACTTACTGTCCCAAGAATCATAAGCAAACTTAAACTTCGCTCTCACTTCAGCATTCACGCGAGCAATCATTGCATTGTAGGAGCTAAAAACTTGATTCTCCGCTTCGATTTCTTCCTCTGAACAAGACTCGCGATTATCACCCCAACTATCAAAAAGATTATCAATCTTCTCTTGCGTCAGACCATACTCAGCATAAAATGTAGGGGCTAATTCTTTTACAGCCTTAGTAACATCTGAATGAATATTTACCTTTTCAGCAACTGCATGAAGAGGCAAATGGCTAAACCCCTGCTTTTGTCTATAGCGTTCTAGAGAGTTACCATAAGCACTTTCAGACTCTTCAAAAAGATTCCAAGCGTAAGTCCCCTTAAAAGACTCATCAAGAGCACTATTCTCTCTAATCTCTGTAGACATATAGAATTCCCAAGTCTCAGTTGATTCATTCAACCTCACTTTAAGATCTGGGTGCACTAACTTTGCTTTCGCAAGCATTTCTGAATACTTCTTGGATTCTTCCATTACAATTACTACCTAACTTGAAAATTCTTACTTACTTTTGAAAAACTGTTGCAATTTCTCTTTTTTGATTGTCAGCTTCCATTAAGTTAATTTGTCCATTCTCAATCCAACTCTTAATAAACTTTCCATCAATAAAAGTTTCATTGCTAAAGCTAGATTCACCCAAACCACTTGACTTGGTTCTTAAAATACTGGATTGATTATCTGTAAGATCTAAACCATATCTTTCTTTAGCCCACAATTTAAATTCTTCATTAGGTTTAATATATTTGTCTTGGCCAAAAAACTTACCCGCAAATGAGACTGTTTTTGTTAGTCCATCCTCCCTTCTTAGATTAGACGAACTAAAAGTAAAACCAAAAAGTAAGGCAAAGAGGCTAATTATAGCTACAGAGGCTGAAAATGTGCCAAATTTACTGTTATCGTCTTTTTTAAAAGCAATTATGGAAACAATCAATCCTACAACAATAAGAGTTACAGCGCTAATTAAAAATAAATTCTTTTCTGTAGAAATTTCAGCAGTATATTCAACTAATTCATTTGAGTAAAAAGGCTTAGCGGCATCTTGACCAGTACCATCAATAAAAGTATTTAAAACTCTGATAAACATAACTTCCCTTTTTCTTTAGAATTTTTACTATGTTTTAAAATAAGTACCTCGAAGGTCTAAACTAGCTTACCATCAACAACTTCACGGACAGTGTACTCATTCTGAAAACCTTTGTGAATAGTATTCTTAATATCTTCTTCAGCCTCTTCACGAGTCTCAAAAAGATCACTAATACCTAGCTTCTCAAGCTCCCAGTCCATATGGCCTTTATTGACTACCATGAACCCACTATTTTCACTCATTCTAAATCCTTATCCAAAATTCTTTAAGAAAATCACTGATTAGGAGAGACTCGAGCAGAGCGGGATTGACCCAGCCAAACAACACGCTTCTCGACGCCATCAACAATCTCACGAACAGTGACTGACTGTAGACCATAACGATCAATTCTAAAATCTTCAAGAATACCGCTCAAAAGAGAGCCAGCATCAACTGCTTCAATACGCTTACCGATGACACCCTGCAACTCAAAATGAGTCATACTGTTAAGCATAGCATTCTTAATAGAATTAGACTCCATCATAACTCCTAAATTAATCACTATTGTCACTAGATTTAGCATCTTCGCTAAGATTTTCATAAATTTTTACAAGATTAGCAATCGCCGTAGGTAATTCTACAATATTATGAGCATTTTGGAAACCCGGGTAAACATCCATCAAGTGGAACCACGCTTCAATAGTCTTATACTTAGGAGCATACCAAGCATCTTCCTCAAGCTTTTCGTACTCACCCGTAATTTGCTTCTTCAAGTAATTTCTTACTAGCCACCGAGAGCGGTCAGAAGAACAAGCCCCGCCTTCAGTCTTGACGCAAAGACCCGCAAGAAATCTTTCAAAAGTCTTGTAATTCTTGTAAATGTATCTAACCCGCCAAGCATTATCTTTCGGGACATTTAGTTGATCAACAATAATACTCACTACTGCTGACATTTTTCTATCATCGTCTGGCCAGAACAAATCAAAATGCTCGGGAGTTGGTGGCTTACCTTCAGGCCACCTATCTTCATTGAAATACTCTCGATAAGCATGTCCGTACTCTTTGCGATCACGCTTTTCAAAGCCTTCAGCCAAAGCTGTCATGAAGACTTCAATCTCATCCTTTGAGAAAGAGCCGGATTGAGTCTCATTTTTATTTTCAGACATTTTTCTCCTAAAGTAATTTTAGTAACTACTCTACAACGTAAAGTATTATAAAGCAACAATGAAAAATATATTAAAGTTTCATTTGCATAGGCCTTCAGTCTTATTGTATAGTTGTTATTGAGTGAACTTATGAACTACGCAAAGGCTAAAGATCATTGCGTTTTCTCAACGAACTTATAAAAACTTCTTCAAATTTTAAGGTTTTTAAAATGTCAAAAAATGTAAAGCCCGTGATCATGACGGATATCCCATCCATCGAAGCACTTGATGCTGTACTCGAAGAAATGAGGAATCAGGGATTCTTTGGGGCACTAGGTGATAATGAGAAGAATAAGTATACAGAAGAGCTTATTACTGATGCCCGCCAAAAAGTTTTGAGCGGGGCTAGTGAACTTTGGTTCTCGAATACAGTTAATGAATTGAAAATTCTCACTGGATTAAACGGGGTGAAGATTTACAATTTCCTTCACGTTAACAGTGACTCGATTCGAGCCGTTCAGGCTGCAGCGATGAGTGAGTCAAAGACTGACTAAAAGCTATTTTTAAGTGATGCTTGGGTTTAAGCCTAAGCGTCTTATAGAGTCGATTTTACTGTCTAGGGTATAGTTATACAGTAGACAGTATTTTCCGCCAAAACTGCCATTTTACTGCAAAAGACCACCTAGTTAGACCCGAGGCTATCACGGCAAACTAGGTGGTCTTAGTAGCGCAGTTTCTACTCGATCTAGAAAACCGAAAAATATGCTGCCCAAGATTGTTTTATGAGTTCAATCAGCGTTTCAAGAAACTAAAGTCTGACTCAGCATATTGAACTCTACTAATGTTTCATGTATAGTTGTCATTAACGAAAACTTTTGAAAGGGTTTAAAATGGCGACTTTTCTCCGTGTAATGACTAATGATCGTATCTTGATTTCTGAAGAAGAATACGTTAACGAGTTTGAGGCCCTTGAGTCTATGGAGCTTCTTGAAGATGAAGACATGATCGCTCAGGTGATCTTCGATGATCGCATCTACGCTGAAAAGAATATTTAGTTTCAACTTCTAAAATAATCAAAAAACTTCAAGTAAAGAATATTGAGGTGAATAATTTTAGATAGTCTTTAAAAATTTTTTTAGGAGTTAAGAAATGTTTCAGTATTTTAATAGCAGGATGACAGACGGTGATCTTTCTATTTTGAAGCGCGGGATGCTGGCTCAGTGCGATTCGACTGGCGAATACTTTAATATTGGTGAAGTTGAGGTAACAGCCCGGTACGCTGACTGTAGCATGTTCAAGTGCCCCTCTTGTGGTAATTCGCATGATGATCGAGTGAAGTGGGGAGCGCGTGACTCTAGCGTGCGTAATGGATTCACTATGGTTAAGAGCGATAGAGTTTAGACTTTTACTATTTTTTTGAAATTCTAGAAGAATTCTAGTCTATATAGAGGAGGCGGTGACTGCCAGGAGTTAAAGCAGTCACCGCCGATTTCAGTAAGGAGGGAGAATAACCTCACTGAATGATTACCTAGGTGGCAGAGGAGGAAGGAGGAGTCCGCCTAGATAATCAATTATCACCAAACAAAAGGAGAAAATGAACTTCCAGAAGAGTTCTAAAACAATATCAATAGTTTGGTAGAAATGAGTCTATTTTTCTTTTTCTGATTCAAGGTATTCTTGATATTTTAGGCGCCCCGCAACAAATTCCTCTAATTCTTCAATAGGGTCTTTAGGTTTGAAGTAGTCAAAACAGAATCTCTCGTAAGCTTCACCTAATTCCTCTAATTCTTTATCTTCCACAAGAATTCTATAAGAGCCATCAGATTTAACTATAGCAAATGCAGTGAATACATCAAGAGGTACTAGAAAAGTAATCTCTTGGTTTATAGATCCCTTTTTATTTTCAAATTCTGCAAGACACATTTCTTGAAAGAACTTCTTGAATTTTCGGACTTGATTTTTCGTAGCTCCAAGTTTTCCAGCAATTTCGGGTTCAGACACTTTTACTGTATATTCACTATCTTCAGATCCGTTGTATTTAATGTTCTCAGAACTAGTCTTTACAATCTCTTCATTGATTAAATTTACGAATGATCGAAAGAGCGAAAAATAAGCTTCGCCTTTAGTTCGATTTTCACCTTTAAAATAATGGTCTGCAGCATCAACGTCAAAGATTGGGTATAAAACTGCATCAGAACCGTATTTACTTCTTACATATTCTTGAATAGTTGAAATCATATTTACTCCTTTTAGTTTACTCCTTTTAGGATTATACCAAAAATATGACTCTCTTCAAGACTTAACTGTTGAAAAGTGTCGCAAATTCCTGAGAAATCTCTTTGCTACTCATAGACGCTTCTTTCTGCTTACCATAAACAGCATAATTAGTGTATGCAAAAGAAGGCTTCAAGTCTTTCATATAGGATATATAGTTAACGTTAATGCGGCGCTTATAACGTAAGAAGTTTTCTCGAAGATTTATAAAGTATTCACGAACTATCTTACGATGCTTCTTGTCTATCTTATCCAAACGTATATGCTTCGGATTAACCCTACCGCTTACAATATGCGACTCAAGAGGAGTGCTTCCAACACCAAAGAACATCTCATCTTTAAAGAAAACTTCTGATTTATCAAGGTTTTCAAAGATTATACGCATATTTCTAGCATCTAGAGTCTTCAATATTAAGGATCGCCGCTTGAAATACTCTTTAATCCTATTTTGAAGAGCGAGTTTCTCGTCTTCGTCAGCAAAAACGACCCTCTTGTAATCAAAAATGTCAGCAAACTCTTCATCTAATTCTTCAAGGAATGGGTCTTTGCAATTCTGCTCTACAAACTGCTTGAAGCGGTATTCCTTATAGATAGCATTAACTTCTTCGTCAGTCATTTCACGGTATGTACGGTCTTCATGAACTACAACAAACTTTCCAACATTCTCTTTCCATGGTATCTGAATATGCCAAACATTTACCCAAGTATTACGCGGAGCTTTAAAAGACTTCATTGAAGTAGAGTGTCCAGTTTTCGTAAGATACTTCTTTAGATTTCTTAGTTGACGCGGGGTTACGCCGATTTTTTCGGAAAAAGGTGTTTCATATATCTGTAAAAAGTAATCTGTGATACTCTTTTTTCTTCTAGACTTGCCTTCCATGCGTGTCCAAACTATTGCGTCGTTTAGAGCCTCTATAAAGAGCCTAAAATCAATCTTCGTCTGTTCACTAACTCGAGGGGCAACCTCAAGTAATTTTACCATCATAGCGTCAACATCGAAGACTCGAAGATAGGCCACGCCGTCTTCCGGGGTAGCCTCTCTCATATAATCTTCAATAGTACTCAAATTAATCAATTTCCTTCTCAGGATTAATCATAGTCATTCTCATTTCGAGAACTTCTTTAGCAAATAGGTTCATCCAATTTGAAGAACCGCCATACTCTTTCTTGAACTCATCAAACATAGGTGAAAGATCGCCTTTAGCGTCGTATGCCTTGACTAGAGACTTTCCAGTTCCATCAAGAAAAGGAATCACTAGATAATGCCCCGCTTCAAATCCTTCAAGTACCTGCTTTCGATTTGCAGGATAGTACACGTTTCCAGAAATGTATTCGATCATTTCCCCTCCTTATTTGTTCGGTTCGAGTATTGTACCAAAACAATATCAAAACTTTACTTGTTACCATATATTTATCTATTACTTATAAGCATCAGCGAGTAAACTCGCCTTCAACTTATAAGTAAGAAGTTTTTCTTACTTTCTACATAGTTTAGCTTTTATATTAGCTTTCAGTTCTATCGAACTTCCGGCTAATATAAAGTAAGAAACTTTTCTAAATTTTTCTAAGAAAAGCGCTGTAAGTAAGTTGTAAGAATGTAAGAACAGCGCGCAAAGCGTATTCAACAAAACAATACTACTAACATCAGCAAAATTATACCAAAACAAAAAACACTATTCTTGCGCTCTGCTAAATAGCTTAAAAACAAAGTGCTCAAATAGACTAGAGACTCAGAAAGTTCCTGGGGGTTACCCCACGGTAAGCCCCAGACCCCAAACGTGTTTATTTCGGTCCAGGTAGAGGAAACCCCTACCTAAATCCGAAATTAGTCTCCACGTTTCAACGGTTTATACTCTAAAACAAATCATCGAGACTAAAAAAGAACTTCAGTAACAATGACTAATTGTTTAGATACAGAATTACTCTAACCAAAAAACAAATGTCAACTCTTAAACACGCAAGCAGCAACTATACTCTAAAGGCTTAAACGAATTGCAGAAAACCTATTGGTTGAATATAGGAGTGCGCTTTTAAACGCTTTCGCCTCTCAAATAGACCAAAGTCAAAAGAAGAGTCCAAAATCAACAAACACCAATAATCAATCAAACTAAAGATAAAACAAATTTAACCAGATAGATATCTAGACCCACTAAGCAAACTTAGCCCATATCAAATAGAATTGTAGTTAAAATAGGAAGATTAGTCTAGATAAATTAATTCAGACTCAAATATAGCATCAATATAGCGAACTTACAATATTTTAAGTTAGCAATTCTAGAGTCCAAACTAGTTACCTCTATCTAAAACAATAAGCGTCATTCTTAAAATCTAAGACTAAAGCGCAGTGCAGACTCTATAACTCTAATAGTCTCAGATCTCGCTAATTCTCTTTTAAGAATTCAATACTTAAAAACTATTTAGATATCTTTAAGAAATTGAGCTGAATCCTTCAGCTCCCCAGTAAGTTCTCAAATAGAGTATCCCTCCTAGATGAACTGGCATCTTCGTACTGACTGTTCTATCACTCAATTCACCTAAAACAAGAATATAGATCGCTCTAGAAAGACGCGCTCTAGAAAAAAAGAGAGGGAGAAATTACCCCACCCTCTTAAATGCTGTCTCCTTAGAACTACTGACTAGTTAATTAGTCTAATCTTTTCCAACTATAGCGCTACTCACTACAATTAGCTAATTTTTGTTCAATTCTCCAAGTTCAGTCATAGATATTGCCCACTCAATAGGTACTGAATCATCACTGATAGACTCAAAGAAATCCTCTGACAGAATTCCATGACTCTTAACTTTCGATGGATCTTTTAGATTAATGAAGAATTCTATAAATCTTTTAGGGGAAATTATCTTATTTTTTAAAGAGTAATACATGAAAAGGCTTTGAACTTTATTCCACCTGAACTTATTTTTAGAGTATTCAAGGATTTTTACGCTAAACATGATTGTTTCTCTAGCGGTTAAACTACCTATTCCGTTATTTTCGCACAACAGTTTAAAAGTTTGGAGGTCTAGATATCGACTAACTCTCTTAGTTGTATCAGGGATAGAGATTAATGCTGTAGAATTGTAATTATAATCTTTCATATAATCAGCAAAATCAGGCTTAGAAACGATAGATTCGATTAGTTTTCTTGAGATAAATTCTCGTTCACTCTCTAAAGGATTGATTTCAAAAACTTTATTCAGATACATGAAGAATATATAGTAATAATAGTAGCTATCAAGACTTTCATATTCAAAAGAAGACTCTTTAAAGAATTTTTCTAATTCTCTAAGAAAGTTGAGCAGTTTATCTGTTGTGAGTTTCAGGAATAAGTTATAGAATACTTCATTTTCGAAGTCTGCATATCTAACGAGAGAGTAAAGAATGTCTGTAGATGAACTTGAATGCTTTTTAAAATTTAGTTCTTTGCAAGCTTTTGAAACATTTTGAGAATCTCTTTCTAGATACTCTTCAAGTGTCTCAGTATTAGTTTTAGCGTTATATAAGAATTCATTTAACTCAATGAGTCTAAAAATAGAGTAATTCCTACCCATATTGTTCTTGATTTCGTTTCCTTCAAAATCATACGAGGGAGCAAAGAATTGGTCAAGTGTCTTCATCCATGTTTGCTTATGGTGAGACTCTCTCATTTTGATTTTCGATAAGGCTAAAATAGTTCTAAAATTATTTACGAAGTGACGGTCTTTAGGATAATTTTTTACGAATTCTAGAAAATCTTTTTCTTCATGACCATCAATTGGTGGACAGTATGAGTTGATGCTGTCTAGTCTACCTATTTCAGAAACAATGTCAAGAGTTTCTTTAGGTAAAATATAGTCAAGTTTTCGCGGGTCTGCTAATCCGGTTGAGTCTTTCTTAGAGAACTCTTTGAAATACTCTTCACGGTCCGTCCACCCTAGTGTTTCTGCCTCAGGGTGGCGAATATATCTATCGAATCCATAACCACTTTGAAAAACTTTGCTCAAGATTCTATCCTTACCTATCTTTACAATTCTTACTTACAAGTAATTCTATCACTGATGTTGATTTTAATCAATTGAAGAAATGTACGAAGATCTTTTCTTTAATAGAGTGCTTGGTCAGAGACTTAGTTCCTATTTTTGGTAAAATAGAAGAATGAAAAATCTTTAAGATAGGAAAGAACATGTATGTAAAACACTGGCGTAAAAAATATTATGTCCCGGACAATAAAGAAACTCGCGAAGAATTAAAATTTATTAATAAGGCAAGTATTGTCAGTATTGCTCTAATATTACTCTCAATTTTCTTCTTTTTCAATGGCTGGACATCTTTAGCGAATAGTGCTCCACATGGGAATGAAGTAAAGAGTTTTGTTGAGTATGGCGTTAAGTTGTCAGTTATAGTTATCTTCGTTTCAGCTGTTAGCTTTGGGATAAGTATATTTCTTTTTACAGGTAATGGTGAAACTAGTAGAAGAAAAGACTTTCTCAAGTCCTGCTGTTATGATGTTACTGATGTTCCTAAAGACTTCAGGCAGAATGGGAAAACTTTTGAAGAGTTAATTTCTCGAGCTGAAGCTGAAGGGATTGGTAGGGCTACTTGTATGATGCTTCTTGATTCAATTGAGGAAGCAGAGAAACAAGCTGAGCAAGATCGAAAGAACAAGGTTATTGCTGATCAACAGAAAGTCCATGCTGAAGAGCAAAGGAAGTTAAGAGCTCTTCTAAGTACTATTCAGATTGAAGAATCACGCAAGACAGAGATACTTAGTTATTTTGATAAGACGAAAGACTATGGAGAAGTCACTAAGATGCTGATGAATATTCTAGCCAAAGAAGGTTAAGAAAAGTTTTTAGTAGATCGAGCCTAAGCAGTCTATAGAGTCGATTTTACTGTCTAGGGTATAGTCATACAGTAGACAGTATTTTGCTGTAAAACTGCATAGAAACACAAAAAGACCACCTAGTTTGCCGTGATAGCCTCGGGTCTAACTAGGTGGTCTTAGTAGCGCAGTTTCTACTTCAAGTGACCCTAACTATCACTTAGCATTAAACGTCCGTCACTGTATTCTAAAAATTCAAATTCATGTGGCTTTAATGAAAGAGAGGCCTTAAAGGCATTGTTAAAGACGCTTACAGGGTCCGAAGTGATTTCATAAGTATTTTTAGAAATCTTCCTTAAAATATACCCGTCTAGAATATGCTCATCTTTAGGGGAGCTAAAGTACTGGGTTTCACAACAATAAATGAATTTTTCAACAAGATCTAGTTTAATATTGTGTTTTTTGAATTTTCGCTTAATTGTCTTATTAAGAATCCAATCGGGAACATCCCCATTTTTACCTTCTACACCAAATGTGATAGCACTGGTAATGCTAATTATAATGAGTGGAACTGTCAGAAATGTCCATCCAAAGAGTGACTGATTATCATAATTTGTTAAAAACACAGTTAAAGCAATAAATAAAATAAAAGAAAGAATACAGGCTGTAATGAATAAGCCGAAAGACAATTTTCGGAGTTTAGATATGTTTAACTTCAGGGCTTTCATTTTAGTTAAATCTCCTTCGTTAAGTCGAAATTTTTTGATGTTTTAAAAAACTTTAAGTTCGGCAAGGGCAGAAACCGAATGTACTGAGCGAACTGCAGATCGCTCAATTTCTTCAAGTTCTAATCTATTTGGAAGGCTAGATTTTAGAGCTGATTGAATTGAACTCTCGTTATTTGAAAGTAGGTTATCAATTTGACTTAAGTTATCTTCAATCGCTTTAGAGGCCTCAATTCGAACAATAATAGAGTTAACTGATTCAAGCTTTTCAGACAAGTCTTTAATTGTTTTCTCGTATGAATCAACCTGTGTCTTATGAGCGTATAGCACTTTAGATGCAAGATCTATTTCTTCCTTTGAGAGAACTTGATCTTTTCCTGAGGTTAAACTCTCAAGAATTTTAACGTTTTGTTTATAAGAAGTACGAAGTCGCTTATAAATAGGCTCGACTCTATCAAGATCGTTAGATAGAGTCTCTTTGAGTGATTCTAAGCGAAAAGTATTTTTCGCTCCACCCATGATCTCATCGACCATAGAGTTGCTCTTTTTATTTTTTTTGAAAAATTTCATTCTTCCTCCAAGAGAAGTTTTTATACAATAGAACTATATATGAAATTTCAAAAAGTTTCAATAACAATCTCAAATCTTCTCATCATTTTAAAGTGACTGGTGGCTGCGCTCACTAAGAGTTTTTACCTCTTAGGGTATAGTCATACAGTTGACAGTTGAGAAATTTTAAACTCAATTCCGCCATCTTCAATCCTAAGCCCCACGTTTTAAAGGGATCAATTTCTTGATTTTGATTCTTAAATATTAATTCCAGACGCTGATAAAGCCCAGTCTAACGGTACCTCAGGGTCAGAAATTTCTTCAAAAAATTCAATACTCAAGACCTTATTTTTATGCGTGAAGTCTTCAGGGGCTTCAAGATTTAAAAAGAACTCGATAAAACGCTTAGGGTTAATCAAACCATTCTTTAAAGCGTAAAAAACATGTAAATCTTGAATAAAATTAATTCTTCTCTTCGCCAATCCAAACCTGATTAAATTATTAAAGAATTTAAAAACTTCACTCATACTTAAATCATCAAAAGCCATAGACTCAACTAAAACATCTAATGCTAAAAAGCTTATAAAGCTTCTACTATCATTAGCCAATCTTTCAAATTCTCTAAATACCTTTGAGTCGTAATCTTTACTCTTGAAGTAATCCTTAAAGTCATTGTGATTGATAAGTAACTCTACAATTAGCTCCCCTGCTCTTGACCTCTCATTACTGATACTCAAAGTATTCATCAAGACTTCGTGAATCTGCATAAAGATAACTAAATCGCAATCAAACGCCCACTCAATTGGCTGAATATGACTATAGAATTTTAAGGTGAAGTCGGACAAGAATATAAATAGTTGATGAAGTTGATCGCTATCCATCTTAATTAAAAGAGAACAATTGTTCTCATTCTCAAAATCTGCGTTCACTAAACTGGACTGTAAAATCAAACTAGAATTACTCCCATAGTTCTTGAAATTAAGATCCGCACAGACTTCTGAAACTTCTCTAGAGCAACGATTAAGAAAATCTTCAAGAGTCTCACCGCTCTTAGAATACTCAAGAAACTCATTCAACTCAATAAGACGAAAAACAAAGTAATTTCTTCCTCTATTCTCAATTACTTCTTCATCTTCATCCTCAATCTCATCTTTGAGTCTATAAGAAGCTGAGAAGAATCTGTCAAGTATGTCAATCCAAGCTTGTTTATGCTCCCCATCATTCATACTAAGCTGATCTACAGTTAGTATAGACCGCCATTTATCTGTGAACTCATATCCTTTTGGCCTACTTTCAACAAACTTCAAGAAGTCATCGTTAGTGAACCCATCTGAAGGTGGAGTGTATGATCGAAGGCTTCTATAATCGAGATTTCTTTCGCCGATAGATTCAAAGATTTTACGTGGCACTACATGAGAAAGGGTAGCGGAATTGCACTGACCTTCACATTCTACATAAGCATCGAATTCTTCAATACTAGACCACCCCGTAGACTCTAAATCGGGGTGAGCAATGTAGCGGTCGTAACCGTAGCCACTTTTAAAAACTTCCAAAACAACCTATCCTTATCTCATATTTTATAGACAAATCTAATATTAACTTGAAGATTCAGATAATATTTTAGAGTTAGTTGTCTGTATTGTTTAGAGTTTGTAATTGTATTCAACTTTAACATACTTTATTGTTCGTCTTCAATAAGATTTTTGATTCAATCTTAATTCCCTCGAATTTTCCAAAAACAATTAAAGAGTAAAACTAGTTTAGATTACCCTTAATTAAGGGTTAAGCCTAAGCAGCCTATAGCGTCAAAAATACTGCTTAGGGTAGTCATGCAGTAGACAGTATTTCACTGTTAAACTGTCATTTTACTGCAAAAGACCACCTAGTTTGCCGTGATAGCCTCGGGTCTAACTAGGTGGTCTTAGTAGCGCAGTTTCTACTCGATCTCAAAAACAGTAAAATAGTGACTAATTTAAGTTTTAAATATACTCACTAATAGCATATTCGGGCGGATCAACTACAATTGCTGCAAAATGATTTCCATCGCCCTCATAATAGTGACCAGTATAGCCACCGCCATAGTCACTAAAATATTCATAAAAGCCTAGACTTTTTGCTTCGTTTATATCATCTTCAGTTGCATCAACATATGTGAAGTCAGTACCACCGATAGCAGAGTGCTGACTACCATTTTGGTCGTTGTTAGTGTCTGAAGGTTTCAGAATTTTAGTATACTCGCTTACTTCACAATGATCCTCAAAGATAGAGTAGAGTACTTCACGGACTCGCTGGCTCACGTCACGGTTAAAAAGAACATCGCTAATATCTACCATTGTCTTAACTTTCATTTGAGTTTTGGTTGCCTCTATTCCATGATACATGAGTGTTAAGGCGTTGTAAAAAAACAAAATAAACCTTTAACGTAAAAGTGGGATGCTACAACTTCTATCAAGAAGTAGCATCCCACAGTTAAGAATTATTTTTTAGAAGCTAAACCCTCCAACGAAGTTTACCGTTAGAATCTTTCTTACAAATATAAGTCTTTCCAGCCTTAGATTTACCTTTCTTTCCAGCATCAGTTGCTTTACAGTAAGAACCTGGATGAACTGTACCGCTGACTGTTCCCTTATTATTCTTTGAAGTTTCTTTCTTAGGTGGCGAAGATTTACCTGCAGGCTTGATTGGAGTCACTTTAGCTGCTTTTTGGTTTTTGCAGGTATTCAAGACTTTCTTCATAGCGTTCTTTTCAGCAGTAGTTACTGAAAGTACATATTTCTTTTTAACGCTGATTTGGTTAGCGACATATTGGCATTTGAAGGCCTTATTAGAAGGTAGCCACTTGTCAGCAGACTTATCGCCCTTTGATCTATTTGCTGAGGCGTGCGATGCCATGAGATTAAGAGGGTCATTTGCTAACTTCTGACGCTGCGCTGCAGAAAGATTTTGGGCTCCAGAGGACCACGCATTCTTTAACGAAACTACGTGATCAATATCTACAGTGTTAGCCCCACGCTTCCAATTGATTGTCTTACCAGTATAAGCATCGTGAAGAGTACCTGAAGCCACCATGCACTTCTTCTTATCTTTGTACTTAACTTTAGACATGTCACGCTTTAGAGTATCTTGACGTTCATCGCAAGAGTTCTTGTTGAAGTCTTTCCAGCCGCTACCGAAATTTTTTGAACGGTTGTAGCCAGAGCCTGAGACATTGTTCTTAACCTTTAGGCTATTAAGAGTCGTAAGAGCCTTAGGTCCATTCAATTTTGCGCCAGGCTTTACTTTTTTAGAACTTGTTGCAGTTCTTTCAGAATTTTCAATATTCTGCTGGACACTTACTTCAGTCTTCTGAATATTATCTACAGGGATAGCAGAGCATCCGCTGAGAACTAGTGCGGACAGTGAGAGCACCGCTAGGAGTTTTCGAGCCATTGTTTACCTCATTTGTAGAGTTTTAGGTGTATGAGTAATATCTTACATGGTTTTATTCTAAACGGCGCCTCTGTTAAATATTCATCTCATGCTTGTAGCGTGGAGCTTTGTAAAAATTCTAAAAGCTCCACGCTACAGTTATTAAAATTTCTTTACACTTTAGTCTAGAATCTTCATCGTGATAGTCCAGCCCTTTTCATCGCTTGAGTAGCTGTGTGAAACTACCTGTGACACAACTTCCTGAGAAGGTAGACTCTGATTAACGTCTAGCACAGCCTTTTCTCGGGCTTCATGAACGCTAGTGAGAGTAAAAATCTTCACGTTATTTAGGAATGGGTAATCACTTCGAGCCTTGTCAATGTCAGCCTGAGTTACCTCTGGCACGAAAACCTTCTTAGTATACATGTTTATCTCCTGAGTTTTTAATTGAAATTCTTGAGTTATCCGTTAAAACAACTATAATATAGTCTATATTTTCTTGTCAACTGAGACGCATACGAAAATAAGGTGGGTTAAAGGTTAGATTTCAGTTACATGGTTAGCAAGTGATTCGTAGAAGTTGATGACAGTATCACCAATTTCGAGATTACTGAATTTCGTTTCATCGTCAGTTTCAAGGTCGATTGCACCTAGGGTAGTGTTTTCGGAAATTTGCAAAATTGGGTGGTCAGTGGTTTCAAGTTCAACACCGGATTCACAGAGGATGTTGAGCAGTCGTGGAGTCATAATGACGTTACTGATACCGGAGACCCATTCGACTAGCGAGTAGAAGTTTTCGTTTTCGAAGGTTGCAGCAACGAAGTTGTTTGTAATTCCGATTTCGCGAGGGTTTTCGAAGAGTTCGAAGATTTCAAAACCTTCAGTGACATTTTCAGAGCAAATGATAACATATTCACCGGCAGGGAGTTCAAACTGGTTGTCAGCGTTGCGCGGGGTGAGGGAGATGTTCGATGCGGTGATCATTTCAGGTAAACCCTTCGTCGTTGTTTCGATATAATAATCATATCACAACAGACTCGTAAAAACAACTAGTCTTCAACGAAGTACTGAATATTTTTGAAAAATTTTCGAGTATTTTTATTCAGACTAGAGCCTTAGTAGACTCGCCTGTATTTTACTCCATTGTCCTTAAGATGCCGCTCCATAAGATCGAATATCCCGGCACTTTCGAAAGTGAATTTTAGAATATTCTTCTTCTGTTCTTCAACACCAATGTGAAAAGGGCTGGATAACTCTATAAGCTTCTCATAATATTTAGGATTCACTTTTAGGTAACGGTCGCATTTAGCCATTTCACGGGATAGACGCTGCGACTCTTCTTGAATCCATTCAGTAAGTTGTTGATGAATATGCTTTGGGGCTTTGATTACGAACTGTACTTCAAAAAGCTTTTTAGTCATAATGTAGTCAGAGCCCTCAATAATCCCCGCAGAGAATAGAGCCTGACGCATTGGCTCGCGCCAGCCTGACCCAAGATTGTAAGTTCCAGTGTAATTCAGCATTTTTCACTTACCTAATTTTAGAAGTTTTTATTTTTCTTTATACTGCAATCTTATTCATCTATTTATATACTGTCAAATGAGACTCTATATTCTATTAACTATATCTTGAGTCATCCATTTTACAGCGTTTAAATCTACATCCCTAAGTACTTACTTTCGATTTGGTAGGACTTTGAATAGAGCTCGATTAAGTCAGTAATTTGCTTTTTAATAACGTCAACTTGTTCTTCTTGCTCAACTACAGGCAGAAGCTTGAATTTCAGGTAGAGTGAACGGAGTTCAGTGAATAATTCTACTTCACCGTTAGAGTTTTTCGGCACGTCAGCATTTGGAGAATTTTCAATAGCAAGATTTAACAAATCTTCAACATATTTTATGAGAGAGTAATTTGGGTAGTAGCCTCTATGCAGAATCTTAATGTCTTTTTCAATAAAATTCTTCAATGTTCCCTTAGAAGGGTAATTGTTAGAAATTGCTGCTACTTTAAATACAGACTTCGAAAGAGACGGGGAGAAAAGATTTTTCAATTTGCCGTGAGCAATTTCTTCAACAAATATGTAATTTGCTGGGTCTGCTATATCTCTGCTCCCGCTGTATTTGCTGATTGAAACAAATTTCGTTAATCCAACAGTAATGAGAATCTGATCACCTACATCTAAACTCTTAGAGACTGAAACAGAAGATTTTCTATTTCTCTTAACAGTCTCCATATGGTTGTGAGTTAAGATCACAGTTATCAAATAGTTAATTTCTTTTGTGAGCTACATCGGGTTTTCTATATTTGAATATAAAAATAAGCCTGAGATAAATTCGTTTTAAAGTTTATCTCAGGCTTATCATTTTTTTAGAAGACTATCCCTCTTCCATCATCTTTTCTACAGCTTCTTCAAGCATCATGTACTCGGCTTGAGTGATCGAGGACTCTGCAGGCTCGTCAGTGTCTACAAAGTACACAGGATAGACAGTTCGAGCCTCAGTACCATCCGAGAAGACTACATCTTCACGATTGTAAGAAGGAGTCCCCCACAATGCATAAACTACGCGACCATTGTCGAGCTCAAGTTCTGGCGCAGTTTCGTCTTCAGTAATGTTGGTAATAATAATTTTTGGCATTTTCTAGAACCTAACCTAATGAGTTGAATTGTTCGTATGAGCACAACTATACATGAAGAACCTATCAATTGAAAATATTACCTCAAGTTTTAACATATAGCAGTTTTGCATGTCTTTTCTATTAGCCGCTACACTTGAAGACTAAAGATATGAAAATTTCTGTATCTCTTTAGATCTTCTCTTTAAATAGATATTTTCAAAAATGCCGAAAGCGTCTTAATCTAAAACGCCCAGTAAAGACAAAGACCACTCGATTGGCATGTCATCCGCGCCTACTTTTTCAATAACTTCAGAAACTCTAAAAATATAATTTCTAGTATTAATATTTGAACTATCAGACTTTAAGACGTTCACTAACTCAATCAGCCTTTCAGGGGTAATTAAACCATAATTAAGTGAATACCATACGGCTGGTAAGTCTCGATGATCTTTCCAAAAGAATTTTAATGGATTGATTTGAGTAAGAAAGATTAAAGTTTCTTCAAATGAGTATCTTTCGAATACTTTTGACTCCTCTAGAGTCAATAAAACTTCCAAGTCTAAGAGTCCGGCGCTATCTGAAGAGGCTAAGGTGATAGCGTCTAACGCTGAAGCCTTGTGATCATTTTCTTTAAGAAAATCAATAAACCCAGAATGTGAGGTAAGTATTTTAGTAATCACGTCTTTAGTTTTTAAGTTAGTTCTAAGGCTAGAGTAGTCTATGTAATCTCTTTCATTAACTATTTTTAAAGCTTTCAGGAAGTCTGCAGTCTCAAAGGATTGCCCACCGATAGCATCGAAGCTTGAGTAAGTCACTTTATTCTGTTTTAAAAGAATCTGAACTTTATTAAAATCATTAAAAGTCATTTTAAGAAGATTTTTGCGAATCTCAGGTAGTTCAAAGTCAGTGAATGCGTAGCAAAGATTTAAAAAGTCTGCAGATTGTGGACTGTATGACTTATATTCAAGACTCTTGCATAACTCTGTAATTTCTTCTGAATTTTCAATCAAGTATTCTTCAAGAGTCTGATCATTTTTAGAATTATGGAAGAACTCGTTAAGCTCTATAAGTCGGAATGGAGTGTAGTCTCGTCCATGACCTACTTTCTTTCTTAAACCGTTTTTATCGAAAGAAGGCGTAAAGAATCTGCCTAAGGTACTACTCCACTTTCTTCCAACAGGTGTTTTCTCGGGAAGACTATTACTTGAGGTTAATAAAACTTTTCGATAACCGCTATAAGGGTTCTTAGCATCTTTGACTCCAATTTTACTCTCAATGTATTTTTTGAAGTCATCATCAGTAAAGCCATCTGAGGGTTGTCGGTAAGATAGGAGATATTCTGGATCTAGATCTAAAGTTGATGCATATTCAAATATTTCTTTTGGGATGAATTCTAAAAAGTCAGAATTGCTTTCAATGCTTGTCTTAAGCTTTACTGAGAGAGCGGACTCTAATTCAGAAATATCTTTCCATCCAGTGTTAGAAATATCTGGGTAGGGGATTGTCTTATCGTAACCATAACCACTTTGAAAAACTTCAGACATTTTAAAAAATCTTTCTTCTATTTGTTTCTTTTGGCTCTTTAGAAAAATCAAACTGATTCGTCAGACTCTAGCATAGAGTCAGCCATATCTACAGCCCAGTAAATAGGAACGCTCTCGTCGCCGATAATCTCGAAATATTCAGTATTAAATATGGGTTTATCCCAAATACTCAAATTTTCAGAGTCTTTGAACTCTAAGAGCTCTAAGAGTCTCTCAATAGAGATTAATTTTAATTTCAATGCAGAGTAAAGAAAAGTCATTTGAGAGACTGGATTGATTCGATTCAAGAAGTCATTTATTTTCTTAATGAAGTCAATTACTTTATTAATGGGTAATTCTAGAATTTGCTTATCTTCAACGATTAGAGTAGCGAATGCCATATCCCATTGTTTAGCAGCCTCTAAAAGGCGAAATTCAATAAGAAGCTCTTCTTTAAGTTCGCTGCTATAGTCATTTCTGACTGTAAGCGATTCGAGTAGTTTATCGAAGATGAGCGTCTCTTCTATATCAATCTTAAAGGAACTGTTAACTATTCGACTTGACTCAAGAATCATTTCTATATATAAATCAATTCCATTGTGATGAGTAATAGAATCAATCTCGTCCCCATCATCAAGTTCAAGAATGCGATCAGTGAGATATTCGATTTGCGTCTTATTAGACTTTAGAATCAAGTCTCTCAATTCAGGCTTCAAGAAGTCAGAGTACAGTAATCTTGATTCTAAAATATTTAAAGAGTTATTCGAGTATGAATTTAAAACTAACTCACTGCAAACTACTTCTAAATGATCTCTATCTCTTTCTAGAAATTCTTCTAAAAGTTCTCCATCATTTGATCTATGTAAGAATTCATTTAACTCTAAAACTCTAAGTAGCCCCGGGCCTCTCGCCCACTCTAATTTTTCTGTATTTTCAACATCAATGAAACTTTCGTGAAAAAACTCATTATAAAGTCTATTAGGAAGACTGATGTAACCAGCCATGCGATCAAGATAAGGTGTTGTCCTATATCCCCTTCCAGGTATACCTTCATCGTTTTTTCGACAGTAATTAATAAAATCTTCGTCAGAAAACCCGTCTGAAGGTGGATTATATTCATAGAATTTCGTGATAGAGATGTTCTCTTTAATGAAGAATTCTAGAATTTTCTTTGGGATGATTAAGTCAGACTTTAGAAATCCAGTGTTAGAAATACTTGAGGGTAAGTTATGGAGTTGAGACTTATACTCTTTTTCATCTTTCCATCCCATTTCTTGAATAGAGCGATTATAGATTACTGAATCAAATCCGTACATGCTAGTGAATATTTCACTCAAATTCTTTTCACCTCTTTTGATAAAACACTGGTCCGCCAAGATTAATCATCTTTTTAAAATTTTAAAACTTGAAGAATCTTACATATTTTCATAATTCTATCATGAAGGCTATTTTGAGTCAAAAGTGAAGAGGGCAAAAAAGAAAGAGGGATGTAAGAATATTGAATCCCTACATCCCTCTTTTTGAAGGTATCTTACTTATTTAGCTTTTCGTCAAGCCGTCCTTTGAGTTCGTGAAGCTTGTTTTCAGCATCGTTAGCTGAGTCACCAGTCGAATCTTTCATATCTTCGAAGGCTTCAGCAATCTTGTCTTTAGCTTCGTCTAACTTTTCTTTAGCTTTATCTAAATTCATAACTCTCCTTCCAGTAACGCGAATCTCGCGAAACTGTAGTAAAAAAAATATCAAAAGTTTAAAATAGAACTTTAGAAACTAATGGTATTGCTACCGGAAGATTGTTAGCTATTGAAAGAATAATGTCCCCGTGGCAGTCATGTGGAGTACAAAAGGCAAACTAAATCTTAGTCTACTAAAATGCTTCTATTTATTAGATAATATTTTAAAGATAAAATATGGAGAAAAAATGTCTAATCAATATCACATTAATGAGAACACTGGTAAAGTAGCTAAATGTCACGCTCAACCAGGTAATTGTCCAATCACACGCCAGTCAGGCGGTGAACACTATAGCAATCCCGAAGAAGCGCAGTCAGCCTACGAGAAGTCGCAAGAATCTAGTGGTAATTTTCTTGTAAGTACTACAAAGTCATCTATCACTCAAACCGATTCCGAAGATTTAAAGAAGATAGAATTCGAAAATAGAGTTGAAGAATTCACGCGAAAAATTTCAGATGCAACATTTTATGAGAGTTCAATCAAACTCGATGGTATTGAGTACGCGCGCCCTAGCCTTGAAGATTCTGAAGATTATGATGATTTCGATAGAACAGTTCTTTCGAGTGGTTTATTAGACCCTATTAAAGGCACTAGAATTGTTCTCGAAAAGGATAAGTATGAAGAGTCAGTCACTGCCTATATAACAGACTACTCTAATGGGTATACGCGAATTGAAGGTACAAGAAATACTATAGATGACTACTCGAAAGAGGACAATGTTACAGCTAAAACGCTTCTTCAAGCTAGCTCTTTAGTTAAGAAGCAAGTGCCAGATCTTGGTAAGACTAATCCTCAGGATGTTGAAAACTACGATAAGATTCTAAAAGAAAGCTTATCTAAAGTCTCGCGTACTGACGAAGCGGCACCATTATCACTACCTGGTTATGTCGAGGAGTGGACCCTAGATGATTCTGAGTATGACAAGTGGAATAGCAAACTACCGAACAATAGAGAAATATCTATTCAATACAGTGATAATTCATACTCTAAAACTAAAGTATTAGTAGAAATTGAAGATTATGGGGTCGCTCATGAAGTTATATTTAAAGGGCGACCAAGCTTTAGTAAAGTCATGGCTAGTCTAGCGCAAACTATGACATTCCTAGACAATAATCCAGAAATTGCGTATGAGGAAGAAATATAAGAGACTAAAAGTTATTTCTTGAAGCCCCCAACCAGTATTTTAGGTTGGGGGGCTTCAAGAAAGAGAAATATTCTAAATTTAGCTAGTCTTTAAAACTATACTCTTTTAGATGCTTTTGTGCGGTTGAAAAGATTGACTCGATGGTTTAAGATTGTTATATGGAAACTCTTGTAACAATTGACTTTGACGGCGTTGTTTCCCCAATCAATAAAGACTTCGATTTTTCCGCTGACGAAAACTTCGTAATAGTGCGACTTGGCGGTTTCCATTGTGCTATCCGAAAGTCAACTCTGAACTTCTTGAAGAGACTTTCTGAAGCTTCTGAAGTAACAGTCATTTGGGGTTCTAGCTGGAATGAGGAAACTGAAAGTTTCTTTAAGGACAGCGAAGGTCTGATCCCTCAGTTTGAGTGGATCAATGTTCAAGGTGGCAAGCCTGAAGCGATCCTTGAACACGCGTTGGAGAATGAGTTCACTCGAGTTGTTTTGATTGATGATGATTCAAAGGTAGTAAGCGGTCTTCGGAGGGTCTTCAAAAAGAATTCTGAAATTGATTTTCTTGCTGTGAAGCCGAGTCTTCACACTGGATTGCTCGAGTCGCATATTACGAAGATTCAAGACTTCCTTAGTAATTAAGACTCCACAATTAATTTTAGTTTATTCGAGTTTTTGGTAAAAGCTTATTTAAGTTAAAATTTACTAGAAAGATTTAATAATGGACTTTACTAATCTATACGAGAAGCATAATGAGATATACAATAACTTCTTCAGCATGCTAGGGGAGGCGGGTCTTAATTCTATTATTCTCTTTGCTTTCTTAGCTTTATTTGTTTCAGGGTTCATCGCTCTACTCTCATTCATCTCTCTTGAGGAGAAATTTTCCCCTAAAGATAGAAATGCTTCTAAAAAAGCAAAGATATTAGGAGCAAGTTCGGTTGTTGTGTCTTCAATTATATTAGGGTCAACTTTTGTAGGGTTATTAATTCATGGATCTCTCTTGAATGACACTAGTCTTATTGGGAAATATGCTGTCGAGAATGTTGAGTCAAAATATGACACTAACTTGATCAAGAACATGTCATTCACTCATGACAGAGATAGGAACAAATATTACTTCGATGCTGAATATATTAACGATGAGACTAATTCTAACGCTCAAATGAAGATTGGCTTTGCTGACAACGGAGAACCCTTAATCATGACCTCGGAATTAGTTACTGAAGATCTCATTAAGAGTCTAGAGAAATAGGAAAAGAAAGGTCCAGATTTAAATGAATTATATTAATTTGAAAGAAAAGTTTGATAGTTTAGATTCAAGTATATTTAATCTCTTTTCAGAGTCTACAACCACTATATTTATGTTTTTATTTATTAGTTTATTTTTTGCGGTTCTTATATTTACAGTCTTTTTTCTCATATTTTCTGTAATCGAAAATTTTTTTGAACAAGATTTTTGCTCTAAATCTAAAATAGCTTTTACAGTTATTGCAATCATTTCTGTAATTGCTGGCGGTTTTATTGGGAGGTCAGCAATAATGAATGATAAGTCTATAAAAGAGATTATCGTGAAAGACTACGCTATTCAAAATATTGATCTAAAGTATAATTTAGACTTGCTCACCGAATTGGAGTTATCCAGTAAGGAACAAAAAGACGGTTCGACAGAATTCTATATAGACGCAGAATATATCAATAATGAAGACAACACGGCCGCTCAAGTGAAGATTAGTTTTGCTGATGACGGTGAACCTTCGGTCATGACTTCTGAAACAGTTAATAAAGATTTGATTAATAAGCTAGAGAAATAAAGAAATAGGAAAATATTATGGATTTTACAAAGCCTTCAGACGTTGGTCTCTTTGACGGTTTCACAGAGTGGTACCACTTCGCTATAGAGGCTGTAATTGTTGTTGCAGTTATTGCTTTTATAGTTTTAATTGTTCGACATAGTGACTTTAAAGAAACTACGGATATTTTTATTGCTGTATTCTTTAGTCTATCTGTTTTATTGTTTACTTTGGTTACACCCATAAACCTTCAAGGTTCGGCTATAATTGATGCACGAAACGAGAATATTTCAAAAGTTTTCAATGTGGCTGACAATCAGAAGTATGAGACTCTTGAAGAGAATAGTTCTAAAGATGACGTTTTTGCTGATGTAAAGACTACAATTAAGGATACTGAAGCTCAAAAGATATATGAAGTAACGTTTGGCTTCAAAGAGTCAGGTGAACCATTCATTTACGAAACTGGCAAAGTCAACAAAGAATTCATTGAGAATTTGAAGAAGTGATTAAACGGTCTTAGCAACTAAATAACCATAATCTAGAATGTCTTAATTTTTAATTCTAGAATTTTTGAATATCCTGTTGACAATTTTCTATTACCATTGTATAGTTGTAAATATGAATACTTCAACTGCTTCTGCCACTGTCTACTCCACCGCGACTAACGAGAAGGCAAGCTTCGCTGGCCTCAGTGAGGCTCTCGTTTCTGAGCTCCGCCTCAATGCGCCAGAAAACCACACTTGGTCTTCAGACGATCAGGACTGGTGCTTCGTGTGCTCGCGCCCCACTGACCACCGAGGTGAGCATGATGACCTCGTGGATGCTGGTCATGCGTCTTATGACAACCGCTTCGGCGTTGTTTACTCTAGTTAAATAGAGGCCCGGGGCTACCTAAGCCTTAAGGTAATCCCTTCGAATAAGCACTTGTCAAAAGCGATAAGTGCTTATTTAGTTTCTACTCTAGATATTCTCTTTAAAATTCTTTCACAACTTCTAAGACATTGTAGAAAGCATATTTTTCGATTTTCTTAATGTAGCGAAAACTGCGCTACTAAGACCACCTAGTTAGACCCGAGGCTATCACGGCAAACTAGGTGGTCTTTTCGTGTTTCTATGCAGTTTTAACAGTAAATACTGTTTACTGTATGACTATACCCTAGACAGTAAAATCGACGCTATAGACTGCTTAGGCTCGATTTGAGACTTCAGTAAAAATTCTAAAAAATTTGGTAAAAGCTTAACAAGTGAAAACCACAGAAAGGCTCAAAATGAGTGAAAGTAAAGCACTTGACACCTCTTCGAGACTAAAGAAAGTTGGTGCTACAACTCTCGCAGGCTTAGTCTTGACTGCAGGCATATTAAGCACTGGCTTATCCGTAGATCAAGCTAACGCTCAAACAATTACAGAAACTTCTCAAACTCAAGAAAAGACTGTCGAATCAATTAACATGATTCATGATGAAGCAAAACTCTTCACTCTAGAGGAGGTGAATGAATTGAATGCATTCCTTGAATCTAATTATAAGAGTTTTGGAGTAGTAACTGCTGTAGCGACTATCGAGAAACTTCCCGCAGGGCAAACAATGAAATCGTGGACTCTTTCTAAAGCGAATGAGTTAGGTGTAGGCTCAGCAACTGAAAGTAATGGTTTATTCTTTGGTATTTCAGTAAAGGATCGTGAGTACTATGTTGCTAAAGGTTCAGGGTTCAAGAATGTCTCTGAAAGCCAGTTAGACTCTATCTTAACGAAGAATTTAGTACCAGCCTTCAAGACTGAGAATTATGCTAAAGGTATTAAGTCGTCTGCATCAGCATTCGGCTCTTACGTCAAATACCACGCAGAAGGAGACGCGGCATATTATCAAGCATTAAGCGACGAGGCTACTAAAAAACTTAAACTTTTTGGCTATTTCTTAGGTGGTACATTGGCTGCTGGTGGCGCTGCGTTTCTTGTCTTCAGGTATAGAGATAAGAAGAAGGATGCGAAGGTTGAACTCATTAAAAAGAATATTAATGAAGTTTCTGACAGAGAATGGGAAGACTATTCGGTTCAGCCTAACCACAATGCACGTATGAATTGGCTTACTAGCCGAAGGCTATATACGAAGCTTCTTTCAATTCCAGACAACTCGAAAGTTTCAGACTCAGACAGGAATTTGGTGGATACGTACATATCTATAATGAAGTACTCTTCTGCAAACCCTAGTACAGATGAGTCGATGAAAACTGCTTACGAGAGGACACTTGTAGAGCTTGAAGAATACGAAAAGCAGCGTAAAGCTCGAGAAGAAGCACAGAGACTCTGGAGCGAGATTCCGTATAGCGAGAGAACTCAATTCCAGAATCTTAATGAACAGGGCAAACGTGATTGGTTGAATAACCGTTACGGAAACAATAGCGACTATAATAGTCTGTTTAGCCCGACAAATGTCTTAATGTTTGCAGCTTTCGTAAGTCTGTCTGACTCGCATGGTTCTTCTTCAAGTAGTTCTTCTTCAAGTAGTTCCTATTCCAGCAGCTCTTATGATTCGAGTAGTTACGGTGGTGGCTCTTTTGATAGCGGATCAGGCGGCAGCTGGTAATAAAAGTCTATGAAAGAACTAAGGAACAATTAAGACAATACGACTTTCTCAGTTTAGTCTTAGTAAAATTTATGCTAGTTACTCTATTAGCCTAAGCGATTTTCAGAAGCCAGTTAAATCGCTTAGGCTATTTTAGAATTTAGGGAAGAGTTCTTACCTTTAACACTTCCTTTATTTTAGCGAGCGGCGTTAAAACCTGCAGTATCAAGCTCGCGAACAAACTCACTGCCACCAGCAATAAGTAGCTTCGTTACTTCATCCTTATGCAAAGTTAGGGAGCCTCGAGCGTCAAGCTCATAATCGTTAATATCTTTACCTGCCGCGTTTAGAATAGCGGTTGCCTCAGCAGTAGTAAAGGAGGTTTCATCCTTGCCGTTATATGCAATCTTTCGAGTCGCAGTGAAGTTCATGCTCTCGTCACCGGTTGGAGAGATGTAATCGCGAGTCCACAGTTCAGCCATAGTAAGTATTGCTCCTAAGTAAGTTTTGTTTTTGTTCGTAAACAACTATATATGAATAATCGAGTCTTTGCAAATGAGGGTTAACGTCAAGTAGAGTATCCTATTTTAAACTTCAAGCGCTATTTCGATTGAAGCTCCAAGAAAATAAAAATATACTTGACTTGTGCGTTTAAGTGGCTGATATTATAGAAATACCTAAAAAGCAAAGGAGTATACCATGAAAATCGGTGGATCAATAGCAACAATGGTGATTGGCCTTATCCTCTCTTTCGCAGTCAAGGATAGCATCTCGGGTGTTGACCTTACTCTGATTGGATATATACTAATCGGTGCAGGTGCTTTAGCCCTCATTCTGTCTATTGCTTTCGATAGACCTAGAGGTATCAATCGCACTTCAGAAGTTAGAACAGTGAATGACCCAAACTCAGGTGAAACTATAAAACAAACTGAAGTTAGGGGTAATTAATTTTAGCCTTAAGGGTGAGTATATTTCAAAGTGTACTCACCCTTAAGAGTGTCTCTTTACTATTGGCTAAAACTAAGTTCACTAAAACTCTTTAGCCGTAATTATTTTTAATCTCTATGCTAGCTCAATAAGTTTTCTTAAAATTAGAAAAAGCTCTCTTAGTTTGCTGGTCGGAATTGAGTAACCATCGGGCAATCAAAGGGACTAGAGTTTGAGGATAACCCCACCTTATTTAGATACTGAATCACCTTACCGTAAGACTCGAACAACCCCATTTCAGTGTAGGGTACATTCTTTTCTTTGCAGAATTCAATAACAATTTCTCTAGCTCGAGCAAGATTAGGTCTTGGCATTGCTGGAAATAAATGGTGTTCTATCTGATAATTTAGACCGCCCATGAGATTATCTTTCAACCATGAAGGCTTAATATTACGCGAAGTAAGAACCTGCCGTTCAAAGAAGTTAATTCGAGAATTTTCAGGAACTAAAGGCATTCCCTTATGGTTAGGCGCAAAAGCCCCACCCATGAATAGACCGAAGGTCAACATGAAAGCAAGCCAAAGAACTCCACCTCCAAGCCAACCAAAAAGACTTACTAATACTACGATAGGGATAGCCTGTCGAAATGTCATCATAGCGAACTCTCCAACTCGACCGCTTAAAGGCTTGCCAGTCGCATTCTTCTTTAGAATAGCTACGAATGAATCAAGTAGTAGATCGAATCCAGTCATAGTAAGTAGAATGGGGAAGAGCCAACCTTGATTCTTCGTAAAGACTTTTTCAGGAGTTTTCTTAGACTCTAAATCTTCAGTTCGAAATGCGAGAACTCGGATGTGAATGTCAGGGTCTTTGTGGATCTGATTTGGCGTCTTATGATGCTGAGTATGCTTTTTCATCCAAAAACCGTAGGATAAACCTGCAAAGAGGTTGGCGGTGATCTTTCCCCAGAAATCATTGCGCTTGTTAGAGAGGAAAACTTGCCTATGCGATGTTTCATGCGAGATAAAACCATATTGCGCTGCACAGACTCCCAATAGAATTACTAATGGTATAGCAAGACTCCAGTGCAGGCTTAACACATAAAATAGTGAAATAGTCGCCCATAAGGTTAGGGAAACGGCTGAAATAAAGACGAATCGTTTAATATAAAAGACTGGGTCTTTAGCCATTAATCCTTCGTTTTTTACTTTTTTGAGGAGTTCAGAGTATAGTGTGACTCCAGTTTTTTGCTTTTCAAGCAGGGTATTATTCATTAAATTCTCGAATGCTCAGAGTATGATTCAATATATAGAATCTTTCAAGAAGATCTTATCAAATCTTCAATAATAGTGCAACAATATTTCAAGGTATAGAATTCCTGTTTGAGAATACCTTAAAATTAAAGACAGAGCATTTTTGGTAAAGTTACTCTAACTTCAATAATTTTTCAATAATTGGAGTCGCGATTCAGCGCTAACTGAACAAAATATAAACGAAAAGAGAACAATAATGTCTGAAATCGGTTACAAAGAAAAATTCTTAAAACTTGACGAAGTTCGAGTCACTTACGATAAAACTAACGATTCAATCCACCTCACAGCTAAAGATGCTGACTTTGATAAGGGAGACCAATTCCATGTAGTACTAAATAAAGGTACTGAGACAGAGAAAACCCTTCGAAAACTACTTGTTAAAAATGAAGTAATCCCCGAAAGCAAGAAAGCGGTTCTTCCTAAGAGAATCAAGTACTCTTCACGCGATTTCGCAAGCGATGTAGCCACTGTAATTCCGATCGGCGTAGATGAGAATAGCAATGAAATACAGTTAGATCTCACTGAAGATCGAAGCATCCACATCTCAGGCCAACCCGGTTCTGGAAAGACGAATTTAATAAATCTCATCAAAAAGCATAGCTCGAATTTCTCAAATGAGATAGAACTTCACTCTTATGAGTACGAACCTTTTCTAGCTGATAAAGCCAATTCTAAGCATCGGTGGTTAATCAACCTTAAAGAAAACTTAACTAATAATCTCAGCGAATTAAACAGTATTCTCCAGAGTCGAAGCGAGTCTCCAGATTCAATCCAGAATCAAAAGCATTGGATTATCTGCCTTGACAATATACTAAACCCTGGTGATTTCGAAGAAGAGTACTTAAATTTATCCACAATCAAGACGATTAAAAAAATTGCTCAAACTATTAAAGAGTTAAGAGAGATTTCCCAAAAAGAAAAATTCCTTACTATAGTTACCACATCACACGAAGTTTTCGATGATCAAATTCCATATAGCAATGACAAGTATATTGCTATGGGAGACTATAAGAAATTATCGAATGGATACACTGACAACAGACGTGAATCAATTGGATTTGGCTCTATGCCTAAAAATAGAAATGGAGAGAAAGTTAAAGGGTTCCAGGCCTATTTAGCTGATTAGTAGAGAATAGAGTTAATAGCGTGGCTGATAAATAACAAAAGCTATCAGCCACGCTACTTAGAAGAACTCTTAAAACTTCGAAATGCAAATATTGATGAATCAGATAAGGTGATTCCGGTAGTTATCCCAGCTATCTGGAGAAACATAATTACCTGACTTAAAACTTGCTACCGGAGCATCGACAAACCCATCTCGAATCCAAGTCACCTTAGGGTAGATGTAGCTCAATCCTTCAGGAGTATAGCTTCCGTTATGCCGAATTTCAGAAACATTTTGAGAAGTTTTCAGCAATTCTAGCGCCTTAGTCGCGTAGCCTCTCTTTCGGTAACCAGGGCGAGTCTCGATAGTAAAAAGGTAGACTCCCTTATCCTCAACACGATACTCAATCCAGACTACAGGGACAATCTTCTTATGTCCATCGTCAGACTCAAGCCCGAACCACTCTACAAAATTCTGCTGGCTTTTAGCGTGCCTAGCAATCGAGATTAGTCGAGCCATGAGATTTACCCATCCTTTTAAAATTCACCTAAGTTTTTACAATAACAACTATAACACAAGGAAGTTGTTGAATCAATAAGAGTTAAGAAGTCACATCTCTTAAAGAGGTATTAACTTTAATTAGTACCTGTGATAAGATTGTTTTGAAATGTTAAATTAAGAACATTGATCACAAAGAAAGCTTTAAGAAATGAGAAATCGTAATTACAGTAAAGAGCTAATCGAAGGCTACGGAAAGGTAGTCAAAGAGGCTAATGCAACTACAGATAAGGCTCAAGATCTTCTAAAAGTTTATCTTGTTATTCAAACTATCGAAAAGTTCACTAAGGATGCTGCCTCAGCAGTACAGTTGAGTATCGCAGTTAAAGGTGAATCAATCGAAACTCAGTTTGGCTGTCTTGCTGTAATGAACTATGTTGACTCTCTTCGTAAAGGGATTTCAGAGTTCTATAACTCCGAATTAGAGCCTTCAGAAAATATTGATCATCTCACTAAAGGATTGATGGGAGTTACTTCGCCTGAATACAATCTTCTGAAGCCTTTTGGTGAAGTGAAAATACCACTTCTTGATGATCTTATTGATTTGAAGGAAGGGCTACTCGATCTTCTAGCTTATAAAGCTTAACATCATCTAATATTCAGAATACTAAACATTAACTTCAAGGATTAAGAAGAGGCGCAAGATGACTATTACAATCTATCCAAATTCTATGCTTCGGCCAAATAGAATAGATGAAGATTTTGCTATCGAAAGCTTGAGCTCTGAAAGAGACTATGTCCTTTACTCTAAAGAAGAAAATAAACTTTATCTTAGAGGTAAGTCTCTTGAGGATGAGATTTTGTTCTATCGAGGCTGGATTCTCACTGAATTAGAATACTCTAATCTAGAGTCTTTAGTGAAGTCTAACGGTGGGTCTCTCTACAATGACTCTACTAATTACTCTAATGCTCAATTTGGGAACCGTTGGATTAAGTCCTTCGAGATATTTACCCCTAAAACTATAGTATTGCCTTATGCATCATCGGCTGAGGAGTTTGTAAAAGCCTCCGAAACCCTTAATTCAGACTCTTTTATCTTAAAAGGTGTGAGTAAGTCATTGAAGCATGACTGGGAAAACTCTATGTTTGCTGATAATGCTACCCGCATCCCTTTGATTCTAGAAAATTTCCGGAATCAAGTGACGATAGAAGAAGAGCCGGAATTACTTCTTAGAGAATTTGAGAATTGGCTGCCCGGCGAAATCCGTAGCTGGTGGTTTAACAGCGAATCGGCTGGATATGATTATCACCCTCAAAGCCCAGAATTTGAGTATGATAAATCTAGTCTTGAGGGATTCTTAAGTAGTCTTCAAGACTCAGTTAAAAGTCTGTCCAATGCTCTTACTATAGATGTAGTGAGAGATGTTAATGGAGTGTGGCGTATTGTTGAAGTGGGGAGTGCTTCAGTTAGCGAAGCGCGCGAAGACTTTAATCAGTACTTTAAGTTTTAGAAAAATATTTCTACAAAACTCTTAAGTCTCATTAGGGATATGTTTTTACTGTTTTTCTAGATCGAGTAGAAACTGCGCTACTAAGACCACCTAGTTTGCCGTGATAGGCTCGGGTTTAACTAGGTGGTCTTTTTACGTTTCTCTGCAGTTTTAACGGTAAATGCTGTTTACTGTATGACTATACCCTAAACAGTATTTTTGACGCTACAAGAAGCTTAGGCTCGATCATCTTTAATTATTGTATTCAAGTTTTAGCGTATTGAAAAATAGAGTAATCTCATGTATAGTCATTAACAACTAAAATTTAAAAGAAACAAAAATCTTCATGAAGGGTTCAAAAGTGAATTTGACTGACTACGGCTACGACTTGAATACTGCAACTCGCCGCGCTGAAACTCGTATTGAGACTCATGTACCGAACATCTACCTGCAAATCAGTACAGTTCACCACAACGGATTCTTCGCAAGTAGTCTAGAGCGGATTAAAATCGAGAACGGATTTATCTCGATCAAGATTGCCCCCATCGATTCGATGACTCAGACCCAGCACCAATTTCCCGGTTGTCATTCAAGTCTCGCTACTCTAAAAGGAACCTTAGCTATCTTCATGAATGCTACATTGAGTCAATTACTGAAGATATTCTTACTGATGCTATCAAGTGGGCGGAACGCTTCTAGTATTTAAATCTAGGGTTCAAAAAACAAGAATTAATCACAAAATTTAGTAAAGAGAGACTAATACTAATGCTTGATAATGAAAAACTTTTACAAGAATATAAGAAAGATGAATTAAAAGAGAATATATTTTCTCTCCTTAAAGAGAACTGGGGGATAGATAAGGACGAACTACATGAGATTCTTGAAGAACTAGAACTTCATGATCTATCAGAAGTAGAAAAGATCCTCGTCGCAATGAATAGAGGCTTTACTTACGTTTCAAATTACTTCATTAAAAGACTTCAAGAATCTAATTCTTTCATTTCTAGGCAACTCGGTAAAGAAGATGCAGAAATTAAAAGTACCATTTATCTACCTTTAGCAATAGCTGAGGTTCGCAAACGATTCTTCACTTTTAAGGGCTCAAGAGCTGGCGAACTCTACTTTAATTTAGTGACAACAAAAGACTTTAAAGGAATGAGCCTAACTGAATCAATCAGTGATTTTGCAATTCTAGCAAAAATTCTATCGACAAAGAAAATGATTAAGAAAGTAAATAGGCTACGATTGAGTAGCTTCAATACTATTTTTAACAGTCTAGCAGTAGACATGAGCATTAGAGATGTGCTTCGTGAATACTACGGAAAAGAAGTTTATAAGGTTTTTGAAGACTACATGAGCAAGAACGAGGCTAGTCTTAAAAGCATCAAGTCTTGCTGCATAATTCTAAAATATATTTCCGAGAATAATCTCGAGATAGATGTCCCTTTTGAATGGATTGAATCAATGAACGACTCTGAAGCCATATTCTACGGAGAGGTCTAACTATGGATATCCTTAGAGATATTTTCGAAATTATAATCTACAATACTATCACTCTTCTTATTATCCTAGCGTTAGCTGTATTCGCAAGTTTCTTAGTATTCTTTAAATTATATACCCCCGGTACCCCGATTCGAGAGCGATTAAAGATATCTACCCTCTCAGTGACAACATTAATTACTCTTCTTACATTAAGCGTAACTCAAGTAGCAGTGTACGGCATTTCAGTTGAAGACCCTTCAAAAGCTTCAGTAAAAGAAGTAGCTGGTAGAGGCATCACAATTATTGATACAAATAGCGACTTTAAGAATAAAACGATAGAATGGACTGTATTTACTGGTGATCCAGATGATAAAACTGAGTACACTGACAAGAGCTTCTATAAGACATACAAAATAGACGATGAGACTAAAAATGTTCTTGACTCATACGAATCAACTCTACCGATTGATGAACTAATGGATGGTCTTGATAGTAAGCTTGGAGAAGTTAAAGAATAGATCTCTAAAGAAAAAGCAAAGAGTTCACTCTCAGGGTTTCGTAAAATATAAGATGTCTAAAATAGTATTAGTACGTAACGGCTAAATATTACTAATTAAAAAGGAGTTTAGAGTGTTTTCAGTATTCAATTACTACAAGGTAGTCTCAATTAACAGGAAGACTAAAGCTAAGGTAACTCAAGGGTTAGAGGTAGGAGACAAGATTCTTCTAACTATGATCGCCGCTACAGGCGGGTACGCTGCTACAGTAGACTTAGCAAAATACGAGGGAAGCGGTAACGATCACGACCCATCTAATTACAGATATGTTGGAACATCAACTCAAGGTAATATTTCTAATTTAATAAGTTTTAAAAAGAACACTCCAATTACAATCAAGGCAATAGGATTAAACTTCCCTGTCTCCGGGTCAGTTGACAGAACGATAGAAGGTGAGAGAGAGAATTATGCGGCTATTGGGGTAAACCGATTCGGATATGTTACTGACTCAGATCTAACTCTAGACTTTATGCGCTCTCTAGAGGTCTATAATCCCCTTCGAGAACTTACTGAAGAGGACACTCAAATTCTTAACGATCAAATTCGAGAGTCCTATGTAGAGATGTCTAAATTGCCTGATGACGCTTCAGATGAGGAGGTACAGGCTTGTAAAGATAAGATTTACGAATCTTTGAGAATTTTTGCTAAATTTTATGATCTTGATGAGAGGGTACTCGGTATTTAGATTGTTGCTGGAGGTTATAACATATTGTCATAATCCTTTAGCATCTATCTTTAGTAGACTGAATATTTCAAAAATTGCTAGAATACCCTAAAGCGACCATATTTTGCTGATTCTATAATGTAGTAAAAACTGCGCTACTAAGACCACCTAGTTTCCCGTGATAGCCTCGGGTCTAACTAGGTGGTCTCAATATTTTATGAAGTTAATGATATCTACATGATGAGGATAATTATCTTTGATTACTATCTTTAGTCTTTATAAAGATCTATCCCTTCATCGCTAAGAATTAGTAATCAATTCGCTTGCTTTGGTCATAACTATCCCAACCTTCAGCTTCCCCGCCTTTGCTAATCCAGTCTTCTCTAGTCTTGATTATTTCATTATTAATTCTATATCTTATGAAAGATACCTCGCCTTTTTTATTGTAAGAAATAAAAGCGGGACCTTTTGTCCTATGAAGATTATCTTCTGAACCTTGTGCATAAGACTCAGAAACTATATTACCCTCATTATAGTCAATTCGGCTTGGCTTATCACCTTCGCGATTTCGAACTCCATCAGTGTAATATAGAGCCGTTCCAAAACCACTATTCCAGTCATATTTGGCTGGCTTGTCATAATATGAATGAAGAGAACCATTCTTCGTTGAATAAAGATATTCAGTTCCATCATCTTGTGTTAAATATATTGATTTATCACCAGCGCGGGCAGCATTTTCAAGGCTCAATCCTTCTTCAGGGTTTACAGCGTAATAAATTTGAGTAGCTTCATTAAGGTCTTCATTATTACTTTGTATAATCTTCCAATTATCGCCAGGATAGAGAGTCATTTCATCTGCTTTACCAGCCGCCATCAACTCTTTATTCTTATTACTATGATCAACTTCAGACTGCCATATTGTCATAGATTCATTACCTACATTAATTTTTGCGTACACAGTATCTTCAACTTCGTTTTCATTTTCACTTCCAGAAGGAATATTTTCACTGTTTTGAGGTATATAGCAGTTTCTCGAGCTAATTTCTGGGGCACTCGAAAGCTTAGCAGTTACGCAAATACTACCAGAAGGAATTACGTCCTCAGTAGCTATACTCGCTGCTGCCCCGGAAGTAACAATGATTACTGCTCCTGTTACAGCAACGCTAGTAAGTCTAATTTTACTAGTCATATTTTTAACATTCATAATTTGCCTCTTTAGTAGGAGAATAAAGCAAATTTTTGCATTATTCTTATTTATATATCAAATTAAAGATTTTCTAAAATACTGTCTTGTAAAATAATAAAACTTATCAAATTCTGGCTTCAATAATTAGAAAAGGCTTTACAGCGAATTGCCTCAGAAAAATTTTTGTGATACTATTTACAGTATTACAATATAAAATTTCAAAAATGCTAATAAACAATCCTTAATAAAACGTTATCTAATTAACTTTTATAATATTTTAGAAAAAACTACGCAACTAACTTAAACAAAAGGATCGGAATGAAGAAAATATTATCCGCAACAATTGCCTTAATGCTTATGACAGGAGCAGTAACTACCTCACTAGCGGCACCGCCTGCTTCCGCAGCAACTAATAAAACGCAACTAGCGGCACCGAGCAATAAAGAAATTAACACTACATCCTTCCTTATGAACTGGAAGAATGTCGCAAAGGCTAACCACTACCAAATCCAAGTGAGTACAAAGAGTAACTTCAAAAACGCTAAAACCCAGGACCGCTATAATCACAAGTGGTCAGGTGAAGTTGCGCAAAATACAACTTACTACTCTCGATACAGAGCAGTTTACAAGAACAAAAACAAGAAAACATACAGTTCGTGGTCAAAAGTTCTAAAAACTACAACAAAACCAAAAACCCCATTGTCATTCACAACTAAAGTCAAAACGACTTCAAACTCTGCTACCCTCACTTGGGGTAAATCAAAATACGCTACAAAGTATCGCGTAGTAGTTGCTGACAATCAAGCAGTAAACAAAAACCCTAAAATCACTTGGACTACTAAAAACACTGCTAAAGTTTCGCTCAATTCTCGAGACGGACAAGTAAAATTCTTAAAAGTAACTGCATACAATGGCTCAAAATACACACACTCAAACATCCTTACAGCAACTGCTCAAAGCCCCGCTGTAGCTAAAGGTGAGAACATTAAAGTAGCAAGCCAAAACGTACTCTGCTTTGATTGCACTGTTAAAGGAGTTAAAAACTCAGACATCACTTGGGCAAAACGATCAGTAATACACTTAGCAGAAATTAAAGCTAAAAACCCTGATGTTCTATTACTTCAAGAAGCTTGGAACCCAAACAACGGTCTTACCTCTTTCTATACTAACCTCAAAAACCAAGGATACACTGAAGCCCACAAAAACCCAACTTATACTGGCGGAGGATATAGCAACCGAGTTTACTACAAGTCTTCAAAATACACACAGATCTCCGCTGGAGACTTCTCTATCCCCGGTGAAAAACGTGGGGCAACCTGGGCTCTTCTAAAATCCAAATCAACAGGTAAAGAATTTTATGTAGTCTCAACACACTTATCACCATTTGACACACCAGCAGTTAGAGCTAAAAGCGCTGAAGTAATCAATGCACAAATGGACAAGCTTAACACTAAGAAGAAGACTATTATTGTTGGTGGAGATATGAACACTCAACCAGGTGAGGCCGCTAAAACCGCTCACACTACATTCATTCAAAAAGGATGGACTGACGCGGCATCAGCAAAGAAAGCTGTAAACAAACAATACAGTACTCACAATGCTTTTACAAAGTCTAACTTTAACCCAGACTATAACCGACTCGATTACATCTATAGCAAAAACACTGGAGGATGGTCAACTTACGAAAACGTAGTTAAAGTTTCGAAAGGCAAAATCGTAGACAAGCACGGTTCAGACCATAATATGATTGTCGGTACCACCACAATCAAGTAAACTCAAAACATAACTAAATAATCCTTAAGGCTGGTTAAGCGAAGTAAATGCTTAACCAGCCTTAAGAGTCATAACTTTCGATTGCTTAAAGAAAAACCGCTTCCGTAACTTAAAGAAAGTTTTATTTCGTTTAATGGTAATCGTCCCAACCATCAGCAGAGCCGCCTTTACTAATCCAATCTTCTCTATTAGTAATGAACTCACCCTCAATAGAATACTCAACTTTAGACACTTTACCAGCACTGTCATAAGTAATTCTAGCAGGCCCTTCAGTTCGATGATATATCGCAGGAGAATTTTTCATATAATGCTCTCTTAAGACAATATTATTTAAATATTGAACTTGAGTAGGCTTTCCGTCAATTCTAGCACGCTCTCCATCAATATAGTAGACAGCTATTCCCTCATTATTCTCAGTACTAACCCACTCATAAAAAGCAGGTTTGTCATCATACGAATGAAGCTTCCCATCTTTTGCTGACATTAAATATCTAACATCATTGCCTTTATCATAATAAACTGACATATCGCCGTTACGACTAAAGTTCTCCGGGAGTAAATTATTCTCATCTAATCCTTTTTCAGGATCAGTAGAATAATAAATAAGAGTGGCTTTATCTAAATCTTCGTTATTACTTTCAATAATTTTCCAATTATCCCCTGGATAAACAGTCATTTCGTCTGACTTACCAGCCGCCATCAACTCTTTATTCTTATTGCTGTGATCGACTTCAGACTGCCATATTGTCATAGATTCATTACCAACAATAATCTTCTTATAAATAGTATCTTGAGCTTCATCTTCACTTACATCGCCCGAAGGAATACTTGAAGTTGCTTCGCCGGCTATATAGCATTCTCGTGCATTTATTTCTGGGTCTTTCTCGAATTTAGCTGTTACACAAATACTCCCCGCGGGAGGAGGCACTTCTGAAGCAACACTTGACAAACTTCCGGACGTTGTGAAAATTGCAACGCTTGTCACAGTTAATAAAGTAAAACTAAAATTATTCCCTATATTTTTATATTTCATAAAATCACCCCAATTAAAAAATACACAAAGAATACACATTTATATCAACTATATCTTTCGCTTTAAAAAGAAAGCTTAAATTATTCCCTAAATTTCAATATAAAATGCTACTTTAAATACTCTATAACGTAACAGTAAAAATAATTTTATACTGTCTTAAATATTCTTAAAAAGAGGATAAAATGAAAAGAAATAATTCGAGTAGAAACTGCGCTACTAAGACCACCTAGTTAGCAGTGATAGCCTCGGGTCTAACTAGGTGGTCTTTTACTGTTTCTATACAGTTTTGACAGAAAATGCTGTCTACTGTATGACTATACCCTAAGAGCTAAAATCGACGCTACAGGACGCTTAGGCTACAGCTCGAGAAGCGTAATTTAGGCAGTACTCAAAGTTTTTAGAATTCTTCGTTATTCTCACGGATAAGAGCTTCTAAGTCCGTATCCCAATCTTCCTCCGGACGATGGAACTTATCTTTAGCACTTCCGTCACGCTTCTCGAACTCTAACTTAGCGAAGCCTTTAGTTTCAGACTGCCCTCCATTTTGAGGCTGATCGTTAGATTCTTCATCATCCCAGTCAAAACTATCTTCATCCTCGTCTTCAGAAGAGATTTCCGAAGATTCATAAATACCTTTTGCCTCTTCCTGGCGGATCTTTTCGATAGCAGCCGAATTATCGACTCCCTCGCGAGTGTCAAGATCTTCTTCAAATTCTGACATGTCCGCAATCTTCGCTAAACGAGAACGAGGCTGAGAAATTGGAGTACCGTCTGGATTGAGCCCCTTAGAAGCGAGGTACTCGTCAATCCATGAAGGACTCGCGAAGAAGCCTTGACCGTGGTCTCCGTTACCATATATTCGAAGATACAATCTACCTCTTGGGTTAGCCTTCACTCGCGTACCGTCGCCGGTACCGAGAATCATGTTAGAAGCATTTGAATCCGTTCTCCCGCAGTTTACGCGAACTCCTAGATTGGCCTTAGTTTCCCCTGATATGATTGATGCGTCCGGTCTCTGAGTAGCGATAACGAGATGCACTCCTGCCGCACGACCAAGGCGAGCAATCGAACCAATAATCATAGCCGCCTCACCCTTAAGCGCATCTTCAGCTTTTCCCTCATCGGTATTGTGAGTCGGGACTCCGATCTTCCCCGCAAGAAACTGACTGTCTTCTGAGTCAACGGCTAGACAGTATAACTCTTCTTCTGTTTCAGTAATTTCAATATCTTCAAGAGTGTACCACTCTTCTTCTAGACTATCAAAGTCTACTTCAGTATTTAAACTCACTTTTACTCCTTCTTGAAGCTTTAGTATAGTGAGAATATCGCTACTTTATTCCTATTTATTAGACAGCAAGCTTAATAAGCTTCGAGCATTTCTTAAAGATGATTTTAATCTTTTAGTAATTTCATTTTCAAAGTTTTCTTTTAACAGAATTGACAATTATTATTTTTACTCTCTGCGTGCATTTTTGTATGCCTACCTTTTTCAGCGATACAAGTGTAGCAGGTTTTACCATTGTGTTTTGTTAGCCCATGTATTGGGCAGTGCTTCAAGTTTATTTCTTTATTCGCCTTACAAGTTGCGCAATTATTGCCTTGATGTTTAACTAATCCGTGTATCGTACATTCTTTTTCGGTAACCACTTCGTCAGTTATGCATTTTCTACATTTCGAACCTAAGTGCTCAGCTTTACCGTGTTTTTCACAGTTATCTATTGTCACTACGAAAGGATTTTCATTGCATTTATAGCAGTTGTTTTTTAAATGCTTTGTTTTTCCATGTATGTCACAATTCTTGATTTTAATAATTGATTCGAGTTTGCATGTTCGACACTCATCATTTAAATGTTTGACTTTTCCATGTATTTCGCAGTATTTGATTTTTACTGATTTGTTTGAGGTGCAAGTAGCGCAAGTGTCTCCCACATGAGTAACTTCACCGTGAATTTTGCAAGTCTTTATAGAGTATTTACCTTCTGTATTTATTTCTCCAATATTTATTCCACCGGCTCTACTGTTTAAACACTTTAAGTCAGTCTTCCATAAGTCTCCTATAAGTTCTTTTTCGGATTTATAGGCTTCATCTTTATCTTTAAAGATTTCTACTATTTCTTTAGTAAGGGCGTTTGAGTGCTTTCGCTTCCAGTTGACGAATTTGTTTTGTTGCTTCTCGGGGTTGTTTCTTCCTCCACTACCGTAGTAATTGTGCTCGAGACAGTCTTGTTTAGTCGCGTTAGCGATTTTTACGTGTGAGACTCCGTAGTAGTATTTGTCTGAGTCTGCTGCTGTGATTTTGTAAGTGTAGTAAGTTCTTTTGTCATTTTTCTCAGCCATTTTCACTCCTTATTTTATTGTTGAGATTATACCAAATTTTTGTTGTTATTTAAGGTTAAAGCAGTGTTTGACATGATGTTTTTGGTAAAATACTAGTAACAATTTTACTATTGAAAGACGAGGCAATAAAGATTAAAATGAGTGATTTATTTGATAATTTATCAGACAAAGAAGTAAGTAATTTTGAAGATAATAAGATTTCAATTAGATCTTCTAATCAATCACATATTTCTAATTTTGATGATTATGATAATCTTGAAGAGTTCTTGAAGAAAGAATTTGAGAAATCTAATACGCAGCTTGACATTGATTATTATATTGAGTATTTTAATCTCAATTCTTTAACGTTTAAACGAAAAATTCAAGAACTAGAGTTGAAGTATATCTTCTTTTATTTTAATAGAAAATTGACTCAGTTTGATTTCCTCGTTGAGCATAAAGATGAAGTCATTAAAGATATTCAAAACCCTTCGGTTACTCGCACTGAATTTCTAGAAAAATATAATTCGTCAACTAGGGCTTTAAGTAAGTTTATGAAAGAATTTGATGTTAATTGGGTTCGTAAGCCTCATAATGGAAAGAATCAGTTTACTGACAACCCGATTGAGAAAATTGTTGAGCAAAGATTGATTGTCGAGTCCGGGCTGGAAACCAATAATCTTGTTTTTAAAGGTAATGAGAAACTACTTGATAAAACTGGAGTTTACCGTATAGTGAGCTCTACTGGTGGAGTCTATATTGGGATGGCGTCTGTTAATTTTAAAAGAAGATTTTATGCTCACCGTTCAAGTCTTAATAAAAATGAGCATCATTGTAAGGGTCTTCAACGAGCATTTAACAATAACCCTAATATGGCTTTTGAAATAATAGAAGTTATTGAAGATAGAGAAGCTGTAGCTTTGAGAGAGCGAGAAATTTGGTGTGAGTACAAAGATAAAAATACTAAGCTTTACAATGGCGAACCTGATGGGCGAGCTAATGTTTTACATACTGAAGAAACTAAGGCTAAATTATCCCAAATTGCTCTAGATAGGAGCGCTTTTAGCGAAGAAGAAATTTTAGAAATTAAAACAAGACTTCAGGCAGGCGAATCAAAAAGATCAATCAAACTTGACCTTAATACTTCAGCAAAAAGAATCACTCGTCTCATTGAAGAAAACAATTGGGATATATCTGACGATTTTAGAATCAATAAGCATATGGATGAGATAATCTCTATGGCTAGAGAAGGCGTTCCTTACCGAGACGTCGCAAGAAAATTCTCTATTAATAGGGATAAAATCCATTCTATCTACAAAGACTTAGACTTATTCTACGAAACAGGAGAATTGTCTGAAGAACAGAAGACTATTGCTCTTGATATGTACTCTAAAGAAGCTAAGTCCATGAAAGAGATTGGTGAAGCTATTAAGGCTTCGTATAGTAGAATACAATCTTACCTATCATCAGTTAACGCTGCAAAAGGCCTTGAGGATATCTGGTTCATTGATAGAGATTCTGGAGAGATAGTTATTAACGAGAAGCTTTTGAGAGAGTTAAAGGAAGTAGAAAAGTTGAGTACTAAGGAGATTAGCGTTAGACTAAACTTAGACCCTCGTATTGTCAGACAAAATATCTCTAGAATTAATCTCTAATTGTATTTAGGCGAGCTATCAAATATTCCTAGATAGCTCGCCTAAAATTTTTATTTAATTCTAATAAGATCTACAACACTTCAATGCTATACTGTCGACCTTGAGCTACACGCGGTTCTACTTCGTAAAGTCGCTTGAAGCCTTCCACATAATGCTCAGTGAAGTCATCCTCGCCGTCTTTAGTTGTCGGTGTCTCCCAGAAGTCATAACTATTGAAGAAGCATCCTTTGTGCTCGCCTGAAGTATGTACTCGAGACCGCTCATCTTCATTCTTTGCTTCAAATTCTGGAAATTTTACGGAAATTCGCATTTTTAAAACTCTCTTTCGGTTTAGTTCATTTCAATTAATCATCTTACTTTGCTTCAATTAAATAGTAACATGCTCTCTTATTTTAGAGAGTGAATTATATGTTTAGTAAGACTAAGACTGATATTCGTAACAAGAAAATCACTAAAACTCTTCAAGAAGGGCTTCATTATGTCTATACCTCAATATACTATTAAAGATCTTAATTCATATCCGGGTGATATGGTTATTCGCGCTAGATCGACTGAAATTAAGAGCTTCGGCAACGATCTAGGGTTTAAAGAATCTCATAAGGAAAACTCGAGTGAGCTTTCAGACTCAGTAACTTTGACGATTATTGCAGAGACTCTTGAAGAAACATCTATTGTTGTTCGCAAGTTAAATAAGAATGTTGCGGTTATTACTAATGAAATCTTCGAGAAGCTCGTTTCAGAATATCTAGCCGGGCAAGGAAAGACTACTGAATGGCTTGAAGGGGCTTCTGAAGAAGAGTTAGATGCTTTTGAAGAGGAGTTAGAGAAGCATGTTACTAATCTTGATGGGTTAGCGACTTTTAAGATGAATGTTCCTGGCATTCGAAAGAGTGATAAGAAGAAGTTCACTGCTCAAGTGATTCTTCGTAGCAATGGTGGTTTTGATGAAATTCTTAAAGCAATACCGTTAGTCACGAATAAAGATAGTTTTAATCGAAAAGTTGCTCGAATCTTGAAGCACAAATAAAGTATTTGACAATAGTCTAATATTGGATTACTATTAAACTATGAACAACAACGAAAATCTTATGATCACTGTTTCCTTCGACTTGCACAACAATGAAATTGAACTTCGTAAAGAGGTGACTGAACTCATTGCTGATGGTACATACCCTGCTGATCTAAAGATGGGCAAGGTTGAAAAGGTAAGGAATCATCTCGATGCTGAACTGAACTTCGATTCTCTCAAGACCCTCGTTGAATTCTACACTGCATTTGTCGGCGGAGACCGCGAACATGCAGTGAGCGAATTGAAGGAATTCTACGGAATTGATGTTTAACTTCTAAAATAATTTTTTAAATCTTAAGAGGGATGCATTTTTGTGTCCCTCTTAAAGAGTACTAGATTCAGACTCGGAGTCCTCTCTTTAAAAGAAAATTTTTTGAGTCTTATTTGAATATTGACTTATTTTTAAAATCATGCGAGAATTAAATAAAAACTTTAAGGGAGTTGAGTTTATTATGTCTGAATCTTACATGACTGTTAAAGAAGCGGCCTTTGCTCTTATCGAATACTATGAGACTAGTGGAGCACGTAATGGTAGTTTCACTAACTCTTTCATTCAGACTCTAGAAAAGGCTGACTATGATAATCGCCGCCGCCTTGTTAACTCTTTTCCTGAGTTCTTTCTACCGCTTCAGATTCTCGAGGTTCATGGTCTTTCAGAATTGAAGAAAGACTATGACAAGGGTACGTTCAATCAAGAGTCTGAATAAGAATTCGGTCTTTTTGATGTTTCTTAAAACATTATTCTCGATTCTTTAAGTGAAAGCAATTAAGGTATAAAATTCTATGCTCACACCACTCCTCTTTTTTGGGGCTATTTCTTGTGTGATTCTTCTTGCGGTACTCTTTCAAGGCTCATATGAGAGTAAAACTGGGAGGATCCTATTAGCCTCTCTTGGTATTACTGCAACTATACTTGCTATTTTTGGGGTAGTATCTGCAACCTATGTTAAGCCTTTTGTTGGCGAAGGTATTGTAATTAGTAAGCTTGAGCAAGATTCATATAGAACTGGTAGTGTTAAGGCTCGACGTACAGTCCCCCATTGTTATAAACTTCTTCTTGAAAACCCTTTAAAAGATTCGGGTTTTTCTAGTATTTGCGTTCCTTATTCACAGTGGAAGAATGTTGAAGAAGGAGACTTAGTAGAAGTTGCTCATAATAAGAAGAAGCATAGGTATTGGGGTAATTATCTTGTTGGTAGCGATGAACCTAAAGAGTCTAATAACGGAAAGTTTAAGACTTATTGTTTCCCTGTTATAAATGATGAGGGTGAGCATGTAGATTCTAAGTGCGATAAGATTCCTGAGAACGAGTATTTCAAGTTAGAGTCTGAGCGGAATATTAGAGACTTGAAAGATCCAGAGTATGTTAAGCAGTTGCGTGAGCGTCAAGAAGAAAAATCTCTTGAAAGAAACAAGGATTAAGATTTCTTTTAAAATTTAAGAATACTGTTTAAAGTGATAAGTTTTTACTGTTTTATAATTCGAGTAGAAACTGCGCTACTAAGACCACCTAGTTAGACCCGAGACTATATCGGCAAACTAGGCGGTCTTTTCGTGTTTCTATGCAGTTTTGACAGTAAATACTGTCTACTGCATGACTATACCCTACGTGCTAAAATCGACGCTATAGACCGCTTAGGCTCGGCCTTGAAGACAACAGATTAGAGTTCTTCATGAATCGAATCAATAGCCAGCTTTTGAAAAATGACATTTGCCCGAATGTGAAACTTGTTATATAGTTGCATTAGGACATAGAATAGTTTTAACGTATTGAAAGGCTCTAAAATGAACGCCAAGGAATTTGTCGAGAATTTCGCTCTTGCGGCACATATTTCTAACATTATTTCCACTGCTTTAAGTGATGCGGATTTCTTTAATGAAGAGGATCCAAAGTCGCGTCTAATTGCTGAGTTGAAGACAGAATTCCCTAACCTAGTTACAGACTCAGATCAGAGCTTCATTACTCAGAAGTATGAGGAATGGCGCCGACAGTCTCCAGCGCAGAAGCTTTACATGTCGCGTTCAGAGTATATCGCTTCAGCAATTGTTGCAAAAAGCCTTTAGTCAAAATTTAGCAAAACAGTATATGAAATTTTAAAGAAAGATACTTAAGGGGTTGAAGATTATGAGTATCTACCAGGAGATTGTTATCGAAAAAGTTCGAGACGCTCTTTACGAGATCACTCTCATTGAAGGGGAGAACAAAAAGTTCGAGTCTCTTGATAAAGAGTTACGAAAGGCTTGGACAACAGTTGAGGATAAGGGCAGCGAAATCGACCCTCAATCATATATTAATAATTTAGAAGAAGGCCGTAAGCTGCTTAAGCTCACGAAAGAGACTTCTATTAAGCTTTCTGAAAACTTCTCAAATAGCGAGAAATCATCTGCACTTTGGCGTAAGCTTTCACTAGAGCTGGACGAGGCTATTGAAGCTCAAGGATATGTGATCAAGCAGATCCGAGAGTTTGATCTAGGTGAGGGTAAGAAGTAGATTCTCACTCTTCTAGAAGACTATTAGAATGCAAAGTATTGTGACCGCATAGTAGTGAAAAATAACGCTACTATGCGGTCATAGTCAGATTAATATGTTAAAATATATACAACAGAATTGCTCTTGAGTGGCTTTCTATAGACACAAGTTAGCTTTAAGGAGCAGGACTTAAAGACTTTAACAAGAAATGAGTTGCCGAAAATGAGTAAACCACTACCTACTTCAAAAATCCCTAAGACTCCAGGTTTTATTGAGCCAGTAATTACGAAAGTAACTAAGACTCTTCCCCATTATGAAGTCAATGGTGAAGCATTTTTTGTTATGAGTCGCGCCACTAAAGCCGCTAAGCTTGCTGGAGTCAAACCAGTTATTTTAGAATCACCTATTGAAGTTTTTGAAGTGACGGGTGGCCATTATTTCATGACTGAAGAAGAGGCCTTAAAGAAGCAGAAGTCTATTCTGAAGTCACATCGTGATGCAGTTCGTGAAGCTTCAAGAATCTTTAGTATTGATAAAGCATCTCAAGCTGAAAAGAATCTTGATATGAAGTGGCTTCTAGAGGCTTATGGTAAAGATGCAATCCTAAAAGAATATACTAGAAGTTACAGTTGGTCAAACAGTGAGATTACTTATTATCTTACTAGTTTAATAGATATTTTTACAACCGAAGATCGTGATCTAAACTTTTATTATCTATTGAACAATAGTAAATTTGACTGGATGGGTGGCGTAAATCGAGGTGGACATCTTTCAATTTCTGAAGACTTCAAGTCAGTTAGATCCGATCCGATTACAAAAGAAGAAATTATTGAGTTTCGAGAAAAGATCAATATGTCAAACATTCTTATTAACAGGCGAATGCTGGAATTAACTGTAAAAACAGCTAAAGAGCATGCTGAATTTGATGAATCGGGTGAAGTTGTCGCCCTTATTCCTTTTGATTGGATTTCACAAATCATTAATACTAATCTAATTCTTGATGAGTTAAAGGAAATTAAGAAAATTTTTAATAATGAAATTTTAGGTGCTAGTATTGTTTTTAAAACTGAAAAAGGTGGGAATGTTTCTTACTTTCTTAGAGATGACCCTGAAAATCTAGATCCTTTTAAGAAATTCTAAAATGAGAAATAAACTTTAAGAAAAGATAGGAGTTGCTGATCCATGCCAATTCAAATCTATGTTGAGGTGAATGGTAGACCATTACAGAGTTACAATATTGCTCGCGTAGAAAAGAATGTTAGCGATAGCGAGCTTGTAGAATACAAAGCTTTACGAAGCGGCCCGAATCCTAAGCATGACGCATCGTGGAATGGTCCGAGGTACAGCCAGTGGGATGATGGAGTCTCTGTATTCCATAAGCGTGAAGATGGACTTGAAGTTTTGATTCAGAAAGTCTTTGAGAAGTTGAATGAAAGTGACTCTAGAGTTGAAAAGAATTAAATCTATGGGATAAAACTCTTTGATAATTTTAGTTGCATTTGCTGAAATATGATGTATAGTTATATTTGTACGAACTTTTAAAAAGCTTGACTATTCATTAAGGATTTCATCGTGTCGGTTCTGATTAAGCGTAGCTCCTCCGCAACTTCGATTCCTGCAGAGTGCCCCTACGGCTGCTGCACTGAAGTTTTCGGTAAGAACGTTAAGCATGTTCGCCGTTCAGCAAAGCGCCGTGACCGCCGTGAGTGGAAGCGCGAAGCGGCTTCTGAGATGAAGTAGAACATTTAAAGTTAATGAATCAGCAAATTTTTAAAACCTTTGAAAAGAGTTAAAGTGAGCAAAGCCTTCAAAAACCGCAAGTTCTCCATCGCTCGACTGGATGATACTGGAGAAACTGTAAAGACTGTAGAGCTCAAAGGCCCTAAAGCTGTAGACTACATTGACTCGCGAGTGAAAGAAGTGCCTAAGAATTTCCCGAAACTTTGGAAATACTTACTGTCTCACCACCTACGAAAAGGCGAGAAGCGCACCTTTGTTAGCAAGAAGAATAAGAAGTATCTAGTCACTCGAGTAGCTTGAGATAGAGCCTAAGAGACAAAACCAGTCTTTCTTCTTCTAAAATTTCTTCTTAAATCGCAAAAACTAGACTATTCAAAACAGTAAGCGACTATTTGCAACCATCAGTCTATGATGTATAGTTATATTTATACGAAAAACGAAAACAAAATTTTCAAGGAGTTACAAATCATGGCTACTAAAGCTACTGCAATCAATGCACGCCGAATTGAAGAGCAGCTCGCTATTGCCGAAAAGGCTACGCGTGAAGCCAAAGCTGCTATCAACGCTGCTCTTGAACTCATTCATTCAGGTGAAGATAAGAAAATGCGCCATGATCAAAGCCTCTCGGCAATTAAGGGTACCCTTGCGCTTGCTTCTTCGGCTGTAACCCTCGAACACAACACTTGGACTGACTTCGCTGAGAACCGATAAGTCTAAGCAAAAATTCTAAAACTTCAAAAATCTAAGGACTTAAAATGGCTAACCCAAACGAAATTATCATTAACCCTGGAGCTCTTAAAGTCGAGTATATAGGCGCGAACCGTGAGACTGCAAGTTTTCAGGTCTGGTACGCTGATACTGGCTGGCATAAAAAGCCAATCAAAGTTCCCCTGCAAAAGAACTTTGAAGATTACCGGCCTCACATTGATCACGCATTACGCTCGCACTACTAAAAATACTGTAAGATTACCGAAGTGATATTTTAATAAGAAGCTAAATATAATATAAGGCTTCTCTAAAACTTAACAAAAACCAATGAGGGTGACTTAAATAGTTACCCTCATTTTTCTTTAGGAGACTAATTAAGAATGCAAAATAGTAATAACATCAAAAAGCAGTACGGAGTAAAGCAGAACAACGGTGAGATTAAAATGCTCTCTCTAACGACAATTCAGGCACTGGCTAAAGCATCAAAGCCAGGCTACATCCACGGTGAAGTCTATCAGCGTAGCCTACATCCAAACGGTTCAGTAACTACCTGGAAAATTTCAGAAAGTTAACGAATAGTTCACTGTAGCTTAAGCAGTCTATAGAGTCAATTTCACTGTCTAGGGTATAGTCATACAGTAGACAGCATTTACTGTCAAAACTGTATAGAAACGTGAAAAGACCACCTAGTTAGACCCGAGGCTATCACGGCAAACTAGGTGGTCTTAGTAGCGCAGTTTCTACTCGATCTAGAAAACAGCAAAAATATCTACTTATTCAAATTTTGATAAGATTGAAAAACAGGATAGTATTTCTCTTTGACTCTATTTTAAAAGGAAAACAATGGATTACGACGACAGCAGACTAATTAATGATGACAGTAAGGGCATTCTAGCCCGACTTAAAAGACTCGGGGCGGAGGACTACGATCTAAAGGAAATTAAAGAAGTTTTCAGCAATTACAAGAAACTCAAAAAAGAAGCTAATCTTCGCGAGTATAAAGAAGCTAAAGAAGACCCTAGACTGCCATTCACCCTAATCTTCAATCGGCCAGCAAGAGATATTGAGGTCAGCCATGTCTCTTGTCCTCACTCACCCATAGGTGTCTGCATTTATCTGGATCTGAACGATGACTTCTGCGTTTACTGCGGAGACCCTAAAGAACGCAAATAGACAACTCACGTCGATATTTCAATTAGTAGTATTGACCTTTTCAAGAAAATACTAAAGTTTTACACAAATTAAAGGAGAGACCATGGGTTTCATTAAAGCAATTAAAGATTCAATCTTTGGGACACTAAACGATCAATGGAAGGATTACCTCACTGTCCCTGCAGGGACTCCAGGTACTGCAGCAATTATTCCAGCAGTTCACAGCGGACAGAACAACGGTCGCGGCGCTAACACTAATGCTTCTGCAAATGTCATCACTAACGACTCTAAAATTATCGTCCCTGAAGGCTATGGTTTAGTTACTCTTCAAGACGGAGCCTTCACTGGATTGATCACTGAACCAGGGGCATTCATTTACTCCTCAAACGATCAAGATTCTCAATCAGTCTTCGCTGGCGATGGTTTCGTCAACTCTACTTTGAAAACCTCCTGGGAGCGCTTCAAGTTCGGCGGCCAGCCTTCTGCTCACCAACTTGCGTTCTTCGTGAATCTTAAAGAAATTCCTAATAACCGCTTCGGTACTCAATCACCAATCTACTGGGATGACGCTTATTTGAACGCTCAAGTAGGTGCTGTAACTAGAGGTAGCTACACTATCAAGATCGCTGACCCACTACTCTTCATCAAGAATATTGTACCAGCATCTTACATCAGTGCGGGCGCTGGCTACTTTGACTTCACTGACATGAACAATCCAGTAAGCGATCAATTATTTACTGAAGTTGTTGGAAGCCTTGCTCAAGCCTTCTCGCGCTACACTAACGATCCCTCTAAAGGTAATCGCATTACTCGTATTCAAGGCGACTCTGTAGGCTTCGCGCAGTCTCTTTCTGAAACTGTTGAAGAAAACTATCAGTGGCTAACTGGCCGAGGTCTTCAGATTGTCAAGTCATCAATTATCGCTATCGAGTATGATGAGGACACTGTTAAGCTTCTTTCAGATGTTAAGAAAGCTGACGCTCTTTCAGGTCAGCGTTCTGGCAGCTTCATGAATCAAGCTGTAGCTCGTGGTGTTCAAGCTGCTGGTGAAAATGGTGGCGGCGAGGGAATGGCTGTCTTTGGTATGGGAGCAGGTCAAGTTGGAGGACTATTCCAGCCTCAATCAAATAACCCTCAAGGACAGAACTTCGCACAGCAAGGACAACCAGCTGCCCCAAGCGCTTCCACTGAGGATCCGATGGAGAAGCTTCGTCAACTTAAGGGACTTCTAGATGATGGAATCATTACTCAGGAAGACTTTGATGCTGCTAAGAAGAAAGCATTAGGTCTTTAATTCGGGTTGCTTTTAGTAATTCTTAAAGAATCTTCACGAATAGTAGAGTAAAATGAACGGTAGGATTGAATGTCTAACATGAATCATCAAGAAGAGGAGAGTTCACTTGAAGACTCACCTCGAATCATCAATACGAGTAATAATAAGAGTGATGGTTTAAATAAGTGTCCGAATTGTGGTTCGGCTGAAATCTCTTTTAATATGGAAAGCGGTAAGCTTCGATGCGATTACTGCAATGCCGAGTGGAGTGAAGAGAATGCGGTTGAAAGTTTTGGGCTCAACACTAATATTCGAGAGTTAAAAGGTGTGCATTCAGGTTCTGGTGCTCAGGATATCACTATTGATACTGACACTGTGACTATCAAATGCCAAGGTTGCGCTGCTGAAATTGTTATTAACATTGCTAACGCAACTCAAGCAAGATGCCACTGGTGTCGGCAGACTCTATCATTGAACCAACAGATACCTAACGGCGCTGTACCTGACGCTATCCTACCGTTCTCTATCAATAGAGACAAGGCTGTAGAAAACATTGAAGAATTCGTGAAGAAACGCCAAATGTTTACTACAAAGAAGTTCAAAGAAGAGTTCGTAGCAGAAAATGTTATTGGAGTCTTTATGCCTTATCTTGTTGTGGATGGTAATTATAACGCTAATCTTGAAGGTGAGGGTGAAGTCTTAGTAAGACGCTATACTGTCACTGTAGGCTCGGGAGATAATGAACGCGAAGAGACTAGATATGATGCTGACGTTTACAAAGTTTCTAGAAATTTCGATGTGACGGTAGATGATTTAATTACTGAATCTTCGACTGATCGAGCAGATATGAGCGCTAAAGGAAAGACTAATAACATCATTAACGCTATTCTGCCTTTCGATACGAAGAATGCTGTAACGTATAACAGTAACTATATGAAAGGCCATTCGAGCGAGAAGCGTGACATGAATATTAGTGACGCTAATCCTCATATTCACGAGAAGTTCAAGAATATTTCTAAATACCAAGCTAAAAGCATGATTCAGAAATATGACCGAGGCGTGCGATGGGAATCAAATTCTGTAGAAGTTCATGGAACTCGATGGATCACAGTCTATCTTCCAGTATGGTTGTATTCTTACTATGTTGACAAGGGAAACGGGAAGAGCTTCACTCATTATATTGCAGTAAATGGTAGAAATGGAGCAACAATGGGTAGCGTTCCAGTGAATCATCTTAAATTAACTGGTGTTTCGCTTCTTGCTGGCGCAGCTGGTTTTGGTACTGGTATTGGTATCCTGTTAAGCGAGGTGTTTAATTAAGATGTTTTTTGAAAATTTCTATAATTCATTAATTGTAGCATCATCTTTTATTGATAGTGAGTATAGTTACTCCATTGCAGCTTCAAGTAAAGACGAGTACGGTATTTTTCTGCCGATTATTCTTTTTCTAGCATTTGCGGTTGGTACATACGTCGGTATTTACCTTTATTACCGTAATACTAATAAGAGGTATAAGTATGAGCAAACTACAGAGACTGAAGTATTTGATGCTAAATATGGAGACTATTACTCTGGTCGCCGAACTGGGTTGCGTAGCTCTCGAATCAGCGGAGAGAATTCTTAAAAATTCGAGAATCTAGTTTAAACTACAGTTTTCCTTAGTTATTTTTGAATAGTTGATATTTCTTTCACCTTTCAAAATAAAGAAAAACTAAGGAGAATCATGAATTTAATTCTAGCAGCTGCCACTGAACCATCATTTGGTGTAGAAATGCCTGTTTGGGTCTATTTAGTCGTTGGTGTCATTGCAGTCGGTGCTATTGTCGGCGGATTTATTGTCCGAAGCAAAGAAAAGCAGAAGAAGATTGAAAAAGGTAAGCGTTAATCGTTAACCAAATTTTAAAAATAAAATATTAAGCCGGCGTTATGTTATCATATATATAACGTCGGTTTTCTATATTCTCTTTTAAAATGAAAGTCTGACTTTAAACATTGAAGAAAACAAGCTCGTGAAAAATGCTCAAGAAAATACAAGTCTCCGAGGGGAGTAAGAAAATGAATAACACTGAATATGAAAAGACAAAAAAGAACGTATACTGGGTCACTGGCGTCTCTCTAGCAATAGTAATCATTGTCGCTATTGTAATCTTCTTTAAGACAAACGATACTAGCAGTTTACCAACGATTGAAGACAACACTCCTAAGGACTCTTCAGCCAAAGAACTTATCATCGAGAATGCTGAGCCTGAAGGTATTATAGATCGAAATAATACAATGGATCTAATTCTAGTCAACGGTGAAGTCCACTGGTATTCAGCCGGGTCAAGCTCATGCCCACCAGTAATAGAAAAAGCTGTTTATACTTCTGAAAAAGAAATTGAATTAACTGAAGCGACATATGGAAAGATTGCCTGTACTATGGATCTGAGAGCAGTGCATCAAGTAATCAAGCATGCGGACGGTACTCCAATTGACGATAGTGTAAATGTCACAGCCAACAGCCCAAATTACACTATCGGTATTGCACCTGCAGAGTAATAAGCAGAATAAGCTATTAAAATTCAAGAAAGGTCTGGAAATGGTCCCTGGAATGATCGTAATTGATGGAATTGACTACGAAGTCAACGTAGAGAGAAACAATGGGGAGATTATATATTTTAGTCTTTCAAAAGTAGGGGATAAGTCTGACGGTATCTTCTTTGAGGTTGACTGGATAGGCGACTTCACTGAGAAAGACATACTCAATCTAATTCAAGAGGAAAAAGATCGTGAAGAACACAATGGGTTAAATTCTTCAAGCTCTCTTCAAGAATCAATTCAAAAAACATTTTCGGAAGAAAGTCTAGACTCTAAAAGTACTACTAATCCCGCTCTTGACTGGATGTCTTATAAAGATCTAATCTTTAGGTATTCTTATCTTTCGGAAGTTCCTGAAGAAGATCTTACTGAGTTGATTGAAAGTCTGTATACTTTAAGAGATGAGTCTCAGCAATTCCAGAATATTGTTGTGAGCGAGTGGCTTGATACATATGAAGAATTGAAGGATGGGTCAAATCCCTATCTTTAAAAGATTCGTATCTTTGATTGTTGCTTAGTTAATGACGCAGTAGTCCTTTCAATCCAGCTATTTGCAAAACGTAATGTTTCGTGTATAGTTGTATTTAGAGGTTGAGGGAATAACCCCTCCCAAATTTTTTATTTTTTACAGGAGTAACCATGAACAAGAAACTGGCAACGAACCTTATCAAAGCCGGACAGATTATGAATGTGCTGGCAATCTTTTCTTCTGCTATTGTTCTTGTCATGATTTTTACTGGGCATGTTGATCCGACAGTAGCCAATTGGCTAGGAATCATCATGGCACCTCTTACTTTCCTCGTAATTGGTAAGTTTTTGAGTATTGCAAAGAAAGAAGTTGCTGAACGGAACTCGTAGTATGTTCAATAAAGTAAACCACTATGGGAATCCTAGTGGCTTACTTTATACTCTCCCGATACCTATCTTGTGCTAAACCCCGGAGTATGGAGTGAACGAGATATTGCACTGGAAACTTTTGAAATTAATCCTACTTGGTGGGGCGGATTCCAGAACATGACCGTTTCAGATCTTCGCACTATTGAAGCGTAAAAAATTCGGGTATACGGAGCAATGCACCTAGCCCATGAATAAAGTCCGTCACATCAGTCAGTCCCTGTATAAGTGTTTGAAATTTTCTGAATCAGGTTTGCAAACTGTCGAAAGCTTATGTATAGTTGTATTACCGGCAAGGAATTAACACTAACGTCTGAATTTAGGAATTATCATGGCTTATATTACTTTCGAAACTATTGAGGCGGAACGCGCCGCAAGTCGTGCGAAGCTTCGTTATGCTACTCTTGGTGTTATTGCGGTTTTCTTTATTCTCGCAGTTGCATCAGGCGTCGCCCTATCGCCGGTAACTATTATCGCTTCTATCTTCTTCAGCCTAGTATCTCATGCTTGTTTAGCACTATTTGTTCATGTGATGACTCACCCTTACTTCAAGTAGGGAGTAAGGGTGAGCAAGGAATAGGGCGGGTATCTAATGAGGATACCCGCCCTATTCTGCAACATCAGTCAGTCCCTGTATAAGTATTGCAATCATCCCCGCAAGGATGGTAAAAAAGAAGTATTTGAAAATTTTCAAGATTAGGGTTTGCCGACTGTCGAAAACTTGTGTATAGTTGTATTTGTAATCACGCTTAACGATAAAGGATAGGTTAAAGAAATGAAGAAGTTCATGAAGTGGATTGTTGCAATCGGAGCTATGATTCTCATTGTCTCTTCTATCGTTTCTTACAACAACCGCCCATTGACCTTTGAAGGTACTGAATACGAACCAACTAACACTCAAAACTTCGGACAGCAGATGTCTGATAAAGTTGAAGGTTGGGTTGACGCAGCTTCTGAAAAGGTTAAGGAATTCGAACTTCCCGAAATCAAGGAAGACACCCCGAAGAACACTCGCGAAGCTCTTGAAAATAACAACTCTTCGGAAATCATGAATGACCTCAAGGTCGGTTCGATTGTAGCCGATGATTACGACCGCGATCTTTTCGGCCCTTCGTGGAAAGATGTTGATAATAATGGTTGCGACACTCGAAACGACATTCTTGCTCGAGACCTTGAGAACGTTGTAAAGAAAGATTCATGCAAGGTTCTAAGCGGTAAGTTGAATGACGATTATAGCGGAAAGGTAATCGAGCACAAGACGGGCAACGGATTAACTTCAAAGATTCAGATCGACCACATCATCCCACTTTCCTACGCATACAAAATGGGTGCTGATCAGTGGTCACGCGAAAAGAAGGAGGCCTTCGCTAACGACCCAATCAACTTGAAGGCAGTCAACGGTTCTGACAATATGGCAAAGAAGGATAAGGGTCCTGCTGAGTGGATGCCGAAGAACACTTCTTACCGCTGTGATTATGTTACTGACTTCGCTGAGGTTGCAATTGCTTACGAACTTTCTGTAACTGGTGCTGACTTTGAGGTTATCACTGGAACTTGCTAAAAACTTCATCAATGATTCTTTAAGGGTGGCACTAATCTTTACTTCTGATTAGTCCCACCCTTGCTTTAAGCCTTAATTGGTCACTTAATTAAAAGATTTACAAAGTATGCTTAATACTTTTGCAAACAGCACTTTTTACTTATTCTATAGAGTAGCGAAAACTGCGCTACTAAGACCACCTAGTTAGACCCGAGGCTATCACGGCAAACTAGGTGGTCTTTTGCTGTTTCTATGCAGTTTAGACGAAAAATGCTGTCTACTGTATGACTATACCCTAAGAGGACTTTTGCTGTCTTAGGCTGCAGTCTCACGACACTCAAAAATTAAAGAATTAAGATGCTCTAAATTTCTTAAGGCTACTTTATTTTTTGATAGTAGGGTTAATTCCTAGTAGCCGCGATTCGTTTCTATAGTTTACTTGCAATTCTAGAACTCTTTTATAAATCTCTTCAGTAGCTTCTAACAATGCTTCATCAGTCAACTCTGATATGATCAGGCCTGGGTCTTGAAGAACAGCGCGATCCATAAGATTCTTTCTAAAGGTAAAGACAAGACCAGCAGGAAAGTTTATAGTAAAAGTGCTAGACTTGAGTTGAACATGATAGCAGTGAGCAGCCTCACCATTCAAGTCAACTTTCTTCTTAAGAACATTCCAATTAAGTGATGCGGGAATTTTTGGAAGACCTGTTTCGGGGCTGTAGGTTAATTCGGAAGAAAGCGTATATGAGTCTGAGCGCTCATTTTTAAACGGCTCCCCGACTCCAGTAATTTCTTTCATTTCAGAATATTTCTTTCTATTAACGCTTTCAGCTATTTTAGAATTCGATGACTTAACATCACGATTTCTCTCATCATTCATTTCTATTCCTAAGCACCCTTCTTTGATTAGTTATCAGTATTGAAAATATTTTAATATGAATATCAGACTCTAGACTAAAGCATATTTTGATTGTCTTGCAGCGCAGACTGTCTTATGATAAAATTTTTTTAAGTAAAGCCTAATTTTTAAGGAAGTAAAAATGCATGATCTAGCAATTGAATATCCAGAACAATTCAAAAAGCTACGTAAGACTGACAACATTGCTAGCGGATTTATCAGATTCTTCTATCTAGGTTTCGTGATCGTTCTTCTAGCGATTACTTTTATCCCTGAAACGTGGCCTAACGCACCGAAGATAGTTGCATCAGTTGGCTTATTCTTTGTTGCTGGTTACTTCACTAGTATATTCTCTTCACGCAACTTCGTAAAGAATTATGAGAAGCCTTTCGAAAAATTCAAGGAAGACTTAGAAAACAAAGCGTTAACTCTAACGCTCGATGCAATCGCAAAAAAGTATGATACTAGAGAATTGCAGATGACTCCAAACAATGTAATGGCGTTTTACAGATACAATTCAAATTCTGTCGGAGTTAAGATAGCCGTTATTCCGATGAAAGACAAAGACAACATGGTTCAGGAAGCTATTTTTACAATTTCTAAGAAGGGTGAGATTTCTGTCGATGATCGCTTCGGCGTCTCTCTTAAGAATGCGAAAACTGAAGGATCAGAGAATAGCGTAACTCTTGAGTCGGATGGGTCTGAAGATACCACAAAGTAGTCGTTCATGTTTTAACCGTGCAAAAAATATAAGAGAATTTTCGGGAAACCTGTTGCGTAACTCTACATTTGGTATATAGTTGTATTTGTACGAACCAAAACAAACACTTTACAAAAGGATTCTCAAATGCTCAAGAAGACTATCGGCGTTGTCATGATTCTCATTGCTATCGCATCCTTCGTAAGTATTGAACACATCCTCGACCTTGGTCTCAACGGATTCGTAAGCTTCATGCTCTTCATGGTTGCTTCAACTGCAGCCTGTGCTTTCGGCTTCGTTGGATTCAAGCAGTTCGAATCTAAAACTGCATAACTTAAACTAATTAAAATCTAAATAGCCTATATCAAGCGATATAGGCTATTTAAGTATGCAAGTCAGCAATACTTGGTAGGATTAATAGAGAATCAACTACATTAGCCACCGCTGAACTGATAAAATTACTTATTAAAGTCTATCTAGATTCTATTGACTCGATGTTCGAATACCTCAAAGGGCTGATAATCATAAAACGAACCTAAAGACTTTAAGGAAAGATTATGGAAATTCTGTATAAAGCTAGAACACACCCTAAAATACTTTTCAAGCCGCTAATCATCCAATTGTTTTTACTAGCCTTGCATTTTCTAGCGTTCATCTTCATCAAGACTGAGATTACTTGGGTTCAGCCTGCAGTCCATGGGATCATCTTACTTTTAGAAGTCTGGTATGTTGTCACTCCAATTCTACAATGGTGGAACAATGTCTTCACTATTACTAACGATAGAGTCAAGAACAATTGGGGAGTGCTTTACAAGCATTCTCGAGAAATCAGAATTGACCGCATCGCTTCAATCAGTGAAGAGCGGGGGATACTTGACAGAATCTTTGGTTGTGGTACCTTAAATTTCTATGATGCTGCAGCGCCGGCTCAACCAAAAACTTCCGGAGCATGGAATAAGCGAGACAGTAACGCTGGGATTCAATTCAAAGACGTAGCAAGAATCAAGCATGTTCGAGAAATTATTGAATCTACTCGAAAATAAAAAATCAATAGCGATTAATCAGAGGCCTCTCGATTAAGACTTCATGAATTAAAAAGCAAAAAAGACTTTGCGAAGCATTAAAACTTTACATATGATAAGATCGCTTAAGATTCATGCTGACTTTAAATAGAAAGAAAATATTGATGCAATCAACTTTGAAAGATATAGTTTCTAAAATCAAGAAAGTCTTAAAATTTTCAACTGTAATTATACTAGGGTTTATTGTTGCAGCTTACTCAGGGAATGCTGCATTACTATATTTCACTTCACCCGCTAATGAGCGCTATAATGAACAGTTTACCCATGTAGACACTTTTGGGACAATCAATATTCTCTCTTACGAAAATCTTAAATCAGGTGGTTTGTCTTTAGGCTCGGCTGATGCGTCAATGCACTTTTCCGGTTATGTAAATCTTCTAGAATCTGAAAAGAACATTTATATTGATGACACTTGGGGTGCTGTTCCTGGCTTCAGAAACTATGCTATCTATGACCATGAGTTAGCACATATTCTACAAAAAGAAATGATAGCAGAGCGTAGCGGTGGATACCCTTCATATGCTAATCCTATTCGGACTTTTAAATTTGTAAAGAATCTTTTAGAATTGGATTCTGAATTTTCGAAAGTAATGCCGAAGCCTGAAAACGTCAATGAAGTAGGCCTTGGAATTATGAATCTCGAAACTGCTGCAGACTGTTACTCTCAACCAGCAGTAAGGCTATCAAAAGTTAATGAAGGAACAACTCTCACTTATGTAGGAGAGCAGGAATGCACGAGAGTTCAAGAGCACCTTGCATTGAAATTAATTAATACTAGCGAGTGGTTTAACGCTGAAAAAGCTCTTGAAGAGATTAAGAGAGAACACCCCGAGATTTTAGAGGACTAACTAGAGTTTAAGCATTTTTGAAAGTTGTTTGCACTGCTCCAGTTTTAATGTATAGTTGTTATTGAACGAACTTCAAAAACAAAACTTTCAGGAGCAAACATCATGGCAAAGCCATTCTACGGATTCCAGCCAACTGCAGAGCAGAACGAAATCATTGCTGTAATTGAAGACTACCTCCGAGGCAAGAAGCATCACGCAATTATTAATGCTGAAGGTCTTCCGATGTTCGACCACAATCACCTTCAGGCTCCAGAGGGAGGTTTCTCTACTCACTTTGAGGATGTCATTTCCTATCGCGATGAACTAGCTTACGCTGTTAGTGAGGCTATCATGGATGGGGAAATCAAGCTTCCAGAAGGTGTTTCCCACGAGGTTTACTCCTCCATCGAAATGTACTTCTGGCGCGATTAAGGCTCTAACTGTGAGTAGCTATTGAATAAGATTTTAATAGCTACTCACTTTTTGAGAATCAATTAAAAGTAAGATTGAACAATTAGAGGGATGGAAAATGGCTAAAGTAAGCAAGCGAATTGTCAAAGAGCTAGAAGAAAAATATCTCAACGGTGAGATTAAGATTGATGATGACTACACGCCAAAGAGCCATGAAGTAAACCTTGATGAAGTCATCTACGCATTCGCTACTCTCCGTACCCGCTCTATGACTCTTTCTGAGGTCTTCAAAGAGATTGACGAGTATGGAAACTATTTTACTAACCATACTGGACTGACTTACACTCGAGCTATCTATAAGGCTTGGGTTGATCTTGAAGCCGTTAAGAGTCGCGAAGACAATATTCTTACTCGTGAACGCAAAGATGCAAGCGACTGGAAGGTTGATTACGAGAAGTCTCTTTCTCATTTTGTTTTCGATAAGGGATATGCAGTACCCTTTCTTGAAGATTCATTCAGCCGCCAAGACTTTTTCGTCAAGAAGGAGTCAATAGGTACCCCAATTGGTTTCTTCAATATTCATGAAGAATCATGGTCTGAGTTTGCTGGCACCTTTGTTGATCATGATGAGTTTGTTGGAGTCACTGTAGATGTTGTAGGTAGCAACGGGGTATCACAGAAGTTCAGAGTGAATAAGTCACTTGGCGAAGTCATTCGAGAAATCACTAAATAGAATTTAAGTCTATTTCTCGCTTTACTTTATTCTGAGTAATCAGATATCTACTCTAGACTAGAGACGTAGAATGTTTCCTAGTCTAGAGTAGCATCCGCAGTTGATTCTTTTCGGGAATGGGTTAAAAATTTTTAAAATTGTTTAGAAATTTAATCAAAGGTATTGCGCAAGTCACATAAAATTTGGCAATAATAGAATTATAAGGATTTCCAAAAATTGAGGTAGAGAAAAATGACTGTCTTTCAAGAATTAGTGACTATACTTGAACAATACAGCGCTGAAGCTGAAAAGAATCTCGACCGTAATCTCACGCCTCTTCTAAAAGCTACTTCTAAAAATCTACTTCTCAATGAAACAGTCTTCAGTAAAGATGAAACAGCCCAATCTCTAACAATATTTGCTAACTGGGTCATAGAAGACTCTCTAAACTCTATACCTCAAGAAACTTTCTCTAGACTTCTTGAGATATTCAATGAATTCTTCAATAAGCATTCTGTTGACTTTAAGGCTAACACAGTTCATCTCGTAGCGTAGGGATACTCTCAAGAGAAAGAGGTAGACTTTCTTAATTCTTTGCAAATATTTTTCGAAGCAAGGGTAGCGAAATTCCTAGAATACCATCTTAGCAGCTCTACCAGCAAGACTAAGAGGGTCATATTTAATGTTGGTATTTGCACACAAGATAACTTAGCTGCTGTGAGACTGACTGGTGCCGCTGTTTAGCTTATATCTACCGACAGCCCAACCATTGAACTTCTTAAGACTGCAGTTAAAGTAAAAACAAACATACCCTCACGCAGAAATTCCATGTATAGTTGTTGTTGAACGGTTATTTAAATGAAACTTAACTAATTTGGAGAAAACAATGTCTTACCATTGGGAAAATACAATCTGGCAGTCAAAGGATGGTAGCTGGAACCGCGGTTACTTCAAGAGGATTTCGTATTTTGATCAGCCCGGCGCTTGGAATGATCCTGATTATGGTTATGACTCTGAATGGGATGATGATTTTGACCACAGCGATTTCGATTGTTTGATGACTGGTTTCAAAACTGAAAAAGAGGCTGAGGGTTATACTCCCCACGGTAACCCTGGATCCTGCTTTTTAATTCCTTATAAGGGTAACTCTAAAGAATGCAAGGCGCTTGATCAGTTGGCATTCTTCCATAAGAACCCGGTAGAAAGAGAGAAGTTTGAGCGGAAAGAGCTCCTTCGGAAGAATCGTGAGCACTTCAAGGCTCTAGCTTCTGAATGGACTCCGGAGAAAATGAAGAATCTTTCTAAAACTTTTAAAGCTGTCAGCGTAGAAATCAAGGCTGATGAAGCTGCTTACACTAGCCTGGGCCTTACTAGCACTTTCCGAAGCTATGCAAAGGTAGACGGGGATTGGTTGATTGTTGAAGGTAAGCGTGTCTACAACCTGAAGACTAATAAGTTTGAGCAGCATGTTCGCAGTTTGCGCTTAGGCTAATAAAGAGACGCTAAGGGTTGTAAAAATATTGTTATAACCCTTAGCAACAATCTCTTACGTTTTTAAAGTTTGTCATCGTGGAAATTTCATGTATAGTTGTTATTGAACGAACTTTTTAAATACTCCAAACTTAAGGTTGAATCATGGCGAAGATCAATGCTCGAGAATTCCGCGATAACGTCGCACACGCGATCATGAAGGCTCACGGTTGCAATGAAATTAATGGTAACTGCGTAAAGCATAATGAAGATTTTGTAATCGGTATGTGCATTGTTAGCCTCGAAGTAGCTAACGGTTTTATCACAGCCGGTCGAAATAGCAACCCAGTCGCGAAGCCCGAATTTCTAAAAGACCTTGAGTTCACTTTCGATGCGCCGAAGGAAAATCTGTCGGTTGCTAATTGAAGAAGTTTAATTAACAATTACAGTTTAGTAGCGGGGTAAAAAGAACTAAGCCTCGCTACTAAACTTTTCTATTTTCAAAAACTAACTGAAAGAAAAGACTATGTCGATTTTCAATAACGCCTTGAAGAATGAAGGCGATCACTTACTCAAACTCGTAATCGAAAGCGAGCCTGAAATTGTCAACAGCAACCCGAAGGTCACGCGCAAGGCTTACTTTGACGGCTCACAGATGTGGCATCAGATCGTTTTGAACGGAGGAAGCGAATGCTGGCTAACTTTTAATCGAAGCGAAAACCCAAACTCTCTCCCCTACAATATTTCTTCGAATATAGAAGCGATTGATTCTCGCGTAAAGTAATTCACATCTATCAAGAATCTCATTCAATGCATATTCTATTTTTGAGATTCCCGAAAATTCTTTAATCTAAAAAGCGTGGTACAAACGTTGTCAGTTACTTTGTACCACGCTTTAAGAGACTCGGCTATCTAAAACTATATTTTAGGGAGCATCCCAGTATCAAGATTTTCTTTACCTTCTGCTTTTAATAGATTCTCGATTTCTGCGTCAAGTGAATTACTCAACTTCTCAATTGAAGGCTTCTCTTTCCTATGCTCAGCCTTACGCCTATTCAAGAAGTTGTCAACAGGTGTTGAAACCATATCCTCAGAAGTCAAAGATTTTTCATGGCCCTCAGAAGTAAAATCACTTTCAATTAAAGTGTTTCCGCCAGGGATTGATCCTTTAGCAGAATCTTCAGTCTTTATTTCTTGAAGCTTCTGACTATTTGTCTTACTACTCAACTCTTTATTAGGAATAAGGCTTACAGCAATAATTGTAATAATCGAAATCGGCGCAGCAATCGCAAAGAGGCTAGCAACTCCATCTCCATAAACTGAAGAAATAATTTCTCGAATAGGCTCAGGAAGTGCTGAAATTGTAGGCATGCTATCAGAAGAAAGTATAGCGCCTACCTCATTCGCTTTATCACCAAGACTCGCTAAAGCTTGAGTCAATTGAGACTGCTTTTCAGCTATCATATTCGGAATAGTGACTGCAAGTACAGCACCAAGCCCAGCAGTACCTGCAGTACCACCAAGAGTTCTAAAGAAGTTCACTGAAGAAGAAGCAACACCTAACATTTTAGGGTTCACTGCGTTCTGCACTACAAGAACCATGTTTTGCATGACAAGACCAACGCCAGCACCAAGTATGAACATGTAAACGCCCAAAATAAAGAATGGGGTGTCATAGTGAATAGTCCCAAGTAAGAATAATCCTATTAGCTGGAGTACAGACCCAGTGACTACAAATGCCTTCCATTTACCGAATTTTGAAATAAGATTACCAGCAATAGTAGAGACAATCAATAATCCACCCATCATCGGAAGAGTCATGAGCCCAGCGGCTGTAGCAGTCGCGCCACGCGCCATGATCATGTACTGCGATAGGAACACGCTTGTGCTGAACATCGACACGCCAACAGAAAGAGAAGCAATAACAGCGAAAGTGAAGGTTCGATTCTTGAATAACTCAAGGCTTATCAAAGGTTCTGAAACCTTCAATTCAGTAAACACGAATAAAGCAAGTGAAATAATAGAACCAGCGATCATGAGATAGCTAGTAGTTGAATTCCACTCGAATTGCGAACCACCCATGCTCATCCAAATCAAGAGTAGAGAAACACCAGTTGAAAGAAGGATGATGCCGAAGTAATCTATTTTTACTGCACGCTTTACTAATTCAGGAAGTTTTAGAGTTTTCTGAATTATAAAAATAGCAAGTACGGCTACAGGTAGAGCAACAAAGAAATTCCAACGCCAATTGATAGTGTCAGTTATGAAACCACCAATAAGAGGCCCACCGACAGTACCTAACGCCATGACAGCACCAAAAAGACCCATGTATTTACCGCGTTCTCTAGGTGAAAGTATATCAGCCATAACAATCTGAGATAGCGCTCCCATACCGCCGCCTGCTAGACCTTGTATGACTCGCATAGCAATCAAGAAGTTAGTGTCTTGAGCAAAGCCAGCCGCCGCAGAAGCTAGTACAAATAATGCTAAAGAAATTTGGAGTAGTAACTTTCGATTCCATAAGTCAGCGAATTTACCCCAAATTGGAGTAGATATGGTTGTCGCTAATAAGGTTGCTGTTACAACCCAAGTGTAAGAAGTTTGCGAACCGTTTAAGTCTGAAACGATGACAGGTAATGAGCTAGAAACTACTGTTCCAGCGAGAATTGAAACAAACATACCCATGAGAAGTCCAGTCAATGCTTGCAGTATTTGACGGTGACTCATCTTGGGAGGGGTAACCGACGATACGGCAGACATGAGAATTCCTCCAGAAATAAAAATCGTTGATAAATGTCAACAATATTTATATCAATAAAAATTCACGAAAAATGCTTCTAAAAGATCTATAAACATCAACTACCAGAAACAATCACGCTCTTACAGTATTCTTCAAATCATGTAAAAATGAAATCAATCAAAAATCCAGTCTTTCAACTCTTCTAGAAAACCTCGTAAATTCGAAAAAATAATGACCCTTAAGTCACTTCAAGAATTAGACTGTTTGATTATAGAAATTGACTTTGAGAATCCAGGGATATCTATCAAGATAACGAAAGTCACAAAAAACAAAGGCGCTACCGGGAATCAAAAACCCAATAGCGCCTAAACTAAAATTTTTAACTTTACAGTCGGAGCTCCTGAGTGAAAGAGCGGTATACACCCTTCTCATCTCGCTCGAAAGTAACTAGATCTGACTTACCTTGAGCAGTCGCCCAAACTAGAGTCTCATCCTTTGATACGTGAACTACAATGTAGTCAGTCGTATCTCCACCGGTCTGTACCTGAGCCTTCTGGCCTACAGTCAGACCCTTCTTATTTAAATTAACAATCATACAATCAACTATACATGAATATTTTAGAATTTCAAAATTCAAGCAATTAGAGTCTAGACACTCTAAAAGCGAGGTACTGATTAAAGCACCTCGCTAGAGTAATTATTTCAAGAAGTTTTTAGAAGTGAGGGTCCATGTAAGCGTCACGAGTACCAACCGAGTAGCCACCGTAACCCATAGAGACACCCTTAGGATACCACCCACCATTCTTACGAAGAGTGACTTCGAACTCTGGAGAATTTTCGTCAGGAGTAATCTCATATACGGCGGAGCCGTCCTGAGCAGAGCCGGAAACAACCTTATAATTATCAGCTCGCAACCAAACGCTTCGAGGGCTAGTGATTCGCGAGACAGTGAATGGTCGACGGTCAGTACCAGAGTAACCGGTTGCACCCATACCAATTGCTGGGATTACAGCGTTTGCGTTAGCCATGATGTTTAACTCCTTGAAAGTTTTGTTTTCGTGGTTCGTACATATACAACTATACACGAGACTTCAGAATCGTCAATAATCAAATTAAAGAAGTTTCTAGCAATATGCTATATATAAGATAAAGACTATATCTATACTCCTAAGTTTCAACTTCTTTGAAAGGATATTTTCTAGTGCAAATTCAATATTGACAATCAATAAGATTCATATATAGTTGTTTTCGTAAGGTTTTAAAAATTTAGACAAAGGATACGTCATGAGTACTGTAATTCCAGCAATCGGCATGGGCGCCACTCACCGCCTCGGTTCAGACGAATACTCCTACACTATCACTCGAATCTCACCAAGTGGTAAGCGCATCTGGCTCAAGCGAGATCAAGTCAAGGTTGTCTCAGGGTCCGAACTTGACGGAACTGCCGTGTACGAAATCACCCCAAACCCTGACTCGTCTGAAATTGAGGTAAGCCTTCGAAGCAATGGTCGCTGGTATCAGAAGGGTCAGGACATGGTGCACTGGTCGGTATTCTACCTTGGTTCTCGTAGCTTTTACCGCGACCCAAGCATCTAACTAAAACTTCTAAAATCAATTAAAGGAACTAAACCCATGACTTACGCAGAATCTAACCCTAACTTTGACGAAGACTTTAAGAATTTTGAAGTAGACGCTAGTTATATTGATAAGGCTCGCAAGAATGCTGAAAATCTAGAGCGACTTGGGATTGATGCTGATAGCGAGGATGATACTGTATTCGGCGCTAAATTCGTTTACTGCGCTTCGCATCAAAAGGCTCACTCAGTAGGATGGTGCACTGTCGGAGTTGATCGGAAGCGGCCACTAAATGCTATGAACTTCGATGAAGCTCTTGAAGAGGTAAAGGCTTTTTAAAGGCATTAATCAAGATTTACTGAAGGGCGCATGACTCAATTATGGGTTGTGCACCCTTCAAGAGTATTGTATAGTTGTTATTGCACGCTTTAAGAACTTTTGAAAGGTAACCATGACTACTGTAAATGACGCGCCACGCTACCACATCACTGAAAAGGGTAACACTGGAATCTGCCGTGCTCAGTGGTCATGCAAGCGTGGAGACATTCGCACTGAACACTTCGATTCTCGAGAAGAAGCAATTGCTTGGCGCGATCTCAAGGCAACTCGTATTGCTATTGATCCAGTGAGCCTTTCCGAAGAAATCTTTAAGAAAATCGAATCTTCTGATCAGAACACGGATGTCCCAAAATTCTTGATGAAGAGAATTCAGACTGAAGCCTTCTGGAAGGATAACGAAAAAGAGGATCTATCTATCCTTTCTGAAATCCAGGAAATTATCGCTGAGGCTGACAATGAAAAGATCGCTGAAGCTAAGCGGCTTCTCGACAGTATGAACGGCGTGGACCCTTACGCTCTGAGATTCAACTCAAGCAATAACTTCGAACGTCGAGACCAATGCATTAAGAGTCTTGCTGAAGACATTATCGAATATGCTATTGCAGGTCTTTACGTTCCAATGAAGAATGCTCCTGAGAGAGCTAAGAATACTAGTCTCATTGGTCTTGACAAGGCGCGACTTGAAGCACTTCATGACATGAATATGCTAGGATATGATGAAAAGCGAAAGAACTACTTCTTTACTGAAAATGTCGAAGACTTTCTTGAAGACACTCTGAATCGTATCGCTGCAGGTGAAGTCTACAATCATGAACTTGTAAGTAATTCTTCTGTATTCTATCCTGCGCGTGACGAGAACAAGCTAATTGCGGCAATCTCTAACAAGGAGGATAGCAATTTCAGTCGCCCGCTTTACCTCATGACTGTCTTCCCAGACAATGAACTTCGTGAAGCTTTTGAACGCATGAATATTGAAAATGTTTCTGTAAGCTTTGCTCCAAATTGCCGTGAAGATGGTTTCGCTTACACTGTTATTCAACCTAACGGTGACGCGCGGACTTTTGGAGTCTTCGAACATCGAAACAGTGACAGTATCATTATCTCTGGTACTACTAACTGGGACGGAACTGGTGGGTCTCCACGCCACGGAAACTCTAAAGAAAGCTTCTTTGCAGAATTCGCGCCCGATGACCGAAAGCAAGCTGCTGATGCTCTCGCATTCTTCATCAAGTCTGCTCAAAAGGGAGAACTTGAAAGCGATGAAGTCCTTGAAGCAACTGTTGAACGCCGTGATTGGATTGCTATTATCTCTGAATCTATCCCAAGCTTCCGAGATTGGGCTGAAAAGAATGGCTATGTCAATAACACTACTCGCGAAGAGAAGCTCTTTGGAGAGGGGATCCACTTCCCTTCTGTAAACTTCAATTCTGATAGTGAGTAATTCTGAAATTTTTCTGAAAGACTAAACTCTTTTATTACTCTTTAGGCGAGATACCTCAAATGTTCGGAGGTATCTCGCCTAAAGAAGATTATCTATATAACTCTAACTTTCAGTCTAACAGTCACTAAAAAAGACTGAATTAAGATGCAATAAGTTCGATAAAACGACTGATAGAGCTAAATCTACTTACTGATTAGGGTCAACAGGCTCAACCTGTGCTGAAGGCTTTGAGCTTACCTCTGTATTGTCTTTTATCGCGTCATCGTTAGCCGACTCTTCAGCTGTTAAATCGACACCTTCAGGTGAATTATAGTCTTGCTCAGTCTTAGGGCCATATTCTTTTGAATGCTTCTTAAAGTATCGGCGATCACCTTCAAGTTTACGGTCAGACTTATCGCGATCATGAGATTCTACTTCAAGATTCTTTCGATTCATCTTGCGATCTTCATGTTTTACGCCACGGTCACTCCTGTCATTTTTCTTATGCTCAACAATAACTTGACGTTCATCAGGTTTTTCAGACTTAACAAGACTGTCACTATTCATAGCGAACGTTATAGCCCCAAAGAATATAGCCACAAATGCCGCTGAAGCCCAGGCTACACTCTTACCTGAAGGAAGATTAGTCTTTGGTTCGGGTTTATTTGATTCCGTCATGATGGTTCCTTTATTTTGTGTGGTTCCTTTAGAATGATTATCAGAGAGGATTGAATTAAAAGATTTAAAGTTCAATTGAGCATTTCTTTTTTAGTTTTTTATTTTTTTAAAACAGTAGCCTAAGCAGTCTATAGACGGCATTTCCCCTCTTAGGGTATAGTCATACAGTAGACAGCATTTTCCGTCTAAACTGCATAGAAACATGAAAAGACCACCTAGTTAGCCGTGATAGCCTCGGGTCTAACTAGGTGGTCTTAGTAGCGCAGTTTCTACTCGTTTTCCAAAACAGTAAAATAATGATTTAGAGCTTGTCTATGAACTTGATAAGCTAAATATTTCTTCAAGAACTAATTGCGGACTCTAGCTCCCGATTGATTGATGTAAAATCCAAGATTTAGGTAGACTATCATCAAAAATATCTACACCCTTGCTAGAATCTTTTTCGAACTCTAAAGAATCTTTCGTTAACTGCCATAAACTCCAAATTTCTAATTCTTCTGGAAAATCTTTAAAAAGCTCGGTAATGCGAGCCTGAATCCGATAAGGGACTGAACCTCGCCAAATTTCAATTAGAATACTGAAATCATTAGCCATATAGTGGTCTAAAATAGAACTAGTAGAACTAGCCGCTTTACTGCGGTCTCCTGACGTAATTAGATGGTACAGCATAACCCAGGAATTTCCAGGTAGACGCCAATCATATTGAGTTAAACGCCCCGACATAATATTATTCCTTATGCTACCAAACTTATCCTCATACTCTTTACTGAAGATTACAGGATCAGGATTGAGATAAGTTAGCGCGTCATAAATAGCAAACCATACTTTCTCATTTTCTGAGGAGATTCTAGTCATTCTTAACACATTCTCATAATTATTATCTAGATTTACGAGGCCTTTGAATATCCCATCATCAGAAATAGTCTTGTAATAGAGATCTAAAGATTCAGAACTATTAAATCTAAGCTTGATATGATCTTCAATCCCCTTAGAACCTAAGTTTTTCATTGGGAATTTATAGTCAAGATACTTGCTGCGTAATTCTGGAGTATCGAGCATATTGACTAACTGCTCTGGCGACTTCCTAAAGTACTTCAAAAAATTAAGCAAAACTACTCCTTAATTGCAAAACGTATCCTTAAAATAAGGGTATTGAAAATCTACGTATTAGACATTAAACTTACTGTCACATCAATAGTAACATGTAAGATTCTCTAGTAAAGTACAAAGAAACTTCTATAAGATAGACTCTATACCTTCATCAAGCATTTCAGAAAGATTCGTCCCACCATTATAGAATGAAGTGATGAATTTGAGGCTACCGTTTTTGCCTTCAGACATCTCGATAAAGCCTTCATTATCAATGACAGTCAACTTAACTTTATAAAGTATCTCATTTTCTCGACTCCAATAGTATTTCTTATTAGCTTCGACAGTCAGAGTCTCAACCCAGGAGTCGTAGCAATCGCGCATATCTTCCACCCCTAATTTTAAGCACTTTGACTCAGCATACTGCTCAAAAGTCTTCCCTTTAAGATTCACAGGCTTTAAAATGCCAGTATATGACTCAACATCACTCATAGTATTATTCCTTTACTCTAGATTTTTATTTTCCGATAGAATAGTAACAGTTAATATTTTACCAAGAATTTGATGAGGCTTTAGAGACTCTAAGTCTTCATAAAGACTCTATTTAACGAAAAGCAGTAAAGTCTCAGCAATTAATTCGCGTAACTTAGGGTCTAGCCTAAGCGGTCTATAGAGTCGATTTTAGCTCTTAGGGTATAACCATACAGTAGACAGCATTTACTGTCAAAACTGTATAGAAACAGTAAAAGACCACCTAGTTTGCCGTGATAGCCTCGGGTCTAACTAGGTGGTCTTAGTAGCGCAGTTTTTACTCGAATTCTAAAACAGTAAAAATACGAGTCTCAAGCAGCTTTTCGAGAAATTAATTTTTCTTACTAGCCCTAGCTTCATCAATTTCATTCACGGCAGTAACCATCCAAATAGCATCCATTGCCGAGACATCCGATTCAGCCAACTTCTCGATCTTCAAAGAGGCGCCAATCGAAACAAGGCTCTTCGAAAACTCCCAAGATTCAACTCCTTCAGCATCCTTGATTTCACCTTTCAGACTAAGGCCAAAATTCTGCTTCAAAGTTGCAACAGTTTCACCTTCAGTATCCTTCAAGTTAAAGGTGTGGAGCATATTTAGCATCTGTTGCGAAAGCTTACCCGAAACTTCACCCTTGTGATTGTAGAAATCAGCAGTGCTGTTCAGAATCTTGAAGTTCTCAGATTCAGCGCCGAGGAAGTCGCCATTGTTTGAATACATAGCATAAGTGTCGCCAGCAACATAGAAGGCCTGACCTTTAATTTCAGCAATCTTTTCACCATCAGCAGTGACAGTCCAGTTGTCACCAATTGAAATAGCAGACTTCTTCAACTCAATTGTTTCGGCCTGATTGATCTGGTCAACAGTAGCCTGTGAGCTCAAAGTTGAAAGACTCGACATCTCGGCCACGTTTGCGCAACCGGTCAAGGCTGCAATCGAAACAGCAACAATAGCGGCACTAGCAACAAGTCGAGATTTCAAGAAGTTTTTCAAGGCTTTACCTTTAGCTATTTGGGTTTGAATTACAAATACAACTATAGCATAATCTTTTTCGAAAGTAAATATTGCACAATCGGCTAATAAGCGTTATATTGGAAATATGACTACTAAAAAATTTGAAAACGTTAGAGAAGATCTCACTCAAGTTGAACGCCACGGCTTTGCCCTTTATACTTCATACGGGGATATGATCGCCTGGGTAATTAGCCCTTCATGTGCTAAGAATTTCCCTGGCGCTGCATTCATCGTTAACGTCCAGAATGGCGTGAGCCAGGAGCTCTAAACTTCTTAAAAACAAATAATGACTCTTAAGGCGGGCAGCGTAAAAGCTGCCCGCCTTAAGAGTCATTAACTCAATGTCTTATATGAAGATTTTCAAAGTGAATTAGAGACTTGACTTAGCAATCCAGTACTTCTTCTTACTGTAAGTAACTTCAACTTTACTACCGTAAGCCCAACCTGTAGTTTTTACAGTCTTATTCTTAGCAATAGTAGTCTTTTTACCGCCAGTATGAGAAGCAGTGAAAGTTAGTTTCTTCTTCAACTTGTAATTCTTAACTGATTCAGTCTTACCTTTAACTAGAGTAAAATTAGTTTTGTTAACCCAACCTTTTGTTTTACCTGAAGTCACCTCGATGAATGAACCGTTGATTCGACCTGTAGTCTTAACAGTAGCATTCTTCTTCACTGTAGTAATCTTCCAACCGCTCACAGTACTAGCGCTTGGGTAATTCATCACAACCTGGTTAGATTTCGCTTTATAAGTAGCGTTTTTAGTGGTTGACTTCAGCTTAGGAAAATTTGCTGTAGTTCGAGAAATCTTAGAAGTCTGCACCCAACCAGTGGTTGAACCTGACTTCACCTGGTACCACGAACCATACTTCTTTCCAGTGGTAGTCATTTTAGAATTCTTATTTACAGTCTTAATGCTCCAACCCTGGGTTTCGTTAGTGCTAGGGTAGTTGCGAATCTGAGTGTTATTAGCCTTAGCCTTGAACGTCTGATTCTTATTGTTTACATTTGAAAGCTTCGGTAAGCTTGCAGCAACACGAGTCATCTTCCCAGTTTCAACCCAGCCTTTAGTCGAACCTGAAGTAACCTCAATCCACGAACCATACTTACGGCCTGTAGTCTTTACTGAAGAGTTTTTAGCAATCTTCCTCAAAGACCAGCCCTGAGCCTCACTGTTGCTAGGGTAATTTCGAACCTGCGTGTTATTAGCTTTAGCCTTGTAAGTAATATTTTTAGTCAAAGAGGTTGTCTTTGGCAGGGTATCCGCTACACGATGAATGTAGCTCTTGTGAGCCCAGTAAGTTTTCTTGTTATAAGTAACCTCGTAGTAAGAACCCTTAGTACGGCCAGTAGTAACTACTTTAGCACCCTTCTTAATATTTACATAAGTAGTATAAAACTTTGAAGAAGTTTCAGGGTAGTTGCGGATATTAGTAGAAGCATTTGGAGTGTAGGTAGCGTTCTTAGTAGTAGAGCCAGTACCAGTCACAGTATTAGGTGCTTCGATAATTCCATGATTTGGGACCCAACCAGTCTTACCATCATACTTCACTTCATACCAAGTGTAACCACTTCCAGTAGCTTGGCGCCCAGTAGTCGTGAAGAACTCTCCACGCTTGATAGTATCTAGAATTCCGCCCATACCAATAGCAACTGACGGGTAGTCTCTCATATGCCAAGTTCCAGACGCAGTATAACGAACGTTCTTTGCAATTCCCGAAGAAGTTTTCAAAATTCGAGCAGTAGGCTTATTAGCACCAAGAGTCTCAGAGTAAAGATAACCGACTTTACCAGTCTTTACATCCTTTACTTTGTAGTAACCGTTAGTTGACTTACCAGTGTAACCAATGACCATGTCTCCGCGATTGATGACCATAATAGTTTTAGAGAGATTATCAGGCTTTTCCTTAAGCCCAACGTTAGCCCAAGTATACATGTCGCAGGTAGTTGGTTTTGCAGGCTTAGCGCGAACTGAAGAAGCCTCTTTAGTGAAATCAACTCCAGCGGCCTGCATGAAAGGAATTGGATCAATCTCAACTCCACCATGATTAATGACGAAGTGAATATGAGGTCCGCTAGAAATCCCCGAAGACCCAACTTCAGAAATTTGCTGACCCTTCGACACCTTCTGACCAACCTTCACATACTTTGAAGGTTCCCACATGTGAGCGTAGGATGCAATAAGCTTCTTTCCCTTATATGTTCCATGGTTCACTGTAATTACACCAGTGCGTCCGTTTGCAGTGCTTTGGAAACTTTCTACAGTTCCGTCAGCAATAGAGTAAATTGGCGTTCCGTCAGGAGCAGCTAGATCGACAGCATTGTGCCAGAAGCCAGCGCCAGTTGAAGTAGTGCAACGTTCACCAAAGTATGAGGTTAAACGGTAAGACTTGTTAGCGAGTGGTGTAGCGAGATCAGTTGCTGAAACAGACGCCGCATTACCTACAGGAGCAACTCCAGTATTCCCTGCAACAATTGCAGTTTCGAGATTAGTAGTGAGATTCGCAGCATTTGCTGGAAGAGGACTAGCGAGTAAACCAATTGAAAAAACGCCGACTAAAGTGCTCTTAGCTAGCTTGCTATTTAAATTCATCGTGTAATTTCCTTGTTAAAAAAGTAGATTAGCGTAGTTTTATCTAAAACAAATGTATAACATTTCTTAGTAGACCACAAATGAGTCACTTACTCTTTGAGATAACTCTGCAGTAATAACGTATCTCATGTTCTAAAAAGAAAAAGTGAATAGAAGTCATTTCACTCCTACTCACTTAAAAATTTTTAATTTCTACTTCAGCGATCAACACGCCGATAAACTAAATCAATCTTAGCTCTATTAGACTCAATTCTGTCCAAATCGACTGAACGCTCTAACTCTACATCTTTACGCAACTTAAATAAATTCTTAAGAAACTTCTTCAAAACAAAACACCTCTTGAAATAGATCAAACAATCCTTACGCTTTAAACAATATCAAGAAGCTAAAGTACCTCATTTCTAAAAACCACTGTTACTGCTGGAGTACATAAAAACTCCGACTGACTAATTTCTAAAAACTCTTATTCAAACTGTACAGAGGTCTCGATATTTCTAAATAACCCGACATCCAAAAAGATAGGCTCAAAATGAAGGCTAACGACATACTTTCAGCAATTTCAAGAAAACATAGCGACGGCGCTCTCGTCAAAGAAGTAGTGCTAACAGATCAATACAGTGATCCAGTAAGAAACAGATATGAACTTGACAGAGCAGCATTCTATGGAGAATCAAGTGCATATTATAAGGAATTGCTAGAAGTTTACAAAGACTACGAAGTTGCTGAATCAATACCCGAAGGATGGAGTCCAGAACCTCTTACCAGAAGAATTGACGGATTGCTGTATACGGGTAAGAAACTCATAGCAATCGAAGTCAAGATAAGTGTAGAGGACTTCAAAAGAGAAACACCCTCTAAAAGAGCTCCGTGGGAGAAAGTAACTCATCAGTTTGTTTACGCTACGCCAGAAGGTCTTTTAAAACCTGAGGATATTCCAAGTCACTGCGGCCTTTGGGAAGTCCAAGAAAATGGAATAGTAAAAATAACTAAGCGAGCTAAAGTGAATAAAACTATTCAACCAATGCCGCAGCAAGTCCTTGTGGCTCTCATGTATAGAACAAGAAGTCTCAGGTGATAAAACCGTCTCTCTCAAAACTGTAGACTCAATACATTTTTAAGAATTCTAAAATCTATCTTAAAGATGTATTGAGCCTTTAGTTTTACCGCTATTCAAAAGAATAGTATTTAAGAGTGGTTCCTTAAAAGTATTAGGCGAGTTAAATTATGACGAGCGAAGCATCCAACGCTCTTCAGCAATCTTCAAAGCCTGACCGCAAACCCAAGCTGAGCGAAGATTATGAACCATTCTCACTTGATTCGGGTGATTAGGAAACTCTATTTTAGCTTCTTCAAGAATGCCAGGAATAACATCAATCAATTCAGCGTATCTCAATCCCACATGAAGATTAATAAACCTGCGAATAGTAGAGTCTTCATCTGGAGTCAAGATAGTCGACTCAACCATCTTCAACATCTCTTCCTCAAAAGCGAGTAATTGATCAACAGTTTGAGCAGAATCAACAACTTGCTTACAATTTTCTAGAATCTCATCAATATGCTTCTTCAACATTTCGGTTAAACCCTATTCACTCGAGCGCAAGAGGTAGTCGACCCTGGAATAACCTCAGTCAAACCAGCATCATTAATGACTGCCTTACAAGAAGCTTTCAATTCTTCAGAAATCTTCGTAAAAACTACTCGAACATTATCTCGATTCAAAGCCTCCTCAAGAGTCACTTCATTATTCTTAACAAGAACTTGAAGAGAGTGAGCAGCAGCAATCGAAGACTTACCGGGAGACATATTTAGATCTTCATTCAAAAAGATTTCGATAAGCGGGGCGACTGAAGATTCAGATTCTACGTCAGTTTTAACGGGCGGAAGGATAGTCATGTTAGAAATTTGAGCGCGCTTCAAGAGAGTTGGCATCTCAGATTGTAGCATAGGTTCTACTAGATAGAGGTGGATATTATCAAAAGAATACTGCTTACCAGTAACATTATCCTGTAACTTATTGAAGTCTTTAGTGTTCAATCGCTTCAATAATTTACCAAATCTACCGTTAGACCAGATATCCCAATTCTCAGAATGGTCTTCAGAAAGATTTTCAAAAACAAAATCAGTGACCGCTACTGCCGTTGCTTTCGCTAGCTCAAGTTCAGTGAAGTCTTTAGTGTTCTCTACAATGACTGTGAGCCGATACGAAAGACTCAAGTCTTCTTCGTTACCTGAAATTAGTGTCATTAACTTAAATCCTTTTTGAAAGATATTTTTAATCAATCTTATCACAATCTTTTAAAGATTTAAATATGATTCATTTGTGACTGCTACTATATGCTAAGACTTGCGAGCTTTCGAAGGGTAGACTGATGCCTCTATTCCGAGCGAGACAGCGGAGAGACTACCACGAGATTATTTATTGGGGGTGCCAGTTTAGCGTCGAGGGAGCGTGCGTAGTAGGGTCCCCATACCCCTTCAAGCTAATGTCCATGGTAGGTAAGGTAGTTAGCGACAGAAAACTGTACTTTTAAAGACTTTCTAGAAAATACTTTACGGTTCTTTAAGTGTATTTTTAATTAGATTAGACTTCAGGGCGATGAGGATGTCAACCTTAGTCTCGATAGACGGGAAGGTGTTTTGCTAATTATCTTAAGGGTCGAAGTTAGTTTATTTTAATAATCTTTTTGAAGATTTCAGTTTGTTAAGTTTGACTATTGAGGATTGTTTTGGAATATTGTAAGATTAAAATATGTATCTAGGAAGTCTTTATGTAAGGAGTATTAATTATGGGTAAAAAGTCTAAGGTTCAATTTCATTTTGCAGAGTTAGAGGAAAATGCTTACGAGCCTCAATATTGCAAATACTTTGAGAATTGTCCCGCTAAATTGCATTTTGATTCAATTGAAGAAGCTACAGAATATATTTCAAAGATTACTTCTGACGCTAATAAGAAATTCGATCACCCAATTATCAAGTTCTTAACTGCTGAGGATCTTCAACGTTCTACTAGCGTTATTGAAAAACCAAATAACCTCCGCACTTTGAATCGTTTTACAGGACAATATTTTTCTAAAAGAAATGAAGATACTCGAAAAGATAATCAAAAGCTTGCAAAGAGGACTCTTGATTATCTAGCTGAATTTGGAATTATCTCATATATTGTTGATACTGAAACTCATATTAACGGTAAAAATAAGCCTGAGGTTGTTGAATTAGGAATGCGCTGGTTGATCAAAGATAAGTATCCAAGTGGTCTCGATGACCGCCTTGATTACAGCTTGAAACTTTCTGATGAAGGTGAGAAGATTTACTCAGAAATCCAAAATCACTTTGATTCTATTAGTAAAGCTGAAGAAGCTTTGTTTGAGATTGAATCAGATGCGTACAATATTAAAAAACTTAAGAAAGAAATTTCTAAAATCAATAAGATTGCTAAACAAAACGCTGCAAGTCAGCTTTCTACGCTGAGCGTCACTACAGACCTCTTGAATAAAGCTAGTATTCTTGTCGAAGCCCAGAATAAGAGTGACGAAGAGAGTTTCACCTATACTGAAATCGCTGAATTACTGGGGACAAGCAATGGCACCGCTGCGGTCACCTCCCGTAAGCTTGCTATCCTTGGTCTTGCAAAAAAGACATACCGGCGCGAGTATGGGCGTAGTTATGTCTCATACTCTTTTAAGGATAATGCAGTGAACCATCTCGGCGGTATTCAAAAAATCTTCAACGCTTAAGATTGAACCCTAGAAGGTGATTTTAAGACAAAAAATAACTGAGTATTCAAAATTTTAGAATTACTCAAACGAAATTCTGAATACTGTCTAAAAAGCGATTTTAACTGTTTAAGAATTCGAGCAGAAACTGCGCTACTAAGACCACCTAGTTAGACCCGAGGCTATCACGGCAAACTAGGTGGTCTTTTCATGTTTCTATGCAGTTTTGACAGTAAATGCTGTCTACTGTATGACTATACCCTAAGAGGTATTTTCGACTCTATAGACCGCTTAGGCTCAACCACGAAAACGAATCTAAAGTCAATTACTAAGTCAACCTCAAGAATTCAATCTCAAAATCTGAAAGACCTTCACTGCGATTAGCTACTACAAACCATTCCCAGGGGAGTGACTCTAACTCCTCTAGCATATTTTTAGAGTCATCTTCTGAAGAGCTAAAAGCCTTCACTAGATAAAGAACGAGAAACAATGGAGTTTTAGAAATATCTTGGTTGCTTAACCAGTTTTTAACTTTACTCTTAACATCCTGTTCAAGCACCGCAAGAAACACAGTAATATACCCAGTAATCTCATGGTATTCGGAAGATAGCATCTTACTATCGTCTAGATCAAGCACAAACCACTGAGATCCTCCACCGTCGTAGCCACTGAGGGACCACATAACTGAATGGCAACTTAAAAGAAAATATTCAACTCTTTCAACTCTAGAATAAATTTTTATAGCTTCTTTAAGATCAAAATTAAGCTCACCTGTTTTAGACTCTAAAGTAAGAAAAACCCGGTAAAGAGAGAAGAATTCACGAAGAAGAGCAGTGTAATTAAAAATCCTAGCTAAATCACTGAAGCAATCCTTGTCTTTAAGCAACTCTAGAAAATACAGTGAATCAACTATCTCATCTAGTCTTTCCGAAATATTAGTCTTATCTTTAAGAGACCGAATTAACTCAATGCGTTGATCAAGATTAGCGCAGGAATCAATTTGGTAATTGAGTAAATCTTCTTTAACTGTGCCTGCATTAGCAGCACTAATTAAATCTTCAATCATCGAAATATCTTTCCCTAATCTTATTGAGCATTTTAAAGAAAATTAAAATACTCTAGTCTTTCTTCTAGAAAACTTTTTAACTACTAGCTAAAAAGACTTATCTGAGAGAACCCACTCAGTGAACTTATCGTTACCGAGGATTTCGCGCTCATAAATTTCGCCGAAAACATACGACATATTTATAGTAGAGAATTGGTGCTTAATATCTGAAAGCGACTTCTTCACAATCACTCCATCACGACGAAGAGCCCCATACTGCTTACGAATCTTTTTAGAAGTTTCCATAATCAATCCTTTAACTTGAAGCTACTTCTTAATCTTGGCAGAATCCTTGTGCTTTTTTACAAAACCAGGGAGCTTAATAGCTTTAACTTTAGTCTCAATCATCGAGCCTTCGTGAAGCCTGCGGAAAGTAACAGTTTTGCCAGTCATCCTAAATCCTGTTCTAGTCTTATAGAGAATTTATTGTTTTGTGGGTCCAATAACAACTATACAATATCTTTAAAAGATATACAATGTAGATAACTTCAGATAGGATTAACTCGAAAAACTAAATTACCTGGAGTTCAGAGACATATAAGCTCTCCAGTAATCAAACGCTTAATTCAGTTTCCTCTAACCAGCTAAGAGGGATGCTTTCAAAATACTCTAGAGTCTTCTTACCCTCGCGGCCATCAGCAAAAGCTTTCGTAATTCTATGAACTGCATAGGGAGTAACTTCTTTAAGATTGTGAGTCTCAAACCAGTCAGCTACTTTTTCTTGAATATTTCTCGAAGTTGTAATAGACCACAAACTCAAAAAGTAGATTGACTGAATGCTAGTAGTGCTATCGCATTCATTGATTCTAAACCAAGGTTCTGTAGAGTGCATTTCATTTTCTGCAATCTCAACTAGTCTCTTCTTAAAAGGCTTCGATTCTCCAACTCTATTAATAACGCTAAGTTTAGAGAAACCCTCTATATATGCTAGAAAATTGTTTGATAAAAAATCATTTGTGATTCTATCAACTCTAGTGAAATCATTGAAGTCATCAAGATTTTTAGAATCATTAAAAATAAAGGCTAGGTCTTTGAAAATACCATCATCTGAAAGAAAATCAGATATATTTTTCTTACTAATAATTGAGAACGAATCAGCCTCACTACCGAAACTACTCTCTCCGCTTAAACTATCTTTTTCATTTCTACTTGAAAGAAAAGAAAGAAAATCTATTCTCTGACCTGAAGTCTTTAACTCTAAAATAAGCCCCTCTAATTCATCAAAATCAAAAACTCTATAATTGTCATAAACCATTGTCATCGCCTCATCTACTTAAATTTTTGAAAAATTCTTTAACCCCTAGTATTTTAAACGTAAAGAATTACCTTGCCTACAATTGAAATTCTATTGCTTCACGCCAAGAGAGCGGGACACTCTCAAAGTCTTCTAATACTTTAGGGTCTTCGATTGAAGCTTTTATCAACTCAGTCATTTTAAAGACTGCATAGGGAGTATCTTCCTTTAGCTTGTGAGTTTCGAACCAAATAAGAACTTTTTCTCTAATTTCAGAATCTATAAGTAGATACCAAGGAGTAAGAAATCCTACTGAAAGAGAGATGTCAGTAAAACCAATTGCTTGATTCAATCGCCGCAGCTTATTGAGATCGTTAGCCGAGAATTTTTCAAACTCATCTACAAATTGCTCTTCGTCTGTAATCCTTAAATAAAGATCCACATAAGCAAAGAAATTGTTTGAAAGTTTCCCTTGATCGCGAGACTCATAATAGCAAGCTAAATTAACTTTATAGTGCTTAAAAGCGGAGTTACAGATTCTAGCAATATTCTTAAACGTCTGAAAGTCCTCTACAAAATCACATATATTTGGAGACTCTAGAAAGGAGGGTATCGAAGTGTACTCTACATAATCTTCATGCTGACTAACTAGGATTGAAAGAAACTCTATTCTCTGGCCTACTGAAAGACATTCAGAAACTCTTAATGAAAGACTTTCCTCATCAAGAACAAAGTCATTATGCTTTAGCATCTCTAAACTCACTTAATCCCTTACTTGTACTCCCAAGTCTCAATCAAAATATCTGGATTCTTAATAGCCTGCTGTCTGATCATAAGACTCACTAACTCCTTATCAAGCCCACCAATCCCTGAACCAATCTCTGGGAAAGCAATAGCCTTCATACCCGACTCTCGAAGAATATAGAAAGTTTCATCTAAAGAAGCTTCAAGAAGATCATAGCGAGCGTTTCCGCCTGGAAGAATCTGGCTTGCTAGATTGAATACAGTGAACTCTTCTCCGTCGTCAGCAACATCAGTCGCAGAGAATGCACCTCCAGGTAGAAGAATCCCAGAATCTCGGAAGTGCTCGTAAGCATCGAAAATATTCGGAAAACGATCCCAAACTTGAGCAGCGAGCCCATGATCCTCGCAATCCTGAAGATTCACTCCATGCGCCATTACTCTCGTTGAAGTAGTGAAAATATTACCCTGCTTCTCTACTAGATTAATCAGCATAAATGCAACTCCTATAATTCTCGAAAATTTCTTAATTGTCTTTAAACCTTACTTAATGAAAACCCTACAACAACTACATGAATAAAGCAATAGACTCAATTGGCTTTTTAGTAAGTCTTTTAGTAAGCGTTGTAAAAAGAGTTATTTAATAGAAGTTTGAAAGTACAATGCTTCTTGTGATAAGATCGAAAATAAAGCAATCCTCAGAATAGATAAGGAGAATCAAATGCTCTATGTAAAGACCCTAAGATTCTTGATTGAGACTGTCGAAAATTTTCGAATGAGCTTAAAGACTGATTATCGAAAGACTGTCATTTCTATTACAATAGCTAACTCTATATCAGCAATCTTATTGATTCTTTTTACAGTCTATCTATCCGTAACATTAGGTCCTCCCGCCATTTTTGCAGGAGTCGCTTCTATTGTATTGCTAGTGCCTATTCAAGTCAGAGTCTTCTCGAGAGAATTAAGCGACTATGCTAAAGACTTTAAAACAACTAAAGTCTCAAGATTTTGATAGTTGAGAATGCTAGACGCTTACTCAACTTTCTCAGACTCAATACCCCGCTTTTTAACTCCACTAATTTTCAAAAGTATTTGTCTTCATGTATAGTTGTTATTGACTAAAACTTTTAAAAAGAAAAGGTAAAAGATGATCGCTTCGCCAGTTCGCTACCTCGCTGACACTCCAAATATGCAGGCCTCGATGCAGCGGGTTGCAAACCAATTCCGAATTGACGGTTATAAAGTTGAACGTGTTGAAACTCGAGGTGGCGGACGATTCATGGTTGAAACCGATTCTGAAATTTTTATCTATCAGTGGTCCGCAAAAGACGGAACTCGAATCCATTTAGAATTCTAAAAACCTTCCGAAACATAATAGTCGCCCCACTTAAAGGACGTTAAATGAATCACATCAAAGTTGTAGCGATGCGAACTGCAGGAATCACTGCTAAAAATATTCTTGAACAACTTAAAAAGAAGAACATTAACTCCGCTGTAGTAAGTATTTTTGTGCCTAGCGTAAAGAACAATACTCTAGTGCTCAATAAAAAGCTAGCTTCTGTTTCAGTGAAGTCAGAGATGAACCCTGTGGAGCTTGCTAACGCGATTCAGTCTTCAGGAGGTTGGAATACTCGAATCTGGATGGGTGGAGAATACCAACGTGTACTCCGCAATCTGAACATCACTAACGAGCGGGGAGAATTAATTGACTCTAATTCATCTACCGCAATTAATATTTGAGAATCAGGAAAGTTCTAAAATGACTACTATTCAAGAAATATTCTCTACTATCGACACTGACCCTTCGACTCATCTAGACTACTCATTCTCCTCTGAAAATGACATGGACAATATTGAATCAATGCGTGATTTTCTAGAGTCTCATGATCTTGAAGAATACGTTTCAGAAGATTTAGGGACTCTAGTGACTCTCGATCATCCTGAGTATGACTTCAAGGTTGCAGTCACATCTGAAGGGCTAGGAGATTTCTTTAGCCATGGAATTTATGTTTTTAAGTCTGAGGATTAAGAAAAACTTTGAGAAATGCTTTAAGTCAGCATTTTTTGCTGTCTTAGAATTCGAGTAGAAACTGCGCTACTAAGACCACCTAGTTAGACCCGAGGCTATCACGGCAAACTAGGTGGTCTTTTCATGTTTCTATGCAGCTTTAACAGTAAATGCTGTTTACTGTATGACTATACCCTAAGCAGTATTTTCGACTCTATAGACCGCTTAGGCTACAGTCAATTTAACAATCAAAAATCAATTAAGTGTAGAGTTTAATTTCTAGAAAAACTACTTGAAGTCTCGCAGAGCATCCATATTAAGGCTACTCTTTTCTTTATACGATTGAGGCTTATATCTATTCTCTTCGCCTTCAGTATAAACATGAATCAACCAGTCTGCTGGCGTTTCTTTCAGCTTCTCTAAAACTTCTTCAATATCTAAACTAGCGAAAGACAGGCTTTCTTCAACACATAACTCCATGAACCTTACTGTCTCGTCAAGCATATCCCCTTTTAATCCTCTAATAAGAAACATCATAGCATCATAAACTGGAGCTGAACGCTTAAATTGCTCTAACTTATAAATTAGGCCTTTATTCATCTGATCATTGATAGAAATAATCTCATTTTTCTTAGAAACAAGAACAGTATCTTTACCGCTCAAACTCGAAGGCTTCTCACCTAAAATTAACTGCCGAATAACCTTGATTGAAGACTGATCGAAAAAAGTCGAATTACCTAAGTCTTCCATAATAACCACCCATTAAAACTCGTCATCTTCGAGAAGCTCCGCGAACTCCTCACGCCAACTTGAAATATCACTGAAAGAAAAACCTTTACCCACAAGCTTTTGAACAAACTTCTGATCACGCTTACGTTTATCTTCAGTGCGATAATAACTTGGTGATCTCAATATAGCTCGAGCAGCCTTATCTAAAGCATCGGAAACGCTATCTTCAGTATCCATCTCTTCAAGAACTTCATCAATTACATCAAACGGAACACCCTTCTGAAAGGCTGCAGTGCGGCCCTTAGAGATACCATTACCTCTCGATAAATGACTCTTAATGATTGCTTCAGCTAACTGATGATCGTCAACAAGTCGTAAATCTTTCAAGCGATTAACAGCATCGTCAATCATGTTATGCTCAGTGACTTCGTTGCCCCAGTCTACCTCAACTGAGTCTTCAGGATAACCTTTATCTTTCAGCTTGTCTCGCAACTGCTTAACACTACGACTGTAATTAGTAGCCTGCCACATTGCGCTATTGAACGCGTGATCATTCAAGTCATTATATTCTTTAACAGTCAAAGGTCTGTCTAGAGGTACCTCAACTTTACGTGCTGTCTTCATAAAACCCACATCACTTCTATCTTCTATTCTAAAGTTTAAGAAACTTACTTATTCTTACTGAAATCTAGTCATTCTTGTCTAATTCATTGTACCCAATGCTATCAATAGGATTACCTTGCAACTCACTTATCTTACTTTGGAAAATGTCTTTATCGAAAAATGCTGGTTTAACATCAGATAATCCCATGATGAAACCAATTACCGCTAAAATGAGAATGATCCCGAATGAACCACCAACAATCCAAAGAATCGACTTCAAGAGAATATTGTCTTTCTTATATTCAATTGGTGCATATAGAGTTTCATCATAATTTTCGTAATCTTCTGGATTATCTTCATTAGAATAGGAGTTTGAATCTAGACTTGAGTCATCTCTTTTTGCTCTTCTTAAAGTTTCTTCAGACATATTTGACTCCTACTCTTAAGTCTTTGATTGCACATTGATTCAAATATCGCTAGACCAACATATTCTCACTTATTAAAGATTTTAAAGTACTCTTCTTGTTTAGGAAACATAGACTTTAAACTTGCGTTCATTAGGAGCAAAGAAAATTCTTTAAGTTCTAATCTAGTAATATATTCAAGACTATTGAAGTTAAAGCTTGCTTTAGTACGAACTACGCACCGGCTAAAGATCATTGCTTTTTCTCAGCGAATTCTATGAACTACGGAGCACGTATTGCTTACAGTATATGCTCAATCCACTCAAGTGGTACGCTATTTAAATCATCGAAGTTTCCAAAATTCACGCTGGACGGATCAAACAGCTGCGTAATGTAGTCGATAGTTAAAACAGTGACTGGAGCGTTTTTGTTAGACTTGAACCAGTTAGAAACATTTGATTGCACCTTAGGGTCCACTGCTACATTCCAAATACGTAGATAATCACTAACTCTATCTCTTGAATATTCATCAAAAGACTTATCTTTAACTATGTCCTTAAAATAGCATTCAGAAGTATCGACCTCATCACTAAGAGCAACTCTTTTGTAAGGTTCGCTATTAGCAAGAGACTCGGGCAATCCACCTATTTTAGAAGAGAATCCTTTAATTCGGAAGCAAATTATATTTGCTACATCAAAATTATAGAATTTCAAAATCTGAAACTTTGCATCAGCCCTAGAAGCATCCAAGTCAGGATAGTCCTTAAATTTAGCAAACAAGCGAAGATAGGCTTTTAAAAAATTTTCTTCATGTAAATGCCCGCTATTATTATCCCACAGACTATTGATTAAACTAGCTATAAATATTGGATTAAAGCTATTTCGGCTGATTGCAATGAAAGACAAATCATCTTCAAGTAACTCTAAGAATTCAGCGGAATCAAAGATTTTTTGAGCAAACTCATTATCATGGTATTTACCACTAGTTGTTATCCAAAAGCGCTTTATGAACCGTAGTCGGTCCTTTACCTCTATCAAGAGGAGATCCGAATTTTGTAAAGTCTCATTTTTATAAGCTTCGTAAATAAACAGTGCTTTCTTCAAGAAGGGATCATAATCTTCCGAAAGCATAAACAAGCGCTCTTCGCAATATGACTCGTAACGCTCAATTGAACTTTTCGAAAGCATAGTAATCCTTAAATTTTAAAATAAGACTCTTTTCATTTTCAAAGGTAACAAAAGTTTGGCAAATATGCAAATGCTACTAAGAAGCATACTTAGTTAAGGCTATGCCTAAATCGAATAGTTGACAATAACTATGATTATTGTATAGTTGTTATTGAAAGAGCTTAAAAACAAAAGCGAAGGATAATCACCTTGAAGAAGCCAATTATGCTAGAAGACTTCCATGTTAATGATTCAAGCGAAGACATTGAAATCTTGATCCCCGGTGGTGAGAAAGTGACTATTCATTCTTCAAATGGTCGCGATAAGTTCGAGTTCGTTGCAGACGAGTTCGGTGATTCAGTTATCCTGCATCCTGGTGACTCGCTCTCTTCCGTTTAGCGTTTCAAACTTAGACTAAAAATCTAGCCTTAGTCTGCTTACAAAGACTAAGGCTAGATTAGAGTAAGATTATAGATTTACAAAAGTGATCTTCAAGAAAGACTTAGATTACTCTGGTTTAATACCATCATCTTCGCATTTAAAGTCCTTAGGATTAGTCCAATCGTCTCCGCCTTTGCCGCAAGAGCTACAAGACCACCAACCAAAATCACTTATCGAAATTGATTTATGACCTGTTTCTTTGCGAACAATCGTCTTTTCTCTAGCGTAGTCCTCATAGGGGATAAGAATCAACCCGTTAAGACCGATCTTTTCTTCTTTAATCAATTCATTAACATAATCAATAGCCGACTTCAGCGATATTCTAAGTAATTCGGCTGCATCCTGAACATAGAACGTCGCATTATTCGACTTCTGACCAAGATATTTACCTTTTTGGCTATCTTCAAAAAATTCTAGAATTTTATTCTTTCTAGCATCCTTTTTAGACATTTCTACAGAATTCAAATTAATCTTAGATTGTATCTCACTGACTCGGAAAGCTGAAGCCGCCGCATTGAATTTCCCTGCTTCAGCATAGTCTAGATTTAACTCTTCTCCTGATTCAGCGTCAAAAAGAACTCCCCAGTATCCCATGGAGTCACCGTCTTCATAAAAGAACTCTTTCCAAGAGTAGCGGATCTTAAGCCCCTCGTGCGCCCCAATATCTAAAAACCACTCATAGTCACTCATAATCTTCCCCTTAAAAGACAGTAAAACTCGTATATTCTTTTAACTTTATCAAAAATTTTTCAAAAGAGACTTAATAAGCCTTCGAAAAGTCTTTGAAGAATTACCCAATATATTTGTTCGCCTTCTTACTATTGCAGGGCTCGCACATCACTTGGTAATTATCAAGCTCATTCAAACCACCCAAAGACTTAGGTGTGATGTGGTCTTTCGTGAAGAGAATATCCTCTGCTCCGTCAACCCCTCGAGCGTAAAGATTCAAGTGAGGTTTTACAGTAAGATCATGCGTTTCAAGAGAGAAGAAGTCTGCATGAAGCCCGCACTTAACGCAAACGATACCGTCAGCATTATTGTCTCGCTTAAAGAGAAGTAAGCGGTCGCTTGACTTTCGAATCTTACGTCCATCCAGCTTGGGTTCAAAAGAACTCATGTATCCAAAAACTTCTTCAATTGAGTATTCTTTAATTCGGTGCATATGCTTTCTCACGTGAAATCTTCTTCCTAAAATCTTTGAATCAATTCGGGGGTAGGCTTTGAAAAATAAAATCTATCTAAGAGATGAATACTTTCTGTCTAGATCGAATTCTATTATGCTAAGCAATAAAAATACAATGTCAGCTATTGCAAATAGAGTGTTAAAAGATATAAGTAAAGCGCCGATAGGGTTGAGATCATATCGAAGAGAAGCTAAAATAAAAATTGACGCAGACGATGCACAAAGACTTAGAAAACTTCTAATAACGTAAGAAAAATTCATCTTTTTACCGTAGATATTGGAAATAAAGAATATTGATGCTGCTGATGAAGCGGAAAGAGCGATAGACAAGATTGAAATTGACAGAACCAAAAAATTCATTTCTAGAAACTCCTATTAAATATTCTCAAAGGCTTTATCCGCACTAACAACAATAAGATTCGCGGCAGACGTGAAGAAAAGAAGAATAGAGTAAACCATCACAAATGTAGAAACTCCATCGCTAAAAGCCTCACTAGCAATTAAGTACATAGACATAATAGAGAAAATGAAGCCCTGAATCGTAAGAGTCATTGAGACTGGTTTGACGCTTGAAGATCTAATAAAATGAATAAGATCAAAAGCGAGAATTGATGTTGCTGCAATCAAAAATATAATACCCATAGCCCATCCCCTTATTTTTGTAGTCTTCTAGAGCCTCGACAATGAAGGCTAGTACTATATTTCTTGAAGCAAAGAAATTCAACTTCACTATTAAATTTATCCTATCACAGGCCGCAGCCTTATCAAAATAAAACTTATGCTGAACTAAAGCTTAAGAAATATGTTAAAATTACTCAAAGTAATAAAAGTACTACGAATGGGTTTTAAAATGGCAAAAACTGATACAATGACTCAAATCAATTCAACTACAGAATACGCCCCAACGTATGGCGGAAATACGGTTGGTATTTCAGGGACTAATACGGGACTGAAGATTAAAGCTGACTATACTAACTATAAATTGACAGCAACTCCAATCAAAATGTCTAAATTCGACTCTGGTAAATATATAACATCTTTAAGTTTAGGTTTTGGTTTGACAGTCCCCTTAGAAGTTTTTGCTGCCATTCTTATTTGTTCTCTAGTCTCCAATATCTTCTTAGCGCTTCTCCTATTATCTGTAACAATACTTGCTTATATAAAACTGAGTTTTATGATCGCTGATATGATAACTCCCCTCCATCGAAAGGGTTTAATCAAATCACTTCCTGAAGAGTTCACGTCTGAGCGACTCAAAAAGAATGCTGAATTATTTAGCGAAGCTAGTACCCTTCCTGAAGCAACATTCGAACTAAAAATTATTGAAGATGCTTCTGAAATCCTTCGCCAATATGAAGAGTTAGTCACAAAACAAAAATCGAACTCTCAGAATTTATCTAATAGAGTTGCTACAGAAAAGACTGACCTGTTTGAGAATGTATTTAAGAATGAAGATTCAGAAAACTCGAAAGATTAAAGAATATTAAAATCTAAACAAATCACTTTAAAACTCTATTAGGGGTCTATACGAATCTAAAGCAAATAAAAAACTGAGCCCGGGACGAAATTAACAATCCCGGGCTCATTAAGTATAAAGAGTCTTTAAAAGGCTACAATTTTTCAAAAGAAAGCAAAACGCTATATTAATAGCAAAGAGTTGCTATTACTACAAACTAGAGTACATATTAGATTAACTTTAGCTCTTTCAACTTATTCTCAATCCACTCTTCAATAACATCAAGCTCGCTCATCGTTAATCCAGAATACGAGTTAGTAGTAATTGATAAGTATGAATTTTTAGGAATCCTGTAAGGCTCAACAGCGTTTTCATCCTCAATAGTCCATTTACTAAAAGTATGTAACTTCTCATACTCCTTGTATTCCTCATACGAAATAGAGGCGAACTCTCCTGTTTCGCTATCATAACGAAGATCTGGATAATGAGAAAAGTAATGACTCATCGAAGGGTCTCTAACACGATTAGCTAAGTCATCAATCCAAACAAAGTGAGATGGTGACTTTTCCTCTAAACGCTCTATTGCAACACCTTTGAAAGACTGATTATGGTCTGACATCTTCAAAGCCCAAGGTAGGAATCCCGCAGTTTCAATACCAAAAGATTTAGCAATACTTCGAACAGCATTAAAGTTCCAACTTGTCAGAAAAACAAAGTCGATCATAGGATTTTTAGATAACTGAGCGACTCTTTCAATTACCTTCTTATGATAAGGATGATAGTGAAAAGATTCAGTAAAGTTTTTATTAAAGTCTGAATTTAAAATAGAAGTCTTAATGACTGAGCTAAATTCATTCAATTCCTCCTCATTACGGATAAAAGGTAGTAGGACTCCGTCAACATCAACATAGAGTCGGATAGGAGCAGTAAGTTTTGAAGGGTCTATCGTAAGACTACTCACAAGACTATGGTACTCATCGATTGTCATTTCAATTGGACGAGTCTCTCTTGATCTAATTAAATCTATACTAATCATAATTCTCCATCTCGAATATCTTGTTATATCTTATCAAAATACAAGCTTTTTGGTAAAATTCTAAAAACGATTCTACTAGATAGGCCACTAACATGCTTAAAAGTTTTACTCAAGACATTTGCTTTTCCGATTATGATCTTAAAAGAGACTTCAGAAATCAAATAGGGCTTGCCGGCACTAACAATAGCTTGCAAGTTAAAACAATTTTCGATAAAGGCACTATTAAAGTTACACCGCAGGACAGATCCTCTGAAAGCTTTATCATCTTTTCTTTAATTGCTGCAACTTTATTACCTATTTTCACTATATTTGCTTCCTTCTCAGCTATATTTTTTACAGGAGATATCCTTATTCTAATCTCCCTTTTTGCTTCACTAATTATATCTTCAGTTATATCCTATCCCTTGATAGCCATGCTTAATAAAGCCTACAACAAATCAGTTCGAAAGAATAACCCTGAAGAGTACTCGAAAGAAAACGTAGAAAAGAATCAGACGCTTTACAGTGATGTATCAAAACTACCCGAAGTTGAACTTGACATTAAAATTGCTGATAACCCTAGGGAAATACTAAAGCAGTACGAAGCAATTGTCTTGCGCAATATGGAAACTACATCTAACGATAGTCTGAAGCCTGTACCAAGATCTGATCATTTTGAAAACATTTTCAGCGAAAAAGACGGCGAAAGCAAATAATCTCAAAGCAGAAATATGTTCTAGTATTTCACTGTAAACTAGATCTAATAGAAACTGCGCTACTAAGACCACCTAGATAACTCAACTATAGCGTTGCTATCTAGGTGGTCTTTTCGTTCTTAGGCTACAATCTCGCAGACATTAATTTAGCATTCTAATCTTTTGAAGATATCTTGATTCCTATATGAATTTAGAAGGCATCAATTAATAGCTGCACGCCACTCTAACGGCATGGACTCTAAGTCTTGAATGGCTTCCTTACGAGTGGCGTGACTCTCAAAGACTTCAGTAACGACAGTGATACTGAAGAAGCTAGGCTCAATCTCTCGATAATCTTCAAAGAAACTTGCAACAGCTTTCTGAATTTTATAGTCTACTGTTTTAGACCAAAAATGAATATAATATATTGCTGAGACTCTATCTCCACTAAAAATCATATCTTTAGTAATTCTTCTCCATGGAGCACCGTCAGCAGTATCCCGATTGAGAACTCCATAATAGGGAAATTTCTTCTTTGATTTATTATTTCTCTTTACTAGACTAGTAGGATCAGCTGCTAAAAGCTTAACTCTATTACCACTTGAGTCAATTTTAGAGACCCTCATTCTAGTTTGTTTAAAATCAAGAAAACCATTTTTAGAGATATCCTTAAGCCTTGAAAAGAAGTGAAGTATGTAAATAGATTTATTATGATCAAGAACAGTCGGGACACTAGTGTTAATAATCAAAGTACAAATTATTATAGCGTTATCTCGCTTGAACATGTTTTTAGCAATTACAGAAAAAGCTCTATCGTCTTTTATGATTTCGTTAAAATCATGATTTTTAGCGAAGAGCAAATAAAATTCTGAAAGTCCAATTCTAGACCAGAAATAAACGATTACATCTACTCTAAATTTTACATCTATACAAGATAGATCATAGTCACTTAACTCGTCATTTTCAAAAGACTTCTTAAGCCTTTCGCAATATTCTGTTAAAGAAAAACTATCGCTAATACATTCAGCCACAGTTAACCCTCCATCACTTTACTTCGACTCTAACGACACTTACTTACAATAAGTCTCTCGAGTATTTGCAGACTCTTAGATCCCTTTAAGACTATACTAATTATAATTTTATCATCTTTCCTGTATTTACATATAAGAATTACGCAACGACCAAAGATCATTGCGTTTTCTCAGAAAATTACATACTATATTCCAAAAATGATAAAGTCTGATATAAACTGAGGTATTTTATAATTTTAATCAAAATTTTAAAAGAAGTTTACTTTAATGTTTAAAATGGGGGCAGTAAAATTGTTTAATAAAAACAATGAAGAAAGAATTGACATAGAAGCTACGGATAAAAGCTTTAAAAGCAATTCTAGAATAAAGAAAATGCTTGGATTAGGTTCTATAGGTTTAACTCTAATAGCAGCAGCCGCAATTATTGGACCGAATCCTAGTATTTCTAATTTATTGACTAAAGTTGAAGCAGACTCTAGTCACAAAATCTGTGTGTCAGGATATTACGAGTCAGATCCTAGCATTAACGCTCAAAAAGGTGACTGCGGAGAAAGCACTTTCGTTCCTCCAGTTAATACTGGCGAGAACTCTGAGCCTTCAGGCGATTTCGAAAAGGGTATCTTTACTACAAGTGACAGCACAAAATTTGTATGCGGTCCTCATAGTTACACCATCAGCAAAGAAAATTATGAAAAAGGTGTAGAAAACTTTAATAAAGCAAATGCAGGTGATACTTCTGGTATTAGTGAAGTGACTGACGGATGGTCAATTCTTTATGAAGAGGGCGGTTCAGCAATGTTCGCTAATATTTCGTTTTCCACAGTAAACACAGCCGGGCCAAATATGTTCCTCTTTGATGACGCAAGCGGTACTTGTACTGTTTCATACGTTTCTAATGAAGTAAACATCACAGACAAAGGGGTGAACACTGCAGGAATAGCGCAAGAATCCTTTAACTCAGAAGGAGTTCAGATTGGTTATTCATATGTAAACGCTGAAGGGAAAGCACATAGAGAGGGTGCCGCTGCGTCAGCAAATCTAACAAATGATGGGAAAGGTGTTCTATCTGAAGAGTGGCGCATAAACGGAGAATTCCATAGAACTGACGGGCCAGCATATATTTATTCTTCAACGGGTTCTACCGACGATAGAATTGTAAGTTTTTATATAAATGGATCTCAAATTACTGATAGAGAAACTTGGATTTCTTCTGGAGGAACACCTGAAGGATGGGATGACTATCAGTAATAATTAATTCTTAGAGAATCTTTTAAAAAGAGTAAATAAATCTTTTATTCTCTTTAGAGTACTCTAAACTTTCTTTTCTTAAAATAACAAACTTAAGCAGTATTTTTGCTGTTTTAGACTTTAAGTAGAAACTGCTCTACTAAGACCACCTAGTTAGGCCCGAGGCTATAACGGCTAACTAGGTGGTCTTTTGCTGTAAAATGACAGTTTCAACAGAAAATACAGTTTACTGTATGACTATACCCTAAGAGCTAAAACCGACTCTATAGACCGCTTAGGCTCGACTCCAAAAGTTTGAAATAAGCTAGTGACTTCGCTTGAAGAACACTTTCAAAATGAATAGACATGGCTTTCTTGCTAAGTCCGCCACCAGTACTAATAGCGATAAGAATTACCTCATATATTTTTGGTAAAACATATCTATACAAAAAAGACTCAAAGTCTATAAAACAAAAAATAACAGAACTAAACATAGGTAAAAATCATGGCTAAAAAGTATTTAGACGAAAACGGCAATCAAGAAATTCTAGTCTCTATGGATTATGAAGGTGTCCATCTAGTGCACCCTAAAGTTGTAGAAGCTTTCGAAAAGAAAAACATCTCCGCCTCTCTAATCACTGGCATCGAAACATGTCCAGCAAAATGGGCGATCAGCTCATTCGTAGAGTCCGAAGTAATCGAGCAAGAACCAGACAATGCTGCACGCCGCGGATCCCTATTCCATCAAGTTATGGAAAACTTCTTCGCACTCCCACCTGAAGAAAGAACTACCGACAGAATTAAAGAAGAAGTCGATACTGTATTACAGTCAGAAGAATATGTAGACTTGTCCACTAACCCTGAAGTAATCGCTTGGATTCGAGATGCAGTCAATGGTTATTACACGATGGGAGCTAAACCGCAAAACATCAAAATCGCTAAACTTTCAGTAAGAGGGCAGGAACCTCAAGACGGTTTAGAAATCTTCGTCAAAGGTAAAATTGGTAAAGCTAAACGACAGACTCTAGGGTTTATAGACCGGGTTACTGAGAATACTAAACGTAATGATGGGTCGATAGTAGTAGAGGATTGGAAGGGGTTAGCATTAGACACTCCTATCCCGACACCCACTGGTTTTAAGACTATGGCTGAGCTTAAAGAAGGTGAAGATGTTCTCGGCTCTAATGGTAAACCCACGAAGATTGTCAAAAAGTCTGGCATTCACAATAGAGATTGTTACGAGCTTGAATTTACGTCAAATCAGACTGTTACATCTGATAATGTGCATTTATGGCAGGTTGAATACAACCACAAAAAACATGCTGGTGAAAAAACTGGTAAGTTTATTTCTGAGGTTTTGAGTACAGAAGAATTGTTCGAAAAATTCTCAGATCCTTTAACAGCTGCTTTCCGAATTGTAAACCCAGAACCTCTAGATCTACCAGAAAAAGATCTACCAATTGACCCATATCTTCTTGGATACTGGTTAGGTGACGGAGATAGTAGCGGTGGGTACATTTCTGTCGGGAACCAAGATATTGATGAAACTTTCGAAAGACTGCAGAAAATCTGGCCTACAGCTAAAAAGATTCTTGACAAAAAGTCTGGTCATTATAGCATAGGTTTTCCGAAATTGATTGAGGCTGGCTGTAGTTTTGGAAATCTTCATAAGAGTCATCCTCATATTGATTTCTGTGATGAATGTAAATACGCTGCAAAAACTAAGGGATTGTCAAGAAGAGATGGATACAATGTAAGTCTAAGTACTCTCTTAAAGAGGAATAACCTTCAAAATAACAAGCATATTCCTGAAGAATACTTATTTGCTAGCCACGACCAAAGATTAGCCTTATTACAAGGCTTAATGGATTCAGACGGAACATGGAACAAAACTCGAAATAGAGCTGTCTTTGGGGGAATTAAAGAAGAGTTGTTCTATAACGTAATGTCTCTTATTTCGACTTTCGGAATAACTCCGTATCACGCTGTACTTGAGAAGAAACTTTCATGGAAGAACAATGAAGTTTATGACAAGCCTGTTTATTCTTTAGAGTTCTCCACGTTCTCATTAAATCCTTTCCTTCTCGAAAGAAAGCGAAAACTTGTTGAAGATTACGCTCCAACATCAAAGACTAAATATATGTCTACCCGAAAGTATATCCGAAATATCAAGAAGGTAGAATCAGTACCGACTCAATGTATTGGGGTAGATGCTGAGGATTCTCTATATCAGTTTGGCGAAAACTTCACTTTAACTCACAATACTGGGGCGAAGGCAAAGAAGTATAAGAAGCATCTAAAATCAATGGATGGATGGCCAGAGGCTCGCCAGCAGCTAATCTACACTATCCTCTTACGACAGGATGACATTGATGTATCAGGCGCAAGACTAATCTTCCCCGTCGCTCGAGATGTAGTCAATGTTGATGTAGACGATCAAGAACTTCTAGAAAAAGTTATCGAAGATGTCGAAAAAGCAGACAAGGCGCTAGATAACTTCGCTGAGACGAATACTTTTGAGTACAAACCGTCATTTATTTGCTCATGGTGCATAGCTGCAAAACTCTGTCCGGTAGCGCAAATTAAACCATACGCGAAAATGCAAGAGGCCTATGCTAAGCAGCCGGAGCCTGAAGTTTTAGAAACGGCGATTGAGTTGAAATAAGATGAGTAAAGAGTATCTTCCAGTGACTATCGAGAATCTTATTGAAGTATTTATTAATCAAGGAATAAAATCCACAGACTTACCTGAAATATTTGGATTCTCTAGTGGCAAACTTATAAGTATTATGAACAAGAATGGAATTGACGCTAGCCAGCGTAAAATAAAGCCTCAGCCACTAGAAAATTTTAAAGAATTTGAGTCAAGAGGTGAGTCAGTCTTCAAGACTAATATAAAACCTGAACCTCTAGTTCAGAACGTAATTCCAAGGGATGAGGTCTTTGATTTATATATTACTCAAAATTTATCATTAAAGACTTGCGCAAATCATTATGGAATAACAAAAGAAAGGTTTAGGCAAATACTTTCTGATTTTGATATAACTAAAACTGATGAAGCAAAAGAGAAAGCCCGCAAAGAAGGAATGTCTAAGCTTTACTCAGATCCTGAGCGTATTGAAGAGATGGTGAAGAAAGCTCAATCGACTATTAAAGAGCGGTATGGGAAGAATTGGTACTACAATCACGCTTCAAAGGAAGAGTTAGAAGTCTTTGAGTTTGTTAAAGAATGTCTTTCTGAAACTGTTGAGGTGATTAATGGGGACTATTCTGTTATTTCGAGGCCTGGCTCTGGTGGGGCAATGCAGTTGGATATTCACATCCCTAGCTTGAAGTTAGCGATAGAGTACAATGGAATTCGTTGGCATGATAGAGAGGCTTATTTGAGGGATGTTGCTGACGGTACTGAGTCTTCGCGTGAGGCTTTGAAAGAACGACTTTGTAAAGATTTAGGGATTTGTTTGTTGCATGTTTGGTCTGATGAATGGATGAAGAATCGTGTAGAGACTGAAGATGCGATTAGAGAATTTTTGAGTTCTCATAATTAGAGCTCTTGCTATTTTTGAGGCTCGAACACTAAAAATTACAAAGTGCTCGAACCTCAAGTTTTATGTATTGTCAAAGACATTCTTCTATTGTTTCGGAAAGTTGTGTACTTTATGTTCTTAACACCTACTCGCGATACGAATAAAGTATTTTGTAATTCCGAAAAGCAATCTACTTTTGCAATACCCTATTTCTCGTGTATAGTTGCAATTGAAAAATAAAGCACTTCTTGAACTCTCATATAGGAGCAACGCATGTCAAACGTTACTGAAACTACGGCTGTACTCAAGGATAAAGTTGAAGACTTGATTGACCTTATTCTCGAAAATGAAGATGATTTCGATGATCGCCCGATTCACACTGGAGTTGTTTTTCTTCATGAAGGACGTGTTTGGTTCGAGATTGGCGGGCCGACTTACTGCAATAGCTTCATTGCTGAAACCTCTTCTGAGTCCTCCAATATCTACCCCTACGATACCGCCTTGGATATTGAAGATATTCGCTCTCGATAGAGAGTATCCGAAAACTTATATTTAATTACTACTATTTAAAGGATTTTAAAATGAGTTCTAAAATGACTGTTGAAGAATTCGTAAAGAAGCTTCGAGAATTAGTTAAAGAAGAAGCGGCTGTCTGGGTGAGTAACGAAGCTGCTTACGGCTGGGATAGCGCGATGAGTTCAGTTGAAGATCTTCTTGATGATTTTGAAGATTCGCTAGAGAAGGAATAACTTTTCAAAGTCTAGAGACTGTCTTTTTTGCTTGTAGCCTAAGCGGTCTATAGAGTCAAAAATGGCTCTTAGGGTATAGTCATACAGTAGACAGTATTTCACTGCAAAACTGTCATTTTACTGCAAAAGACCACCTAGTTTGCCGTTGTGCTATCGGGTCCAACTAGGTGGCCTTAGTAGCGCAGTTTTTACTCGATCTAGAAAACAATAAAATATGCTGCTCTCAACTGATTTTTAACAATTTTACAAAATATTGCTTACTCCAGCCTCTGAAGACCTATTGCGTCTGTATCATTTTTAAGAATTGACTGTTGATTCTTACTGCGCCTGCTAATATTGTTTGCACTTATTAGAGTTTCATGTATAGTTGTATGTGTCAGGAACTACTAAACAATTCAAAGGATATGGAATCATGTTCAACATCAATCACAAAACTGAACTCATGGGGAACATGATTGTTGAAGCCTTGAAGGATCGCCGTTGGGACAAGTCAAACACTTCGGACATTTCGGCGGAGTTCCAGGGAAATATGCATTTGGATAAGAACAATTCGGTTTGGTTCGATTTCATAGTGAATGGCATTGTAGTCAACAATGAAGTTGATGAATCCTTTACCTTCATGATTCCTGAAGACTCCATTGATGAAAACTGGTGCCTTACTGATTCTTCTTACGCTAACAATCTCAAGAAGAATGGTATGACTGTATGGCTCTCGCTCAAAGATAGCGGGAATCTATCGATCACTAACTCAGAAAATCTACTTTCCTAATTTTTAAAAATTACGTACTGTTCTGATTCTCATAAACTTTCAAGTTACTTGCGAACCAAATAGCTTGAAAACAACATGAAGGCTATCTTTCAAAAGAAGGTGGTCTTTTTGTTTTTACTCTACTTGTTTTTAAGATCTTGACCCTTAACAAGCTTGAACTTTTTTGAAAGCTCAGCAAGATTTTGCATTACTCGAAGGAATGATGTATAGTTGTATTTGTACGAACCACGAAAACAAATCTTCGTGAAACTCAAAACTTTGAAAAACTTATTGACAGGATTTTGAAAATGCTTGAATCGACTTTCCCATTCGAACTTAATGATGACAATTTTGAACTTGTTGACTCGCAGCTAACTGAAGAAAACCAAATCCTGAACATTGACTTCTATGAATTGAATCCACAGTTCGCTGAATATGTCCGTGGAGGATATGAAATCAGCGTCTACGAAGTAGAAATTGAAGGAGTCACTGTCTACCTCGTGTACTTTGATGACGGCTTCGATGGCGCTGTTGAGGACTTTAACGACCGGATGCTTTACTTCACGGAACGTTCGGACGCTATGGCAGCTGTCGGTGAGGATTATAACCGTCTCTTCAAAGCTCTCACTGAGTAAAACAAATAAAAAGTGAGGTACCCTGTAACCTAGGGTACCTCACTTTAGTTTTTAAAAGCAATTAATCACATTAAAAAATATAGAAAACTTTAACAAGAGATCATTAGTAATTCTTAATTTTTACGCAGCGGAAGAAGCGATAAAGCCCAAAATTGCTGTAATGAAATTGTAAGTAACATGCGAAGCCATTGCAGTATAAATAGACTGTGTCTTCTCAAGAAGTTTCGCATTCACTAACGCTACAATGAAAATCCAACCAATAATAAAGAAATCACTGAATGTAGAAAACCCTTGAGCGTGCATCACTGCAAAAATAAATGATGAAACTAGCAACGCAGTCCAGAAAGCAACTTTTTCACTCCTGAATCTTTCTGAATTTCTCAAGAACCCGAAAATGTAACCACGGAAGAACAATTCCTCAATCACTGGAACAATAAAAGGGACTACAATAAGCAGAATAATGAATTGCTCAATACCAGTGAGACTACTTAAAGAAGTACTTGTGTCGCTTGATTCAACTTTTGACAAGCCTAGTTGAGATAGACCTATCGAAAGTGTTTGAAGCCCGATAAAGAGTAATGCACCGAATCCAGCACCAATTCCAATATTTTTCCAACTGAAATTCTTCAAATATAATGTTTCTTTAATCTTCCCTAATGCGCCAGTAATCCATAGGCCCCAGAAAAGAACACCAATTTCACAGACGATAGTCAAGATCAGGCTAGTTGTTATATCAGGAACTCCCATGGTGAAAACTACAGGAATCATTAGAGCAACCATTAGCAAGAACATCATCGGCACTGCGAAAACAGATGCGAGAATCTTTCTCAAACCCCAATCTTTCTGTAATACTGGGGACATTGGAACACCGCCGTAAGCCATTGCATTTCGAGGGTTATACGGATTTCGTGGAACCGCATTATGCTGTTGAGGCTGTCTTTCAGGCTGCGGTGGCGTGTGAGTTCCGTCTGAAGTCTCACCCACATTCTCAAAGTTATTTTGATGAGTATTCGTAAAAGGCGTTTCAGAAGAATTCATGAAAGGTGACTCAGTATTTAGCGATTCTGAATTATTCGAGTCATTTGTATTCGACTGAGTATTGCTTTCATTTAAGAAATCATTATGTGGGGAGTTCAAGTCAAAGAGATTTTTGTCTTCATGATTGCCTCCGTTCTCGCGGTGGCGTTTATCGTTTTCATTATTCATTGAGTAAGCCTTACTAGATAGTTTTGTTTTAGTTGTTCAATTCGTATATCAGTTGATTCTGATTTTACCAAGTTTTGATGGTTAGACACAGTTTTTAGAATACTTTGAAAAATTTTTCTACTTATTTTAAGTCTGTTTAAGTCTTATTTAACAGTGGAAATAATTACTCTCTTTAATCAATCAAAACACAGAATTCCTTTGAGAACTTAATGGTTTTACTATTACTAATAATGAATTTTCGTTAGTCTTGATTATCAAAACCCTTTAAGACAGAGTTTAAAAGACTGATAATCTACTTTAAATTCTATTAAAAATGTAAAAATAATCTAAACTTCGTGTATAGTTGTTTTCATAAAGGATAACTTATTTAATTTGGAGTAAAACAATGTTTAAGAAATTTGCAAAGAGCGTAGCGGTTCTCGCACTTGCTACAGCACTTCCACTCTCGGGTGTAGTCGCGGCAAATGCTGCACCGGCACCAACTGTCGCAACGCAGGCATCGAATGTAGGGATCTCATCTCTTGCTGGAGCTACTATCGCTACTCCTGCTAAGGCCTCCTCTAAGAAGGCAGCACCTAAAGTAAAGTTTAAGAAGATTGGGAATGCGACTGTAGCGAAAAAGTCGAGCACTAAGACTGTAAAGCCTAGCTACACTAAGTCTAAAGGTACAAAGATCAAGTCAGCCAAGGTGACTGTAAAGAATACTAAGGGCAAGACTATTGCTAAGAATAAGAACAGCGTGAAGCTCAAGGCTGGTTCTTACAAGTTGCAGAATACAATTAAGTACACTTACAAGAGCGGTAAGAAGACTGTAACTAAGACTACTAAGTACAATCAGTCTTTCAAGGTGACTGTAAAGAAGGCGAAGGCAAAGGCTCACGCACCTAAGGTCACTATTGGTAAGATCGGTAATAAGACTGTATCAAGCAAGAATTCTGCAGCAAAGGTTGCGCCAGTTTACAAGAAGGATAAGGCCGCTAAGGTTACTTCTGCTAAGGTTACTGTAACTAACTCTAAGGGTAAGCCAGTCGTGAAGAACAAGACTAACGCTACTCTTAAGCCTGGTTCATACACTGTGAAGTCAAATGTTTCTTACTCTTACAAGAGCGGAAAGAAAACTATCAAGAAGTCTGTTAATAAAACTGAAAAGATCATGATTAAGGCTAAGGCCGCATCAACCACTTCTTACAATACTTCAGTCATCAACAAGCTAAACGAGATCCGCGTAAGCAAGGGACTCCCTAAGCTAAAAACTACTGGTGTTCTTGATGGCCCGACTAACGCTTGGACTCAGGATAACTTTAGCTCTTCACGAAGCCCGCGTATTGCTGACGGAATGACTACCCTCTTCACCTTTGAAATGAACTTCAGCGGTGGCGCTAATGTTGAGCGGACTATTGATGAACTGAAGATCAGCAAGTCTTTCATGAATCAGCTAACTTCTAAGAAGAACACTCACATTGCTGTAAGCAATAAGGATATCTCAAGCGGTAAGCTAGTCGGCCTATCACTCGCTGGTTTCTAAAGCATTTTTACCTAGAAATACTTCATTAAGCAATTCGTGAAGTGCAATAACCTTTAAATAAGAATATCCTTTGAAAGAGCCTCAGGCTAAACTACTTATTGATTTCTTCGATTACTGAAGTTTTCAATTTGAAAGCCTGAGGCTCTTTCTATTTTAAAGGCTTTCCGTCAATTCAATGCATTTTTCAATTGAACAATTCGCATGTAAAACCAGATCTGATTCTCAGGTAATTGCATCAAACGCATATCGCATTGATTTCAACATATATTTAATTGTTTTATTCCCGTTTAGCTTTCATAGAAAGAATCATTGTATTCACCTTATCAAATCGAAGGTACATTTAAGATGTATTTCATCAAGCGATAGGTTTTTCATTAAGTGATTGCTAAAGCAACCTATCGACAAACAATTATTTTGAACAATGTTTGCATTTTGCTTGTTCATCCAGAACGATTAGCTTCACTTCGAGCGAAGCGTTCAACATAGTTAACTTTATCATTGCTTCAGTTAGAGTTCAATACTTTAGTGAAGTATATTTCAACAGTCTCAGGCTCGAAGCTAGTCGATTCTTAAAATCTTGAGCAACAATCTATATTCTATCCACAATCTCAGAAACTTGCTTTCAATAGGATTGTTTGCAAAGTGACAAGTAATGATGTATAGTTGTAATTACACTAAAAATTCAATAAAACTTTGAACTCTATTCGGAGGCCCTACCCTCCCCAAAGATTCTTACACCTATTCGAAAGAGAATAAAATGACTACCACTGTAACGATTGATTCGAACATTACTAACTTGCTAGACATTGGCCCGCTCATGAAGAACATTCGAGAGCTAAAGGGTCTCACTGTCGGATTCGTTTCTGATCAGAGCGAACTAAACTGGAACTCAGTCAACCTCTTCGAAAAGAATCCCGGAACTATCTCTTCAATCAAGCGAGTTGCAAATGCTCTAGAGGTGACTATTCGCGCCTTCATCAAGAACGGTGAAACAGAGTCTCGAGAGGTCCGCCTTGATGACCTTCAGACAATCATCAATGAAACGATTGAACTGACTCAAATCACCCAGACTGAACTTGCGCGAATGTCAGGTCTAACTATTCAGGGAATCAAGAACTTCCGAAATAGCGCTAACCCTACTGTACGAACTATCCAAAGCCTTCTAGAAGCGCTTAACTATGAACTGTCATTCACTTTCGAAGTTGAAGGGCTCAATATTTCAACCTCGGGTGAAGGTAATGACCGACGAGTTGATTTCTCTGCTAATTCACGCGAAAACGAGCGCAACACTGACTTCGGTGTAGAGATTGGTAACACCCTTAAGAAGCTTCGCGAAGATGCGGGTCTAGATAAGGTCTCCCTATCGCGAACCTCGGGGGTTTCTCCACAGTCTATTATGATTGCTGAAAAGCGAGGTCGTGGTTTCAACAACTTCTATAAGATCGCTGAAGCTCTAAATAAGAAGCTCACTGTTTTCGTTAAGGCTGAAAATGAAGAAATTGAAGTTGCGATTAGCGAACTGCCTAAAACTTTGGATAAGATTCGAGTTGACCGCGGTATCAGCGCCTACAAGTTCAGCAAGATGGCGAATATGACTCACCGATCTGTAACGATCTTCGCAAATTCTACTAACAGCCCCGCAAAGAATGTAGAGCGTTATGCTGAATCCTTGGGGGTTGCCATCGACTTCAAGATTGCTGATTCTAACAATGAGTTTAGCGTCAGCGCATAGCATTAAAAATCAGCGAAACTACAGTAAAGCAAAGCTTCCAAAATCTGTTTTGAGTTAACATGGAAGCTTTGCTTTCTTAGTATACGCTAAACAGTCAGTAAACCCGGTTCTCTCAGCAGCATAGCGAAGAGACGAACAAATACCCACCTAAAACTAGCTACTGCGAGACTGTCTGGTGCCGCTGTTTAGAGTATATGACAAATCGACTATAATACGAAGACAACAATTAAAGATCTAAAGAGTGAGTCTTATTCTTTTTAAAGCAGGACTTACTAGGTCAAAAGTGCTATTCAGATATCTCATGATGCTTCTAGTTTAGGTTGTAGGCGGCGGGGAGATAATCTTTTCTATAGAGGTTATCTTTGAAGAGGTTGGTTTGTTTGAAGGGGCGATTTGTTTGGGAGGGCTGAGGCCGTGATCGAGTGTTGCGCGGGCTATGCGCACGCGTATACACCTCAAGTTAGTGTCCATGGTAGGTAAGGTAGTTTTAGACAGTATTTTAAAGGGCCGCAATTCTTTAAAATGTCACGCTAGAATCTGTTTTAGAAACATTTGAGTCAATTACTTAGTAGTTTTGAATTCTAAGAAGATTATTATATAGTTGTTTTTGTTGCTTTGAAGGGCATTCAATGCTGATATTCCGAAAGGCCCTTCAAACCGATCTATTTTAGAGTTTTTAAAGCTGTATTCTAAAAAGACTTCTAACTATTAACAGAACAATATTAACTTTTGGGGAGTAATACAAAAATGGATTTTAAAAAGATTCTCGCATCAGGAACTCTAGCAATGGCTATTGTAGCCGGTGGAGTTAACCTTCCAGCAAACGCGTTTGCAGCAGCACCAACAACAACTATCCAGAATACTATTAAGACTGCAGGTGTTTCGACTATCGCAACCCCGACTGGAGTAAAAATTGCTACAGCGGCTAAAGCTAAGTCAATGAAGACTAAGTCTGCATTGAATGTACGAAAGAATGCTGGCGTAAAGTACAAGAAGGTTGGAACTCTTAAAAAGGGCGCTACCGTGACTGTAGTAAAGACTAAGTCAGGTTGGTCTCAAATCAAGTCGGGTAAGCTATCAGGATGGGTCTCCTCCAAGTATCTGACTAATATCACTGCAGCAAACCCTAAAACTAAAGTGAAGAAAGCAACTCCTAAGAAGCTTGCAATCAGCAAGGTAAAAACTTACAGTGACGCACAAAGGTATCTAAAGCAGAGTTGTAAAGGAGTGAAGATCAAGCAAATTTCGGGTAGGGTCTCTCACTATAATCCAAATACCAGAACCATTGCTATCGCTAAGTCTCATGTAAAGTCTTCGCGAATGGGCTTTGTTTTCGTCCACGAGTTCAGTCATCATCTACAGTGGACTGGAAAATATAAGAATAACGTTTCAGGGTGGAATAAGGCTATCCGAAATAAGAGCCTAGAAGTTCAAGCTGATCAAATGGCTTACTATCTTCATGGTAGCGTTGGACAGGGAGTTTACACAAAGAAGAAGGCTACTGGCAAGTCTTTGACTAATATTAAAAATATCTATTCAAAGGGTGTGAAGGCTGGATGCTAAAACTATAAAAATTTTCTTTTAATAGATAAAGACTCTTAATCTATTTACTAAAATTAAAATACTCTTAAGAGGTGCTTCAAAATGAGGTGCCTCTTAAGAGTAAGAGCATTAGATTTAATTTCAGTCTTAACGCTATGGATTCCAGTATTAAGTTTACCCCGGGAGTGTCTATCTTTTGAGGGTTGGTTTAGCCCATTTGGTCGGACTCGTGGATGGTTCCAGGGGGTGAGTGGAGATGTAGCTAGTAGGGTCCCCATACCCCTTCAAGTTAATGTCCATGGTAGGTAAGGTAGTTAGCGACAGAAAAACGCAGTTTTCATATTACTCAAAAATTCTGTTTATTTAACTAAAAGAAACTTCGAAATAGAGTTTATCCAGTTTGATTAGCCGTCTCTTTAAGGGAGGCGCTAACTGTGATTGAATTACCTAGCACCTCCCTAATTAAGTTTCTTTAGCCTCTATATCTAGCCTCTTCAGGTTGGCTTGGGTGGGACTCATTAAGTGCAGATTGAACAAGAGCGTCTGAATCTTTAGAGAGAATTTCCCAAACGTTAGAAGGTAGATTTGGATTTGTCGCTACCGCGGCTCTAACTTTAGGCTTAATATCTTTAGCGAGATTCTCGAGTACGTGGGATTGAGTATTCTTATTCGCGCCGACTGCAGCTCTAACCTTCGCATTCTTCGATTCAGCCAACTCTCTTAGAGTGACATAATTTGTGGACGGCTTTGACGCTTCTTTAAGTTTTCCAAACATGGGTAGTGCTTTACCTCTTTCTTGAGAGAATAATATTTTTACAGTTTCTAATATCGCATTAACCACAATTATAGAACTAGATAGCAAAGGAAGACTGTAATAGTTAGTAAAAGAAAAATCATTTATTAGTAGTCTAAAACTACCTTACCTACCATGGACTTTAACTTGAGGTGTATACGCGCACGCGAAGCCACCGCCCCTACACCCAGATACAACCCTCCCACGTAGTTACCCACGCCGCCAAAAAACGACGCTCTCGCTGCAACTTCTAACGCCACTTCTAGTTAACTCATAGTTGTTTTTAATATCTGAAGCAATCGTGTATAGTTGTTATTGAAAATCAACGAACGACAAATTGGCAAAGGATTTAAAAATGAGCATCGGATCGGTAGTCAAGTTTGAACTAATCAACAAGGCATCCTCCCTTCGTGATGCCTCTGACCGCGAAGCTGCGAGTATGCTGGAGTCCTTTGCTGACCAGGTCGACGCTGTCTCTAAAGTTGCTCGTGAGAACAACACTGTTGATCTAATGATGAATACTATTTCTGATCACTTCGATCTCATTGCTGAGAATTATTCAGTCGACACTCTACGTTCTGTAGCGGATTTTCTTGACTCGATGTTCACTCGACTGCTCAATTCGTAGAGGCATTCAGTTAAAGCCCTCAAACATTCAGGGTTCATAATTTCAGCAATCCGTAAGATTCAAAGGTGGTTTTTGGAGTTCATTTTAGAATGCAAATTCCTCTATAACTTTTACTATTGAGAGTTGAACTCCTAAAGATTCGGTTTTTGAAACTTCTAGAAACCTACAGTTTTCTGTCGCTAACTACCTTACCTACCATGGACTTTAACTTGAGGTGTATATGCGCCCGCGAAACCAAGTCCCTCGCCACCCAAGCCTTGCTCCCCCCTCCGCCCTTACCGGGTAACCTCCAACCAACCAACCAAAAACAATTATTCCCGCAATTGAAAACTTCTGCATACTTTTGGTATTATGGAATAGATCAACATCTAACTTTCTTTCGGTTTGAACTTACTTCACCTCTTTTGATTCAAATACGAATTTTAGTTAGATGTTAACCTAGATATTCTGACTGTTAAATGAATGAGAGTAATGATGAAGGCGCAATCGCAGCACCCGAAGGCTATTAAAAGAAATCTTTCTATAGATTTCGAGAAAGACTTCACTATTGAAGACTTGCCTAACTTCTTAAATAAAGCGTCTTTTATAGCAAAGTTAATTGTTATTGGGTTAGCCCTTACAATCATATTTTCTGTATTCTTAAACGATGATACAACTTTTTTAGTAATTGTCTCCGTGACGAACTTACTTATTGTCATTCTCTACAATATTATTGATTTTTCGTCTCGGTCAAGGCGGGAGAAGTCTATTCTAGAAATAAAGAAGAGATCTTTGAAAATGATTCAGAAAATAGATTCTACTCAAAGTGATTTAACTACTCATGATCTTAATCTACTCTACGAGAGAGATGGATTCATAAACGTTGTAGAAATACGCTCTCACGATAAAAACTATGCCGCCTATCGACCTATGAATGACCGACTCGAATTGATTAATCCTTGATTAAAGTTTTAAGGAGCTTCAGACATGGACTTGATTGACTATACTGATAACCCATTCCAGCGTGGAAGAATCTATGGTTTGAATATTAACTCTATGAGAACGCCGAAATATTGGTACTCTAATCGAGCCGTCTATGATGACAAATTTGTAGTCTATGAGTTCGATTCTTACTGGTTGAAGAATATTTCTAAAAATTCTAATAGAGAGCCTACAGCGACTCTCTGTAAAGGTACTGTTACTTTCGAGTTCAATGATGTTTTCGCTAGAGAAATTGACAATAGAGATACCTATAAAGACATGCATCCTGATGAGGTGCTGAGTCTAGGTAGAGTAAATTTGACTCAAAAAGACCCTGAGGCAAGAGGATCACGAACTGTAAAGTATTTGAGTAATTTTTCTAGAATGCAGTTTGGGTATGGTTCAGCTTGGGTTAGCGATCCTGATAGTCTCGTTGAATCAGACTTTAAGGAGCTTGTTGATTTATGGTTTGATCTTCCGAGTCTTCCCGAAGATTATTCGTGGGTAAAGTTCAAAGCGAAGTAGTATTAATTGCATAATAGGCTTAAGTTTCAATTGCTTCAGGGATGATTCTTTAATGTTCTCTAAAGTCTTGCCCAAAGATCTATGTATTGTTTGCACTTAAATAGTTTTCGTGTATAGTTGTCATTGAACTTACTGCTTAACTGAATCCACTAATCTTAAGGATTGATCATGACTAAGAATGCTGAAATGAACACTTCGACTCAGATTCACTACGAAGACCCAGGTGAGAATGTTTTGACTTCAATTTGGTCACCAGAACGGGGCGAAGTTGAGTTGCATTTGACTCCGGGTCATTATGAGGTGGAGGAAATGAATGCAGTTCCTTTGAGCATTGATGTTGCACCTGAGCATCTTCCAGACATTGCTGCAAAATTGATTCAGATGTATAACGAGATTATGGAGTCTCAGAATCAGGAAGGTAAGTAATTGTGAAAAGCTTTAAGAAGTTTATCCTTGTTGCGCTTGTTGGTATGTTCGCTGCATTAAGCCTTACTGGCTGTGGTGGTGATGGTCAGGGTGATTCGATTGACAATCCAGCAATTAATGGGTATTCAGTTGAATATGTGAGTACTAGCGATGGCGACTTTAAATGCCTTTGGTATAGCAAGGGAGATCGCTGGGGCTCTATGTCCTGTGACGAAATTACTGAAGTTAAGAAGTAATTTCTGATTCTTGTTTGAATAGACTTAGTAATGCGCGAGGCTTAAAAATAAAAAGCCTCGCGCATTTTAGTAAAATTTTCCTCAAGTGTTTGCAAAGCGCAAAAAGTCATGTATAGTTGTATTTGTACGAACCACGAATTACAAAAACTCAAATCTAAAGGATCTGAAAATGGCTACCACCACTGAACTGTTCATCAACGAAGTTAACGCGACCCGCCCGACTCTTGTTGAACTTCACGAAGGCCACGGTAATGCTGTTTGTGACGCTTTGATTGAAGGTGCTCAGAACGTCACCTCGCACTTCGGTGAGAATCCGCCCGAAGAACTTCTCGAAATGAATGCGTGGGCTGTAAACAACATGATGTGCTCTGCGGACGATCTACCTCTTGAGTTGAACATTATCGTTGAAGCTATGCTTCGCCAGCACTTCCAGTTCCGAGATTAATTCTAAAAATAGCGGGGCGCCAAATTATCAAGGTGCCCCGCTATTTTAGTATTCTATAATAGCTAGATAGTCATTCTTCTATACCAGTAGTTTTTGATTCTAGCAGTCGAGTGTGTTTAGGTGAATATTTGAACAGTTTTTACGAAGGCCGCTGAGACTCAGCGGCCTATTTTGTTCTATTAATATCCCCTACGGTTGAATGATCGCAGTACTGACTTTTGGTTCTTCGCTTCATATGCTTTACGAGCTAGATCAGCTGAAGCGTAATGCTCATCGCCCCCACCGAATGGGCAAGGTTTCTTTGTAGCCTTGCATTGACCTGTTCGCCCAGTTTCAGGGTTGACATGATGCTTCGGTCCAGCAGCTTTAGTTATCTCACGTTCTAGCTTTGACCTCTCACTTGACTTTGATGCAGTGATCGGTGTTTTCTGAAGTTTTTCTAAAGTCCCTTTGAAGTCTTTTAGTCTTTGGCCAGAGAAAACTTCTTTCATATAGCTTTTGACTTTTGGATCATTCTTAAACCTATCGAGAAGTTTCTTTCTCTCTTCTTTTAGTTTAGCACGTTCGCTTGGAGTGATTGCTGGGTGGTTCGCCGCTACCTCAAATGACTGTATATTGTCTTCTAAGTTCATTTTAACAGTAACCTCTCCGCGGCGGTAATCGTCTGGAGCAATGATTTCAGAAAGATTTTTTAAAGCGACATGGTAGGGAGCCTTGACATCTGATCTTCTACCAATGATTCTTTCAGTTCCGCCGTTCATTGAGCTAACGCGTGCTCGGTCAACTTCAGCTTCAATCTTGTTGATATAAGGGATATTCTCTTCAGTTCGATAGACAGGGTTATATGAACCGAAATTCCCAAAGTGACTTATGGCTTCTTTAAGAGTTGGTTTATTCAAAACGACTGTATCGAACTCATCTGAGTACTCTGCATCCCACTCTTCATCGAAGTTAGGATTATTAGCAATATGATTGGGAGTGCTCAACTTCTTTTGAATAGCTATATTCCATGATCCATCGTCATTTTGCCATAGAACGTTTGCGTGATAGTGACTCATCTTTATCTCCTTTTGAGAATGTTTGATTTTTCATGAAGTTTTCTAATGCCTATATACTTCAGAAACTATCAAATTTTCGAATAACCGAAACTCTAGAAGAACAGAGACTGTTTGAATTCTTTTTAGACTTCTAGAAACAATTCGTGCTCGCGAGATTCTTTCACTAGATTACGGAACTCATCTTTAGAGATAGGATTTTCCTTGATTGAGCTATTCGTATTCTTATTCCAAATATGACTCTTGTAGAGGTCATACTTTGCGTCAATCTGAACTTCTCGAACGTAGTCAGCAAGATCGTGGGCGAGCTCTTCATCTAGACCACCTTTGATTGCTGCTAGAAGTACATCTGATGGGCTATAACCAATGTTAGACATATTTATTCCTCTGTTTTAGGTACTTTCATATGAAAACCACTATACAACAGGTCTTTAATTTTAGACACAATTTTCATTAATGAACTTAGATTAGCGACTTGCCTAAAATTCTTATTAGAGAGACACTCAAAGCTGAACTTTACGTGTCGAGCCTAAGCGTCTTGTAGCGTCGTTTTTACTGTCTAGGGTATAGTCATACAGTAGACAGCATTTCACTGCAAAACTGCGAAAATACAGCAAATACCACCTAGTTTGCCGTGATAGCCTCGGGTCTAACTAGACGCGCTTAGTAGCGCAGTTTCTACTCGATCTAGAAAACTGAAAAATAACTGTCGCTCAGCGTTTTTTCAAAAGCTCTGCTATTAGATACGTTTTCCTTTTAAAAGTTTTCGTGTATAGTTGTATTTGACACTAAAAACATTTTTCAAATGCCCCCATCTCTAACCCAAGGAATTAAAAGTGACTAAAGATCCTGTAAAATCGAATCATTCCATTGTTGACCAGTCTAACTCTGACGCAATTATTGAGCTCCAATTGCAGGTACAGCGACTCAAAGATGAGAATTTAGCATTGAAGCGAAAGAATAAGATCGCAACTCAGCGATTCCGGATTCTTAAGAAGTATGTGGGTACTCTTTCTACGCAGTATGAGGCATACGGTGACGGAGATGAGTATGAGCGTGGAGAGTGTGCTGCAAATTCACGAATCACTAACGTCCTTAATCATGTCATCAGTTCTATCCCCGACCCGAAAATCAATAACAACCAGAATAAGCGTCAGCTTTTCAACCAATGGGAGAAGCCTGGTGATCGCGCTCGTCGGCGTGAGAAGCGTCTTCGAAATAACCGTCGGGGCTAAAAATGGAAGTCTATTCTTGAATTGCGAGATGTTAGACTAGTCTCCTATGTGGTTTCCTCCTCTAATGAACGTGAACAGTTGAATTGATTGTTTGCGTTCAGAAGAGTTTAATGTATAGTTGTATATGTACGAACCATGAAAACAGATTATCGCCCTACTTTAAGGAATTCACATGTTGAACCACGCTGACGCAGTCAAAGCTTCTTTTGAACTTGACGAAGCTGATGGAACTCAGGAAGAACTTGAAATCAATTCAGCTGCTGCAGACATCATCGCTGTAATTGCAGGCTACGACGCTTCTGACATGATGAATGAAGCCGGCGCGCTTGATTATATCTTTGAATTGTCGCGCGAATATGAGGGCGACAAGAAGATGACTAAAGCCGTAAACCTCGCATCTGACACTATGCGTCTCTAAAACTAAAATTTTCTAATCGAACTCTACTAAGGACTCAGGCAATGCATAAACTCGAATTTTCTGAAAGCAATAGCCTCGGTGTGAATTATGCTATCGCGAAGAAGTATGAAGATATCCGAACTGTCCGTGAAATCGCTTCAGCCGGTCAACGCATGATTCACGACCCGAATAATCCTCTGTCACGAGATGGAGACGTTGTTCTTGCTGTAACGGATTCTGCAAATACAATTCACATGTTTTACGCTGACTCTGAAGGTATCCCATACTCGCATGATGTAGTGGCTGATGTTGAAGAAGCTATGCGAAAGCTTTCCCACAATATTGTTCGCTTCGCGCTAGACGGCAGTGGCGTCTGTTTAGACGAGGCGGGTAATAAATACCGTGCATTGAATCATCGTCCCCTGTAGGGGCTGAAAGAACAGCAGCTATTGAATTATCTTAGCTGCTGTTCTTTGTATATGAATAATCTCAGTCTATCTTTAACAGTAATTTTTAGGAATATTTCATATATCTGAAAACTTCAAAGCTTGTTAATATCCCTTTAAGACTATTTAAAAACTTTACGAAAGGCCTAAAATGAAAAATCTTAAGCAAATGGCGCCGACGTTCATCTTTCTATTAATTTGGAGCGCTCTTACAGTCGCGGCCGGGTTGAATTTAGTGTTTGCAGAGAAGCCTTTGCTTTCACCAGTTGCAGTCATGTTGATGTTCTGTTTGCTTCTAGTTCTTATCTCAACTTCGATTGCTGTTTATCTTAAGATTCGCATTCAAAATGCTGGTCGAATCGACGAATAGAAAGAACTCTTTTGAAAAACTTTAAGAAAACGTAGTGGTAGGATTGACTGTTTTTATAACTGCTGAGCGGGAAAACAGCGGCACTGAAGCTATTACCATAGTTCAACAGCATGCAGCTCAACTAATGTAGAGGCAATGTCCTCTGTTTTAATATGTAATGAGGATTGCAATCTGAAGCATCATTTTTCAGTAAGTTTTTGGTAAAATCTAAGAAGTAAAATATCCCCTACAATTCTAGAGAGATATGAGCTGAATCGAAATAGAAGAATAAAGATTGAAGGTTTAAGAAAATGTTCAAGCATTCTACAATGCAAGGGTTGGACTTACTAGAAAAAGAGCAAGGGAAGACTTTGTTTGAGGGTCTTCTCTCGAATCCTTCTTCGGTAGTCTTTCTGATTTTCGCAGTAGTTTTCTTTGTAGGAACAATTCTATCAATTGCTGCTCGAAAGAGACTGTCTGAGGGGCTTCTATTGGCAGTTACCATGGCAATAGCGACTATAGCCTTTGTTATTTACGCTTTTGTCACAATACCTCTTTCTTGATGTTTTCAAAGAATAGTCAACAATTGTTGACAATAAGAGTCTGAATAGTTTTTCCAGTAAGTAAAAAGAATAAGACTTCACACTTATAGAATTCTTTGCGAAAAAACGCAACGACTAAAAGTCGTTGCGTAGTCTATTCTTTTACAAAGAGGTTTATCTAGATAGAGTTAACATAGTTCATGTAGAGGGCAGCTTGCTTAGAGACAGCTTCTTTACTTTCCTGTGGAAGGTAGTTGTCAATATACTTTCGGTACATCTTCGGGAAGAGTAGGCGCATTACCTGTTCCTTACGCGATTCAGATGAGTTTTCAAGAACCTTCTTATTGTTGATTGCTGAAACTTCGATAATGTCCTTTTCAGTGAAGAGGATTTCCCACTCGCCAGTGCTCGGAGTGTTGATACCCTCATGTTCCTCTAGGTACTGAGTGAGCGTCATCCCAGCGGCCCAGTAGCGCTTGATGTAGCTTTCAGTTTCTCTAGCGCTAGCATCTTCATAAGCTGAAATAGGATAGATGTAGGTAGTATCTGGGTTTACAGTAATAGCATGGCTCTTCGTATAATCACCGAAATGAAGGAGACTAACGCCGATGACCCAGCGTGAATGCTGTTCGAGGTTAGGGGAGGCAAACAGTGCCTTAGTCCTAGGAGTGCGGCCAGCTGGGCAGTAAGAGTCAAAACGCTCGAGGAACTCCTGAAGATCTGGAGTTACATCTTCAGCGGGCTTCATTGAACCTACGCGGTAGATTGTTGCCTGAGACATTTTCACACTCACTAACTTTTTGATTGAATTAAGTTCGTAAACAACTATATAACATTTTATCGAGAAAGCAAATACAAGTCTTCACTGTTAATTCATCTATACGCTTTCTTCTTGCATTTTAAAATATTTCTGCACTACTCGTGATTAAACTCTATTAGACGCAAGGGTAGTATCCATGATAGAGGAGTGTCTCTAAAGTCAGTATTGGCCTCGCGAAATTTAAGTAGCTTCAAGACGTTTACCTCATGAAGAGGTATAGAGTTAGAGTTTAATTCTTCGTAGGTCAAAGAAATTTCACTTTGATTGTATCTCTTATGTAAAAGACTTTTAAAAAGAAGATGAATCATGTATTCTTCATCATTTAGATTATTCAAGGCTACATCTGACTCTTTGTAGTCTTTTAGAAGCCTTTGAATTTTCATAAACTTTTTATGGCTTTTTGCATAGATGTAAGAGTCGGCTTCATTAAAGCTAGTTGAGTTTAATAGGTCTACAATTACGAAAGATGTTTCAATTGAGCTAGATCTATTCTTGATATGAATGAATCTCTTCTTGTCTAGCTCATTAAGTTTATTGAATCTTTCAGCATATCCTAATAGAACTATACTTGAAGCATCCAATTCAGAATCCATGTAGTCTAGAAAAGAAAGTTTCTTGTACTTGAAGTAATAGAATAAGACTCCCATATAGTTTTCAATATAGGTGTCTCCGTAAGCAACTAGAGTCTCATGGGTAGCCCACTCTCGAGAAATGCTCTTAGTGAAGTATCGAGTGAATCTCTTGCCATACTTAGTTCTCTTTTTTGTGCTCATAAAGTCTTTCTGAAGTAACTTTTCTATAAGAATATTTGCTAAAATTCTTGTTCTCGAAAATATATCAGGTTTCTAGATCGAGTAGAAACTACATTATTGAGACCACCTAGTTAGACCCGAGGCTATCACGGCAAACTAGGTGGTCTCTTTTTTGTTTTAAAGTAATGTAAAAGCTAGATCACAATAATCTCATCAGCAGAAAGAGCAAAATCATAAGCAACTTTAATAACAGTTTTCAAATTTTCTAGCTCTAGATCAAGAATAGCGTGATCGTTCATAAGAGTTTCGCAGACCTCTTCGAGCACATCATCGCCTTCGCAGTCAGTAATGACAATTGTTTCTGCAACCATAATCTTTGCATTGATTGAGATCAAATTAAGCTTACCGCGACTTTCGACAATAGTGAAGTCATCAGTTGAGTTAATGACAGAATCAATGTAGTATGCGTCTTTTAAGCCAAAGGTTTCCTCTAACTGCGAGTTGACCCCGAGACCAGGAGCAGTGATAATTTCGATGTACTTTTCTCCAGCAGCAATCTTTTCATTGACTGTCTTTATCATTTCACTCAAACGCATTTTTAAATCCTTAAAAACTTTATAAAGCTTACAAATACAACAATACAATAAGTCGCGTGATTTGCAAATTTTTTAGAGAGAAGAGATTTTTAGTTTCTCGCTTGACTCGTCTATTTCTCTTCTGATAGTCCGCCAGAAAGAACCCACTCTATAGGGACATTGTTTCTTTCGGCATACTTGAAGGCTTCAATAATCTCTTTGAAGTAAATTGCTTGATCAAGGTTATTTTCCTCTAGATATTTAAAGGTATTCGAAACAATTGACTTACTGTACTCTTTCTCAAGTATTGAAGACATGATCTCTCTCGAGTTCGAACTGCTCATTTCAATCTTACTTGTAGAAATTTCTAGCTGAGAGTAGATTTTTGCAAGATTCTTTAATGTTGGTTTCCGGAGTTGTCTCCTTGAGATTTTTAATCCAGTCGGTGTTCTCAAAGCTTCAAGAAAAATCAATCCAATCGCCATATTCTCCATAGGTAGCCATCTCATGAATATGTCTTTTTCTTTAAGCCTTAGATTACCGAATTTTTGTAACTGATCATGTGTAGCCATTGAGATTAAGTTAACTAGTAACTCAGTCCGCGGACCTCCGTAACGAAGATAAGACTCGTAAACAATATTTGCCTCTGTTGCATTCGCTCGAGATTCACCAAATCTTGCTTTATTCTTTAGCTTTGAAAGATTGTTCATAATTTTGTTAAGCCCTGCCCGTGTCTTCGCTAGACTATGTACTCTTCGAGGCTGATTCAACATGCTTTGATTGTCATCCACTAGATCAAACTCATCTCTTTCATAACTCAGTCAATAAGGTAAAACTTTTCTGTTTTCTAGATCGAGCGAAAACTGCGCTACTAAGCGCATCTAGTTAGACCCGAGGCTATCACGGCAAACTAGGTGGTCTTTTCGTGTTTCTATGCAGTTTTGACAGTAAATACTGTCTACTGTATGACTCTACCCTAAGAAGTAAAAACGACGCTATAGACTGCTTAGGCTCGACCTACTAAATATGCAAAAACTTCTTGCCTCAAATACGCAATATAAAGAAAGCAAAGAGTCTTTAGATAGCGATACTCTTGAGGGCGGCATCCCTAAATTCACCTCGGGATGCCGCCCTCATAAACCTTTATTTTCAAAAGGTTTTTAGAAGTTAAACAAGTTCAATCAAGTGATTTACCGACTTGACAACCTCAATGTAGGACTCAGGCACCTCTGGATCGTTCAGCAAACCAAGGAGGTAGTTAGCAACTGCGGTTTCAGGGTTTTCAGCATCACGAGCGATAGTTGCGGAGTGCTGAAGGGTGGTAACGATCTCCTGGGTGATCTGGTCATCGCCAGCTTCGTTGTAGCGCTTTGCAACGTTCAGGATAGCTTCTGCATTGATCATTTTTAAAATCCTTAAATTTTTTGTTTAAAAGTTCGTTCAGTAATAATTATACATCATGTTTCAAGAAAAGCAAATCTATTCAAAAATATTTGAGAATTTTCTCGAAACATGAATATTTTTCTTTAGCGTTGGATATACCCGAGCTGATCGAGCAATTCTACAATGATGAATTCCGGGTCATCTAGATTCGCGAGGAGAGTCTCAGCATCTCCAAGATTCTTGAAGGCTGCGATAGCGCGGTTCACATCATTCTTAACAATGATATATCGGAGTTCACGGACTCCAGCAACATTCTGCTTTACAATTTCAGACATTTTAGAATCCTTTGCTTTTTCTTTACGAGTTATCTTGTTTTAGAGGGAGTTGAAGTCGCGAACGAAGTCAGCAATCTCCTCATATTCAACCTCAATACTGTAGAGGCCTCCGTCGGCACGATGAATAGCGCGGTCGTATACTGCGGCCTGTTGAGCCGGAGTGAAGTCATAACCGTGAGTATCAGCAAGGTATTCGCGGAATTCGTCCATTACATCCTGCTGGCGTTCATGGTAGAGTGCGCGTTCTTCGGACCCACGTTCGCCATGTGGGATAGCGTTGAGGATGTCTTCGAATTCCTGTGCTCTAGACATTTTTTAACTCCTTGAAAGTTTTTGTTTTTAAAGTTTAATTTATTTTTTGAACCATTTTTGTTTTCGTGGTTCGTACAAATACAACTATACATCAATACTTACGAGTTTCAAACAAAAAGCGCGATTCATAAATATTTTTCAATCGTGAATCGCGCTTTTCAGTAGTAAGCAACTAGATCTAGCTACTTTCCCTTCAAGACCTTTTTCAAAGAAACAGTGTAAACACTGTTAGTCTGGTTGAAGTGGTCATTCATTGCAGCGAACAAGAGAGAATGATCGAAGTCAGTCTTCTTGATTGCTAGAGACAAAGTCTTTCGAGAGTCGTGAGTAACTTCGAGAATCTTCTTAAACTCATTGCGAGTTTCAATAGCTAGATTCTGAGCCTCAAGAACAATCGAATACATTGACTCCTTATGCTTCATCACGAGATTCTTATGCCCCTCGCTGAAAGCACCCTCAGCAATACCTAGGCTGATTTCAGAAGCTTCAGAAATACCCTTGATTTCATCAGCAGTCATCTTTTCGAGATTTCGCTTCAAACCCTTAGCGTCTAGCGAGTAGAAGAGCTTTCGTAGTTCGAGGTACTCTTGAGGCTTAACCTTGTACAGATGCTGATTACCGTTACTGTCATTGATAGTAACGACCATTCCTTCAGTATTTGGCTTGTAGTCAGCATCTACAGCTTCTCGCAGGGTATCGTAAGGCATGTTGTCAGCGATAGTAAAGCTAAGCTGAGCGAAGAGGTGCGACTCTTCAGCAGGATTGAAGTAACCGTCAGCATTGTTTACGTAGCCTAGGTAGATTAAATCTTCAAGATTTCCGTAATCAATTGGGTGAGGCCGCTCTGGAGTAATGATCTCGAACAATGGAGTGTAGCCTGACTGAATGAAGAGATTTACCTGCTTTTCAGAATCTTCAAGCTTTTCAGTAATTAGGCGAGAAGCAACTCCAGCCTCGATAGATGCGAATGAACCCTTAGTCGAGACAGCAATCTTTCCTGCAGGGTCAACATAACCGAGACCGAGTGCTCCGTTGAGCTTGTTAGCAACGAATGCTGGTTCATCCCAAGGGATTACTGGGTGCTCATCTACAGTCACGTTCTCATCATCGTCAACAAGCTTAGTGGCAGTCCAATCTCCTTCCTGAACCTGTTCGATAGTGAAGAACTTTGGAATTCCTCGGCCAACGATTCGAGCATTCTGGAAGTCATTTTCTGAAGTGAACTCGAGAATGAGGCCGCGCGCTAGTCGTGTCTCTGGAGTCCAGATTCCGTCGAACTGCACTCGCTTAGCGTAAGCAAACACTCGGAGAAGAGGATTGCTCTCATGTGGGCGGGAGTCGATGAGTCCGCGGTTTACGAAGTCTTCGAAACGCGAAGCATCTACAACGTCATTAAGGTAAGTATTCATATTTACAACTATACATGAATATTCTTTTTCTTGCAAAAATAAAGTCGGACCGAAGCTAATAATCGGTCCGACTTTATTTAAAAACTACTTACCTACAAGACATAATTTCGCTTGCTAGAACTCTTACATTCTGATAAGCACCAATTTTACTAACAGTAGCTTTCGATCCTTTAAGAACGGCTTTGTATCCGCTAATGTTGACTGTTCCGATTTTCTTTGGGATAACAAAATTCAAGTAGTTGTAGTAGTCTTTAACTAGCTTCGAATTTGCAGTCATCGTATTAGTGTATCTCTGAAGACTTTTCTGAATGCAATAACCTTTGTTAAGGCTGACCGAATTGCCAGTATATCCTAATGCATTATTGATAGCACTTTCAGCGTTTTTATCAATACCTGACATTGAGCCTTTTGAAGTTTTTCCCATGCTTGGTCCGGCAACCTTCAAGATAGACTTCTTAATTTCAGTAGCTCGTGCAGTATTATTCTTTTGATTTAGCGCAGCATTTGTTAGCGAGGTAGTTTTTCTCCAAGCTTCAGCACGAGTACAATCTGCCTTTGTACCAAACCATTTCTTTTCGCAGGTAGGCGCTGAATGACTTTGCGCTGCAGCCTGTGCAGGAGATAATCCTACAAAAAGAAGTGAGAGCAAAGCGAACAATGTAGTAAGGACTTTAATTTTCAAAGAAAACCTCTTTCATTATAATTAGTGAGACATACAACTTTATACTATGCTTTTTACTATTACAGCACTTTAAGAAAAAAGCTTTTCTCTCCAGTAAAATTACAGAATTTAGCTTCTTATAATTTACTCTCAAGTTTACAGCGCTCAACGAGTGAGCACTATAAAGATTTTTGAAGAATTCTTACAAGGAATTCCTACATGAAGCTCGGCTTTTCGAGGACTGTTGGAAGATTAAGAACCCAGCGGGTAGACGTCTTCTCGAGAATTCCCTCAGCATGGACCATAAGCTGTTCAAGAGTAGGATTCTGAATCCACTTACCATCTTTCTGGACATTAACCCAGGCGACGATAGTTTTACCCGTGTTGCTCTCAAGCCAAAGTCGTGTCTGAACAACGGTTTCGTCTGCCGAACTTTGGGTAGCAGTAATACGCCAATTAAAGCCTGCTGGGAGTTCAGGAAGTCGGTCAACAGCGATTGGATTCATATTTTCAGAAGTATTCATAGTTCTATGATAATGAACTTACCCTATTTTGTCAAATATTAAGTACTGAACATTCAAAATCTTCTTACTAGTTTTTTAGAAGATAAAAATAGAGTATTCTCGAGTAATGTCTATCTGACTAAAAACTATCTCTCACTCTACTAAAAAGAGAGAGGAGCAATTATTAAAACTACTCCTCTCACTTTACTGTATTAAAATTTTTACAAAGGGTAGATTAGAGTTCAATACGCCAAAGTGAGTGACCTGCCTCAGTCGCGTGCCATTCAGCAGCTACTAGGCGCCCATTAGCAGGTTCTCGCATCTTTGAAGTAGGTTCTACAAAAAGAAGTTCTTCATCCGTAGCGGCGAATAAGATCTTATCCGAAAGGTCGCCATACCACTGTTCAGTATTCACACCCTTCTCAAGCGCTTCACCCATCCAGCCAGATAACTGATTACCCTCTTCGAATAGGTGAAGGATTACATCACCCTCTTTAATCTGGTTGAAGTCAATTCGCTCGACCTTGAGGGAGCGATCCTTGTTTCTTACTACTTTAATATTTTCCATAATTCTATATTACCATGTTTTACTCTATTTTCAAACAATCTTTTGTTAAGATTTTTATTTTTAAAGGTCTAGCAGGATCATTTCCTCTTGATAAGATAGTGAGGACACTAGAATTTGAAAAAGAGATAAAACTAAAATGGAGTTTAAAGAAGTAAATGTAAATCCCGTGAAAGAAATGAGTACATATCCATGAAAATCAGAAACTATTACCTTGTGAATAAGGAAACAAATGAGATCCACTACATACTAAAGGTAGACTATTCTGTCAGGAGTCAAGATGAAAGCCCTGAATCGTGGTTATCTGGAAATTTATACATGGCAGATAAGGATAGGCGAATGTCTCTCGATGACTTGCGTAGTGTAGACTACTCAGATGAATATGATTTTATTGGGGACCCTGAAATTACAGAAGCATTCATTCTTGTATCTAATATAAATTATGTTACATATAAAGGATACCGACTTTATAGTTTCCCTAGCAATCTCCAATTATGGGAGGACTTTGCTGGAAACGACATAGTTGAAGCTAATGCTTTCTTAGCTGAATGTTTCAAGAGATTTGTTGGAAACGATGAGGTTAGTAAATGGAGTCAGATATTCGAGAACAGTTTCGAAGATAAATATGGAGTCAATAAAATTATTATGAGCTATTTCACTATTGAACAGGACGAGGATGCTAATGTTCAAAATCATCCTGATCTTAGGTAAAACATTAAGAATTGATTCCAGAGCTGATGCAGGTTCGGTATTCGTTACTGAATAACCAGCTTATTAGTGGGGTTGCAGGGTGCATAGTATTCTGCAACTCCACTTTTATACATCCAATAGAGACACAACGTAAACTTTGAATTATTCTTCAATAATAATTGCACTGCGTGATCGTCGAGACTTTAAAGAGAGAATATCCTATGATTTCTGAATTGAGGAAGGTTGCTCTTTACAGAGAGACTGCAGTCTAAGACAGCAAAAAGCTTCTTAGGGTATAGTCATACAGTAAACAGCATTTTCCGTCAAAACTGCATAGAAACACGAAAAGACCACCTAGTTTGCCGTGATAGCCTCGGGTCTAACTAGACGCGCTTAGTAGCGCAGTTTCTACTCGATCTATAAAACAGTAAAAATACTGCCTCAAACAGTATTCATTCAAAAAGCATTCATAAATACTCCCAAGAGTCGAAGATAGATTACCGATCCGACCTTAATTGACTACGAGAGGAAAAGAATATCTCAAATTACAGAGACTATCTTAACTAGATTCAACTCCACAAAGCTTCAAGCCACTCGATCGGAGTTTCCTCTAACTCTAAAAGCGACTCCTCAACATTTTCAGATTCTTCAAAAATCATCGTCAAATAATAGGCTAGCCTAACGCTAAAGCTATAACCTCTATTCTCTGAAAACCAACTATAGACTTTCCTCTGAGTCTCAAGACTAAACGCACATGACCAATCAACCAAGTACTTAATAAGCATACTAAAGTGTAAATGACTAGACTCACTAGAGATGAATGCTGATAATCCAAAGGCTGGGCTCGAAATAATCTCCAACGAGTAAATATTGTCCCCAGCATCAATCATCGTAAAAACATCTTTATCCTCTCTTTTAAGATAAAGATCTTTAAAGCAATTAAAGCGGTCACTCAATACTTGATAATTCGTAATTCTAGAATAAGTATCTAAAGCAGCCTTGTACTCAAAAAATGATTCTTTAGACCATGAAGAAAAAACATGAATAATTCTCAAATGATCTTCGTTCTTCACTAAATCAAGAATCTTCAAATACCAATCATCATCAACAATTAGACTAGAGTATCCATCAAGACTAAACATTTTAGGAATTTCTTGAGTATAGTAGTAATTATCCAAACGTCCTTCAATATTTCTATGCATCGTCTCACGCAAAAACTCAATGCGCTCTTCTAGAGTAACGTAACTCTCGCAAATATCTTTCAAAACAATTCCCCATTTTTCTTAAGACTAAAAACTGCCTTAGTCTACTTACTAAAAAATACCGTAATTTATTTTAACAGGTAAAGCCTTAACGCATAAACCATTAATGCGTACAGAGTTCACAAAACCACAAAAACTTGAAACCACAAAAACTAAACTTCAGTAACCAAAAACTACAACAAGAGGACTAGGTTGAATCAAGAATAAGAAATCCAGCGGCCAACAGTCGGACACTCAATCAACTTGACCTCTAGATCGCGGACTAATTTCTTCCCCGTCATCGTGAAAATTTTAGAATTCTTCAAAAACGCTAAAGTGCTATAAACGTCAGTTTCTATCCCCAGCTCTTTCTCAATGCCCTCACACAAATACCACGCGTGATCAAAACTTCGAATACGGCACCAGAGAGTCAAATCAGCATCATGGAGAATCCAAGAATCACTATCTCCACAAAACTTTTTCTTTACGCTAGTATCTGTATTCCTAATTGACTGCACACCAAAATCTTTTTCCTCACTCGTAAAATTAAGGAATTCTGAAATACGCTTGAACTTACTAACTGCTAAAGATATATTTGCCGGCTCATTATCCTTGCTCACATAGTCAAGGTCATGGCATATCGCAGCAGCAAAAACAACTTTCTGAAGATTTTCTGAAAGACCCTCACTTCGAGCGATCCTCAAAGTATTCAAAGCAACAAGATGCAGGTGATGAGAGTTATGGTAAGGGCGACCTAGCAACTCGCGAGGAAGATTCTTTACAAATTCTGGTAAGCCTAACTCCTCTACCTTATTACGAAATGATGCTTCAGTATCTTCGAGAAAACTGTAATCCATTTAAACTATCCTCCAGAACGTTTTGAGTTGACAATACTACCCTATTTAAGATTCTATCAAAAATAACGCCCGCTAGACTCTTACTTCTAAAACTAATAAAAGCCGCGCAAAGAGAAAACTCAATACGCAGCTTTTATTCTTAACCTCACTGAGACTTAACGCTCACTGTCTAAAGACTATCGACTTCCCAGCCAATAACGACTCCATTTGAATCAGTCATCTCATAGGCCTCGCTCTCCGCAATAGCGAAATCATAAGCATCAGAGTCCTCCAACGATGCAGAGCTCTGCAAGGCTGAAACAAGAAACCCTTCCTTCGCCATTTCAACAGCCTCCGCTTCATCAGCAGCAGTCACAATATCCCAACTATTCGAAGAATGCGAAGCAAGATAAGCCTTCATCTCTTCAACGCGATCAGACTTCGTGATTACAGTAGTGAATTGTGCCATTTCAGAATCCTTAACTTTTTATTTCGTACAAATACAACTTTACACGAAACCTTAGTAAGATTCAATCCTTAGATAAATTAGATAAGCAAGAACTCCAAGTAAGACTTTAAACACGTCTTAACAGAATAGCATAAAAGCTTAATAGAATAGCGTGGAGAATACCTGAAGCGCTCTAAATACAGACGCAGCGGAGCACTTTAGACACTTCAATAAACTCTCAGCGCTAAAGCTTTTAACGCTTAACACGGAAAGGCGCTCTGACTATTTGTGTTATCATTGTTAGAGGATGCTTAAAGATAAAAAGGATTAAACTAGTGAACGCTCAAACAATCACGCGCCGTGGATTCTTCATTTACTTCCTACCAATCAATGACTCAAACGCCTCACCACACTTGACAGTCTTAGGTCAAATTAACGACGTGAACAATCAAGGATTCAAAAAACTACTAGAAACAGTTAACAAGGCTGACTTCGCAAATAAACCAATCCATGCTAGCCTTGCAGAGACTGACTACTTCGGTAAAAACAATGAATTTGAAGTAGTAAGGCTTAACAGCAATAAAGAACTTCAAGAACTCCACAAGAGTCTATTGAAAATTACTGAAGACTCAGGTTACGAAATAATGCAGCCTCAATATTCTGGCGAAAACTACAATCCCCACATTTCACTTTCTAAAAACTTTACTGAAGCTCAACTACGAGAAGCTCACGAAAAAGACGGAATCGCAATTGACTCTATCGTCTTGAAAGAAAGCCTATTCAATAGCGCTGGAGAATTTATTAGCAGTGAACTCATCGGCTCCCTAAAACTCTAACTATTAAAATAAGGGTCTTACTATTTTTGTAGTAAGACCCTTAAAGAAGAACTTATACAACGATTAAAATTGTAGTCTAAAATCAACTTCAATAAAATCAGAAGAAAACCTAAGAAGTGAATAATCTAAAGCAAGGGAAGACTTAAGCTTCGCTAGCTTTAAAGAACTAGAATAATAACTACTTATCTAACTCCAGATCTTCTAAAAGGCTTCTAAAAGGAATCCTCGAATCACTCAGAAGTCTCTTTCGTGTTTTTTCAACAAGCAACAATTCTTCAAGTTCACAATCTAAACTGTTCTCGCATTCTTCAAGCCCACCACACTTACAGTCTTCGCACATTTATAAACCCTCTCCCCGCATTAAAAGTCTTATCAAATATTAACTTGAAATGAAACCTTACCAAAATATAGCAAAACCCGCCATTCCCTAGAATCCAAGACAAAAGACTTCTTAAAAGCCGCTACATCAACCTCTGCAAAAACTCTTAAAATTCTAATCAATAAAATAACCAAACAATGACTTATTGATCAAACTACTATGAGAGAATCTTTAAACTCGCGCAGCCAAATAATCATTCATTGACTTAAAGATCAAAACACAACCCGAAAGCGAAACATCTTTTATAAAAATTCAAAAAAGAGACACCTCGATTCAAAAACGATCAACAAGACTCTTAAAACAGTTGCCTCTATAAGTCTATAAGAATTACTCACAAAATCGAGAGTCTTTCAATAACGCTACCATAAAAGTGAACTACATCTGGGCTGAAGACCCAGACGCTTTTCTCAGACTTTCTCTACAAAAAAGAATCTTCCATAAAACAATTAAAGCAAAGTCTAAAACAACTACTTAAACTTTAAAGCACTCTCAGAATTAAAAACACTTAAAAGAAAATCTAAACTATAATAGAAGAAGAATAAAGACTTTTAAAAATAAGATTCAATTAAGAATTAAACATTTAATTTCAAAGACTTTTATTTTACAGTAACTAAGTAAACTAATGAACAGTGACTAAGCAAACTGAAGAAGTCACTATTCTTCATTCTTCGTAATTTCTCAATCAACAGTGACTATTTCCAGCCCACTTAAAGACGAGTTTTAATAAGCTTTCTACAATTAACCTTTACGAATAACTCTAGGAGAAAAAGTTCCACCATCAGAAAAACGACTCACAGGAGTGCTACTCTCACTAGCTTCACACTCTAAAAGACTCGCACACTCATCAGAATCAAAACACTTACCATTCTTACAATCTTCACTCATTACTCAAACCATTCCTAACAATTAAAAATCTTAAAAAATAACTCAATTAAACTTTATCAAAAACAAAGAATAAAACTTATTATAAGACATTCAACAATCAAATTCCATTTCTATTCTTTTCATTAAAATCTTATAAAAGAATCACTTAAGGATTACTACATAAGCTCCATCAACCACACAGGCAAAACGAGTTACGCGATTATTCTTACCACTTGACTTTCGAGTCTTATAAGTGTCCCCACCCAATTCAGAGCACTTCTCAAAGACTTCACGATTACTCTTATTAGGACTAAACAAACCATCCTCAAGCTCAACAACTTTCTCATTGTAAACAGCAGTCATCAAACCATCACTCGACTCGCAATAACTAAGACTACCAGTAGAAGTCTTCCCAAAAGCACTATCAAAATCTTTATAAGGGAAACGCTCGCTCTTGACAACACCGCCACTCGACTCGCAGGCAGCCCGCTCACTAGAGTCAACAGCGCACCCAGTCATTAGACTAACTGATGCAACCACAAGAGCAACAGCAGCAAACCTCTTACAACGACCAATCCTCATCTTTTACTTATCCTAAAATTGTTTCTCATTTAATTAGTGAAGCCTACTTATTATTGAAATCTATCTAAAACCACAATTCTAAAATTCTAGAAAGCCTCAAACACTCGGAATCTTGCTAATCAATGCTGCAACAATCCGCGCCTCCGAAGAAGCCAAATCAGCGTAAACTGCAGCCCAAGTTGGCGAGTCAGAATTCATAGACCTTTTAGAATATTTTTCATAATTACCCAAATGCTCATCCAGCATTGCTTTTAAATCCACGTCCACTTTAAAACCCCTCACACCCCACTTAGTCTTACCATTCAACACAACTATAACAAACAACAATCATAATTCAAAAAACAAAAACTCTATAACGCAAACAAAAACACTCAACAAATAACACTGCACTCAAAACATAAACAATTAAAGAAAGCAATACATAGGATTAAAACAAAAAAGAAAAACACTCTCCGCATTCCCCACCCCCGAAGAACACTGTTCGCACACATCGCTCAGAGTAACAATTCAAATTTACCCACAACCCAAAATACAGCTTACTAAAGCTCATCCCCAAAGAAACCAGAGCCTATGAATAAATGTTTTACTTCTAGAAGAAGTTATGTTAAGATTTAATTATGGAAAATTCAAAGAATACCCCAACAACTAACTCCTACATCAACAAAGATAACGGCCGAAAGACAATCGTCTTCGAAAAAGGAGTACTAGAGGCTGAATTAGTTCTAGAGGACAACAGTGTAGCTACTTTCCAAATTTGGGATATCCAAGTAGGATGGAATGAAAACCTCATCAGCGTACCAGTGCAAAATTCAGACACTGAATACAAGCGGCTAATTGACGAAGAGCTACTCTAAAATAAAAACACTCAACGTGGCGAAGGATAGTCTAAAGCACTACCTTCGCCACTAAAGTAAGCTCTTTAAAACTTCTCGAAAAACCTTTAACCGCTCTAGAAACAGCCTCACCCCTCGCAATTGAATTTATTTCATGTAACCAATAGAGATACTACAATGTGTAGCACTCATAGGATAGAAGTAAAACACTAGAGTACAAGAAGATTTAAAAATACTTCAAAAACACCGCGCCAACCTATTGACAGCGACCAAACGCAAAACGCAATACCCCAAACTGTAAGAACTAGAATCCCTGTCAACCCCACCAGCACAAAAATACAAAAATTTTCCAAAAAAAATAAAACACAAAATATTACACGCAAAAAAAGAAAAACACTCCACCGCATTCCCCACACTCAAAATACTCACCACACTTAAAACAATCTCAAACCGCAGAGACTCAGCACAACAAACAAAAAACAAAAACAAAAAAAAGAAAAACACCCCCAGCATTCCCCGCCGCAGCCTAGCGCTCAGCGTAACAATTCTCCACTCCACAACCAGACCACTCCAGCACCCTCAGCTTCTCTACCTCTCCACTCCCCGTCTCCGTTACTCTCATCTCTTTTCTCTCCTTTCCCATTTACACAGTCACACGCAATCATCCTAGACACAGTCTTCGTAATCATCAGATCTCATCAAACAGTCGCTTTCTCAACCAATCACGCCAGACACGATTCAAATACCATTCACACAGTCTTCACTAAGCTTCTCAAATTCACCACTCAAATTACTCTTCTTCAACACTCACGCTATACACGACTCACACCGCTTACTTGATCAATACGCTAAACACGACTCACTTCATTTATTAGTACGCTACATTAGACTCACAACACAAGTGACTCTCTTTACAGTTCGACGCACACGTCTCACTCACTCGGTACCCGAGTATTTGTAAGGGGGGGTTGCGGTTTTGTTTGTGGTTGCGTGGCGGCCCTCGCTGGCGCTCGGGTTAAGCGGATCCTGGCGGATCGCGCTTCTCACCGCTGGGGCGGTTCGGTTGTGGTGGCGGTTTAGTGCCTTCGGCTTGCTTGCACCCCCTGAGGGGGATGCATCGCAGCCTTCAGTTAGCTTTGCGTTTCAAGCTTTTCCTTTGGTTTGTAGTCTCGCGGGTTTATCACCCTTGGTTTCTTGGGTGTGTCACTCCAGCGCTTCGCTGTGTACCTTCACACTCTTTTGTGGTTTCGTTCACGCTTCAGCTGGTTCGCGGTTCTCCAGTCCGCTTCAGCTTTCAGTCGTGTTGCACCCGCCCCTTACGGTTCGGTTTCACACTCCGAGCTTCTCGTTCTGTTTCACCTAGCGAGTTACAGCTTACGCTCCTCTGCACCACTTTAGAGTTGGTTCGGTACAGTCAGCTGTTTCGCGCTTCGTGAGTTTAGTACCGTCGGGTCACTCACCTTTGAGTTAGACTTCAATCAAGCAGTGCACCGCACACACGTAGTGTCAGGCGAGATGGTTTACACGGGGTTCACGTAAGTGAAGTCGAGTAGGTCACCGCACACGCGTACCTTACAGGTGGGCGAGTAAGTGTCAAGTCAGGGTGGCCCCTTGAGCCCTGGCGGGGAGAGTGGCCTCTCGAGTCACAGTGTACCGCACACACCTCTCTTTCAGTGAGGGTACCGAGCAGGTTTCCTTAAGTCAACTTTAGATAGTAACTTGAAGCAGTGCACCGCACACGCTTTAGCTTTCATGGAGTGTACCGCACACACGTAATGTCAGGCGAGATAGTTTCTTAAGTAGGAGGGTTTCTTGAAGCACTTCAGTAAGGATTCACGAAGTCAGACTTACGTAGCGAGGTTAAAGTTTAACCGCACACTCACTGGTTTCAAGTGAGTTCAAGTGTCCGAAAGCACCCTACAGAGTGGTGGGGTAAGTGAGGCAGGCACTGACTCTCTTACAGGCAGCCTCGCTGACTTGACTGCAGGTAGGCTTTACGAACTGCGCCAGCAGTGAAGTAAAGAAGCGAAGGAGCGCCAGCTCCGAAGCGCAGTGAGACGCAGGAGCCGCCAGGCTCCAAGGCTCACCCTACCGGCAGGCCACCACTCTAACGCAAGCCCCGCTATGAATCTATACGTTTAATAGTTAAAGCACATTTAATGGTTTTAGTACATTTACCTAAATACATATAGTGTATTGCACGTATTAAAGTACCTATAGTTACTTAACAGGTTTCTACTGTCTTCAAATCATCTTTGGTGATTTGCGATTTTAGCGCTCAGGTCGTTAGTAAGTCGCTGTCAAAGTTGACTTTAGTTTTTATATATGTATAATAACTGCATCTAAAACAGTACTTAGTAGTATCCGACCCAATTCTAGTTAATTTTGATATTGAATATTAAAGGTTTCAAACTTTAAAAAATCTCTAAGGGTCAATCGAATGTCAGTAAATAACAATGAATCTAATTCTCTTCGGCGTAAGCCTATTAATCTAAATGCTTTCAAAAATTCTGAAAATGAATCTAATAGAGGCAGTGATTCTAATGATCGAAAGCCTGTAAGAATGAGACCTCTAAATATACCCTCAAATAATAAAGAGTCTGAAAGTGGCTCGAACCATGCAAGTAGACCTAATTCTCAAAGGATTCGTAAACCTTTAAATATACCATCTACTAATGATGTAGATACAGAGTCAACTAGTGTTGATAAAAGTACTTTAAGCACACCTGAGTCTAACGGTAGTAGCACACCTGATAATTCTAGTACTTTATTAAGTAATAATACATATGTTGATAATGCTAGTAAGTCTAATGATTCGAATGATTCTACTCATGCTAATAATACTGTTAGTGAAGTATTAAATGATAGTGATAGTGTTTCTAGTACTACTAATGATTCATTTTCAACATTCATTAATGATTCTTTAAGTGGTGTTTCTCTTTCTACTAACGATGAAAATAATGGTGAAAGCACACATGTGGGGGGCTCTAAAGATTCTAGTAATGTCTCTTTAAGTGATGATTCTACTGGTAGCGATGAAGTTAAGCCTGTGTTTAAGTTTAATCCTAATGTCCGTAAGGCTTTTAAAGAGTCTGTAAGTGATTCTAGAATTAGTTCGAGAAGTAGTGAGACTGATGGTTTTAGCAGTGGTGATTCAGTCGGTAATACTTTAGATAGTATTTATGGTAACGATTTAGAAAGCAGTTCTACATCTGATAAACCATTTAAGTTAAGTTTTAATCGTGATCGTAATAAGGGTGAGCACACTTCAAATAGTAGTTTGAGTGATAATTTTGAAAGCTTGAGTAGCTCTTTTAGTGGTGATGGTAAGTCTGTTGAGAGTGATTTAACTGATGGTGATTCACTTGATGGAGAGTTGTTCACGGGCTTTGCTAAGGATGAAGAAAAAGATTCTAGAAGTGCACTTGAGGGCTCTGATCTAGGTTTTGATTCAGACTACTCTGATGTTGAAGATGGTTTTATTGATGGTGATTCATTAGAGTTCGATGATGATTTTTCTGAAAGTTTTGATGATAATCTTGTTGATGAGACGGTTCAGTTTTACGATGAGACGGAATTGAGTAGCTCTTCTAAGTATAGTTTAGATGATGTTGATTATGATTCTTCTGTTGAGTATTCATCTGTAGATAATATTAAGCCTGAACCTAAACGTTTTATTCCTGGCTCCTTTGAGGAAGATAATTCAACTTTTGAGGGTTTCGATTCCGCTGATAATGTTGGTGATGATGAGTCGTTTGATGGTATGCTTGATGAGTTGTTTGGTGGGGACGATGAAGAGTTAGAGGCTTTTAGTAAGTTTAAGAATGATTCTAGTATTAGTGAGTCTTCGAGCGAGTTGTTGAGTCGTGTTGTTTCTAACGCTGGAGAGGATATTGTTCCTACTGGTGAAAATGCTGAAGTTAAGACTGGGCAGCGTGAGTTGAAGAGTAAGATTCGCGGTAAGATGAAGCGTGATCGTGCTGTAGCTCGTGAAGAGTTGAGTCGTATTGCTGCTGATTCTCCTGTTAGTAAGCCTGTTGATACTCGTAGTAAACCTGTACCTATTGATTCGTTGGATACTGGTTTCCGTAAATCTAATGTGCGTGAAGTGCTTGTTGATGAACATGGGGAAGTTGTTTCTAAGGTAGTTGCAAGTGCTGGCGATTCAGTTAGTGTTGAGTCTAAAGATAGAGAGAGGTATCGTTATCTTTCTAAAGACGGGAAGATGAATGTTGCTGAGTTAGAGTTTTTCAAGAATTTAGCTAAATCTAAGGCTGAAGTTAAGGCTAATCCTGATTTGCTTGAGGGTGTGCGTAGTCCGTTGGGTTGGAATGAGTCGGAGTCTGAGCGTAAGGTTCGTGCTGATAAGATTGTTCGAGCCTTAGAGGGTAAGGACGCTTTTAAGCGTAATAATCGTTTGCGTTTTAGTCAGAAAGATCGAGAGTTGCTTCAATTTTTAGCTTTGTTCCGTTATGCTACTGACGCTCAATTGTCTAGAATGTTTTCTGAAGCTATTGGAACTACTTATAATAGGCTGAAGAAGTTGCGTCAGCAGGGCTTGGTTATTGATAAGAAGATTTATGGTAATCGCCCTATATGGTTTTTAACGTCTGCTGGAATGATTTTGAGTGGTTATGATTTACCTCGTATTACAGAGTCTAAATTAACTTTTAGCATGTTCCCGCATCAGTTCACTGTTAATAATACTGCAGCAAATTTGTGGGGTGCTAATATTAATGTTTTGAATCAAGATGGTTTTCCAGCATTGAATAGGGTTGATGATAAGGGTAAAAGAATTTATGGAGAGAGTTTAGTGTCTGAGTTAGAGATTCAATCGTCTTTTGGTAAGATGCGTATGTTTGATCGTTCGGATGTTTATCGCCCTCAATTGCTTGGTCGTATTGATAAAGAATTCAAGCAGTGGGAAGCAGCAGGCGGTCCAGAATTTGGTGATAGCCCTGAGATGCAGTATGGTAATGAGTATATGTGGGCTTTGTATCCTCCTATGGCTTTGCGAGTTGCTTATCACGTTCCCGATTTAGTTATTAAGCGACCTAGGAATCCGGATGGCTCACCTAACTCTATTGCTGTTGAGATTGAGATTAGCAATAAAGCTTTGGATTCTTATGAGCGCACTTTGAGAGCATATAAGGCTGATAAAAGACTATATAAGAAAGTTGTTTGGGTTTGCAAGAACACTGGCCCAGCCCGTAAGCTTATTCAGGTAGCTCGAGATATTGGTCTGCATCAAGAAGGTGGGATTGATATAGTCCCTATTATTACTGAAAATGGTGTCTTTAAGGAGAGAGATCTATGGACAATTTAAATGATGATACTTTTCCTTTTGACGATGAAGAGGCGGCCTTAGAGGCCTTAAGAAATAAGCGTTTACAAGATCACGGTAGAGTTTCTAAAGGTAGAAGTGGTTTTAAGAATGATTATGTAAGTACTGAAAAAGACTATAGTAAGCCCTTGATCGACTCTAATAGAAGTTCTGAGAATGATTTTTCAAGTCTTGAGAGTTCTTTAGATGATGAAGACTATCTTCTTGAGGATGATTCATTACCTGATTTTGAGTTTGACAATAAGCCTGAACCGAGTTACGCTGTACCTAATTTTCCTAATGCTTATGAAGATCCTAATGATAATGTAGTAACTGATTATTTGGTTGACGCGGACTCAACTGATTCATATAGCGTCAATAGTAGTAACTCTAACACTGAGTATAATGATGATTTTGATTTATATGGTGGTCCTTATACTGATGATGATCTAGAAAAAGATAGCACTAGTAATAGAGAATCTCGTTATGATGATGGTGATTCTAGTAGTTTTCTAGAAGTTGAAGAAAGTTCTATACCTATTCTATCTAATGATGAAGATATTCTTAACAGCCTTACTGGTAGCCTAAATGAAGTTTTAGGTGATTTATATGATGATGAAGAAGCAAAGCAGAATCATAAAGACTCTTTTGAGAACTCTAGTTTTTCTTCAGTTGAAGACCCTGATGAAGACTTACGTGGTTTTGAGATTGATGAAGTAATAGGTTTAGCTATTGATAAGGGCGCTTCGGATATTCATATTACACCTGGAGATTCTGTTGCATATACTATTAATGGTTCTATTTATCGTATAGAGCAATTCGGTGTTATTGAGCCTATTATTACTGAGACGCTTCATCGTTTGATTATTAGCCACCAGCTTGAAGCAGATTTTGTTAGAGACTTCATGCTTGACGCTTCCTATGTTGTTAAGAAGGGGAAGCATAGGGGCCGCAGACTTCGTTTAGCCTTAGGTAAAGCTAATCATAGTCAGATTACTTTACAGTTCCGTGTTATTTCAGATAACATCCCTAAGCCCTCGGAGCTTGGTATTACTGGTTCTCTTCTAGATTGGGTGAAGCTCCCAAATGGGTTAGTAATGATGAATGGCCCTACTGGTACTGGTAAGTCTAGTACGTTAGCCTCCCTTGTGAAAGAAATTCAGCGTACTCGTAGAGAAAAGATTATTACTGTAGAAAAGCCTATTGAGTATGTTTTCGGTAATGACGGGCTTGGTATAGTTGTTCAGCGTGAAGTTGGTGTAGATGCTAGAAGCTTCTCTGACGCGTTAGACTTAATGATGCGTGAAGCCCCTAACATTATTGTTGTGGGTGAGGTTAGAAATAATACTGAAGTTAGTCAATTATTGAGGGCTGCTGAGACTGGTCACTTAGTTATATCCACAATGCACACTAACTCAGCTGCTGAGACTATCAATAGAATTAGTTCACTGTTTGCTGGCGATGACCAGAAGCGTATCTTAAGAACACTTGGAGATATTTCTAGAGGTTTCGCTAACCAGGTTCTTGTCCCTACTATAGACGGAAAGAGCCGTTTTGCCGTTCGTGAAGTTCTAGACATTGATCCAGAAGTTTCGGAAATGATTGCTACAGCTAACACTAAAGGCATTAAAGACTATCAAATGAGAAATAAAATTACTATGGAACATATGCTAGCTAATGCTGTACTTGAAGGTAAGTGTAGTATTGATGGGGCTAGATCTAAATCAAGCAACCCTTTCTTGTTTGATAAAATCATTAAGGAATATGTTTAATACTTTTTGAAAGTCTTTACAAATGGTTAATAGTAAGAATCTACATACATGCCCTCTCTGTAACATTGAGTTTATAGGGAGGGCTAATTCTGTATTCTGCTGTGAACTAAAGAATGCTAAATGTCGTAATTGTCTTAAAGATTACTCTTATACATGTAGAAAAAGAATTCCTAAAAGTTGTTCGCAAAGCTGTTCTGCCATTCTAGCTAATTCTAAAGCTATTCTTAAGAGATGCTCTATGTGTGGCGGTGATTTTAAAGGGACGCCTCAGCAAGAATTCTGCTTTAAGAAGATTATTAAAAATTGCAAGAGATGCTTTACACAGTTAGATCTTAAGTGTGAGAGTAGATCTTTGAATATTGATTATTGTGACTCTATCTGCGTTAATTTAAGTGATGACTTTGATTTTAAAAAGACTGTCGAGTATAAAAGTATTAACCTTTGGGCTAAAAACTTTTTTGAGAAGTTTAATCGTAAACCTAGGGTTCAAGATGTGAGGGCTTATTTTAACGTGCGTAATATACCTACTTATGCTAATTTTGATTTGTTTGATAGTCGTAAGGGTAAAGAGAAGTCTCAGTTAGAGTCTATTGTTTTTAAAGCACTCTTAGACTTTGGACTTTCTCCTGACGATATACTTCGTAATAAAAGACCTTTGCGAAATACTGATGGAAGAATTTTAGAATTAGATTTTATGATTCCAAGTCTTAATTTAGCAATTGAGGTTAATGATTTTGATACTCATTCCCGCTTCATGGATAATGGACTCACTCGTTATGGTGAAGTCTTTAAGGGCCCTGAATACCATGAGTTAAAAAGTAGGTTGTGCGAAGAACAGTTAGGGATTCGACTTTTGCATATTTGGGAAGATGAGGTACTAGATAGTTTTCTTTTAAAGTCTATCCTTGAGCATATTTTTAAATCTTCTAATAGTTCTCTGTAGTCTATAAGTTTGATAATACTGCTTTTACTTAGATTTATTTTTCTTTTATTTTTTGTTATAATTTACTTATGTTTAAATTCAATTATTTAGTTAAGGCTGTTACTGCTTTTACAGCCATTGGTTTGTTGTCGGCTTGCGCAGTCGTATCCCCTCAGAACGAGAGTGTAGATCTTTACGAGGGTAAAGTCTCAGTAGTAGGAAAAGATCATATTATTAATGAAGATTCTGATTCTTTATTAAGTAAGATTAAGGGTGACACTGATCCAGAATCATGGCAGGTTGAGCTTCTATTAGATCGTGTAGATAATAGTGTAATTTTCATTCCTATCGATAAAGAAACTTTTAAAGAAGTTGAGGTTGGTCAATCATTCTGTTACTCTAATGTTAACGAGAAGATTACTATGGACCAAATTCATGGAGACGATTCCTGCAAGTTCTAATACTTCATAAATTATAGAATTACTCTGTTATCTTCTTTATACTTATGTATATACTTTAAAAGAGCTGCTAAAATTTTAGCGGCTCTTTTTTATTTTTATTTATAAATTGGGGGGTTATTGTAGAAAGTCTTTCATTCTTTTTTTATTCTAGTAACTCGTTCAAACTGCTCCTTAAATACTTAGAAGTGTGCTTACTGAATTTCCCTTGAGAATAGTGTTTTTAAGATTTTATACTAACTCTTAAAAACGGTCCTAGTAGCACCACCTAGTTTGCCGTGATAGGCTCGGGTCTAACTAGGTGGTGTTTTTGCAGTTTTTAACAGTTTTTGCAGTAAATACTGTCTACTGCATGACTACACCAAATCTAGATTTTACAGTCTAAAAACAGCGCTATCCCGCAGTCTATTACCGCCTTACAGAATGATTTTAATGCGGTTATTGAACTTAAAAAGATCGCTGATAGCAATGCAGTTTGCACACCAGCGATCTTTTATTATTAAATTTTAGAATAAGTTATTTTACGAATTGTTCTGTAAATTCCTCAGCAGTCAAAAATTCGATTCCAAGTTTAAGCGCCTTTTTGATCTTTGAAGATGAGTCATCTTTGTTACCTACCATGTAATTTGTTTCCGCTTTAGGGGCTGAATGGAATACACCTCCATTTTCTTCAATATAATCAACCCATTTAGTTCTATTTCCGAAGGGTTCGGGGACTGAACCACTAATAGCAAACGAGAGACCGCGGATAGCATTGTCTTCTTTCTGAGTACTTTCGTCTTCAGTAGATTCAATCTTACCGAAGGTTACACCAAGTTCTCGAAGCCTATTAATTAATTCACGTCGTAATTGAAGTCCATTATAGATATTTTCTGCTGTAATGTCACCTAAACCATCAACAGAACGAATTTGATCTTCGCTAGCAGCTAAAATACCGTCAATATCTTTAAAAGCTGCTTCGAGTTTCTTTGAGGCTGTTCGACCAAGCAAGTCAACATTCATAGCTGCAAGAATTTTAGGTAGCGGTTTCGTCTTTGAATTTTCAATGTATTTTAGAATGTGTTCAGCCTTTGATTCACCTAGGCGACGTGCGGTGCCTTTTTCAGTGTAGCCGTTAGTAGAGTTCGCTAACTCCTCTTTAGTTAGAGTGAAAATGTCAGCAATGTTGAGCACTCTCTTGGTTTCAGTGAAGAATGTCAAAGTTGACTCTGAAAGCCCATCAATGTCAAAATAATTCTTTCCTACTGCAGTCATTAAAGCGTAAAATTCTCGCGATGGACAATTTATGTTAGCGCACTTAATAGTTTTTGGCGGAAGTGAACCTTCAATTGGATTGTAGTCAAGTTTTTTACTGCAGGATGGGCAGTGTGTTGGAGCTACAATTTTTGTAGTATTCTCAGGATTCTTAATTACTGATGCAACCTGAGGAATGATTTCTCCAGCCTTTTCGATTCTGACAATTGAACCGATGCGAATATCTTTAATGGCTATAAGATTGAAATTATGTAGAGATGCATTAGAGATTTCGGAACCATCAAGCTCTACTGGCTCAATTCTAGCCACAGGGGTTAGCCTTCCAGTCTTTCCTACAGTTACGTCAATAGACTTAATGAATGTTTCTGCAGTTTCAGAAGGATACTTCCAGGCAATTTGAGAAGCTGGGTGTGATGTTTTTACCCCCATAGTTTTATGCAGTTTAGCTTCTTCAATTGGTTTGATGACGATTCCATCAGTTGGAATGTCTAGGCTTTCTCGGAGATTACCAAACTTTTGAATATTCTCCATTAGCTCTTCGTCATTTGCAAAACCTTCAAGCTTTACTGTCGGTGTAACTTTAGCAGTGAGATTATCTGCGTTTAAGAAACCTTCTTCTTCAGAAGCTTTCGATAATTCTGTTAACTCATTATTCTCTAGTACTGAGTAAGCGACAAATGTAAGCTCTACTGGGTACCCAATTCCCGCCTTAGATTTCTTTAATAAGCCTGAAGCAGAATTTCTAGAATTTTTGAATCTTTGTCCAGTTAGTTTAAAGCGGGCATCGTCAGCTTTTTTGAATTGCTGTGTAGTGAACATAAGTTCACCGCGAACTTCGAGCTTCTTTTGATTTGATACGCTTCTTGGTAGGCCTACGATTGATAGATCGCTATCGTTTAGCATGAAAGTCGAGTCAGCGCCGACGAGCCCATCTCCGCGAGTTGCTATAGTTGTGATTTTACCTTTATTATAATGAACAGATAAAGCGAGACCGTCAAATTTCGCCTGCAGCCTAAAGCCCTTAGCTCCGCTTGCTCGAACTCGCTTTAAGTATGCGTCAAGTTGTTCAACCTTTTTAGCTTTGTCGAGAGAGAGCATTGGAGACTTATGTGTGAATGTTTCGCTTTCTTCGTCAATTGAAGTACCTAAAGCTACAGCATTTTCAATAAGGCTATATCCTTTGCTACCTGGGCTGAATAGTGTTTTATAATTTTCTGTTGCTGCTAATTCCTGTAAGTATTCTAATTTAGCATCAAAGTCAGAGTCGCTAATTCCTGAGTCTTCATTTGTTTGGTAGTATTTTACAGAAGCTTCATGAAGTTCGTTAATAAGACCTTCAACTTCTTCTGTAGTTAGAATACTTGTTGCAACGTTTTGTTCAATCACTTTTTCTCCTACGACATTTTTGTTTTGTTTATATTCTATCATGAGTTTCATTGTTTTGTATAGTTTTAATTTCGTTAATCTAAAGAGGGTAAAAAGAAAGAGAGGTGCTATGTCCCCTACCACTAGGAACAGCACCTCTCCGTTTTTTCGTCTATAATCGGGCAAGACGAAACTTATTTATGCCTCTACGTTTTTACTTAACTTGTATTTGTTTCCGACTACAGCCCAAGCAAGACGCTCTATCGCTGGTACTAAGTCGGGGTGTTTAAGTAGAACTTCCATTGCGGACATGTTCGCTGCGTGGGCAATAATCTTTGGGTTCGAAGGTATAGCCGTAACGATTCCAATACCTTGAGCACTTTTCACAATTTTTTCACCAGACATGCTGACTTGTGCGAGAGCCTTGTTTACAACAATACCAATTTTGCCTTTAGGGATACCCATACCTCCGGCTTCTTTAGGGCTAGTTACTTCGTGTACCCATCGAGCCATTGATAGAACTGAGTTGACAACGATGTCTGTTACGAAGACAATTTGGTCAGCTGTAGGGTAAGCAACTTTTTCAAGTAGGGGGTCTAGATAGTTAACGGAAGTATCAAGGATGACGTAGTCATACATTCTTCTTAGATTGTGTATCAATTCAACATAAAAATCTGGAGGGGTTTCATCTGAGTGACGTGGTCGCTTTGGAGCAAGAAGTAGATCGAGCTTTAAGCGAGGGCTGTGGATTACAGTCTCTTCAATTGATTCCTGAGAGATTCCTTTAAGCCTTAGATTAATTACAGTAGGGCTTGAAAGATTAGTTAAGAATCCTATCTGACCATCTCGAACGTCAAGGTCGAGAATACACACCTTAAGAGGTCTTTCAGCCTTCCCCTCTTTGACTGAGTTTACTGAAGAGTGAGCTAAATAAGTACCAAGCATAATACCCACAGTAGACTTACCGGAACCACCTTTACTAGATGTTACCGCAACAACTTGCCCTAGATATTTCGAGGCAGCCTCGTCTATATTATTATATTTTTGAGTGTAGTCCTCTTCAGGTTCTTCAGGAACCTCTTCTTGAACAACTTCACGACCTTCAAGAATAGCAATAACATTCTCATTACCACTAGTTTTAATATAGTCTTTTATAGAAATATTCAAACTGTTAATAGGATTCTTTTTCTGAATGAAGTAGAATTTAGCGTCAGTTGCTGATAATGCAGCCTGGCGCCCTTCAATTCGAGATCGAATCTCTTCTCTTTGAGCCTCATTATAATTTACAATGCCTATAAAGCAGTATGGGGCCATTGCGGCAACTAACTGCTCAAGAGAGTCATCTTGACCTGATGGGTCAAAGAATTGGTCTGATATGAGAATAACCTGTGATTGGTTGTCGATTTTACCAGATTTTAATCCAGTCCAAACTGACATGATATTTTCAGCATATGCGGCGAAATCCCATTCAGTCTTTCTGACTTCAAAAAAGTTACCAATACGTTGGTCGCCAACAAATATAACTTTAGGTTTTACTTGAGCCATTGCTTTTCCTTTTCTTTCATTGATTGACCCCTAAGGATCAAATCTTCGGTGGTAGTCGAAGAATTGGTTTGCTATATGTAAGAATTACTGATTTTCAGATGCAGCATTCTCTTCGTTTGTTTCATTAATATCGGAATCTGGATGTTTCTGGTCTTCAACAGGAATCTTCGCATAATCACCACGAGTATTACCGCCAGTCTTAGTAGTTGATTGCTCAACAGGTTCGCCAGCTGCATTTCTATCGACACTATAAAAGTTAGAATCAGTGATTTCGCAAGAGGAAACCGTCTTTTCAGAATCCCCATCTTTAACTGTGCAGTTATCAGATGATTTACCAGGCCAGATTGGGCTTGAACCATTTTCGAATTTGAACATTCCATTGTAGTCTGATAGTTTAGGAGCATTGTAGTCATTTTGCTTAGGCGAAATTACTAGACGTATTGAATCGCTATACTTTTGAACTATATTGTGTAGAGTCGCAGCATTCTTAGGTGACATTGCAACTACATATTGTGAAGTCTGACCATCATAAGCCTCTTCAGTTTCAGCGGCACCAGCAGATGAAGCACCTGAAAGGTCAACAGTTGCGTCAAGTACTAAAACATTCACGAAAGGATAGAATGAACCATCTTCAGTGGCTACAAGCATATCAAAGTAGTCTCCAGCGTAAATACGTCCACCAACAGCATTATCAGCTCCGACTGAGAAGTTAGTTATTACCCAGTCTTCAGGAACACCTGAAGAAATGTCAGTAACAGGGCCAGCATTAGAGTATGTTAGAACATCTCCTGCGTTTAGGGCAAATTTAGTGTAAACGTAGTTCTGTTGGATAGTCTCTAAAGGAAGTGCATTAGGTGGCGCAGAACCTTCAGCAATAATTAGAGGTTTAAGCATGTCTTCAGTAACTTCAGTTCTTGTTGGGAATGTGTCTCCATACTCATCATTTAGAACATAGTAAGTCTCAGTCTGATAGAACGATTGTAGAAAAGTCGCAATACCTACGAAAGCAATAACAATAAGAGCAGCAATGCCGCCAATTATTACACTGTTATTCTTCCAAAAAGAATTGCCCGATTTATTCTTTTGAGCCATGTTGACCTTTAGCCTTCCTAGAGTGCAAAATTATTTTAATCTTTAGTAATATCAGAAAGTATCAAGTTTAAGCACTTGCTTTGCTGTCTTGCATTTTCTGAAGTCTCTTTTGTAGTGGATTAGTTGCGAAAGCTGTCATCCAGTCTTTCTTCCAGCTTGTTATTTTGATTGTTGAATACTTATCACGCCAATCCTGCATTAAACATTCACCTCGCGAAAGATTAGTTATGATCTTCTCAAATCCTTCATTAAGGGGGAGATTCATGTCTTCAATAAGTATTTTAGCTTCGTTTGTAGATGTAGAAAAGGCGAACCTAGTTTTTATTGTTGACTCAATATCCAAACCTTCAAGATGTTTAGGGCTCTGAGTTACTAGAATCATTGCAATATCTTTAGATCGACCAAGTAAGCTAACCTTCTTGATTGTTTGAGCGCCTGCCTTAGACGATATAACAGCCCAAGCTTCATCAATCACTAATGTTTTCGGCTTAACTGATTGATCATCTTCCATAACTCTTCGAATAAAATCAGTCAAAAGGAAGAAAATGCCCGAAGCAAGTCGGCCTTCATTAGACTCTTTAGCTTCTTCAGGGCTACTGGGTAGGTTTAATCCTAAAAGAGTAATGACTGTAAGCCCACCTGATAAATTAACTTTATTCGATGTTCTAGATGCGGGAGCAAAACATAGTTTAGCAAAATTCATCTTACTAATCATGTTTAAGCGAGTCCCCATATGCTGAGCAGCTTGATTCTGACTACTACGTAGCATTGAAACAACTCTAGTTAAACTAGGTGACTTCTCATCCATAACGTCTTGAACAATTGGTGATAAAGCAGTAAGCTGTTCATCCCGAAGCCCACCCATGAACAACTCGATAGTTTCAAGAACTAACGAAAGAGTTTCGCTTTCAGTTTTAGCCATATTGAACGGATCAAGAATACCTTTATTCCTATTGTCCATAAGATTCCATAGTTCAAAACTTCCAATATCTTCTTTAATATTCATTAATGAAAGAAAGTCACCTTTAGGGTCGAGTACAACAGTAGTCTTGCCCATAATCGTGCTAATTGCAGTAAGAGTTAAAGCTAAGAATGTCTTTCCAGAACCGGGCGCACCCGTAATGACTGAAGCTGGTGGCTTGCTATTATAAATTTGAGTATGCGGGTCATAGAATACCGGCATTTCAAGACCACCAGTGGTAGTTGCAATTAAAGCACTAGTTGAATAATTAATTTCCTGACTCATTTGATTCCTTCTTGAGTTTTTCTTCTCGTAAATCTGCTAGAATTTGCAATTCTCTTCTTCGGCTAATCCATATCTCATTGTCAACTTTGAAAGACCCTTTGCAATCGGCTTCATGTACTGGCCCGCTATCAGACCAACCTTTAGGCGTAGTCATAAACTCGAAAGCATTCTTCAGCCATCCAATGAGAGTCATCCCGCTAAATTTAGGCTCAGAAGCATAATGACCAAAGATAATTGGAGGCGCAATTACAAAAAGTGCATACCAGACATTTAAATGTATTCCAAAAATAACTAAAATTGGAATTGTCCAGAGAATAAAAGCAGCAGTAATATAACCAACTTTCTTAAGAGCAATAGGCTTCTTAAACTTAATATCCCCAATGGAATACATGAAGAGTTTCCTCTTAAAGAAGCTAGTCATGTTTATAGAAACAAGACCCTGACCTTGACTCATTGAACTCCTCCGTAAAGATTAAATAATAATAGTATTTTTAATATCGAAGACATGACTAAAACTGACAATTTGGGCACAATTCATTCTTTCTACTGCTATGAAAACGTTTATGTGCAGTTTTCATAGCAGCGCACTTCTTACAAGAATTCCCATAATGCTTGCAAAAACCGTGTATTTCACAGTCTTTTAAAGTCATATTCTTTGAGTTAGAGCATTTAAGACATACATCTTTTCGATGAATAGTCTTACCGTGCTTAGTACATATCTTAAGTGAATCGCTATCAGCAACTAAACATTTTGCGCATTTTGCCCCTTGGAATATTGTTAAACCATGGTCTTTGCAAAAACCTTCTTTAACTGAATTAACTTTAGTGCATTTATAGCATGATTCACCTCTATGTTTACTCTCACCGTGAATTTCGCAGTTTTTAATCGAGATTAAGGATTCATTAAAGCATGACATACAAGAATCATTTCGATGCTTTACTAATCCATGTTTTGAACAATCTAAAGTTTGAAAAAAGTTAATACTTATACAAGTAGTGCATTTTTTGTTTATAAAGGTTGCCTCACCGTGAGAGGCGCATAAGTCTTTATAGAATCTTTTCCTATTGATACACTTAAGACACTTTTTAGACTTATAAAAGATTAAAGTAGCTCCGTGCTCTTTACAATCCCCGTCAATTAGAATATTTCTTCCATTGCATTTAGTACATAATTCATAAAGATGCTTTGACTCTCCATGCATCTCGCAGTTTTTCATACTTAAAATATTTTCGCTGTAATCACACTTTAAGCAAGAGTTACCTCTAAAAGGAGTTTCTCCATGTTTTATACATTTGTCAATAAAATAATTAAGGTTACGACATTTAAAGCATTTATTGCCTCTATGTTTAACTAATCCGTGAATCAAACACAGTCTTAATGAGATAGAATTTTGGCTATTACAAGAACTGCAAACATCACCCTGAAACAGAGTATTCCCATGGGTTTCGCAAAAACCCTCTTTAACAGACTCTTGCGACCTGCACTTTAAACACGTTTCTCTATTAAAGAGAGTGACTCCATGAATAGAGCAGTCACCTTCAAGAATAGAACTTTTAACATCTCTCAATCCACTATCTTTACCGCCAGAAGTGCTATTTAAACAGTTTTTATCAGTTTTGTAAAGGTCGCCAACAATCTCTTTCTCAAATAAATAGGCTTCATCCTTAGAGTTAAATATTTCTAGAATCTCTTTCAACAAGAAATCTTTATACTTATTTTTCCAATTGCGAAACTTGTTATTAGGGTGATTACCGCCGCTACCGAAATACCCATCATTTAAGCATTCGTCTTCAGTTGCATTGGCTTTCTTCACATGAGAGACTCCGTAGTAATATTTATGGGAATCCAATGCTGTAATTCTATAAACGTAAAAAGTTATGTTTTCATTGATCGTTTGCTTCTTTGAGTTTTTCATAGAATTCTTCAATACTTTCAAAAATCTCTATATCAAGAATATAGTTGTTTCTGTCTAGATTAGTACCTGGTAAGAACGTTGTACTGCGAATGATTCTGTTATTATCGTCTTCCCAGAGAACGCCAGTATCGGTTCCTGCGTCTAATATGGGCTTCAAACTTGGGTAAAAGTTTGGTGAGTCAAAGTCGCGATTAGTAATATTATGTACTGTAGCTACTACAAAACACTTTTCAAAAATATGCTGGAAGGCGTTGGCCTTGATCTTCGCTTCAATGTATTTCTTCTTATTGTTACTTTCAGTCTTTCGAATAAGCTTCTTAGAGTCTTTTTCGCGGCTCTTCTTAAAAGAGGCTAAACTAGCTTTACGCCGAACCTTCAAAGCCTTCAAAGAAGAAATCTTCTCCTCATACTCAAAGATTTTTTGCTCTATTTCCTCAAGCTTCTCAAAGTTTTCGGCCGCCTTACGCTTTAATGAAGTACGTTCTTTCTTCCAAGACTTATACTCAGAATCATTAGATTGTAATTCCTTCAATTTAGAGTCTGCTTCATTCATATCATCGGTTAAGGATTGAATCTTTTCCTGAATTTCACGAACTTCTTCAGGGTACTCTAAGGCTCCCACATCTTCGACCGAAGGCTCAATAGCCTCAATATTAAATTGCTCGCGAATAGCTTCACCCCAAACATCAACTGAATACTCTCTAATCCATGCTGATCTTTGTGCTGCTATAATATGACCTAACGGCGCATTAGCATTCTTAATCTTATTCTTCGGGATAATGAATCGTGCTTTTAAAATTTTAGACATTTACATAACTTTCTTAAAGATTGCGGATACCGTCAGCCATTTTCTTAGTTCCATAGATTGATAGACCCCATAGAACACCGACAACAATTAATAGAATCCAAGAGAAAATTCCGTTGAACCAGAATTCACGAGCTTGGGTATCAAGAAGGTATGCTGCAATAAAAGATCCGGGGATAGCAACTGAGGAAACCCAAATAGAAGGAGTTGCTGACTTCAAACCTTTAGTAATTTCTCTTGAAACTCGTTGTTTTTCTTCAATAACCTCTTGAATAGTGTTAATTTGAGTTTCGAGTGAAATACCTTCGCCGGAAGCTTGAATCATACATGAGCAAAGAAAGCGAAGATCGTTAGATGTAGTCTTTTCGGAAAGCTCTTCAAGTGCTTCTTTGAAAGTAGCGTTAGCAAGAATTCTATTAGTGACTATATTTAGATCATCACGTAAAGGTTGGGGCATTACATTAGATATTTTTAAAAATGATTTCTCAAGTGTTTCGCCTGATACTACGTTAGCCTTTAAAGCGAAAAGGAATCCGGGTAGTTGGTTATTGAGAAGTTCTACTTTCTTATTAGACATAGTACGTAATGCTGTGGAGGCCCCAAATAATAGAGCGAGCGAGATCGCAGCACCAGCAATAATATTTTGGAATAGAGCTGAAATTAGAACTGTACTTACAATAGTAAGAATTACTGCATCTCTACCTGCATTACTTGTAGTATCAGAATATCTCGATAATCCTGATTCCTTAGCGATTCCTCCCCAGTACTTATTCCATTTATAGGATACGCTAGAAGTGTTTTTGAGGTTAACATCACTATCATCTGAAAGAAGATCCTCAAGCTGCTTGCTATAAACTGCATCGTCATTATTCTTACGGTAGTGCAAATAGATAAGCATGAAAGTGACACCTACTGCTGCAGCAGCGCAGGCAGAGATTAGGTATATCACTATATCGCCAGTAAGATTGAACATATACTTGTTTTCCCCTCTAATCAAAAGATGTTTAGGTCTAGGTGGTAGTCGCCGTAGTTTTGTCATTTTTCTGAGGCGATTTTAAAGTTAATATCACTTAAAGCCTTAAAAGCGGTCAATACATAAATAAGTATTGACCGCTTTTAGCTAATCCTTAATTCGACTTAAATGTTTCAACTCTTCCCATGAAAGATCAGGTTCGATACTAAGATTACGCCTCTCAGATCTAATCTTAGACATCTCTCCAACTTTAACCCAATCACCTGTAACTTTTCCATCCACTAAACCTTCACTCTTGAAACGCCACAGAGGATTCAAAGGTAAATATGCGTTTCCGGCTTCATCCTGCTTAGGGAATGGTGCAATTTCGGCAATTTCAGAAATTCTTCTTGAACCATCAATGTTATATCTCTTAACGTGGATAATAATGTCAAAAGCTGCCGCAATTAGAGGTAGTGCGCCCTCCATTGTTGATTCTCCTGACTGAGCAATAAGAGATGCCATACGATAAACACCATCGAAACTTGTATTAGCGTGAACAGTTGAGCCACCATAGTGACCAGTATTCAAAGCCTGTACTAAGTCCATCGCTGCAGAGTCCCTCACCTCACCTACAATAATGCAGTCTGGAGCCATCTGGGTTGAAGCCTTAACTAAATCACGCATAGTAACTCCACGATCATTACCGTTATCAGTCGCGGGCGCTACACACTCCATAGGGGACCCCAGCATCTTACGCGGGTTCGGGAGCATTTCGATGCTATCCTCAAGTGTTAGGATATAATCATCATCTTTAATGAAACCTGTCATAGCATTAAGCAAAGATGTTTTACCAGTTGAAGTACCACCAATAACAATAAAAGAACAGCCTTTATTAATTAAGTTTCCTAAATATGTCATCATTTCTTCTGAAGATGAACCATTGCTTACTAAGTCAGCAGGCTCCCAGAATCTTTCAGGATGGCGACGAATGTTGACATTCGGTCCGTTCGGCGCAACAACTCTATGTGTCGCATGAAGACGGCTGTTATCATGAAGTCGGCTTTTAAGAATTGGGGTAGTTCGTGAAAGCTTCTTATTAAGAGCTCCAAAGAGTCTTTCTAGGAAGTTTTCTAAGTGTACTGCGTCTCTAAATTTACAGCTCGGTACCTTATACTTCTTACCAGCAATTTCAACTTTAATATTATTTGGGCCGTTACAGAAAATTTCGTTAATTTTTCGATCACGCCAAAGAGGATCGATAGCGCTAAAGCCTACAATCTCGTTTGCAACAAGTGCTTTCATTATTTCTCGATCAATACCGCGATATGAAAGCCTATCAAGAAACTCGATAGCAACTGTCTGGACTACTTTAAAGGCCTCTTCTTGGAGTGCATCATCAGTTGGATTTGCTTTACATTCAGCTAGAATATCTGACATCTCTTTATCAGCAATCGTAGTCTGAGTCCAATCGACAGCGGCCTTAAGATTCTCTTGATATACGTCGAAATAATTTTCATCAGCTTCTAAAAGTATGTCAGCAGTTATGAATTTTGCAGCCTTGAAAGAGCTATGGGGATACATTTGCTTATATTCTTTAAATGATTTTTCAAGAGCTCTAGTAGTCTTATTACCTTCTTGAGGAGCAATTTCAGTAAGAGCGTTATTCCCTTTAGCTTTATTTAAGGCTTTAATTTCATCATCATCTGAAAAGAATCTATCAATGTCTTTATACTTACTTCCGGGTTCATAATCTTTAGGATTCGGGGTATTTAACCCTGCGAAGGCAGTAGGTTCGACTGTTAAATCATCCGTAACAGTAGTAGAATTATTCTGTGGTTCTTTATCAGAACTTATAGAATCTTCTACAATAGGTGTTTCTTCAGAGTCTGTATTCATTATTTCTGAAGGTAAACCATTCTTCTTGTCTTTTTTATTACTTGACCAATTCATAAGTGACATTTACCCTCCTAGGGTTGACATTAGGGATCCGATTGCAGGTGCAACTACAACGATAATAAGTGCTGGAACTAAGGTTGGGAAGAGTATTAGCATTAACTTTGAAGGCATTTGAGCAGTTTTATTATAGATAAGCCCGAAGAAGTCAGCTCGGCTTGCACGAGCTCTGGACTTCATAGTATCAACCATAGGCACTTGAAGAGTGTTCGCCTCCTGGACTGCTCTAACGAATGCTGAAATACTCTCATTTGGGGCTCTATCAGCAAGAATATCTAAAGCTTCATTAGTAGTCTTACCAGTGTCAATAGCTCTCAATACCTCTTCAAATTCATCGCGAAGAACTCCATTGGGCATATTAGGTAATGACTTACGGATAGCATTGTTAATGTCTGAACCAGCGACAAGCGGGATAATCAAAAGATCAAGAATTTCGGGGAGATGCCTAGTGAATTCTAAATCACGTTCTTTTGCTAGTTCTGCATACTTAATTTGTGGAATGAAGAATCCAAAAATAGCGAAACCGCCGGCAATAAAACCCCAATGTACGCCTAGTAATGGAGATACAATAAGAGAAATAAGCCAGCCGCCGACAAGACCTAGAATTCCTGCAGTCCACTGGAAAAATATGAACTCATCAGAGCGTAAACCCCAAGGGTTACCTGATCGTTGAAGAAGCAATTCGACTCTTGGGTTGACTTTTCTATTTGACCCCACTCCGGCTGGCAAAGCATTGTAGAGCTCACTAGAGATTTTAGTTGTGATTCTGAGGATAAAATTATCTTCAGTCTCTTCACTGTTGTCTGGTGCGAAGTGATCAATATTTCTTGGCACAAGTATAGAGTATGCAAACAATCCTAGAGCAAGCGCTATGACTGCTGCGATAACGTATGGACTTCCCATGAGATTCCTTTAGTTAATATTATTGTGATAGTTTAATTCAAATATCAAAGACTCGTTGTTTTTAGAAGTTTTGAGGAATAGGAAGATCTACAGATCTGACTAAAATAGCGGGAGAATTAAATCCCCCGCTATTTTAATTAAAAGTTATTACTTAACTCTTTGCTTGTAGCCAGAATCTTCCTTGAAGGATTTGATTCCACCAGCCTTAGCATTACAGCTAGTTTTTCCTGAGGAAGAAGTTGCGTTGTAAGAGCTAGACCCTTCGATACAGGTAGCAGCGTCTGCAGCCTTTGATAGAACCGCAGTACCAAGCCAGTTAACGGCTAGAATAGCGATAACCGCGAAGCCAGCGATAGTAAGAACTAGTGATACGATTTCACCGCTGTCGCGGCTTTCAGTAGAACCTGCAGTACCAAATGCAGCGTTTACATTAGACATGAAATTTTTCATATTATTTTTCCCTTATTAGTATTCTCGAGATACCTTCACTTAAGTTTTCTAACTTAAGCTGCTAGAACCAGTCACAAAACTAATATCAATTTAAGAAAAACTTTAAGAAAATACTAAAAATGACCTAAAGAATGCAAATTCTAAAGGACATTTAAAGTCTATATAAACGCTAATTAACTAATAAAAAGAATTAACCTTCTGAAAGCTTATTAACTTCTGAAATACTCCAACGCCACAACCACAATGACTTCTCAACTAGATTCTTACGCCAATTCATCATTTCTTCCTTACTCTCAACTAATTCTAGAGTGATAGGGAAGTAGGTTCTAATAGACTCAAAAAGCAAAGCGCGAGCGCGAGTATGTGAACCGAGTGATAGATCTGGTTTAGTTAGTTTCTCTCCATCATAAATACCTAATTGAATTTCGTTAGAAGCTGAAAGCATCAATTTTGAAAGAATAATGCGCTGCTTATCACTAAATTCAATCTTATGGGTTCTTTCATATTCAGTAACATATGAGAAAAGATTAGATGGAACTGATACTGCTACTGAACCTAGATTCAAGCTACCATCATTATTGTAAGTAGTGAATGGTGGCGCCTCAACACCGCTATGTGAAGGGGCAGAAGCGTGCGGGCTTGAAGGCTTAGGCTTTAATTCTTCAAGTGGGGTATCGTAGGCTGAAGGTGAACCGCCGCCACCTGTTTTAGGGTCCTCTTCAAGTCGTGTTTTAGCGTGAGGAGAAATAGTCCAATTCTCTTCAGACTCTAAACGAACTGCAGCAAGTGATTTCACTGTATTATCGCGAGCTGCTGTAGAATCGCGTGGTGGTGAAACCTCAGCCATTGGCATGCTTCTATCAACATGATCTTTACGTCTAGTTTCAATTCTGAAGTGGATAGGAACGCCAGAGGATTGAGCTTCTTTTACTTTCTCAATAACATTAGAATCGAGAGGAGCCCAACCGGATGACTTCCACTTGCTATTTTCAACTTTGAAAGTAACCTTAGCTGCTTTACCGTTGTCAGAATCTTCAACATCAAAAATGTCGCCGTAGCCTACAACTACCTTGACTTCAGCTCTAAGGCCGCTTTCGTCTTTACCATCATAAGAAATGAATGGTGCTCTTGAATATGTGCTCATCTTACTTTTTCTCCTTATTTTAAACTAAATAAATAGCACGTCTGTTAGTATTATTTTACCAACAAGACGTGCTATTTGATCAATAAATAGACATAAACTATAAAAAGTTTTATACAGTTTTAAGCAGGAGAACTAGCTGCTTTCTGGAAGTAGTAATTACCAGAAAGCCAATCGGAAATCCTGTCAATAAAGGAGATAACCCAACTCCACGCCCATTCAAGAACAGCGAAAGGATCACCACCGAACATCTTCAGTAGAGCTACAATAACACCAGCAGCTACAATAAAGATAAAAACATTTTTGATAAATCTCATCATTTTCCAAGTACCTCAGCAATAAATATTATTTATAAAGTTTTCTAACAAGTTATCACCGAATTACTTGCGCTTCTTCTTATTCTCTTCAGCCTTTTCCTCGCGAGCCTTGTCTTTCTCATCAAGGAATTCTTGAGCAGCCTTATACGCAGCATCACTCGCTCGACGCTTCTTTACTCGATCCTCAGCAAGACGCTTTTGCTCATCTTTATCAGGTGGGACTCTAAGATGTGCCATAAAAATATTAGCAGAAGCGTTCAAGTCATCCAAATTAAAGTCATCATCAAAAACTGTTATAGCTTCTAACTGCTCTTTACTTAAACCTGACTTTCTACCATTCTTAATAGCGTCAGCAGGAGCTCCAGCAAGCTTCTTATACTTCTTACCAGTCTTAGGATCAATTGCCCAACCCTCAGGAAGATCACTGACTGTAGGTTCGTTTTCTACTTTACGATCTTCAACCTTAGGCTGAACTCGGCGCGAAGGTTTTTCCTCAACCCTGCGAGAACTTTTCGAAGAATCAACAGTTTTTCTAGACGGTGATTCAGACGGTGATGACCTATTAACTCTAGGGCTCTCTGCTGATTTAGGTCTTCCAGCAGGAGTTTTATTTTCTCTAACTTCCGAAACTTTCTTGCGAGATTGCTCGGCCGGAACTCTCTTTATATGATCCCTTAAAGCGTCTGTAGGTTTAGGGCCCATATCTCTAGGGAAACCGCCCGGAGGTGTTGTAGGTAAACCCATACTGAATTCCCCTTCCTTAGTTTAAACTTGTTATTACAATTTCAGAACTAAATATCAACTTTCAAGGAATTTCGACAATTCTCGAATATTAGAAATAGTAGAAATCTTAATACCAAAATTAGTTTTATGAAGATTCTTCAATGCAGGCTTAGGTATCACAATCTCATCAAAACCTAAACGAGCAGCCTCTCTAATCTTGTTCTCTATCATATACGAACCACGAATCTGACCAGTAAGAGCTAACTCCCCAACAAAGGCTACTCTACCTTTAGTAGGCTTATCCATTCGAGAAGAAAGAATTGCAGCAGCTGTAGAAAGATCTGAAAGAGGATCCATAACTTTAACACCAGACATAGTGCTAACATACACATCATAGTCATAGAGTTTAGTCCTACAGAACTTATCGAGAACACCGCAAATGATTTGACCACGCATGAAGTTAACTCCGTTAAACTGCTTTCTAGGGTTAGGTAGATTGCTATCTACGACTAGAGACTGAACCTCAACTGGGAGCTGGCGAATTCCCTCCGCAATAAAACCACAGGCTGTTCCAGTAAGCGGTGAATCTGATTCATCATCCAGAAGTATTCCACCCGGGTCAGTAACCTCCTCTAAACCAGTTTCAGAATGCTGAAATACTCCAACTTCTGAAATATCCCCAAAGCGATTCTTGCTAGCCCTTAAAAACTTAAGCGGAGACTCTTTATCAGACTCAAACATGAGAACAGCGTCTACTAGATGGGTCACCTGTTGTGAGCCCGCCATATCTCCGTCCTTCAAAACTTGATTAACCAATACTGCCGTAATCCCTCGAGTTTTAGCGATTCTGGTAAGAACATGAGCCGCTTCTTTCGATTGAGAAATACTTCCAACACTTCCAGAAATCTCAGAACTAGCTAACGTCTGAAGTGAATCAATGATCATGAACTCTGGAGCTTCAGTTTCAATATGGCCTTGAATCACCTCAAGACTAACCTCATTTGTTATACGAATATTCTCATTAGCAATATTCATCCTCTTAGCTCTAAGTCCAATCTGCTGCTCAGACTCTTCACCTGAAGCGTAAAGCACTTTCTTACCCATTTGAGCAAACTTCTCAGCAATTGCTAAACACATAGTAGACTTACCAGCTCCAGGCATTCCACCAAGAAGAACTACAGAGGAATTAACGAAACCCCCACCAAGAACTCTATCTAACTCGGTAATCCCAGTTTCAGTTCTAGCAAAGGGCTTATTATTCAATTCTGAAATTGACATAGCCCGACTTGACGGAGCAGCAGCTCCACCTGATTTCAAACCAGCACTGGACGCTTCTGTAGCACCACCTTCAATAAATTCATTAAATGGACCAAAACCTTGACAACCATTGCAAGAGATCGGTTCTTTTCTGTGTACACGCCCACAGTCAGCACATTTATACATAACAATCTTTTTAGCCATGAAAATATTTTACCAAAAAATTTACAAATAAATACCCTCTTAGCAGCTCTACCAGCGAGACTAAGAGGGTCATATTATAGGTTGGTTTGTGTACAGTCAGTAACTAAAGTGCCGTGAGACTACAGTTACTGTCTGTTGAGCGTATTTTGAGACGAAGGACAAAAGTACTTTATAAAAAACTACTAAAAACCTTAAGATTTTATGTAGTAAGCCACTCTGGAGACTTCTCAAACTTCTCACAACCGCAATCCAAATCTCTATCAAAACGAGACTCTAAACGATTCAGAAAAGGGGAGTCAGATTCTCCATTCATAAACAATTCATCAAGTGCATCAAACAATTCTTCTTTATGAGCCCTCCAATCATGAGCCCAAACAAACTTCAAATCAAGGTTAATGTCTTTAGATTTAGAGATCTTCCAAGAGTGATACTTCACAGCACTACCAAAAACGCTATTAGAAGAAATCTTAATATTAGAATGCCACAATTCTCCATTAAATTCTATAGCAATATTCTTATCAGGAACAACAATATCTAACTCAAGATTCATTTCATCACTCTTAAGAAGTCTTTTATTTCTTAAAATATTAGACAATTCATATCTATCTTTAATAAAGTCAGCGAAAATATCTTCTTGAGTGTTTTTGCAGTCAGAACACTTACCATAAGTTTCAGTAACATCTTTAACAGACTTCATAAATGCGTGCCCACAATTTCTACCATTCCAAGTAAAGATCTTATGAGATTTCTTCTTAATATATCTCGGGTCTTCTTCGTTAACTTCGCTCCACATGCTCATTAACAAATCACTTGAAGCTACAGAAGTTTCAAAAGGTATAGGCTTAGGGCACTCAGGACAAGGTAAAAGATTACCGTTAGTCTGATGGAAAATTCTTCTTAAAAATACATGCCCTGAGGAGCAAATCAATTCAGCCTTAAAATCACTCTTAGGAGAATACATATTCATAGGCTTAGGGTTATTAGGGCTCCACATAGGAGCAAGATGCGGGTAAAGAGTTTCTAAATCATTTATTCCAGGAACTAATCTATAGCCAGTACAAATAGGGCAGCGTCCCTCATATCTTACCTCTACATAAACTTCTCTATCATAATTATGTCCGAAATCGCAGAGCCACCAAACCAGCCTTTTAGAGCCCTTATGCACTTGATCTGGCGTGTTACCATTTCTTTCTCTATCATAATGAGCAGAAATATCTGGATAAATCGCCTGGAGAGAATTTACCTTCGGGGATACGTTTCTACTCGGATAGCACTCTTTACATTTATAGCCTCTTGACTTCAAATCGCAGCCTCGAGATTTAAAAGTATGGCCTTTATTGCAATCCCAATATAGCTCTATCATTGTATTGCAGCTGGTTATTTTAGGGTCTCGATCTTTATTTAACTTAAAATTAAACATTCTCATCATTTCAGGGATCTCTCTGAAATAGAGACTTTAGGTAGATTAGACATTTTAAAACTTTCTTACATATCTATTAGAATTTTTACGATTGAGACTATTGATAGGACTGTGAAGCCCGGGAGGAAGATAGTATTTTCCACGATCCCGCCAGCCTTAATTGTCAAGAATCTTGTAGTCCACCAGAACTTACCTTTAATAATTGCTGAAAGCGGGAAGAGGATGGGCACGCCGGCCGTGGTCATACTATCCCCAAGGATATGAACGAACATTCCAAACCCAACTGAAACCCCCAACCACCAGAAACTAATATCTGTAGGAATATTTACAAAAATTAAAGCAGTCAATGTAAATGAAATTGCTAGTGCAACAAGCTCGCCAACAGCACTTGACTTCTTAATTTTCTTCATAAAGCTACTAGCAAGCCCTGAAAGAGCTAAATGAGTCATTAAGAAAGCAATAACAAGCGCAAAAACTCCGCCACCAGTAATAGTACCTATAAGAGGTATGTCAACTGAACCACCAATTTTAGTCCCTAAATAAGTTAAATACCCAAGTAAGGCTGCTGCTGGAATAGTGTGCCAAGCTCCACGGTGAGGGTTAGGTTCAGGATCATCTCTTGGAGTTCTGACAACTGTTTGAATGATTGCGGAAGATGTTCTAAAGAAGTAGCTAAGAACGAGACCAAGCGGGCCTAAAGAGTTTTTAGCAGTAGATGTAGTGTTATCAAGGTCTGGCAGAAGTGCGGCTCCAGCAGTAACTAAAGCCCCTAAAATAATAACCCAGATTACTGAAGTACCTAGGGCCTTTTCAGTAAAGTCGGGTGCGAATGCTGCAATAGCTAAGAATAGAGCAACACCACTCATAGCGTGTGTAGCGCCCATGAAAGCGCGGTCTTTAAACGAGCGCTCTTCAAGTTTAGAGTTAACATAGCAAGATGACATTAAGAAAGGCCTTTCAAAAGATTTTATACAAATATCACAAAAGGCGGGGTCTAAGACCCCGCCTCAAGTAGACTATTCAAAGATTCTCAAAGAATCAAATTACATGGTACCGAAGAGCACCTTGAAATCAAAGTCGATACCTTTTGAAGAACGTTTCTGAATTGTCGGTAGAGGAACAACGCTCTTGAACTTATCAAGAGTTGCAACTGGTTCAACACCAACATAAGCGTTAGTCAGCTTACTTTCATCCTTCTTAAAGACGTGGATAATTACGCCTGAAACGCCCTTGCCTTTAGTAGGCACCTCTTCAAGCGTAGACATCTTTATAGTCTTATCGCCTTGAGTGATAACAAAGATGCCGTCAGCTTTTCCTGTAGGCACTGTAGTTGCAGTTACAGCTTGAGCGTTTTCGCGGAGCTTCATTCCTCTAACTCCGGCTGACCTGAAGCCAGAAGCGCGAAGAGTGCTAACTGGGAATCGTGCAATATATCCATCTGAAGAAACGAATACCATGTCAAGAGAGTCAACTGGTTTAGTGAGCCACTCTACATAGATAACTTCATCATCTTCATCAAGATTGATAACTGGGAATTCTTCACTATTTGGCCACTCGACTTTAACAAGCTTTGCTAATCCCTTTCGAGTACCAATCAGAACACCATACTCATTTTTACCAGCCTCAAGCTTTGAAACGCCGATAACAGTTGCGTCCTTAGGTAGATCTAGTCCTAGGGCCTTAGAGTCCGATGCTTTATCTTCAATAAGATAGGACATAGAAACCTTATGTCCAGTGCCCTTGCTATCTATAACGATAATTGAATCTTTCGTTCCTACTGACAATCTTTCTTTAACTGGTGTATTACTTAGCTTATTAGTTCTACCAGTATACTCGAAGCGCTCTTTAGACTTTAGAAGTTTACCGTCTGCAAAGCGAGTCAGGTGGCATGGAAGATCTTTTTCATCAGCCTTTAGTTCGTTAGCCATTTCCTTCTCAGCAGCAGCAAGCTCCTCTTCAGTCATCTGGTTGACTTCAGTCTTACGCTCATCACCGATAACCTTAAGGGTTTCATCGAACTCTTTAAGAAGGTATTCTTTAAGAACTTCTTCATCAGTCATTAGACTTTGAAGATAGGTGATTGAATCAATAAGTTCCTTACGCTCATTCTCTAACTCTAGCTTATCCATTTTAGTTAGTCGGCGTAACTGAAGTGAAAGAACGTAGTCAGCCTGAATTGAATCAATTTTGAACTTCGCCTGTAGTTTCTCTCGAGCTGATTCAATATCATCAGACTTACGAATGATAGAGATTGCGGAATCAATATCCATAAGAGCCTTCATCAGACCATCGACCATGTGAAGTCGCTCGTCTTTCTTCTTTAGGCTGAATTTAGTCTTATTGAAAATGCACTGCTTGCGGAATTCAATGAAGTCGATAAGTAGATCTTTCATTGAAGACAATTGAGGCTTATTATTCACAATTGTAGTGATGTTAGCAGAGAATGATGATTCAAGACTAGTGTGCTTGAAAAGATCTGCTAGAACCTTCTTATAATTAGAGGAAGGCTTAGTATCAATAACAATACGAATAGGGTGAGTCAAGTCCCCAAGGTCTTTATAGCTAGAAACCTCTTTAAGATGACCAGCCTCCATCTTCTTCTGAATTTCCTGAATAATTTTTTCAGGGTAAGTTCCGAATGGAATCTCATCAAACTCAATACGGAAACTAGATCGAGCACCTGGAGTAACAGTGTACTGACCGCGAATCTTGAATGCACCTTGACCAGTCTCTAAATACTGCTTAATTCCCTCATTAGATGTAATGCTTCCACCCATGTTGAAATCTGGGCCGAGAATAATTTTCTGCAATGCAGCGTGAGTTGAGTCAGGCTTACGCACTAGCAGCTTGCATGCTTTCATGATTTCCGAAGGATTGTGTGAAGGCATCGAAGAGGCGTAAGCGATAGCAATACCTGCGCCACCGTTAATGACAGAGATAGGCCAACGCACTGGAGTCTTTACGGGCTCCTCTTTAGAACCATCGTAACTTGGCATCATAGCAGTAGCATGTTCACCAATTTCTTGAACATTTAACCAAGCTGCTTTATTTAGTCGAGCCTCGATATAACGTCCGGCAGCACCTGGAGTACCTGGAATACCGAAGTCGCCTTTACCGTCAATAAGTGGTACGCGGAAGATGTGCTCTCGAGCTAGATTCTTTAGCGCGTCTTCTACTGAAGAGTCACCGTGCGGGTGGTAGTGTAGCACTGAACCAACAAGTGAGGCTACCTTAGAACGCTTTGAACCGGGAGTCAATCCCTCTTTATACATTGTGTAAAGAATTCTACGCTGAACTGGCTTAAGACCAGTCACGTCATTCAGAGCTCGGTCAAGGTTATATGACCAAGCGTAAGGAAGAAAGTTCTCTTTAAGGAATTTACTTACTGGAGTAATCTCAATATTTCCAGCAACCTGCTCAAACTTCTTCTGCTTTAGCTTAAGATCAGCACCTGTAACTGCATTTTTCTTTTTTCTTGCCATTTACTTTTTATCCATCCTTACAGATTTATTATTACTGTAGTCGTAACTCTTAAGTTTCAACTTTAAACTATTGTACCAAAAAATAATAGTTTTGACGTATAGCCTTACGCAATATCGCTCTTTTTTACTTTTCGCAATATACGCAACCCTCCTTAAAACTCTCCTTATGAAATCGAGTATGAGCAGTCTTACTTGCCAAGCACTTATAACAATTAGATCCCCTAAACTTCGACCACCCATGAATTTCACAAAAATTTTCATTAACAGCTTTCTGCGAGCGACATGTAGAGCAAGTATCCCCAAAATGCTTTACTTCACCGTGAATCGAGCACATCTTAATTGAAATAGAATTTCTAGAAGAGCATTTCGCACATGAGTCTCCGAAATGAGTAGTCAGACCATGAACAGAGCATTCCTTGCTCGCAATCTTTTTCTCATTAACGCAAGAAGCGCAAGAATTACCTTGAAAAGCCACTTCACCATGAACTTCACAGTGACCTATATTTTTACTGCCCTCGCTAATGCATTTATAGCAACTATCTCCATTATGCTTAACTTCGCCATGTTTAGAACAATTCTTTAAACTAACTCGAAATGAGTTCCTACAAGAGTAGCACTCACCAGTCGAAGTGTGCTTAGTTCTCCCATGCTTCTCGCAGACTTCATAAAATTCTTTAGAGTTTATCGAACACTTATAACAAGACCAGCCTTTATGCTTTGTTAATCCATGCACAGAGCATTCTTTTAAACTAGTATTCTCATTGTTTCTACAAGTATAGCATTTTCCGTCTCTATGCTTAACATATCCATGTACCTCACAATCTTCTATCGTGATCTTAGATAACGCTAAGCATTTACAGCAGTAATCACCTTGGTGCATTGTTCGATCATGTATCACACAGTCTTTTTCAGCAAAGACATCTTCTGAATTATCAAAGCCTTTCGTAAGTATCCCGCCTGGCGCGCTATTCATACAATTTCCATCAGTCTTCCATAAATCACCAACAAGTAGACGTTCAGCAAGATAAGCATCCTCTCTAGAAGAGAAAATCTCTATGATTTCTTTCTTAAAGAACTCTTTATACTTCTTTCGCCAAGCTGAGTACTTAACCCCGCCTGAACCATAGTAATTATCCTTTAAGCAGTCCGCTTCAGTCACTTGATTGTATGGTATAGAAATCTTTCGAACACCTAGATAGTATTTTAGTGACCCAGATTCAGGAGCAGTTATCTTGTAAGTGTAAAAAGACTCAGAATCTAAACCTCTATTGCTTTCAGACATATGCGCTTTACCTCTTTTAATCGAATTAATCTATCTTAACTATTTAACACAGTATTTTTATATTTTTAAACCCTACAATTAAAAGCTATAAACTACTAATTGGAAATATTTAAGTGGCAAGTGGTTAAAAAAGCTTTTAAAAAGAATTTTTAATACGCAAAAGTCCGCATAAAACTAGGTTTTGGTAACAGTTTTGGCAATAGAATAGTAAGTTTTTGAATTTTTTGTGGTACTATGCTTGAGATTAAATACTCACATAAAAAGAAAGAAAACAGGTGTTTCATGTTAAAAGAAATTGACCAGTCAGCCATACTTCAAGAGCCGGCTAATCAGCTTATTGCAGTTCTTAGTATGCTTACTTTTTTGGGAATGATTTTTTTATTTATCTATTTTGTACTCAATGGAATTGATGGAAGGATTAAAAAAGTTCCAGCAATTTTAGGCTCCACAACTTCAGTGCTGTTAGTCGCCGCCTCCTGTTTTACTATTATAAACTTCTATGAAAAGCCTAACTTAGAAAAGTTAAACTATGCGAACAATAAAATAGTAGAACTCGCAAATGAAAAATATGGAGTAGAAATCCTAGATTCAACAGTCAGTAACGATAATCCAGGTAATGTTCAAAATATAATCGAAACTCCTATAAAGGCTAACGATCCTGATGGAGATAGAATTCAGGTATTTATAGAGGTCACTGAAGACAACAAAGATATTCTAATCTTCTCTAATGGTAAAGAACTAGAGTTAAAGAAGTGACACTTCTTTTTCAATACTCAGAAATTTGAATATTTCTCTAAAAATAGAAACTGCGAGACTGCAGTCTAAGCGTCAAAATACTGCAGTTGGGTATAGTCATACAGTAGACATCATTTTCCATTAAAACTGCATCTAAACGCGAAAAGACCACCTAGTTTGCCGTGATAGCCTCGGGTCTAACTAGGTGGTCTTAGTAGCGCAGTTTCTACTCGATCTTAGAAAAAGTAAATACAGTCTAATAATAATTTAATAAGAGCCTTATAATAAATATAAATCCGAAGTGGAAATTGTTGAAAATAACTTATAACAAAATAAAAGAAATATTCATTTTACACTTAATTCTAAGTTTATTTATCTTTTCGCGTAAGCTCTGATTCTGTAATTTCAATAATCTTGATTGAGGTTTTATTTTCATTAGGCTCAAGTCGCACATTAAGAAGATTATTTTCATGATCTTTAACTGAAATAACTTCTTTAAGTTTTTCGTACTCATGATTCTCTTTAATAAAATTAATATCTGATTCGAAGACATTATCAGATACAAGAGATACATCATACTCAGACTGCAGATATTCGTTAATTTTTTGAGTTGAGTCTCTTTGCTGCTCAGTCACATTAGAATAAAGATTCAACCCATTAACTATTATGAAAGCTGAAATTGCTAGTGTGACTATAAAAGAAAGAATGGTGGCAGCATAAAATTTCTTAAACGTTGCGACAGACATTTCACTTTTCTTAGCAGCATTTACTTTAAAAATTAAAGGAAAATTGACTAAAACTATAAACGCTACCAACGCTATAAGATATGGAGTTGCGTTTGTGTATGTGATGCTGTATATCGGATCAAGACTCATTTTGAGGCCTTTCTTTTAAGCGATTTAAATGTTCTAAGTGGTGTTAAAATTTTATAATAATAGTAATTATCTTACCAAAGACTCTAAATAAATAATCACTCACGAGAACCAAAAATTATTTAAAATCAAGATAGACTGCAGTCTAAGCGTCAGAATTCTGCAGTTAGGTATCATTAATCAACATCTAAGAAATCTTTACTCCCTCTTAACTCATTGCAAAACAAAAGTGCGAGGCGAAGATCGACTTTCAAATCAACCCCGCCTCGCACTTAAGAACAATATAGTCTCCAAAAAATTTTTAGAAGATTTTTAGATCTTTATCTAAAAACAGATTTCCTGAAGATTTTTAGTATTTAATCGCTACCGCTCTCGAAGCCCTCAACAAGACCCGAATCAATAGCAACCTGGAAGTTATCCCCCATGAAGTCTTTACGCTCCTGAGAGTTATCACCCATAGTCAACTCTAAAGCTGACAATTCCTTCGCCGGCTCTTCAGCAGTAATACGACGAAGAGTTCTATTCTCAGGATCGAGAACCGTATCATAGAATGACTGAGGAGACATTTGGCCTAGACCCTTATTGCGATCAATCTGATAAGTTTTCCCATCTTTCTCAAGTTTAGCAAGTACACCAGGCAATTCAGCATCATTCAAAACATAAATCAATTCTTGCTTCTTACCTGAACCTACTGTAACTTCATAAAGAGGTGGCATCGCCTGGTAGATTCGGCCCTCATCAAGCATTGGTCGGAACATCTGATTGAAAACAGTGTAAAGAAGATTGCAAATCTGTAGACCGTCAACGTCAGCGTCAGTCGCGAAAATTACTTTACCATAGCGAATCTTCTCAATGTCAAAATCTTTACCAAAACCAGCACCAAGCGCTTTAGCGATCTCAGTAATTTCTTTATTGTCCATGATCTTAGAGTTAGAAGCCTTGAAAGCATTCAAGATCTTACCTCTAATAGGTAGAACCGCCTGGTAAGTCGCATCACGAGCCTTAACAATAGTACCTTTTGCAGAGTCACCCTCACAAATAAGCAATTCTGATTCATCCGTACCCGTAATGTCACAATCAGACAACTTCGCAGGAAGAGAAGCAGAGGTAACCGCACTTGACTTACGCTTAGCGACCTTCGCCTCTAAAGCAGCTTTACGGTTTTTAGAAGCTGTAACAACCTTCTCGAACATCGGACGGAGGAACTTCTGATTAGCATTATCATTAGCGAACTCTTTAAACGCTGCAGTTAAAGCTTTAGTCAACGCTTTCTTAACCTCAGGACCAGACAGCTTATCTTTCTGCTGACCAACGAACTGAGGCTCAGGAACGTTAACAGAAAGAGCTACAGTCATACCCTCAAAGAAATCATCAATAATAGGTGAATCATCTTTAGCGGTTAATACTCCACGCATAGATGACATTCTCTCACCAAAGGCATCAACAAGAGACTTCTCGAAAGCCTGCTCATGCACACCACCTAAGTGAGTGTGAATAGTATTTACAAAGCTTGCTAAATTCTTCTCATAACCAATACCATAACGGAACGAAACCTCAGCAGTAACAGTACGCTTAGCAGTGATGATCTTACCCTCTTCATCAGCTGTTACCTCATTATAGTGACCTTCAGTAGTGATTCTATGAATACCCTTCTCAGCGAAAGGATTCCCCTTTGCTGTAGTGTTAGGAAGAACTTCATCAGGAGCCATGACTTCAATCATTTCATCAAGACCATGCTCAGAAACGAATTCCCATGAATAGGCTGAACCGTCTTCATACTCGCGGTTTTCATCAACAATCTCAATATGTAAACCAGGAACAATGTAAGCAGTGTACTTTAAGCGATCAACTAGATCATCAATGTCAATAGCTTCATCTTTAGGAAAACGTTCTTGATTGAACCAGAAGCGAATAATAGTACCATTCTTAAAGTCTTTCTTTTCAGCAGGCTTTCTAGAATCTTTCTCTACAGTAATCTCATTAGTGCGAGTGAACTCGTCTTCAGGCGTCTCGCCATCGAACTGTCCAGCAAACCCGTCTTTGAAGCTTAGTTTATGGCATTTTCCTGATTTGTAAACAATAGCATCAAATCTTTTAGAAAGAGCGTTTGTCGCGCTGGCGCCTACACCATTCAATCCGGCTCCGGCCTTACCAGTAGCGACGTTAGAGCCGAAGTTCGCACCTGCATGGAGTGTAGCCATAGTTAAGATGATGCCGTTCTTGCCGTTCTTCGCGTTAGTATCAGTTGGCAAACCCCTACCATTGTCCTGCACAGTGACTGAAGCGTCTTTACCGAAAGTTACTTTAACTCTAGAGGCGAAACCGCGAACCGATTCATGGACGGCGTTATCTATGATCTCGCGAACGCCGACGGACTGCTGAGTCCCGCGTTCACCGAGATACATACTCGGGCGCTTCCAGATCGACATTGGATACTCGAGCTGGGTAATGTCATCTGCTGTGTAGCTAGTATCTACTTTATTAGCCATTAATCCTACCTTAATTTTTAAAATTAGACTACACATCTATTTACTGATTGTTAGTCTTATTATTACTTATAGTCTTTTCAACCACTACTATTATATCAAGTTTTAGCGCTTTTAGGGACTTTAGGGCAGAGCTTTTTGTGATTACCGCTTTTTGCCCCACATGCTTCACAACTTTTCTTTTCTATATATTTTTTACATTTCTTATAATGCTGACCAAAAGAAGCTTCACAGTCTAAACAAAATCCTTTAATTTTAAATTTAGAACATATAGACTTGTGGCTATTTAAAGTCCCATCGCATTCTTCACACTTTTTGTAATGGTACTGTGAGCATGTCTTCTTATGTCGTAATTTTGAATTACACTCCTCACAAGATTTCGGTATTTTATAGCTACTACAATTGTTTTTATGAGGCCCGCTCGTTTTATTACATTCGGGGCAAACTTTTTTCGCGTTATACAGAGTGCAAAATTTAAAATGTTGCCCTGATTTACCTTTACATTCTATGCATACAGTAACATTGCTTTTAGAGCAGACCTTAAAATGACTTCCTTTATTTTTTGACCCACATTCAGAACAGATGTTTAATCTATACTTCGAGCAAGTTTTAATATGACTTGAGTACGATCCGCACTCTTCACATGAATAACTCTGTTTTCTTGTAGTTAGATTTAAGCAGTTTTCCTGAAATCTCTTTTTAGTTATTTTTATTAAAGTAGATTCATATTCCTCAAGAAGACTATTATCAGTGAAAAATTTAAGAATTGTTTTCTCTTGAGTATGATCATCATTTATTTTTAGATGTTTTAAAAAAGCGTGACCGCTACCTAAATAAGTCATACAGGAGTTTAAGTCTATTTTTCTACTAAGTCCCACATAAACTTTCCCGCATGAACAGTCAGTTCTGTATACATATCCAATAATTCCCATTTTTTAAAAAACTTTCTCTTTCACAATGTTTATCCACATTTTACCAATTTAAGAATAAGCTTTAACTCTAATCCCGCGTTTAATTTAAAACTAGCATTTTATGAATAGTCTTCGCAAAATCTCCACTGATAATTTCGTCCTCCCATAATTCAAAGACTGTAATGCCTAACTCGCGTAAGGCTAATCTTTTTCTCTCATGGTATCGTTTATCTTTTATAGGATTACCGTACTTATCCGATACGCTTGACTCTTCTCGAGTATGAGTATCAAAATCTTGTACCTCAATCCCTATATTGAGTTCAGGGAGGTATATGTCTACTTCAAACCAGCGATTATTAATCTTAAATCGTGAGCGGCGTAAGAAATCTTTTCCTTCTTCTAGTCCTATAGACTTTAAATAATGAACTACTGTTAATTCTAGTTTAGAGTCTCTAGTTTCCTCGAATAGTTTCATGTCAGCGAATGGTGGAACTTTTAAGCCGAAGTACATGAGAAACTCAACTTTTTTAGGCTTTCTTCCAGAAGTCTTTTTGAATTCTAAAGCCCATTGGTCAGGATTCTTATACTCTTTGAGGAGAGTTTTGTCTATTTTAGAGTTCCCTTGAGCGAGAGTTGAGCAAATATTATCGCAGTATTTATTGCTTTCAGTAAAATACTTCTGAGTTATAGGAGTATACTCTTCATTACAGAATTTGCATTTTTTCGAGTGATCTAAATTGCAGACTCTTTGCTTACTGCTTGTTGGAATATACTCGTTATTACAGATATTGCATATTTTTGTTGTAGAAATCCTGTATTTCTTGCTTCTCATATATTTGTTTCTACAAGAGGGATTGCAGTATTTCTTACTTTCAGAGGTAGAGCAGATTGTTTCTATATTCTTTTCGCATTGTAAACATTTGTTGATAATAATTTTTCTGCAATTTTTAGAATTGTGAGATCTAGGGGAGAAGTTTTCGTTGCAATTATCGCAGACTCTAGAAGTTTCATTCTGTTTCATGAATAATTTTCTTTCTATCCCTAGTTACGCTATTCGAAATAACAGTTTTTATATTACTTAACTTTACTATATATTTTATCAATCGTTACTCAGACTGCTATTCATCTGACGCGCTTTAAAGCTCTTTTTAATTTTTAACATTTTCCTATTCTCGTCGCTTACTCGTCACTTTTATGGTAAGATTACTTAAAATAATGTTCTATTAAAAGAAATATTTAAGGATTATAAAAAATGAAAACCATTTCTAAAAGTAAGATTGTAGCCGCAGCTGGTTTACTTCTAATTAGCGTTACGTCACTTACTAGTTGTTCAGAGCCCGCGCCTACTTCAGGTGTTATTGTGTCTAAAAAGCACACCCCCGCATCTACTACATACTACAATCAATGTGTATCCTACGGCGCTAACGGAGGGTGCTCCTCATCTATGATGATGCCGCTTGACACGCCTGAGAAATGGAAGATCAACATTAGTTCTGGAGAATCAAGCGGTTGGGTTGATCTTTCAGAAAAAGGTTATGAACTTTGCGAACCAGGAATGAACTATCCGGACTGCATTTTTACAAGCGGTAAGAAGTAGGATAATCTTTTCAGAAACTTCCAAAATTATATTAAATAAGACTCAAGCGGGAAATAGAAAAAGCGGAAGATCCTTCGGCAGAGAGTCAGAAATAGAAAATCAGAAGCTTTTTAAAAGCAAGTCTTTACCTAGATTTATTTTCTATTGCGGCATCTATAACAACTTTCTCCACGATGCTTAGTTTCCCCGTGAATTAAGCACTCTTTCATGACAGTAACTTTAGACATAAGACATTTATAGCACCTTCCGTCTTTATGTTTAGAAAGCCCATGAGTTTCGCATTTTAACAGCTCAAAAAGTTTTTCTGAATTACATATAGTACAAGCTCTAGATGAACTTATTTTCTTTACGACAGTTGCTTTATAGCTATGCCCTAGATTACAAATCCAATATAATTCATCCCGCTTTTTCTTACTATTAAAATCATTAAATGTCATGGGATTAACAGACTGATCGAGACTTTTAAAAGCGATTTTCCTTGACTCTATCATTTTTTGAATGTTCTTATTGGTGATCACTGGAGTAGAAATATTTAGATAGTCTTGTAGAATTTCAAAGATAGATTTTTCGCCTGCACGAATCTCGTCTTCCCATAACTCTAAAACTGTAACATCTAACTGCTCTTTAGCAAGTCTTCTTTTATTATCATGATATGTCGGACCTTTCTTGTAATTCTGCTTGTTCGAATAGGCTCGATAATCAGTGTATTCCCTATCAGAGTCTCTAGAGTGAGTAGTGAAGTCTTGAACTTCTATACCTAGGTTTATTTCTGGAAGCCAAAAGTCTAGCTCTAGCTTTTGATTTGGACCCTGAATTGGTCTACGTTGCCGCCAAATAATTCCACTATAATTCTCTTTAAGAAAATTATTTACAATTTCTTCTAGAAAAGAAGTATTAATAGCGCAATCTGGGCAACCCGCATCTTTTTGTGATCTACTTCTTAAAATACTTTCCCAAGAATGAGAGCATTTCTTGCACTTCTACCAAACTTTCTCTCGATAATTGAAGCGTAAGGTTAGAGGATCAAGAGTATTCTTCTCATAGTCCCACTCATCTTTTAAGTGAGGTGCTACAGTGAAAACATCATTAAAGCCTACTAAGACTTTGCGGCCAGAACAATAATCACAATGATTCTTTATCCAAGATTTCGGCGATCTTTCAACACTATGACCTTTAGAACATTTCCACCAGACTAATTTATTAGAGCCTTTGCTGATAGTTTCTGGAGTATAAAACTCATTTTTCTCATAATCCCAAAACTCCACTTCTTCAGGGGCAGTCGTAGCGAGGTCATTAAATCCAGCAAGAACAGCCTGTCCAGAGCAATACTTACATCCTTTATTTAAGGTAACTACATCATAAACTGAATGCTTATACGAATGTCCATAATCATCTACCCAATAGAATTTCTTAGTATTACTTTGCATAACTTCTGAGGCTTTTAGTTCATTTTCAGGAGACCAACTTTTAGCAACTTCTGGATGTGTTGTTTCTAAATCATTAAAACCTACTAATAATTCTCTGAAAGTACAGATTGGACAATTTTGATTTAAGAGCATTTTCCCCGGTGATCTACTAAAAATATGGTCTAGCCCATTAGTGCAATTCCATATAAAATCAAGATAAGACTTAGAAGAGATATTTTCCATAGAGATATTATTTAATTTTGACCAAAATTTAGCTATTTCAGGGTAGTCTAATAAACTCTCTGACTCTTGTTTTAAATACGGTGAGACAATTTGCTTCATTTATTTCCTCTCACTCTAAAAAAGTTCGGTGGTTACTATTCCTAGTATTTTACCGAACTTTTTAGAGTATTTTATTGAAATATTCAGACTTTATTCACCATCGTGTAAAGTGATAGACCAGCGGAGTTGACCCGCGGTGTATACTCGCTGGTAGCCGATTTTTTCAAGGAACATGTCGTTATGATACTCGACGTTGCCTTTCTCTTTCAAGATCTTGCGAGAACCTAATTTTCGACCACCATATAGTAATACTCCGCAGCCTTTTCCGAAGGGGCCGGCGACAGTATTAGGATTCAAATATGGTGTTTTTAGAACTTTCTCAAGATCTGGGTGGCGCTCTTCGCCATCTTTGTCAATAATCATTAAGTCATACGGATCATCTGTCATGAGAACCCACATGTAGCTATCGCCTTTGAGTTCATCTAGGGTGAACCCTTGAGTCGCCTTATAATTACCTAGCGAGTGGCTGAAGTCTACATAGCTCATGAGCTTATTAGGATTCTCATCTTTAATAAAAGCTTTTTGAAGTCTTGTGGCAGCACCGTGGATTTGAACACCATTCTTAATAACTAGACGTAGACCCTCCCAAACTCCAGGATCACCTGCTTTAAGACTCCATCGAGACTTGCAGTATTGCTGTACTGCCATGATCTCGCCTGTTTTCTTGTCACGGAGAGCGTAACTGATTTTACCTGGACCGTTAGCAGACTTCTGAATGTGGTTTTCTTTTGCGAAGGCATTTGCTAAGGTATTGTCAATTTTCTCTACTTTAAGTCTTCTTGCGGATAGCTTAATCTCGTCAAGACCTAGTTTAGAGTTGAAGTGGCTGATCATGCTATCAATGTTCTTAACATCCCAAGGGTAAACGTAGTATAGTTCGATACCTTCTTCTAGAAGCTTATACTTTCGATCTTTCATTGCTTGTGAGGATTCCCCTGAAGCACTGAAGTCGATGAGAATATTCTTAATCTTTACTGAGTCTTCAGTTAGAGTCACCTCGAATTTTTCTTCAAGGTTTTTAGTCCAGTCAGCCAATTTATCTTTGATGATTTGGCGGTCTGTTTCAAACTGTGTCATTGTTTCTCCGTTTTCTTTAATAGCCATTGTATGTATTTTATCAAGTATTTCTTATTTTAGTTTTTAATTGGAGGATCCAATATTGTTTATATTTTCTTTCATGATATAGTTTACTCTAGGATAGCGGATTGTCGCGGCCTTTGTGGCTGAGGAAAGTCCGGGCTTCTTCACCTAGCCTTTTGGGAGAATTTTAGAATTCGCTTGGACCACGAAGCACAACTTAAAAAGCAGTGTGGGGGCAAGAAGCAATCTCAAGCAGAGGTCTGAGCGGAGTGACTCTATAGACTTCGGGTAGAGAGCATAGTTAGATGACAATCGTCTTTCTTTAGAGAAGGATACAGAACCCGGCTTATAGCTATCCTCTTAAGGGCTAGTAACACCTTTGATTACTAGCCCTTAATTTTATTATCCTTGATCTTCGAAGAAATCTTCAGGAATTCTTATCGAACCATCAGCTTGTCTCCAGCTCTCAGGTGTGATTACCTTAAATACTGGTTCAACCTCAGGGTAATTCTTGTCATTGTATTCAATATTTAAGACTTTATTTTGGACGTCTCTTAATCTAATGTATTCAAGATAATTTTCACGCGAGAACTTTCTATAATCAGTCCAAATCTTAATTGTTTTCTCACTATCTTGATGCTTTATAATTTCATTGTAGGCTTCGTCTGAAGTATAACCCCACTCCGCTGTAGTAGACTTCTCACCAGTCAAATACGGTTTACCGTCACCGTTGAATTTTACCTCGTTGGATTCGAAGTCATAGAGATTTTTAGTCTTTTCTAGTCTTTCATAAAGATTAAAGAATGTTTCAATCCAGCCCGAGCCACTTCGGAACTCCTCGACCTCTAGACTTGCGCTGTATAAAGAGGAGTTATAACCATATGACTTATCGATAGAGTCTGAAAGCCTTAAGCTAGCTACACCTCCACGCTCACGGTAGTAGAAGAAGAAATCTTCAATAAAGCCTTCTGCTTGAAAAGGTGACAATCCTCCTGCTGAGCTTACTATAATTTCGGGGATGAACTCCTGCATCCACTCCCACTTCTTAATATCTTGAGAATGCAAATCAAATCTGGTCTCTTCTAAAAGACTATCAATCTCTTCAGAAATCTTCATGTACTCTAGAAAGGCTTCTTCTTTAGATTTCTCAAAATCACTGCTCATTTTTATCCTCAAATTCGTTTATTTTTTCATTCTCTTCTTCAAGACTATCAAATATTTCAAGAATCTTCTCAATATGCTCTACAGCCTTACCTGACTCCTCATAAAGATCCACCATATGCTGATAAAATAGAGGGTCTCCTGAATCAATTCTAGCTTGATAGTAATCGTGAAGAGATTTTACAGCTTTTCGAGATTCTAGAAGCGAGGCGATTGATCCGATGCGCGGACGCGGTTTTAGGCTTAACTCAGTCACTTTGTATTTACGCGTGTCATGCTCAGGCCTTGCAATCTTTGAGTGTTTATGAATTTCAGAAATCTCATAATCTAGTTCTTTTAATTCTTTTAAAGTCATCTTACTCTTTTTAAATAGAGGGATATGAGATGTGTCTACGTAAATTTCGTCTGACTTTAGAGTAACTCTTCGGGTCGGGAACTCTAGAAGGAAGTTTTTAGTATTAGTTAGCGCTACATAGTCATTTTCTTTAAGTTTTGAGATGTTTCCCTCATTAACATCAGCTTTACTGTATTCAATGTTATGTCTATACTTTGATCCACTGAAAAATCTTAATGAATCTGTAATGCTATCATCATATTTCTTTCGACTGTCTTTGATTTCGTATGATGGAGACGATTTTGTTTTCATGCAATGATCACTGAAGCTTGTGCGAATAGTTGAAGCGACGGCATAATATGCTTCTTCAACTGTCTCTATCTTTTTAGACGGAATGAGTTTAAAGGCTTCTTCGTTAGCGAAGTCTTTGTCGATTTCCTTTTTCTCATTATATTCAGCAATAGTCATGTTATTAAATCTTGGGTGACGCTCATGGTCTGCTAAAATTCTGTAGTGTCCTGAGATAAATGAGTTACCATTGTCTACAGAGTAATCATAGGCAGCATTCCCCATGATTTTACTTTCGTATATCTTTACTGAAACTGATGACATTTATACCCCTTTGAAGTTACTTTTGTCAATTTTACCAAAAAGCTGTTTTAGAAGCAATTTTTGCTGTCTTGAAGTTCGAGCGAAAACTGCTCTACTAAGACCACCTAGTTAGACCCGAGGCTATCACGGCAAACTAGGTGGTCTTTTCGTGTTTCTATACAGTTTTAACGGAAAATGCTGTTTACTGTATGACTATACCCTAAGAGCTATTTTACAGTAGCCTTGCTGCTCTCATCTGCGCCTGAAATGGTCAGCATAACTATTAAGTTGCTTCAAACAATAACCCCCTATTGACTCTATAGTCCGCATTCAGCGCGAATCATTTTAGTGATTTTCTTCGTTTGCTTAACAGTGTCTACATTCACTGTACCTTATTAAAACCGAAATAAGACCTCAATTCACAGCAAAAGTCAAATGTTTTTCAGGCGTGTCTTATAACTTTTTTGAAAACTTTAAAACGCGATTGAGTTGGCATTTCTTGAGAGAACGTCTGTTTTTACCCGTAATGCCGCGGGTTTTCTTATAAAAAGTTTTCAAAAACCATTGACAAGCGCTAATTAAGGATTCATATTGGACTCACCAATCATTTTGGAAACAACACTTTGGGGAGTGATTGAAATGAATAACTATCCGTACCACATCAATCCGAATACGAATCGCGCTAACAAATGCTATAAGCCTGGGGATTGCCGATTCAACATTTCGCAAGATGAACACTATGCGACAGCAACTGAAGCGCTCGCAGCACGAGATGAAAAGACTGCAGCACAACAGCTGCATGAAGCCTCACTTCAGTACTATCGCGCTCATGATAAACACATAAATGAACTCTACTCTCAGGTACAAGAGGAAAGAGTTGATTTCGCTGAAACACTTCAAGATCTAGTCACAAAGGCTGGAATTGAAGTTACTAACTCGATGACGCCTCGAGAGGTTCTGAAAAAGATCGAAGCTTCTGAAAAGGCGGAAGATCTTCAGGATTCAATCAATGAGGCAAGGGTGACACTTAGAGGTATTAATCGTGAATCACGACTAGCTCGCAAAGCTGATTCGGATTACTCAGGATGGGCTCGATACTTCGAATCTGAAGATGGAACTATCCACTCTAATCGCACTCATCAATCAAACACTTCAAACTGGAGAGGAGATAGCGACAGAACGTGGCTCGTCGATCTTTCAGGAAAGACAATTGAAGAAGTTATCGAGAAGGCAGGTCCTAATCTCTGTTCAGAATGCTTCACTAATGCTGATGATTCGGCAAAGAAAACTTCGAAGAATCGCCGGCGAAGCAAGATCCATTGCAAGGGATCGAACACTGAACATTTCGACAGAGAAACTGCCGACCTAGGAAATGCTGGTGGCAACACCGCTATATGTAATGACTGTGGCCAGAAAATCACAGTTAACCTAACTGGGAAACTGCGTCTTCACCGAAAGGAAAATGTGCGTACTGGAACTAGCGCTAAGGCTCAGGAACGTACTTTGCAAGACGCGTAACCAATGGTTATTATAGTTCAAACAGAACTAATTATAATTTCATATAAACTAGAATACCGGTTCATTTTTATTTTGAACCGGTATTCTTATGCGGGCTTTAGTTTTAATTAAATTTTAAAAATACAAATGAGACAATGATTTAAATAATTCTTTTTAAATGTATGCGGAAAATCTGTTTTTAAAGAGACGATAATACTAATTAACTATTAAACTAAAATAAGATACTTTATCCTTTTAGTGATTTGTTTAATTTAGATAAGTATGCGATAGTTAATAGTACATATTGTGCTATTGTAAAGGATTTTCAAAGTCTTGTAAAAGAGGTATTTAATAATGTCAACCAAAAGATTTCATATAACGCCTGATGGACCTAAAAGGTGTAAAGTAAAAACTGGTACATGCCGTTATTCAAGCCAGCATTTTTCAAGTGAAGAATCTGCCCTTACAGCGATCTCAATACAAAAGCAAAAAGATAGCAAGAAAGAAAAGATAAGAAATCTAGAGCAGGGTTTGACACGATTCAATGATGAATCATTCTTCATGCGTAGCTCTTTCAGCCTTGATCAAGATACTCGAACCCCTCGGCATTTCGCTGAAGAACTTGAATCACGAGTAAAAGCGCAAGGTAAAGCACCTGAGCTCCATCATGCAGCAGGAAGCTGGCGCCTTCGCAATGGTGCTACAATGCCAATCCATGTAAGCGTCAAAAGAGGTGCACTAGTTGATAAAGAGGCTGAAGCTTATGTTGGTTTATGGACTGTAACAACTAAAATGACTAATTACAGTCGGACTGAAGACGTTGTTTCGCAGGATATTACCTTTAAATTCGATGATGAACGCAGCTCTAAAAGAAGTCTAATCCAAGCGCACGAAACCTTCCGAAATGCGCTTATTATGAGCGGTCTCCGTGAAGATGAAGAAGTCCTTGAAAAGAAAGCAGATGAGATGGTAGAGTCTTTCACTGCAATGGTTAATGCAATAGAAACTGAGTCTCAAGGTGAAGACAATCTGTGGAAAAAAGGAATGGGATACTTCACGAAAAGCGATCCGTTTACTATCAGAGTAGATGAAAGTTTTAGCAACTCAGCATTCACTGGAAGAAACTTTTCGAATTTCTTAAAAAGCAACTACATGTATGAATCTAGAACACCTGAAGCTGAAATAAGAATTACCGATCGAGACAAGAAAACAGGGAGTCAATGGTCGATACAGCGAAAGAATAATCAATGGTCAATAGAGATCATAGATAAAGACGGGAACAAAACTGAATCGCTCTGTCCAACCTCTAAGGATATTCACGCTCATGTTTACTATGCTGCTCTCGATCACATTAACCCAGATGACAAACGGCAAAGTCATCGTAAAGCCGAATACGCTCGCGATCTAATGGATAAAATAGAAGAAGCGTTAGAAGAAAACAAAGAAAGAGCTTCTGACACTTGGAATAAAGAAAGAATCATTAATGAAGAAAGACGAGCCAGAATCCTTTCAGCAGCTAAAAATAATGAACCTAAGAATAGTATTTTAAATAAAATATTCGATTCATTCAAATAGGCTTTTACAAAACTTTAAAACATTAATTAAATACTGAAAACTATCATTTTAAGATACTCGCGATATTTGAAATAAAATAACGCGAGTATTTTTCTATTTAAGAACGGAGTATTTCTCGAATGGCTGAAGAATATAGGACTTTATTTATTACAGGAGTCCATGGTCAATTCAGAATGTGGAAGAGGAACATCGAGCCTGAAATAAACAACTCTGATAAGTCAATTCAACTAGGAAACATCATTGGATGTAGCGATTACGCTAAAGACAAAGGTGAAAGAGGTCCAAATAACGCTATCTTGAAATTCAACAAGCTAGCAACCATGAAGCCTATAGAGTGGGTTCAAGTTATAGGTTCTAATGAGATAGCAGCTTTGAACTTCCCAGATGAGTGGTTATGTCTTGAAAGCCGAAAGCTTCTACGCGATATGTGGTTTGATTCTACATTCTCAATGAAAGTTGCTTTAGTTGACAAAGGAAGACTCGTAACACACGGCGGCCTAACATACGGAGAGTGGCTCAACATAGGTTCACCCACAGACCCAGACGAAGCTGCCGAGCGCCTTAATGACCGTTATCTACGAACACTTTACCAAGGTGATTCATTCAAACTCACTGGTAAACCTAACTTTGCTGCTAACCCTATATGGGCTGACCCTTTAAAAGAGACATACGGTTCATGGATAACTGCACCTATCGAACCACCATTTTCTCAGATTCATGGATCTTCCAACCTCTATTTAAAAGAAAATAGGTTTTTGACAACTGACCCTAACTCTTTAATCAGTTATGCTGATAGAGTAAGCTTCAACAATTACGGCTCAGTCGTGACTATCAAAGGCCGTAAGTTCACTTCAATAGATCTAGGTCTTGAAGGGCCGATACTCAAAGAGCTTGATCAGCATAAAGTTCTTTATCTAGAAAATTCAAGGATCTAAGTATTGGTTTATCGAGAATTAGAAGACAGAATTAAAGAATCTTAATGCTGTCTAGAACAGCCTCGAACTACCTTACCTACCATAGACTTTAACTTGAGGTGTATACGCGCACGTATAGACGCCCACCAACAACGCTTTCCCCTCCCACCTACTCTACAACCCAACTCTAAAAAGTAAGTTACTAACTAGCAATTTCCCTTTTCAACAACTGTAAGATACTAGGGTTCATTAGTGCTTCTTAAGTCTACACTAGGTTGAAATATGAATTCCTTAAAAGGTTAAACTCACTTATGAATATATAGTCGTATGCGATCTTTAATTTTTCAAGTATAGATCTATTCACTAAGTTATATTAAACGAAAAAATAGCGACTCTAAAAGTACAGTTTTCTGTATCTAACTACCTTACTTACCATAGACTTTAACTTGAGGTGTTTACGTGTGCGTATATAGCCACCACAACTACTCCACCAAACCTATTTAGATAACTACTTAATAAGTTACCCCTAGTATGTGATCTAAAAATTACCTCCACTACCCTGTGTCAAACTTCTAAACTGTTGGTAATATAAAGATATTCACACTTCCGATATTGCGAAAAGAAAGGATGGAGGTGCACCGCTTATGACAAAGACGAATAGTGAGACAAGAAAAAAGTCAAATGAACTATGGAAGACTGCCCGCCGCAGAAGAGCTCATCTTGCTCGAAAGGCTACTTCAACAGTATTCCCTAAGATTGAATTAAGCGAAACTGAGCACATCCCTCTTCTCAATCGCAAGTTCAAGACACTACGTTCTATCTACACTGATTTGAATGTTAGTTTTGTATCCTTAGACCCAAACACTAAGAAAGAGTGTATTACTCAAGACTTCAACACACTTTCAAATATTGGGGTAAGGATTAACTCTACTAGTAGTCTTATAGTTCTTGATCTAGATGTTAAAAGAAAGAATTCTTCTCTAGAGAAACAGCTTGATTATTTTAGTGATTTTTTTGATGTGAATCTTCGAGAAACTTTAACTGTTTCGACACCTTCAGGAGGGCTTCACTGCTATATTTCTCTCCCTAATGGATTGAATTTTAGTGAGTTTAGTAACTTCCCTAAAAGTAATCTAAGTCTTGATACTCCGAATAAGGCTTTAAAGTTTGTTCTTCCTTCAGAGATTGTGATTGACTGTGATATTAGAACTTCTGAAAGCGCTAATTACTTCTTAGCCCCAACTAGTTCTATTGATGGAGTCGAGTACTCTGTAGTTGATTTTGCAACTCCAATTTTACATGTTGGTGATAAGGGACTTGAGAACATAAAGAAAACTTCAGACTATATTAGAGACTATAGAAAGAACTCTAAAGATGGTGAGAAGAATAGTCTCGTTGAATCTAAAAAGATCAATTCTTTACCACATAAGAAATACATTGATGCTTTTGAGAAGTCACTTAATAAAACTCATAGCGAGAAGTCATTTCACTCTAAGAGAGCTAAGTTGTTTGCTGCTTTCTCCTGCTGCTACTCTGTTGAAGTACTTGAAGAACTTTGTATAGAGCTTGAAATAGATAGAGACACTTACCGAAAAGACCGAATCTCACAGGCTGAATTACACTATGATGTGGTTAACTTTGACTCTAGTGGGATACGTCATGGTAGTTACTGTGAACTTGGTAGAAATGCTACGAGATCATCGTATTCGAGAAGCTCTATTGTTTATACTGAAGAAGCTGTTCAAGCTCTTCTTGAGCATAATCAAAAGCGTGTTGCTGAAAGAAATATTGCTAGAAACCCAGACTATCAAAGAGTCTACCCTAGAGTTCTTGATATAGCTTCAATTAGCGAGACTCTTTTGACTAGTGGAAAAGGTCGTAAACGTCGTATTTCTCAGCAGTATTTAGACGCTATGGCAGTAATTGAGAATTTTGGTCAACCTCTTTCTAATGTTGGTGTAAAAATTATTGTTATTGCTCGTGATGCTGTAATTGAGAGGTTAGGTGTTTCTAGTTCTAGAGCTGGTGCTGCATTGCGTCTTCTGCGTGATTCTGGAATTTTAGTGATTCATTCTATGCCACAGGTAGGTTTAGCCACAACCTACACTATTCCTGAAATCTTCACGCATTCAGCTCTAACTAGAAGCCTTCGAATGGCTTGGGGCTTCAACGGTAAGGCTAAGACTAATACTGATGAGAAGTTCCATGCTAATCTTTATCTAGATCGTCACTCTTTGACTTTTAGAGAAGTCTTTACTAATAAGCCGGTAAAAACTAATTCTAATTTCATTGCGACTAAGGTCCAGCAGATGAACAGTAAAGTCATTGAAGGTTCTTCAATAGAGTTCAATCATAGCACATCTCTTTCTTACTTGAAGTCAGAGGCTATAGAGCGCGGGGTCGAAGTAATTAAGACTGACTCAGGTTACTCTATGGTTGATTCTGAGACTGGCGAAATTATTGAGTCAGCACCTCTACCTAAATCGGTTATTGAAGCTGATAATAAGGACTCTAGCGATGATAGTGAAGACATTGATGAAGACAGCAATCCTGAAAGTTCAGTAATCATTGCTGAAGTGGAGTCAGAATCCCCTCAAATTATTATTGAAGCTTCTGAAGAAGACCACTCCTCGATTTCTAAGCATTTAGATTCGATGAGTAAAGAAATTTCAAAGAATTACTCGCAGGTGTTTGAAGATTTGAAGAATAGTGAGGCTACTAAGCTTAAAACATCCTATGAGAGTAAGGTTATTTCTTTAAATTCGAAAATAGATGAAAATATAGGGCTGAAGATATCTAAAGATAAGGATGAAGATAGAGTTAATCTTAATACTCCATCAATTGAGTCTTCGGAATCAGATTATTGTAGTAAATTATCTCCTATTCAAGTAATTTCAGACGAAGTCTATTATAGGGAACATTCGCAATTAGAGTTCGAGAGAAGTATTGGTTTCGATTTTATTCTTCAGTCTGAATATGAAGCGATGGATCCTAAGCGTAGGCCGCCCCCTTTATTTAGAACTTGAGGTTAACAACTTAGCGCTTTAGTGATTTCTATAACTTTTGTTATTGATATTGCTTAGCGTTAGGTTGTTTTTCTCATGGAAGATAGGTTTCGCTATTATTCACCCTATTTTTGATATGATTCTTTTCTTCGCTTTCATTATTTTTTGGATGATTGCATCAATTAGAGTCAATAAAGAGTTTAATTCTACAGTTGATAGTGACTGGTTAGCGGCGAATGAGCCAAAGCAGTGGTGGCTTTTCATCTCGATTTATGGTTTTTGGCCTATAGGGTTTTTATTCTATTTTCTTAAAGTTCGTAAAAAGGTTCTTAAAGAGAAGTCAAAGAGATTGTCTTTAAAGAAAGTTAACGAATCGTATCCAGTCACAAGTGAGTTAAAAGTTGTTGAAGTGAAGCAGAGTGCTATTGTTGAAGAAAGTGTTTTTGACTTAGAGAATTCTACTCCTAAGTATGAAGTTAACTCCTATGAGTAATTTTAGAGTTATTTTTAAGACGTTTTGACTATTTGACTTAATTTTGATAGAATATAAATTAATAATTATGTAAGCCGGAAAGTTGAGGAATAGATGTTATCAGATAGTAAAGCAACGTTTAAAGAAATCTCTCTTAGTGAGGACTCATTTGAAGAGATTGAGATGACAATTGATAAAGCGGCTATCCCGCTTTTTATTAAACTTTTAACTGATATGTATCCTAAGCCTGTTGAGGGTACAGTCCGCGAAGTTATTTCTAACGCTATTGATGCAACTCAAGCGCTCCCTGAGTCTATGCGTAAGGCTATTGAGGTTTCAAGTCCTAGCGTTTTTAACCCATTTTTTACTGTTGAAGATTTTGGTTGCGGAATGAGTCTGCAAACTCTTGTTGATAACCTTGTTAAGTATGGCGGATCAACTAAAGGCAAGCCTAGTGAAGACTCTAACGATGAAGAACCGCTAGTCGACACTATTGGCGAGTATGGATTGGGTTCAAAGGCCCCTCTAGCTTATTGCAATGAGTTTACTGTTATTACAACTAAGGATGGAATAACTACTAAGGCTATTATTTCGCGACTTTCTGATAAGAGCAAGACTCGTATCCTTTATAGCAAGCCAACTGATCTTTCGAATGGAACTAGAGTAGAGATTCCAGTAAAAGAGAACGATTTTAGTGAGTTCAAGACTGCTATTTCTTCTTATTCTAAATTCGCTGTCGGAGCTAAAATTCTTATTGATGGAGTTGCTACTACTCCTCTTGAAGACTATATCGAACTGTCAGAAGTTCGGCTTAATCGTGATGAGAAGAATCCAAAGTATGGTAAAGCATATATTCTTCGCAGTCAGTCTAATAGCATTATTTCTTCAATTATCAATGGTAACTCAATTTCTCCCTCGCACTATATTCTTGGTGGCTGGTTGTATGAAAATCCAAATAGCTCTGAGTATCGAAGCCAATTCCGCGACACTAAGTTAATTGTTGAAATTAAGCCGAAAATTGTCGATTTTGACCCATCGAGAACAAATATTATTTCTAATGATAATTCTCGCGCTCTCGATTCTTATGTTAAGCAGCAGCTATTCGAATCAGTTGATGATGTGAAGTCTAAAATCATTAAAGTTCTTGACCGTATGAGCGAGAGAGAGCTAGTAGAATTAGCTGCTTCATATATTAAGTATAATCGTATTTCTTTTGAGAATGATAAATTCTTAATTGATACACGACAAGGATCAGTATACAGAAGATATAACTACGATACTCAGCGTGAAATACCTAAGGATATTTTCGCAAATTCATCAGGCTTCGACCCGCTTGAATACGCTAGTATTAGCGAAAGCTCTTTAAAGTCTTACAGTGTAGTTTCTACAGAATCTAATGTTACTTACTCTTTCTATAACCCTATTTCAAATTATGATAGCATTGTAGAATTAAGAGCACATAGCCATAAGATTACAGAGAATAATTCACATATTCTTAGTAACTTCATTAAAGGTGAGTCAAAAACTCTTGAGCAGTTGCTATTTCTAAGTAATTTCCATTTGAAAAATTCAGGAATGACTCTTTTTACTAATGTTACTGAAGCTGGAATTAAAACTCTATCTCGTAATCGTAAAGTATTCTCTTCTAACTTCAGCAACTCAAGCTATATCGCTTATATGGTTGAGGAGCCTGATAAAGAAGATATTGCTAACATTGAGAAGCTTTATGACATTAAAATTTCAGTGTGTGATCTCACGAAGACTGTTAAAAAGATTAAAGAATTGACTAAGAATCAGAGTAAAATTAAGAAAGAATCCTCTGATAAAGAAGAAGTTTATTTAATCGGTTCTGAGATTGTTGTTAATAAGGGTCGCTCTAATCTGGATGAAGATGATTTTATGAATGGGTTTAATTATCTTTCATATAAGCGTTACTCTACTGAACAAATTAATCTAACTGAAGCTATCAAAGAGAAGAATATTTCATTCTTAATTACCGAGCGTTACTATGACATTTCTGACGTAAAGTCTATCATTATCGGGTTAATTAATGCTGGTCTTGAAATACCTAAAGGCGAAAAAGTTTTTGTAGTTTCAAGATTGGGAAATAGAGATGGAGGAAATCCTCTAACTATAAAAGTTCTTAACCTCCTAAAAGACTATGATAAAGCTTATGTTTCGTCAAAGTTCAATGGAAAAACAAAACCTGCAAAAGAGATTATTGAGAAAAAGACTTACTCAGGACAATATCTTGAATCATCAATTTCTAGTGTGAATAGAGATATTGCTCTAAAATTCTTCCTTCGTAATAATCGGTTTTACATTCATTGTAGAGATGGTTTAGAACATCTTAAGTTAAGTATTTCTGAACCTGATCTTAAAGAAATGGTTAATATTGCTGTAACAGACTATACTGAAGATGAGAGAGTAATCTGTAATGATTTATCATCTGTTAACCATGATAAACGTTTAGAGTTATTTAAAGAAGCTATTGACGAAAAATCTTATCTTAAGATTAACGCTTTTTGTAATTTCATGAATAGTCAATTATTCTCGTCTTCAGTTGAAAAGAAAATAATTTCTACTGTTATGTGCGGTACTAGAGAAAACTTCACAACTGAACTTGAAAAGATGGTTCTAGACTATGTGGGATCAGAACTAGACGAAATTGCTAAAGAATTCGATAAGAATTAATAGTCTTCTTAACGTTTAGCATTTAAAGCGCTAGCGGGCTAGAAAATATATCTAGCCCGCTAGCGAAGTATGGTCATAATCCTTTCTTTTTAAAAGTGAAACATAGCACAAGGGATAATCAATTTTAATAAGTGATTCTATGCAATGAGTTTTTAGAAAACTTTCGGTACAATCTTTAACGAATCATAAAATAAAACTGAAAGGCTATAGAATGCTTAAACACGGAGATGTCGACTTTAACTACATCCCTCTTTCCTTTGGTGGAGATAATGAGAAGTTTCTTGAAGTTACTTATAACAAGAATCTTCCAGCCTTCGCAGGCTATAAAGCAATCCTCATTAAAGACACTATTGCTGGACCGGGCTTAGATGATGAGGCCTACTTAGCAAATAGAGGATATGCTCCAGACAATAAGGCTCGAATCAACACTTGGGTAGTTCGATTCCCGCGTTATGTTCTTGCTGAATTTAATACTCACAGAGTCTTTTCACGTAACTCAGCATCATCGAGAGCTCGATCAGTAAAGACTACAATTCGAGACGTAATGGTTGATCCAGTTATTCCAATCTTCACTAAGAACCAAAAGGGCATGAGCGGTGTAATCATGTCCGGTTCTGAATACGAAGAAGCTAAAGATCTATGGCTAGAGTCACGGGATCATGCAGTCCGCGGCGCTCTTAAGCTTCTTCTTGGTGAGGGTTACATTGATGCGGAAATTAGTGACCGCGAAGTTGCAGAAAACTACGAAAAGTACATTGACCTGTATTATGAAGAGTATACTGCTGAAGGTAACGATAGGATGTTATCTGTTCATAAGCAGAACTTCAATAGACTTCTAGAACCTTTCATGTGGCAAGAGGTTGTCATGTCTTCAAATACTCTAGTAAACTTCATGGAGCTTCGTGAAGGTTTAGCGTATGATCTTGAAGATGGGCCGAACACTGCTCAGCCTGAAATTGCTGCTATCGCATTTTTAATGAATGAAGCAATTAATGTTCATACTCCTCATATTAGCAATGTTCACGCTCCATTCATTTCAATTGAAGAGCAGGCTAATCTTAATAATGCAACACTCGAGGAGCTTATTGAAATCGGTATGAAGTCTTCAGCTTCTGCAGCCCAGGTCTCATACCACGATAAAGCTACTGAAACTAAGAATACAGCAAGCGTTGCATTAGGTAAGCGTCTCCTAAAACTGCGTCATATGAGCCCATTCGAGCACTTCGCTATTGCTAGAAACATCGGCGGCTACTTTGATGGTGAAGAATTCAAGAATAATCCTCTTTCAAGTAACTTCGGTAGCGAATGGGTCCAATTGCGACCAATTCTCGAAAGTCTTGAAAATGTGCAAAGAGTTCGAGCATACCATCCTGAACAGACTACCTCTAAGGTTGAGGGTGATTTTATCCCTAACGATTCAGACTTTGTGAAGAAGGGTAGTCATTATGGTTTTGATTGGGGTCGAACTCCAGAGGCTGGCGAAGTTTCAGCTTTATAATTTTTAAAATACCATATTTTAAGAATATATAAGGGTAGTATAAAGAGTCTTTTTATTTTAGGCTTTTTATACTACCCTTTTCTAGAGTTAGTTTTAATTTAGGGTTATGTGATTAACAAGAAACTGTAGTTTTTATTTTTGTTTTTAGAAAAATATATGATTTAAAACAAACTTAAAGGTGGAAATGAAATGGCTAAGTATCATGTTAATCCTGAAACTGGGGTAGTAGGTGTTTGTAGAGCTAAACCCGGTAACTGTTTTTATGGGAGTGATTCTCCACATTATGATTCAGAAGCAGATGGATTAAAGGCTTATGAAGAGTCTATGAGGAGTAACAATCCTCTTGAATCTTTTAAAAAGCAAAAAGTTGAAATGTCTAAGTCGATTAAAGATAATATTTCAGTCAGCATGGATATTCTTCCTTCAGACGAACTGTTAAACTACATTAATAGTTCTCCAAAGATTCATAAAGAAGTTAATGAAATTATTGACGTTAGAGCTAAAAATACTTTTGATTTCTATAATAGACTTCAGAATTTTAAGCCTTCAGAGTCTAGCTCTGGAGTAAGTTCAGACTCTGAAACATATAGAATGCTTTCAAATCATCTTAGAGAGTATCGTGATCGATCAGCTGAAATTGTTGAGGCTTACATATCTAGTGATTTTTATAAACCTCTATCTAAGAAACTTGACGATGATAGATATATTGGTATAGCTAAAAAGATTGATAGTTTAGAACCAAACACAGTCGAATGGGTTCAAGCGCGCCATAATCGTATCGGTGCGTCAGATGTTTCTTCAATAGCAACTATAGACTTCACACCTCCGAATGAACTCCCAAGTTATGCTAAGTTAGCTCTTTCTAAAGTCGAAAAAAGCAAGACTATAGTTGAGGAACCTAAGAATATCCATAAAGTTAATTCAATGAAATCCGGCCCTTTGTATATAGGTAGAGTGTGGGAAGATAGAATTCGCGATGACTTTATCAAGGAAAATCCACAATATACAGTCTATAACGCTAAAGCTCAGTATCAACATCCAAAGAATGAATGGCAAGTAATCAATCTTGATGGAGTCATGTCAGATCGCCCTGATGGTAAGCCAAATTGCTTACTAGAAATTAAAACAGGGTCTTATCCTGAGGCTTGGGAGAAAGGTGTTCCTGTAGGCTATAGAGCCCAAGTTCTTTACGCTTTAGAAACTACAGACTTAGATTATGCTATTGTTGAAGCTAGAATCAATGACAATCAGCGTTTTACTTATCGAATAGAAAAAGGTGAAGAAATTTCTCCAGGGCATGGTATTTCTATGAAGCAGTATTTAGAAAATAGAATAACACCTTGGTTTGAGGATTTGAAAAGTAAACGTCCTCTTATCAACACATAAATTGATATTAGTTTTCAGCCGGTGGTAAAACGCTATTACGATCCATACGAGCTGTAACACAACCGGTATCAACTGGATCGAAGCAGAAGCTTTCAAAACTTATATAAGCTCTTCATCTTCATTGCCAGTTGATACCGGTTTTTAGTCTGTACTATAGAAAGATTTTACAAAAATGTCTAAACTCGATGACCTCATAGGTATTTTAACTCAAGAGAATAAAAGAATTCACGCTAAAGAGGCTGACGATAAGCCAAGCTTGACCCTCTTGCTAGTAGAAGCGATACATAAAGCTTTAGTCGAGATAAAATATGGCGCTCCAGTTAATGAGTTTAAGGATTTAGCTATCCTGCACTTAATTGTTGATGGTGCTTCTTCAGGTTATTCAACTGAGTCTATTAGAAATTTTGTAATGGACTTGAAGCATGAAGAATCTGATAATGACAATGATTAACTAAAACTTTATAAAACGAGTTAAAAGAATGAAAAAATAAAAAAATAGAATCAGTCTAAAAACTGCGCTACTAAGACCCCTCTAGTACGCACGCTATAGCGTTGCTAACTAGGTGGTGTTTTCATTAAAAAAGGCAGTTTTACTGCAAAATGCTGCTTACTGTATGACTATACCCTAAGAGCTAAAATACTGTCTTAGGCTGCAGTCTACTAAACCCTTAAGAAAGGTTTTATATGAACGAAAAGAATTCGTCTAGTGAAGATATAGATGAGAAAGTCTATTCTTACAAAAAGAAATTCAAGAGAATTAAGTCTTTAAGTTTCTTAAAGAAAAATGAGAGCGAGAAGGCTAAATGAAAGAGTCAATCGTATGGATTGATACTGAATTTTCAGGGACCTCTCCAGAGTCGGACGAGCTTTTAGAGGTGGCAGCGTTAATCACTGATCTAAAAGGAAATATTATCAGCGAGCCCTACCACTCTTTAGTAAGTGTTAAGAATATTTCTTCAATTATTTCAAAATCAGTTGATAAAGTTAAAATCATGCATGAGAAATCTGGTTTATGGAGTGACCTCTGGAATAAAAAGTCTAAAACAACTGAAATAATAGACAAAGAAATGGTAAGATGGTTAGAAACGAATTGCGAAGAAAAGACGATTCTTTACTTTGGTGGTAATTCAGTAACTACAGATCGAAATTTTATTGCTAGTAATCTTCCCAAATTTTATAGTATGATCTCTTTCAGATCTATAGACGCTACCACGCTTTCAATAGTTTTGTCTGCAAATAGCGGTTTTCCGAAGTACTTCAAAAACCCTAAGCATAGGGCTCTTGATGATGTTAAAGAGTCAATATTAGAATACCAACATTACACTCGATGGATTACGATGTTCAGTTTGAGTCCAGTACTTATAGATGAAAAATAAAAGATATATGGAGAATATAAATAAAATGTCAAAAACAGTAATTTACACTAAGCCTGACTGCTCACAGTGCGAAGACACTAAGAATCTTTTCAAAGAGCTTAATTTAGAATTTGAGACTGTAGACATTGTTGAAACACCTGAAGCTCGAGAAATGCTTAAGAGCGAAGGTCGCAGAATGATGCCTGTAGTAAAGACAGAAAATGATTCTTGGGAGGGCTTTGACCCTAAAAAGATTAACGCTTTAGCTGGTGTCGAATCAGTTGAAGATGATGACGATATTTGGGATTAATTTCTTAATAATTTTCAAATTTTGATTAAGGGGTTAGATGTTTTATTGCATCTAGCCCCTTAAAAGCGCAAGAAATGTGTAGATTGATAATTTTAAAAAATATTCGGTACAATAATTAGTATTCAATTTTTTGTAAGAAGTGGAGCGAACTTAGAGAATGAGCAAGAACTTTAAAGATGTAATCGTAGAAATCAAAAACGCCTATAATATTGTGGATTACATTCAGCAATCAGGTACTGCACTGAAGTCAGCCGGTGTTAACAAGTATAAGGGATTATGCTGCTTCCACAATGAGAAATCAGCATCATTCGTTGTAGACGAGCATTTCCAGAATTATCGCTGCTTTGGTTGCAACGCCTCAGGTGACTTGATTAAGTTCGTGCAGGCTACAGAAAACCTAGAATTCATTGATGCTGTAAAGAAGCTTGCTGAAGATAAAGGTATTGAATTAGAGTTGTCTGATGATGCAACTTCTATCGACTATAAATCTTTAAGAGCTTGTATTAAAGAAGCTGCATTATTCTTTGTTAAAGAGTTCCGGAAACTTGAAGACACGCATCCAGCAAAAATTGAAGTGACAAACAGAAAACTTTCCCTAGATAAAATGGTTTACGGTTACTCGCCAGATGGTCGCGATAAACTTTATAAGCATCTATCGAATCTGGGGTACTCCGACGAAGTTATTCTTCAGACTGGCGTCTGCGTAAAATATAATGAGAATTCTAAAATTAGTGACTTCTGGCATGGTCGGTTAATGTTTGTAATTACAGACATTACAGGTAAGCCTATTGGATTCTCTGCTCGAAAGCTTTTCGACACTGATAAAAGAGGTAAGTACGTTAATTCTACCGAAACTCCTCTATTTAATAAGTCTTCAGTTCTTTTTAACTTAAGCAAGGCTAAGAAACTTGCTGGAGAGAAGAAGAGTGTTATTGTAGTTGAGGGGCAGTTTGATGTTGCTTCGTATGTTGAAGCTGGGGCTATTAATACTGTTGCAAGCTCGGGAACGGCTTTTGGCGAGAAGCAAGTTATGATCTGCCGACGATTAGTTTCTGAAGAGGGCGAGATTGTATTTGCTTTTGATGGCGATGTAGCCGGAATTAAAGCTGCTAAGAGTGTTTTCAAGATTAGCCCTCTAATTCATCAGCAGTCATTCTTCGTTACATTTCCTAAAGGGGCAGACCCTGATGATTACAGGCAAAAGAATGGTAATGAAGCTTTATTAGAATTTACAGAGAAGAATAAGAAACCTGCTGTTGAATTTATTCTCGATCTAGAGAAAGAGTCTTTAGATTTAACCTCTCCAGTTGATACAACTAAATATCTTTCAAAGGCTGCGCGAATTCTTAAAACTGTAACAAGTATAGCACTTCGTGAGGCTTATATTAAGAAAGTCGCATTAGATACATTCACTTCTGTAGAAACTATTAAGAAGATGGTTGATGAAGCAGAATCTCTGATTAAAGAAGCTCGGACTGTAGACAATAGCGAAGAGATGTCTTCAGATGAAACAGAAGCGTCGTCTGAGGCTAAAGAATCTATTGTTGAATCTTTAGAAACTGACAATAGTTTTGATACTGATGAAGTTCTTACTAAAATTGCTAATGAAGATATTTATAATCTTTCAGCGAAATTAGTCTCTATTTCTCTTTATGATCGCCGCTTTATCAAGTATCTTTCTAAAGTTGCGATGATGTTCCCGAAAGAGCTACGTATTATGGCTAAAGAGGTTATTGAATTGAAGCAGGATGCTAAGATCATTCCCGAAGCGTTTACGCATGTTCGATTAGCCTCATTCTTAATTGAGCAGGATTTCATGAATAATCTTAATGTGACTCCAAGCGAATCTGATCTAGTTGATCTTTGGAAATATTTGTCTTCTGAATTGCGGGAACTTGTTGTTTTCACGGCTGAAAATACTATACGTGCTAAAATTGCTATGATCATACAAAACTCAGGGGTAAATACAACTGAATTTTTAGAAAAAGCTTTAGAAAGAGAACAGTTAGAAATAGCTAAACTCCATGAGAGATTTGGTTTGAATAAAAGTGATTAATTAAAACTATTGTTTAATTGTCTGATATTCAATTTACGGCTTTATTTATAAGGAGGGCCGAATTCTGAACGAAAGAAGAGTTTACTCAGTATTATTAGACATGGAGAAGATGGACAGTGATTTTAACAGACTTTCCGCTAAAAAGAAAAGATGGTACTCTATTGTTGAGACCTTCATTGAAGATTCTTTTGAGAATAAAGTCTATCAATTAATTAGTGTCTCTAACTTTACTTCAGAAAAGCCTGAGCAAATATTTCTTGAAGGTGAATTTAGTGTCGATAGAGAATATAGGCTAACTATAAAAGGGCCAAGAAAAGAAATAACTTCTGAAAAATATTACTCTGAATTAGTTAGCGGTAAAGCTAATACGATTGAAAGCAAAATTCGACTTACATTTAAAACTGGCGACTCTTTAGTTTCTATTGAGTGGCTTCAAAGTAATAAATTTGCAGCTCTTCAAATTGAGTCCGATAATGAGAATATTGAGGAAGAGTCTCAAAGAATTCTTAGGTCTCTAACATCAGTGAAAGTTTCTGAAAGAATCAATCTGACTCTCGAGGAGGCCTTCTATAATGAAGTTTTTAGAAAGTAATATTACTTTAAAATATACGAGTTTTCGATATTAAAATTAACACTAAATAATAAGCTCTGCAGAGCCGATTTCAATACAGAATGGACTTGCAATGGGAATCTTTAAAAGAAAATCAGCACCTAAAGACATAACTAAAGAAGACACTGGAAAGTTTGAAAAAGACTATAAAAATGTCTATGAAGCTTTAAAGGGTGAGTTTGGAATTGGCTCTCTCGATACTAAAGAAGCAGTTTTCTACTTTGATGATGTTAACTATCTAGTCAGATGCTCAGAAGGTAAAGTCAAGATTGTATTCAATATCCCTGAGCTTAATCTAGAAAGTAGACTAGCCTACGAGCCCGAATCGGAAAAGTTTAAAGATGTTCCCGGCTCTGTTAACGCATTCGACATTATGGATGGTTATTCAGAAATAATGAGAACCTCAGAGCCTGAGGTTCTTAAAGGTATATTTAAAGCTTATTCTATTCGTCGTGCCCAAGAATTGCTCGAAAAGTTCCCAAAACTAATTAAAGTTCGTTCTGAAATTCTTTCACAGCAATCAGCAGTTGTAGGTACTAAGTCTGCAGATTTCTTAAATTATTCAATTGATGAATTGAAAGAAGAGCTTGACCGTTTAGAGAAGCTTCGGAAAGAGTTCGAATCAGATCTAGGTATATCGTCTAGTGATTTTTCTTCAGTAAAGATTAAAGTTCTTAATAAGAACTATGTTAGCAGGATAGCTACAGAGAATTATATTTTAGATATTGCTTCAGGTGAAGGTACTAATTTACAAACTATTAAAGACACTTCAGATGGTTTTATTTTTGAAGATCTTTTAGAGACTATCTTAATGCTTTCGGTAAGTGATATAGTAGAAGTTGATTATCCAGGTAGGCTTAACGAGAATTGGAGCACTGGCGGTGATTCTCTTCCAAGTTTGGATGATGATGACTTTATCTCTATAGGTAAAAAAGAAGATTCAGACTCTAATTTTTCCGACTTTGGGATTAAAGAATTAAGAGACGATAGTCATTCAAAAGAGATCTTAGATTCCGAGGTTCTTACTGGAGACATATTAGAGCCTGTAGATGGTTATTCTTACGAAGAAAATCAAGAAGCAGAGTCATTTTCTTCAATTGACGATGACGGTAAATTCTTTTATGAAGAAATGGCTGAAGTCGAAACTTCAAAGAACACTCTTTATGCATCAGATAATATTGAACCAGATATACTAAGAATCTCTAATAATGATCTGATTGATGAATCTAAGAAGAGTGAACTACACCGCAAGGTTCGTCAAAATTTCGTTCTCGAGCAAGAATTAGAGGATATTGAATCTCTTTTAGAGATGAAGCGACAAAAGTATGAGCAAAGTCTTGGGGATTTTGAGAATTTGAAGTTTAATGCTGAAATTGATCATGTAGGTCATGATGAAGCAGTAACAGCAGACACTGAAACTTTAACGAAGATTGAAAAAACAAAGGACTCAACTAGCGTCAATTTCTTAGAAGTTGAGAGTGTCGAGTCTGATCGTTACCTTGTCAACAGTGAGCGTTTGTCTCTACTTGAAAGAATAGCAGTTATTGTTGCAGAATTATCAGACGAAGAAGTTCAGTCGATTTTGCATAGAATAGATTTGAAAATAAAGGGAATTAATAGCGTAGAGAATATTGCTTTCCATAGCCCTATGGACGCTCAGCTAGAGTCAGTTGACCCTGACTTTCTTGAAGTACCAGAAGTTATGACAGAAAATGATAGTTTCGTGATTCCTAATGTAATTGTCGAAACTGAAGATAAAAAGTCTATTGGTGATTCAATCCTACCTGTAGTCGAATCGAGTTTTGCTAATACAACAAGCAACCTTGAGGCTATCCAGGAGGAGATTGCGCGAAAAAGCGTCAGACCTACGAAAAAATTAACTCCAGCGTACTTTGCTATTGTTGAGAAATATGGTTTTAATCCTCTTGTTTGAAAAGCACACTTCTTTGATATAACTTAATATAATTTTTACTCTAAAGTCTTGAGGAAGTAAATGTTTGACAGTCAATCAAATGTCTCGGAGAGCAAAGGTGACAGCAAGTATGGTCTAACGATTTTACTTGCTGTTCTCTTTCTCCCCGCTGTAATCATAGGATTTACCTTTTGGTTTATCATGTTCCGAAAACTACGCCAAAAGCGTTCAGTGTCAGCAGTAACAATGCTAATTCTTGAATTGCTGTTAGTAGTTTTATGGATATCTACTGAAGCGTTCTCTAGAGCAATGTATGTCTTCTCTGATTTGTCATCATTTGCAACTGAATGGACAGAATTACTACCTGCAGTCTTAATTATTAACGCAATGTTAGGCTTCATTGGTGGCTTCGGTGGTATTTTATGGCAAGTTCACACTCTAAAGAATAACCCTGATAGGGTACATCTTGAAGGTAGTTGGACATATAAATTCAAGTATCGCCGCAGCCCAATCGAAGTATTAAGAAGAAAAAGAACAATTGAAGGTCTTAAAAAAGGAGAGTTTCTAGAGGAAGGTAGAGCACCGTTAGGTCTTGATGAAGAAAACGGAGACTTAGTTGCTTATCGTTTTAACGAAGAAGCTGTAAAGCAGACTCTTATTAGTGGTGGTGTTGGTTCGGGTAAAACCATTACGATGCTTTCTCTAATCTACGCAGACATCCAAGAGGGTAAACCTTTAATTATTATTGACTTCAAGCGCTCCCCTCAGTTAGCATCTAAAGCCGCTACTTGGGCTAAAGATGCTGGTGCCGGATTCTATCACTTCGTTAGTGGCGACCCAAAGAGTTATAATATTTCTAATTCTCCTGGTCAAGCATTCTGGGATCCGTTAGCAAGTGGTTCAAGAACTTACAAGGCTGACATGGTCTTGAATATGCGTGAATACGATACCGCGTCTGCTGTATATAAAGATAATATGACTCAATTGCTTCAGGTTCTTTTTGCTATGCTTGAAGAAGCTGATAAAAGTAAGGCTCCGTCTATTGATTGGCAGTCTGGAGGAATTAAGCTACTTGCTTCAGCAATTAAAGATGATAATCTTATGGAATTAGCTATTGCCTGCGAAGGGACTAGTATTCAGGAAGAAGCTGAAGGATTAGCTGAACAGGCTAAAGGTAAGACTCAGATTGCGCACGCAGTCGGAGCCCTTCAAGGTCAATTAAGAACTATTACAGCTTCGGACTATGGACGTTGGATGAAGTTCTCGAAAGATGAAGAAGATAGAAATATTAAGCTTCATGAGCTAACCTCTACGGGCAATAATGTCATTTTATTTTCTCTTAATTCTGACGATGAGAAAGAGTTCGCTACTTTCGTTGGATCAATGATTCTTTCAAATATTACTGCAGTTTCAGCTATGCGCCGTAATGAAATGACTTCAAGAAAATTCCCTCAGTTGAATGTATATGTTGACGAATTTCAGGCAGTTCCTCCAACATCTGTTACTTCACTTTTAGAAAAATCTAGAGAATCTAAGATTGCAATGACCTTAGCGCAGCAGTCGTTTGAGCAGATTATTTCTTCTGCTCCATCAAACGGTGAGGCGTATTTGTTGTCAATTCTTGATACTTGCTCTAATTTCATTATCCATGCTGGTATGACTGAAGATTCTGCTGAAAGATTATCAAAAATCTTAGGTAAAGAAGAGTTTACAGACTATGTGAGAACTAATCAGAGTTCTAGTTTCTTCTTTTCTTGGAATTGGTCTAATAAGAGAAATAATATTGTCCAAACTCGTAATGCTCAAAGATGGATTTTTGAACCAAGTAGATTCTTGAGACTATCTTCACCAGACGAAAATAATGGTTTCAAATCAACTGCTGTAATTATTAATAAAGTTTCTGCAGACAGTAGACTTAAGCCTCTTCGTGATGGTGCTGCTGCAAGACAAGTTTGGATGATACCTTCCCAAGAAGTGCTAGTTGAGCATAAAGCTGCTTTAAAACCCAGTGTTCCGACTAAAACTATCGCTTTAAATGAGGAGTCTGACTTAACTATCGAGAATCTTGAGGATACTGAGGAAGACTTCTTATCATATAGTTCTCGAATCTATAATAGCCACTTAAACGGTGAAGATCCAGATTATTCAATTCAAAAGACTTCTAAGCAATCGGCTACTGAAGATTCTTCATTAGATTCATTTAATGATTATTCGCAGAGTAGTCACTCTTCGAGCGAGTATGTTCCAGAGTATTATGACGAAGCATTTGAGCCTGTGCCTCCAGCACCTACTGAAGAGCAAATTGATGGGGACTTTGAGTGGGAGGTTCTAGATGAAGAGACTGAGAATGAACTTAATGAGGTCAATTCGAAGTTAAGAAAAGCAGAGTCAAAGACTGATTCTATAATTTTTGATGAAGATTTAGAAGAACTTCCCTCATTTAATCCTCCTGCTCTCGACTCAAAGGCTAAGAATGTAGTAAAGAATAATTCTTTTGAGGAATTCTTCAATCCTAACTTCATACCTGAGAAGAGAGAAAATAAAAAATTAGGAAAGAATTCAGTTAAGAAAGAAAATTCTTTAGATTCTTTTAATGATGACGATGAGTTGCCTGACTTAGATTTTTAGCGACAATTCGATATTAGTTACTGAAGATAAAACGTGAAAGTAAACGGGGTTTATATAGTGATTCCTACAAACAGACCAGGTCAGGGCGGCTTACCACAGAACCCTAATCAGCCTCCAAGAAAGCCTCAGGGGGGTTTGCCATCAAGTCCGGGTAATCGACAGCAAGGGTTACCGCAAGATTTACCAAACCAAGCTCAAAGAAGGGTTCGACCCGAATCCGCCAATCAGAGACAGCAAGGTAATCAAGGCGGAAATTTGAATCGTCCGCAAAGTCCTAATCAAGGCCAGCAACAATTCGATGAAGGGTCAAAAAGCCAAGGCTTACCTAGTAGATTGAATTATCGAGACGATGGACTTCCAGAACTTTCGAATGAAAATCCTCTTCATTCAGGGTCTATGAGTCAGAATCGCAAGCCCGCTAGACCCCGGCCTATTCAGAATGATAGAGTAGTAAATAGTTTTGATGATCCCGAAGACGATACTTTTAGCTCGATACCAGTAGATGAGCAAATTGAAGAAACTGAGTATGATCCTTATGACGAAGAGGATGCTAGAGTTCGGGCTGAAGATGCAGAGCGAAAGAAGCTTCTTGAAGAAGCTCGAATGAGAAAAGCTCAGCGAGAGAAAGAAGAGTTAGATAAACTCGCGGAGGAAGAAGAAGAGTCAAAACAACAGGCTGAAGCGCTCGCGGCAAAGCAATCACAGAAAAAGAGTAATAAGTCTAAGAAAAATAAGAAAGATAAGACTGGGCAGGATATTTTTATTGATGAAGAAAATCTTAAATTAAAGCCTTACGGTAATCCTAATCGAAAGTCTATTAAAGTCAATGACTTTGATGAACGTAAGAATAAATCTCGGAATGCAGCTATAGTTAAGTATTCAGTTATTGGGTTATTAGGAGGTATATTTTTATTAGGCCTTAAGAGTTCTTTTATGCCTGCGGATCAATGGACTGCTGATGAAATTCAGGCAGAAGCTTTAGCTGCTAATAATGTCACTGGTTTCCCAATTGAAAGCGGTAGAGGATATGCAATTGACTTTATGCAGGCTTATTTGACTGATGATAAAGATAAAGTTGGAAATTCAGTATTAGGTTATTTCTATTCGGGTAATTTTGCTCCTTCTAACAATGAAGCAAGATATATGAATCAAAGCTTACGTCAGAAAATTCTCTATGGGCCAACGATTTACTCTGTAACTCCTTTAACAGACCATTCAACAAGTTATGTGGTAGGAGCACTAGTTGAGTCTTCAAACTCTGAGGCAAAAGCACCTTCAGATGATTCAGCCTCACATTGGGAATTTTTTAACGTCAATGTATATGCTAATCCAGATACAGGGGCACTATCAATTACCCCTGACTCTCCAACTGTTGTCCCAGCAGCTGAAGTTATGGCTGCTTCGGATGTCCCTGACGCGAATCCTATCGGAACAGGTTCTGTTGATGAAGAACTTACTAAATCCCTCACTTCAGTGGTTCAAGGATTTATGAAAGGCTACGCAACTTCTTCACCTACAGATCATTCAGCTCTTGATCAGTATATTGTTAGTGATGCTGGCAGCGAACTCAAGAGGGGACTTGATGGTCAATATGATTTTGCTGGTGGTATTGAGTCTGGCTTAACCTTTGAGGCTTATCCAACTGAAATCCCTGGCGAGGTTAAGGTTAAAGTTGGTGTTCGTTGGGCTAATAATATTCCAGGAAATAAAGAAATAAGATCTGAGTATAACTCTAACTATATTATGACTTTAGAAAAGCAAGATAATGATAAGTATTTAGTAAGCAAATTTGCGCCTGAATACTTTGTTGCATCGGATGCGCTAGAAAGCGAGTAAAATGTTTTAGAAAAGATTAAAACAAAAGTTTTGATATTAAAAAGGATCTTATCTTTAAATACTAGTTTAGGTGAGATTTAGGTCCTGTACAGACAAATCCATGGAGTAAATAAAATGGAACTTTTAAATAATTTAGTAGAAATTGAAGCAGCAGGTTCAGGTTTGACAAATCTTTGGAATACAGTTCTAAAGAGCTGGATTACCCCGCTCTTTATTGCTGCTGTAGCTGTATTCGCTATCATGTTCATTAAGGATCGCGCTTGGATGAAGCTTATTGGCTTCGTCGGTATTGCCGCGGTTGTTGGTGTTCTTGTCTTTGCTGGTGGAGAGCTATTCGGTAGTAAGGACGCAGGTCTTACTAAGGTAGCTAAGAATGCCGCTAAGCAAATTAACACTGTAGCCCCTGATCTTTCAGGTACTGCTGAATTTACAGATGTTTATAGCGAGTAATTGTAAAATTATTCTATAATTTTAAAAAAGAATAGAAAGTACGCTGAAATAAGATATATTCAGCGTACTTTTTTAGTTTAGAAAAAAGAAAAAGTAGATATGCGGTTCAAAGCGATATTAAAAATAAGTTTAAAAACACTTAATTTAAGGGGCGGAAAAGCGAATGGCAAAAAAAGCTAGTAGCTCAGACAAGTCGAAGTCTCTAAAAAATCTTGACATTTCAGCAAGGGCTATTATCGACAATATAGTTTTTAGCAAGACTGAAAAAATGGCCTATTATAAGGTTAGCAATGAAGTATTTGATTTCCTGTCTAGTTCTCAGCAGGTTAGCTTAGGGCTTAGAGTAACAAACGCTCTGAATGATCTAATGTCTTCAAGAAAAGAAAAACTTTCCTGCCATATGATCATTACCTCAGTACCAGTTGATGTTGATTCATGGTCTGCGCAAGTAAAAGAAATTTCAAAAGGTTGGGGGACCCCTGAAGGGTTTGATAGATATATTGATGAGCAGGTGCGCTATCTTCAATATGAGCAATTCCATAGGAAAGTTACATACTTGGGAGTAAGCCTGGGTAAAAGAGGTGCTATCGAGTCAAGCGATACAAATATTTTTGAAGCTGGCGTTAAAGGAGCTTGGGATACTATTAAAGAAGGTATTGCTACATCATTGAAGCAACCTACAGATGAGATATCTAGTACAGAAGAAATGAAGACTAGACAGCAAGAAGAAAGTGTATACCGTTCATTGTCTACAGGTAATCTCGATGCTACTAGATGTACCGCTGAAGAGATTCTACTCTTGATTAAGCGTCAATTCTACCCAGCAATGAGAACACCATATTTAGAGATTGATCATGACAACCGTATTGGCCCAGGGGATATTGCTCTAGAAGTGCATAAAGCAATTACTAAAACTTGGCGTATGCTTAAAATCAATCAACTTCAAGAAGATGGTACAGAGCAAGAAGGGTACAGAGCTTGCATCACATTCGCTAGTTTTGCTAAATTCCAAGGATTCCCAAGTGCAGCCATTCCGTTCTTATACCTTCCGCAGCGCGTAGGATTACCTTTCACATGCTATGCAAGATTTGATCTTGTTCCCAGCGATAAAATAAAGACTGAGCTCGAAAAGAAGAAGCAAGAGCATAAAGACGAAATTGAGAACTTAAGTGTCGGTAGAACTTCAACTGATAATATTATTGAACCTTTCCCATCTGATGTAATGGATTCTCTTGAAGATATTCAAACTATTTCACAGGTGATAACTCAAGACAAGAGCCCTTGGGTCGAAGGCCATTATCGCATTGTTATTGATGGTACATCTGAGGCTCAAGTTAAAGATTATTTCAGTTTCCTAAAACAGCGCTATGCTGATATGGATATTCATCTATCTTGGTCCTCAGGAAATCAAGCAGGTCTCTTCTTAGAGCAAATGCCTGGAGACTATGTGCGCTTTGACGCTTTTAAACAGACAACAAACTTAACATCATTGGCTACATCGGGTTTTAATTTCTCGTCTGACATTGGTGATCCTATTTTCGGTAGTGAGGGGAATATTTAATGGCTAAAAAAGGTGGCGGAAGCTTCAAGGGTGGAATGCTCTCAGCTTTAACATTATTCGCAATTATTGCTGTTATTTTTGGCTGGGGAAAAACTAATGACATTAACTCAGTAAAAGACGGCTATGATTACTTCAAGTCTTGGTCGGACAAAGCTTTTGATTGCGGCGCTGATAAGGCTGAATGGACTTGTGAAGGTAGCGGTAGTAATGGAGGCGGATCTGGCTCAAATAATAATAGTGATAAATCCGGATCTGGGTCTAACACATCCAAACCTAATAATCCAGAAGAAGCTAAAAAAGACAGAGATAAGTATATTGCAACTTTAGAAACCCTTAAAGAAGGATCGCAAGAGAAAGTTGATTATAAAAGGTCTGAATGGAAGCACTGGATAGGTAATCCTTGCGATACTCGCGAGACAGTATTGAAGAATCAAGGTAAAAATGTGAAAACAGATTCTAAAACCTGTAAAGCACTTTCAGGGACCTGGGTCGAGCCATATGCAAATGAAACTTTTACTGACGCATCAAAACTCGATATAGATCATATTGTTCCGCTAAGCTATGCGGCTAAAGCAGGTGGCAATAATTGGGACGCAAAGAAGAAAGAACAATTCGCTAATGATCAGTCACAATTACTAGCAGTTTCAGCTTCTGAAAATCGCAAGAAGTCAGATAAGGGTCCTGGCGATTACATGCCACCGAATAAGAACTTCCACTGTGATTACTCGAAGAAGTGGGTTGACACTGTAAAGAAGTATGATCTTGCAATTTCGGATAAAGATAAGCGCGCTTTGAAAGTAGGTCTTCAGAAATGCTAGACTCTAAATTAAAGCTTTAAGAAAATACATGACTAATAATGGTCTAGTGAGTATGCGCTAAACAGCGGCACCAGACAGTTTGAGAGCCACATATTCGGCTCGTACAATCACACACCATAAGCCTGAAGTACTGTTAGACTGCAGTCTCGGCGTAGTTAGATATATCTAGGAAGATTAACATGAGTACAATTTCAACTCGCGAGAAAAAAGCCGCTGAAGCTATTCGAGCTCAGCGCCAAAAGAAAGATAATGATAGCTATAAAGTAGCTAGTGAATCATTGTCAGTTGATGAAAAACTAAAAATTCTTGAAGACATGGGTCGTAAAGATCTTATTGACATTTTCAAAGGATGGTCTCCAAGAACTTCAAATAAGAAAAAGAAGACCGCCCCGCTAGATCAGAGAGTCTCTATTACAGTAACCACAGCTGAAAGACTCTCTTTAGATGCTGAATTGCAAATAGTTAAAGACACTGGTGGGCGAATCACTATGTCTCAATTTATTCGCAATAGAGCATTAGGTTCTGTAGACATTAACGGCTGGAGAGACATTGCTGTAAGAGCGATTAAAGAACTTGAAGACATTGCTAAAAATCAAGGTGAACTCCGAAAGAAAAAGAATAATCTCATTAAGAGAGTTGAATCAACTGATGACAATGAGGACGCTCTTTTGATTGAGCGTGAGATTAACAAGATCAATCAATCACTTTCAAAGATTGTGGCTCAGAATGAGAAGAGAAATAACCGTCTTTCAGGTAGAATGTCTATGACTGAATCAGAGACTATCAAGTGGCGCGCTCAAAGGCTTTGCGTATCTTCAAGCGATTATTTGAGAATGATGATTTTCGGTCTTGAACCTGATTCTTCAGCCGATGCTCATATGAGTCTTGACGCGAAGCGTAGATTCTATATTTCTATTATGGATGTTGCTGATAACGGTTGGGGAGAGCCACCAACGATTTACCAATGCTCGCAATGTGAGAATTATATGGACACTATTCTAGAACTTCGTGAAGAGGTTCGTCAATTACAGAATTTTGCTTAAGGGAAACCTTTTAGAAAAGATAGTAATTGATATTTCACAAAGTGGATTACAAACTCGTCTCGGAGAAGATACTTAATGTTAAAATTTATAAAAAATAGACTAAAAGGAGATAGGGCTGACTCTAACTTAGTGTCTATAGTCATTGTGATACCTCTAATTATGGCGGTCTTCTTTGGAATCATTGATGCTAGTGCGTATTTCACTAACCGTTCACAAATTTACAGTGCCGCTCATAGTGGTGCCCGCACAGTTGCTATCATGGGTGGTAACGGTACAGCATTGCAAAGTACTAAGATCGAAAATAAATATGGAATGACTACAGCAGAAACTTGCGGTAAGCTGGTTGCTTCAGATCAGGATCTAGCTGTAGCTAAGGTCATTAAACGGAATAGGGCTGTTGAATGTAATATTATGAAGGGATTCCAAAATTCATCAAGCTTCATTAATGTTTCTATCAATAGTATTGAGTGCTTTGCTAATGAAAATAAGAAATCACAAGCCGAAGCTATCGGTGATAGAGCATACTGCGAAATTAAGTGGACTTATAATGGTACCCCAGGTTCAGTTCTCTCTATGATTAATTTATTTAAAGAGAATACAACCTCTGCCTCGGTTGAATCTGAAGTTCAAAAACCAGGTCTGACTGATAGGAGGTAGTCTACTTTGAGAAATTTTATTAAATCTAGAAGTAATAGAGATTCGAGAGTTAGAGATAGAGCTGACTCAGTTCTAACTACCTTTATTCTAGCTGTGCCACTTATAGCATTATTGTGCGGTATGACAATTGACGTTAGTAAGAATATTTACCTTAAAGGTCTCTATGATCAGCAAGCTCAAACAGCAGCTGAAGCCGCTGTTAAGTCGATTGACGCAAGAGGTAGTTTAGGTAATTCTGCTATTGCTAAATTTCAAAAAGAATTTGAGTTGCAGAGCGGGTCAGCAGCTAATTCTAAAACTGGGAAAAATATCGCCACATCTGAAAATGAAACTTATGAAGGTGGCGCTTGCGAAAGAGTTGACATAACTTTAGATGACGGAACTGTTAAGAAAAATGTAAAAATGCCATATTATAGACTTACTTTAAGTACTGAGAGAGGTAAGTCTGGCACTAAGTCTAAGACTATTGAAATTATTAATGGAAACATTACAGATAAGACATTTGGGCTAAAGGGAGCAGACGCTAATAAGTATAAAGTCATTTCTGCAGACGTTTATACAGCTTCTCAGAACATGGTTCTAGGTATGGCAGGAAGCTTATTTGGAAGTGACGATCTTAATTGCCAGGTCTATAAGTCATCAGTTAGCGCTATAGCGTTCGGCTCTAACCAGGATTTGTAAAAAATTAAAAAATTTAATATAAAAAGCGGTATTGCTGTATTACTTTGGTAACATTACAGCAATACCGCTTTAGTTTTAAGTTCTTACGACTTAATCTAAAACAGTATTTGCAAGTTAAATTGTTTAGAAAATATAAGGAAATAATCCTCAACTAAGGAGGTTCATAATTGTATAAAAACTACGCAATCAGCGAATCTCCTGCAGCCAACTAAAGACAGGAATAGGGAAATGACTGAACTTAACTCCCCACTCGGATCCTTCGCATCAGCTCTAGAGCACAAGACAATCGTAGTTGATACATCATCGCTACTTATGTCAGGTGTCGGATTACTAACTACACTTCCTGAGTGCCACCTAGTAATCCCGGCAGTAGTTCTCGATGAAGTTGAATACAATCGTACTAAATCTAACGTCGGGTTCTTAGCTCGAGAATGGATTAACCTACTTGAAGAGCTTCGAGTAAAATATGAAGAAAAGCTTTCAGAAGGCGTCTATCATGATGATTTCCCTAAAGTAAAGATTAGCGTCGAGCCTAATCACTCTAGCCAGAAATCTCTTCCCGAACATCTACAAAATGGCACTAATGATAGTACTGTTCTAGCAGTTGCTATGAACCTTATTAAAGACACTAATAATACTATTGATGTTTCTAGTTTAGTTCTCATGTCTAATGACACTCCAATGCGTATTAAGGCTACTACTGATCTTAAAATCAAGGCAGTAGAATTCAATGTCGCTACAATCGTTGGTGCTAAACCATTTGATGGTCGTTATGAAGTTGAGATTACAGTTGACGATCTCAATGGTAGAGCTTTCTCAGGCGAAGAAAGAGATAAGTTTCTCAATACTCATGGTGAATGGATTTTAGAGCAACTTCCAGAAAACGTATCGAATCATGCTATTGTTACTCTTGTTCTAAAAGGTTCAAAAACTACAGCTGATTTTGTTTTGCATAATGGAGAGCTTGACTATATTAAGCGTAAGCAGAAAGTACAGAATCTTGTAGGCAGAACTATTGAGCAGGATGTCTCATATGAATACCTATTACGTCCAGCCGAGGAATTGCCAATTGTTTCACTTGGCGGACCTGCTGGAACTGGTAAAACACTTGTAGCGCTTTCCGCTGGAATTGAAGGTCTTAAGAAAGGCCGTTACGAGAAGATTATTGCTTTCAGAAGTCTTCATGAAATGGGCCAAGGCCAGGAAATGGGATTCTTGCCTGGCGGTGTTGATGAGAAGATGGAGGCATGGGCTGGGGCTGTATTCGATGCTATTGATGCTATGGCTCGAGCTGCTAAAGTCAAGAAGAAAACTGACGATCCGAATGGTCAGGCAGTGAAAACCGAGATTGAGAATCTTAGAGGAATGGTAGAGGTTTCACCCATTACCTATCTTCGTGGTCGATCATTAGCTAACACTTACTTAATTCTTGAAGAAGCTCAGAACTTCTCTCGTTCAGAAATTCTTAATATTCTTTCAAGAGCTGGTGAGGGATCTAAAATCGTACTCACATGGGATGCCGATCAGGTAGATAACAAGTACATTCACCCTGGTAAGAAAGCTGACATTTGGTCTGTAGTGGAAACACTAAAGACTGAAGATCTTTTTGCTCATATCTCACTCAAGAAGACTGAGCGTTCTAAGGTTGCTGAACTTGCTTCACGTATTCTTGCTGGGCAGTAAGTAATTTTCGTAATTAACTAGAGCGCGGTGACTATGTTTTTATTAGTCACCGCGCTCTAGTTTTTAGATTAAGGATCATGTATTTTTGTGAGTAAGATTGAAGATAAAAATAGATTTGTACCTTACGAGAAGAGCCTTGCATTTCTTTACATAGAGATTTCAAAAGAGTGGGACATTGAATTAAATAAAATGTCACCCAAAGATGTCTATTCAAAGAGTTCTATAATTGCTCGTTGGATTTGCATTAAAAAGCATAGATACAAGATGAAAGTTTCTGAGAGAACTTCTAAAAATAAAGGCTGCCCTTATTGCGCTGGTAAAATACCTATTATTGGAGTGAATGATCTTAAGAGTAAGCTTCCTAATATTGAAGACTTTTGGAATTTTAAAAAGAATAAAAATAAACCTGAAGACTATACAATTGGGTCGGGTGTTAAAGTTTGGTGGTTGAGTAAGAATTGCTCACACACATGGGAATCTGCAATTAGATATTTTTGTAAGTAAGAGTCAGAAATGCCCATATTGCGAGAATATTAGACTACTACGGGGGTTTAACGATCTTGAAACTAGATGTAAAAGTCTTTTAAAAGATTGGGATCATGAGAGAAATACAGTTAACCCTAAAGAGATAAAATTTAACTCTAATTCATATGTTTATTGGTGTTGTTCCGATTGTTCTTTTGAGTGGAGAACTAGACTTAGCAGAAGATCTATTGAGGGTACTAGTTGTAAAGACTGTTATAGAAAATCTAAAGTTTCAAAAGTAGAGAAAGAAGTATTTGAGTACGTTCAGGGATTAACAAGCTTCGTTGTAGAGAATTCTAACAGTTCAGTTATTTGGCCGTATGAGTTAGATATCTATATTGAAGAGTTAAAAGTAGGATTTGAGTTTAATGGGGACTATTGGCATAGCAATGAAGTTCTTTTGCGAAGAACTAAAATGACAGCACTAGAATACCATAGGATGAAGTTTGAAAAGGCTAAAAGAGCTGGTGTTGACCTTTATTTTATTTGGGAATCAGATTGGAGGGATAATCACGCCGCTGTTATTTCAGAAGTTTGTAGAGTTTTAAGCGGCGATTTTAGTGATAATGAGATTCTCTTGTTGTCAGAACTTTCAAAAGGTTAGTAACACTTTTTGTAATGTTCTATTTTATTGATTAGTTGTTTATTCTGTTTATTCGCGACTTATTTTTAAATTACTTTAGAAAATATGTTTGATGGGTTTAGTTTTAATGCTCATTCGATATTTAAACCGTATGTATACTGTAAAAGTTTTAAGAATGAACTAAAGCAGTACTGTAATTTTCTATTGTCAAAGAGGGTTAGGATAGATGAGCAAAATCTCCTCAGGCGCCAACTATATTCAAAGAGGCAGCTCGACACCTAAACGCTTAGCAAATATTAAGAAATCGCCGTTAGCGGTAATTGTTTCTGGATTTTTTGCTCTCGTTTTAATGCTAATGTCAGCTCAGCCACTTTTGAGCGGTCTTCATGAAAAATCTGAAGGCCCTACCAATCTTCCAGTTGTAGCCCAAACTCAAGCAGCAGGAATTTCATTTATCTGTTCTGAAAATATGGGACATAATATGAATACGCGTGGGGGTTGGAAATCTTTCTTAAGTACCCCTCCACAGTATGACGCTAAAAATAGGTCTTGGACTGCAGAAGAAGCGATCGGTAATCAGATTGGCTTTATTAATTATCATGGCGAAGGTGAAGGGTCAAACTACTTTGTTGCTGATAAGAAAGAACCAAATATTAAAAAGTTAAGTAAGGCTGCGCAAAAAGGCTATACTGATAATTTAGATAAATTCAAAGGTCTCAGAACAGCTACAAACTGTGTCAATCAGACTATCGGAACAACATTAGCTAATGTTGTTATGGGTTTCGCTTCTGGTGCTACAGGCATTACTAAAATGATTGTCGTTTTCGCTTTTGACTCTAATGTTATTTGTGAAAAGCCTACTGATAAAGGGGCTTGCATCAATCTCCTTAAAATCATTGGCGGAACTGGCTCTTCTTCAGGCGGTATCATTGGAGTGCTTACTTCCGGAATATACATGCCTCTGTTAGTTATGATGGTTGCTATTACCGGATTCTGGGTAGCTAAGACAGCATTTAAAGACCGAAAGTATCGCGAAGCTCTCTTCGGATTCATTTGGATTGTTCTGTCTGTTATTTTAGGTCTCGCAATGCTCCTAAACCCTGCATTATTGGCTAAGGCTCCTATGGCAGCTAGTAATACAGTTGCTTCTTGTGTAATTGGCGCCTTTAATGGAGATAACTGTTTTAATAATACTAGCACCGGTTCAAGTATCGACATTAATAATACTGATGCTGGAGCTGGCTCTAAAAACATTTGTCGCTCGACTGCTTCAGGATTAAGCGTAGATGAAGGTATGAGTCTTGCAGTTAACTCCCTTTCATGCTCAATTTGGAAGGCTTTTATTCTTGAACCTCTTGCTCAAGGAAACTTTGGTACTTCTGTTGCCAACCTTGATACTACAGGTGGATCACCAACTAGTGCCGTAATTAAGAAAGCTGGCTTGGACCCTAAAGACTTCTGCATTAATTTAAGCACATCTGGCTCAGCATCGTCTATGGAAGGAAAAAGATTAAAACTTGATGGTACAAATAATGAGGTTTGCAACCTACTTATTTACCAAGGTTTCTTACAGACAAATGCAAGTTCCCCTAAGGATAAAGTAGGTACTCCTTCAAACAATAATGCACAAGATCCACGCTGGTACAATATTGCTGTTGTTGCAGCCAATGATTCTGGAATGTGGAATCAGTGGGGCTCTAGTGGCTCGGGTGGGCTGCATAAGACTGGAATCGCTCTCTTAGCTCTATTTACATCAGGGCTTGGTGGCTTCATCCTTATTGTAGTCTCTATATTTGCTTTGATTTACTATTTCTCTAGCGTTCTTCTAATGGCTTTCGCACCAATTTTCCTATTACTCGGAGTACATCCAGGTCGCGGTAAGAAACTTCTCTTTGGGTGGCTTGAGAAAGTCATCTCAAATGTAGTTAAGTACCTTATTTCAGCAGTATTCCTAATTGTAGCAATTGCTTTATATGGAGCGATTCTTGGTAATTCTAACAATATGGGAACTACCTTATTATTCATTCTGATTATCTCAGGAGCCTTATTCTTATACCGAAAGGAAATTATTGATCTTATTGGTAAGACGAATATGGGCGGCGAACAGGTTTCTTCAAAGCTTTCCGAAAGACTTGGTGGAATGGTTAAAGGTACTGCTAAAATTGGTGCGGCAGGTGCTGGTAGCGCTTTAGGTGCTCGAATTGCTGGCGGCAGCTTAAGCTCCGGTATGAAAGACGGAATTAAGCGTAGTATTCAGCGCGGCGACGCTAACGAAATTGTTGGTAAAGGCCTTGGTGGAATTGTCACTAACGCTGCTCGTCAATACAATCGTAATACAGTCGATAATGCTCAAGACATTAAGACTAAGGCGCGTGAAGAGGCTACTCGACGTGACGCACTCAAGAGTCAGCTTGATACAGCGACTCTTGAGGAATCAAATATTGCGGCTGAAATTGACAGAGTAGATAGTGATGCATCAATCAAGAAAGTTGAGCTTGAAAGATCTGAGGGTATTGAAGGTTCAGTTTCAGAAATCAACAATGAAGTCGCTAGAGATATGATGGGTGAAAATCCTTTCTTTGGTCAAGCTATGCTAATGCTTGAACAACTGAAAAGTCTTAAGCTAGATCTTCGTATAGCTAAGATTAATGGTGACGAAGATGAGATTCGCCGTATTAACGGAGAAATCAGCGAGGTTACTTCACAGCGCGCTCAGCTTATGGACCAGATTCCTGAAAAAGAAGCAAGAAATCTTAATAGACAGTATCAACAGAGAACTAGAAGAGGTTACGCTCTTGCTGGTATTGAAGACTATAACCCAAGAGATCGAGTCGCATATGAAGAGCTAGTTGGTTCTACCTATAAAGATCAGTCTTATAGAGATGATTTAGTTGATAGGGCTAATAAAGCTGCTGTTGAGCGCCAACGTTTAATCGGTGAATATAACGGAGCTAACGTTGTAGCTGATCTATATAACGAAACTGACTTGAATAGACAGCCTGGTGATGACTTCAACACTAAGTTTGTCGATAAGATCGATAAGAAAGCTCAAGCTCTTAGAGACGAAAGTATTGCAGACGCTGATTCAGCTGGTAGAACGATTTACTCTAACAAAGATCTTTATCAATTAGGGTATATTCCTGATAGCGGAACTAATCCTCCTAATGGCAGTCCATTAGATGACAACGGTCCCGCGAACGATCCAACACCAACAACCCCAATTGAAGTTGAGCCTGTAGCTCCAACTGCATATAATGATGGTAACGAGAGGGAAGAGTATACACCTGAAAGTAATATTGATCAATCTTCGGAAAGTTTAGTTAATAATGATCCGGTAATAAATACTAATATAAATAATCCAATAGACAACAGAGTAAATAATCCTTCTAATAATTCAAATGAGGAGCTTCCTCTAATTGAGTATGAGCGTGCTGATTATGATACTTATCAGTACGATAGAGGACCTGAAGATGATTATGATGAAGAACGTGAAAATTATTATAGCGGTAAATATGACGATTCTCTTCCAGAATTTAACGATTCAGAGCCTGCTAGGTCAGAACAGTCATTACCAGTAATAGACTCAGAACTTCCAGAAGTTGTTTCACCAGTTGTAACACCTAAGGTTGAGAAACTAGATCTTCAACCAGAGGTTCTACCTACTGTTGAAGCACCTAAGATTGAGAAACGAGACACTCAACCAGAAGCTCTGCCTACAATTGAGACCCCTCGACCTATTGCTGAAACAACTCGAAATAATGAAGATATCATCCCTAGAGTAAGTGACGCTAAGTTCAATAAGAACTTTGCTAACGATCTTAACTCTATGCGTGACTCTGCTGCAACTGAGTTTGAAGGTACTAAATACGCTAAAGAATTCGAGATGATTTATGGTAAGCTTGAAGAAATTTCACGTAGCGATACTAGCGATTTAGGTAGGGTCCAGTCAGAGCTTGATAAGGTCTCAAGAGCTAGTGATAATCTAGAAGACAGGATTAGTACATCTTCACCAGAAGATCTTGGTCCTATCGCGAGCCAGTTCCGTGAAGAAATTGATTTCAAAGTTAACGAACTCTTTGATCATAAATCTTCACATATTGAATCCCGAAATGAAAGATTAAGAGAAAGGAATAACACTCCTGTAGATAATACAAGAATTGATAACCCTACCTCTCTCCCTTCAGAGCCAATCAGAGTTGACTCTACTAAAGCTGAATTTAATCGGGTTGAGCCAGTAAGTGTTGAACCTATAAGATCGGCGCCAGCTAGAGTTGAACCTATCAAAGCTGAATCAACTCGTGTTGAGCCAACAAAAGTTGAACCTGTAAGATCAGAATCTAATCGGGTTGAGCCTGTTAAAGCAGGGCCAACTCACGTTGAACCAACAAAGGTAGAATCAGTAAGATCCGAGCCAACAAAGGTTGAGCCAGTTAAGGCGGCGCAAACTCGTGTTGAACCAACAAAGATTGAACCTGTAAGATCGGAGACAACTCCTGTTCAGCCAACAAAGGTTGAGCCTGTTAAAGCAGAGCCTACTCGTGTTGAACCGGTTAAGTCAGACGCGGTTAGACCTGAGGCAGTAAGACAGGATTCAGCGAGAGAAACAAGTAATTCTGTAGAGCCAGTTGAGAGAAAACTCCCCGTTGAAGAACCCTCTAAACCATCACAGGTAGGAGGATCACGCCAATCTGAAGTTAAGTCAGCACCAGACAGGGCGGTTATTGATGCTGCTGTAGCAGAAGCCTTAGCAAAGAACAATTCGCAAAATACTAATAAGTCTAATTTAGGTGATACTGTTAGTAGAGCTGAATACGAAGACTTAAGAAAAAATATAATTTCTGAGATGCGTAATGAGTTAGCTGTGCATGAGGATAAATATAATGCCGGTCTTGATATGATTGAAAATCAGTCAAGACGAGTTAGCGACATTCTTGGAGAGGATAGTTTACAGGGCCGAGACTTTAAGGGTGTTCAAGAAAGAATTTCACAAACTAAAGAAAGCAAGGATACAATAAGTAAGGCTGAATACCAATCTATTATGTCAGAGATTGATAGTTTGAAGAAGCGATCAGAGCAGCTTCCGCCTGATATGCACAATGACCTTATGGGACGTTATGCTGAAATTGAAGAAAACTTCGAAAAAGCCATGAGAGCTAAGAATGATCGAAATAATGTAAGAAAAGAAGCCTCAACTAAGATAGGTAGAATTGATTCTGATTATAAGAGAAATTCTGATGTTGATGAAACAGTTAGAATTAAACCTGTAAATGATAATCCTGGAAGACCTAATACTCGTAGAAATCTGCGTGGAGGTCTTCCTATAAAACCAGATTTGGATGACTAAGATTGACTCTAGTTGATAATCATTATAACAGAATATAGAAATAAAAAGGAGACTTTCCCAAAAAATGTCTGATGAAAAGAACAATGAATCGCGAGAAGATTCAGAGTCTATTGAGGAGAATGAGAGTAAATCTCAGACTTCCGAGTCGGGCTCGGGAAAGTCTTCTTTTAAAGATGGCGCTAAGTCGGTTTTAGGTAATGCGGCCCGTGAAAATCTTTCGGAATCTCAAAGAGAGGTTCTTGAAAAGGCTGAAAAAGCTAAAGCTGCTATAGAAAAAGTAAAAAACGCTAAAGTTGTCGCTACAAACACAATTGGATCTATTAAAACTGGAATAGCTAGTTTAATATCAGTTTTCTTAAACCCAATTAGCCTCATTGTTATGGCTGTTGTAGTAGTAATTATTTTAAGTCTTATTTCGATTACCGCGGGAACTCATATTATTGGTAAAAATGAGAATGCTGAAGGATGTATTCCTGATAGTAATGGTGATACAGGCACTACAATTGAAACATCAGCCGATAAAATGGAAATGGCTAATGCTGTAGCCTCAACTCTTATGACTACAAACTATCCATTTTTGGGAAACAAGCCTTTTACTTTAAATCAGACAGCAGCCATCATTGGCAATATGTGGGTTGAATCTCAAATGATTCCTGGGGCGGTACAGCCGAAGGTCTCACCATCGGGGATGAGTAATTCTGAACTTAAAGGTTTAGGGACAGCATCAGGTAGAGCAGCAGGTTTAGTCCAGTGGGATAATACACGTAGGTTAGCTTTTGCTAATTTTGCTGAAAAAGAGGGTGGAGACTGGAAAGACCCAAATATTCAATTAAAGTTCTTGAAGAAAGAGCTTGATGGATATGAAGGTTCAAATCTTCTTGCTGGAGGATTTAACGATCAATCAAAGTCTGTCGATGAATTAACAGAAATATGGCTAAAGAAATTTGAGAGAGCCGGCGTTCATAATATGGAAAATCGCCTTAAGAATGCTAACAATTTCTTAAAGAATCATGGCGAAAGTAATGGTTATAGCAGTAGCTCAGGTGGCTCTTGCCTTATGGCTAGTGGTGGCGGAGTAAACACTTCGGATGCTGTTTCTCTTGCAATTAGTCTTTCGTATGAAAAGAATGCTCAAAGCCGTGTTTCAGGTGGAGACTCTTGGGGTAAGAATAAAGCTAAACAAGAGTATAAAGACGCTAAGGCTAAGGCAATGAGCGAGCATGGTGCTGACGGAATGAAAGATCTTTATGCTTCATGCGACCGTTTCGTAGCTACAGTTACTAAGCTTACTATGGACCCTGATATACCTTGGGGATCAACAATCCAGCAAGGGCAGTATCTTGCTAGTAGCCCTAAATGGCAGCGTTACACTACAAAGTCTGAAGCTCAGCCTGGAGACATCTGGGTCACTAAAACTCGTGGTCACATTATTATGTATATTGGAGACTACAAGGGCGTTGATTCAATTGCGCACGCTTCATATCTTCATAGAGTTGCAGCAATCGATCCATCATCTTATTTAAATGAAAATCTAGTTGATACTGGAGGCCGCCCTTATTATGGCTACCGTTACATTGGTTAAAATTAGACTCTTTTTGGTAAGATAAATTAAAGTTTTTAAAAGAAGGAACAATTCCTATGAATAATGATCTTATTAAAGAATCTAAAGGTTATAATAAAAGGTTAGCTATATTAATTACAAGTGTCTTTAGCGTTATAGCTCTTATTTGCGCTGCAATCTTTATTTTTATACCGAAAGATTCTGATGAGACAATCGATAGCACGGTTGAGGTGACTGAATCAGAACGCCTTGCAGCTGAGAATGTAGCTGAAGAATTTATAAAGTCGGCGGGTAACTTTGGTGTAATAACCGATTCTATAGATGGCGACAGCATTCTTGATGTGAGCTATCTTCTTGTTGAGGGTTATGCTTCAAGTAACGATTACATTAAAAGTCGGGCAGACTCTTACCTAGAGACAAGAGACAATTATATTCATAAAGATTCTCCTCTAAGATATGACACTAGAGTAGTTTCTTCATGGTTAAATACATTCGAAATTGACCGTTTAGCGACGATTGAAGCAAACGTCAATGAAGTAAACGCTCACGAGAATGGAAAATTCTTAAATATTAACGAAAATGACGTTAAAGCGATTGAAGTTGATGTTGTCTTTGATAGCAAAGAAATTGTTCGTGATATGACTGCAAATGACGCTACGTGGGATGGCAGTTACTCAATTCTTGAGAAAGATTACATAAATACAACAGCAACAATAACTACAGCGATTGATGATGAAGGTGAGTGGAAAGTTTATTCGGTCCGCAATCTAGATAATGAATACCTTTTATCAACTTGGAAGAACCCTAATTCTGAGTATAATGAATCTCGTGAATCAGGCTTTAAGAACGTAGGAAAATTAGAAAGAACTGAACCACTTGAAGGGCTTGAATAAGAATGACTAAAAAGAAAAACGATAAAGATAATATTGATCTTGAGGTTGATAGCTTAAGTGAGACAGACACAGCTATGAGTAAAGAATCAGTAAGCGAAGAACTGGATAGCGAATATTTAGATGATGATTTAGAGTTCCTTTCAGGGGATGATGAACAGATTTTTCTTTCTAAAGATACTGGAATCTTTAAACAAGAGGAAGGCGTCATATCTTGGGAAATTGTGAATCTATACAAAGATAATGGTGCCCCTAGAAATAAGTATTCATTAAAATCTCAGCCACCGCTTTTACGTGTTTCTACTAACAATGGTGAGTCGGTAGACTTTATGATGACTAAAGAATTTACTAAAACTTTAAACACAGCATTAAATGATGCGAATAAAGCTTTTTATGGAGTTCAGCCTGAATCCTCTAAGAAGAATACTAAAGAAAAGATAAATGACTATAAAGAGTGGGTTCTTGATAATAAGATTAAATCGTCTGTATTAGGTCTTATTCTTGTTGCTCTTGTAGTTTTAGCAATCATCTGATATTAGTCTATATAAAAACTAGTTCAGAGGAAGACGAATGGGATTTTCTAAGAAAGATAATAATGGTCAGGAAGTGCGTGTTGCGAAAAGCGCCTTTGCTGGTTTACTTGTAAAGCGTGTCTGGGGAATTTTTGGTTTTAGTCTTTTAGCTTTATTTGTTATTTATCTATGTTTTGCGTCGACTTTAATGAGAGTAGTTCCGACAACTTCTGGGGCTGGCTTAGTTCCCGTTAAGGGAAATACTTTTCCAGGTGGGATAATTCCTGAAAATACTGAAATACTTGTGAATGTCAAAAATGAAGTTAAGACGGGGCATTTTGATAAATTGGGGCAGGCATTCATTCCTACTGAGAATGCTGCCGTAATTAATGTTAAAGCAGGTCCTAATGGTGAAGTCAAGTGGATGGAATCTGGGGTTATAACAGTTAAAGGCAAAATGACTGAAGCTTTCTTTTTTGAAGATCCTGAAAAGGATTTTCTAGAGAGTGAGTATGTTGGTGTTTGTGTTTCAGGTGCATGTAAACCGGGTGAAGGTATAATTGTACCTAAAAATAATATTTATGGTGTTGTTATTGATAGTTCAGTTGAAGAGGTTGTTCAGTAATGTTCAAAGAATTTCTTGTCACAAAGAAGGTTAAAGACCCTGAAGTCCGCCAAGCCGCAGAAATTGGCCGTTCGGATGATAAAATTAAAGTAAGACATAGGGCGAAGAGTTCGGTTAGTGTTAATACGGCTAAATATGGTTTGATTCTTCTAGGGGTAGCCGGATCACTAACTGCAATTTACTTTATTGGTAAAATAATTTGGAATGTTTTTAAAATTTACGCTGGATGATAAAATAATTGAGTTTGTAAAAAGATTAGGAGAGTTGTGGCTAAATCACTTCTTAATATGCTTGAAAGGCTAAAGGCTTCAGAGTCTAGTTTAGAGAAGAGTGAGATTTCCAATGAGCTCTTGGATTTTGCTCTTAAAGAAACTAAGTTTTCGGAAAGTCTTTTAAAGTCACACTTAATTGATCTTTTAAAAGAAGAATCAGGTCAAATTGTTAATGAAATTGCTGATAGTGACTTTTTTAAAAGCCGACTTAAGCTTTATTATGATGAAAATAATCAGTTAAAGATTACTTTTGGCTTATCATTTCTTCAAGATTTAGGTAATTTTGAATCTAACTTAGAAAATGATATAATTTTACTTATTGATGAGATTGTGCATAGAATAAATCTTGATTTCATTATTAATGATATTAATGTAAATTCTCTCCAAATACGAAATGGAGAGTTCGTTATTTCTGAAGGTTAGGCGGTTATATGCTAGGCAAACGAAAACGGAAAGAACCTGTTTCGCGTTCAATCCCAAGTGAAGATTTGTCGGATTTCGAAGCTCCAGACTTGTCGGGCGTTAAACCATTGACCGATACTGACACTAAAGCTATTAAAGGACTCGTGGATGAGTTTCTTGAAACGGGAGTAGTTAGTCGCGTGGCCTCATATTCTGATTCGCGTCAGTCTTTGAATGATGTTTCTGAAATTTTTAAAGAAGCTACCTCTGTTGCAAAATATGAGAATGAATTAAATCCCACTAAATATAGTGAAGAACTAGAGGGTTTCCTTGCTGATAAGAGTGAATCGGAAGGTGACAATCACGACTTGAAGCCTTTTACAGATAATTACTTCGATGATGAAGATTCTGAAGGAAGATTTATTTAACTAATTTTTTAGAGATTGTTAAAACAGAAAAATATTTGGTACTATATTATAGTTTAACAATAAAGGCTTTAAAGGAATAACCCCTAAGCCTTTATTGTTAAATAATTTGTTGTAAAAACACCTTGGAGACATTAATCGACTTCGAGGAAAAAGTAAGTTAGCTAATAAAGTAAAGTGAAGGGTCACTATGACTAAATTTTTAAGTAAAGACGAAGAGCTCGCTCTTGGATTCCAAATTCAGGCTATGATTAAAGCTAAGAATGAATTAGAGGAATTAAATGATAATACGAAGAAAGAAGAACTTCATGAAGTTATTATTGTTGGTGAGCGGGCTGTTGAAGAATTAGTTCAAGCTAATATTCCTCTAGTTATCAGTAGAGCTCAAAATTTTAAATCACGATTCCGATCAGCGCCAGATATTGAAGATTTGATTCAAGAGGGCATGGAAGGTCTTATGAAAGCTGTTTATAAATATGACCCGACAATGGGAAATAAATTCTCTACAGTTGCTTTCTCTTGGATCAGACAGGCGATTGGTAGAGGTACTAATTCTACGGGTAGACTTGTAAGACTTCCCGAGAATAGAGTTGCGGATTATATTAATATTAAGAGAACTCAAGATGAGTTAAAAGAAAAGGGATTCGCCCCAGCAGAGATTGATAATCTTGTTATGGCAGAATTGAACTTAACTAAAAATGAGTTCATGGATATTATGAATGCTGCGGTTACTCATTCAAGTTTAAATAAAGTTATTAATGAGTCTGACGGTTCTTCAAAAGAGCTGATTGATTATGTTGGGCAACTTCAGGCGGAGAAATCTTCGGAAGAACATTATGTTAACAATAGTTTGATGGAAATTCTTAATTCGACTCTTGAAAATGTTTCTCAAGTAAAGAAAGATATTTTAAGTGCTTCTTTCATGCTTGATTTCGATGGGGAACCAAGGAGCCCTAAAGAGGTTCGAGAACTTCATAATCTGACTTCACAGAAATTTAAGAAGCTTCTTAATGAAGCACTTCAAGAGATTAATGAAGAACTGTCAAAGAAAGACTTGACTTTAAATCATTTTTTAACTAACTAATTTTTATTTTTACAGCAAACCGCCTAACCTGAAAAATCGGTTAGGCGGTTTTGTCATTTTTGAGAAAACTTTCGGTAAAATGAGAACATGGCTATGAATGGATTAAATAAAAATGGAATGAACGTCTATGTGGCGTTCCACGTTAACGAAGACTTAGATGCTAATAAAGCTACAGAGTCTTTAAAAAAGAGCATGAGAGAGGTGTTCGGGGGAGAGCAATCGCTAGAATTTTCTAGTGAAGAAAGAATGAAGAGAGAGTTTGTTTATAAAATACAGCAGCCTCTTATTATTTCTGATTTAGCGGTTGAGGAATTCTTTTTAAAGCTTAAAGAAATTTTTAACCTGAATTCTGCTTTAAGCCCGCATTTCACACAAGTAAGCTCAGAAATCAAAAGGAGTAACAGATAAATGGAGGCACTTTTTACTAAAGATACTTTTAAAAAGCAGTCTGTAGATTTTCGTATAGGTGCTATAATTTCGGATGGAATGTGGTATACAGTACAAAAATGGAGAAAACTTGCTAAAGTAAACGAAGAAGAAATTAATGAATGGATTGAAACTAACCTCAAGAATGGTAGCCTTATTCAATCTGAAACTGGGAAGTCCTACCGTTTCTCTTTAGAGTCTATAAATCGTTGGTACACAAAATATAGTCTGCCACGTGACGAACAATTAGTTGATTTTCTTTTTCCTCCAAGAATTTGGGATAATCAGACTGAAACGGAAGGTTTTCTTGCGGCCCCACTAAGAGAGATCGGAGTTGTCTCTTTTAATGGTGATTCTGCTATTGCGGAAGAAGTGGCTCAAGCTCTTAGAGGAGTTGCTCGAGTAAGAGAAGCAGAGCCTGGTAAGTATAAGGCTTACTGTCTTAATGCCTTCTACGTTAAAGGTATTATTGAACCAATCGTTAAGAAGTACCCTGGAAAAACTGAAAACGGCAAGACATATTCTCGATCAGAAGCAAAGCGTCGAGAGATTGTTGATTTTACTCCTAGTTTTTCTGATGGTTTAGTAAAATTCTATAAAGTTTTTGGTAAATCGTTAGTTAAGAGAGAGATGGAGACTATAAAGATCTATCTCCCTGACCCCGATGATCAAGATTCTCAGATAACTATCTGGGTTCTTACTGCTATTGAGAAGTTCGATGAATCATCTGCTGTACCATTCAGCGGTTATCTTAATTCAGTATTAAAACGTTGGCCCTATGATCTACCTACTCAGCATTTAGGAAAAGACTTGAGCGCCTTCCAGAGGCAACGCTCTCGAGCTATCGAATCGTTAAAACAGAGACATGGCGAAGAAAAGAATTTTACTAATATTGAATTAGCTAATGCTATGGAGTTGGATCAAAGGTCTTTCAACGATTTAGAAGAAAAGCATAGAGTTTGGACGAAGGCTCGATCTGCTACTACCCTTAATTGGAGCGAGAGCGCAGACGAGAAGCTTGTTGAATCAAATATTTCGGGTGACTACTCTAATTCAGGTAGTGATTCTGATATAGATCTTGCTAACAAGTTGTCTATTTCAGTTATACAGACAGCTATTCAAACTGGGTTATATAATGACGCTCTAAGACTTATAGCCCAGATTGATTCTTCAGAAATTGATACTCAGATGGTTAAAAGCGTTTCCGATGATTTCATTAAAACGCTCGGAAGCATTATGGGTCTTGAGAGGTAAAAACAATGGATAATCTTAACAATAGCGAGAAAGACTTTATTGAAGGTATATTACAGAATAAAGACGATATAGTCACGTCTGAAGACGATAAAGGCTTAATCATCAAAAAAACTAAGAAAAAGAAGAGTAGAAAGACTCCTGCTTGGAAAAAGCCTTCATCATGGGCCGCCGCTGTATTCGTTCTACCTTTTATTTTTACAGGAGCACTTCTTTTTGTCTTAGGAAGAGTTGAAAAACTTGTTGGAGGCAAAGAAAGCCTCCAATGGTTTGTTGATAATGGCGTGGACAGTAATATTCAAGAACTTCTTTCTCAAGCTGGGTTTGAATGGTTCCCGCAATTTGTTGAGGTTTATCAAAATAGAGGGATAATAATCGCCGCGGCGTTTACTGTATGCATTTTGATTGTAGTGGCTCTTGTCATATACGATATAAACAAGAACCGCGAGGAGGAAGAAACTAATGAAGATGAAGAAAATTTCGAGAAGTAATAAAAGAATCATTACAACGTCTATTTTGATTTGTACAAGTTTGGTAATAGCTGCTATATGGATTACTGCTTTAATTGCAACGAAAGATAATGGTACTGTTCAAGAATCGAAGGCTAGTGCCGAGACAGTAGAACGAAGCTTGACAGGAAAGAATGATGATCAAAACAGAAAAGATGTTTTAAGTGTCTCGACTCAAATTCTTAATGAAGCTCTTGACTCGGATCTAGAATTTAACGAAAGAATGAACGCTATCGATAAGGGCGATTATTCTTCAGTAAGCAAAGATCTTCAAGATAAAATGAGATTCAAAGATATTTTTGAGGATACAAAAAGTCTACAGTCAAATACATATCAATCTTTGATTACTCTTTCCACAGTTGTTACTATGTCGAGTGAGTCGGAAAAAGTAGAGCCAGTCTCTTCAGATGCTTGGTCTGCTGTATATATTGATAGCGAAGCGGGAACTGCTTTCGTTCCAATGTCAATTTATTCTGACACTAATTCTGGTTTTAGTCTTCATTTTATTTATGATGAATCAGGTTGGAAACTTTCCCCTTACTCTCTAATTGATTCAGTGAAACTATCTTCAAACATCCAGGAAAGCGCGAAAGCAAAAACTGAAGAATAACAGTTATTTTTATTGTATTCTAAAAGTCTAAAAACAGCGCTACTAAGACCACCTAGTTAGACCCGAGGCTATCACGGCAAACTAGGTGGTCTTTTCGTGTTTAGATACAGTTTTACAGTAAAATACTGTTTACTGTATGACTATACCCTAAGAGCTAAAATCGACTCTATAGAACGCTTAGGCTTGCGTTCATAAAGATTAAAAAATAATTAAAGAAGAGTCTAATCTTATACCTACAGTCTTTCTAAAAGTCAAATTTTTCGGTATAATAATTTTACTATG